>Ga0213834_100102_pt1 | contig 95915 bp, 92 predicted proteins | sample SWPTP12_FD_160580 | JGI IMG/M metagenome (GOLD analysis project Ga0213834, IMG submission 160580) | Coastal seawater microbial communities from Marineland, Florida, United States - SWP TP1 #2 | ecosystem: Environmental > Aquatic > Marine > Coastal | place: USA: Florida | collected 2016-08-06 | reverse complement strand
GCACCAATGGGTGGCTTCTACAGCAATCCTGAACTTGGAAAAAAACAAGTGAGAATCGCTTACGTTTTGAAACAGGAAGACCTTAGAAGAAGCGTAGAAATTCTGAAAGACGCGATTGAGAAGTATAATTCAGAATTTAATTAATATTAAAATATCAATGATGAAAATAATAAAAATAGGCTTCGTGCTTTCCGCAATAACTTTGTTTCTGATCAGCTGTAAAACGACTGCTCAGAGTACAAAAATCGAATCAATATCCTACACCCACACTTTTGGGAGAGGTGGTTCAACCTTCGTAACTGCAACCAAAGATTCTCTGGAATCCTCAGCGAGAGGCGGAAGAACGACGGAGTTCCCAGCCATCAAAAAGAAAATCAATGCTACCGATTGGCAGAAATTGGTTGCGGGAATCAATTTATCTGTTCTCGACAAAACAACAAGTGGAGAAAGACGCGGCCATTACGATGGTCCGGACGAAATTTTCAGAATTAAGACTTCAGAAAAAGAATACGAAATCTACAATGTTCCAGAAGAATCCGCGGGCTTCAAACAACTTGAAAAACTAAAGACCGATTTGGAAAACATGCTTCCGAAATATAAATAATGACAATTCAGGAAAACGTTTCTCTAAAAACTTACAATACTTTTGGCGTAGAAGCTTCTGCAAGATATTTTGCTGATGTTAATTCAGTAGAAGAACTCACAGAAACTCTCAAATCCTCAAACCCTCAAACGCCCAAACTCTTCCTTGGTGGAGGAAGCAATCTGCTTTTGACAAAGGATTTTGATGGCTTAGTGATTAGATTGAATTTAAAAGGAATTACGGAGGAAACCATCAATGAAAATGAAGTTTTCGTCACTGCAAAAGCAGGAGAAAACTGGCATCAATTTGTGATGTTTTGTCTGGAAAAAAATTATGGTGGATTGGAAAATCTCTCCTTAATTCCGGGAAACGTCGGAACTTCTCCGATGCAAAATATTGGCGCTTACGGAACGGAAATCAAGGATGTTTTTGAAAGTTGCAAAGTTATGAATCTCGAAACCCACAACGAATGTCACACTGAGGCTCTCGAAGTGTTCAATCTAGAAAAATGCCGATTTGGTTACAGAGACTCGATTTTCAAGCAGGAAGGAAAAGGGAAATATGTGATTTTGGAAGTGACTTTCCGACTGACCACAAAAACCCATAGAATTGATGTGGAATATGGCGCCATTCAGTCGGAGTTGGAAAATTTGGGAATCATAAATCCAACAATTCAGGATGTTTCTAAAGCGGTCATTAACATCAGGCAAAGCAAATTGCCCGACCCAAAAGAGATTGGAAATGCTGGAAGTTTTTTCAAAAATCCGACAATTCCGCTCGCACAATATGAAACTTTGAAACTAAAATTCGAAAATATTCCGGGTTATCCGAATGGTGACTTTGTGAAAGTTCCTGCAGGTTGGCTCATTGAACAATGTGGCTGGAAAGGAAAGCAAATCGGGAATGTGGCTTCGCACAAACTTCAGGCATTGGTCATCATCAATGCAACTGGGAATGCGACTGGAAAGGAGATTTTTGATTTCTCAACAATGATTATTGATTCCGTAAAAGAAAAATACGGAATTGAGCTGGAACGGGAAGTGAATATTATTTAAAAACATCAGAAACCCCTTCACAGTTTGAAACTCTGAAGGGGTTGTAGAATTAGAAAATACTGAAAATAAAAAAATGAAAGTAGATATCTGGAGTGACACACGTTGTCCGTTTTGTTTCATCGGAAAGAGAAATTTTGAGAAAGCACTTCAGACATTTTCTCATAATGATAAAGTAGAGGTCAATTGGCACTCGTTCCAACTCGACCCAAATATGAAAACCGATTTGAACAAAAATCATTACGAATATCTTTCTGAGGTCAAAGGTTTTCCGATGCAAAAAATTATGCAAATGCACGAAAACCTGATTCAATCAGGGAAAAATGCTGGCATCGATTTTAATTTTGATAATGTGAAAGTTTCTAATTCTTGCAAAAGCCAAATGCTGGTTCAACTCGCAAAAGAAAAAGGAAAAGCGGATGAAATGGAAGAACTCCTTTTTGAAGCTTATTTCAAACTGGGAAAAGATATTGATAACGTTGAAGTGCTTTCGGAAATTGGTGAAAAATTAGGATTTTCAAGAGAAGAAATCCAAGATGCGGTGCAATCTCCGGAGTTGGCAAAGTTGGTAAAGAATGATATTTTCGCCGCCAATTCTTTAGGAATTAAAGGCGTTCCGTTTTTTGTAATTAATGAAAAATATGGCGTTTCCGGCGCTCAACCTATCGACCTTTTTTCGGAAGTTTTGGAAAAAAGCTGGTCAGAATTTTCTGAATCTGATTCAAAATTAAAGATTATTGAAGAAGGCGATTCCTGCGACGTTGAAGGAAATTGCTAATCCACAAAAAACAAAACACAACTATGAAAATCGCAGTTTTAGGAGCAGGAAATATGGGAATTTCGTTTTCAAGGTCGTTCTTGAAATATGAATTGATAAAACCACAAGACCTCCATCTCATCACCAGAAACGAGAACAAAAAGCCCAAACTCGAAGAATCTTTTCCCTACTCAGAAATCTCCATTTTTGACGAAATCAATAGTCTGGAAGCTGATTTAATTATCATCGCTGTAAAGCCTCAGGATTTCACTTTCGTTGCGGAAAATCTGCCTTTCAACATTTCAGAAAAATCTTTGGTCTTGTCGATAATGGCGGGAATTTCCATCGAAAAAATTCAGAAACTTTTGAATCACAAATTCGTGGTTCGCGCAATGCCAAATTCCCCTACTCTTCTGGGAATGGGAATCACGGGTTACACCGCTGCAGACGGAATTTCTTTTTCAGAATTAATGAATGTTGAGAGATTATTGAATTCAACAGGACGTTCTGTTTATTTGGAAGACGAGAGTCTTTTAGATGGCGTAACGGCACTTTCCGGAAGTGGCCCAGCGTATTTCTATTACATTATCGATGCAATGATAAAAGCCGGAACCGAAATGGGAATTGATGAAAATCTATCGAAACTTTTCGTGAAACAAACGATGTTGGGCGCGTATCACCTCATCAATAATTCTGATAAATCTTTGGAAGAATTAATCAAAGATGTGGCGTCAAAAGGCGGAACTACGGAAGCTGCACTGAAAACTTTCGACGAAAACGAATTGAAATCAATCCTGAAAAAAGGAATATTGGCAGCAGAAAGTAGAGCAAAGGAATTGAACAAGTAATTTGAGTTGGAGAGTTGGAGAGTCGGAGAATTTGAGCTTGTCAGGCTGAGGCTCTCGAAGCCCAAATTCTGTAGAACCAAAAGCCAATTGCTACACCAATCGTATTCAAAATAATATCATCAATATCAAACACGCCAAGTCTGGTGAAATATTGAAGACTTTCTATGATGATAATTGCAGAAAGAAAGTTGATGATTAAAGTTTTAAAATCATTGAGTTTCGGAAAGACAATTCCCAGAAATCCAAAAGGCGTAAACATGATGATGTTCCCGAAAACATTAATAATAATGGTTTTCCACAGAATTGTTTCCTTCACAAAACTAAAGGTAGAAATCAGCGGTGACAGTCTTACAATATTAATATCATACTGACTTCTCCCGAATCCGAAAAACATCAGATACAAAAGAAAAATCGTGTAAAACGGAATCGTAATTTTATAAAACTTCTGAAACATTTCTGCAAAATTACAGAATCTAATGTTCAAAATTACTGCTGCTGTTGTTGCTGTTGCTGAATTTCTAAAAATCGGCGGTAAGAATTGTTATCCAAAGTCTGCTCTATCACTTTCGGATTTTCTCTCACATACATTGGAACAATCGGTAAACTGGTTTTTTCTTTGGTATTTTCATTTGTAATAATTACAGAAACACTGAGAATATGATTGGAAAGACCTTTGTAAGTTCCTTTCACTGGCGTACAATCGTTGAAATCTCGTCCAATGGCAATTTTGATGTGACGGTCGCTCACCCAGCAATTATTCGTAGGGTCATTTCCCAGCCAACCATAACCAGGAATGTAAACCTCGACCCAGGCGTGCGTCGCACCTTCACCTCTAAGTTCCTGATTACTTGGACTAATATAACCACTGACATATCTCGAAGGAACGCCCAACATTCTCAACATCGCCAAAAGCAAATGCGCAAAATCCTGACAAACGCCGGCTTTTAATTTCCAGATTTCGTCAATCTCGGTTTCATAATCCGTAACGCCTTGTTTATATGCAAAATTCTCATAAATATAAGTTGAAAGTTCAGTGGTGGTTTCCATCACAGACAACTCTGGTTTCGCAATGTTTTTAACCGCTTCGAAAATCTCATCTTTGCTTTCAATCTTTTCCTGGCGGACAAAATCCACATAAGGAAAAACCTGACTTTGCTCTTTTACATCTTCCCACTGCGTTTGGACATCCATATCAACAATTGGTAATTCGATTGGATAAGTTTCCACGACCAATTCTGATTTGATTTCAAGAAAATTATGTGGCTCTACAATGGTAAACACGCCGACTTTATTGGTAAAAAAATCAAAATAGAAATCAAGTTTGACATTAGGAAAAAGGCTCAATTTCTGACTGATGACTTCCTGAAAATCATTACTCAAAGGAGACAGGATAATTTGGTTCGCACTATCCGTAACAGGCGATGGATATTGGTATTTTGTAATATGTAAAACGTTGAAAACTGGCATAATATAAAGTTAGAGAGTTTAAGGGTTTTAGAGTTTAAATTGAAACAGATTTTCAGATTTTCAGAACCAATCCGAAGAAACTTTGATTAAAGATATTGACGACTTCGTAAACATCGGATTCTATCTTGGCGAGAAACTGCATTTTTTCATCTCTGCTTCTCGGATGCCTAGTAAACTGGACATTCGCAATACATTTACCAATGAAGAATTCCACCGATTCGTCCTTTTCCTCAGCATTGCTGTTGGCCTGCAAATGTTTGGCAAATTTTTCTATTTCCTGAAGACAATAAGTAATTGAATTTGGGAACAAAGGCTCATAAATAATCTGATAAAATATCCTTTCCTTTTCCATTGTTCCTAGATTGTTCCGAAGATAAAAGTCATAACCACTCACCGAGCTCAGAAAATACCGCCAGCTGGAATAATCATTATCCAAAAGATCTTCGCCGTACAAAAGCCATTGTTTCCGGATGAGATTGATGCCATTCAGAATCCTTTCAACGTATTTTCCCAACTCGATAAAACAATAGCCAAAATCTCTTGCCACAGAATTATCAATCACGCCGTAATAGACCATCGCCTGTTTTACCAATGCATCAAAAACACTGATTGGATCGCCGAACTTTGCTTGTCTGATCAAGCTTTGGTCTTTCATCTGATGGTGAAAATCGTTGAGACATTGCCACACATCTTTGTTGATATGATCCTGCGCACTTCTGCAATTTTCCCTTGCCCGGAAGATATTGTTTGCGATGGAAGAATCGTTCTCGATATCGAAAAGTGCTTTGGACAAAAGATTTCCAAAACTGTAATCGCCATCCTCGACTTTGATCTGATATTCATCACAAAAATTCTCCCAGCTTTCTGTGGAAGCGCCATCCTGATAGGCAATATATCGGGTATGGAAAACTTTGATCTGGAAATTCGACCGCTCCATATAGCGGCTCATCCAGAAAATATTCTCTGCAACTCTACTTAACATTTTGTCTTGGTGTTTGGTTGATGGTTTTTGGTCTTTAGATTTTTCATCATTTATAATTAATAATTAATCATTTATAATTAGTCCACCACCCAGGTATCTTTACTTCCGCCGCCTTGTGAGGAATTCACGACGATGGAACCTTCCTTCATTGCAACTCTTGTCAATCCGCCCGGAACAATGTCGATTCCGTCTGGACCATACAAAGCAAATGGACGCAAATCCACTCTTCGTGGTTGCAAAATGCCATTGATGTAGCAAGGCGAAGTTGATAATTTAATAATTGGCTGGGCGATATAATTTCTTGGATTAAGGTTGATCTGTTTGGTGAACTCTGCAATCTCTTCATCACTTGCCACATCGCCGATCAACATTCCGTAACCGCCGCTTTCATTGGTTTTTTTGATGACCATTTTATCCATATTCTCGATTGCGAATTTCCGTTCGTCCATATTTTCCATCCGGTAAGTTGGGACGCTTTTCAATAGCGGTTCTTCGCCGAGATAATATCGGATCATATCGGGAACGTAGGAATAAATGGCCTTATCGTCCGCAACGCCATTTCCCATTGCATTCACGATGATCACATTTCCTTTCCTGTAAGAATGATACAAGCCTGGAACACCCAAAACACTCGTCTTTTGAAAGACCAACGGATCCAAAAACTCATCATCAACTCTTCTGTAAATCACATCCACTTTTTTGAGACCTTTCGTCGTTTTCATATAGACCATATGATTTTGAATCACCAGATCGCGGCCTTCCACCAACTCGATTCCCATTAATCTTGCTAAAGTGGTGTGTTCAAAATAAGCAGAATTATAAATTCCTGGCGTTAGGAGAACCACATTTGGTTTTGCACTGATCTGTCTTCCAAGTGACAGTAGATTTTTAATTAATAAATCCGGATAATTATTAACTTGTTTAACCTTAATATTTGGTAAAATATTAGGAAAAAGCCGGTAACTCATTTTGCGATTTTCCAGCATATAACTTACACCGGAAGGCGTTCTGAGATTGTCTTCCAAAACATAATAACTTCCGTCATGATCGCGGATCAGGTCGATTCCGCTGATGTGTGTGTAGATATCAAAAGGAACATCCACATTAATCATTTCGCGCAGAAAATTTGGGCAACTATATATTAAAGAGGAAGGAATAATCTCATCTTTCAAAATAAACTGCTGATGATAGACGTCTTTCAAAAATATATTTAAAGCTTTCAAACGCTGCTTGATTCCTTTTTCGATGAAATCCCATTCTGCAGCCTGGATGATCCTCGGAACAATATCAAAAGGAAATATTTTTTCGATGCCTTCGCCGTCACTGTACACTGTAAAAGTAATTCCCTGCGTGAGAAAAAGCTTTTTGGCCAGTTCACTTTTCTGATCCATCTCAGTGACATCCAGTTTTTCAAATGAAGTCATGAATTCCTGATAGTGATTCCTGATAAAGTCATCCGACATCATCTCATCAAAAACACTTTCCAAAGGTCGATAATGATTCAGTAAATCTCCAGTCATAGATTATTTTTTATAAATATTACATCTAATATATAAATTTACAAGGGTAAAATCATAATATTTTATAATATTTCTATCTTTATCCCTTAAATTTAAAGGGGTTAAATATTTAAAATTGTAAAATTAGAGCGAAATTTTAGATTTAAATAATTTGTGATGTAAAATAATCGATTTGAAAAAATTTCTTCCATCAAGACGAAATATCTCTTGACAATGGCCTTAATTTTTTATATATTCGTTAAGACATAACATAAGCCGATGATCTACGATTTAGAGAAAGAAAACAAGGAAATACTTGCCCGATATAAAGACCTCATTTCCAACACCTACCGTACTTTGGACGAGGAACAAAACAAGCTTATCCGAAAGGCTTTTGATATTGCTCTGGATGCACACAAAGATCAGCGGAGAAAAACCGGTGAGCCATACATCTATCATCCGATTGAAGTCGCAAAAATCGTTGCCAATGAAGTTGGTCTGGGCGCAACAAGTATTGCCTGTGCTCTACTACACGACGTCATCGAAGATTCTGAATACACATACGAAGACCTTAATAAAATTTTCGGGAAAACCATTGCAGACATCGTCAGCGGATTGACGAAGATTTCGGTGATGAATCAGCAGAACATCTCTGTACAGTCCGAAAATTACAGAAAATTACTGTTGACACTTTCCGAAGATTTCCGGGTGATTCTTATTAAGATTGCGGACAGACTTCATAATATGCGGACGCTGGACAGTATGCATCCGGTGAAGCAGAAAAAGATAGCGTCTGAAACCGCTTATATTTATGCGCCACTTGCCCACAGATTCGGACTTTATTCCATCAAATCTGAGCTTGAAGATCTTTCTCTTAAATATAATAATCCTGATGTTTACAATGAGATTCTCAGCAAATTAGAAACAGCAAAAGAATTTCGCGAAAAATATGTAGAGGAATTTACCAAAGAAGTTTCCGAACAGCTAAAAGAAGAAAATCTCAACTTTACGATCAAAGGACGCGCAAAAGCCATCAGTTCCATCTATCGTAAAATGCAGAAACAGAATGTGACTTTTGAGGAAGTTTATGATAATTACGCCATCAGAATTATTTATAAATCCGATCCACGAAATGAGAAATTTCTGGCCTGGAAAATATATTCCATCGTAACCGATCTTTACCAAAGCAATCCTTCCCGAATGCGTGACTGGATTTCCCAGCCAAGATCTACAGGCTACGAAAGTCTCCATCTCACCGTAATGGGTCCGGACAAAAAATGGATCGAAGTGCAAATCCGCTCCGAAAGGATGAATGAGATTGCAGAAAAAGGTGTCGCAGCACATTACAAATACAAGGAAGGTTACAGAAAAAACACCGACGATCAAAGATTTGAAAATTGGGTAACGGAAATCCGTGATGTTCTGGAACAGCAGCAGAACCTTTCTACATCTGAACTTCTCGATAATATTAAGCTAAACCTTTACTCAAAAGAAGTTTTTGTCTTCACTCCAAAAGGTGAAATCAAAATTTTACCGACTGGCGCAACAGCATTGGATTTTGCATTCTCAGTTCACTCAGACTTAGGAACGAAATGTCTTGGAGCGAAGATCAACGGAAAACTGGTTCCAATCAGTTACGTGCTTCAAAACGGGGATCAGATTGATATTCTTTCGTCTCAAAACCAAAAACCGAAACCGGACTGGCTGGATTTTGTAGTGACTTCCAAAGCCAAATCGAAGATCAAGAATATTCTTAACTCAGAAAAAAACTTAAACACAACAGAAGGAAAAGAAATTCTGCAAAGAAAAATGCGCCACGCAAAACTGAATTTTTCTGATGAAGAAATCAATGGTCTGCAAAAATCCCTGAACCTGAAAACGTCACAGGACCTTTTCCTAGGTTTCCAGAACGGCACTTTTGACATCGGCGACATAAAAAGATATGCGGACGGAAAAAGCATTCTTAGCAATCTTTTCCAGCGATTCAGAAAGACTTCCAACAAAGAAGAATACGTTGAAAAAGTAGATTCCAATCTCGATATGATCGTTTTTGGAAAAGATGAGGAAAAACTCAACTATTCTTTTGCGAAATGTTGTACGGTAATTCCAGGCGACAAAATCTTCGGTTTTATTACTATTTCAGACGGAATCAAAATTCATAATGACAGCTGTCCGAATGCTATTAATCTAAGAGCAAATTACGATTACAGAGTTTTGCAGGCGAAGTGGGTGAATGCAGAAAGTTTCAAAAACAGAATTAAAATCGAGATCGAAGGCTTGGACAGAATTGGAATGATTAATGACATTACGGCCGTCATCAGTGGTTCTATGAATATGGATATGAAAAGCATGAGTATCTCTTCAAACGACGGTATTTTCAACGGAAACATCAACCTTGAAGTGAAAAACAAGAGCCAGCTGGAAGAGACTTTCAAACAGCTGAAAAGCATCAATGGCGTTTCTAAAGTGAAAAGAACTTAATGATTTTATCCAAATATTTTCAGCAATTTTTTCACAACAGCAAAAGCTCGGGGATTGTACTGATTGTTTGTGTTTTGATTTCTTTGCTGGTTGCAAACAGTTCATTATCATTAAGTTTTCAAAATTTATTAGATTCGAAATTTGGTTTTGAGTCGTTGCATCTTGATTATTCGGTTTCCGTTTGGATCAATGATGGATTGATGGCAATTTTCTTTCTTTTGGTTGGTTTGGAAATCAAACGGGAATTGCTAGAAGGCGAATTGTCCGACATCAAAAAAGGCAGCCTTCCAATCTTTGCAGCGGTTGGCGGAATGCTGATTCCTGCGTTAATTTATTTTAGTTTTAATCACAACACACATTACAAAAACGGATGGGCAATTCCGATGGCGACGGATATTGCATTTTCATTGGCAATAATTTCACTGCTGGGAAAAAGCGTTCCAAATTCTTTAAAAATATTTCTAAGCGCACTGGCAATTGTCGATGATTTGGGAGCAATTCTGGTCATCGCATTATTTTATACAGATCAGATTGATTGGCTGTCATTAGGAATTTGCGCGGGAATTACAATGCTCTTAATTATTTTGAATAAATCGGGTGTTCACAAGCTGATTTTATATTTAATTCCCGGACTTTTTCTTTGGTATTTTATGCACCATTCGGGGATTCACGCTACGATTGCCGGGGTAATTTTAGCATTCACCATTCCTACGAATATTTCTGAAACCGAGATTTCTCCTTTAGAAAAACTGGAAGGGAAACTTCACATCCCGGTCAGTTTTTTGATTATGCCATTATTTGCTTTGGCTAATACGAATATCACTTTTCAGAAAGAGATTTTCGAAGGGTTTATAAATCCATTAAGCTTGGGAATTATCGGCGGATTATTTCTTGGGAAGGTTTTGGGAATTAACCTGTTTTCGATGATTGCCATCAAATTAAAATGGGCTGCATTACCGACCTTTTCCGGCTTGCGCGAAATGATTGGCGTAGGATTTCTGGCCGGAATTGGCTTTACAATGTCTATTTTCGTTTCGCTCCTGGCATTTCCAAATGAAATTGAGATTCAGAATATTGCGAAAATCAGCATTTTAGTTGCTTCTGTTTTATCAGGAATTGTGGGATATTTTATTTTGAAATCCAAGAAAAAACCTCTCAAAAATTAAATTGAAAGGCTTGTTATTTTAATCTCTTTTAGAAGCATTTTTCTTTTCTCTTTTTGCTTCTTTCTTTTCTTTTGCTGTTTTCAAAGGCTCTTTTTTCACTGCCTTTTTTACGTCCTGCCCTTTTGCCATAATGATTATATTTTGGTGTTTGTTGCTTTTAAGTATTGTAAATATAATGATTTTTGGATTTAAAACTAAGTTTAAATTTCAATTTAAAATTCATTAATCGTTCTCATCTCATCCCGAACAATCTTCTCAAGTTTCACTTTTTTGATAGCCAGATTCAGTTCATTTCCCATTAAGACCAAAAATACATTCACATTCACCCAAACCATTACCAAAATAATGGAACCGATAGATCCGTAAAGTACATTATATCGGGCAATATTAGAGACATAAATTGCAAAGAAATAAGTCAGCAAAACAAACAAAACCGTAGTCAAGACTGCGCCCGGAAAAGCTTCTCTGATTCTTGTAATTTTCAAACAGCCAACCCAGTAAAATAAAGTCAGCAGCGCAAAATAAAATATCGGAAACGAAACGAAACTGATGATTTTAGTAAGGTTTTTCGTAAACCAGGTGATGTCATAAGTCGGCGTATAAAGTTTCAAGACTACCTCGCTGTAATAGATTCCAAAAATAGAAATACATACCAACGAAAGGAAACAAATTGTCACAAGCATCGCCAAAAGGTATTCTTTCACAAAAGTTCTTGAGAGTTCCGTATTTCTATTAAATCCATTAATCAAAGTAAAACAACCGTTAGTCGCAAAAACGAATGATAATAAAATTGTCAGATTACTGATCGATTTCATATTCGGAATGATGCTTTCCTGAATGTAACTCGTGACATCACTCTGCATATGAGAAGGGAAAACTCTGGGCATCAAAACTTCAAAAATATAAAACTGAAGCTTGTCATAATGCGGCATAAACGGCAAAACGGACAAGAAGAACAGAATCATCGGAAAAAGACTCAGAAAAAAGTTCCAGGAAATACTCGCAGCCTGCCTCCCCAAAGGATTTTTGAAAATCGCATCGGAATAGATCGAGAACATTTTCCACAGAGAAATTCCCAAAACCGGAATATGAATTCCGTCGAAAAAGTTTTTGATATTCAGGAAAAAACGCTGTATTTTTTTTGCCATTCATTTATCTTTGCCGCACAAATATAGTAAATGCGTATTAATTTGATCTGTATTGGGAAAACGGATGACAAAGAAATCATCTCTCTCATCAAATATTATCTTCCCCGAATCCCGAAACACTGGAACTTCGAACTTATTGAAATGCCTGATATTAGGAATGCCAAAAACCTCACGCCTGAACAATTGAAGAAAGAGGAAGCCAAATTATTCCTCAATCAAATGGAATCTTCTGAACTCGTCATTCTCCTGGACGAAAAAGGAAAGCAATTCACAAGCCGCGAATTCTCTGAGAAAATTGATTTCTGGATGGGAAGTTCTGTAAAGAAAGTAAATATCCTAATTGGCGGCGCCTATGGTTTCTCGGAAGAAATGTATCAAAGGTCAAATGAAAAAATCTCTTTATCAAAAATGACTTTCACACATCAGATGATCCGCTTATTTTTCGTGGAACAGATTTATAGAGCTGCGACTATTTTGCAAGGGAAGCCTTATCACAATGATTAAATAAATTTATTTAACAAATCTTTTTCTCAGTTTCATAAATGGTTTCTCAATAATCAAATGGACGATCTGAGCAAAACCAAGGCAGGTAATCATACAAATTATCAGCATCAGATTACTGTCAATTTCAAACTTTGCTAACAATTGATGCGTCATATGGATCACTCCTTTGTGAGTTAAGTAAACTGCGTAAGACAAGACAGCGATTTTTGTTAAGACTTTAGAATTCCATTTGAATAAAATACTTGTAGGACAAATCGCTCCCAATACTAACATTCCATAGCCTAAAGCCACCAGAGGAAATCCAAAAACTGTCGCATTAAAAGTCATTTGATCTTCACACAGAAAATAAGCTGCTGTCAAAATCATTAATCCAAATAATAAAATCAAATTCCCGAAAGGAGAAATTTTAGTCCAGATTTTAGGATAAAAATGATAAAGTCCTGCAATCAAAACGCCGGCTAACAATCCATCCAATCGGCTGTAGGTTGTGTAATAAATATATTTGTACCAATACATCCAACTATTGTCGTCAGCAATATGTGGTAAGTAAAAATGTTTATAACTGTAGATTCTGATGGCAATTCCAAAAACAAAAAACAGAATTAAAAAGAGATAAGATCTTTTCATCCATTTTTGAGTTAAAATAAACATCAATATTAATGGAAGAAATAAATAGAAATGTTCCTCTACACACAACGACCAGCAATGTGAAAATGTGCCTCCGTTCTCCGCATCCAATCCAATATTTTGAGTAAAAGTCAGGAATTTCCAAAGTGGTGGCAGACTTTCTCTTTCTCGAAAAAACGGCACTAAGAAATATAATGCAACCGTAAATAAATAAGCGGGAAGAATCCTAAAAATCCTTTTTAGAAAGAAGTTTTTTAAAGAAATATCATTATTATTTTTAATCTCCTGAAACAGCTGTGAAGAAATCAGGAATCCACTCAGAACGAAAAATAAATCTACACCAGTCCAGCCAAATCGGGCAACATCAGGAAGCCATTTTGGTTCTCCTCCGCTTATAATAAAATAATGAAACAGGAAAACAAAAATAATTGCGAACGCCCGCAAATTGTCTAATCCGTAAAATTTCTGAGTTGATTTTGAATTCAAATGTAAATCGATTTAAACAAAATTAAACCGACTTTTTATTCGCAACTCTCTTTGCTAGTTCAGCCAAAAGACCACCCAGCAGGAATCCAACTGCTGCCCCAAATACAATATCTAAAGGAAAATGTACACCGAGATAGATCCGGCTGTAAGAAACGATACTTGCCCAAACGAACAAAATATAAGGCAGATATCGGTACTTCTTCCCAATCAGAATCTTAAGGAAACTGAACAGGAAAAAGGAATTCGATGAGTGTGAGGAATAAAATCCGTAGTTCCCGCCGCAGATGACCATACGCATATGAGGTATTAAAGAATCTGTGTGGCAAGGCCTGAACCGTTCGATGCCGTGTTTGAAAATCCCGGCCAACTGATCAGAAATCGTAATGCCTATCGTGATGAATATTAAAATGAAAAATAGTTTTTTAAGCGGAAAACTTTTGTAAAGTAAATAAAGTAAAATGACGTAAAACGGAATCCAGAACCACTTGCCGGTCACTATTTTCCAAAAATCATCAAACGCCGAACTTCCTAAACCATTGAGAAATAAAAACAATTGTTGATCTAAAGAAATAAGTGCATTCATAAATTATCGGCTTACAGGTCCTTCGTGAGTATCGTCTTCGGAAAGATCTACTTTCTTAGGCGTTTCTTCATTGATGAAAGTCTCGGTTCTGCTGTCAGTCAAAGGGTTATAATCTTGGGCAGATTTTTTCACGTTATCGATCTCTTTTTTGATCTCAGAAAGCGGATTATCGGCTTCTTTCATAATTTCGGTTTTGATATCGTCCACCGCTCCACGCATCTTGCGCACGCCTTCGCCAAGACCTCTTGCGATCTCGGGCAATTTATCGGGGCCGAACAAAACAACAATCGCCAGAGCAATCATCAGCATTTCTCCAATACTCAATTCCATTTCACAAAATTAAGAAAGTTTATAAATTTATTGGACATTTGTTTGTCATAATTTTATCATAAAAAGAAGTTACCAATATGAAGCCAACAAGTTTTATTTGGGCAGCTTTATCCGTCCTCCACTCCCAATCTTTTTTTTGCCAGATGTTTGTCACAATGATCGAAGTTATGAAGTAAGCAAAAAAAAGGATTTCCGTTCAGGCCGGGCTGCACTGCGCAGAGCGGAAATTTTTCAGTTTAATACTTTTTTTTTCAACTCTAAATCTTCTAAATTTCCCTCTTCCCCTTAAAACTTATCAAAACAAAATAAATACTCACCGCAAACAGCAGGAACGCCAAAAAGAATGGCGCACCAGGAAACAGAAACGGCGCATTTTTATGCGTGAAATAATTGAACAGATTCGTCATCAGGGGCGGTCCAATAATTGAAGTGGCGCTCATCAGACTGGTCAGCGCACCCTGTAGTTCGCCCTGCTCATTGGACGGAATATTCTTGGTAATAATCGACTGCAAAGCCGGACCACAGATCCCACCCAAACAGTACGGAATCGTGAAGACCAACATCATCCAGCCTTCCGTCGCAAAGGCATATAAAAGCATCCCGATAGCATAAAGCATTAAGCCATAAAAGATACTTTTCTGATCGCCAATTTTAGGATTGATCCATCTTATCAAAACTCCTTGCACCAAACCTACCAGCAAACCAACAACACCAAGAGAAATCCCCACCATCCGCTCATCCCAGTTGAATCGGTACATCGTGTAGAAACTCCAATTGCTCTGGACGGCATGTCCGCCAATATAAATCAGGATCAAAGCCGTAGTAAGCGCTGAGATCTCGGGATGTTTTTTCAGGAATTTGAAAGATCCAATCGGGTTGGCGCGTTTCCAGCTGAACTCCCGTCGGTTTTCTTTGCTGAGACTTTCCGGCAACACGAAATAGCCATAAATAAAATTAATCATACACAAAACCGCTGCCGCATAAAACGGAACTCTCGCCCCGTAATGTCCCAAAACGCCGCCCAATACAGGCCCGATAATAAACCCAAGACCAAACGCCGCCCCAATCATCCCGAAGTTCTTCGCGCGATCCTCATCTGTAGAGATATCCGCAATGTAAGCACTCGCAGTGGTGATGCTTGCACCGGTAATTCCCGCAATGATGCGCCCTACGAAAAGCCACCAGATACTGGGCGCCAAGGCTAGAAAAATATAATCTACAGAGAATCCAAAAAGCGAAAGCAGGATCACTGGTCGCCGCCCGTATTTATCACTCAGATTTCCTACAAATGGCGAGAAAACAAACTGGATAAAGGCATAGGCAAAACTTAGCCAGCCGCCATATTTCGCTGCCTCGCTGATGTCTGCGTGGATCAGTTCTTCTATCAGTTTCGGGACTACGGGAATGATGATTCCCCAGCCTGTAATATCTATCAGCAGCGTGATAAAAATGAAACCAATAGCAGCAGATTTTTGATTTGTTTTCACAAGTAAGGTTTTATTTATTTTTAAGGTCTTGTGCAATCGCCAATTTTCATAGATGTTTCGTGTTTTGACTCACGGCGATTTCATGCTTGCGAAGATAGGAATTTTTTGATTTTAGAGTTTTATATTAAAATTTTAGAATTACTATCTTTAGAAAAAATAGGCTAACGTAATCATCCATAAAAACATTCAATATTCTAAATCTCATTAATTTTGATAAATTTAAATAAATTGGTAGAATCGGATTTAGTAATATATTACAAAAATGAAAAAAAACATGACAGAAGAAAACAAATACCAATGTATAAGTAAAAACGAACTGCTTGAACAGACGAAATTAAACATAAGTAAATTCGGTATTCAAGTTATTATTGTTGATTCAACAAATTATTCCCCTTCTTTCGCCTATAGTATTGGTCTGACAAAAACTTATAATCATCCTGAAATAATATGCTTTGGACTTCCAAATGATTTATCTCACGAGATTATCAATGATGTGGCAGAAATCGTAAAAAATGGAGAAATAATCGAAAGTGGAAAAAATTATTCTAAAATATTCAAAGACAGTCGAGCAATGTTTTTAGAAATTGACACGAGAAACATTTCAGACTATTTTGGTGCAGGATTAAATTATTATGGCAACGAAGAATTAAATGCATTGCAATTAGTATGGACAGACAGAAATGACAAATTTCCGTGGGAAGAAAATTTTGAAGAAGAGTTTTTATACAGGCAACCGTTGTTAGACAGAAATGCCGATTTCAATTCAACGAACCCAAAAACTTGACAACTTTTACAACTCGACAATGGCTTGACGAAAATAAACCGATACTCAGAGTAGTTCACGATAATGATGGCGATTGGCAATTTTTAACAGACGACCAAAAGCAAGAGGATATAAAAATTGTAGCATTAGAACAACTAATTAACCATGATAATACATTAAACGAATTATTTGATCTTGAATATGGAGAAGAAGCTGAAAGGGATTCTATAGAAAAAAAATGGACAAGAAGAAAAATTGAAAATGATACCGGCGAATAAATGACAACCATCCGCTGGTGCAAGCCCCGCTGCTGCGAGCATCCTGCTCGTACCCATAAAACAAAAACAGACAACACCTATCCGTTTTTTTATTAAATTTACCCAAACTAAAACAACCACCAATGAAAACCATAATGATCCTCTCACTTTTTACCCTGTCCTGCGCGTTCATCTCCTGCGATCGCATCACAGACAATTACTACGAACACCAAGCTCAGGAAAACTATACCTCACGCTATATGGGAAAATGGGTTGGAACTTACACCGGACAGGGCAACGGAAACCTGATTCTCTCTGTATCGAAAAGCGGAAACATTACCGGAACTTACGGACCAAATAACGATATGGTGCTCGGATTTGTGATGGATGACGGTGCATTGACGCCGGTAATTTCCGAAACACCCATCTTCACGCTTTACGGAAGCCTGAATACCAAAAAAGGAACCTGGAAAAACGGCACGCTCTCAGGCGATTGGACACTTACAAAACAATAAGAAATTCATAACACGCAGCAAATGTCAAAAGCCGATTCCAGACAAAACAATTATCTACCTATGTCAACAGCTCTATCAAAAGTTGTTGTAAAATATAATTTTTACAAAACTTACCCAAAATATATTATTTTAAACCAATGCTAACGTATCATAATTCTTATTAATATTTATGGAACAAATCATCAAAGACACAACTGCCAATCCTGCACCACTAGGGCTTTTTGGCTTTGGAATGACAACCATTTTATTAAACATCCACAATGCTGGATTCTTTGAACTCAATGCGATGATTATGGGAATGGGCATCTTTTTCGGTGGTTTGCAGCAAGTGATTGCCGGCATCATGGAATGGAAAAAAGGAAATATTTTCGCAATGTCCGCATTTACCTCTTACGGATTTTTCTGGATTTCGCTGGTCACATTATGGCTTTTACCTTTGATTGGCGTTGCAAAGCCTGACGGAAATTCCATGGGATGTTATTTAGGAATATGGGGATTATTTACATTTGCACTATTTATAGGCACAGTGAAAGGAAATACCATTGGGAAGCTTATTTTTGGCTCTCTCGTTTTACTTTTTGCATTGTTGTCCGCAGCTAGTTTTACAGGGAACGAAAACATCCACACCATTGCTGGCTACGAGGGGATTCTTTGTGGATCTTTTGCGTTCTATGAAGCAGCAGCTTTAGTCATTAATGAAAAACTAGGAAGAAAAGTTTTGCCATTATAATAGTTTCAAAATACTAAAACTACTCAATCGCCGAGCACTTCTATCGATTCATACTTGTCTCCTGATACTTTTCTTAGTAAATTGCTAACTTAAAAATTTCAAAAAAAATGGAATATTCTCAACTGGAACCAAAAGTGATCTGGAAAAACTTCGAAGCACTTAATTCTGTTCCAAGACCTTCAAAAAAAGAAGAAAAAGTTATCAAATTCATAAAGGAATTCGGGGAAAAACTTGGATTACCAACGACTGTAGACGAAACAGGAAATGTCATCATAACAAAACCTGCAACTGCCGGAATGGAAAACCGTCAGCCAATCGTGATGCAATCCCACCTTGATATGGTTTGTCAAAAAAACAACGATGTCGATTTTGACTTCGAAACTCAGGGCATCCAAATGTTCGTGGATGGTGATTGGGTAAAAGCGAAAGGAACCACTTTGGGCGCTGACAACGGTTTAGGCGTTGCAACCATAATGTCAATTCTTGAAAGCAACGACATTGCACATCCGGATCTGGAAGCACTTTTCACAATTGATGAAGAAACCGGCATGACCGGCGCTTTAGCTTTGAAACCCGGACAATTGAAAGGCGAAATTTTATTAAACCTTGACACCGAAGAGGATGACGAAATCGACATCGGATGTGCCGGTGGTGTTGATGTAACAGCATCAGCTAAATTTGATTTTAGTAATTCAAAAGGCGACACTTTTAAAATTGAAATCAATGGTTTGCATGGCGGACATTCCGGAATGGATATCATCAAAGGTCTTGGAAATTCTAATAAACTTCTTGGAAGACTTTTATTTGCCGGATTGGAAAATCAAATTCAATTGATTTCGATTGATGGCGGAAGTTTGAGAAATGCGATTCCTAGAGAAGCTGTTTCAATATTTTCAGTAGAAAATTCTTCTGAGTTTCTGAAAGTAGCAGAACAACTGAAATCCGAAATTTTAGAAGAATTTGCTTCATTAGAAAAAGACCTAGTCATTAATATAGAAAAAACCGAATCAGCAGATCAAGCTATTAATTTTGAAGATTCGAAGAAAGTTATTTTCGCAATTAATGCTGCTCACAACGGTGTTTTCCGAATGAGTCCCGATGTAGAAGGCTTGGTAGAAGCATCCAACAATGTTGCACGAGTTGAGTTGAAAAACGGCGAAATTAAAATCCTCAATTTAACCAGATCATCTGTAGAATCTACAAAATGGGAAGTTGCAAACCAATTGAAGTCTGCATTTGAAAGCAATGGTTTGAAAACCGACTTTGGTGGTTCATATCCAGGCTGGAAACCAAAACCGGATGCAGAGATCATCCAAGTGATGACGGATCTTTATGAAAATAATTTTGGAGAAAAACCAATGGTTGTTGCATGCCACGCAGGTTTGGAATGCGGCATCATTGGTGCCAACTATCCAAAAATGGAGATGGTAAGTTTTGGGCCAACGATCAAAGGCGCGCACTCGCCGGATGAACGAGCGAATATTGCTTCTGTTCAGAAATTCTGGAAGTACACACAGGAAATTTTAAAAAATATTCCGACAAAAAAATAACCTAACATTACAATCCGGCGAAAATGCCGGATTTTTTATTTTCCTTTCCTTTAATTAAAAAATTAATAATTTAATAATTTAATACAGCTGATATTTAATTTAATTCAAAAAATTACTATTTTAGCAAACAAATTAATATTAGCATATATGAAGAAACCATTACTATGTCTAGGAGTTTTGGGTGTGTTGTTAGGCGGTACAAATGCGTTCACTGCTCAGAATTATATCAATAAAAAAATCAAAGATGAGCAGGGCAATCTTAGTCTTGTGACCTTCAATCAAAACAGCAATCTTACCTCATCTTCCGCCAATTCGATTTTTGCCGAAGTTCTGAAATTAGCGCCTAATGTAGAATTAAGACTAAGCCAAAATTTAGCCGACGGAAAATTCTCGGATGAAAAGTACAAGATGTTTTTCAACAACATTCCGGTAGAATTTGGCGGTTACAATCTCCATTACAAAGAAGGAAAGCTGACCAGTATGAACGGCGAAATTTTCTCTACAGAAAATGCCAAAACCAATCCACAGATCACTGCTGCTGATGCATTTCAGAAAGCTTTGAATAGCGTGAAAGCTGAGAAATATATGTGGGAAGATGCTGCATATGTTGCAGAAAACAAGTACAAAAAACCGGAAGGACAATTGGTTCTACTTCCTGTGCAGACCAATGAGGGAGAGATCAAACTTTTCCTGGCTTATAAATTTGATATTTATGCTGCACAGCCAATCAGTAGAGCCATTATATATGTAGATGCGATTGACGGAAGAATTATTTTTTCCAATGCGGTTCTAAAACATCAAAACGATAATCTGATTCAAATTAATTCAAAAAAGGAAACGCCGATCAGCATTGCAACTGCGTACAAAAATCCATTGGTATTCGAAACCGGAAATGCAGACACAAGATACAGCGGTGCGAAACAGATCGAAACCACATTGGTCTCCGGAAGCTATGTGTTGCAAGACGCCACCAGAGGAAATGGCGTGAAAACTTATAACCTTAAGAAATCTTCTACCATCAGTTCAGGTGTAGATTTTAAAGATACCGATAACAACTGGACCACTGCAGAACATAATAATTCTACATTTGACAATGCTGCCTTGGACGCACATTGGGGTGTTGAAAAAACTTACGATTACTTCAAAACTACGTTTAACAGAAACAGTTACGACAACGCCGGTGCAGTCCTGAAAAGCTACGTGCATTACGGCAGTAGTTATGAGAATGCTGGCTGGTCTGGCACCGAAATGATCTATGGTGATGGCGCTTCAACATTCCGTCCGTTGACAGCATTTGATGTGACGGCGCACGAATTGGGACACGCCGTTTGCGAATATACAGCTGACCTGGCCTACCAGAGAGAATCCGGCGCAATGAATGAAGGATTTTCTGATATTTGGGGCGCAGTAGTTGAGCACAAATATGCTCCGGAAAAACAGAATTTCTTGATTGGTGAAGATATTACCATTGCTACTCCAGGCTATTTGAGGTCTATGAGCAATCCAAAAGTTGCCCTTTCAAAACAACCGGATACTTACCGGGGAATCAACTGGAAGGCTGCAACGGTAGAAGAAGGCTGTGCAACGCCAATTGGAGGAAGTTTTGGAAACGACTATTGTGGGGTTCATACCAACAGTGGTGTATTGAATCATTGGTTTTACATTCTCGTTATGGGAAAAACAGGAACCAATGATCTTGGAAAATCTTATAATGTGACCGGAATCGGCTGGGACAAAGCAGAGAAAATTGTTTATAAATTAGAATCTACTTATCTTACCGCTAACTCTACTTTTAAAAACGCAAGAGATTTCGGCGTTCAGGTGGCGAAGGAATTATTTGGAGACAAAACACCAGAAGCTATTGCAACTCAGGATGCTTTCTACGCTGTGGGAATTGGCTCTAAATATCTGGCTGTTCCGGACACTACTCCACCAACAATCCCTACAAATCTGGTTGCAAGCAATACCAAAGGTACAAGTACTAATCTCAACTGGAATGCTTCTACAGATAATGAAGATATGGACGGCTACATCATCTATAAAGACGGTGTAGAAATCGCAAGAACATCAACTCTTACATATAAAGTAACAGGACTGACAAGACAGACAACGTACAACTTCACTGTTAAAGCAAAAGATGTTTATGACAATATCTCCGCCGTAAGTAATGTGGCAACTGTTACCACGACCAATCAGGTGGAATATTGCACATCTGCGGGAACAAGCACAGCAGATGAAAAAATCAAACGCGTTGTTTTTGGAACTATTGATAATACAAGCACAGGAACGGCTGGTTATGAAGATTTTACACCTATTTCAACAAACGTCACAGAATCTGTATCTTACCCTATCAGCATTACACCAACCTGGACTAGCACAGTTTACAATGAAGCTTACACGGTATTTATTGACTGGAATGCCGATGGCGATTTTGATGATGCTAACGAAAAAGCCTTCACTCAAGCCGGAACTAAAAATACGCCTGTAACCGGAACCATCACCGTTCCTAGCGGAATTGCCTATGATACACCACTGGTAATGAGAGTCTCTATGAAATTCAATACTGTTCCAACCGCTTGCGAGACATTCTCTTATGGTCAGGTAGAAGATTACACATTGATTGGTAAAAAATTCTTAGCAGTTTCCGATGCTGCAAAAGGAAATAATACCCTGTTGTATCCAAATCCTGTAAAAGACATTATTAATATCCAGTCAAAAGATTCCAGTGAGTTCTCTTATCAGGTCTATAATACTGCAGGACAAATTGTTCTGAAAGGAAAATCTGCGGACAGGAAAATCAACGCTCAGAATTTATCCTCAGGAAATTACATCATAGAACTGACAGATAAAAACGGTGAGAAAACTACTCAGAAATTTATCAAGAAATAATTTTAAAAGTTATATTATCAAAGCTTCCAAATTTGGAAGCTTTTTTTGTTTATAATAATGACCACATTTTACTGCAAAAAATAATTTAAATATAAAAACATTAAAAAAAATCATTAATAATTATCAAATTTTAATTTTAATCGCATACTATTTAACAATAATTAATAACAATAATCCAAATGCTGAATTTTTTAATTAATTTAGTAGCAGAAAAAAATGTGTAAACGATGAAAAAAGATTTACTTACTCTGGGCATTATCGGACTGCTTGGCATCACTTCTCAGTTACGAGGACAGGAATATATTGATAAAAAGGTAACCGAGAAAAATGGGAACGTCAGCCTGGTTACTTTTAAAAGTGATACGAACTTACAATCCAGTACAAAATCTGAATTATTTAAGAATGTTCTCAAACTTTCTCCAAATTCAGAACTTCGGCTTTCGACATCAGAAAAAGATGCGACAGGTAATTTTTTGGATGAGAAGTACCAGCTCTATACCAATAATATTAAGGTTGAATTCGGAATATATAATCTGCATTACAAAAATGGAAATCTCACCAGTATGAATGGCGAGATTTTCCGCACGGATAATGTAAAAACTTCACCAAGCATTTCTGCACAGTCGGCTTTGGACAGAGCCATTCAAAACGTAGGTGCAGAAAAATATATGTGGGATGATGCGGCAAGTAATGTTGACAATTACAAAAAACCAATCGGAGAATTAGTCCTTCTTCCTTTGCAGCAGGCGGATGAAACTTTTAAACTGTCATTAGCTTACAAATTTGATGTTTTTGCTTCGCAGCCGATGAGCAGAGCATATATTTATGTTGATGCTGCAACGGGAAAAATTCTTTTGACCGACGCCATCATAAAGCACGCAACCCACAACAATGTTTTAACAAAAGATCTGGATACAGCAAAAATTATTTCTGATGCTAAAGAATCTAATCTTAAAAATATACTTTCCAAACTGGTTCCTGCAAATGCGGATACGCGCTATACTGGCACACAATCCATTGAAACATCTTTGGCGTCGTCTGGCACAAATTACATCTTGTACGATACTACAAGAGGCAGCGGTGTGAGAACATACAATCTAAAAAAAAGCACTATAATAAGCAACACTGATTTTACTGATGTTGATAATAACTGGACTGCGGCGGAATTTAATAATTCTACCTTCGACAATGCAGCTCTAGATGCTCATTTTGGAGTAGAAAAAACGTATGATTATTTCAAAAATGTACACAATAGAAACAGTTACGACAATTTAGGGTCAATTCTCAGAAGTTATGTTCATTATGGTAATAATGTGAATAATGCCTATTGGTCAGGCACCTATATGCTTTACGGAGATGGCGACAGAACTTCCAACTTCAACGTACTGACAGCCTTTGATGTGACTGCTCACGAATTAGGTCACGGTGTTTGTGCATTTTCTGCAAATCTTACCTACAACAGAGAGTCCGGCGCAATGAATGAAGGTCTTTCTGACATCTGGGGCGCTGTTGTGGAACACACTTATTTACCCAACAAACAAGCATTCAGCATCGGCGAAGACATTACGTTGTATTCACCTTACTATTTGAGATCTATGAGCAATCCGAAATCTGCAGGTCAGCCGGACACGTACCGCGGACTCAACTGGATTCCGGCAACTGTAGCTGAAGGATGTGTCACACCGGGTCAAAATACAAACGACTACTGCGGCGTTCACACAAACAGCGGCGTTTTGAACCATTGGTATTATGTCTTAGTTCAAGGCAAAACGGGAACCAATGATATAGGAAAATCTTATTCTGTAACGGGAATAGGATTTGAAAAAGCTGCAAAAATTGTTTACAGATTGGAAACAAATTACCTGACTGCGAACGCTACCTATATGAATGCGCGGGATTATGGTATCCAGGCGGCAATAGATTTGTATGGTGCTGCATCGGCAGAAGCTATTGCAACACAAGACGCTTTTTATGCAGTAGGATTGGGCGCAAAGTACAACCCAATACCCGATACGGCAGCACCAACTACACCATTAAATCTTACTGCATCAGAAACGACACACGTCGCTACCTATCTTAAATGGGATGCTGCGACAGATAATTTTGCAATGGATGGTTATAACATTTATAAAGATAATGTTCTATTTGCCTCAACATACAACACTTCTTATTATGTCACAGGGCTTACCGCAGCTACGACATATAATTTTAAAATTAAAGCAAAAGACGAAGCAGGTAATTTGTCAGAATTTAGCAATGCCGCCACGATAACAACTTTGGCAACAGGCAATACATATTGTGTTTCTCAAGCCGGCAATACCAGTTTTATGAAGATCAAAAATGTAAAATTGAATACTATTGACAATAGCAGCACAAGCGGAACAGGTTACGAAGACTTTTCTTACATCTCAACCAATCTTACTAAGGGGAATCAATACACAATCACTATCACGCCAGAATTCAGCTCAACAGCTTATAATCTTACTTATTACATTTATGCTGATTACAACAATAATGGAGTTTTCACAAATACAGGTGAAACCGTTGCCACTACTTCTTCTACAAGCACAGTTTCAGCTACATTTACGGTACCGACAACTGCTGTAACCGGTAAAGTAAGACTTAGAATCGTAGGATCTTATTATTCAGCCTCTTCTTGTAATACGAATACTTATGGGCAGACAGAAGATTACTCGATCAATCTTCAGGATGCCGTATTGGCTGTTTCCGATTTGACTAAAGGAAATCAAACCTTGATTTATCCAAATCCGGTAAAAGATTTCATCCATATTCAGTCAAAAGAATCCAGTGAATTGTCCTATCATATTTACAATGTTTCAGGACAAGTTGTACTGACTGGGAAATCCTCTGACAAGAAAATCGATGCTCAGAAACTAACTTCCGGAAGTTACATTTTGGAACTGACAGATAAAAAGGGTGATAAAACCACTCAGAAATTTATCAAAAAATAATTTAGAAATTATTCAAAATCAAAAAAAGCACTCAATTGTTTGAGTGCTTTTTCTATATTATCCTGAAAGAATTTTTTTAATGTCTGGAATGACCGTCTTCGCCGTGAGCATGACCGTGAGCCAATTCTTCTTCTGTTGCAGGACGTTCGTTTAGAATTTCAACATCGAAAAACAAACTTTTTCCAGCCATTGGATGATTAAGATCTACGATGACAGCTTCTGGAGTAATTTCCAAAACCATTGCCTGAAAATTATTTCCGCTGTTGTCAGAAAGAGGTAAAACTGCTCCCACAGGAGGCAATTCCTGGCCTTCAAACATATCAACCGGTAATTGAGTCACCGCTTCGGGATCTCTTTCTCCGTAACCTTCACCTGGCGCAATTTCGAAAGAAGCTTTATCACCGATATTCAGATTTTGGATTTCTTCTTCAAATTTAGGAATCATCATTCCCACGCCATAAAGAAACGTTAACGCGTTTTCCGAGGTAGTTTCTTCAACAAAAACTTTCTCTCCATTTTCATCATTAGTATGCAGAACGTATTTAAGAGTTACTACATGATTTTTGTCTAATGCCATTTTTAATTATTTAATATTACAAATTTTTGGATGATATCATTCGCAATGTATCAGGCTACAAAATTAAGCTTTTGAAAATTAAGTGGTGAAATTTCGAAATAAAACTTGTTTTTAGTCTTTTTCTTGTCCGAAATTTTATTGAACTTCGCAGAATGGCAAAACTCAAAACTCTATATTTCTGTCAGAACTGTGGCGCACAATATTCCCAATGGCATGGGCAATGTAAAACCTGCGGCGAATGGAATACTTTGGTTGAAGAAATCGTTGAGAAAACTACAAAATCTGTAGCTACGAAATCAAAATCTTCGATCATTAATATTATCGAAGTTGAAGCCATAGAAGAACCAAGAATAGTAACACCTTCCGAAGAACTCAACCGTGTTTTAGGCGGCGGAATTGTACTCGGTTCTGTAACATTAATTGGCGGCGAACCCGGAATCGGAAAATCAACATTACTTCTGCAGCTGGCTTTGAAGATGAAGAAAAAAATTCTTTACGTTTCGGGCGAAGAAAGTGCTTCTCAAATCAAAATGAGAGCAGACAGACTTGCGGAAGTTAAAAACCCCAACTGTTTTCTTTTTACAGAAACTTCTCTGGAAAAAATCATTCACGAGGCTACGAAATTGATGCCTGACTTTGTCATTATTGATTCAATACAAACTCTGCAATCTCAGTTGATAGAAAGTTCACCCGGGACGGTTTCTCAGATCAGAGAATGTTCGAATGAGATCATCAAGTTTGCAAAAGAAAATAACGTACCTGTATTCTTGGTTGGTCATATCACGAAAGACGGACAAATCGCCGGACCTAAAGTTTTGGAACATATGGTAGATGTTGTTCTCAATTTTGATGGCGACAGAAATCACCTCTTCAGATTATTAAGAGCTAATAAAAACAGGTTTGGTTCTACTTCAGAAATCGGAATTTATGAGATGATTTCCAGCGGATTAAAAGAAATTAAAAACCCATCAGAGATATTAATCACTAAGAAATTTGAAGAATTATCCGGAAATTCTGTTGCAGTAACTTTGGAAGGAAACCGACCGATGCTGCTGGAAATTCAGGCTTTGGTATCGACTGCAGTTTACGGAACACCGCAAAGAAGTTCCACAGGTTTCGATTCCAAAAGATTGAATATGCTTTTGGCAGTTCTGGAGAAACGCGCAGGTTTCCAATTAGGTTCAAAAGATGTTTTTCTTAATATCACAGGCGGAATCAAGACTGATGATCCGGCTTTGGATCTTGCCGTGGTCGCTTCGATTTTATCAAGCAATGAAGATATTGCAATTTCGGAACATTATTGCTTTGCAGGAGAAATTGGTTTGAGCGGCGAAATCCGTCCTGTTGCACAAGTGGAACAACGGATCACCGAAGCAGAAAAACTAGGTTATGAAAAAATATTTATTTCAAATCTCAACAAACTTCCTAAGAAAAAATTCGGGATCAAAGTTGAAGAAATAAGTAAAATTGAAGATTTTGTAGAGTCATTATTCTAAATTAATTCTGTAAATTTATAAGACTAAATATTCCCCACTTGAATTACCTCGCCCACTCTATTCTTTCATTCACCAATGGACAACTTGTTGGCAATATGATTGCGGATTTCATAAAAAATAACGAGCGGGAAAAGTTTCCTTTGGAAATTCAGGAAGGCATAAAACTTCATCGTGCAATCGATACTTTTACAGATTCTCATCCGGCGGTTTCTGAGGCGAAAAAGATATTCAGTCCATTAGTAAGATTGTACTCCGGCGCTTTTGTGGATGTGGCTTTCGATTATTTTGTGGCTCATTTGTACAAAGAAGATGAATTAAAAATACATTCTGCTAAAGTGTACAAAATCCTTTGGGAAAATGAAAAATGGCTTCCCGAAAATTATAAAAAAATGCTGGTAAGGATGGAACAGGATGACTGGCTTACGAATTACCGTCAAAATCAGGGCATTAAATTCAGTATGCAAAACGTACTGCACAAAGCAAAATATCTGGAAAAAGACATTCCAATTTTCGAAGAATTCCTTAAGCATAAGTCGGAACTTCAGTTGTATTTTGATCAGTTTTTTCCTGATATTTTAGCTGAATGTAAAAGCAATTTTCAAGCAAATTGAAACCAAATCCAGATTGCAAGATCCGTTTGTAAATATTTAATATTAATATCTCTTTATCTTTGATTTTTTAATATTTTTGCAGCGATACAATAACTGTGAGACCTACAAAAAAATTAATACTTCTTCTATTTTCAATTTCGTGCGTGCTACTAACGAAAGCACAAAATTACACACCTAAAAAAATAGACAGCATTATTGCCGGAACTTTTCAATTGGCCGACAGGAATCAGGCTTTGAAAATAAATCTGGACACTTACGAAATATCCAAGAACACTGGCTACTATTTGGGAAAAGCCAAATCACTCAAAGGAATCATCAATGCTTATCTTGGCTTAGGAGAACAGGAAAAAGCATTACAGGCAGCAGATAAACTTCTGGATCTTGCAAGCAGCGAAAACGACGACTATCATTCCGTGCAGGCTCTAATAGCAAAAGCCCTCGGATTCTCTTATCTCGGATTTTTTGACAAAGCTTTTGAAACCAGCAAAAATGCTGAATCCCTGTGCAAAAAAATCAAGGACAACGATGAGCATTTCAGCTCTATGGGACAGATATATGCGGGGAGAGCAGAGATCATGAATCTGCAATATTTGCCACCTGAAAAAACAATTCAATATGACCTCAAAAGTGTTGAGTATTACAAAAAGATAAAAGATCCAAAAAAAAGAGATGGCTGGCTTGCGATCCAATATTCGAGTGTTGGGTACACTTACATCGATCTGGACAAACATAATGAAGCTCTTTACTACAGCCGAAAAGCCTACCAATTAGCAAAAGCCGAAAATGACTCCATTAATGAAGCTTTTAGCATGTATGGTATTGGAAACACTTATATGGAGATGAATCAGCCGGACAGTTCCATTTATTATTACAAAAAAGCATTACCCATTTTTGAGAAAGCTCAAGACATCTACAGGCTGCAATATATCTATGATGATATGGCAAACATCTATGAAAAATTGGGAGACGACAGACTTTACAGCTATTATTCCAAGAAATCCAAAGAGCTTTACGACGTTATCCGGAAAAAAGAAAAAATAGAAACAGATAAAATTTCTAATAATATTATTGAAACAGAAAAAACAAGCTGGTACAAAAATTTAATTATCGTCATAATCGGGATTTTTTTATTTCTAATTATAAAAATATATTTTACAGTTAAAATCTTCAAACGATATAAAAGGGAAAGGTTAAGAAGACATCATACCAAAATCCACCTTTTGGAAAGAGAAAAAGAACTTAATCATCTGGAAACGAAAGTGAATGATTCTTTTGCAGATCTTCTGGAACTTGCTAAATCCAATGACTCTTCTTTTCTCAGCAGATTCAAAGAAATATATCCTAACTTCTATACAAAACTGACCATCCAGTATCCTGAAATGACAAGCGGTCAACTTAGATTCTGCGCGCTCCTGAAGCTTAATTTTTCCACAAAAGAGATTGCACAATTCAGTAATATTTCTGTACGAAGTGTAGAAATGAAGAAGAGCAGACTCAGAAAACAACTGGACATTGCGTCTGATGTAGATCTTAATAATTGGATGATGAGCTTTTGAAATGATCTGACTTTGAAATATTAACAATTAATAATCAACGTATTACACTTTTGTCGTATATATGTAGTAGTACAATAATTGCAGATATTATGTTAAATAGCAATCTTTGCCAATGATTGGAAAACGGTAATTTATTACTGAAAAATTTATTGCTCAACAGCGCTCGTTCAGATTCTAAAAACACAGGAAGACAACAAATCTAAAGATGTATGTTATTAATTCTTCCAAAGATGATCAGCTGACTTTTTTTTCAAATTCATATCAAACAGCTGATAAAAAATTAAGGCTTTGAATCTACACAGGTTCGAAGCTTTTTCATTTTATGAGATTCATATAAATATCAACAGTGTTGTCGCAACATCTTTTTTTTCCTTCATTATCTGTGCTGATCGATTAAAATTTTGTTCCCATCAGGATCCGTTAATTCTATATAAGCCGGACCTTTTGTTTTTTCATCAGCTTCAGTTTTTAATTTAATTTGGTCAGTTTTTAGTTTTTTCTGAATTTCGCGGACATCTGTAAACGGATTCACCTCTTTTGCATTCTCGTCCCAGCCGGGATTGAACGTCAAAATATTTCCTTCAAAATAACCTTTGAAAAATCCGATGATTGTGGTTCCGTTTTTCATGATGAGATAGTTCTGTTTCAGATCGCCGCCCATTTGGGAAAAGCCAAGTTTCTCATAGAATTCCTTTGACACCTGAAGATCTTTTACATTGAGACTAACCGAAAAAGCACCCAATGGAAGCTGAGTAGCATCTTCCTTCTTTTGCGAAAAAACGTTGAGTGACATTGAAAACAATAAAAGAAAGATCAATTTTTTCATAACTATAATGTTATTATTAATATTAAAACTGCTGATAGAGATAGCGGTCGGGATAATTCAGTTTTTCACTTTTTCTCTGGCCGTTGATGACAATATGGATGATATTCATCTGATCATCATACAGGTTATAAAGAAAACTGACTGCGGTTTCTATTTTTTTCGGAACAGATAAAGGATCAGATTCCAGATAAATATTAACACTCTCATGATCTTCTTCAAAACCTACATAATTTACCTTTACGAATTGATTATCAGCCTTTAATTTCAGATATTCTGCGGCGTAATTTTCTAATTCTTTATTGATTTCAGCTTTGTATTTCGGATCCAGGAAATGAACTGACTTTCCGTACTTTTTGTTGAGTGCATTTTCCAGATCATCCATAAAAAAACGTCCTGTAACCTCAAAAGTCCTGGATTTTGAATTATAATTAAACTCTACCGAACCCACGTGGTAAGGATGCGGCGTGAATGATAAATTATAAATGATGAATGATAAAATATAAAATATAAAAAGCTGTTTTTTCATCTCTAGAAAGTAATTGAAGTCAAAATTAATCATTATTTTCGTACGGTTTTCAGAAATTGAACGATGAAGGATTTTCTATTTTATTTGCAGCTGGGCTGGGATCACATTATTTCTTTGGATGCTTTGGATCATCAGCTATTTATTCTGGCTTTGATTGCAGCTTACAGTTTCAAAGATTTTAAACGTCTACTGATCTTGGTGACGGCTTTTACCATCGGACATTGCATTACGTTGGCTTTATCCAGCTTTGATATTATCCGCGTGAAAAGCGTCTGGATTGAGTTTTTGATTCCCTGCACAATTGTGATTACTGCTCTGGATAATATTTTGTTTAAAGGAAAACATCCTTATCAATATTATTTTGCCCTGTTTTTTGGTTTGATCCACGGAATGGGATTTGCGAACACTGCACGAATGATGCTGGCGAAAGAACAAAGCATTACAGTACCGCTTTTAGGCTTCAATATCGGCTTGGAATTGGGACAAATTGTAATGGTCTTGATTATCCTGATTATCTTCACGCTTGTCACGAAATTTACCAAATTAAATCAACGGGACTGGCTTCTGATCACCTCATCTGCTGCCGGTGCTGTGGCCTTACAAATGGCTTTGGAGAGAATGCCTTTTTAAATTGTACAATGTAGAATGTACAAAGTATAATGTATTTTTGACACCTAAAGATTGCTGCCTGCTTGAGCAGAAATACTTTTTTTGTGGCTTAAAAAATCGCAGGAAAAAAGATTAACGCAATCAAATATTATTACTCATAAATTCACTTCAAAACATTCCATCTGGGAATGATCGCCAGCAAGCCAAGCCCGATGTAAAGGAACAATACAGTCACATCCGAGTACAGAAATGTACTTAGAAAGTAATTGTGAAGTACAAAATGTATGGCCACAAAAATCGGGAAAAGAATCACGCCGGCTTTTCTGTACATCAAAATCAAAATCCAACTGACAATCACCAAAACATCTACACCAAAAGTATAGTAGAAAAAATTACCCGGAATATTGATCTTCTGATGAAGCGAATATTCGGCGTAATCGGTATTGATGCTGAGGAAAAATACCAGGATAATCAATCCGAAAAAAAGGTAATAGTCTTTGTTGTTTTTGAAGCTTCTGTCTGCTGGTTTCATCGGATAAAAATATAAAAAAAGAGCTTACGAATAAGCTCTTTTTATAGAAATTTCTATTAACTAACTATATACTAACCGCGTTTATCAAACGGTTCTTATCACTGATGAACTCTTCCATAGAGATCATACTTTCTGTTCTCATTACATCCTGGATGTCATCGATCTGATAGATGATTTTCTTAGCATCTTCTGTGTTTTTTGCTTTCATTTTGCAGAAGATATTGTATTTTCCGGATGTTACACTAGCCTCTACCACGTTTGGAATCAAAGCCAACTGCTTCAAAACTTCCTGTGTGTGGTTTGATTTTGTAAGTAAAATACCGATGAATGCAGTGAAGTTGTAATCCAACTTGCTGTAATCGATGCTGAGAGATGATCCTAAGATGATTCCAGCGTCTTCCATTTTCTTTACTCTTACGTGGATCGTTCCTGCGGACACGTCCATTTGCTTAGCAATTTCCGTAAAAGGCATTCTTGTGTTTTCTACTAAGAAATCAAGAATTTTTTTATCGATATCGTCTAATTGATAGTTCATTATAATATTGTTATTTATTTAAAATATATCTAATTTTTTTGCAAATTTAAAAAAAATTAATTTAACTAAAAACAAATATTAAAACATTAACAGCTTTTAACAAAATCATCAAATATGCTGATAATTATCATTTTAATGGCTTCTTTTTTAAGGAATCTTCTTTATTCTGCTCAACATCGGCCGAGTCTCTTTTTATTCTTTCACGTCTTTTGAAGATATATTTGAGAGAATTAAAACTTTTACTGTAAACAACCCCAACACCATAACTCTGATTCAGTGAGTTTGCCGTTCCCAGACCAAGATTGGAAGGTTTTGAATATGCTCTGAGTAATCTGCTTCCATTATTGAGTCGGCTCCAGTCATATTCAATGGTGCCTTCCGCGGACAAATAATTGTTAGTCGTATTATCCATTCTGGTGACCGGAACTCCCAATCCTGTTTTCACCTTGATTCTCGGAGACAAAGCCAGACTCACGCTGGTATTGGCACGATCGGCGGTATTTGAATTAATGTCGCCACTGATGTAATCAAGATTAACCTGAAAAGCACTGCTTATCGTATTAAGTACCGACCCTAACTGTTTGAATAGCATATTGTAACCGGTATTGATCGCTGTATTCTGTAAATTAAAATCCAGTCCGCCGCTGTTAACGACATTAAAACTATTCAGAACCAAAACAGACCCAAACTGAATCGTCCTTTCATCCTGATTCGTCATTTTAGTAGCCAATGTTTCCCTTACTTCCGAAGAACTATCAGGCGCAGAAACGCCGAATTCTATCTCAGGTTTCGTAAGAGTATTTGTGATTTTGGTTGTCAGCACCACGTTGATGGGCTGTGTAAGAGACATTCCCAGATATTCTCCGGCATTGGTAATTGGTCGCGTATAGTTTGCGGTAATATCAAGATCCGGAGTCGTAGGGCTACCACTCCATCGGATGATGCTATTCTTTGCAATAAGAAAAGTTCTGTCAAGAATTGCCTTAGAAACGAATGTTCCGTTGTCCACCGTATAAGTGCCGTTCATCGTAATGTTTCCGCTCCGTTCCATTCTGAATTTCAAATGATCTGCATCACCTTTTACGGCAATACTTCCTACTTCATCGCCTACCAAAACATTCACCAAAGTTCCCTTGTCTACACTGATATCAAAATCCATCAGCATATTGGCGCCCGATTTTTTCTTTTTCTCTACGGAGAATTTACCTTCGTCATCTCTTTTCAGGAATCTTAAAATTTTGAACTCATCAACATTAGATTTAGATGCACTGTTGAAAGTAAAAGTACTGTTGTTCAGAACTTTCAACCCGTCATTTGGTGTACTGATCTCCAATCCTGAAACCGGTCCGCTGACATAAATATCGCCCTGACCATAAACACGACCCCAAAACAGATCATTATCTTCCTGACTATTATTGATCACCAAAAGATTATCAGCCCGCATAATTAAGTTGATTCCCAGCGAGGAAAGTGTCTCAAACTGAATAGATCCGGAGATATTCCCTTTAGAATTGGAACGTCCGTCTTTGATTCCGATGTTATTCAGAAGTGCCAAACCTCTTGAAAGATTGATTACGGTATCATCAAAAGAATAATCTACACCCGTGAAGAGAAGTTTTAGTCCAAAGCCTTTCAAAGCGAGATCTCCGCTGTAGTCAATATCATTCAAAGGTCCGGAAATCTTGAGATCGCCGGTTGCTTTTCCGCGGAAGTTTCCAAAGATTTCTTTCACAAACTGCTGCGCAAATGCCAGATCAAATTCATTCATTTTTGCATCCACATCCAAAACAGGCGATGACGGATTATTGTCAATAGTTCCGGTAACATCAAGTGTGTTTTTTCCTAAAAATTCTGAGGATAATGCCTGAATGCTGACATCAAAAACATTTGGTTTTTCGCTTTTGGTAATCTTCGTTTCAAGATTTCCCATTGCTTTTCCATTCATAAAAATATCATTCACATCCAGATCCACAAGAGGTTCCAGATTGTTACCCGATTTTTTTATCAGAATGGTTCCATTAGCCGTTCCTTTAATGTCCATTGGATTTTTACCGCTTCCGAAAGCTAATAGTTTTGAAATATCCAGATTCTTAACTTCCGCATCGGCCGTGAAATCTTTTGCAGATTTAAAATCGGCACTTTTCACAAGAAGTTCACTTTCATCCGAAAAGATCCTTAGATTTTGTATTAAAAAGTCTTTCTCTTTTTTCCGATAAGTAATGGAATGATTGAGTTCCGGACTGGTATCCACACTCCACGCCACGTCATTAAGCTTTACAGTGGTCGGTTCAAATCTCAACACATAATCTCCCGCAGGATTTGTAGTCTGATTGATGTTGACCGCATATTCCTTCATTTGTTTTGCCGTCTCATCTTCGAGAGTTCCCAACTTGAAAACCGTTCCGATGTGCAGAACCTGAGAATTTTCGTTGTTGGCCGATAGTTTTACATCCTGCAAGACATTGTTGCCGTATTGCGCTCTTTTTACAGTTGCCAGTAATTGTTGATTGAGGTCAGCCGTGTTGACTCTCAGACTGAGACTGTCAACCATTGCACTGTCTTTTGCTTTGTTTAAGTCTGGCTGATAAGTAGCATCGGTTTCTGCCAGAAATTTTTCGGCTTCACTCAATTCTTTTTTGCCTGTTAAAACATATTTGATTTGAGACGCATCGGCATTCAAGATAAGGTCGTTTGTGCTTCCAGTGTAATTTCCGGCCACCTTAGCCCCGTTTTTAAGTTCCAAATCCGGAACAAAGAAAGAAACCAAACCTTGCTTCACATCAAAATCAAAATCGAAACTTTGTCCGTTGTACGTTTTCTTCGGCGGATTGCCAACCATTATTTTATTAATACTGTTGGTCACCATATTCCCGATATCTTCCAGGTCAAACCTTCCGGATATTCTTCCAGTCACTGTTCCGGGCGCATCTACAGAAACAATTCGGTTTCCGTTTTCGAAAAATGCTTTTAGTTTGGAATCCGGAATGTGGAGTTTTTGTTTGCTTGAATTGAGTGTCAATCCTTTGATATCAGCATCTAGATTCAGGTCATTGAGATTCGTCATTGAGACTTTTCCGTTCACAAGTCCGCTTACAGAATTGGTATCACCTGCGTTAATTCCAAAATATCTCAAATTAACATATTGAATATCCGCATTGAAATCGGCAAACAATCTTTTGGTGCTGAAATCTACAATTCCTTTGAACGTTCCTTTCGCATTCGGGTCATTAGCAACTACATTTCCGGTGAATCGTTTTTTATTAAGAACACCGTCGATGGCGATATTATTTAGGTTTTTGCCCATCAGTTCGATACGAGCAACGTCGGATTTAGTTTTAATGTACATCGTATTCACATCAAAACCTTCTCCCTGAACATTGAATTTGCCCGAGATCAATCCAACCTGTTTATTTTTGGTTAATGCCGTGACGTTCAAATCTTTCACATCCACATAACCTCTGTATTTAGGCCGTTTTGTACTGTAATCTACCAGATTGAAATCCTTCATTTTTGCCTGGCCAATTCCGGTAACCACTTGCCCTGTTGCAAATATCTGTTTCGGATTGACTTTTACAGAACCGTTGTATTTCATCCTTCCGAAATCATCCGCAATATTCCCCAGCTTCGAAGCAATGAAATTTGGTAAAGACGCCTTTAAAGCTTTGTAAGTGAAATCTGCAGATACATTTTTACTTTCGATAAAGACTTTTTTATCAATGACGCCATTTAATTTTAAGCTCTTTGTATTAAGGTTCACATCCTGCGAGCGGATCAGAAAATTATTCAAAGCAAAATCATTCAGCGGACCTGTCATCGTCCCGGAAATATTGATCGGCGTGTAATTATCCCAATCTGTAACGAAGTAACTAAGATCGTAACCACTGATCTGACTTCCCGGGATAATCTTTAGATCCCAACTTACCTTATGCCCAAAATCTGCAAATCTGGTTTCGGGATCCAGGTTCATCACCGCTTCGCCTTGTAACAGCGAATGATCGGTATTGATCGTCAGATTCCCGAACTTTAAATGTTTTTTAGTAATCTCAAAATTGGTAGAAAATGTATCAACAATATGTTCTTTTCCGTAGCGTTTTGTGATCAGGCTGAAGTTTCTAATATCAGCAAAAACATCTGCGCCTTCTACTTTTAAAGAAGTCACGTTCAGATTCACCTTTCTTGCATCCAGCCATCTTCCCGCTTCTCCCGGACTGTTTTCGTTCACAATGCTCGCAATCCCGTTGATGAGATCGATTTTCATATTCATCTTAAACTTCGGTTTCGTAGGATCAGTTGGCGTATCGGACCGGAAATTATCAACATACCGAATAAAATTACTGATGCTGTCGCCTTTGTAAGTAATCACACGGATTACAGGATCAATAATTGTGGCTTGATTAAATTTGAGATCTCTCGTATTGAAAGCCAACGCAAACCAATCGGATTTGGCGCGCAATTCCCTTGCTTTTACGAATTCATATTCTTTGTAATCCTTGATTCTAAGACCTTTGATCTTCACATCGCCAAAGAAATTGACCTCCACGCTTTCCACCGACATTCTCATTTTGAAATCGCTGTTCAGAAGCTTGATGGCCTCATCTGCAATGTACCGCTTGGTAATCGGAAGATTGATTGCAATGAAGAGCAGAACCACCAGTCCGATGATTCCGAAAAATATTGAGTTGACGATCCTCCAGAAAAGCGGTGTTCTTTTCTTCTTGACTGGCTGGTCAATAGCAGGATCTTCGTTTGTTGTGTTTTTATTTTCTAAATTTGCCATCTATTATGAGTGCATCTATTATTCTAGGTATCGAGTCTTCTTGTGACGACACTTCTGCAGCCATCATCAACGGTAGCAAAATCCTGTCCAACATTGCCGCCAATCAGGCGATCCACAACGAGTATGGTGGTGTGGTTCCCGAGTTGGCATCCAGAGCGCATCAGCAAAACATCATCCCTGTGGTGGAAAAAGCATTTTCCAAAGCAAATATACAACAAAATGAGATTTGCGCGATTGGTTTTACGCGCGGCCCTGGACTTCTTGGATCTCTCCTGATTGGAACTTCATTTGCCAAATCTCTGGCGATGAGTCTGGATGTTCCATTGATAGAAGTAAACCATTTGCAGGCGCACATTCTGGCTCATTTTATTGATGATGCCAATCCTACTCCACCAACTTTTCCATTTTTATGTCTGACAGTTTCTGGCGGTCACACGATGATTGTCTTGGTTAAGGATTATTTCGATATGGAAATTATTGGCAAAACGATTGACGATGCAGCAGGCGAAGCGTTTGACAAAATCGGGAAAATTTTTGATCTGGATTATCCGGCCGGGCCAATCATTGACAAGCTGGCTAAAGAAGGAAATCCCGACGCTTTCCAGTTCAACAAACCGAGGATGGAGAATTATGATTATTCATTTAGTGGTATCAAGACTTCAGTGCTCTATTTTATTCAGAAAGAAGTGCGGAAGAATCCGGATTTCATTAGGGAAAATCTGAATGACCTTTGTGCTTCTGTTCAGCGATCCATCATTGAAATTTTGATGAACAAATTGGAGAAAGCTTCAGTTGACCTTAATATAAAAGATGTTGCGATTGCCGGCGGTGTTTCTGCCAACTCAGCCTTGAGACAAGCAATGGAAATCAATCAGGAAAAATTTGGCTGGAATATCTTCATCCCAAAATTTGAATACACGACAGATAACGCTGCGATGATTGCCATCGTTGCCAAACTGAAATATGAGCGTGGCGAGTTTACGGATATCAGGACGACGGCAACGGCGAAGTATGATTTGTAGGAAAGCTGGAGGTTGGAAGCTGGAAGTGAGAAGATTTCAATTCAATATTTTAATAAAGTAAATATGATGAAAAATACTTTTATTTTATTTCTGACGCTTCAATTTTTCAAATTTTTTGCTCAAGAAGATGTAATTGCTAAATGTAATCTAAAATACGAGATTGATACGATCGGACTTTCGAAAACTGGTACATTAAAACTAAACATCACAAATAAAGAATCTCAGAAATTAAAAATCTCTGATGTATTTCACGAAATATATATTCAGCCAATTGATGTGGAAAAATTTGAAGCTAACTTCAATAATTTTGATAAGATTCAAAAATCAAATATAGATGTAGATTGTTTGAATTGTTTGGTAAGTATAAGAACATAAAACCTAATAAAACAATTTCTTATCCCATTAATATTAATCAAGCAAGATTTTTCAAAAAAGTGTTGACCCAATCAAAGACCACTTACCGTTTTAATATTTGGTTTGATACAATTGATATGATAAAATATTCCAAAAAAAGAAAATGCTATCCAGCGAGTTTTGAATCGGAAAGAATCATTTACACAACAAGATAGAGAATCTTTACAGAACAAATTTCGGCAAAATTAACCTATGAAAATATTACTAGAAGAAAAACAACTTGGAACACATTCCAAAAAGAATTCAAAATATTACTGGATTTTAGAGACGATTACGGGAAAAAATGAAAATCCGGAAGAATCTGCAGATTTTGAACTGACAAGCTCCGAGACTGGCTATATTCAAAATGTCAAAGAGGAAATTCTGGAGACGATCAATTCTGAAAATGTTTTCAGCTTTGCCTACGAACCAAAAGAAGGCGATTTTTTGTCCATCAAAAATAACTTGCGAAAATTTGAATATCTAAATCTGATTTTCATAAATGGCAGTTGGAAAGAGGAAGTCTATATGTGTTCTCTGCGGGAATGCGATACAGACATCTACACCACAATGAAAACTGGCGTTGCCTTCATCAGTGAAAATGAAATTGTATTTTAAGGAGATCACACAGGTGAAACACTTTCTCAGCCTTGCCAAGATTTAAAAACCTTTAAAAGCCTCATCAATTCAAACTTTAACCATTGAATTTTAAACTATAAAACTTATTTTTGCATCAAAATAAAAAGTTATGGCTTCAGGATTCTTCGCAATCTTAGATGATATCGGCGCATTGATGGACGACATTGCGGTAACCAGCAAAATCGCAACTAAAAAAACTGCCGGAATCCTCGGCGACGATCTTGCGGTAAATGCAGAGAAAGCAACCGGATTTTTATCCTCACGCGAAATTCCCGTGCTATGGGCGATTACCAAAGGTTCCTTCATCAACAAACTGATTATTCTCCCAATTATTTTTCTCCTCAAATGGCTTTATGAGCCTGCCATCAACTATATTCTGATTCTCGGCGGATTTTATCTGGCCTACGAAGGCATGGAAAAGATCGTGGAATTCCTTTTCCACAGAGACAAAACCAGCGAGGAAGTGATTGCCGAAAGTACCCTGGAAGAGGAAGAAGTTAATTCGGAAAAGTCAAAAATAAATTCCGCTATCAAGACCGATTTTATCCTTTCACTGGAAATCGTCATTATTGCTTTAGGTACAGCGTTGGAAAAACAGCATCCGTTGATCACGCAGATCATCAGTGTTTCTCTCGTTGCCATTATCGCAACAATTGGTGTTTACGGACTTGTTGCACTTATTGTGAGAATGGATGACGCCGGATATTTCCTGCAGAAAAAATCGCACAACAAAGGTTTTTTCAACGGACTTGGACAGGTTCTAATCAAAGCTTTGCCAATTGTCATCAAGGTTTTGGGCGTTGTCGGGACCATTGCGTTGCTGATGGTTTCGGGCGGGATCTTCCACCACTACATCGAGGCGGTTCACCATTGGGTTTCCGAAAATGTGCCGGCCAATATCCCGGAACAGATTCCACAGTTTGGACTGGGCGTGGTGTTCGGATTGGCAACTGTCCTGGTAATGACTATTGTAAAGAAAATATTTTTTTTGGTTAAGAAATAAAAAAGCAAACCTACATTCCGTACGAAACTAAAAGAAGTTTTTCGACGAAGTCAATCTAAGCTTTAAATTGTGTTGAGATTCCTGCGGAATGACAAAAAATGTAAATAAAAATTGATTATGAAACTTTTCTTTGGACAGATTTTTCCCGAAATAATCATTGATATTGATGAACAGCAGCATATCGTAAAAGTCCTTAGAATGCGTGAAGGTGAAGAAATCTACCTGACCGACGGAAAAGGAAATCTTGCCAAAGGAACATTGATCTTTGAAGGCAAAAAAGTGACACTCAACATTTCGGAAGTCAAAGAAAATCTGCCTGATTTCTCACCAAAACTTCATATTGCGATTGCACCGACAAAAAACATCGACCGCATCGAATTTTTCTTAGAAAAGGCTGTAGAAATGGGGATTTCAGAAGTTAGTTTTATCTTAACCGAACAGACCGAACGTAAAAATATCAGCATTGATAAACTGAGGAAACAAGCCATTGGCGCTTCGAAACAAAGTTTGCGTTCTCACTTTCCAAAAATTAATGACCTTCAGAAGTTTTCTGAGTTCATCAAGAATTTAGATTCAGAAAATACATTTGTAGCGCATTGTAATGAAAACCTCAATCGAATTTCTTTAAATGATCTTCCAACAATGGAAAATTACACATTCCTGATTGGTCCGGAAGGTGATTTTTCGGATAAAGAAATTCAGCTTTTGGCGGAGAAAGGTGTCAAAGCGGTTTCGCTTGGAAATCAGAGATTGAGAACGGAAACGGCGGGAATTTTTGTTGCTGCGTGGAATTATGATAAGATGTTTTAAAACTTATTTTCTTTTTCATACTTCTCCAAAATCTCCTTCCCGCTTTTAATAGAATTCATTGCCCAGCGGATTTTTAACTGTAGCAATTTTTCTTCAGACAATTTATAATCTATATCAGATTTTAGGAGTTTCTGTTTGAGTTCGTACATACAGATTGCGGCGGCTACCGAGACGTTGAAGCTCTTTGTAAAACCATACATCGGGATTGCTAAAGTTTCATCGGCAAAATCCAACAATTCATCTGTAGTTCCCTCCCACTCTGTTCCGAAAACGAGGGCAATTGGTTCTTCAATTTTATAATCGGGGAGCATTTTTGCATTGTTCTCGGCAGAAACAGCGACGATTTTGTAACCTCGATTCTTGATGTTTTGCAGCGACTCTATAGTTCTGGGCATTTTCTCTACTTCAACCCAAGTATCTGCGCCTTTTGTGACTTTCAGATTTGGATCGAAGAAATTATCTTTTTCCATTGCCACAACTTTGTGAAATCCACAAGCTTCCACGCTTCTTACAATTGCAGCAGCATTTCGGAACTGGTAGATATCTTCCATTACCGGCAACACAAAGTCTGAACTTTCCTGAGCATAATGTTCGATTTTTGAAAGACGTTCTTCGGTCAGGAATTGCTGCAGATATTCGTAGGTAGAATTTGGGTTCAAGGTTTTGGATTTAATTTCTAAGTTGAATGTGTAAATTTCGGGAATTTTCTTTGTTAATCAAAACCGGAAAATCTGATGAACCTTCAAGGTTTTGTGTCGATTGTTTTGAAAAATTTGATTTGGATGACAAATATTAAATTTATCTGCAAAACCCTAGCCCCGATGGAAACGGCATCCTTTTTTGGCTTTATCAAGATCGTCGTTGGTATGCTAACATTTCTGAAAGCCAAAAAAGATATAGTGGACAGCGGGATAAAGCTCCTAAATTAACTTTATCAAAGTTTGAAACTCTGAAGGGGTTGAGGTACAAAAAAAGCGGTAAAAAAAATTACCGCCTTTCTATTTATTTCTTTTTGTTCTGTTGTTGTGCCTGCTGCTGTTGCGCCTGCTCCATCATCTCTCTCATTCGCTTCTGGAACTTACCTTCTTTTTTCGGTTCTTTCTGTTTGTTTGCCTGGATCTGTGCGTGGATCTTTTTCTCATCGAGGATGAAATATTTGATGACCAGGATTATCACAATGTTGATTGCATTCGACACGAAGTAATACCAAGATAAACCGGATGCTGAACTGTTCAGGAAGAACAGGAATGTGATCGGGAAGATGTACATTAACACTTTCATATTCGGCATTCCTTCCTGTTGTGGCTGCTGGATGTTTCCGGAAGTCATTACGGTGTAGATCAGGATTACCACGGTACAAGCTAAAGCGAAAATACTCAAATGCTCGCCTAATAATGGTACTTTGAAACCAAATTTGATCACATCATCATAAGCTGTCAAATCCGGTGCAAACCAAAAGCTTTTGCCTCGAAGGTCAATCATATTCGGGAAGAATCGGAAGAGTGCATAGAACAAAGGAATCTGAACCAATGCCGGCAAACAACCCGCCATTTGGTTCACGCCGGCTTTCCTGTAAACGGCCATTGTTTCCTGCTGTTTTTTCATTGGATCTGCATCCTTGTATTTTGCATTAACCTCATCAATTTCCGGACGGATGACCTTCATCATTGCACTTAGTTTGTGCTGTTTGAACATTACCGGAGATAAAATTAATTTGATGATAATGGTCATCAGGAAAATTACCCAACCTGCTGCAATGCCCCAGGATGAGATCAAATTGTACATCGGGATAAACGCATACCTGTTCAATGATCCTATGAATGACCAGCCTAACGGCAGAATCTCGTCGAAGTTTTTGTCGTAAGATTTTAGAAGATCGATATCCAAAGGCATAAAATACCAGGTGAAATCCTGATTCAGCTCATTTCCTGCCAAAATCACCTGACCGTTGTAATTGAATTTTTTCAGGAATTCGCCTTCTTCAATAACCTCCTGATTTCCTTTTGATTTTGTGAATCCGTTTTTAGCTTCGATCACGGCTGAGAAAAACTGCTGTTTCACACCGATCCAGTTTAGGGTTTCACCGGGCTCATCCATATCGGTACGAGCGTCGTAATCGTAGTCTTTATAATTGTTGAAAGCGTAAGAAAACTCGGTGTGAGTCTCTTCCTGCGATCTTCCTTTTTCTGCACCTTTTACGGTGTAGTCCCAGATAAATTCAGCTTTGCCATCGTTTACCAATGTTGCCAAACCTTGTGTTTTTACCTGAAAATCAACGGTATATTTTGCCTTAAGTGTATAAACAAACTGAATGACAGCAGTTCCTATTTTTGAACTTAAGGTCACAGAATTCCCTGCAACAGTCGGTGCAAAAACAAGATCTTTGGTATTGAAAACTTTTCCTGTTTTATCTTTGAACTGGAAACCGTAGCTCGCATTGTTGTTGCTGAAAAGATAAAGTGGTTTTCCTCCGAAAGCTTCATATTTATTCAGTTTTACAGAACTCAACTGTCCGCCAACGCTGGAAAATTCAAGTGCTAACTCATCATTCTGAAGATTGACTTTCTGAACGGAAGCCGGCGTAACTGTCGCCGCATTCAGGTTGGTAGCAATTGGTTTTGCTTTGGTGGTTTGTTCGGTTTTTTTGGCGTCGATAGCCAATTGTTCCTGTTGGGCTTTTGCGTTTCGGTTTTGGAAATAAAACATAAAACCGATAAGAATCATAGAAAAAATACCGAAACTTATCAGCTGGCTTTTATCTAATCCGTTGTTTTGCTGCATTATAGAATTTAGTTTAAAGTTTAAGATTTGAATTTGAAAGTCTTTGAGAGCCTCAGACTGACTGTTCAAAAATCTACATCATTTTGGTCTGCAAAAATAGGATTTATTTTTCAGATTCTGTTATAAAGACGATTAAGGAAAGAAATTACTTTTTCATAAAATAAATCCTGCAATTATTTGCCAATAATGACTTTTCTGTGTTCTGCTCCCCATTCGGAAAGACTGTTGATGATGCTTTTTAATTTCAGTCCATAATCTGTGAGCTGATAATGGACGGAAATAGGTTTTGTATCCAAAACTGTCCTTTCCAGAAGTTTGTTCATTTCCAGATCTTTCAATTCTTTGCTCAGCATTCTGTTTGAGATGCCTTCCACATCATTCAGAATATCAGAAAATCTTCTTTTGTTGTAGTAGCAGATGGAGGAAATGATGGAGATTTTCCATTTTCCGCTGAGGACGTCCATAGCGTCGTGCACGGCCATAATCTCTTTTTTGTGTTCGTTTCTAAAATCTGTGCAGGTCATAAGTTACTTTGTTACTCAAATGTTACTGTTACTTTTAGTTACAAAGTTACGAAAAGATATTTTGTTGATGTAAATTTGCATCACAATATTAAAATTTATCAAAATGAATTTCACGAATAAAAACGTCATCATCACCGGCGGAACTACCGGAATCGGATTTGCAACCGCACAGGCATTCATCGATGCTGGAGCCAATGTGTGGATCACAGGAAGAAATGAAGAAAACCTTCAAAATGCAGCTTCAAGAATCAACAGTTCCAATTTGAAAACAGTGGTTTCTGACACTTCAAATCTGGAAGGTATTTCAGCTTTGGAAAAAGCCATTGCAGAAAGCGGAAATAAAATAGATGTTCTTTACCTCAATGCGGGAATCGCCGTCTTCAGCTCTATCCAAGACTCGACAGAAGCTGACTTTGATGCGCAGTTCAATACCAATGTTAAAGGACCTTATTTCACATTACAAAAATTATTGCCTTATCTGAAAGACGGCGCTTCGGTTATATTCACATCATCTACAGTTGCGACGGCTGCGAATTTGAGATCAAGCATTTATTCCTCCACAAAGGGCGCATTGAACAAAATCGCTCAGATCGCAGCAAACGAACTGGCTGACAGAAAAATCAGAGTGAACATCGTGAGTCCTGGCGCTGTGAAAACAGAAGGACTGGAGAAAGTAACAACGAGTGAAATCAGGGATCATTTCCCTTCGATAATAGCTTTGAACAGATTAGGCAATCCTAGCGAAATTGCAAAAACGGTCTTGTTTTTAGCGTCTGATGATGCCAGCTACATCAGCGGAACGGAATTGTTGGTTGACGGTGGTTACACAACTTTTGCAAGGAAATAATTAGTCATTATTATTAATAAAAAAACCAGCTGCGAAAACTAATTCGCAGCTGGTTTTATATTTAAGCTAAATCTTATTTTCCTTTGATCGCAGCAGTAATAAATGCTTTGAATAATGGATGTGGCGTTGCTACCGTACTTTTGTATTCCGGATGATATTGAACACCGACGTAGAAAGGATGATCTTTCATTTCCAAAGTCTCTACCAGTTCGGTTTCCGGATTGAAGCCCGTTGGAACCAAACCTTTTTCTTCGAAGTCTTTTTTGTAGTCACTGTTGAACTCATATCTGTGACGGTGACGTTCTGAGATGGTTTTAGCACCATAAATTTCTGCTAATTTTGAACCAGCTTTCAAAGAGCACTTCCATGCGCCGAGACGCATTGTGCCGCCTTTGTCCACTACATTTTTCTGCTCTTCCATCAATGCAATTACAGGATCCGGTGTAGATGTGTCGAATTCCATACTGTTGGCTTTGCTGAGTTCCAGAACATTTCTGGCAAACTCGATGGTCATAATCTGCATTCCGAGACAGATTCCCAACAATGGAACTTTGTTCTCTCTTGCATATCTGGCTGCCTGGATTTTACCTTCGATTCCACGATCTCCGAAACCTGGCGCGATCAAAATACCATCAACATCTTTCAATAATTTTTCGGCACCATCAACCTCAATATCGCCACTGTAAACCCATTTGATTTTCACTTCAGTTTCCATATCAGAACCTGCGTGGATAAAAGCTTCTGCAATAGATTTGTAAGAATCCTGAAGCGAAACGTATTTCCCAACCAATGCGATTTCTACAGTTTTCTTTGGATTTTTATATTTTTTAAGGAACGTTTTCCAGTCTTTAAGATTTGGTTCTTTTCCTACCGGAAGATTTAATTCTTGTAAAACAACCTCGTCGAAATTTTGTTTCTGTAGATACAATGGTACTTCGTAGATCGTATCCATATCGATACATTCGATCACGTTTCCCAAACCTACGTTACAGAATTGCGCCAGTTTTGCTTTTTGCTCCTTTGGAATGGTGTGCTCTGTTCTGCAAACCAAAACGTCAGCCTGGATCCCGCTTTCCATCAATTGACGTACTGAATGCTGGGAAGGTTTTGTTTTCAATTCACCACTTGAAGCTAAATAAGGCAGCAATGTCAAATGAATAACCATCGAATTGTTTTTGCCTAATTCCCACTGCAGCTGACGAACACTCTCTATATAAGGAAGCGATTCGATATCACCAACCGTTCCGCCGATCTCTGTAATAATGATGTCATAATCCTTTTTGGAAAGCATCTTGATTCTTCGTTTAATCTCGTTGGTAATGTGCGGAATCACCTGAACGGTTTTCCCCAGGAAGTCACCTTTACGCTCTTTTTCGATAACGGTTTGGTAGATTTTTCCTGTCGTAACATTGTTGTTTTGGGAAGTCGGACTGTCCAGGAATCTTTCGTAATGACCAAGGTCAAGGTCTGTTTCTGCGCCGTCTTCGGTCACATAACATTCGCCGTGTTCATAAGGATTGAGGGTTCCCGGATCGATATTGATATAAGGGTCAAGTTTTTGGATAGTCACTTTAAAACCTCTCGATTTTAATAAAAGTCCCAAAGAAGCGGAGACTATTCCTTTACCCAGTGACGATGTCACACCTCCTGTCACAAAGATGTATTTCGTTTCTTTTTTACTCATTAGATTAGGTTTGTGCAAAGTTAAAGCATCTGGAGTTAACCTGCAATTCTGAGTTAATAAATAAAAAGAGCGGATAGAAAATCTACCCGCTCTTTTCGATTAAAACTATTAAAAACTATAACTATTCTTTGATAAATTTGAAGGACTTGATCAAGCCGCCAATGCTGGCTCTGATGATGTAAGTACCTTTGGTCAAATTAGATAATTCAATTTTGTTGTCAGATAATTTCTCTACAGATTTTACTTTCTGTCCTGCAACATTGTAAACCTCAACTTTAGAAATATCTTTTGCGCCGTTGAAGTTCAGAACATTCTTAACCGGATTTGGATAGATAGAAACATTCGCTTTGTTGATATCAGAAGCTGCCAGTGATTCTTTGACATCCAACATATAATCTTCTGACTGTCCGAAGAATGCATCTGTATTATCACAAGGATTTATCATAGAAACATCCCAGTTCAGAACAACTCTCATTCTTGTTTTGCCGATAAGAGCAGTAGATGGAACAGAAATATCGCCTGTAATCTGTGCGCCGTCTGCTCCGTCAGAAGTCATTGCTCCAACTTCGTAAACTTCACCTGCATCTGTGAAACTTCCATTTTGATTCCAGTCAACGAAAACTGTTGCGTAGTCGTATCCGGTATTTGTATTAGCTTCCAAAACGAATGGATATTCGCTTCCTCTGTAAACTTCACCTACTTTATCCAGATAATATTCGTTTGGTGTCACTGCATACGGATCTGAAGAATTATCAATGCCGGCAAACTGAACTTTACTAATAGCATCTGTTCCCCACTGCGGCGCACTTGAGCAATACAAATCATTCACTGTAACCTGGAAAGAACACACGTAAACTACTTTTCCTTCTGCATCTACAAGATTATGAACCACATCTGTTTTCCCGATTGGAAATTGAGCACCTGATTCGAAACCTGAAACCAAAACTGTAGTCAAACCAGTTGAAGATGAAGATCCGCAAACGATTGGCAATGTATAATTAACGGCTGCAGAAGTTTGAGTTACATTTGCAATCGTCGTTTCGATATTTTCCGGGCAAGTGATTCTGCAATCATTTGTTCCAAGCAAAAGATTATTAAGATTCACAATCCATCCGCCGGCAAAGAAAGGCGGAATTGTGTTGTCGAATCCACAAACGAAATTTCCATTAGGAGAGATATTCATTCCGGTTCCCAATTTCGTATCAAACGTTGTAATGTTCACCCCATTTCTAGCCAGAACATCTTTCAGGAAGATTGGTCCCGAACCTAATGAAGGGTGATAAATAATAACTTCTCTATTACCAGCATCACCGGCATATCCCAATGCAATTCCGTTTTCTGAAACAGAGGTAAAAACAGCTTTTTCAAAACCTGAAGGCGGATTGAAAGATTTATAAACACCAGTTGTGATATCATAGATGAAAGGCTTCCCACCTTTGTAACCTACAATTTGTCCGGCATTGTTAATATCTGCTGCTTCGCCTGATTCAAGATTTGCCATATCTATGTAGTGGATGGTGCCATTAGCCTCGAAATAAGCCGGCATCCAGAAAGTTCCGGTGGTTACTAGATCTTCTCTGTCTGTAAAACCTGCTACGATACCGCTGCTGTTAACCGCTTCTCCTCTACCGTTTTCGTACGTATTGTCACCTGTAAGTTTTGTAAGCGTATTGGTTTCTGTATCATAAAGAAAAGGCCAGCTTGTAAATCCGGTTGCACCAATCTGTCCTGTTACATACTTGCCGTTTTGTGAAATATCATTCGCATTGGCAAATGAACTGCTGCTTGGCGTTTCCCCTTCAAAATAGCCAATTGTGGTCCAGGTTCCGTTTTTTTTGTAAACCGCATAAGCAATACTTTCTTCCTCCGAGATTGCAACGGAAGTAGCTCCGGCAACATCACCAGCATTGTTGATACGGTTGGTAGCCTGCCCACCTTCTGTAGAGGTAGTCGTATTGGTTGTGTAATTGTAATAAGCACCGGAATGGATGGCGTTTCCGCTGTCATTGACATCATAAAAACGAGCACCCATCTCGTCGATCAATCTGAACTCCATTTGCTGTGCACTTACTGTGGACATTGTGATGCCCAATAAAAGTAGATAGACTTTTTTCATAATTCTTTTTAAATATTTAGATGTGAAATTTTCACTAAACTTATTTATACAATTTTAAGTCTTAATAAACCCTAATCCTAATTTTTATCTTTCCAAAATCGTGAATTTAGAAAGGATTAAAAATTCAAAACACTGATTTACAAACATTTAAAAAATATGAAGCTCTATCAATTTTCGTTAATGAAATATTAAAAATCGTGTATTTCACAAATAAAAAAACTATTTTTGTAGTATGTTCAGGGGATTTTTTTTGTGGTTTTTATTATTTTCCGGTGTCATTCTGACCTCGGCGCAAAGCAACCCCGAAACTTTGCAGCTTCTCGACAAAGCTTACAAAAGCCTTTACGAAAATCCTGATAACACCTTTCAAATTCTTCAAAACATTGATGCTAATAAGGAATCTGAACTTATCAGACAGCGTGTTCAAATCCTATTATCAAGAGCGTACAACTTCAAAGGCGATTATGCTAAATCAATCGAGCAGTTCATTAATAAAAATCTGAATGAGAACAGAAATATCAATGCTTCTCTGTATGCAGATTTTGCATTAGGACAACAATATCAGTCACTCCGACTTTACAAACAATCCATCAGAATTTCCCAAAATCTGGTGGATAAAGCTTCAAAGATAAAATCCCAGCGCTATCCTGAAAACCTGTTGGCTTATATTTATCAGTTGAATGCATCGAATCTGATGGTTCAGAAAAAATGGAAAGAAGCAGAGGAAAACCTGAAGCAAAGTAATGCGCTTTTAAAAGATTCGGATGAAGATTTTATTATTTCGATAGAAAATCAGATTTATGAAACCTTTCTGTATATTTCTCAAAATCAAATTGATAATGCGGAGAAAACAGCGAACGAAATTCAACTGAAACTTAACAGAACGCCTCAATATGTTTTTCTAAGAGCTTTCAATCTGGATAATCTGGGAAGAATTAATTTCCTTAAAAAGGATTATCAAAAATCGACTCAGAATCTGAATCACGGTTTGGAATTAATTCAAAATAAATCGTACGATGCGTTGAGAAACAGAATTTATGATGATTTGTCCAAGAATTATTTAGCGCTGAAAAATGAAGAACTGTATCAGAAATATTACTCAATCTATAAAGAACAAACCGATAAACTGGATAAAAATAAAAAAGAAGCCCTCCGGAATCTTGTAAAATTGAACGAGCAATATGAAAGCAAACGAATGGAAGATTCTGAGAAAAATTTCTCAACGAATATTCTGATGATCTCAATCATTTGTCTGATTGGAATTGCAGCTATTATTTTCATCAGCATTTTAGAAAAAAGAAAATCAAAATCCATTCAGAAACAGATTGATTTCTATTTGAAACAACAGGATTTCATTAAGAAAATCGAAGAGAAAGAAATCATTAAATCAGAAAAACCCGAACCTGAAATCTCCAAAAAAGCTGTCGTCATTTCAAAAGAAAAAGAAGCTGATATCTTAGCAAGATTGGAAGAATTTGAAAAATCTGAAAATTTCCTGAGCAAGGAAATGTCACTCGCCGTACTCGCCGGACAACTGGAAACGAACACCAAATATCTGTCGGAAGTTATTAATAAATACAAGGAAAAAAATTACAACAACTACATCAACGAACTCAGAATTAACTACATCGCTTATCTTTTGAAGACCGATTCGGCTTATCTTAATTACAAAGTAAGTTATCTGGCAGAGAAAGCCGGATTCTCATCACACAGTGCCTTTACAACCGTTTTCAAATCTGTAACTGGCATTTCGCCAAACACTTACATTCAGCAACTGACACAGAACAAAAGATGAAACGCTTCCTTTTCATACTAATCATTTTCTCAGCTACCGGAATTTTCAAATCTCAGTATAATGAAGAAATGTACAAAAAGGCACTTTCGGACATTTATCAAGACCCTGACAGGTCTCAGAAAATTGCTAAGGAAATGCTTAGAAATGAGAAAAATCCGGACAATCTCATCAAGCTTTACAAGCTCATCTCACATTCTTACATCTCAAAAAGAGATTTTGACAAATCGCTGGATTGGGTTCTGAAGATGAAAGAACTCAGTAAAAATGTGACCAATCCGGAACAAAAAGTAAAAATCCTGAATGCTACATCTATACAGTATCAGCAAATGGGACTCAACAGCAAGACTTTGGAAATTCTGGATGAATCTTACCAAATTTGTAATCAACTTCCAGACGGAAAATTCAAGACCTATTATCTGGGACTCAATTCTGCGCTAAGAGGTTTGGTTTATAAATCTCAGGACAACAACGAGTTGGCTTTGGAAAAATTGCTCATCGGACTGGATTACATCAGAAAAGTCGGAAAATATGATAATGCCATCGCCAACTCCAGTGTTTTCCTGTACAACATTGGCTATTGTTATTTTTATTTGAATAAATATAATGAAGCCGAAAAATATTTCAAACAATCCGCGGAAGTCGCCAAAGCTGTTCACGCAGAGAGTTTGGAAGCTTTCGCCTACAAAGGTCTGTCGGAGAACTACACAGTCTTGGGAAAACATCAGGAAGCGATTGAACTTTTGAAAAAATCTGTCAATCTGTCCAAAAAAGTCGGCGACCTTGTCCTGAGTGAAGGAATTTACAAAGGTTTTTCGGACAATTATCTCGCACTTCAAGATTGGAACAATTATGAAGTCTACAACAAACTGTACATCGAGACCAAATTTGCAAGGGAACAAAGCGAACTCGCCTCTCTCAACAAAAGCATTGATGTTCTGAATCAGGAAAACAACAAAAAAATCGAGGAACAGAAAGGAAGATTGAGAATCATTGCTTTCATCATCATCGCAATTTCTACCGCTGTATTTATTTGTTTTCTTCTTAATTTTATCAAACACAAGCGACGCAACAAATTATTAATTGAGAAGCTGAATCAAATCAACAAAATCACTAACTAAGAAATGAAGAACATATTTAACCAAAACGATACAAGCCATTTCATCAAGAGGATCAATGCGCTTACGGAAGATTCTTTCCCAAAATGGGGCGTGATGTCCGTAGACAAAATGCTGGCGCACTGCAATGTAACCTACGAACTCATCTACGAATCCGAAAAACACAAAAAACCAGGCCTCATCACCAAATGGATTCTGAAACGCTTCGTCAAATCAACGGTCGTGAGCGAGACGCCGTATAAACACAACTCGCCAACTTCCGCAATGTTCGTCATCACAGACAACAAAAGTTTCGAAGACGAGAGAAAACGCATCATCGGATTCATCCAGAAAACCCAGCAGTTGGGCGCAGACGCGTTCGAAGGGAAGGAAAGTTTCAACTTCGGAAAACTCACTTCTACCGAGTGGAACAATATGATGGCCAAACACCTCGACCATCATTTGCAGCAATTTGGCGTTTAGAACTATTTGGGCAGCTTTTGACTACGTCGGATAGCAACTTGTCATTATTTTTATGGCAGCTATTTCCGCCTTCCACTCCCTCCCGATTTTACATCGGGATCCGTTCAAGTCGGGCTGCGAGTGATTCGTCGTTTCATTAACATCAAACAATTACAATATGAAAAAACTCGTCTTTCTTTTAGTTTTAATTTTTGGCTTCACATTTTTCAACGCTCAGAACATTGAAAAAGAACTCAAAAACAACAGTGAACTTTTCACCGGAAAAATCGACGATTCTGCCACTCTGAAAGTTCTTTTCGAAACTGTTTCTTCCGAAAATCCGAAATCAGGCATCTACAAAGTCACAGGATATTCTGACGTCGAAGGAACAAAAGCCAACTTCGAAGGCACAATCACTTTCAATCCTACAAAAAGTAAAAACTCAAAAGAAAGAGTTAAGATTTACGATTTGAAACTCTCGGAAAAAGGAACAGGAAAACACAACGGCATTTTCACAGGAGAACTGACCGCTAAAAAATCATCAGAAAAAAACCAATTGAAATTCGACGGAACCTGGGCTAATTATGGAAACACTTTGAAATTCCCTTTCTATTTCAATAACTAATTGTCAAGCTTAGACTCTCGAAGCCACTTTATAATAAAAAATTTAAAAATGAAACTTTTCACACCTATAAAATTCAGAAACATAGAACTGAAAAACCGAATCGTAATGTCGCCAATGTGTATGTACTCTGCAAAAGAAGGCGTTGCAAATGATTTCCATTTTGTTCATTACGGCAGTCGTGCACAAGGCGGCGTTGGTTTACTCATTACGGAAGCAACCGCAGTAGAACCACGCGGAAGAATCACCAACAAATGTCTTGGGATTTGGAACGACGAGCAAGCTTTGGCTTTGAAAAAAATAGTCAATTTCGTTCACGAAAATTCGGAAAGCAAAATCGGAATTCAATTGGCTCACGCCGGCAGAAAAGGTTCTATCTCCACAGAAACCAACCGTCAATTGGATTTGGAAGAAGGTTGGGAAACCATCGCACCAAGTCCGATTCCGTTCCATCATTCAGAAAGAACGCCACACGAATTGACTGTCGCAGAAATCAAAGAATTGGTTGAAGATTTCAGAAAAGCAGCAAAAAGAGCGGTTGACGCAGGTTTTGATGTGATAGAAATCCACGGTGCGCACGGCTATTTGATTCACCAATTTTTATCACCACTTTCCAACACAAGAACCGACGAATATGGTGGAAATCCAGAAAACCGCGCAAGATTCCTAATGGAAATTGTGAACGCAGTCAATTCAGAAATTACAGAAGATGTTGCTCTTTTCGTAAGAATATCCGGAACAGAATACGCAGAAAACGGTTGGAATGTGAATGACAGCGCAGAACTCGCCAAAGCGTTGAAAACTAAAAATGTAGATTTGATAGACGTTTCCAGCGGAGGAAATATCAATGGCGTAACGATTCCACTGAGTCCAGGTTACCAAGTTCCATTGGCGGAAGATGTGAGAAAAATTGCAGAAATAGATACAGCCGCAGTTGGACTCATCACAACCGCAGAACAAGCCGAAGAAATCCTGGAAAGCGGACAAGCAGATTTGATTTTTCTGGCAAGGGAGATTTTGAGAAATCCTTATTTCGCAGTGCAGGCAGCCTGGAAAAATGACGAAAAAAATTTCTATCCTCATCAGTATTTGAGAGCGAAACCTGTAAAGTAATGATAAAATAAAAAAAGCCGTCCTCCGAAAAAGAACGGCCGTTAACGAAAAACAAATTTCATTATAGAACTGCTAAAATATCAATTATTTTAATTAGTAAAAAATATTTTATGGATTATTTTAAATTATTTCATAAATATATTTAAATATTCAGATTTAATCCGCAATCGAAACAGATAAAAGCTGTATAATGATAAATTAACTTTCCTTATCTGGAAAGTTTTTGTTTTAATTAGAAACAGAAAATTGCCAACAGACTAATTGTATTATTTATTTCACTGCTGAAATTTCCTGAAAGCTTAAAGCTTATCTTAAACCTTACCAATTTTTTAACTATCGGATAGGCTTGATTATGAATTAAAGTTTGACGGTATTCTTTATTTAATTATTTTTAATCTGCAATTGTTTGGATTGACGCAATCCGTGAAGACAGATGTTAGCGAAAATTCTAAACAAACACCTTTCACAAATGAAATTTATACTATTTTTTCTTGGAATTTCTACCTTTTGCTTCTCACAGAAATTTACTTTTATCTATGAAACAAAATATCAACTGAACTCGGAAAAACCGGATGATATTAATTTCGGTAAAATGATTTTGGATTTAGAAAACAACATTTCAATTTTCAGAGAATCACAGGACAAGAAAACAGATTCAATAAAATTGAATAATGGAAATGGAAGATTTAAAATGGGTGTTGAAAACCAATTCTATGTCAAAAAAAATCTCACTCAAAAAAGAATTGAAAAAATAATTACTTATTTGGGAACAGATTATCTTCTTCCCATTGAGGAAATATTAGATTGGAAAATTACTTCCGAACAAAAAATAATTGGAAAATATAAATCTCAAAAAGCAGAAACAAATTATGGAGGAAGAAACTGGATTGCTTGGTTTACAACCGAATTACCCTTCGGAGATGGCCCATACATTTTCAATGGTTTACCCGGATTGATCGTTTCTCTTCACGATTCAAACAACGAATATTCATTTAATTTGATAGAAGTCAAAAAAGGCGGAAATCTTTTTGATGCACGTACAAAATCAATAAAAATTGATTGGAAAAAATATGAAACACTTGCAAAATCATATTTTAACGATCCATTTAATATAAATTCAAGAGGTTGGAAAAAAGCCACATTTACTGACGCGAAAGGTAACACAGTAGATATTTCTGTAAAGAATAAAGAACTACAGAATTACATTCTGCAAGAAAACAATCCAATTGAATTAAATCACAAAATAATCTACAAATAAAAACTTCTGCTAACAATGCATTTGCAAATACGGGATAAAATAACGTATCAAAATTTTTATTTATTCCAACAATATTTTTATTCAAAATAAAACAAAAAACCTTTCCAAATCGGAAAGGTTTTCATTATCTAATACTGAAACTTCCTAAAAGCTTCCAGCGTTTTATCAATCTCCGTATCGCCAATCGCAGACGAAATAAACCAAGTTTCATAACCACTCGGCGGAAGGTAGATTCCCTGTTCCAAAACCTGATGAAACAGATTGTTGAACAAACCTATATTTGAATTATTCACTTCGTTAAAATTACTCGCAGAAGTCACATCAAAGAAAATCGACATCATACTTCCCTTTCGGTTGATTCTGTGTTTGATGCCTTTCTCATTCAGGATTTTTCCAATCTCGAAATCCAAGGTTTCTGTGGTTTTTGCTAATTTGTTATAGAATTCTGGGTCTTGTTTTATCAACTGCAAGGTTTTGAGTCCAGCTCGCATCGCCAAAGGATTTCCACTCAAAGTTCCGGCTTGGTAAACGTTTCCTCTTGGCGAAAGGTAATTCATAATTTCGTTTCGTCCGGCGAAAGCACCAACCGGCAATCCGCCACCAATCACTTTTCCGTAAGTTACCAGATCGGCTTTTACATTCAGAGCTTCCTGTGCGCCACCGAATGCCAATCGGAATCCCGTCATCACCTCATCAAAGATCAAAAGTGCACCGTTTTTGTCACAGATTTTTCTTAGGTTTTGAAGGAAATTATTCTCTGGCAAAATACAACCCATATTTCCAGCAATCGGTTCTACGATAATGCAGGCAATCTGTTCCGGATTCGCTTTGAAAAGGTCTTCAACTTGCTCAAAATTATTATATTCTGCCAACAAAGTATCTTTCGCAGTTCCTTGCGTTACACCTGGCGAATTAGGACTTCCAAACGTTGCCATTCCACTTCCCGCCTGAATCAAAAACGAATCCGAATGTCCGTGATAACAACCTTCAAACTTGATGATCTTCTCTCTTCCTGTGAATCCTCTTGCCAAACGAATTGCGCTCATACAAGCTTCAGTTCCGGAAGAAACCATTCTGATCTGGTCGATATTCGGAACATTTTCTACGATGTATTTTGCAATTTCGGTTTCCAATTCCGTTGGCGCTCCGAAAGAAAATCCTTTCTCAGCCTGCAATTTCAAAGCTTCCAAAACTTCTGGATGCGTGTGCCCCAAAATCGCTGGTCCCCAGGAATTGATGTAATCGATGTAGTTTCTGTCGTCCTCATCGGTCAGGTAAGCACCTTTCGCAGACTTCATAAAAAGTGGAACGCCACCCACAGATTTGAAAGCACGAACCGGTGAATTCACACCGCCCGGAATATATTTGTACGCTTCTTCAAAAAGCGCAGAACTTCTTTGGTATAACATTTTTGTTGTTTTTTTGTCCGAAGTCCGAGGATGGAAGTCGGAGGTTATTGATATTGTGTAATTTTTGTCTTCGGACATCAGACTTCTGTCGTCGGACTAAGACCTCGGTTTCTTATTCTGGAGATAAATCAATTGCCCTGATCTTGGCTGTTCACCTTGGCTCATCCTGTTTTTGCTGTAGAGTTTTTTCTCCTTGATGGCAAATTTCTGAGCGATATCGTGCATAGTTTCGCCCGTTCCAGCTTTGTAAGTTTCTTTGTTTCCGGACGAATTTTTACTTTCTAAGAAAATAATATCATTTTTCGCCAGTTTAGAACTTTCCAGTTCGTTGTACTTCATCAGACGTTTTTCACTGATTCCAAATTTTTTGGAGATCTCAGAAACATCAGCATCTACAGGCATTACGAAAAATTTGAGACCGTCATTTGGATGATTTTTCACGAGTATATTTTTCAGAAGTGCAGTTCTGGTTTTGGAATCTACAATATCAGAGACTTTCGATTGCTGATTAGCGTAAGAACCTTGAGAATAATCCACTTTGATAGTCGGCGGCGTCACTCTGTCATTCTGTCTTTCCTGACTCAGCTGAGCCATAAAAACCGCGTCATTATTAAGAGAAGGATACAATTTCAATATCGCATAATACACCTCATCTTTGCTCGTATTATCAAACTCGTAAAGTTTGTATCTTTCGATTTTATCAATTAAAATATAAGCGTATCTCGGATTTGTGGCGTAACCTGCTTTTTTCAATCCGTGCGCCCAGGCTTTATAATCTTTTGGATTCAGGTCAAACAATTTGGTGTAATATTTTCTGGTCGCCAGGAAAACCGAGTGGTCTTCGTACGATTGTTTCGGATCTTCATACACGCGGAAACACTCATTTGGTGCATCGTCTGTGTGGCTCATCGTTTTGCCTGTCCAGTCTTCTTTGCATTTGATTCCGAAGTGATTTTTCCCCAACTGCGCCAGTCGGCTTTGTCCGCCGCCGGTTTCCAAAAGTCCCTGAGCCAGAGTGATACTCGCTGGAATCTTATATTTCTCCATTTCTTCCACCGCGTACGGCGCAAATTTCTGGATGTATTGGTCTTCCGTCTTCCAGGTTTGCGCTTTCACAAAGCCTAAAACACCCACAAAACCAATCACTAATAACTTTCTCATATTTATTTTTTACAAAATACTTTAATTTTTCAGGAGCTATTTGACTACATCGAACAGTTACTTAATATTTTTTACTTGGAGCTGTTTCCCGCTATCCACTATTACTCCTCGCGCCAAGGCTAAATCCATCGCCTGCTGTGGGGTAACCGTTAATATCGGGGCTATGGGTTTCTAAATTATTATCAACATTCCCATTTCAAAATATTGTAATCCAAAACTCAATCAACCCCTTCAGAGTTTGAAACTCTGAAGGGGTTTTTGTCCCGTAATTACAGATTCCAATTTATCAATTCTCTTCCTTTACTTTTCAAAAACAAATTTGCTCCTTTGATGCCTTGCAATCCGCCGGTATGAAAAGCCAGAACCTTTGAACCTTTCGGAAAAAATCCTTTTTCTGCCAATTCAAAAATAGTCTGCATTAGCTTTCCTGTATAGATTGGGTCCAGCGGAATCTGATATTCTTCAAAGAACCAATTTATAAAACGGACATTCTCTTCTGATATTTTACCATAGCGGTTTTCATCCGCATTTATCAACTCAAAATTGTTTCTTCCGCTCCATTCCAGAATTGTGTTTTCCAGCGAATCATCTCTTACAACCTTGATGCCTAAAACCATTTGACCAGCTTCCGCAAATTTGGAAATTCCGGCAACTGTTCCGCCGGTTCCAACTGCTGTGCAAAGATAATCAAAATCTTTGGTGTCGTTTCCCAGCATATATTGCACGCCTTCCACAGCCGATTCATTGCTTCCACCTTCCGGAATAATCAATGAATTCGGATACTGATTTGAAAAATTTTCTGTTAGTTTATCTTTGTTTAGATAATCTTCTCTTGACACAAAATGAAAATCCATTCCGTTTTTTGAAGCTTCGGAAAGTGTGGGATTTTCTTGCCAGTTGTTCTCCAATTCGTTTCCGCGGATGATTCCAAGCGTCTTGATTCCAAACTCTTTCCCGAAAGCTGAAACTGACGCAATGTGATTGGAAAATGCGCCACCGAAAGTTATTAACAAAGGATTCTCAGGTTTGGATTCGAGATATTGGTTGACATTGAAAAAGAGTTTCCAGAATTTGTTTCCGGAAATTGTTGGATGAATGAGATCTTCTCTTTTGATGAAAATCCGGATATCAAAATTAGTTTTGATTTCTATGATTGGGATTTTATGTTCCGGAATTTGAAGCATGTTCAAAATTAATGATTTTGATTTAGAATTACATTTTATTTACCATATAAGCCACCCCGTCTTCCAAATTTTACAATTTGGAATCCACCCCTCCAGAGGAGGGGAATATTACAGATTTTTATTTGGAATGTTCAATTAATCTGGAAACTTGGTTTGGATGACAAATCCCATAGCCCCGATAGTAACGGTTACCCCACAGCAAGCGATGGGTAAAGCCTTTGCGCGAGGAGTAATAGTGGATAGCGGGATTAAGCTACTAAAATTCTGGAAACAAAAAATCCACCTAGATTGGTGGATTTTGTATGGATAATTTCGGGAAATTATTTCGTTCTTTCGATGATTTTTTTCACTGCTTTTACGACAGCTTCTGCATCGATCTGGTATTTTTTCATCAATTCTGCAGGTGTTCCAGATTCCCCGAAAGTATCGTGAACGGCTACAAATTCCTGAGGTGTTGGTCTTCTTCTGGACAACATTCCAGCGATAGATTCTCCAAGTCCGCCAAGGTAATTGTGCTCCTCTGCTGAAACTAATTTTCCGGTTTTCTCTACAGATTTCAGGATAATTTCTTCGTCCAATGGTTTGATTGTGTGGATATTGATGATCTCACAAGAGATACCTTCTTTTTCCAACTCGTCTGCTGCCAATAGAGATTCCCAAACCAAATGTCCGGTTGCAACGATGGTTACGTCTGTACCTTCCTGCAAAAGAATTCCTTTTCCGATTTCGAAAGGCATATCTTCCGGTATGAAAACAGGAACGACAGGACGACCGAATCTTAGATAAACCGGGCCTTCGTGCTCTGCTGCTGCTAAAGTTGCGGCTTTGGTCTGGTTGTAATCGCAAGGATTGATAACCGTCATCCCTGGCAACATTTTCATCATTCCGATATCTTCCAAAACCTGGTGTGTTGCGCCATCTTCTCCCAAAGTTACTCCTGCGTGGGAAGCTGCAATCTTTACGTTTTTATTAGAATAAGCAATCGACTGACGGATCTGGTCGTACACTCTGGATGTTGCAAAGTTGGCGAAAGTCCCAGCGAAAGGAATCTTACCGTTGATCGTAAGACCTGCTGCCAAGCCCATCATATTAGCCTCAGCGATACCTGTCTGGAAGAATCTTTGTGGTGCTTTTTCTATGAATTTTTCCATCTTCAGAGATCCGATCAAATCTGCGCAAAGTGCAACAACATTTGGGTTGGTGTCAGCCAATTCTGCCAAACCAGCTCCGAAGCCTGAACGTGTATCTTTTTTTTCTGTGTATGTATATTTCATGATTATAATTGATAAGTGATGAATGATAATAGATAAATGATGGTTGATAAATGATTATTTGTCTTGATTTTAATCACTTATCACTGATAATTTATCATTAATAATCTGCTGGAGCCTCAAGATACAATTGTTTGAAAGCTGTATCCAACTGCTCATCATTTGGTGCTTTTCCGTGCCAAGCGTGACTTCCCACCATATAATCTACACCGCTTCCCATCTCCGTATGAAGTAAGATAGCAACTGGTTTTCCGTTTCCTGTTTCTGACTTTGCTTTGTTCAAAATAGCAATCACCGCTTCCAGATCGTTCCCGTTTTTTTCTTCTAAAACTATCCATCCAAATGCTTCCAGCTTGGCGTGAAGATCTCCTAATGGCAAGACATTGTCTGTATCGCCATCAATTTGTCTTCCGTTGTAATCTATGGTGGCAATGATATTATCTACTTTTTTACCAGCAGCATACATAAAAGCTTCCCAATTCTGACCTTCCTGCAATTCGCCGTCACCCTGAAGTGTGTAAACTATAGAATCATCTCCATCCAGTTTTTTACCTTGAGCTGCGCCTAAAGCTACAGAAAGACCCTGACCCAGAGATCCTGATGCTACTCTGATTCCCGGCAAACCTTCGTGCGTAGTCGGGTGACCTTGTAATCTTGAATTCAGTTTTCTGAAAGTTGCCAATTCTGCAACCGGAAAGAATCCGAATCTGGCCAAAGTACTGTAGAATACCGGTGAAATATGACCATTGGAAAGGAAGAAAATATCTTCATTTTTACCCTCCATCGTGAAAGGTAATTTATAGTTCAAAATTTCCCCATAAAGTGCTACGAAATATTCTGTACATCCAAGAGAACCTCCCGGATGACCGCTGTTTACAGCGTGAACCATTCTAAGAATGTCTCTTCTGATCTGCGTTGAAAGGCTTTTCAACTCTTCAATAGATTTACTCATTATATAAGATTTGCTTTGATTGCGAAAATACAGATTTTTATGTGTGAATCCAAGTTGGTGACAACATATTACAGATCAATTATTAATAATTAACAATTTTTAATATCCTAAAATGCAAAACAAAAACTTAAGTGTTTCCACTGCAATCACAGATTATATTTTAATTTTAATTTTTCAGACAAAATCATTGCTTGGAAACTATATTTCGAACCTTTCCCCAGGTATGCGTCAGATTATGCTTTTTTGCTAAAAATGATGAGAAAAATGTAGTCTGAACTCAAATTTCTGCTAATCAAATTTATTTATTATTAACAGATATTAATCTTTTAACTTTTAATTTTCGCTAGATTTTCATTATATTTACGAAAATCACCGTTTCTTTGAAAAAAACATTGGTACTTTTTGCGCATCCCTATTTTGAACATTCGACAACTAATGTCAGATTGCTGGAGTGTTATGAGAATATGCCAAATGTAACTTTCCGCGATTTGTACGAAGATTATCCGGATTTTCATATTCAGCCTTTTCGGGAACGCAAGCGGATTGTGGAGTTTGAAAGAATCATTTTTCATTTTCCGATCATTTGGTTTGGATTGCCGCCATTACTGAAACTTTGGATCGATGAGGTTTTTGATATGCGCTGGATTTCGGAAGGACAGCTGAATATTTTATCGGGAAAAGATGCGCTGATCATCACAAGCGTTGGCGGAAGCGAAGGGAATTATTCCAAGGAAGGAAAGTATAAAACGAGTGCAGAAAGTCTTTTGACAGGTTTGCAGGTCTCGCTGGATATCAATAATATAGAACTCAAAAAAACACATATCATTTACAACGCAGATAATCTGGATGAGAAACAGCTGGATGTTTTTTGTAAAGAATTATCAGAAATACTGAAAATAGAATGACGGAAAATTCAATTGCAATGACGATCCTTATTTTTCTTGGTGTTGCCATCATTATGGTGCCGCTGGGGAAAAAACTGGGTTTGAGCTCCGTGATTGGATATCTTCTTGGCGGAATTTTGATTGGGCCGTTTTGCCTGCAATTTACAGGAAGAGATGCCGAAGATATTATGCACGCATCAGAATTAGGTGTGATTATGCTTTTGTTTTTGGTCGGATTGGAACTTGAACCGCAGAAACTTTGGCAGATCAGAAAACGGATTCTCGGTCTAGGTCTCAGTCAAATGCTGCTGAGTATTGTCGGAATCTTCATCGTGTTTTATGTTGCCGGTTTTGGACTTCAAAAATCTTTTATCATTTCGCTCTGTTTTGCAATGTCGTCCACGGCAATCGTTTTGCAGACGCTGAAAGAGAAAAATCTTTTCCGAACCGTCAGCGGTGAATCTTCATTTTCAATTTTACTGTTTCAGGATATTGCAGTCATCCCGATTTTGGCTTTGCTGCCTTTTCTTTCAAAATCTCAAAAAGCGATAGCACAGGCAGATCACGAGAAGGTATTATTGCACTTCATTCCCGAATGGCTGCAGCCTTTTACGGTTATTGGAGCAGTTTTAGCCTTAATTTTGCTAGGTCGTTACATCTTCATTCCGTTCCTCAGATTTGTTTCCAGATCCGGACTCAATGAACTCTTGACCGCCGCATCACTATTCCTCGTTATCGGTGTTTCAGAGCTGATGATTTCCATTGGCTTAAGTCCTGCTTTGGGTGCTTTCATTGCTGGTGTAATGCTGGCAAACAGCGAGTTCCGCCACGAGTTGGAAAGTAACATCGATCCATTCAAAGGACTATTGCTGGCGGTGTTTTTCGTAAGTGTAGGAGCAACTATCAACTTTGATATTATCGCATCGAAACCGGTTTTCATTTTTACGGCGGCGTTTATTGTTTTGGCGATTAAAGCCGTTGTCCTTTTCGGAATCGGAAAGTATTACAAAATGAACAATGAGCAAAGTTTTTTCCTCGCATTTGCCTTATCCCAAGTTGGAGAATTTGCGTTCGTTTTGATTAATTTTTCTGCCAGTTTATATTTGATTGATTATCAGGCCAACTCAGAACTAATGGCTATCGTAGCAATTACAATGTGTATTTCGCCGCTGCTTTTGATCTTTAAGGAGAAAATTCTGGACAAATATTTTATCCAGCAGAAGTCCGAAGAAAATGTAGAACTCGGCATTATAAAACAAAGAAAAATAATCATTGTCGGATTCGGATATTTTGGAAGTACCGTCGGAAGATTGCTGAAAGCCAACGGCATAAGATCCACCGTTTTGGACAATGATCCGGATCGTGTTGCACTACTGCGTTCCAACGGTTTCAATGTGTATTATGGCGATGCGACAAAGCCGGCGTTGCTGCGTTCAGCGGGAATCGAGGAAGCGGAATTGCTCGTCATCTGTCTGGATGATCCCGAAAAAAATAAATTTCTGGTCGATTATGTCAAAGAAAATTATCCGGACATCAAAATCTTCGTAAGAGCCAAAAACCGTCTGGATGCGTATGAATTCCTTAACAAAAAAGTTGACAATATTTACCGTGAAACCTTGGGAACAGCCGTCGATATGGCCGTTGACATCCTCAAGGAAAACGGAATGCGGAAATATACCGCCAGAAGAATGGGCAAGCGTTTTATGATCATCGATAAGGCTATGACGAGAAGACTGGCCAAGGAAAAGGACGAAAACATGGTCACTTTCACACTTCGGGAAACTCTTGAGCGTGAAGCGCAACTGCTGGCGCTCGACAGTATTTCCTTCGAGGAAAATCATTGGAGTGGCGATGATGATGAGGATAAGTAATACAATATTTTGGGCAGCTTATTCCGCCTTTCACTCCCTCCCGATTTTACATCGGGATCCGTTCAAGTCGGGCTGCGGATTCTACATAAAAACGACATTTGTCAAAAAATTAGCAAAACCAATTCTTAGTTATAAACTCGAAGTGTATTAATGGAAATGATTTCTAAAAAAATACAATTCAATTATTCCCTCACTTTTCCTTACTTTTATTCCCCAAATAATTCTTATTCTATGAAGAACATCAAAACATCATTACTTGTCGCAATTCTTGCTTTCAATACAGGAAATATGATGATCAATGCCCAGCAGAAAAAGGCAACTGCAACTACAGAAAAAGCTATGAACAACAATCCATTTCTAAAAAAAAGTACCCTACAATATCAGGCTCCGGAATTTGACAAGATTAAAGACGGGCATTTCAAACCTGCTTTCGAATTTGGTTTGAAAGAACAATTGGCAAACATTGATAAAATCGTGAATGACAAAGCAGCGCCTACATTTGAGAATACGGTGCTCGCTTTGGAAAACAGCGGAGCAACGTTGGGAAGAGCAACCATCATTTTTTATAATCTCACGAGTTCAAACACCAATGATGATCTTCAAAAACTGGAAGAAGAGTTTGCGCCAATCTTCGCAGCTCATTCTGACAAAATCTCACTCAACGAAAAATTATACAAAAGAATCAAAGCCGTAAAAACCGATAAACTCGATGCAGAAAGCAAAAGACTGACTGAGTTTTATCTTACCAATTTCGAATTGGCCGGTGCAAATCTTTCCGCGGAAAATAAAGAAAAACTAAAGGAAATCAATCAGCAATTGGCAACTTTGGCAACCCAATTCAGCAATAAATTGTTGGAAGCCAGAAAGAACGGCGCCGTTTTGATTTCTGATGTCAAAGAATTGGACGGACTTTCCGCAGACGACATTGCTGCAGCTTCCGCAGATGCTGAGAAAGCCGGACAAAAAGGAAAATATCTCTTGGTTTTACAAAATACAACACAACAACCTCTCTTGCAGAATCTTAAAAACAGAGCAACCAGAGAAAAACTTTACAAAGCTTCCTGGACAAGAGCTGAAAAAGGAGACGCCAACGATACGAGAGAAACGGTTGAGAAATTAGCGAAACTAAGATTACAGAAAGCGCAACTCTTCGGAAAGAAAAACTTCGCAGAATGGAGTCTTCAGGATCAAATGGCAAAAACGCCGGAAGCTGCAATGGGGCTTTTGGCACAATTGGCAAAACCGGCGGTAGAAACTGCTGATCGTGAGGCAAAAGAAATTCAGGAAGTGATCGATGCGCAGAAAGGTGGTTTCAAAGTGGAACCTTGGGACTGGAATTTCTATTCCGAGCAAGTGAGAAAAGCAAAGTACGATCTTGATGACAACGAAATCAAACCTTACTTCGAAGTAACAACCGCTTTGGAAAAAGGTGTTTTCTACGCTGCTGAGAAATTTTACGGCATTACTTTCAAAGTGAGAAAAGATCTTCCGGTTTATCATCCGGACGTTGTGGCGTATGAAGTTTTCGATAGAGACGGAAAATCTTTGGCGCTTTATTATTTGGATTTCTACACCAGAAGCAACAAAAGTGGCGGTGCTTGGATGAATAATTTTGTTCAGCAATCTCATCAATTAGGTCAGAAGCCTGTGATCGTGAATGTTTATAATTTCCAGAAACCTGCTCCGGGAAAACCATCGTTGATTTCCTATGATGATGTAGAAACATTGTTCCACGAGTTTGGCCACACGCTGCACGGTTTGTTCGCAGATCAGAAATATGCCTCGATTTCCGGAGCTAATACACCAAGGGATTTTGTGGAATTCCCTTCTCAGATCAATGAGCATTTTGCTTTGGAACCGGAAATTCTGAAAAATTACGCATTGCATTATCAGACCAAACAGCCGATGCCACAGGCATTGATTGATAAAATCAAAAAAGCTTCCAACTTCAACCAAGGCTATGCCACAACAGAACTGGTTGCGGCTGCAACTTTGGATATGAATTGGCACACGGTGACTTCTGACAGTCAACTAATTCCGGTTTTGGATTTTGAAAAACAAGCTTTGAACAAGTATGGTTTGCTCGTTCCGCAAATGCCGCCAAGATATCATACACCATATTTTGCGCACATTTGGGGTGGTGGCTATTCGGCGGGATATTATGCTTATCTGTGGTCGGAAACTTTGGATTCTGATGCCTGGGAATGGATCAAAGCAAATGGTGGAATTACCAGAGAAAACGGTGACCGATTCAGAAAATATATTCTTTCAGTTGGTAATAGTGTTGACTTAAATAAAGCATTTGAAGGCTTTACGGGCCATAAAGCTGATATTAAACCTTTATTGAGAAGCAGAGGTTTTATTAAATAGAGTTTGTCAAAGATTCAAAAATTTGATAAAGTATTGAAAAACGTTTCCAGTTTTGGGAACGTTTTTTTGTTTTCAATTTTCTAAAAAATAATTAATTAACTTCGTTTAAAATTTAGAAAAATCAATTCTTGAAAAATATCTATTACCATATTTTACTGATCCTTTTACTGCTTCTGATCCCTGTTTTATCATCACCGGAATTGGATGGCAGCTTGCGTTTGCTCAGTTCATCTTTCTTTCAAAGAGACTTTTCAAGATACGTTTTGTTCATTGTTTTTTTCTATCTGAATCTGGCTTTTCTTTTGCCGAAACTGTATGATAAAAGAAGACTTTTGCTTTATTGGGTGAGTGTTTTCGTTTCGTATGTATGGATTTGTACACTTCCCTTTTTTATTTTTCCTGATGATCACGGAAGCGATCCCAAGTTTGATTTTTTCCATAATCAGATTTCGAACCAATCGACGAAAAATTTTTCTCATTTTAAAGATTTTCCGCCGCCCCCAGAGAATTTGTCGCCTGAACAAAGAGCGAAATTTGAAGCTCATAATTTTCCACCGCCACACCTGAGAAAAGATGATTCTTTCAGCAGGAAATATGTTTCGAGCATCTTACCATTTTTATTTTCGTTTCTCAGTTCATTTTTCCTCTATCAATCCATCAAGAAGAAGGAAATGGAACGTGCAATGGCAAAAGCAGATCTTCTCAATCTGCGTTATCAGCTGCAGCCGCATTTTTTGTTTAATACGCTCAATTCTATTTATTCATTAATATTAATAAAATCTGATGACGCTTCGGAAGGGATTTTAAAGCTTTCAAATGTGATGCGTTACATCGTGGAGGAAAGCGAAAATGACTTTGTTTTGTTGTCAAAAGAATTGTTTTATATTAAGGATTATATCGCGCTACAGTTGATGAGAACTGATGAAAGTCTTGATTTTAATTATACAGAAAATGGCGTGACCGAGGATGTAAAAATTGTCCCGATGATTCTTCTTAATTACATAGAGAATGCTTTTAAATATGGTGTGAATGCCGAAGAGAATTCCAGGATTTCCATTGAATTGAAATTGGAAGGTAATAAACTTAGTTTCCAGGTGTTTAATAATATTGTCAATCATTCCGCTGCGGATGAATCTACAAAAGTGGGAATGAAAAACACAACCGAACGTCTGGAAAAACTGTATCCGGGTAAATACACTCTGAATATCGAAGAAAATAAAAAATCGTATTTTGTAGAACTAAATCTGGATCTCAGTTCATAAATTATGATAAAAGCCATCGCCATCGACGACGAAATTCTTGCCCTCAAAATCATCGAAACATTTGCTTCAAAGGTGGAAGGAATCAGTCTGGAAAAGACTTTCCATAAGCAAAGTGATGCCGAAAAATATCTGCGAAAATTTCCTGTAGATCTGATTTTTATGGACATTCAAATGCCAAATAAAAACGGACTGGATTTTTATAAAAGCTTATCTCAGGATGTGAAAGTGATCTTTACGACCGCATTTTCAGAATACGCCGTTGATGCTTTTGACGTCAATGCGATTGATTATTTGGTCAAACCTTTTTCATTTGACAGGTTTCAAAAGGCTGTTGATAAATTAGCTCTCAAATCTTCCACCGAATTACAGTCGCAGCATCTCCTGATCCGGGCGGATTACAAACTTCATAAGATAGAATTTGAAGACATCAAACTGATTGAAGGTTTGGACGATTATATCCAGATTCATCTCAAGAACGCATCGAAGATCACCGCAAGATCATCGATGAAAAATATTATGGCAAAGCTTCCTGAAAAAGATTTTATCCGTGTTCATAGATCTTACATTCTTCCAATCAAAGCGATTAAAGGAATTGTCAACAAGAATATTCATCTGGAAGATTTTATCATTCCGGTTGGAGAGACTTACAAAGATGATCTCAAGAAAATCATTGGATATTATTAAGATTCCTTTAAGATTCCACCGATAAAACGACACAATTCTGCCGTTTTCCTCAAAAATTTCTTTCACATCCCCCATCATTATACTTTTGTCCTGTAAAACTTAAATGTTTAGAAAGATGAGGATGGTGAGCAGGAAAGACTTCCTTAAAAGTCTGGGATTAGCAGGCGTAACTGTAGTTGCAGCACCGTTTGTACTGCATTGCAGAAATAAGGATAATGAAGGCGAAGATGTGACGATAGATAATTCCGTTTCTACAGCCTGTGCAGTGACCAATTCTGAAACGGAAGGTCCTTTCCCCACCAAATCCCCATCGACACTGGTTCAGAACAATATTGTTGGCGACAGAACAGGCGTTTCTTTTGAAATTAATTTGACAATTCAAAATGTAAAAGCCAATTGTGCAGCTTTGCAAGGCGTGATCGTCGATATCTGGCATTGTGACAAAGACGGAAATTATTCGGAATATGGCGGAACGGGAATGCAGTCTACAAATTATACAAATTATCATTTCCTGAGAGGAAGACAGACGACGGATGAGAATGGAAAGGTGAGTTACATATCAGTATTTCCGGGTTGGTATCAAGGAAGAGCGACGCATATTCACGTTCATATCTATAATAATGTGGGAACGTCATTGCTCATCACGCAGATTGCTTTTCCGGAAGGATCGGGAAGTCAGGTAGAGTTGGTGAATGCAAGCAGTGGTTACCGCGGAATGAGCGGCTACACTTACAACTGGAATGATAATGTCTTCAGTGATGGAACGGCAAATGAAATGAGTACCATCAGCGGAAATTTAAGTGAAGGATTTAAGCTGGAGCACATAATTAAAGTTAATGTGTAAGTTATTAAGTATTAATAAAATATTCTAATATCTTTTTAAAAATTTAACATCTGTAATCTCAGGTCTATCGTAGATATAGATGTCCATAATAATTTTCATAAGTTTATTTTTTTTCCGGGATTCATGATTTTGTCAGATTTTCATAGGTTGTTGGCAATGGATCCCGGAATTTTTTTTCAAGTAATGATCAATTAAGTTTTTAAAAAAGAATATGCTGGTTCAGACGCCTTCAAAAATATTAAAATCAGATTACAGGTTTTGGGATCTTGCCCCAGGTGCTGCGATTGCGGATGTTTACAAAAATGATAGAAAAGTAAGCAGCACTGCCCATACATTGTGTGAAGTTTTAGAGTTTGTGATTCATAAAGACTCCCAAAACCCTGTAATTCTGAAAGCCAATCAGAAAGTGATCTTCGTCCCAATTTACGGAAAGGTGAAGATTAATAATTTTAATAAAGTCATTGAAACCGGCGATGTAGTGATTTTTGAATCTGCCGAAGACCAAAATGTAACAATCAAAAACGTACTTGCTGGTGAAGATGCGGATGTTCTGATTATTAAATTCAATAAACATATTTCTGAAAACTCATACAGAATCAATCAGCTGGATCTGGAAGTCCGCAATAAACTGAACTTCATCGATACAGGTTATAGTTTTCCCGGATTTATAGGTGTTTTCGATGGAAGAGAGTCAGGCAATTATATTCTGAAAGAAAAGCAAAACGGAATTTTCGGAATGGTGATCAACGGTGCTTTTGAATTTCAAAACCGATTGATTGAAAACAGAGATGCGATCCTGATCTGGAATCTGGAAGAACTGGAATTCGAAGCGTTGACAGAAAACGCGATCATCCTTTTCTTTGAAATTCCCGAATCGTAAAATATTTGTTGTTATTATTATTATTAAGTTTTCATTTTTTGATTTATTTAATCCGAAATCCCGGTCAAATTTTTGGCCGGGATTTTTAGTTCTCATAATTGCGGAAATAAAATTAACTATTCTCCAATTTGAAGTTGCGTGCTGATGGCAATTCTGTTCCACGCATTAATTGTGACGATGACCATAATAATCTCGGCGATCTGTTTTTCCGAAAAGACTTTTAGAGCTTTTTGATAAGTCTCATCGCTCAATCCGTGCTGAGAAATTTGAGTGATTTCCTCAGTCATTTTCAAGGCAACCCTTTCCTCCTCTGTGAAGTGGCTTTCTGCCTCGTGCCACGCACTTACGATGAAAAGTCTCTCTGCACTTTCGCCATATTTGATAGCATCTTTGGTGTGCATTGCCAGGCAGTAAGCGCAATTGTTGATTTGCGAAGCGCGGATTTTGACCAGTTCTTTGATCGTTTTGGAGATCTCTGTGTTTGCAAGATAAGCTTCCAGTCCAAGCATTGCTTTATAAGCGTGTGGTTCTGTGGTGTTGATGTTGATGCGTTTGTCCATTTTTTTAATGTTTTAAATTTGATAGGACAAAGTTGAGAAATCAAAGCTGCGGAAAACTTAAACTGGTTTAAGAAACGATCTTCTTCCGCAATTCACTCAGATATTCCGGCGTGAAACCGAGAAAAGAAGCGATCAGATATTGCGGAACGCGCTGAACAAACTCTGGATATTTCTGAAGCAGATTGAGATAGAAATCTTCTTTGGAGAAGGAAAAAATATACTTCACTCTCCGCTGATTGGCGGCAAAGGCTCTTTGATACACAATTCTGAAATACTTTTCCATCACAGGGAATTCATTCAGCAATTTATCCTGAGACTCATTGGAGATGGCCAAAACTTCGGATTTTTCTACTGTCTGGATGGAAAAATCTGCCGGTTTTTTGTGTTCAAAAGAAAAATTGTCTGTCATCCACCACGTTTCCAAAGCAAAATCTGTGGTTTGTTCCGTTCCTTTTTCATTGATGAAAAACTTGCGCAAAAGACCACTCAAAACAAAATAATTGTGCTTGCAGATCTGTCCTTCCTCCAGGAGATAGACTTTTTTAGCAAAGGTCTTGACTTCGAAAAAAGAAAAGATCTTATCAAAATCTTCATCGTTTACTTTAATGAATTTTTCTAAATGAGTTCGGAAGATTTGGGACATTTGTTTTTTAATTGATGCTCGTAAAATTAAAACAAAAAAGCAAAACGCATCTCTACATTTTGCTTTGAATTTTATTATTCTGTATTACATTCTGGCTAAAATCTCTTTCTTTTTAGCATCGTAATCTTCAGCGGAAATCAAGTCATTGTCCAAATACGCTTTCAATTTCATTAGCGTTTCCATAGGATCTTCGCTTGGTCTTGGAGTATCCTGCTTAGGTTCTTCTTTTTGCTCAGGTTGTGTGTTGACGGTGATTCCGCCGGAAGTTGCACGTTTGTCTTCCAGCTCTTTCTGTCGGCGGAACTCTATCATTTCTTCCTCTTTGGCTTGTGCGTATTGATACAATTTTCTAGCCTGAGATTTTGGAATATAATCAATCGTTTCAACAAATCCGCTGACCGCTGTCATCTTGAAAGTAGAACTAAGAATAGCCTCGCTGATATGACTTTCAGCAACATCTTTCCAAAGATAATCCTGAAAATCCGTCACCAAACCAAACGATTTTGAACGAAAAAAAATGATTCTTTTATTTGTAAGGACAATAGAATCTGGCGAGATGTTGATTGCTGGTTTATTCTGAACAGCGATGTATTCCAGGGTTTCTCCATTGGTCAAAAGGTCATTCACTTTTTCCGTAATTTTTTCTACCGCTTTTGGATCTTGATCTTCGTTCAGGAATTTCTTTATATCGTTTATCATTTTTAAATTTTTAAGTTTTATCTAATGTGAAATTACGAAAACTAATTAATTCCAAATAACTTTCTGGTCTCTGAATTCTAATTTTGAATTGATCCATTTTAATGCGTCTCATTTGAATTTATTCCTTATCGAGAATCTAAAAAAGTATTGCCAATAATGGGTGGCCAGCAATAGAAAGCAGTTAATAATTTAACTAAAAAAATCAGAACCTAATAGATTCTGATTTTAATTTTTATATTAGGGAACATTTAATCCATTTTACCATCCACCAGAAGCACCGCCGCCGCCGAAACTCCCGCCGCCGCCAAAGCCACCGAAACCGCCGCCTCCACTGCTTCCGCCGCCAAATCCACCGCCGCCGAAACTGCCTGGGAATGGGAAGAATCCGCCGCCGTATCTTCGGCTTCCTTTTCTGGAAAGCGTGTAATCATCGTCGTCATTATTGCCTCGATTATTCTTATTAATAATACTTAGCAAAATGATGATAACAATTACAATCAAGATTAGCGAACCAATATTGATTCCGCCGTCTTTGTTCTGCTTCTTGACGATTGGTTTGAATTTTCCCTGAACCGCCTCCATTATCGCAGAAGTTCCACGGTCTATGCCATTGTACCATTCGCCTTTTTTGAAACTTGGCGTAACGAGATAATCCAAAATCTGTCCGGCAACCGAAGCTGTCAGATATTGTTCGACGGCACGACCTTGCTGGATAGACATTGTATGATCTTCCGTTGCAATCAGGAAAACGACACCATTATCAACACCTTTTTGTCCAATTCCCCATTTCTCACCATACATTGTTGCGAGATAATTGACATCTTCACCACCAGTGGTTGGGAGAATAATGACCTCAATTTCTGTAGAAGTAGAATCTGAGAATTTGATCAGTTTTTGATTGAGCGCCTCTTTTTCACTTTCTGAAAGCAGATTGGCTTTATCATAAACCGGATAAAGTACAGCCGGTTTTTCGGGCACCAGTTGAGCTTTGGAAAATAATCCAAAAATCAGAAATAATGCGAAAATACACCGTTTAAGAGAAGCTGATATCATTGGATAGTTCATTGACATTTTCCCCACTGACAGGGAAATATTTTTTCAGTTCAAAGCCCGTTTTCAGGATGGCATCTTTAAGTCCACCGAAATAATTTTCTTTTACAAATTCAGCCGTGATCTCATCATGGATCGTATCCCAAAAAGATTGTTTCACTTTCTTGTGAATGCCTTCGTCGCCAATAATTGTGAGATAATGCTGTTCAAAATTCACATAGAAAAGAACGGCATTTCTCTCCTTTGTCAGATGCATTTCCAAAGATTTGAAAATCCCAAAAGCCTTCTTGGCAAAATCATCTTCTGCCGTGGAATCTATATGCACACGAATCTCTCCTGACGAGTGATCCTCAGCTATTTTGATGGCTTCCACGAGGGAAGACATCTGAGTATTTGTGAGAAAATGATTCATTATTCTTTAAAAGTATCAGGTGCTTTTTCTGCGCCTGCTTCAGCTTTGAAATATGGTTTTTCTTTGAAGTTCGAGAAGTTTGCGATCACGTTGTTTGGAAACGTTTTGATGTTTGTATTGTATTCTTTCGCAGCATCGTTGTAATAAACTGTTTCGGAACGGATGCTGTTTTCAATCGCCGTGTATTCTCTTTGGAAATTGATGTATTGCTGATCCGCTTTCAGATTTGGATAGCTTTCTACAACCGCCATTAATCTGCTCAATGAACCGCTTAATTCTCCTTGAGCTGCCTGGAATTTTGCCATATCAGCTTCGGTCATATTTGTAGGATCGATGTTGATAGAAGTTGCTTTTGATCTTGCCTCAACCACTTTTGTCAATGTTTCGGTTTCAAATTTTGCGTATGATTTTACCGTTCTTTCAAGATTCGGAATCAAGTTCGCTCTTTTCTGATACACTGTTTCCACGTTTGACCATTTTGCATTTACAGTCTGTTCCTGACCTACAAATCCGTTTCTAATTCCGACTGCCCAAAATCCAATGACTGCTATAATAGCAACAATGACGATGACAGCGATACAACCTTTACCTTTCATAGTTTGATGTGTTTTAAAATTTTTAATTAAACCAAATATACAAATTATATGCAAGCTCTTCTGATTTATAATTTATTTTTCAAAAGTCTTTGCTTCTTCCCAAAGTTCATCCATTTTTTCGAGGTTCAAATCGGAAAGGTTTAGGTCTTTTGATTTTGCAATCTCTTCCATTTTCTGAAATCTGGAAATGAATTTTGAATTGGTTTTTTCCAAAGCTGTGTCCGCATTCAAGCCCGAAATTCTTGCATAATTAATCAAAGAAAAAAAGACATCACCCAATTCCTGCTCCTTTTTATCAGCCTCAGTTTCCGCGTGAAATTCCTCCAATTCCTCTTCCACTTTCGCCCAGGCATCTTCCGCAGAATCAAACTCAAAACCAATTCCCTTCACTTTATCCTGAATTCTGTAGGCTTTGATAATCGGTGGCAAACTCTTCGGAACACCTTCCAACACGGACTTATTCCCTTCCTTCAATTTCAGTTTTTCCCAATTTTGTTTCACAGCCTCCTCATCTTCCGCAACAGCGTCGCCGTAAATATGTGGATGCCGGAAAATCAACTTTTCATTCAAAGAATTGATGACATCAGCAATATCAAAACTCTCTTTCTCAGAACCGATTTTAGCATAGAAAACCAAATGCAGAAGCACATCGCCAATCTCTTTCTTGATTTCCAAAAGGTCATTATTCAGAATCGCGTCAGACAATTCGTAAGTTTCCTCCAGCGTCAGATGGCGCAAACTTTCCAAGGTCTGTTTCCTGTCCCAAGGGCATTTTTCCCGCAAATCATCCATTATATCGAGAAGCCTTCCAAAAGCCTCCATTTTTTCCTTTCGTGTGTGCATAAATGATGAATGATATTTGATAAATGATTATTAATTTTATTCTTATTTATTTGGGCAGCTTAATCCGCCTTCCGCACCCTCCCGATTTTACATCGGGATCCGCTCAAGTCGGGCTGCAGCTTCGCAAAGTTCAACATCAGTCTTTCAAAGTCAATTTCCATTAACTTTCAACCATCAACTATTTTCTCACATCTTCAATGATGATATGACGATTGACTTTTAGCAATTCTTTCAAAAATTCATCTTGATTTTCCGGTGTAATGTAAAGGTCATTTTTATTTTTCGAAAAGATGATGAGACCGCCCGTTGCAGTTCCACATTTATGAAAACCACTCCACATCGTCTCACCAATTCTGATTTTTGTGATTTTAAAAATATTGATTTTGAAAACATTATAGATAACGCTGACAATCAGTTCTTCATCTTTTATTGTAGTCTTAATAAAAAAGAAATTAATTAATATTATCAAATCGATTCCAACTAAAATAAAGACCATCAACATCCAATCCCAAGAGTCGCTGTCAAAATAAGATGAAACCAAAATGACAGCAAAAAGCAGAGTGATTCCTAAAAATATAGAACCATAAATCCAGTCTCTTCTGCTCTTGTAAACTTTCATTAATGTGATTTATTTTGCAACATCGGCACAAACTTGTAAACCCCAAATTCCTCTTTCTCAAACTGCGTATCCGAAATCTTCGTAAATCGGTAGAGAATCTGCTCATCGGTTTTCCCGAGCGGAATGACCATTTTACCTCCAACTTTTAATTGTTTCAATAATTCTGTGGGCAAAACTTCCGCACCACAAGTTACCAGGACTTTGTCAAAGGGCGCAAATGTTGGCAAACCCGCAAATCCATCCCCAAAACTTTGAAATTTCGGACGCATATCCAACTCTTTGAAAATCTTGTGTGAAAAATCGAACAGGTCTTTTTGACGTTCAATCGTGTAAACCAAAGCCTTCATTTTAATAAGAACCGCCGTCTGATAACCGCAACCAGTTCCAATCTCAAGGATTTTTTCGCCTTCTTCAACTTCCAACAATTCGGTTTGTTCCGCAACGGTTGACGGATGAGAAATTGTCTGTTTAGCAGCAATCGGGAACGCGCGGTCTTCGTACGCATAATCCTCGAAAACACTTTCTATGAAAAGATGCCTTGGAACCTCGTTCATCGCAGACAAAACAAAACCGTCAGTGATTCCAATCTTATGATGAAGATAATCCATTAATTGTTTTCTTTTCCCTTTGTGAACGTAAGTATCTCTCATTATTGCTGTTAGTCCTTTGTATTATAACTTGCAATTTCCGAAGGATAAATTTAAAATCCAAACAAGAATCATAATTTTCAACATTTATTAAAAATTTCTACCTCAATCAGATTAAACTTTATAAATTTGATTGTTTTTTTACCAAATATTTAAATAAACTTTTAATTAATTGAATGAACGAATGGATGTTATGCAGAAAATAAGAGCTTACATTAAAGGAACTGGCTCATACGTTCCACCAAAAATTTTAAAAAATGAATTTTTCGAAAAAGTAGGTTCGTCCGATGAATGGATTTTTAAGAATCTCGGAATCAGAGAACGAAGAATTGCAGAAGGTGAAGTTACCAGCGATTTGGCTTACAAAGCCGGACTGAAAGCGTTGGAAAACACCGATGTAAAACCAGAAAATATCGATTTAATAATCGTCGCCACTTCAACGCCTGACCGTCAAGCGCCATCCACAGCGTGTTTCGTTCAGGAAAAAATGAATGCGTCACAAGCGGTTGCCTTTGATATTTCTGCAGTTTGTTCAGGCGGACTTTACGGAATTGCGATTGGTTGCCAATTCATAGAAACCGGAATGTACAGGAATGTTTTGGTCATCGGCGCCGATACTTTTTCGACAATTACAGATTGGGAAAGAAAAGATTCAGTTTTCTTTGGTGACGGCGCCGGAGCGATTTTATTATCTGCAACTACTGAAGACAAAGGTTTTTTCGATTTTAAACTTCACGCGGACGGAACTGGGAAATATCATTTTAATATTCCGGCTGGAGGTTCAGAAATGCCGGCATCCGAAGAAACTTTGAAGCAAAAACTTCATTATTTCCAAATGAACGGGAAAGAGGTTTTCGAAACAGCAACCAGAGTTTTACCGGAAACAATCCACGAAATTTTAGAAGCTAACAAAATGACTTCTGAAAATGTAGATTGGGTAATCCCACATCAGCCAAGCATCAGAATCCTTCAGGAAACTGCCAGAAAAACCAATATTCCGTTCGAAAAAGTGATGACTAATATGGACAAATACGCCAACACTTCCGGCGGAACAATTCCAATCGTCCTTGATGAAACCTACAAAAGTGGAAAAGTTAAATCCGGAAATATCTTGCTTTTTGCAGCGGTTGGCTCGGGTTGGACTTGGGGAACTGCGCTTTACAAGGCATAATCGATAAATGATGATTGATAAATGATAAATGATAATTTGATTATTAAAATAAAATCAGACAAGATTATAAGGTCTATAATCTATTCGTCTATAATCTTAAAGTCTTAACAAAAATGTTAGAAAATCAAACTTTCCTGATTACAGGAATTGCAGATGAAAATTCTTTGGCGATGAAAACCGCTGAGAAAATATTAGAAAACAACGGAAAAGTCGTTTGCACAGGCTTGGGCGTGACACCTTTCCACAACAATCTTTCGGAAAAAGCGGCTGGATTTCTTAATAAAAACTACGAGGATTTTGAATCGGCTTGTAAGAAAGTTTTGGGAAATGATGTTTACACCGCACCTTTGGATGTGACGCTTCCGGAAAGTTTAAAATTCCTTGCTGAGGATTTGAAAAATAAAAATATTCAACTGAATGGATTTCTACACGCGATTGCGATGGACAAAACCATCCGAAACAAATCTGTAAAACCAATGCTGGAAGTAACAGCTGAGGAATTCAATGACACGATGAATGTTTCGGCGTTTTCATTGATTTCGTTATGTCACGCTTTATTGTCCAATGGTGTTTTACAAAGAGGTTCATCGATTGTTTCGTTGAGTTATATCGCAGCAGAAAAAGTTTCGTTTTTCCCTTACATCAATATGAGTATTGCAAAAGCGGCGCTCGAAAGGCTTACGATTGAAATGGCTTATGAACTCGGAAAAGAATACGGAATCCGCGCCAACGCCATCAGATTTTCACCTTATATGGGAAGCAAAGCCGGAAATGCAACGTTGAAAGTTGAAGATGTGGAACGAGCTGACAGAATCAGTCCGCTTGGAAATGCTTTGCCTGAAGATTTGGCTCACGAGATTGTTCATCTTTTCCGAAAAGAAACGAGAATCACTGGCGAAATTCGTCACGTGGATGGTGGTTTTCATATTATGGGATAGGTTGGGTTGGAGAATTTTTTGGTTTGAGAGTTGGAGTGTTTTAGAGTCTTAGAGTTTTGAAGATCTTCGAATCCGCTCAGAGCGACAAATCTAATTCCTAACTGTTTATTTTCAGCGATATCAGACTGAAGCTCTCGAAGCCATATCTCTATTAAGTTTAATAACAAATCTCTCGCAGATTTGGCGGATTACGCAGATTTGTAAAAATTAAGTCTGCAAAATCAGCTTAATTTGCGAGATTTTATTTTAATTTTCTGTGACTTTTATGGTTTTATTTTAAATTTATTGCGACTTTGCAAGACAGAAATTATTTCAAATTAATTGTAAAAATTTTATGAGAAAAATAAAAACAGCTTTGTTGGCTTACGGCGGTTCTGGGAAATTGTTTCACGCGCCGTTTTTTGAAGTTCACGAAGGTTATGAGCTATTGGGCGCTTACGAACGAAGCAAAAAATTAATCCAGCAAGATTATCCGGAAGTTATAAGCTTTGATTCCTTGGAAGCCGTTTTGGAGAGCGATGCTGAATTGGTTGTTGTGAACACGCCAATCGACACGCATTTTGAATTTACTAAGAAAGTTTTGGAAGCTGGGAAAAATGTTTTGGTGGAGAAAGCTTTTACAACAACTTCCGAAGAAGCTGAAGAATTGCACAAACTTGCCAAAGAAAAAAAACTGAAACTCTGCGTTTATCAAAACCGAAGATATGACAGCGATTTCAAAACTGTGAAAAAGGTTTTGGATGAGGATTATCTTGGCGAAATCGTGGAAGCAGAAATCCGTTTTGAAAGATACAACCCAGAACTGAGCCCAAAAGCGTGGAAGGAAAATGGAAATCCTGGCGCAAGCATTTTGATGGATTTGGGTTCGCATATTATCGACCAGGCTTTGACTTTATTTGGTTTTCCTGAGAAAGTTTTTGCAGACATCAGAAGGACGAGAGAGAATACGCAGATTGATGATTATTTTGATATTTTGCTTTATTATTCGGACAAACGCATGAGATTGAAATCCAGTTATTTCGTGAAAGAACCGACACCAGCTTATGTTTTCCACGGCAAGAAAGGAAGTTTCCTGAAACACAGAGGCGACGTGCAAGAAGATGAATTGAAATTAGGCAAGGTTCCAAACCGTGATAATTGGGGAACTGAGCCGGAAGAAAAAACCGGACTTTTGGTTTACAATGACAGAGTTGTCCACTTCCCTACTTTTCAAGGGAATTATCTCAATTTTTGCGATGACCTTTATGAAGCAATTGTGAATGATAAGAAAGTTCCTGTGACTGCGAAACAAGCTTTTCATACGATGAAAGTGATTGAAGCGGCGAAGGAAAGTTCTGAAAAGGGAGAAATTGTTGTTTTTTAAAAAAGAGACTTCGACTCCGCTCAGTCTGACATTTAATATTAATTTTTTCAATATTGTCATTCTGAAAGAATCTAAACTTAGCTGTCGAGATTCTTTCAGAATGACAAACGTTGTAATTATGACAAATCTTGTTTTGATGTAGAATCTGCAGCCCGACTTGAGTGGAGCTCTTTTTTGTCATTGCGATTACAGAAATGTTCAACTAAACGAAGAACGTCGCTCGCAATGACAAAAAAAGCGGGAACGGAAGGCGGATAAAGCTGCCCAAATAAAGATACTTAAAATGACAAGACTCAGAAAGTTTAAAAATTCTGGGTCTTTTTTTATGTTGGTTGGTGATAATTCTTAAATTTACGTCTTTAAGAAAATTTGCTATGATAAAAGCCGGACTTGTGGGCGCGGGACATTTGGGGAAAATCCATTTGCGATTGTTGAATCAATCTGAGAAGTACGAACTCGTTGGTTTCCACGACAAAGACGCAGAAAATGGGCGAAAACTGGAAGCGGAATTCGGTTATAAATATTTTGAAAGTCTGGAGGAACTTTTGAACGAAATCGAAATGTTGGATATTGTGACGCCAACGCTTTACCATTATGATTACGCATTAAAAGCGATTGAAAAAGGAATTCATTTTTTCATTGAAAAACCGGTGACGCAAACGCTGGAACAGGCGGAAGAAATTCTTCAAAAATGCAACGAGTTTGGAATCAAGGCGCAAGTTGGTCACGTTGAACGTTATAATCCAGCGTTCATTGGTGCGAAAGATTATATTAAGAATCCAATGTTCATCGAGATTCATAGGCTTGCGGAATTCAATCCGCGAGGGACGGATGTTTCTGTGGTTTTGGATTTGATGATTCACGATTTGGATATTTTGCTGAGTCTGGTGAAGTCGAAAGTGAAGTTGATTCACGCAAGTGGTGTTTCGGTTGTGAGCAAAACGCCGGACATTTGCAACGCGAGAATTGAGTTTGAAAACGGTTGTGTGGCGAATTTGACAACGTCCAGAATCTCAATGAAAGCGATGCGGAAATCGAGATTTTTCCAGCAAGATGCTTATGTTTCCGTCGATTTCTTGGAAAAAAAATCCGAAGTTATCCGAATGAAGCCAGCGCCGGAAAACCCATCCGATTTTGATATGATCATCGAGAATGCCGAAGGTGAGAAAAACCAGATTCTTTTCGAATATCCGAATATTCAGCCGAATAATGCGATTCTGGATGAGTTGGAAAGTTTTGCCAATGCTATTCAATATGATGTTCCCGTTCAGGTTTCTTTGGAAGATGGAACGGAGGCTTTGAAGGTAGCACTGGAGATTATGAGGTTGATTCAAAAGTAAAGAATTAGATGAAAAAATTTCTTTTAATCTTATTTTTGATTCCTTTTTTCATATTCTCTCAGGAATCGCCAAGTTTGAAGTTTGATAAGTACAATGACAAAAATACTGTTGTTATTTTTGCAGACAATGATGAAATCTGCCCTGTGAGCGTAGAATATAAATACACGGGAGAAAATATCAAATCCAGTTTGGGGAATAAAAGCATTATTGTGGTTCCCGGAAATGCGAAACGCTTCACGATTACCAGAATTGATCAGTTAAACAAAACAAAATCTTACAGTTTCAATTACAAGGTGCGTTATGCTTTTGGGGATGTGAATGCGAAACCATCAGATCCGGAAGAGATTTATTGGCTGCCTTTTGCTTCAGATCATTCGGAATCGATTTACCAAGGTTACAACGGTATTTTTTCGCATCAAAATAGTTATTCTTTGGATTTCAGTCACAAGTTGGGTTCAGAAGTTTTTGCTGCAAGAAGCGGAAAAGTGGTTATTACAAAGTCTGATTCTGACCAATTCTGCCTCACAAAAGATTGCGCAAAATATAATAACAAAATAATTATTCTGCACGATGATGGAACATTTGCAGAATATGTTCATCTCAAAAAAGGTGGTATTGTTGTAACAAATGGTGACGAAATAAAACAGGGACAGCTGATTGGGTATAGCGGAAATACAGGCTGGAGCAATGGTCCGCATCTTCATTTTTCGGTTTTCACTAATAATATTGATGGCGAAAGGACATATTATAAGACAAAATTTCGAGTAAAAGAAAGTCCCAACCCAATCTACTTACAAGAGAAAGGAAAATATACGCGAAATTATTAAATGACTTTACTTCAACTGGAATCTGAACTCAAAAAACGCTTGAATTTTCCTTATAAATGGGGAAGAAAGCAGTCTGATGATTGGGATTTTAAAACGAGATTTATTTATCAGATTAAAGATTTTGAAAGCTTGCAAAATCAATGTAGAAATTTTGATGAAGATTTGAGAAACTACACGTTCAACAGATGGCTGAATTTCTGGTCTGCAAAAGCCGTTGAGTTTATTTTCGCCTCAAATAAATTGGTAAAAAAAGAAGACAATCAATTTTCTAAAACGGTGGATTTTTATATTTCGGGAATTCCGTTTGATCATAAAAGCAGTGTTTTTCCGAGACAATTTGGGAAAAATTTTGATTATGCTGTTGATCATAAAAAAGAGTTGATTGAATGGCTTTACAACAATCAAAGTCAGCAAGGTCGGAAACATTACGCCAATCGACTTTTCATTATTTTTTATGATGAGAAAAATGGAGAACATTGGAAGCTAAAAACTGAATTGACTTTAATTAAAGAAAAAATCTCAGAATATCTCAGCAATTTTTCAGAAGCTAATTTAGTTTCCTTAAATTTGGAATCTCACGCGATCCTATCAGACATCATCTGGATCAAAGCATAATTCATGAATTACATCGGTTCCAAAAACAAACTTTCGGATTTCATCAAACAAACCGTTTATAAAGTCGTTGACAAAGATTTATCCAACAAAATATTTTGCGATCTCTTTGCAGGAACCGGAATTGTCGGACGGAATTTCAAAGCGGAAACCAGGAAAGTCATCAGCAATGATTTTGAATTTTACAGCTACGTACTGAATCGAAACTATGTCGGAAATCATCAGAAATTTTATTATGAGGATTTGATTGATGAATTGAATTTGATTGAAGGCAAATCTGGTTTTATCTCGGAGGAATATTCGGAGAATGGAAAATCGGAAAGGCTATATTTTTCAGAAGTAAACGGGAAGAAAATAGATGCGATCCGGCAAAAAATTGAAGACTGGAAAATCTTGGGGAAAATAGATGAAGATCAATATTATTTTCTGCTGTGTTCACTTCTGGAAGCTGCTGATAAAATTGCCAACACGGCTTCAGTTTACGGTGCTTTCCTTAAACAAATTAAAAAATCCGCTCAGAAAAAACTGGAAATCATTCCCTCCGTTTTTGAATTGACAGAGAACTCACACGAGGTTTATAATGAAGACAGCAATTCATTAATCCAAAAAATTGAAGGCAATATTCTGTATCTCGATCCGCCTTACAATGCCCGCCAATACGGTGCTAACTATCATCTTCTGAATACGATTGCGAAATATGACAACTTCTCTCCGAAAGGAAAAACGGGACTTCGGGATTATCAAAAATCAAAATACTGCAGCAAGCCGGAAGTTCTGAAAACCTTTCAAGACCTTATTGAAAACGCAAAATTCCAGCATATTTTCCTGAGCTATAACAATGAAGGATTGATGGCTGAAAGCGATATTAAAAAGATACTTTCCAAATTCGGGAAATATGATATATTTACAACCGAGTATCAGCGTTTCCGGGCAGACAAGGAAGACAACCGAAATCATAAAGCTTCGAAAACGACTGAGTATCTTTATTATCTTCAAAAAGACTAAAAGATAATAGACGTTTAGACAATAGACTAAAATAAATATATGAAATCGAAAGGTTCATAAATTGTGATAAAAAATTTAAAACTATGAAAAACATTGTTGTAATAGGCGCGGGAACTATGGGAAATGGGATTGCGCATACTTTTGCCCAAAGTGGATTCCAGGTGAGTCTGGTAGATGTGAAACAGGAAAATCTTGATAAAGCCCTGAAAACCATCACCACCAATCTGGACAGAATCATTGCCAAAGGAAACCTGACCGAGGAAGAAAAAGCCAATACTCTTGGAAATATTACAACATTCACGGATCTTAAAGATGCAGCTCCCAATGCTGATCTGATTGTAGAAGCAGCCACAGAAAACCTGGATTTGAAACTGAGAATCTTTGCGCAGATGGACGAACTTTCGCCAGCCCATTGTATTCTTGCAACCAACACATCATCCATTTCTATCACTCAGATTGCAGCTGCGACAAAACGTCCTGAAAAAGTAATTGGAATGCATTTTATGAATCCGGTTCCGATAATGAAACTGGTAGAAATTATCAAAGGTTACTCGACTTCGAAAGAAACATTTAATGAGATTTTTGAACTGAGTAAAAAATTAGGAAAAGTTCCTACTGAAGTGAATGATTATCCAGGATTTGTTGCCAACAGAATTTTGATGCCGATGATTAACGAAGCAATCGAGACACTTTACAATGGCGTTGCCGGTGTGGAAGAAATAGATACCGTGATGAAACTCGGAATGGCACATCCAATGGGACCTTTGCAGTTGGCAGATTTTATCGGTCTTGATGTTTGTTTAGCCATATTAAATGTGATGTACGACGGTTTCAAAAATCCGAAATATGCACCAAATCCTTTGCTGGTCAATATGGTAATGGCCGGAAAAAAAGGCGTGAAATCTGGGGAAGGTTTCTACGATTATTCTGAAAGTAAAAAAGCAGAAAAAGTTTCGAAAATGTTTTTAAAATAATGGTTTAGAAACCGCAAACACTAATTTCAGACTTTGTCATCAATGATTGGCAAAGTTTTTTTATTTTTAATAAATGATTTCTATAAAACTAAATCCAAAATCCGAAAAATTCATTCAGTTATTTCTAATCATTATTACCTACATAATGATTGTTCTGAGATTTTTGCTGAATGAAAAAGGACGTGTGAGTCCCGATTCCATCAGATATATGAGGCAGTCTGAGATATTTCCCATCATTGACAATACGACGGCGCCCCTCGGCTATCCATTGTTCATCAAATTCTTCACCTATTTTGGGATCGATGATTTTTGGAGCAGCAAATTGATTGGAATCTTAGTTTATACATTCCTCTTATTTTTCGCTTACAAAAAACGATTTTTCTTCAAAGAACTGTTGATTGCATCGGCACTTTTCAGCTTTGTGAGTATTTTTTCTTTTACGATGGCAGAGGCTTTGACGTTTCCGTTCGTTATTCTTCTTTTCTACATTGCGAATCAAATTTTAAACAATAAAATCTCTACCAAAAGCGGAATTTTCTATCTGTGTTTCATTTTAATTTTATTAATCAATATCCGTTACAGTGCTTTGTTTCTGTGTCTGGGAACCGTGTTTTTTGGTTTGATTAATTATAAAAAATTCTACTGGAAAAGTTTTGTGATTTCGGGAATTATCGGCATTGGATTTTACGGCTTGTACAAGGTTTTATTCATCGATTATTTTAATGAAAATTACATTAATACTTTTCTGGAAATAGGACTGAAACCAACTTCCCAGCTTTTGATCGAATTATTCCAAGGTTTGGCTACTACTTTTGATCCCTTCATCCATATTGCAGATCCAAACGGCGGAATCATCAATTACGGAATCTATGGCATTGGTGTTTTGACAATCATTGCAATGGTTTTTCTATTCATCAAAACAAAACTTTCCGAAAATGAGAAATTCATTTTAATCATATCTCTGGTCGGTATCATTTGTTCGTATTTTATCCAATATGTATATTCAGTCAATGCCATAGATTACAGATTACTGGCACCGTTTTCTATTGGAATTTGGCTGGTGTTTTTACGTAAATTATTTCAAATATTCGATAGTTTGACCTATTCAATCGCATTTTTGAGTTTGATGGCAGGATTTGTTTTCACTTGGTTGTCGAAAGGTGATTATCTTGAGAACAGAAGCGTTATTTCCGAATATCTTGAAAAAGAAAAATTGAAAAATGAGACTTTGAAATTCTATATCAAAGATGAGATTAAGCTTGATGAAGTTCAGGTTGCGGAATTAATCAGCACCGTCAATCCAAAAATATACGTGACTTTTGACCCTAAAGATACGCTGCAAAAGAAAGTTCTGACGAAGCATAAAGTGGAAAGTAAAATCCGTATCAAAAAAAATAATTATCAATAATTGTTTTCGGGAATTTTTCTATCTTTGAACCATAGAGTGACAGTCACGAATGCTCTGATTTATTTAAAATTTTATATTATGAAATTACCTAAGTTTTTATTAGCCGACAATTCTGAATTTCCAGAAGATCTTTTTGTAGTTCACACAGAGTATCCACGTTTTATCCTTAACGTAGAGGAAGAGGATGTAGAATGGTTGGATGATTTGGAAGGAGACGACGAAGAAACTGTAGCAAACGAGGCTACGAAAGTTGTGGAAGAAGCCTTCAAATGGTGTGATGAAGAACTTGCAAAATACGACGACGAGGAAGACGAAGAATAATAAAAAAGGAACTCAGATTTGAGTTCCTTTTTTTATGCCTTTTGCAAACACAAAAGTCACAAAGTTTTATTATTATCTGCTTAAACAAATTGTGAAAATTACGAGATCGAGTTCACAAAAGTTTGGATTATTGCTGCTTGTTGAATTTCAAAAGTAACAAGTTGTCTTTGTAAAGTTCCAATGTGTTTTCTGTCACCACATATTTGTTCACTTCCTGCAAAACACTGATATAACTTGTTTCCGTTGTCATATTGTTGCACATTTTTCTTGTAGAGCCAATGTTTTTTGCGGAGAAATTACCTGCGGAAGTATCAATTACCGCATCAGAAAAATAGTTGTTGCAGCCTGCGTTTCCAGAGATTCTGTTTTGTTCTATCATCAAAGTTGGCTTGTTGGCAATATCGTCTGCCAAAACCCATTGCGTACCGGTAACAGCAGCCTGAGATTTCCCAACTTTGGAAGCGTTTCCTACTCTGCTGGTACAAGAAACCATTGCCAAAGTTATTATGATGGTATAAAAAATATTTTTCATTTGATATAAGTTATGATTCAAAGATAAGATTTTCTTTTTAACATAATCTATTATAAAAACAAAAATCATAATTCCAAAATGTTCTGAGTTGTATTGATAGGAATTAGCTGGAATCTGTTTTCATCTACATTATGGGTAAAGAAAATTCTTTTGAAGTTTCAAATAAATTAATAATGAATAAGTTATGATTTTTAATTTTTAAAAGCTTAATTTTGCACCCCGAAATATTACCCTATTATGAAAAGAATTGGCGAACACAGAAAACTTCTTGGCGTTGACAAAACTGCAACTCTTAAAGATCTAAAAACCATTTACAGAAACACAATGAAGGACACGCATCCTGACAAATTTGTAAATGACGAAGCCGGAAAACTGGAAGCAGAAGACAAAAGTAAATCTGTGATCGAAGCTTATCATTTTCTAGTAAGCATCCACGAAGAAACGCAGGAAAAATACAAAGAAGAATATACTGATACAATCACAACATCCATAATCACTGACTTCTATCTTGAAAAATCAATTCTGAAAGTTCAGCACTTGAATGGGAAAATGTTCGAGTACATTGGTGTTCCAAGAAATATTTATATCAAAATGGTGAATTCTGATTCTCCAAGCCGTTTTGCGAGAAGACACATCTACGGAAATTTTATTTACAGAAAATCCGGTGAAGTAATGGCTGATTAATTTCTAGCTTTAAAAATATATTGAAGGCTCTCAGAATTTTCTGGGAGTCTTTTTTTTTGTTTTAATTCAATCATTTAATTCATAAAAAAAACCGCATCAATAAAAATTGATACGGTTTCAAGGATTAAATAATTGATATTTTAATCTACGTGTTTCGGCGTGTAACCGTCTTCACTCAGTTCTTTTTCTTCATAGTCTGCCTTCATTTCAGCGTCATAATCTACCGGTTCGCCTTTGCCCATTCTTCTAAGCAATGAATCAAATAATGAATAAACCACTGGTACGATGATCAAAGTCAGGAACAATGATGATGTCAAACCACCGATGATCACCCAAGCTAGTCCGTTGTTCATCTCCGCTCCTGCTCCTTTTGCAATCGCAATCGGGATCATACCGAAGATCATCGCAATCGTCGTCATCAAGATTGGACGAAGACGCGCGTGGTTGGCCTGGATCAAAGCGTCGTGCGTGCTGGCTCCGGCTGCTTTTCTCATATTGGCAAAATCGACGATCATAATCGCATTCTTCGCCACCAAACCAATCAACATAATCATCCCGAGCATCGTAAAGATGTTCAATGAATTTCCTGTGATGGCGAGGATTACCATTACTCCAATCAACGCCAAAGGAATTGAGAACAATACCACAAACGGATAAACAAACGAGTCATACAAGGAAACCATTACCAAATAAACCAATACGATGGCCGCCAACAAAGCGATTCCTAATGTACCGAAACCTTCGGTCTGATTTTCCATATCTCCACTCCAGATGTAGCTTACGCCGGCTGGTTTGGTTTTTTCGTTTTCCATAAACTGCGCAGCCCATTCGTTGGCAACATCTCCTACCGGACGACCTACCACTTTGGATTTTACTTTTACAGAAGGTGCTTTGTCTCTACGTTCCAGCAAACTCGGTCCGGAACCCATTTTCACATCAGCGAACTGGCTCAATCTTACTTGCTGTCCGGAAGGATTGGTGAACATCAAGTTTCTAACGTCGTCAATAGATTGTCTGTTCGCATCACCAAAACGGATGTTGATGTCATATTCATATTCTCCAGCTCTGAATTTTCCGTCTGTATTTCCACTAAATGCAGTCTGCATCGTTTGTCCAACGCTGGAAAGATTCAAGCCTAAAGAAGACATTTTATCTCTGTCGATATTCACCTGAACTTCCGGACTTCCTGAGTCAGTCGACAATTCCGCATCTACAGAACCAGGCACTTTTTTCAGTAATTCTAGGATTCTGTTCGCTTCTTTGTTGGCTGTTGCGTTGTCCTGAGCCGTCACAACCATTTCGATTGGCGCATTGTCTGCTCCCATCAATCCAATTGGTGCTGTTTTGAATTCAACACCTGTGAATTTCTCTTCTAAAGCTCTTTTGATCTTAGCTGATTTGATGTCTGTACTTTCGGCACGTTCAGATTTATCAACCAAAATCACTTGGATTTCGGATTGATACAAAGTTGCCTGCGCACCACCAAATCCTGATGACTGTTGACCAACTGTTGTGATCATATCGACTACATCTTTATCATCTCTCAGATATTTTTCAACTGCCAAAGTCACCTGATTGGTTTTCTCTACTGAAGCATCTTTTGATAATTCCATCTGAACAAGGAACTGTCCTCTGTCCATTTTCGGAAAGAATTCACCTCCAATAAATCCAAATGCAACCAACATAAATGAAGCAATCAAAACAATGAAAGTCACTACAACAACCATTATTCTTCTTAATCCGGATTTAAGCGCCCATTCTAGAATTCCTGAGATCCAATGTGTGAATTTCTCCAATTGTTTTTCGAACCAAAGGATGAATTTCTCAAAAGGATTTTTCCCAGTCAAATGAACCAATTTCCCATATCTTGATGATAACCAAGGAATAATGGTAAATGAAGCTAGTAATGAGAACATCGTCGCAATAACTACCGTGACACAGAACTGCGCCAGGATATCAGAAACCAAACCGGAACTCATCGCAATCGGTAAGAATACCACGACAATTACCATCGTGATTGCTGTTACTGTAAATCCAATTTCGGAAGCACCATCATAAGCTGCACGGATTCTGCTTTTTCCCATCTCCATGTGACGGTAAACATTCTCAAGAACCACAATCGCATCATCCACAAGGATACCTACCACGAGTGAAAGTCCCAATAAACTCATCAAGTTCAAAGTATATCCCATCAAATACATTCCAATCACCGTTGCAATCAACGAAACCGGAATCGAAACCATTACAATAAATGCATTTCTGATGTTGTGAAGGAACAATAACATTACAACTGCCACCAAAATAATCGCCAGGAATAAATCAAAGATTACGTGGTCAGCTGCTTCAAGCGTAAAGTCTGTCGTATCATCTACAATATTAACTTTGATATCCTGAACTTTATAATTCCCTTCAACCTGAGCAATAGTCTTTTGTACTAATTCTGAAACCGATACTGCATTCGCATCAGATTGTTTTTTGATCTGCATCAAAATGGTAGAATTCTGATTGTATCTCGCTACTTTCTCAATATCTTTCTGAGTATCGAAAACGGTTGCAATATCAGACAAACGAACCTGCGCGCCATCTTTGTTGGAAACCACAAGGTTGTTCATTTCCTGTACATCTATGTATTTTCCGGAAAGTCTGATCGTAGATCTGGAAGTTCTCGTTTTCAAAGCGCCCGTCGGGAAATCTAAGTTTGAAGATAAAATCGCCTGCTGTACATCTGCGATCGCAAGACCGTAACCCTGCATTTTTTTCTCATCCAAACTCACCTGAATCTCTCTCTCCTGTCCACCTACAAGGTCAACCTGAGCGACACCGTTTACACGGGAAAAGATCGGTTCAATTTTTTTATCTAAAAGGTCATAAAGATCTTTGTTGTTTAACTTATTACTGGAAATACTCAAAGTCATGATCGGTAAATCATCCAATGAGAATTTCTGTAATGACGGCGGATCTGCATCTTCCGGAAGATCTGCCAAAATAGCATTCACCTTTCTCTGAGCATCATTCAATGCGTAGTTCACATCGGCACCAGTGTTCAGCTGAACCATGATTACGGATAAACTCTCGTATGAAGATGACTCTACCTTTTTTACGTTTTCCAAAGAACCCACGGCATCTTCGATTTTTCTCGTCACCGATGTTTCCACCTCTGCAGGCGAAGCTCCCGGATAAACGGTAGAAATCGTCACCATATTGGTTTCAAACTTCGGGATCAACTCGTACCCCATCATGGAGTAACTTAACAAACCTCCCAGCGTCAGAATCGTAAAAAGTACGATAACGAGGGACGGTCTTTTAATGGATATTTCTGCTAACTTCATTCTTCTGTTACTTTACGATATTGATTTTTGACCCATTATCCAGATTGATCTGTCCGCTTGTGATCACTTGCTCGCCGCCATTAAGACCACTGATGATCTGAACTTTGTCGCCATAAACTTTTCCTGTTTGTACTGTGATCAGTTTTGCAGTTCCGTTTTGAACAATGAACAATTGACCAGAACTCACACCATTTACAAAAGCTTCCGCAGGAACGGTCAGCATATTCTGAGTCTCAGCACCGTGATTAGTTTTGAATACAGCTGTTGCGTACATACCAGCTTTTAAATTCCCTTTATTCTGAACTTCAATTTCAACCGGGAAATTAAGCGATGCATCACTTTTTGGAGCGATGAAAGTAATTCTACCACTGAAAGATTCGTCCGGCAAAACATTGACGTTGATGTTCACCGTCTGTCCAATCTGGATTCTTCCAACCTGGCTTTCGTCCACCAAAACAGAAAGTTTTAGAGAATTGATATTGACGATTTCGAACAATGAAGTTCCAGTAGCCACTACAGCTCCCGGCTCCACCATTTTTTTATTAATTGTTCCGCTGATTCCTGCACGTACGCTTGTATCATTCACTCTTACACCCTGAGCTCTCAAGGCAGATTGTGCATTTTTAAGCTGCAATCTTGAGTTATCCAATTGCTGTTTCGTAACACCTCCAGTTTTAAAAGCATTTTCATAACGCTGATTATCTGCGATTGCATTTTGTAAATTGTTCTGAGCCTGCGTTACATCAACTTCGATTGCATCTCTTTTGATGGTTGCCAAAACCTGTCCGGCAGAAACTCTGGAACCTTCTTTTACAAAAACACTTACAACTCTACCGGCAATATCAGCAGATTGATTAGTCTCTTGTTTCGGAATAAAAGTTCCGTTAGCCGAATAATCCGTATCAATATTTGTTCTGGAAGCAGTGACAACATTCACATTGATCTTATCAACCTGTTTTGCCACTTCTTTCACTTCAGTTTCCTGCTTCTTCTTATTATCCGCAATTTTCCAAGCCGCTAAACCAACAAGTACAGCTGCTACGATGATATATATTAAAGTCTTTTTCATTTGATATAATTTATTTTTTTTTCCTGGTCAAATGGAATCTACAAGATTTCATTATCGTTTATTTTAAATAAGTTTTAAGTTCTCCTTTTGATTTGTAATACTGTACTTCTGCAATTTTATAATCCAGAATAGCGGTGGTGTAGTTATTCTTGGCTTCAACTAAAGCATTTTCTGCGTCTAATAAGTCTGTAAGTGTTGCCAATCCGTATTGGTAGTTGCTTTTTGTATCTGCCAAAACACTTTCTGCAAGCTCAACATTTGCTTTTTGATTTTCGATTGACGACAAACTGTTTTCGATTTGAGATTTCGCATTTTGATACGCCTGATCCAATTCCAGTTTTTTGTCTTTTAGATCAACCTCAAGTTTATCGATCTCAATTTGGTTTTGCTGAACTTTCGCTTTCGTAGCAAATCCGTTGAAGATGGGAACATTAACCGCCAATCCAATTCCTGAATAATCAGACCAATAAACACCGCTTGACTTGCCATTGGTCAGAGGAAATTTGTTTCCCAAACCTTGCCAGTTATAATTGGCTGTCAAATTAACGGTTGGATAATATTTCGCTTCAGAAGCTTTCTTTTGATATTCAAGAAGTTCTTTATTTTTTAATAAAACTTTTACTTCTGTTCTGTTATCAGTTGTAATGGTATTTTCCAAAAGATGCGGCGTCACTTCCATATCTTCCTGAACCAATTGAATATTGGTTTCTATCGGCATTCCCATATAAAATTTAAGCGCATTTTCCGCCTGTGCAATGCCGTTGTTGCTTTGTTTGATGTTGGTTTGGATATTTGTCAGATTGACGTTGGTTCTATCTAAATCGATTTTTTTTGACAATCCGTTTTCAAACAAACTTTTGATCACATCTCTTACTTTTTCTGTACTTGCAAAACTGCTTTCCAAAGTGCTTTTCTTTTCCTGAGTCGTAAAAACCTGGAAGTAGGCATTAGAAACTCTTTCAATAATCTGCTCATCTGTAAGATCTGCATTCAACTGGTAGAATTCTTTGGTTGATTTTGCCGCTTTCAAACCAACAAAAACCTGCTGATCAAAAATAGCCTGACTAAGCTGAACTCCTGCACCAGCAATCCATTTCTGTCCAAAAGGCACCAATACTACAGATCCTGGTGCTCCGAAAAATTCTCCCGGCAATGCACTTTGCTGCAAAATTGGGTTGAAAGTAAGGTTGGCTGTTCCATTAATTTTAGGAAGTGCACCGGCTTTTGCTTCCAGTATTTTTGCATCTGCATTTGCAATATCCAATTTTGCTTTCAAAGCATCGGATTTGTTTTGCAAAGCATATTCTATGGCTTGTTTCAGAGTGATGGTCTGTTGGGAATACAGTAGAGATCCCGTGAGAGTCAAAACGCCTAAAGCCAGTTTTCTCCACTTTATCATTTTGTTGTTAATCATAGTTTAAATACTTCTTTTATTTTTTTAATTTTTTCTTTCTTATCTCTAATCATTGATGACGATCCGATTTTGTAAATACTTTAACAATTTTTAATTATTTTAACTAATTCTTAAAAAGCAGATTTAAAATAATTTCTTTCCGGTCGGCAATCAATCTGTCAAATTCCTTATCACTGATCATCATATTTTCCATAAACAGAGGTCTTATCGCACTTGGAAAAACTAATAAAGAAATCATATTAAAGATAAACTGCACGGGTTCCATTTTTTCGATCGTTCCCAATTCCATTTCTTTTTTGATATCTCTGTAAAACATCTCAAGATCTTCTTTTTCCACATCCCTTTTGTGACAACTTCCTTTGTTGATCTGCGAAACAATATAAGTTTCGAGGTAAGGATATTGCAGACTTGTGGACAGACTTCCATCAATAAACTGACTGATTTTCTCTTTAAAAGAAAGATCGGATCGCATAATAATCTCAGACTTCTCTTTTTCTACTTTATGCGCTTCATCAAAAACGATCTGAACCAAATTATCTCTGGATCTGAAGTAATAATTGATAAGCGTTCTGTTGACACCCGCTTCATCCGCAATTTCCTGCGTTGTGGCATCAAACTTCCCTTTGACGAAGAATAAATTCTTGGTCGTTTCTTTGATCAATTCCTGTGTTTGGTCTTTTTTTTCTTGTTTTGACATTTTTGTTAAACAATTTTGTGCAAATTTATATCAATCATTTGTTTTGACAAAATTGTTAAATAAAATAATTAAACATATTTGAAAAACTTAATACAAAATTAACATAGCTCAAATCACTTATACTTTTCATAAGACAAGAACAGCGAGAAAAAAATTAAATTAAAATCATTAACTTTGCCGATTGAAAATCAGTAATTTTTCTTTCTAATTAATGATCAGAATTATTCTGTAAAACTCACATTCTCAAATAGAAATCATAACATTTTATCATAATAAATGGAACTTATACACCGCAACCTTTTGATCGGGATTCACGATTGTCTTCAGGAAACCTTCTTCGAGGACAGAAAATACGCAGACAAAGTCATCGAAAGACTTTTAAAAGCCCACAGAAAATGGGGCAGCGAAGACCGACGCGTAGTTTCCGAGATTTTCTACAACATCATTCGTTGGAAAAAACGTCTGGAATATTATATGGGCGAAAGTGTAAAGCCTACAAATGTGTATAAAATGATTATCGCATACCTGCTTTGGAGCAAAACACATTACAAAAAATTTGAGGAATTCGACGGCATCAAAGTCGCAGATATTCTTACAAAATTGAAAAAAGGAACTGTTCCTACGAAAGCCATTGAGCACTCGATTCCGGATTGGTTGGCTGAAACGCTTGAAAAAGAATTGGGGAAAAACTGGGAAAAAGAAATGGTTGCTCTTAATGAGCAGGCGCCAACAGTTTTGCGCGCCAACACTTTGAAAACGACACCAAGAGAACTGATCGCAGACTTGAATGACGAAAATGTAGAAGCTTTTACAATTAAAAATTATCCTGACGCCATCCAATTGGCAGAAAAGAAAAATGTTTTCCTGACCTCAGCTTTCAAAGACGGATATTTTGAAGTTCAGGATGCAAGTTCTCAAAAAATTGGAGAATTGTTGGACGTTCAGGAAGGGATGCGTGTTGTGGATGCCTGCGCTGGTGCCGGTGGAAAAACGCTGCACTTGGCAGCTTTGATGAAAAACAAAGGCCAGATCATTGCACTGGACATCTACGAATGGAAATTAGCTGAACTCAAAAGGCGAGCAAAAAGAGCCGGCGCTCACAACATTGAAGCCAGAATGATTTCCGACAACAAGGTCATCAAAAGACTTCACAATACTGCAGACAGACTTTTGATAGATTCCCCTTGTTCAGGACTTGGTGTTTTGAAAAGAAACCCTGATTCTAAATGGAAAATCGATCAGGCTTTCATCGACAGAATTAAAGGTGAGCAGCAGCAAATCCTTCAGGATTATTCTAAAATACTGAAAAAAGGTGGACAAATGATCTATGCGACATGCTCTATTCTTCCTTCAGAAAATAATGAACAAGTCGAAACGTTCTTGAAAAATAATCCCGATTTCACACTTATCAAAGATCAAAAAATAATGCCAAGCGAAGGTTATGATGGATTCTACATGGCTCTCATCAAACGTAACGCATAAAAAAATCCCTGTAATACTAAATAT
>Ga0213834_100098_pt1 | contig 98629 bp, 93 predicted proteins | sample SWPTP12_FD_160580 | JGI IMG/M metagenome (GOLD analysis project Ga0213834, IMG submission 160580) | Coastal seawater microbial communities from Marineland, Florida, United States - SWP TP1 #2 | ecosystem: Environmental > Aquatic > Marine > Coastal | place: USA: Florida | collected 2016-08-06 | reverse complement strand
GCTGGAAAGCGATCCGTTCTCCGAGTACGTCACTGTCAATGACAAAGGCGCTATCGTTCGCGGTACCGTTAAAGAAGTTGACGCCAAAGGCGCCATCATCACTCTGGCCGACGACATCGAAGCTACCCTCAAAGCCTCCGAAATCAGCCGTGACCGCGTTGAAGACGCGCGTAACGTTCTGAAAGAAGGCGAAGAGATCGAAGCCAAGATCATCAGCGTTGACCGCAAGAGCCGCGTGATCAGCTTGTCCATCAAGTCGAAAGACGTTGAAGACGAGAAAGAAGCGATTCAGAGCCTGCGTAGCAAGCCTGACACCGCTGAGAACACAGGTCCTACCACTCTGGGTGACCTGCTGCGTGCTCAAATGGAAAAGCAGAACTGAGTTCTGTCTGACCATTGAAAAGGGCGACTTCGGTCGCCCTTTTTTGTGGGCGATGGTTTTGCGGGCTGCAACCCAGGGTCCTGAAGCTTCAGTCGTCGCTGCGGGCCATAAGCTCGCCAGGCCACGGTTCATGAGGCTTGGGCGCGATAATGGCCTCTTGCCTGGAAACGGCTTTCACATAAGTCGAAACATGGGCTGTTCAAAATCTTCCGGTCATGCTAAAACCTTCAAAGCGCTTTACCTAGCTGCTTGAAAAAGAAGGGAAAAATATGACGAAGTCGGAGTTGATCGAACGAATTGTCACCCATCAAGGACTGCTCTCATCCAAAGATGTGGAGCTGGCCATCAAGACGATGCTTGAGCAGATGTCGCAATGCCTTGCCACTGGCGACCGTATCGAGATACGGGGCTTTGGCAGTTTCTCCTTGCACTACCGCGCGCCCCGCGTCGGTCGCAATCCCAAGACTGGACAATCCGTCAGCCTCGACGGGAAATTCGTCCCGCACTTCAAGCCTGGAAAAGAATTGCGTGACCGGGTGAACGAAGAGGAAGAGCACGAACTCCAATAGCCGGTATGGGGGGAGTGGGTGCTGTATGAGAAATCTAAAACGTCTGAGCTTTTTCGTAGTCGTCCTGCTGATCGTATCGGCGACGGTAGTATTCGTGCTTGAAAACCAGCAGTCCGTGACGCTGGTGTTTTTCGGATGGACTGCACCCGAGCTGTCCATTGCCGTGCCGGTTATTCTGGCGTTTCTCTTGGGTATGTTGATTGGTCCGGTAGTAGCCTTTATTTTGGGGTTCGGAAAGCGCCGTCGGCTTGCGGGTCGCGGGAATCGGCAGGCTGTGCAGTAAACAATTTGCAAAACATATCGCTTGGGATGTCCTTTTCGGACATCTATCATGCCGCCCCTCCCGCAATCTCCTATTGATCAGGCTACTCTTGATACGCTCTGTTTCGTATCTGCGGTTTGATCTTGCTCCAAATATAAAGGACTAATACATGACGACTTCTTCCCGATATTCGCAGGACGCGGACGAGATTGACTTGATTGAAGTGGCCCGGGAGCTGTGGGCTCAAAAGACCCTGATTATCCTCATCACCCTTATCGTTACCGTCGCTGTCGGGGCTTACGCGTTTCTGAGCAAGCCCGTGTACGAAGCGAAACTGTTTCTGCAGCCTCCCACCTACAACAGCATCGCGGATTTCAACTATGGCCGCACCAAAGAGGCCGAACTTGATCCTTACTCGGTGAAGGATGTCTACGACGTATTCATTCGTCGTCTTCAATCCGAGTCATTGCGTCGCAAGTTCTTTGATGATGTTTACTTGCCATCACTTCCCAAAGATAAACAGGAAGGGTCCAGGGAACTGCTATACGCCGCCTTGCTTGCTGATCTGACCATTGCCCCCGTTCGAGGGTCATCAGACCGCTATGAAATCAGTGCGCGGACGAACGATCCCTCTGTAGCAGTTCAGTGGATAACGGAATATCTCAAGCGCGCTGATGACGTCGCGAAGGCCGAGATGATTCGCAACGTGACCCGCGAGGCCGAGGTCCGCGCTCGCAACATCGAGCAGCAGATCGAAACCCTGCGCATCAGCGGCAAGGAGGCTCAAGAAGACAGCATCGTGCAGTTGAAGGAAGCGCTGCGCATCGCAGAGTCTATAGGCCTGGAGAACCCGCCCCTGATCTCGGGCAATCTCTCTTCTGAAGTCTCTGCTGCCATGGACGGTCAACTGACCTACATGCGCGGTGCGAAAGCCCTGAGGGCCGAGATCAGAAACCTCGAAGAACGCGAGTCGAACGACCCCTTCATCGAGAACCTGCGCGACCTGCAAATTAAGGCCGGCTTTTATCATGGGCTCAATGTTAATCCCGAAGATGTCGCCTTATATCGACAGGATGGCAACGTGGAAGAGCCTGATCGCCCAATTAAACCGAAGAAGGCGCTCTTGTTGTTGCTGGGTGTATTAGGTGGCGGCGTCTTGGGTGTCGTAGTCGCGATCGCCAGGTATGTTGTGAGACGCTTCCGAAGTGCGAAGAGAATAGAGTCATCACAATTGTAGGAAAATTCATTACGCATTGATGTCAAGTCTTGGAAATCCACTCGTTTGATGGCACGATGACTTCATACCTGTAGGTGGAAACATGCCGTGGCATTTCCAAGCACATCAACCGTTAGAGTTGACGCGCCTGCATTGATTGGACTGATGACAGGCGGTTGGTTTGAACAAGGCTGTTTTAGAACGCAGTGATTCTCATTTAGAGTCAATTAATCTCTTTTCTTTTCTCGAAGTGGTCTGGCAACGCAAGTTGTCAGTCGCGCTAAGCGTTGGCGTGTGCCTAATCGTTGCGTGCACTTACTTATTCCTGACCCCGTCAATGTATGAGGCCAGGACGTCAGTGCTGCCGCCTTCGGCGAACGGCATTGCCGCTTTCAATGCGGGCCGGTCGGAAGAGGAAGGGGTCGTGCCTTTCACCGTTGATGACGTCTACGGCATCTTCCTGCGTAACTTGCAATCCGAAGCATTGCGCCAGAGATTCTTCGAAGAGCTCTACCTGCCCTCGCTCAGTGCCGAGCAACGCGCGGGCTCACGCACCGCGCTGTACAGCAAGTTCATGCGGTCCATTTCGGTTGTGGCCACCGATCCAGTGGTGCGTGGGCAGAACCTTGCTCCACTTGGCCGCAACAGCGTGCGCTTCCTGCACACCAACGCGCCGCAAGCAGCGCACTGGCTGCAGACCTATATCGACTGGATCGAAGAAGCGTCCAAGACCGAGATGATCCTCAACGTTTCAAGCGAGAACCAGGTGCTGGCGCGCAATATCGAATTGCAAATCGCTGGCCTGCGCGAGAGCGCGCAGTTGAACCGTCGCGACTTGCTGGCTCGTTTGAACGAGGCCTTGCGCATCGCCGAAAACATCGGCCTGGAGAACCCACCCATTATCACGGCCGGTGGGCCCTCGCGTATTTCCGCAGACATGAACGGCTCGCTTGTTTATATGAGGGGCGCTAAGGCATTGCGTGCGGAGATCGACAATCTGAAGGCGCGTACTTCTGACGACCCTTTTATTCCGAACTTGCGAGCCCTGCAGGCCCGCGCCGAATACCTGCACGCCATCCAGATCGATCCTGCCACGGTAAGGGTGTATATCGGCGATGGCGCGGTCGAGGCGCCTGAGAGACCCGTCAAACCGCGAAAAGTATTGATCGTCTGCCTCGCATTGATTCTGGGTGCCGTCATTGGCGTGCTGATCGCGAGCATTCAGCATTTGGCAGGCATGCGTCGCAGCAGATCCCTCTTCAAGTGAGCCGATACCTGGTCATACCTTGAAACGTTAAAGACAAGACGTCGCTGGCTCAGTCGCTATGCTACGTCGCCCTTTTTGAGGGCGTGGTTCTTTAAGTCTGTTGAGAGGGACTCTCATGCAATACCCGAAAATCATTCACCACGGTGCAGTCGAGGGCGTCACGGGTTCGTGTCACCAGTTGGCGCTGGACGCCGCGCTGAGCCTGTTGATTGACTGTGGGCTGTTTCAGGGTGAGGAGGCAGCGACCCAGCACCGGCTGAACCCGGAGGGCGCTTCGTTTGAAAACGTCGTCGCCTCGATCAAGGCGCTGGTCATCACCCATGTACACGCCGATCATGTAGGAAGACTTCCCGAACTCCTCGCCGCCGGGTTCAAGGGCCCGATCCTTTGCAGCGAACCATCGGCGTTACTGCTGCCAGTAGTGCTTGAAGATGCGTTCAGCATTCAGTACAGCCACGATGGCGCGCTGGTCGAGCGCTACCTCAAGCAGATCGCCGAACGCGTCATTGCACTGCCGTTCGATCACTGGTTCGGCATCGTCGACACCCAAGAGCTCAAATGCCGCATCAGACTTCAGCGTGCCGGGCATATTCTGGGGTCGGCGTACGTCGAATGTGACGTTGAGTACCCGCTGGAAAACCGGAGCAAGCGGATCGTATTCTCGGGTGATCTGGGAGCATCGGACACGCCGATCCTGCCGAGTCCGATGTCACCCGAGCGCGCCGACACGCTGGTGCTGGAAAGCACCTATGGTGATCGCCTGCATGAAGACCGCAGCACGCGGCATGAGCGCCTCGAGAAGGTGATCGAACAGGCGCTCGCCGATCAGGGCACGATCCTTATCCCCGCATTCAGTCTGGGGCGTACGCAGGAACTGCTCTACGAAATCGAAGATATTCTCCACCGTAAAGCCATTCCCGTTAGCGTGGCGGCCAAGAGCGAAACGACGCAAGCGGGCGGAATGGGCGTTGACTGGCCAACCCTTCCGATCATCCTCGACTCGCCATTGGCGACCAGGCTGACCGCGGTGTACGAGGGACTTGCCGATTACTGGGACGAAGAAGCAACCCTTCGTGCGGCTGGTGGGCGAAACCCGCTCAATTTCAAACAGCTGATCAAGGTCGAGACCCATGCCGACCATTTGCAGGTAGTCAATTACCTGACCAGCACCCGCAGACCCGCTATCGTGATTGCGGGCAGCGGCATGTGCTCCGGCGGTCGCATTGTCGACTACCTCAAAGCCATGCTCGGTGACCCGAGGCATAATGTCGTATTCGTTGGTTATCAGGCCAAAGGCACGCCCGGCGCCTCGATTCAAAAGCATGGGCCGCAAGGCGGTTATGTCGAGCTTGATCGAGAGCGTTACGACATTCATGCGGGAATCACGACATTGGGCGGATATTCTGCACACGCCGATCAGCAGGGTTTGGTAAAGTTCGTGACTGAAATGTCACAGTGGCCGTCCGAAATCCGGCTTGTCCACGGCGAGCCACAAGCAAGGAAGGCATTACGCAGCGTGCTGATGAGGAAATACGAACTCAAGCGCATGCCGTTGATTATCGAATAAGCGGTCCTGCGACGATCTGCCTGGATGAAATCTGCCAGGCAGACGGACCGACTCAAGACGCATCAGCCAGCAGTAAGGCCGCAATGCGATGGACGCATACGCAAGCGGTGACAGGAGATGGATATTTTAAGCGTTACCAGTGCCCCACGTCAGATACCGCAGGAAAGCTGGTATCTGGTGCAATGCAAGCCTCGTCAGGACGCGCGTGCTCAAGACAACCTGCTTCGTCAGGGCTATGAGTGTGTTCGGCCCATGTGTGTGCGCCAGGAAGTGATCAAGGGATCCATGCAGTCCCTTTCCGAATCGCTATTTCCGGGTTACCTGTTCATCAACCTTCCATACGACACCAGTTGGGCGCCTTTGCGCTCGACTCGCGGCGTGGCCCGTATCGTCAGCTTTGGCGGTAAGCCACTGGCCGTTCGCGCGTCGTTGGTCGCCGAGTTGAAGAGCCGGGTGATCGATACAACGGCTGCGCCGCTGAAGGCGGGCGTAACCGTGAAATTCCAGCACGAAGAGTACGCAGACCTCGACGCCGTTTTCCTCGGGAAGGACGGCGAGGAGCGTGTGATTCTGCTGATCAATATTTTGAACCGCCAGCAACAGGTCAGTGTGCCGCTGGCGAGCATAGCGTTGGGCTAAACCGGGCCGACTTGTCGTCGGCCAGACAATCAGAAGCTGCGTTTTCAGGAAACGAACGTTAAATCCTGGGGCGGTAGCGTGTCAGCAACAGGGTAAACGGCGTCTATCCTGCGCACACACGAGTCGACAATATCGTACGATCCGGAGTGATGGATCGGACGGTTTGAATAAATTGTGAAACGGAGTCTCAAAGGATGTCAGGCATAAAAAACGCCAGCGTGGCCAAATTCAAAAGCAGAGAGGCGATCATCGGTATCGTTGGTCTCGGCTATGTCGGTCTGCCGCTGATGCTGCGCTACAACGCGATCGGCTTCAGAGTGCTTGGCATCGATATCGATGAGTCCAAGGTGGTTGCGCTCAATGAGGGGCGCAGCTACATCGAGCACATCCCCGCTGAAAAAGTGTTGGCAGCTCGCCAGAATGGCTTTGAAGCCACGGCTGACTTCTCCCGCGTCAGTGAGTGCGACGCGTTGATCCTGTGCGTGCCGACGCCGCTGAACAAGTATCGCGAGCCTGATATGAGCTTCGTGATCAACACCACCGATGCGATCAAACCCTACCTGCGCGAAGGGCAGATCGTGTCGCTGGAGAGCACGACCTATCCCGGCACGACCGAAGAAGAATTGCTGCCGCGCGTGCAGGAAGGCGGACTGGTCGTCGGTCAGAATATTTTCCTGGTGTACTCGCCGGAACGTGAAGACCCGGGTAATGCTCATTTCGAAACCCGCACCATTCCCAAGATCATCGGTGGCGACACGGCCGATTGTCTGGAGGTCGGCGTGGCGTTGTATGAGCAGGCGATTGATCGCGTCGTGCCTGTCAGCTCCACCAAAGCTGCGGAAATGACCAAGCTGCTGGAGAACATCCACCGCGCCGTCAACATCGGTTTGGTCAACGAAATGAAAGTCGTCGCCGACCGCATGGGCATCGATATTTTCGAAGTCGTCGATGCAGCTGCGACCAAGCCGTTCGGTTTCACGCCTTACTATCCTGGCCCAGGGCTTGGCGGTCATTGCATCCCGATCGACCCGTTCTACCTGACCTGGAAAGCGCGGGAATACGGTCTGCACACGCGCTTCATCGAGCTTTCCGGTGAAGTCAACCAGGCCATGCCTGAATACGTGCTCAGCAAACTGATGGATGGCCTGAACGTACGGGGCAAGCCGCTCAATGGCAGCAAGGTGTTGGTGCTGGGCATTGCTTACAAAAAGAACGTCGACGATATGCGCGAATCACCTTCGGTGGAAATCATGGAGCTGATCGAGGCCAAAGGTGGCATCGTCGGTTACAGCGATCCGCACGTACCAGTGTTCCCGAAAATGCGCGAGCATCATTTCGACCTTTCCAGTGAGCCATTGACGGTCGAGACGTTGCAGGCTTACGACGCTGTGATTCTGGCGACGGACCATGACAAGTTCGACTACGAGCTGATTCGTACGCATGCCAAGGTCATCGTCGACAGCCGTGGCAAGTACCGCACCCCAGAAGCCCACATCATCAAAGCCTGATTGCCGGAGAGTATGAATGAAACGTTTTGCCCTGATTGGCGCGGCCGGGTACATCGCCCCTCGTCACATGCGCGCGATCAAAGATACGAGCAATGCGCTGGTGCTGGCTTATGACATCAACGACTCGGTCGGCATCATCGACAGCATTTCCCCCGAGAGCGAGTTCTACACTCAGTTCGAGCGTTTTTACGATCACGCCTGGCGCTTGAAGCGTGACCCGGCGACTGCGCTGGATTATGTCGCGGTCTGCTCGCCGAACTATCTGCATCAGTCCCACATCTCCGCCGGCTTGCGCCTGGGCTGCGACGTGATTTGCGAAAAGCCTCTGGTGCCGAGCCCAGCAGATTTGGACGAACTGGCGCTCATCGAAAGCGAAACCGGCAAGAAGGTCTACAACATCCTTCAACTGCGTCACCATCAGGCCATCTTGAACCTGCGTGACAAAGTCGCGAAGGAAAGCTCCGCTCACAAATACGACGTTGAGCTCACGTACATTACATCGCGTGGCAAGTGGTACATGGAAAGCTGGAAGGGCGATCCTCGTAAATCGTTCGGCGTGGCGACCAACATCGGTGTTCACTTCTACGACATGCTGCATTTCATCTTCGGCAAGCTGCAGCGCAACGTCGTCCACTTCGTTTCCGAGCATAAAGCTGCCGGATATCTGGAGTACGAGAAGGCTCGTGTTCGTTGGTTCCTGTCCATCGATGCCAACGATTTGCCGGATTCGGTCAAGGGCAAGAAGCCAACCTACCGTTCCATCACTGTGAATGGCGAGGAGATGGAGTTTTCCGAAGGGTTCACGGATCTGCACACCGTCAGCTATCAGGAAATTCTCGCGGGACGTGGCTACGGCATCGAAGATGCGCGCCATTGTGTGGAAACCGTCGACACCATTCGCGCTTCCGCCATCGTGGCGCCGCAGAATGATGAAGGTCATCCGTTCTTGCGGACACTTCGCTGATTGCACTGATGCTTTGCGCTCACTCGGGGAAAGAGCAGGCCTCTTGCCCCGGGAATTCAATACAGGATTGTCATGAATTACACCGTTCACCCTAGCGCGATCGTTGATGATGGCGCAGTTATCGGCGCTGGCTCGCGTGTCTGGCATTTCGTCCACGTGTGTGCAGGTGCTCGTATTGGCCAAGGCGTGTCCTTGGGCCAAAACGTCTTCGTTGGCAACAAGGTCGTCATTGGTGACAGCTGCAAGATCCAGAACAACGTGTCGGTATATGACAACGTGACGCTTGAAGAGGGCGTGTTTTGCGGACCGAGTATGGTCTTCACGAACGTTTATAACCCTCGCTCATTGATCGAGCGCAAGGATCAATACCGCAACACGCTGGTGAAGAGGGGCGCAACGTTGGGGGCGAACTGCACCATTGTGTGTGGCGTTACCATCGGTGAATTTGCGTTCGTCGGGGCAGGGGCGGTTATCAATCGCGATGTACCGGCCTACGCACTGGTAGTCGGCGTGCCCGGTCGCCAGACCGGCTGGATGAGTGAATTCGGCGAGCAGCTCGCATTGCCTCTGACCGGCCAGGGCGAAGCAGTGTGCGAACACACCGGCGCGCGCTACGTATTGAACGGTGCTGTGCTGACCAAACTCAGCCTGGCCTGATACACAGAAAGCAGAACCAGGCAGGTTTAAGTTAGCCGCCTGGCGCAACGACAATGAAAAGGACGTGACTGGAATGATTGAGTTCATTGACCTGAAACAGCAGCAAGAGCGAATCAAGGACAAACTCGATTCGGCAATACAACGCGTGCTTGCGCATGGTCAGTACATACTCGGCCCTGAAGTTGCGGAGCTGGAAGAAAAACTCGTGGCGTTTACAGGCGCCCGATTCTGCATCACCTGCGCTAACGGAACCGACGCGCTTCAGATTGCCCAGATGGCGTTAGGTATCGGGCCGGGCGACGAGGTGATCACGCCAGGCTTTACCTACATCGCCACCGCGGAAACGGTCGCACTGCTGGGGGCCAAACCGGTCTACGTTGACGTCGATCCGCTGACTTACAATCTCGATCCTGCACTGCTAGAAGCCGCGATCACGCCGCGCACCAAAGCGATCATTCCAGTCTCCGTTTACGGTCAATGTGCCGACTACGATGCAATCAACGCGATTGCCGCCAAGTACAACATTCCAGTGATCGAAGACGCGGCTCAAAGTTTCGGCGCGACCTATAAAGGCAAGCGTTCCTGCAACCTGACGACCATCGCCTGCACCAGCTTTTTCCCGAGCAAGCCATTGGGCTGCTACGGGGACGGCGGGGCGATATTCACCAACGACGAAGAACTTGCCAAGGTCATGCGCCAGATCGCAAGGCACGGGCAGGATCGGCGCTATCACCACATTCGCGTAGGGGTGAATAGTCGTCTCGATACGCTGCAAGCTGCCATCCTGTTGCCAAAATTAGAGGTATTCGCGGAAGAGATCGCACTGCGCCAACGCGTTGCCGATCTTTATGGCGAAGCGTTGAATAATGTGGGGATCGACACCACGCCTCTGATCAAGGACGGCTGTGAGAGTGTGTTCGCTCAATACACCATTCGCGTGCAGGGCCGGGAAGCCATTCAGGAAAAGCTGAAGGCCAAAGGTGTGCCGACTGCTGTTCACTACCCAATCCCGCTGAACCGTCAGCCGGCTGTTGCAGACGCGACGGTCTCGCTACCGGTGGGCGATTCGATTGCCGAACAGGTGCTGAGTCTGCCGATGCATCCATATCTCACCTCAGAGCAGATAGCGTTTATTGCCCATGCTGTTGTGGGTTGACTCATGCACCTGTCTCTCAGGTTACAGAATGCGCTCATCGTCAATGCGGTGCTGTTTCTGGCGTATTACTCGCTGTTGATCTGGAGCAATAACACTTATCTTTACCAGTTATACGAATACATGGGAGCATCCGCCCGGCAGGTAGATTTGCCTTTCGTCCTGATGCTTCCTCTACTCGCGATATATTCATCATTTTTATGCGGATCGAAAATAACGACGCCCGGTGATGTGATCGTCGCGATGATGGTGCTCATACTTTTCCCTCACGCCATCATTCTGTCCGGCGCTAATAGCTTTTCACCGGATGCTAACCTCTATTCGGGTATAGGCCTGGCCGTCATTGCGGGGGTTAGCCTTGCTGCATTTGCGAATAAAGTGCACTTTCGAGAGAGAGCTGAGTTTTCAGATAACGCGATGAAATATCTTTGGGTCGCAGCGTGGATCAACATGGCGGTGCTATTGGTCATGTGTCTGAAGTCGGCCGACTATTTTTCGTTTAACTATTCAGGGCAGTACGTTCGCAGGGCGCTGGCGCGAGAAGTGTTTTCGAGTGGTGGGCCGCTTAACTACATTATTTCCATCGGCACCCAGGCGATCTTTCCAGTGCTGTTCGCTTGGGGAATCTATCGAAAGCATAAGCCCTTTCTGTTATTGGGGTTCATGAATGCTGTCCTGTTGTGGGGGGCGTTTGGCCAAAAATACCCTTTTGTGGTTTTGGTGCTGATATACGTTCTGATGACGATTTTCAGACTCCGGGGTCGCGTCAATGTCCAGACCCTGATTTTCATTGCCATTCTTTCGATTCTCGCTGGCGCGTGTGAGCAGGAGTTTCTCGGCTCGGCATACATAAACGATTACTTCCTGAGGAGGGTGCTCGTCGTCCCTTCCACAATGTTAGGCGCAGCAGAAAATTATTCTGAGCTGTTCGGCTGGAACATGTACGCCGATACAGCGCTGGGGCTATTCAGCAGTGGAGCACGGTCAGAGTCGATTACCTTTCTACTGGGGTTACAGGCCTTTAAAAATCCGGAAACCAATGCAAACGTTGATTTCATCGCAATCGCTTATCTGCAGTTCGGGTACTGGGGCGTCTTGATCGAGTCGATTCTGGTTGCAGGCATCATTCTGCTGCTGAACAAGCTTTTCGTCAGTCGCGGAGCTTTCATCGCCATGCCGATCGCACTTCTGCTGGCGACGCGCGTCGTTGAGCAGTCCTTGCTGATTGTGCTGTTGAGTTCCGGGGTGTTCTTCATGTTGATGCTGCTCGTGATCATCACGTTGAGCGCAAAGGAGAAACGTGGAGTGCTTGCCGTTGAAAAGTGAGTTTTTCAAGCGGGTAGCTCAAGTCTTGCTGGGGACTATGGGCGCGCAGTTGATCTCCCTCGGCGTCATGCTTTTGCTGGTCAGGCTCTACACCCCCGCAGAGCTGGGGCTGTACAACGTGTGGTTTTCCTTCGCCACGATCATGGCTGTCGTGGTGACCGGGCGTTATGAGCTCGCGCTGTTCAGCGGCGCCCGGGATTCATCCCCGCAGACGGTGGTGAAACTCATCGTCGTGGTGGCCCTGACTGCCTCCGTCTTGATGACCGCATGTCTTGTCGTGGCTTCTTACGTAAGTAGATCGGTTCCTGGCGTGGTGGCCGAATACGTATACGCGCTGGCGTTGCTAGTGTTTGGCTTGGGCATCAATAAGCTTTGCCTGTCTGTGCTGGCGCTACAGCAGGCTTTTCGCCGGCTGGGCTATTTCAAGATGGCAGTGGCGCTGTCTATCGCGATCGCGCAGGTGGTTGCAGGTTTATTTGAAATCGGCGTGCCGGGGCTCATTTACGGTCAGGTCGCGGGCGTGTTCCTGGCGGTGGTCATCGCCGCTAAATGGTTTGATCGACAGTGGTTGAGAGAATGCAGCGAAGCTTCCTTTGACCAATTGAAAGCGTCTGCCAGGCATTTTTCGAATTTCCCCAAATACTCTTTACCTTCAGACCTGATCAATACCGTTTCCAGTCAACTGCCGATGATTCTTCTGGCAAGCAGATTCGGCGCTGAGACAGCGGGCTGGTTCGGCCTGACCATCAAGATGATGGGAGCGCCAATCACACTGTTGGCCTCTTCGGTGCTTGATGTCTTCAAAGAACAGGCTGCCCGCGATTACAGAACGACTGGCACTTGTCTACCGATTTTCACCAGGACTGCTGCGTTACTGGCAGCCTTGTCGCTACCGCCCTTCGTGGCGTTCTGGTTTTTGGGTGAGTGGGCATTTGGTGCAGTGTTTGGCGCCGAATGGACTGAGTCCGGAAGATACGCGGTGCTTATGGTCCCGTTGTTCTACTTACGTTTCGTCGTCAGCCCGCTGAGCTACACGATCTATATTGCTGAAAAGCAGAAGCTTGATTTGTTGTGGCAGACCGTTTTGTTGATTTTAACAGTGTCGACATTCTACTGGTCTGACTCAGCTTCGGTAGCCATCAAGGTTTACTCCATCGGCTACGCCGCGATGTACGTCATTTATTTCTTGATTTCCCGTTACTGCGCGAAGGGGGTGACCGCATGATTGTTGTGGTCGATTACGGAGTGGGGAATATTGCCTCTGTGTTGAACATGTTGAAGCGGGTCGGTGCCAACGCGAAATCATCCAGCAATGCGGATGAAATCAGCGCAGCTGACAAGTTGATACTCCCCGGTGTGGGCGCGTTTGACGCCGGCATGGGGCGGCTACGAGAAAGTGGTCTGATCGATGTCCTCAACCATGTGGCGCTGACTGATCGCAAGCCTGTGATGGGAATATGCCTGGGCGCCCAGATGTTGGGCAAACGCTCGGAAGAGGGCCAGGAAGCAGGCTTGGGCTGGATCGACATGACCGTACGGAAGTTCGAGAGACGTGAGGGGCGCAAGGTGCCTCACATGGGTTGGAGTTCTGTGCATCCGGCATTGGCTCACCCTTTGGTGAATGACCTTACGGACGAAAGCCGTTTTTACTTCGTTCACAGCTATTTCATGGACCCTTCCGATCCTGCCGACACGCTTCTGGTCGCGGACTACGAGCAGAAATTTGCCGCAGCGGTGGCACGAGATAATATCTCTGGTTTCCAGTTTCACCCTGAGAAGAGCCACAGGTTTGGCATGCAGCTTTTGAAAAACTTTTCCGAGTTGAGCTAATGTCCAGAAAACGAGTGATTCCATGCCTGCTGATTCAAAATCGCGGTCTGGTGAAAACTGTCAAATTCAAGAATCCGAAATACGTTGGCGATCCGGTGAATGCGATTCGTATCTTCAACGAGAAAGAAGTCGACGAGCTCGTCGTTCTGGATATTGATGCGTCGAAGGAGAACAGAGAGCCTGATTACGAGCTGATTGCCGAAATCGCGGGCGAGTGCTTTATGCCTATTTGCTATGGCGGCGGAATCCGTACCCTTGAACATGCGAGAAAAATATTCGCATTGGGCATTGAGAAGATTGCTATCAATGCGGCCGCTCTCTCTGATCTGTCCTTGCTCAAGCAGATAGCCGATCAATTCGGGTCTCAAAGCGTGGTGTGCTCCGTCGATTGCAAGAAGAGTTTTTTAGGCAAGTATTCGGTTTACAGCCATGTAGACGGGCGCGATGCAAAACGGACTCCTCGGGAGTGGGTGGATGAAGTCCAGGAAGCTGGCGCTGGCGAGATATTCCTGAATGCTGTTGATCGTGATGGCACCCAGAGTGGTTTTGACCTGCAGTTGATCAGGTCAGTGGTTGAAGTCGCACACATCCCTGTTATTGCCTGTGGCGGAGCTGGGTCGATCGACGATCTTAATGCCGCTATCGATGAAGGCGGAGCCTCAGCGGTCGCGGCGGGAAGTTTTTTTGTTTTCCATGGCAAACACAAAGCCGTATTGATCAGCTATCCGAACCTGAATGCGAACTGATCTACCCTGTATCACAAAGCGAGGCTTTTACAATGGCCTTGTAACGACTCGGCCCCGGCCTGCTTGAGCATCCAAGGCCGTCGTATGAACGAATTAAATTCAGAGGTTCCAGTGCTTAGAACGTGTACTCGATGCGTCATGGACGAAAGCGACGCCGACATAAAATTCGACGAGCAGGGTGTTTGCAACCACTGCCACAAATTCGACGACGTTCAGTCGGCGCAACTACTGACCGGTGAAGCAGGGCGCTCGCGGCTTAACGCCATTGTCGACAAGATCAAGCGTGAAGGCCAAGGCAAGGAATACGACTGCATCATCGGGCTGAGCGGCGGAGTGGACAGTTCCTACCTCGCATTGAAGGTGAAGGATTTTGGGTTACGCCCCTTGGTCGTGCACGTTGACGCTGGCTGGAACAGCGAGCTTGCTGTCAGCAATATTGAAAAAGTCATCAAATATTGCGGCTATGACCTCCATACCCATGTGATGAATTGGGAAGAGATGAGGGACTTGCAACTTGCCTATATGAAGGCGGCGGTTGCGAATCAGGACGTCCCGCAGGATCATGCCTTTTTTTCCAGCATGTATCACTTCGCTGTAAAAAATAACATCAAATATATATTGAGCGGGGGGAACCTTGCGACAGAAGCCGTATTCCCCGAATCATGGCATGGCAGCGCGATGGATGCGATCAACCTGAAGGCAATACATAAAGCCTACGGGACTCGCCCCCTAAAGGACTATAAGACAATCAGCTTTATCAATTACTACTTCTGGTATCCCTTTGTGAAGGGAATGCGTACTGTACGTCCGTTGAACTTCATGGAATATGACAAGGCCGAAGCAGAATCGATACTGGCGCAGACCGTAGGCTACCGTACGTATGCGCGCAAGCACGGTGAGTCGATTTTTACCAAGCTTTTTCAGAACTATTACTTGCCTACCAAGTTTGGCTATGACAAGCGAAAGCTTCACTATTCGAGCATGATCCTGTCAGGGCAGTTAAGCCGTGAGGCCGCGTTGGAGAAGCTCGCTGAGCCGTTGTATGATCCGCGCGAACTTGAAATGGACATTGAGTATTTCTGCAAGAAGATGAGGATAACCCGCGACACTTTCGATGAGCTGATGAAGGCTCCGATACACAGTTACGCGGATTTCAAAAACTGGGACGGCCAACAGAAATTTGCAAAGAAGGCTCAGCGTTTGGTTCAACGTTTGTTGGGTCGATCACTGACTGTGTATTCTTGATGGAGATGTCTCGAATGAAGGTTGTTCACCTGACATCTGCACATACAAGATACGATATTCGTATATTTCAAAAGCAGTGCCGGACTTTAGCTGCCAACGGCTATGATGTGACCTTGGTCGTTGCCGATGGAAAAGGGCCGGAAACAGTCGATGGCGTGAGTATTGTCGATGTCGGTCGTTTACCTGGGCGGCTGAACCGCATGCTAAGAACGACCAGAAAAGTCTATTCTGCTGCTAAGGCATTGGACGCAGATGTCTACCAGTTCCACGATCCAGAGCTGATGCCCGTCGGGTCGAAGCTAAAGGCCTCTGGGAAAAAAGTGCTATTCGACTCTCATGAAGATGTCCCAAAGCAACTTCTCTCCAAGCCCTACCTGAACCAGACAATGCGAAATCTTTTGTCATGGGGATTTGGCAAATATGAGGAGTTTGCCTGTCGGAAGCTGGACGGCATTCTTACTGCAACACCTGTCATCCGCGACAAATTCGCAAAGCTCAATAGCTGCGTGCTGGATATCAACAATTTTCCGATGTTAGGGGAGTTGGATGCCGGGGTCTCTTGGGGTGCTAAATCCCAAGAGGTCTGCTACGTAGGCGGGATTAGCTCTATACGTGGGATCTACGAGGTTGTGGAAAGTCTGGCGCTCACTCGTTCACAGGGGCGTTTAAATTTGGTAGGTACTTTCAACGAGAACAGCCTCGCGGAAAAGACTAAAGAGTCTAAAGGCTGGAGTTTCGTAAACGAATGTGGGCAACTGGGAAGGCCAGGTGTAAGGGACGTTTTAGGGCGGTCTATGGCTGGGCTTGTGACCTTCCATCCTCTCCCGAACCATATCGATGCTCAGCCCAATAAAATGTTTGAATATATGTCGGCCGGTATACCTGTCATAGCATCAGACTTTCCGATGTGGCGAGACATCATCCATGGCAGTCAATGTGGGATTTGCGTCGATCCGTTAAAGCCGGAGGCTATCGCCGGTGCAATCGATTTTTTACTTGGTCATCCTTCTGAAGCGGAAGAAATGGGGCGTAATGGCCAGCTTGCTGTTAATCAGAAATACAACTGGGCTATCGAGTCTGAAAAGCTCTTGAGTTTTTATGCACAGTTCAAATAAATCCATAGGCCATCGTATGAAGATTCTCACAATTATTGGTGCTCGTCCTCAGTTTATCAAAGCCAGTGTTGTGTCCAAGGCGATCGCTGATCAAGCTGGGCTGTCTGAAGTCATTATTCACACGGGTCAGCACTTTGATGCCAACATGTCAGCGGTATTCTTCGATCAGTTAGGCATCCCCAAGCCAGATTATAATCTAGACATTCATGGCGGCTCGCATGGTGATATGACCGGTCGAATGCTGATCGAGATAGAGAAAGTAATGCTCACCGCCAAGCCTGATCGAGTCTTGGTCTATGGGGATACAAATTCGACGCTGGCGGGTGCGCTAGCTGCGTCGAAGCTGAATGTGCCTGTTGCCCACGTGGAAGCTGGTCTCCGCAGTTTCAATATGCGCATGCCGGAGGAGGTAAATCGGATTGTTACGGATCAAGTGAGTGATATCCTTTTCTGTCCGACTGAAACTGCCGTTGACAATTTAAAAAGAGAGGGTTTTGAAGCGAAGCGTGTCAGCGTCATAAATGTCGGAGATGTTATGCAGGACAGTGCACTGTTCTTCGCTGATAGAGCATCTGCACCTAAAGACGCGATTCACGAACGTGATTTCATTCTCGCCACTCTTCACCGCGCCGAGAATACCGATCATCCCCAACGGTTATCGAACATCTGTTCTGCGCTGAATCATTTGCATAACACTGTTGCCCCTGTGGTTTTGCCAATGCATCCAAGGACCCGGGATATAGTTTCGAAACTTGGCATCGATTTAAATGTTCACGTCATTGATCCAGTTGGCTATCTAGAAATGATTTGGCTGCTACAAAACTGTTCAATGGTGCTCACGGACAGCGGCGGCGTTCAAAAGGAGGCATTTTTCTTCGGCAAGCCGTGCGTTACCATGCGCGACGAGACCGAGTGGGTTGAGTTGGTCAGGGTGGGTGCGAATATCTTGGCGGGCGCCGACACTCAAAAAATCATTTCAGCAGTAGTAGATGGCTTTGGTACCACCATAACTGATACTCAAGGGCTTTATGGGGGAGGGGAGGCATCCTTACGAATAGCTAGATGTCTGGCTGATATCGCTCAGTCTTGATCGCTCTCTTTATCGATCGCCAATTCAACGCATACTGGTTACGCTACTGACTATAAGCGGTTCGTTTGCATGAAAATTATGTATATCAATCCTTACGCCGGTGGTCCCGGCGTTGGGAGATACTGGCGTTCTTATCATCTTTCTAACGCCTGGCGTGCGGAGGGTCATGACGTCACTATCGTCACGCCGGCGTTCCATCACCTCATGGATAAAGTCGATAGACCCGTCAGCCAGGAAGTCATCGATGGCAATCGCTATGTGTTTTTGCCATCACTGAAATATAAAGATAACGGCATTCGGCGATTTCTATCGATGATCCTGTTTCCGTTCTCCTTGTTTTTGTACTTTCTGACACAGGCGTTCAAGCCAAAGCCGGATTTGATCATCTACTCGTCTGCCCATCCATTCGGTTACCCGATGGCTTGGCTGGCGGCGCGTCTTTTCAGAGCCAGGATTTATTTTGAAGTCAGGGATATCTGGCCGCTTAGCCTGGTGGAAGTAGCCGGTTTTTCTAAGCGCCATCCAGTCGTCCGTGTATTAGCCGTATTGGAACGATTTGCTTACGCTACCGCAGATAAAGTCATATCGCTTCTTCCTGGTGCCGGCAGCCATATGAAGAGTAAAGGGATGGCAAGGGGAAAATTTCTTTACGTGCCAAACGGGTTTTCGAAGGCCGCCCCCCCCGTGGCTTCGAATATTTTGCGTTCTCCCCTCATCGACGCGCTCGAAGAGTACCGACGTAACGGCGATTTCATATTCTTGTATGCAGGCGCGTTAGGCGAGCCAAATGCAATGCACCGTTTCGTTGATTCGCTCAAATTTCTTTCGGCCGAGCGCTGCAGGTATGTCAAATTCGTCATCGTCGGAAAAGGCGAGCAGGCCGCGGACCTCCAGCAGCGCTGCATCGAAGCGCGATATGATTTTGTAAAGTTTTTTCCTCAGCAGGACAAATCGGTAATTCACGCCGCGCTTGATCGCGTCGATGCGGGTTTCTTTGTCATGCACGACCTGCCCATATACAGGTTTGGCGTCAGTCTCAATAAACTTTATGACTACATGGCCGCCAGTTTGCCCGTCGTCGCTGGCTTTCATGCGTTTAACGACCCGGTCACCGATAGCGCATGTGGTATCAGAGTGGCTCCAGATGATCCCGAAGCACTAGCCGCCGCCTTCGAGACCGTTGCAAGCCTTCAACACGATGATCTGAAAAGGATGGGCGACGCGGGGCGGGCCTATCTGGAACGCAATTTTGAATATTCGGTGCTGGCGGAAAAACTGATTGGTTGAACATCAGTTAGGACCATTACTGGCTTCGCTTGATTTGGTTATGTCACCAAATTCTTTGAATGTTAGATCCTTGAATTTGTTTTCTGAGGCGTTATGTTTTTATACTCCATCGTACTGGTTGGATTTATTTCCTGGGTCCTGACTTATGTCTTGAGGCGTTACGCCTTAAAAAAATCGTTAATGGATATCCCCAACGCAAGAAGCTCCCACTCTGCGCCCACGCCGAGGGGAGGCGGAGTTGCAATCGTGGTTTCCTTCCTGGTTGCTGTTGCTCTGGCGGGCGCCGTCGTTGAAGATGCGGTCTTACCCGTCTTTGCCCTCATTGGTTCCGGACTGGCGATCGCACTGGTCGGCTTTCTCGATGACCATGGCCATATCGCCGCAAGATGGAGGTTGCTGGTCCATTTCGTGGCCGCCATATGGGCCGTTTTCTGGTTGAACGGATTACCGCCATTTGACCTTTTTGGTACGACAGTCAATCCAGGTTGGCTGGGTTATGCGATTGCTGTCTTTTTTCTGGTCTGGATGTTGAACCTGTACAACTTCATGGATGGCATTGACGGCATCGCGAGCGTGGAGGCTATAACCGTCTGCCTCGGTGCGGCGCTCATCTATTTCTACCTCGATCAACCAACGTTGATCGCGGCGCCGGTTTTGCTGGCCGCTGCGGTTGTCGGTTTCCTCTGGTGGAATTTCCCGCCAGCCCGCATTTTCATGGGCGATGCAGGAAGCGGGTTTCTAGGAATTGTCATCGGGATTCTGGCGCTAGAGGGCGGATGGGCTTCTCCGAAACTTCTTTGGGTCTGGCTGATTCTATTGGGCGTTTTCCTGGTCGACGCCACCTATACGCTGCTCCGTCGCTTGCTTCGAGGGGACAAGGTATACGAGGCGCATCGCAGTCACGCGTATCAATATGCTTCTCGGGAAATGGGTGCGCATCGCCCGGTGACTGTCGCGGTAGCGCTTATCAATGTATGTTGGTTATTACCTATTGCGTTTGCTGTCGCACTGGACAAGCTGACCGGCGCATCAGGACTGATCCTGGCCTACGCTCCACTGGTAATTTTAGCTATTCGCTTTCGTGCTGGTGCCATTGAGCGCGCAGCAGGGTAAAGGCTCGTTCGGCCTGTATGTAACTCAGGGTTCACCTGGCAAGAGGTTTCAAAAGGAATGAACACAATTCGCGCTTATCTTCTAGGATTGCCTCGGCGCCATAAACGAGTATTGCAGGTAGCGGCCGACGTTCTGTTGGTATGGGTTGCGCTTTGGATGGCCTTCATTGTCCGTCTTGGCATTGCCGACCCATTCGGGCCGTTCATCAATCACCGATGGCTTTTCCTTACCGCCCCCGTGGTGGCAATTCCTATTTTCATACGCATAGGAATGTACCGGGCAGTGATGCGTTATTTCGGCAATGACGCGCTTATAGCAATCATCAAAGCGGTGAGTCTTTCTTCGCTGATCCTCTCCTTGATCGTGTATTGGAACAACACTCATGTTCCGATCGTTCCACGTTCAATCATCTTCAATTACTGGTGGTCCAGCCTGATCCTGATTGGGGGGCTGCGCCTGGCCATGCGTCAATACTTTTTGGGTGACTGGTTCTCTGCTGCCAGACATGTCCCTTTCGCCTCCCGCTACGACGGTCTGCCGAGAGTTGCCATATATGGCGCAGGAGCGGCGGGTAACCAATTGGTCGCCGCACTTCGCATGGGCAGAGCGATGCGCCCGGTAGCCTTCATAGATGATGACTCTTCGATCTGCAATCGGGTCATCTCCGGCTTGCAGGTTTACAAACCCAAGCACATTCAACAGATGATCGACGTCACCGGGGCGCAGGAAATCTTGCTCGCGGTTCCGTCCTGCACACGTGCTCGCCGGCGTGAAATCCTGGGGTTTCTCGAGGGTTTCCCTCTGCATGTGCGTAGCGTCCCTGGATTCATGGATCTGGCCAGCGGCCGGGTCAAAGTCGACGACATCCAGGAAGTGGACATCGCTGACCTGTTGGGCCGGGATCCGGTCCCCGCGCAGGAAGACTTGCTGGAACGTTGCATCACTGGAAAAGTCGTCATGGTGACGGGCGCTGGCGGATCCATTGGTTCGGAATTATGTCGGCAGATCCTGAATCTGAAGCCGACCACCTTGCTCCTGTTTGAGCACAGCGAATTCAATCTCTACACCATCATGTCTGAGCTGGACGAGCGCACTCAGGCAGAATCGCTGCCTGTTACGGTCCTCCCGATCCTTGGATCAATCCGTAATGCGCCCAAGCTTCTCGACGTCATGAAGACGTGGAAGGTCGACACTGTCTATCACGCAGCGGCCTACAAGCATGTCCCGATGGTGGAGCACAATATCGCGGAAGGTGTTCTGAACAATGTCATGGGTACATTGAACACCGCCCAATCGGCTTTGCAGGCGGGCGTTTCCAATTTCGTGCTCATTTCGACGGATAAAGCGGTTCGTCCCACCAACGTGATGGGAAGTACCAAACGACTCGCCGAACTGGTGTTGCAGGCCTTGAGCCGGGAAATTGCCCCCGTCATGTTCGGAGATCGGTCGAATATTTCCCGCGTCAACAAGACACGGTTCACCATGGTACGTTTCGGAAATGTGCTCGGCTCATCAGGGTCGGTCATTCCGCTGTTCCACAGACAGATCAAGTCCGGTGGACCTATTACTGTCACGCACCCCAACATTACGCGCTACTTCATGACCATCCCGGAAGCCGCGCAGTTGGTGATCCAGGCGGGTTCCATGGGGCTGGGAGGCGACGTGTTCGTCCTTGACATGGGCGAGCCAGTGAAGATCGTCGAGCTGGCAGAGAAGATGGTTCACTTGTCCGGGTACAGCGTACGTTCCGAGAGCAAGCCTCACGGGGATATCGAGATCGAGTTTTCGGGGCTCAGACCCGGCGAGAAACTCTACGAGGAATTGCTGATAGGCGATAACGTGGTCCCGACGAGACATTCAATGATTATGAGTGCTCACGAGGACTACATTCCTTGGGAAGCTCTGAAAGTGAAACTCTCGGAGCTGTTGGCGTGTATGGACAATGACGACTATACAAGGCTGCGGCAGATTCTGAGAGAGACTGTCAGCGGTTATTCGCCAGAAGGCGAGATCGTTGACTGGCTGTATCAGCAACGAAAACTGGAGCCGTGAGGCTGCACCGGGTCAACATTAGCGCAGTGATGAGAACGCGAATTCATGGTCGGTAGAATAAAAGGATTTGATGGACTTCGTGCGCTATCTGTCATGTTGGTAATAATGTCGCATGCTTCGATCTGGACAAGACTGGAAATCACTAACCCAGGGGTGCTGGCGACCTTCAGCGCCCACGCCGGGGTTAACGTCTTCTTCGTACTGTCGGGTTTCCTGATCACCAATCTGTTGATCTCCGAACATAAAGCCACGGGTACGATCAGCTACCGAAAATTTTTCATGCGCAGAGCATTGAGAATTTTCCCGCTGTACTTTCTAGCGGTGACGTTGCTTTTCATTTTCGATAAGACCAACTTGTCGAAGATCCCTGACTGCAGCTTCTTGTTCGCTTATACGTACACGCTGAACTTCGCCCCCAGAGCGTGCACGTTCTCGTCGATGTCGCATTTCTGGTCGCTGGCGGTAGAGGAACATTTTTATCTGCTTTGGCCGCTCGTATTCCTGTTAGGCAAGCGAACAGCATGCATCTGTGCACTTATATTCGCGACCGTGAGCCTCCTTGCGCCTCCTGTGCTTTCTGGCTGGTTTCCCGGCGTGAGCGTTAACAGGTGGACAATCCCAGCTGCCGCTCCTATCGCCTTCGGTTGCATCGTCGCGTTCATCTACACCCACCATCACGTTTCAAACTTCTTCGCGTCACAGAAAAACGCGCCATTCATCTTGCTGGCAGCAATTACGGGACTGGCTTCGCCCGCCTTCCTTTCCAGCGAACTGGTCTGGCTCATAGCCGTGTCCGTGCTGTTGTTGTATGTGATCTATAACCAGAGTTCTTGGCTGGTGCGTGCTCTGGAGGTCAAGCCTCTGGCTTCGTTGGGCGTTATCAGTTACGGCTTGTATGTGTGGCAAGGCGTATTCACCGGAAATGGACCTTACCGCTCGGGGGGCATCTTTCCCCCTTCGGTCGAATTAGGGCTTTGGTTGACCTTTCTCGCCGCGCCGCTGAGCTACATGTTTTTCGAGCGCCCCATGCTGGCTCTCAAAAGACGATTCAGCTGGCGATCAGAGGCTATGCCTGCTGTGAGTCATGCAAAGGTTTGATCCTGAGTCATTAGTCCATGACCCCTAAGTTTGGGTCACGATATTCTTGGGAATAACTCGAGCCGTTACCGGTCCCGGAGTGCGATTATTCAAACCCTGCGGCATTCCCGACACTGTCTACACTCAAGCGCCTTACTCATCAGTCGGTGCCCCCGCCCAGAAAAATTTCCACCCCCCAGTTAACAAATCCCGTTTTCCACTGCCTAACCCTCGCCTCCGGACTGAAGTGCGCGAGGGATGCGTGTGGCCTGTCGTTTGGGCTGCTTCATACTGAACGGAACCCGTGGGTTCTTTGCATATAGGTTTTTAGACATGAATTCCGTCTATCCCGCTATTCAGACCCGCTGTTTCAAAGCTTATGACATCCGTGGCCAGGTCCCCACCGATCTGGACGACGACATTGCCTACCGTATCGGGCGGGCATTGGTGCTGGAGTTGGGTGCGAAAAATATCGTGGTGGGCCGCGACATGCGTCTCGAAAGCCCGCCGCTGGCTCAGGCGTTGATGAAAGGCATTCAGGATGCCGGCGCGGATGTCATCGACATCGGCCTGTGCGGCACCGAAGAAGTGTATTTCGCGACCAGCCACTACGAAGCCGACGGCGGCGTGATGGTCACCGCCAGCCATAACCCGAAAGGGTACAACGGCATGAAGCTGGTCAAAGGCCAGTCTCGGCCGATCAGTGGCGACACCGGGCTGGACGCCATCCGTGAGCGCGTTGATGCTGGCAATATCGGTGACAAGGCCGAACGTCCGGGCCGTGTGGATTCCCGCCCCGACAAGGCTGCTTACATCAAGCACCTGCTGAGTTACGTCAGCGGCGTCGATCTTCGCCCGCTGAAGATCCTTGCCGACCCAGGCAACGGCGCGGTCGGACCGGCACTCGAGGCCATCAAGTCGCAGCTGCCGTTCGAGTGGGTGATCATCAACGCCGAGCCAGATGGCAATTTCCCTAACGGTGTGCCAAACCCGCTGCTGCCGGAAAACCGCAGCATCACCCGCGACGCATTGCTCAAGCACGGTTGCGACATCGGTCTGGCGTGGGACGGCGACTTCGACCGTTGCTTCTTCTTCGACGAGAAAGGGCGCTTCGTAGAGGGCTATTACCTGGTTGGTCTGCTGGCAGAAATGCTGCTCAAGAAAGAGCCGGGCTCGAAGATCATTCACGACCCGCGCCTGACCTGGAACACCATCGATCAGGTTCAGCAGGCGGGCGGTACGCCGGTTCTGTGCAAAACCGGTCACGCGTTCATCAAGGAGCGCATGCGTAAAGAAGACGCGGTGTATGGCGGCGAGATGAGCGCCCACCATTACTTCCGCGATTTTGCCTACTGCGACAGCGGCATGATTCCGTGGCTGCTGGTGACCGCATTGATGTCCGTTTCGGGCAAGAAGTTCTCCGAACTGGTTGACGAGCGTATGGCGGCGTATCCGTGCAGCGGCGAGATCAACTACAAGGTGGCCGACGTCAAATCGGTGCTGAGTCAGGTGCTCGAGCATTACTCGCCGAGCGCGTCGAACATCGACCGCACCGACGGCATCAGTCTTGAGTTCGCCGAATGGCGCTTCAACCTGCGTGGCTCCAACACCGAGCCGCTGCTGCGCCTGAACGTGGAAAGCCGTCGCGATCCGGCGTTGGTCGAGGCCAAGGTCAAAGAAATGGAAGGCCTGCTCAAACAAGGTCAGTAAGCTGCAGCGAAGCCCTTGGTCCGGTGACCAAGGGTTTCAATTTATCTCCCGCCGCCTGTTCTGGCTGGCAGATCGTCGTCGATCTTCGTTGAACACGCCGTCAATCACCACCGCTACACATCCCGTCACGCACACCCTCATCCGGGTTCCATCGGCATCGTCTAGGTTTGCAGGGCAGCTCAGGAAAGCTGCTTCCACTTACGATGTCCATGGAGCACCCCTCATGCGTATTCCCTACCTGTCCTCTTTGATTTTTGCACTGCTGGCCAGCACCTCGGTTGCAGTGACCGCAGCCCCCGCTGCGCCCGTCGAAGCCGCGAAACCTGCGGTCGCCTCGGCCAAGGTCGAGCAGACCGGCAGAGTCAATATCAACACCGCCAGCGCCGAAGTCCTGCAAAAAGAGCTGTCCGGCATCGGTGCAGCCAAGGCCGCCGCGATCGTCGCCTACCGTGACGAGCACGGAGGCTTCACCTCGGTCGATGAGCTGATCGAGGTCAAAGGCATCGGCAAAGCGCTCCTGGACAAGAATCGCGAAAAACTCTCGATAGACTGAAACACCCTCAAGCCAGAAAGACCGATCAAGCGATCGGTCTTTTTTTTTGCCCGTCGATCACCGGCCTGGCGCCCTGTTCTTCACGCTTGACATTAAAAATGTCGATCGACATATAATTTGTAAAATTACGAGCGTAATATGCGCTGGCGACTAACCTGAACATCCTTGGAGAAATGCCCATGAGCACTAACAGCAGCAAAGGTACAGCCCTGATCACCGGCGCATCCTCTGGCATCGGTTTCACCTACGCCGACCGTCTTGCCAAGCGGGGTTTCGACCTCTTGCTGGTGGCGCGCGACCAGTCACGTCTGGAAGCGCTTGCCAATGATCTGCGGGCGAACACGTCGGCCAGCGTCGAAGTGCTCAAGGCTGACCTGACCGATGCTGTCGACGTGGCCAAGGTCGAGCAGCGTCTGCGTGACGATGCGGCGATCACGCTGCTGGTCAATAACGCGGGCGTGGCCTTGAACGCGCCGCTGTCGGAAGCAGACCTGGGCGAAGTCGACCGACTGATCTCGCTGAACATCACCGCGCTGACGCACCTGGCCGCGGCGGCCGCCGCTGGTTTCGTCGCTCGCAAGCGCGGAGCGATCATCAACATCGCGTCTGTGGTGCCGATGATTCCCGAGCGTTTCAACGCGGTCTACACAGCGAGCAAGGCATACGTGCTGAGCCTGACCCAATCGTTGAATGCTGAAATCGGTGAGAAGGGCGTGCAGGTTCAGGCGGTGATGCCTGGCGCGACGCGTACCGAAATCTGGGAACGTGCCGGCATGGACCTGAGCGCCTTCCCGGCGGAGATGGTGATGGACGTCAACGAAATGGTCGACGCGTCGCTGGCCGGCTTCGATCAGAAAGAGCTGGTCACCATTCCATCGCTGCCAAACGCAGAGGATTGGCAGAACTTCGTCAATGCACGTCTCGCGTTGGGGCCGAATCTCTCGCTGCAGCACGCAGCGGCGCGTTACAAAACGTCGGGTGCGTGAAACGTACCTGTTTACGCCATGAATGTTGAAAAGGTGAATGCATGAGCGAACGTCGCATCGTAGTGACGGGAATGGGGCTGGTCACGCCTTTGGGCACAGGTGTCGAGGCGGTCTGGCGGCGCTTGCTCGAAGGGCGTTCCGGCATCGTCCGGTTGCCCGAGGAGACCGTTGCTGACTTGCCGGGCAAAGTGGGCGGGCCGGTTCCGACGCTGGCGAAAGATCCTGAAGCCGGTTTTGACGCCGACGCTGCAGCGCCTCCCAAAGAGCAGAAGAAGATGGACCGCTTCATCCTGTTTGCCCTCGGCGCTGCGCAACAGGCCGTGGCGCAGGCAGGCTGGGCACCCTCGACCGATGAAGAGCGCGAGCGTACCGCGACCATCATCGGCGCGGGCGTCGGCGGTTTCGGCGCCATTGCCGACGCGGTGCGCACGACCGACTCGCGCGGCCCGCGGCGTCTTTCGCCGTTCACCATTCCGTCGTTTCTGGTCAACCTGGCGGCTGGCCACGTGTCGATCCAGCACGGTTTCCAGGGTCCGCTCGGCGCACCGGTGACGGCCTGCGCGGCCGGGGTTCAGGCGATTGGCGATGCGGCCCGGCTGATCCGCAATGGCGAAGCGGACATCGCGATCTGCGGCGGCGCCGAAGCCTGTATCGATCGTGTCGCACTGGGTGGATTCGCGGCTGCACGGGCGCTCTCCAGCGGTTTCAATGACACGCCGGAACGCGCTTCAAGGCCGTTCGATCGCGACCGCGACGGCTTCGTCATGGGCGAGGGCGCCGGCATCATGGTCATCGAGACCCTGGAACACGCGCTTGCCCGCGGGGCCACGCCGATTGTCGAACTGGTGGGTTACGGCACCAGCGCCGATGCCTATCACCTCACCGCCGGTCCGGAAGACGGCAGCGGGGCGCGTCGTGCGATGCAGGCGGCCATTCGGCAGGCGGGCATCGAGCCTGCGCAGATCCAGCATCTCAATGCGCACGCAACGTCCACGCCGGTTGGCGACAAGGGTGAAATGGCGGCGATCAAGACCGTGTTCGGCGATCAGAATGGCGTCGCCGTGACCTCGACCAAATCCGCGACTGGGCACTTGCTGGGCGCGGCGGGAGGCATCGAGGCGATTTTCACGGCGTTGGCGATTCGCGATCAGGTCGCGCCGATGACCCTGAACTTCGAAAACCCGGACGAAGTTGCCGAAGGCATCGATATTGTTCGCGGCAAGGCCCGCGAGATGGAGATCGAGTACGCGCTTTCCAATGGTTTCGGATTCGGGGGCGTGAATGCCAGCGTGCTGTTCCGTCGCTGGCAGCCCTGAGTGACGCAAAGCTCCCCTGTCATCGCTGACAGGGGAGTGCGGGGTCAGGCGGCTTTGATCTGTTGCTTCAGCTGCTCACGGGTGCTGCTGAGAATGCGCTCGGCCAGTGCCGGATCCTTTGCACTGCGAGAGAGCACCAGTGCACCGACGAGGCTCGACATGAGCATCACGCTTTTTTCGCTGTCCTCTTCGGTTGCCATGCCCGACTCAAGGGTCTGCAGCATGTCGGTGATGAGTTCGTCGGTGATTTCGCTGGGCTGACCGCGCTGGCCCAGCTCCGACGCCATGGTGGGCAACGGGCAGCCTTTTTCCGGCTCGTCGCGATGGGCCTTGCTCAGGTACATATCAATGAAAGCCTGGGTCGAAGCGTCCCCGGCCAACTTCTCGTCCCGGGTCTCGCTCATCTGGTCCACTGCGCAACGCAGGGCTTTTTCGACCAGATCATCCTTGGATTTGAAATGGGCATAAAAGCCACCGTGGGTCAGGCCCAGGGCTTTCATCAGCGGCTGCAACCCCGTGGCACCGATACCGTCGCGACGAAAGCGTGCGGCAGCCTCGTTGAGGATTCGCTGATGAGTCTGGGCTTTGTGATCTTCGGCGTAACGCATGGAACGAGCCTCCCGCTTGGCCCTTGAAATGTTGATCGACATTTTTACATGTATGGTGTGCCGATGCAGTATCCACTTTTCGGGCCAGGTTGCCATTGGTCAGTTGGTCACACGCGCGCAGACACTTATTTGGGGCCCATCATCTTCGCCAGCACCTCCGGCCGGGGCGCCCCTTGCTGCTGTTGCACGTGGCCGTTTTCGTCCTTGTAGAAGATCGACGGCGTTGCCGACAGCCCCATGTCTTCCATCAGTTTCATGTTGCCGTCGAGCTTGGCCTGAATGTCTTTTGGAATGGTCTGTAGAGGCTTCAGCGAACTGCTTTTGCCGGCTTGTTCGTGTTTTTGCAGCGCCATTTCCGGGTTGGCATCGGCCATCAGGGCGGCGGCTTTGGCGGCGCTGTCTTCGCGAATCACACCGACCATGATGTGGCGCAACTGCACTTTGCCGGACTTGACCCACGGCCGCGCCTGTTCCCAGAACATGTTGCAGTAGGGGCAATTGGCGTCGCTGAACAGATAGATCACCTTAGGCGCGGTCTTTGCGCCGTCCTCGATCCAGGCGCTGTTCTCCATCTGGGTCCACATGGCCTTGGTCATGGGCTCGTAGACCAGCTTCTGCAGCGGCGCTTCGCTGATGTCCTCGCCCTTTTCGTCGAACAGATTACCCGCCAGCACGTGCTTGCCATCGGGCGTGAGGTACAGCGCCATGCCCTGATTCTGGTATTGCGCGGCGTAACCCTTGAGCCCGCCGGGCGCATCGAAACTGCCCTTGATGGTCGCGCCTTTTACCTCCAGCGCCTTGATCGGCGCGGGTAATTCTTCGGCCTGCAACAGCGTGCTCTGCAGGGTGAGCACGCCGGCTGCGGCCATAATCGATAAACGCATGAAACTCATTGAGTGCTCCTTGGCTGGGAGGAAGAAGGCATCGCCGGTGCGCTGAGGTTGTCCAGATAATGCTTCAGGCTGGCGTCGGAAAGTTCGCCCAGATGGCTGCCCGACAGGCTCGCGTCCGGGTTGTAGAACAGGGTGGTGGGCAGGGCGGCGGAACCGACGCTTCTGGCCAGCTCACCGCTGTCATCGAATAAAACGTTGTCCAGATGCAGACCCTGGCTGGCGAAAAAGGTCGCCACCTCCCGAGGACTTTCTGCCTGATTGACGAACAGAAACACGACATCGGGATTGAGCCGTTGCGCGGCCTGCAGCACCGGCATTTCACGACGACACGGCGGGCACCAGGTCGACCACAGGTTGATGACCAGCTGGCGTCCGGCATAGTCGCTCAGTTGCACCGGCCGTCCCGCGGTATCGCGCAGTGTGAGGTCGGGCAGGGAAACGTTCTGATGCTGCGTGCTGACGACGAGCCCCGCCAGCCACCAGAACAGCAATCCGCTCGCGACGCCAAGTCCCAGGGGCGTGCGTTGCAGCGGCCGCTTCCAGGCCAGCACTGTGGTGGCGATCACCACGGCGACAACGCCAGGCCAGATCAGAAAGCCGCCGTCACGAATGTCGACGATGCGCAGAATCTGGCTTTGATACTGCGGCCAGTACGCGGCGACGAAGGCCAGTCGTGCGACCAGAAGCCCGAGAAGGAACAGCGCAAACAGCGCGCGCTCCGGATTGATACGCTGCCTGCGACCGGCCAGCCAGCCGACCAGTGTTGCCAGCGCCAGGGCCATCAACAGCAGCAGATGGGTCAGCGAGAGCACGAGCGGGCCGAGGGAAAAACTCAACATCAGCCGCGCTCCCGCGTCGCTTGCCAGTGCTCGGCGAAGCCTTTGGCGTCGATTTCACCGGTGATCCGCCGGTCCCGGCGCTCGCTGCCGTCAGGTCCGATCCACAACAGGCTGGGCGGCCCCGGAACCTGATATCGACCGAGCAGCTCGCGGCTGGCGGCGTTGTCGGCGGTGACATCCAGACGCAGGAGTCGCACGCTGCTCAGCGCTTGCAGCACATCGTTTTTGCCGAACACTTCTTTTTCCATGATCTTGCACGACACGCACCAGTCGGCGTAGTAGTCGATCAGTACCCATTGGCTTTCTGCCCTGGCGCGGGCCAGTTCGCGGTCCAGTGCCTGCGGATCGCTGACGGTGGTGAAGGCGTCGTGGCTTACGCCTGCGGCTTCGCTTGCCGAACCGCTGAAGACCTTGAGCGGCTGCCAGGGATCATGGCCGCCGCCTGCTGCGCCGATCAGCATCAACACGCCCCAGAGGCCGATGATCGCACCGCCGGGCGCTCCCATCAGTGCGAAACGCTGAAGGGCGCGGGTCTGAACCACAGCGCAGAATCCGGCGACGACCAGCAACGCGCCGAACAGCCCCAGCCACACGCTTTCGGCCAGCAGGGGGCGGACCATGATCAACGCCGTCCCCAGCAACAGGAAGCCGAAAACGCCCTTGACCGCATCCATCCACGCGCCGGGCTTGGGCAGGAAGCGACTTCCCACCGTGACCAGCAAGAGCAGCGGCAGCCCGATGCCCAATCCCATGACGAACAACACCAGGCCACCGTGCATGGCGTTGCCGCTTTGCGCGATGTAAAGCAGCGCGCCGGCCAGTGGCGCGGTCATGCACGGCCCGACCATCAGCCCCGACAGCGCACCGAGCAACGCAGCGCCCGGCAGGCTGCCGCCTTGACGCTGGCGCCCGGCGCTGGCCAGACGATCACGCAGGAAACCCGGCAGCTGCAGCTCGAAGAAGCCGAACATGGGCAACGACAGGATCACGAATAACCCGGCAAAGCTGCCGAGCAACCAGGGCTGTTGCAGCGTCGACTGCAGGTTGGCGCCGAGCAGCGCGGCGAGCACACCCAGCCCTGCATAGATCAGCGCCATGCTCAGGACATAGCAGCCCGCGAGCGCAAGACCACGACGCGGGCTCGCACCGCTGCCCACCACGACGCCCGCCAGAATCGGCAGCATCGGCAACGAACAGGGCGTGAACGCCAGCAGCAGGCCCAGACCGAAAAAGATCAGCAGACTCCAGCCCAGCGAGCGTTGTTGCAGACCGGTTGCCAGCGCCTGATCTGGCGCCAGGCCTTGGCTGACGGCAGGGCTGATGGCAGAGCTGTCAGCGCCCAGATCGACCCGCAGACTCTGGGGCGGGTAGCACAGGCCCGCGTCGGCGCAGCCCTGCCAGCCGATGGTCACCTGACCGCTGGCCGACGCTGGAATCGTCAACTTCAGGCCTTGCCGATAGACCTGTTGCTGGCCGAAGTACTCGTCGTTGTGATCCTCCCCGGCCGGCAGTGCAGGCTGCTGTTGCGGGGACAGGCCGTCGAACTTCAAGCGTTTCTGATAGAGGTAGTAACCGTCCGCGATCTGCCAGTACAGCCGCGTTTCCCCGGAATCCAGCCGCTCGGAACTGAAAATGAAAGCCTGCCCGACCGGCAGAAAATCAGGCTTCTTGAACAAGTCCCCACCGGGAAGCGCATGCGCCAACAGTGGAAACAACACCAGCAACAGCATCCATACCCTACGCATGCCCAACCCCAGCCAATCATCAATGCCCCGCAGCGTGGCGATCGGTGATTAAGGCCTCGTTAACGTCGGGTCCGCATCCGCCACCTGGTGTTGCCCGACGACGACTTTCGGCAATCAACAAGACGACCAGCGACGCCTCGGGCCGGTGCATAATCCACGCTTAATCCCACGCTGTTCCAATCGCCTTTTTCTCCGGGGCTAGCCATGCACGTATTGCTTTGCGAAGACGACGACCTGATTGCCAGCGGCATCGCCGCCGGTCTGGACGCTCAAGGCCTGACGGTCGACCGGGTCGCCACTGCATCGGCGGCGCGGGCGATGCTGTCGGCGGCGCATTTCGATGTCATGGTGCTGGACCTGGGTCTGCCCGACGAAGACGGCCTCAAGCTGCTGCGTCAGTTGCGCCATCAAGGCGTCGAGATTCCCGTGCTGATCCTCACGGCCCGCGACACCGTCACTGATCGCGTCGACGGCTTGCAGGCCGGTGCCGACGACTATCTGCTCAAGCCCTTTGATCTGCGTGAACTGAGCGCACGCCTGCACACGCTGGTGCGGCGTATGGCCGGGCGCAGCGTCAATGTGATCGAACACGGCGTTTTGAGCTATGACCCCAGCACCCGCGAAGCGCGTCTGGCAGGCCAGCCGGTGGATTTGTCACGCCGTGAGCAGGCGCTGCTGCACGCGCTGCTGAACAACAACGGTCGGGTGCTTTCGGGCGAGCAACTCAAGGATTGCGTCTACGGTTTCGGCGACGAAGTCGAGAGCAACGCGCTCAACGTCCACATCCATCACCTGCGCCGCAAACTCGGCGGCGGCATCATCGAGACCGTACGCGGATTGGGTTATCGCCTCGGGCCGGCAGGTGACGGCCGGGAGTCGCCGCGATGATGAGCCTGCGCACCCGCCTGAGCCTGATCCTGGGCTCGGCGTTCATTCTGATCTGGGTGCTGGCCGCCGCGTGGATGCTGCGCGACCTGCGCACCCAGATGATGCAGTCGCTGGACCAGCGCCTGGAGGCGTCGGCACGCATGGTCGCCGGATTGCTTGAACAGATGCAGATGCCCGCGGCGGCTGACGGACGCTCGCTGCGCGCAGGCGACCTCGGGATTCCCAACGGCATGGCGTGCCAGCTGAGCTCGCAGCGAGGCCAGGTGCTGGCGCGCACCGAAAGCTCGCCGATGGAGCCGCTGAAAGCCGACGCCAGCGGCTTCCATGACCAGATGATCAACGGCGATCACTGGCGCGTTTACACGATGATGCACGGCAGCATTCGGGTGAGCACCGCCGACCGCCAGATAGAACGCGACGTGCTCGGCCATTCGGTGTTGCTTGCCGCCTCCGTGCCGGTGCTGGTGGCGCTGTTCGGCAGCCTGATACTGGTCTGGTTCGGTATCGGACGCGGGCTTGCGCCGCTGAATCGAATGCGTGATGCGTTGAACCGCCACAGCGCCGATTCGGTCGAGCCGCTCGATGTGCCGAACCTGCCCAGCGAATTGCAGCCGCTGCTCAAGAGCCAGAATCAGCTGTTCCAGCGCATCGCCCAGACCCTTGAGCGTGAGCGCAGGCTGACCGGCGATGCGGCCCACGAATTGCGCAGCCCGCTGACGGCCATCAAGACCCACCTGCAAGTGGCGCGGATGACCGAAGGCGACAAACGCGACAAGGCGCTGGCCCATGCCGAGGAGGGCGCCGACCGGATGCACCGAACCCTCGAACAGCTGCTGTTGCTGGCGCGTGTCGAGGGCAGTCTGTCGTTCGACGACGGCGTGCAGTGTGACGCGGAAAAAGTCGCGCGGCTGGCGATCCATGACGCCAATCACGGCGACGACACGCGCATCGAGCTGATCCTCGCCTCGCGGCTCTCCACTGCGCCGGTGGAAATGCCGGCCGCACTGGCCGTGGCAGCGCTGCGCAATCTGCTCGATAACGCCCTGCGTCATACCCACGCGGCTGCGCGGGTGGAACTGAGCGTGGAGACCTTCGACGGCCAGGCGCACTTCCGGGTGCGTGATTACGGCCCGGGCATCCCCGAGCCTGATCTGGAAAAACTCACCCAGCGGTTCTGGCGCAATGGCAAGAGTCCGGGCGCGGGACTGGGGCTGGCCATCGTTCAGGCCATCGTTCAGCGCTGCGCCTGCTCGCTGCGTTTCGACAGCCGGAGTGATGGATTACGGGTCGAGTTGAGCATGCCGCTGAGGCCGATGTCGACCTGACCGGTGTGCGCGACTGCAGGCGGCGCCTTTACAGCGCCGGGCATTTCGTTGCCGCGCGCGAAGGTGTGCGATCGATCGCCATGCCTGCGTAATCGTAGGAATTCATTATTGGTTGGAATGACAGGTCCCAAAAACAGGGCCTCGGATAGCGCTATCTGTAATTTAGCTTGGCATTTCGTTTCAAAAAAATTGGTACAGGCTCACAACTCACCATTTTCACTTGGTGTGCCCGTTATCTAATTCGGACTAGAAGATGCGGCCCTTTTCTGGGACGGGCATGACCCTCATGGAAGCAGCGATTTCCCCGATGCAACTCAGCCACATGGTCGCTTTCGAGCAACGCGATGCTGACCATTAGAAATGTTGGACCAGCTCGACAGGTTTACTGTTTGCATATACAGTACTTTTCGTTTTTTTGCTTTGGCCGACGGCGTCAGCAGTAGACCCCTTGCCAAATGCAGGTCATCCTTTGACCTCTCAATATCATATTGGCATTACCGAAATGGAAGTCGACCTGTGATCACTCTCAAGACCGCCATCATCCACAGCTTCAAGAAGCTTGCCCATACCGACCTGGTTTCCGACGTCGTCAAGAAAAACGTCGCACTAGATACGCAAAACCCCGCGCTAGGGTCTCTTGTTGAGGGTATCAATGGTCTGATTGGCAAGGAAGGGAACAGTGTGGTCTATGGTCAATTCGCTGACGATGGCAGACAAGGGCCGTTTCCTGGTCAATTCAGCGAGTTTGCCAACCACGGTGCTGATGAGGACGAGTTCATCGCATTAACCCATCTGGCCATGGATCAGCTTGTCCAGCAAGCGAGTGGGCAGACTCTGGCTACGGGTGGGCACATTCTCTGCGCTCAGTACACCTCAGGGGCGTCTGAGTTTTTTTTGGTTACCAGTATCAAACAGCGTGGCGGAATCCAGCTGGATGAGAACTATGTGCCTAAAGCCATTCAGGAAGTCGATCTAAAGACAGTTCAGCAAGCAGCCAGGATCAATTTGTCGAAGTTCGAGTCGGTTGTTGCGGCTGCCACGGTTGAGGTGGCAGATGGCGCGGCAAATGCGGACGTGGAAGAGGTTGATTCCACGTATTTGTGTTTTATTAGCCGCGGCCGCGACAGCCAAGCCTCTGATTATTTCATCACCGCTTTGGGATGCGCGAAGGGCGTGGCATCCGGCCGGGCAACCAAAAATGCAATTGAGTATGTTGGTCGTTTTTTTCGCGATAAAAAGGAGCTCAAGCTTTTTGCTTACCAAGCAAAAGAAGCTGTTGTCCGGTACCTGCAGGACCGATTGGCGGACGGGAAATCTGCTCGTCTGGACGCAATCTGCCATGCGGCAGCCCAGCAGGTTCCACCTGAGCTGGTCGATCATATCGCAGACCTCAAAGAATATCTCAACGACGAAAAGCATCGAGTTCCTGAGGACTTTACCGTCAATGCCAGGTCACTCAAGGAGAAGACTAGGATCAAAGGTGAGGCTGCAAGCTGGTCGCTTCAATTCGAACGTGGAGCTTTGGGAAGAGACGCAACATCCGATGTTTATTACGATGAGGGACGCAAGAAACTGACTTTGTCGAATATGAACCAAGAGCTTGTTGATTTAATTGAAAAAGAGCTAAAGGCCAGGGTTGGTTAAGGCATGTTCTGCAACGTTGTGGCCTTGTACCGGGCGATGGGGTCCCCTGCGATTGAAGGCGGCGTTGTCTCCTATGAGGGACCGCTCACTCCCGACCTAGCTGCCTCACTGAAGGCGTGCGACGACCTGCAACCTGAGTTTGGCAAGATTCAGCATCTTCAAAAGACTGAGTATGGTGCAGCGGAGATTGAGCTCCGCCTTCCTTCTAATGAGTTTGGTCGTTTTTATGCCAATGCTGCTGATCTAGCCCGAAGCGGATCAATGGGGAAAGGACAGTTTCCGCAGAATGTCTATGTTGTTGACCTAAGTTGGGCAGATTTCGATTCAGCCCCACCGCCGCAGATCATAGAACTCAGACGAGTCTGCAGGCTGATCGAGCTTTTGGCATCGTTGGCTATCGGGGTGGACAAAGACAGCAGTCCAGACGCCTATAATTTGTTTTTCGCATTGCCACCCGACGGTGCCAAGCCTCCCAGGACATTTTTGCTGCCGACCCGAGTGGATGAGCATGTACTTGGGCATCAGCTCAGACATATGAGCCTGCTTGAGGAGATTCTTAATCGCAAGAACGAGAATAAGGCTCATCTGTCAGAACGCAAGCTGATGATTCGGATGGCAATCGCCAGCGTCATCGAGAGGTTTGAAAGTGAGTCAAATCACTTCCTCGTGGTAATTCGCGAATGGGACGAGGTCCTTGCTACTTACCGCGCTAATTTACAGACCTACGTCTACAGCTTCTCATTCGAGAAAGCCCGTCGCGAACTGGCGCAAGCGGAAATCGACTACGGGACAAAGCTCAGCGGCGTATTGGGGGATATTGCTGGCAAGATGTTGGCGCTCCCCATCTCTTTCGCTGGCTGGGTTCTGCTGCAAAATAGCAAGTCTGCGTTTGAAGCTTTCGCATTGGTGCTTGGACTGATCGTTGTGTCGCTGGTCTTACTCGCAATTCTGCAAAACCAAATGCTTCAAACTAAACGGCTGTTACACAGCTTCAACGTTGTCTTCGACGACTTTAAGGACAAGATCAAAACCTACCCACCCAAGCTTCAGGGGCTTCTCAGAGTCACAATCGCGCAGGTTGAGAAGCAGGGGCGTACCTTGCAACATACCTTTCTTTTACTGCAGTTTCTGGCGCTGCTACCTGCAGCCGGAGCGGTGTTGGTTGCGCTTGTTAAATATTGGGATTTCTTTGTACGCATTGTTCTGGCTGCCGTAGTCATCATGTTTACTACCACCAACATCGATCCAGTATTCCTAGGCCCTTGAGTGCTAGGGCTGGTTGACCGGCTTAGCTTCTGATCGATCGTATAACAATAAGGTAGTGAGCTCCTAGTTGGCCGTGGTTCACCAGCTAGCGCTCAGACATGCCATCGTAGATTGCAGCTGGATTAGGTCGTAACTTATCTTGCGCTCCACTGCACTGTTGAGTAGGCTGTCATTGCACGGCTTGTTAGAATGCTGATGCGTTGAATTTGATGCGGATTTACTTATAGGCGTGCTCGGGAAAGGCATAGCGATTGACAAGGTAAAGTATTGAAGAGTGGCGCGCAATGTTGATGAACGTGCGAAGTGCATATAGAACTACAGTCGATTGGAAAGTATCTCTCGTAGCTTATCTATTTGTGAGTAGGATATGAATACGGGGTTGAGATCCGGGAGGTGTGAGGGTTTGTAATGTGCCAGTTTTTCCTCGTTTGAAAGTTGTTGGATAGATTGTTTCGGGACGTTAAGTGTATTGGCGGCTTGTTCGGCTGACATGTAGTTGTCTAGAATGCGAGATATTCTTTCGCATTCTTGGGCGGTGGTGTTTTTTTAACCTTTACGCTTCGTGTGCTCAATGAGTCCATTCATGAGAAAATATTTGGATAGTAGTTTTCCAGAGAATGAGTATTTTCGCATATCAGATTTACATCTATACATAATCTATTGTTTTCATTGTTTTCATTGTTTTCATTGTTTTCATTGTTTTCATTGTTTTTATCTTGAGCTGATGGGCGTCAAGAAGAGTGTTTTGCCTTTCTTTTTAGAGATTTGATAGTGGCGGGTGGTATGCTATTTTTGGCGTAAATATGGATTTGACCTTCGTCTATGAGTGGGCCGCTGGTTAGCAATATTCCTGAATTTGCAAGATTTTGGGAAATTAGTGCGCTTGGCATGTTTAAAAGCCTCGAGAGATCAGAAATAAGAAAGTAGTTTTGCGGAAGTCTATCGAACGCCGTGCAGAAACAGATAGAGCTCACATCTACAATTGAGACCATCCTGCGCGAGGCGACCTGCGCCGGCGTCTCAACGGACGAAACACATGAGCTTCGGGCCATGCTGGACGCCTTCAATACCCATGTGAGCGTGCTGATCCGAAAACTGGCCACCCGGCATGAAAACAATAACGAATAGCTACAAACAGCATTTATTGTATTTTAGGCCGCTGCCACAGGGGCATCTCTCACTGCGCCCAAATTTCTTTGGTACCAGGGCGCGCTCACGGTTTTCATTGCCTTCCCGAGAGAAGAGTACGACTTCATTCCGCGAGTCAGTTCATCCATCGTTGGAGATCGCTCCCAAGGAAACTCAAGCGTCACCCCGAACTGCATACCAGCGTTCAGCCCCACCGATACGCCAAACCACCTCGACGTTCGTTGAGCGTACTTTCGCTTAGCGCAATGTACCTCTAATGCCCGGACAGCCGCCTCGTTGGCCACTGGATTGGAATGCAAACATATGCCCGTTCCTCGGTGAGTCATGCCCACCACGAAGTCGTGCCGTTTCCCATCTTGTTTCGCAAGCATCATGATCTTTCAACAGCCTTGTGGACAGTCCTGCATGATTCCTCGGCCATGGACAGCAGTACGAAACCCAATTCTAGGATGGCGGAATCGGGACGCCGCTCGATCTGTTCGATCAAGCGTTCGTAGTAGATACCCTTCATTATGGTCAAGATCCCAAGCGGAACTCGCTCTGCCTGCAGACCTTCTCGTCGGACTGTCATGGCGGCATCGAGATCACCCGCGATCGAATCGTCGAGCATCACCATGTGGTACTCACCATCCAGCCACAGATACCGCTGGAGGTGATAGGCAAGCGCTGTCAGCTCATGGTTATTCATCAGCTTCTCCAGCGTCCAGGATCGGCGAGTGGCGAGCTCTATGTGCACGTTGATGGATTCACGAGTTACGAAGGACGGTCGTATAAATGCCGATCCAAAGGTAAGAAATCTGCCAACTTGGCCGGTGCTGGGCTTTTTCGAATTCACGACAGGAGAAGTAGCTCAGCGATCAGGTTTGGATCTCGCTGTAGTTGAAGCGAACGTTCGACCTGGTGGAGATTTGATGTCAAAGATCGATCCTGAGCCAGTCATATGCTCCATGCTTGCCGAGGAGCTTCTGAGCAATCCACCACCAATGTTGGCCAGCGTGTTCAACACGCTGATCCGAAGTGCACGACAAGCATCTGGTCTGGTCGTGCCGCCCGAGCAGGCGATCGTGAGGTTAGATCACGAGCTGATCGCCAAACACCCTAAAATCTTTCCTGGAGGGCCTTGATCGGCAGATGGGGGAGGCTGTTTTTTTGCGTGTGGGCCTGGCTGGAGCGGTCTAATCGACACCCTATGCTTTCGCCGCCAGCAGCATATCAACGGGCATGGAGGGCAGCAGGTGGTGGCCACGCAGGAAAAGGAGCAATTCGGCACCCTTCGTTTTGCTTGCAATCTTACCAAGGATGATCAGCGCATCGCCGGCACGGTCGAGATCGCATGCGCAATGTCGATGCTCATCTGCGAAATCTGTGGATCGAGTGGAACACTAATACAAGATGGTGGCTGGATTCGAACACGCTGTGCCGAGCATCATGAACAGCAAACACTCAACGCAAATCACAGCATTGAAATTTTCAGCTACTCTGATTGGCTCATGCTGACTATTAAGCAGTAAGCCACATGTTCACCAGTCATTCGATGAGGGTGCAAACATGTCTATTTCTGGAAGGTGGGTGCTGGATCTTGCAGACAAAGATCTGCTGAAATTTGTGCTCGACAAGACGAGAGTTTTTGGACAAACATTAGAGATAAACCCTAAAGACATACTGATCGGTCAAAATCTATCCATAGCATCTACAAGGCCAGAACCTGGAGATTCAGGAGAGTATGATATTGTTACGTGGGTCAAAAGAAGATACCATATACTAAAAGACAACCAAGTGCTTAGTGAGATAACATTAGATTTACCTAGAATCACGAAAATTCAAGTCAACGCCAGCGCGGCTTTAGCAATAAATAATAATTTGTTATCGCCCTTGGAAAAACAATTTCTTGAGACTACATTCCATAAATACAGGCCCGGTATTGATAAGTCAATTACCGAATATGCTGTTGAAAAAATAGTTGAGTATGAAAAAGACAATAAGCCAATTAATGCAGATGCTTATGATCTGGTATGTATATTTATAATGCGGTGGATTTCTACCGAAATAGATGTAGAGCCAGAAATTAGAATGAAGAAGAAGTTCAGCGATTTTCAGAATGGCAAGCGTATGCCCGGCCAGAAAGAATCTGGCTCTTTGGAAAGCAACGGATATTCATATAAATGGATTAGTGACGACTCTGAAAGCACCACCAAGTCATTGATCCCCGATGATTACTTAGTAAGTGTCCCTGAAGGAGCCTCAGATCAGGAAAAAGAGGATGCGGTGAGGAAAAAGGCTATGGATGATGCCAAAAACATGGAGTGCCAAAATATCTCGCTTCATGTTATAAAAGTTAAAGAGGTTGAGATTTGGACAGATCGGGACTGGCCTATGATCTGGGTTTATAGAAAAATATGTGGAAATGCTGGACTTCATACCTACTGGCCCATTGAACATCACAGAACAGTTAGGCATATTATTTTCGCTACAATATTTTTCCCCAGTTTTGATGATCGAAGAAATATAATAAAAAAAGTTTTTGACGAGGCGTTGGTTGATGCAGCAGTAGTAGCATGGATAACGGCAGATATTTCAGAAGCCATAAAAGCTTTCAAACAAACATTTTTTGAGTTGCTCGCAAAGCAAGTCTACGTTTCAATAAAATGCGTTGTGCCTAGCTTTTATATAGCAGAGATTCACGAGGAATGGCGCCAGGTTGGCTGAATAGTATTATATAGGCGGGGCTTTACTATTTTCAAGTTAAAAGCCTCGTCTATTTCATTTTTAGGGTTATAGTACTCGCGAAACATAAGAATGACCTTTCGGTCGTGTTCGTTTTTTTCACTAATTCAGCGCGCCTCCACTCTGCGGAACGCAGAGTTTCTGATGCGGGCTTTGACCATACTTTACAAGAGGTTTATCGGCAATCTGCGATGGCCAAAATGCGGCAAAAAGGAATACAGCGGTAATTACAGGTTTTAAATTTGTTTGGTTTTCTCATCTTTATCACCTATAGATTATTATTTTTGTGCACCTCTGAGTCGTTAAATCTAGTTAACAGGAACATCATATCTTTAGTGCTTACTAATAGATTAAATTTTTAAATAACTAAGTCAATAGCAGTGAAGATACTTTTCTCAAAATATTATAATGTTAAAGGCATTAATAAAAGCTGATAAGTTGACACTTTAAAATTAATGCCTAGGTTTCCTGTATAATTGGGCGGCTCCGTGTTGGATGGGCAACCAGGCAAAGCGGCGGAATTAGCCCAAAATGACCGATTAGTTCATGACGAAACGTGGTTCGGAGATCTTCCTCCGAGTAGTTGGAGGCGGCGGGATGTGGATGGTTCTGTCCCTCGCGAGGTAGGCTCCTGGGGTTCTGATTTTTGTTGCTCTGCTTTGCTGGGCATAGTCATCACCAAACGCCTCGTTTTCTTTTGCAAAAACCTAGGTGCCTGATTTCTTCATTTGTCATCAGCCTTCGCTTCTGATTTTTCATAGATTTTGAGCAAAACCTTCAAAACTCGGATTGAAATAGTCTTTTCCAGAGCACCGAATTTTTCCGCGTGCGAAAGGATCTTGCGCAATTCTCCTAGCTTAACGTCCAACGGCTCCAGTGGATCGTACAAAGGCCCATCTTCAAGAATCATCGTCTCAATCTCCAGTTGGTATGCGAACAATCCATGATCTGCTGTTGTGCCGACGACTCCATATGCGTGGGCTTGCCAGCCTCTGCCTACCGCCTCAAAACTTCTTACTGGCACTTGAGGGTCGCCATGACGTTCTGGAAGCAGTTGCTACATATATCCCAAGAACGATGTCCGGCTGATGACGAAAGCATCGATTGAGGCCGTAATCCGACTCGTGATCAACAGGCAAAGCAGGAAGCCTAATACCAAGCCAATGACATTCGAGATAGTGGTTGCGAAGTTTGGCCGTAATGTCTCTCCTCTCGACTTAGTTTTAACAGAACTGAAAGTGCATCCAGCTAAAAAGCCAGTCGTGATGTTGTTGAGTGTTTTTCGATATTGCGAGATAATGTTGATTCTAGATTTAAGCGGTACTCAAAACGTAGTTTGGCCGCACTTATGGACGTGGAAACCAAAAATGCCTCACATACAAAATTTTAGAAAGGCTTTTAAAATTGATAAGAAGGCTAACCTCATGGAATCGGCGGTAGCCATTGAGTCGTGTGCTAAAGCTGATAAGGCTATCAGCGATTATCTTGGAGAATTTGCACCAGCAAATAACGAGGATGGTTTCAGAATCCGCGCGCTAATGAATTTAGCTGCTCGATTGTACGAGCACGTCCAAGGGATGTTGGTGGCCATCTCAACTGGTTCTCCTGCCAGTGCGGAGGCGTTGGCGCGAGTGGTGGTAGAAGGTTCAGTCAATATTATTTATCTTGCTGAAAAGGGCGACTCAGGTACGCTTGTCAAGTTCTTTCAATCATGGCTCAATGAGCATAATAGAAAGCTCGATGAATGGAAGGGAAAAATATCGCAACAGCTTGAATCACACGAAACCTCCACAATGATTGAGGAAAGGCGAAAGGTGGTCGGCATAATGCAGGAGTTTCTTAGTCAAATTGAAGTGCAGTGCTCCATTGATGTTACTAATTCAAAAGCAGAATGGCCCAAGTCTCTATATAAAAGATTTGAGGTGCTAGGTCGGGAAACTGACTATTATGAAAGCTATCACCGCCTCAGCGGGGCGAGTCATATTACCGGTGAAGACACACTTATGTGGTTTATGTTCATGCAAGCTACTCCGGAGCTTGCGGTGAAAGGTGGGAAAGAAGCTTGGGCGTATTCGATTATGATGACGCGAATTGCCAGTTTGTTTTTTGTAGATGCGACTGTTGCATGTGTTGAAGCTTATGGGCGTCAAAATAATTCAGATCTGTATCAATGCAAGCTAGATCTTCAAAGGGCCGTGAGTAAGATTGCTCGACAGGCAGGTGTACCATTGAGCGAATGACCCCTCGAAATATAAAAATGTTCGCTGCTTTCAAATGATTCTGGCCAGTCGCATTTGAGCGCAGCGGATCAATAAGGCCTGTGAGATAGGCAAGTGCATCGGCGCTCATTCGACACATTGCGCCACCCCATGAAATTCGACAGCCAGAGGCACTGTATCGCGGTCAAGCTTGGTCAAGTTGCTGCATCTTGTTGCGATGCCAACTACCAACATCGGCCGCCATCATAGGGTCAAGTTTTCTGAGATCATGGGTTACGAAGGGAAGTGCGCCTTAGGCACTCGTAACACCTCCATGAATCAGATTTCATTCAAACTCAAAAATTAGTAATGGGCCACGAATGAGGGGTGACCGCTTGCAGCGGCTTAGGAGCGAATGTACCTAATCTGCGCCGCTACGTAACTTCTTGACTTGCTACCGCGAGATTAGCCTGCGAGAAGGAGGGGGTAGAAGTCTAGGTGAAGTAATCTCTTATGTCTGCTGAGCCGTTGGTCCCATTCAATTTTTCTGAGTACTCTTTTAAAGTATAAATTATATTGATCCCTTTGCCTCCGTTAGCACCATATAGCTGGTGCGCTTCTTTTGTCTCACAATACTTTGGGTCGTCCAAGGTATAAAGCGTACGGCAATTTATAGGCCGGTGCTCGTAGGTGGAGCAGCTGTTGTCGACTAGAAATGGGCACGGTGTCTTATGTTTTCGAGTGTTTTTCTTCGTGCGTCTAGCAACGTGATTGCTGTTCTTTTCAATGTAGATTGCTTCCAGCTTGGTCATGTTAACATCTGATTTGCAACATGCGCTGCAGCCCTTTTTGCAAACGGAAAACGTACTCGCAAAATCTTTATATAGATCTAGAAAGTCGTAGATTCGCCTTAGCTTCGCAAATTCATTTTCATGTTGGAGTTGAAGGTTGCTGCGTAGGTTGAAGTATTCTTGCAAGAGTTCTTCAGGTATTGGTGGTAGAGGTCTAGGAGTGTTCTTGTCTAGTAGCGCAACAGTTGGAATTGTGTGTACGGCGTTTTTTTTGAAAAGAGATTTAAGCAATTGGATAATATTTTTTGTCATTTGGTCCTCTGTTGTTTGCTCATGGCGGTACGAGCTTTATCGGCTGCGTCAAAGCATTCTTGAGATAAATCCTTTGTATGTGTATGCGCCATGTTCGGATTAGGCGAGCAGGAAACTTGGTGTAAATGGCTTACGCACGATGCGGGAGACATAACTGGCGACAGCTAGAGTTAGTTTCGAGTGAAGATTTGCAGCAGGAGGTGTTCTTGCTGATTAAGAAGGGGCCGCGACGTACAAGGTAGCAGTCTGGTGTCTCCGTTCACCGACAGGTGCCTGCCTTAACTGGCAGTAGTGGCGAAATTCCGTTGATAAGCATTCAGCCTGAGCGCGTAGTAAAAGTCTGAAATGGTCAAATTCAGCTGCATTTCAGGAGACCTCCGGTTATGGCCGCCGTCAGCTAGGCGATGAATGAGTTCTTGCCGACCAACGGAGACTGCGGATCGTTTCTTTATCCTGGATATTCGCTGGCGAAGGAAGTTGAGCAGGGCCGCCAGGCCATTTCGGTTCTCAAACTCAAAGGCTTATGTGAGTACCTAGGCGTGTCGCAGAGCCTTGTCCTTGTGGTTGTAGAGTCTCGGTTGGCTGAGATTGAACTTAAAAGCTACCGGACGTTTCAGGATGAGGAGTTCAAGCGGCTTCTTGCCGAAGGTAGGCTGAGCGATGACGTCAACGTTGCAGCAAAACAAGGTGTCCGAGGCAAACGAGCTCAAGATAATTCCAAGGCGATTCAAGCGCTGCAGGCGCAGCGTCTCACTAAGGCAGAGGTCATCCGAGAGCTCAACCTGAGCCGCTCGACTGTCGACAGATATTGGTTGAGGCCGCCTTCTTCGAAAGACTCAGGCTCCTAAGCTGTGCCAAAGATGTTGAAAAAATGCCAAAAAATACTGAAAACCTACGGTAATCTTGTCGCAGTTACCCGTCAGAGGCGTCTGAAAGCATGACCATCCCTCCGACAACCCTTTGATTCTGCTCCCTAATCCCGGACAATCGCGCCCCTTTCCCTGTAGAGAACCGGTCAGGGGCGCCGACTGCCGAGCTTTTTGACGCGCTTTTGACCTTGTAGCTATCACCGGCAACGGAGAAATCGACCGGATGAATGATCAGGCCAACAGCGTCGAACAACGCATCGACGCCGCGCCCGCGAGCGTGACTTCATGGAACCGCCAAGACACCACCTGGATGCTCGGGTTGTTCGGCACCGCCATTGGCGCAGGCACTCTGTTCCTGCCGATCAACGCCGGTATCGGCGGCTTCTGGCCCTTGCTGATTCTCGCCGCGCTGGCCTTCCCGATGACGTTTTATGCGCATCGCGGGCTGACCCGTTTCGTGCTGTCGGGCCGTGAAGGCGCAGACATCACCGACGTGGTCGAACAGCACTTCGGCAAAAAAGCCGGCGCCCTGATCACGCTGCTGTATTTCTTCGCGGTGTTCCCGATCCTGCTGATCTACAGCGTTGCGCTGACCAATACCGTCGGCAGTTTCCTCGAGCATCAACTGCACATCCAGCCGCCCCCGCGTGCGCTGCTGGCCTTCGTGCTGATCGTCGGCCTGCTCGCCGTGGTGCGTTGCGGCGAACAGATCATCGTCAAGGCCATGAGCCTGATGGTCTACCCGTTCATCGTCGCGCTGCTGTTTCTGGCGGTGTTCCTCATTCCGCACTGGACCGGCGGCATCCTCAGCACCGCAAGCAGCGTGCCTGCGCCATCGGCCTTCGTGCACACCTTGTGGCTGGCGATTCCGGTGATGGTGTTCTCGTTCAACCATTCGCCGATCATCTCCGCCTTTGCAGTCGACCAGAAGCGTCAGTATGGCGAACAGGCCGAGCGACGCAGCTCGCAGATTCTCGCCCGCGCGCACTTGCTGATGGTGGTCATGGTGCTGTTCTTCGTGTTCAGTTGCGTGCTGACCCTTTCGCCGGAGCAACTGGCCGAGGCCAAGGCGCAGAACCTGTCGATCCTGTCTTACCTGGCCAACCATTTCAGCAACCCGACCATCGCGTTCGCGGCGCCGCTGATTGCGTTCGTGGCGATCACCAAGTCCTTTCTGGGTCATTACATCGGTGCCAGCGAAGGCCTGAAGGGGCTGGTGGTGAAAACCGGCCGTCGCCCTTCGCCACGCACGCTCGATCGGCTGACGGCGGGCTTCATGCTGGTGGTGTGCTGGCTGGTGGCGACGCTCAATCCAAGCATTCTGGGCATGATCGAAACCCTTGGCGGCCCGGTCATTGCCGCGCTGTTGTTCCTGATGCCGATGTATGCCGTGCGCAACGTGCCGGCCATGCGTCAGTACGCGGGCAAGGCGTCGAACGTATTCGTCGTGGCCCTGGGGCTGGTGTCGATTTCGGCGCTGGTTTATTCGCTGCTGCCTTGACCGCCTGACGGTCAGCCGGACCGCTGGGTGATCTGTCGGTGCGCATCGTGGCGCTGGCGGATAACCGGTTGTCCGGAAATCCCGCGCCCCAGGCGCGGGTCCGTCGCGAGCTATTGCATGGCGAAGATGGTGGCAACATGATGTCGCCATTCTTTCCTGCAGCGTGGCCGACCATGAGCGACGAATCCCTGCCTCCCGGCACCGACAGCGACGTTTACAAAACCCTTCTCGAATCGACCAAAGCCATTCCATGGCGCATTGACTGGCAAAGCATGACCTTCAGCTACATCGGCCCGCAGATCGAGCAATTGCTGGGCTGGGAGCAGGGCAGTTGGGTCGGCATCAATGACTGGGTCGAACGCATGCACCCCGATGATCGCGATTACGTGGTCAATTTCTGCGTGTCGCAATCCAAAGCCGGTGTCGACCATGAGGCCGATTATCGTGCGTTGACCAAAAGTGGCGATTACGTCTGGATCCGCGACGTCGTTCATGTGGTGCGCAAGGACGGTGAGGTCGAGGCACTGGTCGGCTTCATGTTTGATATCAGCGAGCGCAAGAAAACCGAGGAGCATCTGGTGCGGCTGCAGAAGCAGCTGGAAGCGTTCTCCTATCAAGATGGCCTGACCGGAATTGCCAACCGGCGCATGTTCGACACGGTTCTGGAACGCGAGTGGGCGAAAGCGCAGGAGACTCGTCAGCCGCTGTCGCTGATCCTGATGGATATCGATTACTTCAAGCAGTACAACGACCATTACGGCCATATCAAGGGTGACGAGGCGTTGCGCGCGGTCGCCCGCACGCTCTCGCTGGCGGCGAACAATCCGGGCGATTTCATCGCGCGCATCGGTGGCGAGGAGTTCGTCTGGCTGCTGCCCGACACGTCTCAGGAAAAAGCGCGTCAGGTGGCAGAGAAGTGCATGCAGCTGGTGCGGCAGCAGCAGATCGCTCATGCGAAATCCGACGTCTGCCCGCTGCTGACATTGAGCCTGGGCGTGGGCACCGTCGTACCCGATGCAGGCGACAATGCGCTGGCCTTCATCGAAAAGGTCGACGGCCTGCTGTACCGCGTCAAACGCAACGGCCGCATGCGCGCGGAGTATGGCGAGTTCTGATCCGTGCGTGACCGCTGAGTCGCCAATCGACGAGCGGTTCATAAAGCTGGTCTATATTGATTCGGCGTTCTTACGCGCATCTTTGGACAGGGAGGCTCAAACATGGCTGACATATCCGTAGTATCGACGAGCGCCGAGATCGGTGATGCGTCCGTTTCGTTCAAAACCACTGACTTTCCCCGCATCGGGAGGGCCAGAGCGGAGTCAGGCAATTTCGAGCTGAGCGAACTGAAACCCTGGTTCACGTTAGTGGACGACGAGGAAGAAGAGGAGGAATAGACACCTTGAGACCGCCGAGACAGACCAGGGGCGTCACTTGAGGGCGCCTCTGGTCACTTGCTTCACTTGTTGCCCATCCTGCGCTTCACGCGATGGTATCGACCACGCCGCCATCGACCCGCAATGCCGCGCCACTGGTGGCTGATGCCTGCGTCGACGAGACATAGACCACCATGTTCGCGACCTCCTCAACCGTTGCCGCACGCTGAATCACCGAGGATGGACGGTGGGCCATCACGAAGTCAGCGGCTGCGTCTTCCAGCGATTTCCCGGATTTTGCCACCTCGTCCTTGAGCATGTCGGCCACGCCTTCAGACAACGTCGGGCCCGGCAGGACCGCATTGACAGTGACGCCCGTGCCCGCCAGGCGCTTGGCCAGACCGCGGGAAATCGACAGATTGGAGGTTTTGGTGAAGCCGTAATGGATCATGTCGGCCGGAATGTTCAGGGCCGATTCGGACGAGATGAACACGATCCGCCCCCAGCCGCGCTTGGCCATGGCATCGGCATACGCACGGGACAGCCGCACGCCGGACAGCACGTTGACCTCGAAAAAACGCTGCCAGACTTCATCGGGCGTTTCGAAGAAGTCCTGAGGACCGTAAATGCCAACGTTGTTGATCAGAATGTCCACCTGCGGCACCGCCTTGACCAGGGCATCACAACCGTCGGCCGTCCCGACATCGGTCGCTACGCCGCACAGGCGCGCGCCGGACACTTCCTTCTGCAGGCTGGCGATGGCCTTGTCCACCGCATCCTGCTTGCGGCCGTTGACCACCACCTCAGCCCCGGCCTCGGCCAGCCCTTTGGCGATGGCATAACCGATGCCCACCGTAGAGCCTGTCACCAACGCCGTCTTGCCCGTCAAATCGATCTTCATCACATGTCTCCGTTGAGGGTGCAAAGAAAGATGGAGTGCCGCTGGCGAGCAGGGGTTCAGGCCGATGTGCAATCTTCATGTTGCCTCGCCGACGACGGGGCCTGAATCGTTGTCGCTGCGCGGCCATTCGTCCGAGCGCGGCCCAGAGCAAGCGCGCTTCTACGGGATTTGGGTGTGGAGGGAGAATTGGGGAATGCCCGCAGATCTCTGTAGGAGTGAGCTTGCTCGCGAATTGGCCGGTACATCCGGGGGAGATGCAGCGGCTGGCAATCAGCCTTCGCGGGCAAGCTCACTCCTACGGGAGTTATGTCAAGCCGGAGAATTCGGGAATGCCCGCAAATCATTGTAGGAGCGCGCTTGCCCGCGATCGGCTGCGTAGCAGTCGCAAACCAGCCGCCGCGTATGCCTGACACACCGCGTTCACCGGTTTTGCTGCCGGTCCCCGGCAGATCGCGGGCAAGCGCGCTCCTACGGGAGTTGTGTCTGGCTGGGAGACCGGGTCACGCCCCAGCCGGTTTGACTTTTGCTTTTGACTGCACGCATGATTCTGCTCGTTTCTGATCGTTCAAGCGTGATGTGAGGCCCTTGTTATGTCTGCCAGTCCTGAAGCGTTTCCCGGCGAGCGTCAGCGTTTGATCACCGAGCGGCTGGCGATGCACGGTCGGGTGCTCGCGGCTGATCTGGCGACCGAGTTCAACGTCTCCGAGCATTCGATTCGCCGCGATCTGGGTGCGCTCGCCGCTGCCGGCTTGTGCAAACGGGTATACGGCGGCGCGATTTCGCTGGCGTCGGATGGGCCGCTGACCGCGCGCATCGAACACCAACCCAGTCGCAAACGTGACTTGGGCATCGCCGCCGCTGGCCTCATTGCGGCAGGCCAGCATGTCTTCATCGACGGAGGTTCCACCAACCTCGCCATCGCCAAGGCCATCGACCCTCACATGGCGCTGACGGTCACCACCAACGCGCCGCTGATCGCCGTGGAATTGATGAAGCTGCCTTCCGTCGAGGTCATCCTGCTGGGCGGGCGACTGAGTCCGGTGGCTGGCAGCACCTACGGTTTCACCACCATTCAGCAGCTGGCGCATTTCAATTTCGACCTGTGTTTTCTGGGCGCCTGCGCGTTGGATGCGCTCAAAGGCGTGACCGCTTTCGACATGGACGTTGCCGAATTCAAGCGGGCGGTGGTCGCGCGCAGTGGTCAGGTGGCGGTGGCGGTGATCAACGAGAAGCTCGCCAGCATTGCCCATTATCAAGTCGCGCAGTGCGAAGAAGTGGGGGCGCTGGTGGTCGAGCACGACGCGCCTGCCGACCGGCTCGACCTGTTCCGCGGCAAGGTCGCGCAGATTGTCCGGGCGCAGGGCGCTCAGTAACCGTCCGAAGCCTCCAGCCAGGCGACCGTTCGGTTGCGGCCCTGGTGCTTGGCCATGTACAGCGCGGCGTCCGCCCGCTCGACGAACACTTCCATGCTCGGGCACTCCTGCGAAAGGCAGCCGTAGACCCCAAGGCTGATGCTGACGATGCCCAAAGGGTTGCCATGGTGCTCCAGGGCGCGGGCGAGCACTGACTGACGAATCTTTTCCGCCAGCGCGAATGCGCCCTGCAGGTCGCTGTAGGGCAGGAACACCGCCATTTCCTCGCCGCCGTAACGCACGGCCAGATCGCCAGTGCGATTGAGATTGCTGCGAATGCACTCGGCCACCGCGACGATGCATTTGTCGCCCGCCACGTGCCCATAGTTGTCGTTGTAGCTCTTGAAAAAATCGATGTCGATCATGATCAGGCTGAGCGGGTGAAGATTGGGTTGTCCCTTGGCGAACTCCAGACCCAGGATCTCCTGAAAATGCCGCCGGTTCGCCAGCCCTGTCAGGCTGTCCTGCAGCGCCAGCTTTTCCAGCGAATGGCTGGCGATGCGCAGCTGTGATTCGGCGTTGAGGCCGAAGCGGATCTGTTGAAACAGCAACACCCCGAACAACAGATTCGCCACCACCACACACACGATGATCGCCAGCGAACGCCAGGCATACTGGCGCCATTCATCGAGCACTTCCTTCTCCGACAAGCCGGCGAGCACCACCAGCGGGTAGCGGTCCAGGCGCTTGTAACCGTAGATGCGCACTTCATGGTCAAGCATCGACTCGACCGTGGCGGTGCCTTCGTAATGCTCCTTCAGGTATTTGCGGAACAGCTCGCCGTCGCCAATGGACACGCCCCTCAGGTTCTGCAGGTCCGGGCGGCGGGCCAGCACCTTGCCGTCGGCCATCGCCAGGGTAATGACCCCATGCTGACCGATGTCGAAGCGGTCGAAGAACCTTTCGAAATAGCCCAGCTCGATGGTTGCCAGCACCACACCTGCAAATTGCCCGGTCGAATCGTTGACCCGGCGGGAAACCGGAATGATCCAGTCGCCGGTCGTGCGGCTGCGGATCGCCTCGCCGATGTGAGTCAGGTTGCTGTCGATGGCCTGGTGAAACTTGAAGTACTCGCGATCGGCGTTGTTGGCATTGGCGGGCATGTGGCTCAGCGAGGTGGCGGCCCAGTTGCCGTTCTTGTCGTAGATGAACAGGCCTTGAATCTGCTCGACGCTGGCGGCGGTGGCGCGCAGGTAATCGTGCATGCGTGAACTGGTAGCGGCGCCGAAGCCATCGTAGGACAGTCGCTCGACGATGCCGACGACAGGGATATCAGCCTGATCGAATGCGTCGTCGGCCTGCTGCGCCATCGAGCGGGCGAGGTTGGCGGCATTGGTGTTGGCGATTTCCAGCTCGTGGGCGCGGCCCTGACGCAACTGCCAGACCGTGATGCTGGTGATCGAAATGCACACCAGCACGGTGAACAGCCCGGCCAGCCAGAGCACCGGCATGCGCTTGAGCCGCCGGTGCCTGGCGCCGAAGTCCGAACCTTCTTCCTGTCTCAATCCCCATCCTCGCTGACATCTACGATTTCAGACCCGCCGTTTTTTGCGAACGACACACATCGTTCAGGCGCTTGGCATCGCAACAGCGACCGTCTGACACACAGAGTAGGACAAGTGCGGGATTTTGAAGGGGAAAATGGTCAATGACACGTCAGATAGGAGGATCGGCAGACGATGCCAGCTTGCGCCCGACGGCGGGGCAGGCGTGGCTGAGCATGGCGCGCGGCCCTGGCCTGCCCTCGGCAGCGTTTACGAATCGCTGCCGTTGGCAAACTCGGGGCCGGGCAATGCTGGCGTGGTTGCTCAGACGTGCCGACCCTGAACCTCATCCACCTGCGGCTGCCAGGCGCTTTTGTCGACGCCGGTGTGCACGGGAATCGGCGCCTTGAGCAGGACGAAGTAAGCCACCGCCGAAAGCAAGGCGACGATGGCGCTGACCGCGAAGGCGGTAGCGAAGGTGCCGGAATACTGCACGCTGAAGCCAGTGACGATCGGCGCAATGGAGCCTGCGATGTAACCGCCGAAGTTCTGGATCGAGCCCAGCGACGCCACGCGTTTGGTGTCGACCACGGTGTTGACCACCATCCAGGCGGTTGCGCTGGAGAGGTTGATCCCGAACAGCGCCAGGCACAGCAGTGCCACGCAACCGCTCAGGCTGGTGACGAAGGTCAGCGGCAAAGTGAACACGGCGGCGAACACCAGGCCGCCGATCACTGTGTATTTGCGGCTGTTGAGGACGCCGACGCCACGCTTGACCAGCCGGTCGCAGATTCTTCCTGCGGCGATCGTGCCGATGGCACCGAACACATAGGCAAACGACACGACCCACGCGGTCTGATAGGGGTCAAGACCATGCTCGCGCTGGAAGTACCCCGGCAGCCAGGTCAGGTGCAGCCAGAGCATGTAGATCACGCCCATGAAACCAAGGAACGTGCCCCACGTGCTGCGGTGTCTGAACAGATCCACCCACCCGGCGAAAAACGAAGGTTTCGGCCCGGCGTCGGCAACAGGCGCCGGACTCACCGGCTGCTCGCCCAGTGCATCGCGCTCCTTGAGGTATTGCGCGCGGCTCTTGTAGAACATCATCCAGCACAGGGAAAGCACGATGCCGAGCACGCCGGTGATGATGAACATGCCGCGCCAGCTGAAGTTGACCATGAACAGCGTCAGCAGCGGCGGGGCCAGGCAGGGGCCGATGCACGTGGCCGACCAGACGATGCCGGTCGGCGTGCCGCGCTCATGCTCTTCGAACCACTCATTGAGGGTTTTCGCCGCCGACGGAAACATCGGCGCTTCGCCGATCCCGAGCAGGACCCGCAGCGCGAAAAAGCCGCTGAAGCTGTTGATGAAGCCCGACGCCGTCTGCGCGATGGACCACACCATCAGTGCGCCACCCAGGGCAATCTTGCTGCCCAGCTTGTCGATCACCATGCCCATCGGCAGTTGCGCGAACGCGTAGGCCAGCGAGAAGGCCGACAGCAGAATGCCCATCTCCGAGGGGCTGATCAGCATGTCTTTCTGGATGGATGTGTTGGCGATGGACAGCGCGCTGCGGTCCAGATAGTTGACGATGCCGAACAGCATCAGAAAGACGATGGTGATCGTCTGGTAGGTCTTGAGGGTTTTCATAGGCACCTTTTTTATTGTTGTTAAGGTTGCTGGCTGCCGGTCGGGATCACCGACCGGCAGTGGATTTCTGACCCCGCATGCTGCCTGGTCGGGCGATCAGGTGATCGCGCCGATGTGCCACGGCACGAACTCGTTCTGCCCGTAGCCGTGTTGCTCGCTCTTGCTCCGCGCGCCGGACGCGATGTCCAGCATCATCTGGAAAATGTGCGCGCCGCGCTCCTCGATGGTCGTGCTGCCGTCGGCGATCCCACCGCAGTTGACGTCCATGTCCTCTTCCTGAAATTCGAACACGCGATGGTTGGTCGCCAGCTTGATCGAGGGCGTGGGCGCGCAGCCATAGGCCGAGCCGCGCCCGGTGGTGAAGGCGATGAGGTTGGCGCCGCCAGCGACCTGACCGGTCGCCGACACCGGGTCGTAACCGGGCGTGTCCATGAACACCAGGCCGTTAGCGCGGACCGCCTCGGCGTATTCGTACACACCCACCAGATTGGTCGAGCCAGCCTTGGCGACGGCGCCGAGGGACTTTTCCAGAATCGTCGTCAGGCCGCCGGCCTTGTTGCCCGCCGAAGGATTGTTGTTCAGCTCGGCGTTCATGCGCTGGCAGTAGTCCTCCCACCAGCGGATGCGCTGGACCAGTTTTTCACCGACGGCGCGGCTGGTGGCGCGACGGGTCAGCAGGTGTTCGGCGCCATAGATTTCCGGGGTTTCCGAGAGAATCGCCGTGCCACCCGCGGCGACCAGCCGGTCCACCGCGTTGCCCAGAGCCGGGTTGGCGGTGATCCCGGAATAACCGTCTGAGCCGCCACATTGCAGCCCGACGATCAGATGCCGGGCGCTGACCGTTTCCCGCGTGATCCGGTTGGCCTGGGGCAGCAGCGACTTCACCTGCTCAATGCCGCTGGCGATGGTCTTGGACGTGCCGCCAGTGCCTTGAATCGTGAAGGCGCGCAGCTGGTCGGAGGCCTTGAGTCCCTGACTGTCAAGCAGGTCCTGAATCTGGTTGGTCTCGCAGCCCAGTCCCACCACCAGCACCGCGGCAAAGTTCGGATGCACGGCGTAACCGGCCAAGGTGCGACGCAGCAGGTCGATGGCTTCGCCTTTCGAGTCGATGGCGCAACCGGAACTGTGGGTCAGCGCTACGACACCGTCGACGTTGGGGTAATCGGCCAGTGCTTCGGGATGGATGTCACGGCGAAATTGGTCGGCAATGGCCCGCGCAACGGTCGCCGAACAGTTGACCGAGGTGAGAATGCCGATGTAATTGCGAGTGGCAACCCGGCCATCGGCGCGCACGATGCCTTGGAAAAACGCCTCGGTCTGAGGTGTTTCATGGGCGTCGACACCGAATGCGTAGTCTCGGGAGAAGTCGCCCATTTCAACGTTCTGCACGTGCACATGCTCGCCCGCCTCGATGGGCCGTGAGGCGAAGCCGATGATCTGTCCGTAGCGGCGCAGCGGCTGGCCCTGCTCGACGCGCACGGTCGCCACTTTGTGTCCGGAAGGAATGGCCTGAAGAACGGTGATGCCTTCATCGGTCAGCACCGTGCCTTCGGTCAAAGGCTGCCGAGCGATCAGTACGTTATCCAGAGGGTTGAGGCGGATGACCAGCGCGTTGCTGTCGAACGCGGGCGTTTTGACGATGAGTTCCATGCGGCCTCTCAGAACGGTTGCCACCTGCGTCTGCATTCGACACAACGGCTCCCGGGCAAGGGAACAACACCGTCACAGGCGGCCAGATCTTTCTTGTTTGAGGATCGGAGCGGGCCGACCCGGTTTGTGACTCACTCTATGAAGCGGGCTGATAATTTCCCAATGAAAGGTTTCGATTGATTGATAACGATTGGTTATCGAATCACGCGGCCATTTCATCCTGCAGAAACCCCAGCAGTGCGCGTACCGCTGCCGACATCGGCCTCGCCCTTGAGGTCAGCAGGCCAAGGTTCGCCATCGCCAGCGGCAGGTCCACCGGCAACACCGCGATCATGCCGTAGCGGGCATAGTGCTGCGCTACGTCGTTGGGCACCACCGCAATCATGTCGGAGGACTCGATCATTGCGGTCGTCGCCAGAATCGAGCTGGTCTCGATGATGTCCAGCGGCTCGATCAGTTGCGCGGCCTGCAGGGCGTTTTCCACCTGACGCCGCATCGGGCTGCCGGGCGGGTGGAGGATCCAGGTCAGCGGCGCAAGGTCCGCCAACACCGGCGTGGAGCGGGTCAGCGGGTGATCGGCGCGGGCGATGATGCGCATGCGCTCGCCTTGCTCGAACAGACGGATGTCCAGTTCGTGGGCGTGCAGCTGACCGGGCAAACGCCCCAGCACCACGTCGAAATCGCCCCGGATCAACGCCGGCAGCAGGGCGTCGCTGGTGCCGACTTCCAGAGCAATGCGCACTTTTGGATGCGCCGCTTTGAACGCAAGCAAGCCACGCGTCAACAGCGTCGGCACCGGACCCATGACCGTGCCGATGCGCACCATGCCTGTCGCACCTCGGGCCAGCTCGGCCATCTGCGTCTCGGCGTATTCGAACTCGTGCAGCGCGCCTTGGGCATAGCGAATCATGACCTCGCCGAACAGTGTCGGCTGCATGCCCCGCGGCAGGCGTTCGAACAACTGCACGCCGAGGCGATCTTCGAGCTGTTGCAGCAGGAGGCTGGCGGCCGGCTGGGTGGTGTGAATCGCCGCAGCCGCTTTGCGCAGATTGCCCAACTCACCAAGCGCATTGAGCAGGGCGATCTGGCGGCTGGAGATTTTCAGCGTGCTGAATTTGCCGGGCAGGTCAGGTGGGGTTTTGTCAGGCATACCAGATTCGATATCGATGATTAGGATTTCGCGATTATGCCTGTATCGGTAATGGGCCTACAGTCAATCATCACTGAGCGCAGGTCCTCCGGCAGCCTGCTTGCTTGCTCAACATCGAAAACAACAAGAGTTTCCCATGCAGATCACCTCCGTCTCCCTTCGCGATATCCGCTTTCCCACTTCACTGTCCCTTGATGGCTCCGACGCAATGAACAGCGCGCCGGACTATTCGGCCGCCTACGTCGTGCTTCACACCGATTCTTCCGAGGGGCTGGAAGGCCACGGTCTGACGTTCACCATCGGTAGGGGCAACGAAATCTGTGTCGCCGCCATTCAGTCCCTGGCGCCGCGGGTGGTGGGTCTGAGTCTGGAGCAGATCACCGCTGACATGGGCGCGTTCTGGCATGACATCACCGCAGGCGACAGCCAGTTGCGCTGGTTGGGGCCGGAAAAGGGTGTGATTCACCTGGCCACCGCCGCGCTGGTCAATGCGGTGTGGGACCTGTGGGCCAAGGTCGAGGGCAAGCCGGTCTGGAAGCTGTTGGCCGACATGACGCCCGAACAACTGGTCAAGTGCCTGGACTTCAGCTACGTCACCGATGCGATCACGCCTCAGGAAGCGATCGCGCTGCTGCGTCGACAGGCGCCAGGTAAGGCCGAGCGCGAGGCGCACATGCTCGAGGAAGGCTATCCGGGCTACACCACGGCGCCGGGCTGGCTGGGTTATTCGGAAGAGAAGATGCGCCGTCTGGCCCGCGAAGCGGTGGCGGAGGGCTGGACCCACATCAAACAGAAGATCGGTTCGGACATTGAGGAGGACATGCGCCGCGCGGCGATTCTGCGCGACGAACTGGGCTGGGAGCGCACCCTAATGATGGACGCCAATCAGGTCTGGAGCGTCGAGGAGTCGATCAGCAACATGCGTCGGCTCGCGGCCTATGAGCCCTGGTGGATCGAAGAACCGACCAGCCCCGATGACATTCTCGGCCACGCGACCATCCGCCAGCGCATTGCGCCGATCGGCGTGGCGACGGGGGAGCATTGCCATAACCGGGTGATGTTCAAGCAGATGTTCCAGGCTGGCGCGCTGGACTTCTGTCAGGTCGATGCCGCGCGCCTGGGCGGGTTGAACGAGGTGCTGATCGTGCTGCTGATGGCCGCCAAATTCAACGTGCCCGTCTGCCCTCACGGCGGCGGCGTGGGGCTGTGCGAGTACGTGCAGAACATTTCGCTGTTCGACTACATCGCGGTGTCCGGCTCCCTGGAGAATCGCGTGCTCGAATACGTCGATCACCTGCACGAACATTTCCTCGATCCGGTGGTGATCCGGCGCGGGCGCTACATGCCGCCGCAACGCCCCGGTTACAGCATCGAAATGACCGCCGAGACTCTGGAGCGGTACCAATACCCGAACGGACCTGTGTGGCTGGACCTGGCGGATAAAGGCTGACACACAGGCTGGTGCTTTCCGGCGTCGGCAATGACGTGGGTCGGGTCGTTGCGAGGACGGGCCTTTGGCGGCGATGACCGGTATGATCGCGGTCATCTACCCGACCTCGGTGCGACATGAATTCTCCGGATCCCGGCAACGTCACTCCTCCCGCCACGCCTCCCGATCGCGATCGTCTTTCCACGTCTCTGCTGGGCGGCGGTTGCGAACCTGACCCGCGCTTCACCCTGGCCAACGAACGCACGTTTCTGGCGTGGATCCGCACCGCCCTGGCGTTTCTCGCGGGCGGCATTGCCGTGGAAGCCTTCACGGGCGACGTGTTCAGCCCCGGACTGCGGCGCGCGGTGGCGTTGTCGTTGCTGCTGCTGGCGATGCTGGTCAGCGCCAGCGCCTGTGTCCGCTGGCTGAAAGTGGAGCGCGCGATGCGTCATCGCAAGCCGCTGCCCTTGCCGGTGTTGGTGCCGATCCTCTCGCTCGGCGGCGCACTGGTCGCGGCGGGTCTGATCGTCTTCCTTATATATGGCGCGTCGTGAGTCGCCGGGACGCGGTTTCGCTCGGCCACGACGACCCAGGCCTGCAACCTGAACGCACGCTGCTGGCGTGGCGCCGGACGCTCCTGACGCTGATCGTGGTGTGCACGATCTTCCTGCGCTGGATCCCTCACTACGGCCTGATCGCACTGTTGCCGATCATCGTTTCGCTGATCGCCAGCCTGCTGATCCAGATCGCCCTGAACGCCCGCTACCGAAAGAGCGCCCGCGGCCTGAAAAATGAGCGCGTGCCGGCGCCGCTGCGTGAGGTAGTCGTCCTCGGCGGGACGGTGATGGTGCTGAGCGTGGTGGGCATCTATGCGGTGCTGCTCGGGTGAGTTGACACTCACGCCGACCAGGTTTCGTCACCGCGGACAGGTTAGTCCTCGAGCTGTTTCACGCTGATGGTGGAAGGGTCCGCGGCTGCTGCCCGACTGTCTTTACGCTCGCTCAACCAGCCGCTGATCTGACTCGAAAACTCAGGCGGCGCCTTGCGACCGGTGCGCCGTGCAAGATCGAGAATGGTCTGTTGATCCAGCGCTTCTTCCATGCGCTTCTGCGCCGTGAGCATCGCCGCATTGATGCCGCACAAGCCCTCCGTCGCCCAGGCTGGCGCGCAACCGTCGAACACCGCGCAGCGTCCGCGAATGTCCCGGCAATCGAAAATCAGCTTTCGCCCGTCGATCGCCGTGACGATGTCCAGCAACGTGATTTCGTCTGCCGGCCGCCCCAGTCTGAAGCCGCCGCGCACCCCTTCGGTGGCAGCCACCAGCCTGGCTTTCGCCAGCTTCGTGAACACCTTCGCCAGGTATTCCTGAGGCACGCCTTGCAGTTCGGCCAGGTCACGCACGCTGGCCTCGCGGCTGTCACCGCGTTCATCCACCAGATAGAGCAGGCAGTGGATGCCGTACTCGACACCGGCGCTGTAAAGAGACATCTGAATCTCCGACTGAATTGATCGTGCAACGCTAACAATTAGCCAGCGCTCACGCAAGGTGTTCGGCGCCTCGGGCGACCGGTGATGCTGACGCCTTAGGCGCATGATCAATCCTTTGGTGGTCGGGTTAACATCGATAAATAACTGATTTATATAGAGATAATCTGGATACGTCCGACATCTCCTGACGCGTGTCGAAAAAAGTGCTTGCCGAATCTAACTCCGATCAATAAAGTCGTAGTTGTTCTGAGGTGGTCGAGAACTCCGACCAGACCAACCGGCATTGGTACACCAGGCCCTGACCTGAGCCTGCCACTGCGCACCCCACCTGAAAAATGACTGATTACGTTTCTGGAGCACACACAATGAACAAGCACATTTTGATTGTCGGCGCAGGTTTTGGCGGGATGTGGAGCGCGCTGTCTGCCACGCGTTTGCTGGATAACCACGGGCGCGACGACGTCCGCGTCAGCGTGCTGGCGCCCGAAGCGGTGCTGGGGGTTCGTCCGCGCTTCTACGAACAGGAAGTGCACCAGATGCAGTCGCCATTGGGCCCGCTGTTCGACGCAGTCGGCGTCAATTTCGTCCAGGGCATGGCGAACGAGATCGACACAGTCGGCAAAAAAGTCGGCTATGTGGACGCCAACGGTGCGATCGCCACGCTCAACTACGACAAACTGGTTCTGGCGACCGGCAGCCGCGTCGTGCGTCCCGCCTCGGTGGCGGGCGTGGAGCATGCGTTCGATGTCGACCTGATGGCCGAAGCCACTCGGCTTGACCAGCACATCAAGTCATTGGCCCGGCTGCCTGAATCCGCACCGCGCAATACTGTCGTGGTCGCGGGCGGTGGCTTCACCGGGATCGAAACCGCAACCGAAATGCCTGCTCGTCTGCGTGCCGCACTGGGTGCCGATGCCAGGGTTCGCGTGATCATCGTTGACCGTGGCGAGAAAGTCGGCGCCGCACTGGGTGAGAACATCAGCCCGTCGATCATCGAAGCCACTCAGGCGCTGGGCGTGGAGTGGGTCGTCAATGCATCGGTGGCCGCGGTGGACGCCGATGGCGTGACCCTTGCCGACGGTCGTCGCATCGACGCCATGACCGTGGTCTGGACCGTGGGTGTGCGGGCCAGTTCGCTGACTGAGCAGATCCCGGCCGAGCGCGATGCTTTCGGTCGTCTGCACGTGGACCGCAACCTGAAAGTCATCGGCCAGGACGACGTCTTCGCCACCGGCGATACCGCTTATGCGGCCACCGACGACGAAGGCAATTTTGCGCTGATGACCTGTCAGCACGCGATCGCACTGGGGCGCTCGGCCGGCAACAACGTCGCTGCGGATCTGCTGGGTGAAGCGCCGATTCCGTACAGCCAGGTCAAGTACGTCACCTGCCTGGACCTTGGCGCATGGGGCGCCGTCTACACCGAAGGCTGGGACCGTCAGGTCAAGCTGATCAAGGAAGAAGCCAAACAGCTCAAGCAGCAGATCAACTCCGTCTGGATCTACCCACCGGTCGCCGAGCGTCAAGCGGCGCTGGCAGCGGCGGACCCGATGATCCCGGTTGTTGCGTGACAGACCCCATTGGCGAACAAGCAAGCCGGCGGATATCCGTCGGCTCGCGCGATTCTTCGCAGGAGCGCATCAGGATTCGGTGGGGTTTTAGGGGTAGTGGACTCAGGAAGTGCCATCTGCGGTACCGGCAGATGGCGTTTCGCGATGCGCCACGGTCAGTCAGCGTGGCGCGAGGTGGGTCAGTACGCGGCGACGAGGCCGTCTTTTCTGGGGTCCGTTCCGCCGACGTATCCGTGCGCGGTGCGCTGGATGATCTGCGCGCCGCCGAAGGCGAACACGCCGCTCGGGTCTTCGATTTCAACCTCGTGGCCCTTGGCGCGCAGTTCCTCGACCACCAACCGGTCGAACGAGCGCTCGACCGCCACTTTCAGCCCGGCCTCGATCCGCCAGCGCGGCGCATCGGCAGCCGCCTGCGGGTTCTGTTTGTAGCGCAGGATGCGCATCATCATCTGCAGATGACCCTGCGCCTGCATCGGGCCGCCCATCAAGCCGAACGACATCAGCGGCGTGCCGTCGGCATTCATCACGAAGCCCGGAATGATGGTATGGAAGGGGCGTTTGCCCGGCGCAACGATGTTGACATGTTCAGGGTCGAGGCTAAAACCGGCGCCGCGGTTCTGCAGGCTGATCCCCGTGCCCGGCACGACGACACCCGAGCCGAAGCCCATGTAGTTGGACTGGATGAACGAAACCATCATGCCGTTTTCGTCCGCGGCTGACAGGTACACCGTGCCGCCGGCCTTGGGCGCGCCATGCTGCGGGTCAGCGGCCTGCTCGGTGATCAACGACGCGCGCTCCATCAGGTACGCAGGGTCCAGCAGGTGTTCGGAAGCGACGCGCATGTGATCGTTGTCGGCGACGTGGTGGTTGAGGTCGGCGAGCGCCAGCTTCATCGCCTCGAGCACCGGGTGAACGGTTTCGACGCTGTCCACCGCATGCTCGCCGACGCCCAGCGCTTCGAGCATGGTCAGCCCGGCCAACGTGGCGATGCCCTGGCCGTTGGGCGGCAGCTCATGGACCACCGCGCCGGCATAAGGCACCGACAGGGTGTCGATCCAGTCGACGTCGTGACGGGCCAGATCGTCCAGGCTCATGACACTGCCATTGGCGTTGGCATGGGCAATGATCTTCTGCGCCAGTTCGCCGCGATAGAACGATTCGCCCTTGGTCTCGGCGATCAGTTCCAGCGTTGTCGCGTGGTCTTTGAGCGTGACTTTCTCGCCTGGCTGCGGAGCCTTCCCGCCTTGCAGAAAGCACTCTGCGAAGCCCGGCTGATCCTTGAGCAGGGCCGAACCGCGTCGCCACAGTTCGGCGATGATGGGCGTCACTTGATAGCCGTCGCGGGCGTAGCCGATGGCGGGGCCTGCGAGGGTGGCGAAGGGCAGCTTGCCGTAGCGCTCCGACAGCGCGACCCAGGCCGAGACCGCGCCGGGCACCGTCACGGCGCCCCAGCCGCGCTGCGGCATTTCGGTCTGACCGGCAAAGTGTTCCGGCGACCAGGCTTGCGGCGAGCGCCCCGACGCGTTCAGGCCCTGGAGTTTTTTGCCGTCCCAGACGATGGCGAACGCATCGCTGCCGATGCCGCAGCCGGTCGGTTCGACCACTGTCAGCACCATGGCGGCGGCGATGGCGGCGTCCACCGCATTGCCGCCGCGACGCAGCATGTCGAGCCCGGCCTGCGCGGCCAGTGGCTGCGAGCAGGCGACCATGTTGTTGCCCATCACCGGCGAGCGGGCGGACGCGTAAGGTTGGCTGTAATCCAGATCATCGAACATGAAATCATCTCTTCGGCAGTTGATCAGCGTTTAAGTCGCAAGGGAATGGAATCAGTGGCGTCAGCTTTTCGGATCGAGCGCATCGCGCAGCCCGTCGCCCAGCAGGTTGAAGCACAGCACCGTGATGTAGATCGCCACGCCGGGCGCGATCGACATCCACGGCGCCTGCTCCATGAAGTTCTTCGCGGTATTGAGCATCGAGCCCCAGGACGGCGAGGGCGGTTGCTGGCCCAGGCCGAGGAACGACAGACTGGCTTCGGCCAGAATCGCCGAGGCAATGGTCAGCGTGGCCTGCACCACCAGCGGCGAAAGCACGTTGGGCAACACGTAACGCAGGATGATCCAACGGTCGGGCAGGCCGATCGCGCGGGCGCCTTCGAGGTAATCTTCGTGCCGGATCGCCAGCACCTGACCCCGTGTCAGGCGCGAGAAAATCGGCATGGCCGACAGGCCGATCGCGATCATCGCGTTGGTCAGGCTCGGGCCGAGGAAGGCGCCCAGCGCAATCGCCAGGACCAGAAACGGGCAGGACAACAACGCTTCCATGATGCGCGATATCACCGCGTCCAGCTTGCCGCCGAAGTAGCCGGCCAGCAGGCCCAGCGGCACGCCGATCACCATCGCGATGGCCACGGAGACGCCGCCTGCCAGCAAGGAACTGCGCGCGCCCCACAACAGCCGGGAGAACAGGTCGCGCCCGAGCTCATCGGTGCCCAGCCAGTACATCATCGACGGCGCTTTGCGCACCGCGAGAAAGTTGGCTTTCAACGGATCGTAGGGCGCAATCCACGGCGCGAGCAGTGCCGCGAGAATGAACACGATCAACACCACCGCGCCCACGACCGCGCCTTTGTTGGCGAGGAATTTTCGGGCGAACGGCGAGCGGGTGCGCGGTTTCAGCAGCTCTTTGACAGGCAGTGCAGGATTGAGGGCAATCGAGGTCATCAGGCAGTCCTCAGACGCGGGTTGATCAGGCGATACAGCACATCGGCGAGCAGGTTCAGCAGCAGAAAACCGATCGCCACGCACAGCACCACGCCTTGCACCACGGCGTAGTCACGGTTGAAAACGGCATCGACGATCATCTTGCCGAAGCCCGGAATACTGAACACCTGCTCGGTCAGGACCGCGCCACCGAGCAGCTCGCCGAACAGCAGCGTGGTCAGGGTGACGATGGGCATCAGCGCATTGCGCAGCGCATGCTTGAGGATCACCGTGCGCGGGAACAGTCCCTTGGCCCGCGCGGTGCGCACATAATCGGCGCGCAGCACTTCAAGCATCGCGCTGCGGGTGTGCCGCATCAGGACGCCCGACAGCCCGGCGCCGAGCACGAACGCCGGCAGGATCAAGGTCTTGAGGTTTTGCCCCAGGTTTTCGCCCAGCGGCACGAAGCCCGACGCCGGCAGCCATTGCAGCTTCACGGCGAAGATCATGATCAACAGAATCCCCAGCCAGAAATGCGGAATGGAGATCCCCGACAAGGCGAACACGTTAGCGCCGTAATCCACCGCCGTGCCTTTGCGCACGGCGGAAATCACCCCGGTCGGGATGCCGATCAGCAGTGCGATGACCAGCGCCAGCACGGCCAGCTCGATGGTCACCGGCAACTTGGACGCCAGCAGCGTGGTCACCGGTTGCTCGGTGCGCAGCGAGGTGCCGAAGTCGCCTTGCAGCACGTTGCCGACCCAGTGCACGTATTGCAACGGCACCGGATCGTTGAGGCGGTATTTCTCACGCAGGTATTCCATGACCGCCGGATCGCGCTCTTCGCCGGCCATGGCTTGCACCGGATCGCCCGGCAGCAGTTTCTGCAGGGTGAAGACGAACAGCGAAACCAGAATCAGCGTGGGTATGGCGCTGAGCAGGCGGCGCAGGATGAAGATCAGCATGGCGATTCCTCGCGGCCGAAGCGGTTATCCACAGACATCCCGATCATTTGAAGGCAACGTCGTTGAGGCGGATCAGCCCGTCCGGGTTTGGCACGAAGCCGGTCAGGTTGCTGCGCATCGCGATGATCCGCGGATCGAAGTAGAGGTAGCTGGTCGGCACGTCGTCGGCCAGCAGACGCAGCGCTTCGAAGTACAGCGCCTGACGCTGCGCCTGGTCGTTCACGGTGCGCGCCTTGTTCAGCAGTTCGTCGAGTTTGGGGTCACAGAAACGGCCGTCGTTCTGGCCGCCTTTGCAGGTCACGAACTGATGGATATCGCCATCCGGATCGGGGCGACCGGACCAGGCGCTCATGCCGATCTGGAAGTTGCCGGCCTGTTGCTCGCTGAGCAGGGTGGCGTATTCGGTGGCAACCAGATTGACCTTGAAGCCGGCTTCTTCGGCCATCGCCTGAATGATCTGCCCGACCTGCTGGGCGATCGGGTTGTTGGCGACCTTGAGCTCGACGCTGACCGGGGTCTTCACGCCCGCTTCGGCCAGCAGTTTTTTACTGGCCTCGACATCACGGGCCGGGATCGGCAGGTCTTTGTCGTAGTAAGGGCTGCTTTTCGGGAAAGGCTGCGCGCTGGGTGCGTAGAGGCCTTCGAAGACCACCTGATTGATCGCATCGCGGTCGATCGCCAGCTCGAAGGCTTTGCGCACGCGCTTGTCCTTGCCCAGCGGGTTGTTGGCCTTGTCACCGTTGTTGGTGTTGTACATCAGCTGCATGTAGCCAAGGCCCGGGGTGCTGAACACTTGCACGTGGCTGTCGGCTTTAGCGGTTTTCACGTCTGTGGGCGCGACGCGTTCGATGATGTCCAGATCGCCCGAACGCAGGTTCGCCAGGCGCACGGAGGTGTCCGGAATCGGCAGGAAAATCACTTTGTCGAAGTGGTACGCCTGCTTGTTCCAGTAGTGGTCGAAACGCTCCAGCACGATGCGATCCTGCTGCACCCGCTGAACGAATTTATACGGGCCGGAGCACACCGGTTTCGAGCCGACGTCGGTCGCCGACGCCTTGGGCGCGAGCATCATTCCGGCGCGGTCGGACAGTTGCGAAATCAGCGTGGCGTCCGGTTGCTTGACCTTGATGGCGACGGTCTTGGCATCGATCACGTCAACGCTTTCCACCGACGACAGTTCGCTCTTGCGCAGCGAGTCGGGCAGGGTGCGCGCACGGTCCAGGTTGAATTTCACGGCTGCGGCATCGAAGGCTTCGCCGTCATGAAAGGTAACGCCCTCGCGCAGGGTCATGGTCAGGGTCTTGCCGTCTTCGCTCCAGTTCCAGGCCGTGGCCAATTGCGGCACGTAAGTCAGGTCAGGGCTGATATCGACCAGTTTGTCGCACAGCGCGGTGTACACCAGGCGGCCCGAATACGTGCGCGAACGGTGCGGGTCGAGCACGTCCGGATCATCCTGAATACCGATGCGCAACGTGGTTTCGGCGACAGCCGCATTCGCGGCGAGCAGCAACAGCGCGGTGGTCATCAGAGGGGCGAACTTCATGGCTGACTCTCCAGAGAAAGGGCTTGATGGCTTTTGAACAGGTTCAGGCGCTGGCTGTAGGCCGCGCCGGGTGTCGGTACGATCAATGAGCCGGCGCCCGCGTTAGCGATTTCGCGCCAGTAATGGCACGCCACCTGGCGACCCGGCTCGACGGTTTCGAACGCGGGTTTGAGCTCGCGGCACAGCGGCCTGGCGTGCGGGCAGCGCGTGTGAAAGCGGCAGCCGGAGGGCGGTTTGCTCGGGCTCGGCATGTCGCCTCCGAGCAGCGGACGAGGCCAGCGCAAGTCAGGGTGGCTGACCGGCACAGCGGCCATCAGCGCCTGGGTGTAGGGATGGAAGGGCGTCTCGAACAGCGCGTTGACCGGGGCCAGTTCGACGATCTCGCCCAGGTACATCACCGCCACTCGATCACTCATGTGACGAATCACCGCCAGGCCATGGGCGACAATGAGCAGCGTCAGGCCGAACTGGTGCTTGAGGTCCTCCAGCAGATTGACCACTTGCGCCTGCACCGACACGTCCAGCGCCGACACCGGCTCGTCGCCGAGGATCAGCCGTGGCTCGGAGGCCAACGCCCGGGCGATGCCGATGCGCTGGCGCTGCCCGCCGGAAAACTCGTGAGGGAAGCGGCTGCCGTGCTCAGGCGCAAGGCCGACGGTGCGCAGCAGTTCCGCGACCTTGTCCTGCCGTGCGCTGCGGCTGTCATCGCGATGCAGCCAGATCGGTTCGCCGATGATCGACTCGACGCTCATGCGCGGGTTCAGCGACGCGAACGGGTCCTGGAAGATGATCTGCAGATCGCGGCGCACCTGACGCAGCTTGTCAGCGGGCAGATTGCCCAGATTGCGTCCTTCATAAATCACATCGCCCGCCGTGGGTTTGAGCAGATTCAGCAGCACGCGGCCGAGGGTGGATTTGCCCGAGCCGGATTCACCGACCAGCGCCAGTGTTTCGCCCCGGCGAACGGCCAGCGACACTTCATTGACCGCCTGCACGGGCGGTTTTTTGCGTTGGAACAGGCCTGCTTCATTGTGGAAATGCTTGCTGACCGCAATGCTTTCCAGAATCGGTTTTTCCAGGGCGTCGGCGGCGACGTCGATGTGCTGCGGCGTGCTCATGCACTGACTCCCAAATGCTGTTCCAGCGGCGCGCGAATGCAGGCCGCGAAATGACCACTGGAGACTTCCAGCAGTGGCGGGCGCGCTTCACGGCACGCATCGATGACGAACGGGCAGCGACTGGCAAAGCGGCAGCCGCCGGGCATTTCGGCCGGGGTCGGCACGCGTCCGTTGATGGTCGCGAGGCGTCCTTCGCGCGGGCCCACCGAGGGCATCGAGCCCATCAGGCCGATGGTGTAAGGATGTTGCGGGTCGTCGAACAGCGTCTTCACTGAACCGCTTTCGACGACGCGACCGGCGTACATCACCATGACGTCGTCGGCGACTTCCGCGACCACGCCCAGGTCGTGGGTGATCAGGATCATCGACGTGCCGGTTTCAGCCTGCAGGCTGGCGACCAGTGACAGGATCTGCGCCTGAATCGTCACGTCCAGCGCGGTGGTCGGCTCGTCGGCGATGATCAGTGCCGGATCGTTGGCCAGCGCCATGGCAATCATCGCCCGCTGACGCATGCCGCCGGACAGCTCGTGGGGATAGGCGTCCAGACGCTGCTGCGCATCGGGCACGCGAACTTTTTCGAGCATTTCCAGCGCGCGCTGACGGGCCGCACCCGCGGACAGGCCCTGATGACGGATCACGCTTTCAGCGATCTGCTCGCCGATGGTGAACACCGGGTTGAGTGACGTCATGGGCTCCTGGAAAATCATCGCCATGCGGTTGCCGCGAACGTCCAGCAGGCGGGCGTCGGACATCCCCAGCAGCGGCTCACCCAGCAGGCTCGAGGCGCCGGCGCCAATGGTCGCGGTGTCCGGCAGCAGGCCCATCAACGCCATGGAGGTCACGCTTTTGCCGCAGCCGGATTCACCGACGATGGCCAAGGTTCTGCCGGGGCTGATCGCAAAGGAAACGCCATCGACGACGTTGGCCGGGGCACCCTTGAAGCGCACGGTCAGGTCGCTGACGCTCAGAACCGCAGGCTGATCGTCGCGGGGTTGGTCGTTCATACGCTGGCCTCAAGGTCTTGTTGGATGACGTGGTCCAGGGCCTGCTGCAAAGCGCGCAGATGCCCGCGCATGGCAGTAGCGGCCTTGACCGGATCACGGGTTTCGATGGCACTGACGATGTCGTCGTGATCGTGGCTGTAGGTGTCCAGCCGGTCGGTGTTGCGGGCACGCTGGCGCAGATCGCGCCAGGTGGGGTCGAGGCGAATCGCGTCGAGCATTTCGAAGATGTCCAGCATCAGGCGGTTGCCGGCGGCTTCGGCGATGCCGCGGTGCAGGGCGCTGTCCCACAGCTCGATGCCCTCGGCGTCGATTTCGGTGGCGTGTTGCTGCCGTGTCGTGCGCTCGGCCAGACGGCGCAGGATCGCCATCTGTTCACCGTTGGCGCGTAACGCAGCCAGCGAGGCGAGTGCCGGTTCCAGATAAAGGCGCGCTTCCATGACCTCGCTGAAATTGGTCCGGCTCGACAACTTGGCGAAACTCATCGCCGCGCTCGGCGGGGTAGGGCCGACAAAGGTTCCCTTTCCCTGCCGACGCCAGATCTGGCCTTCCGCTTCGAGCACCGCCAGGGCACGGCGAATGGCGCGACGACTGACGCCGAAATCCACCGCCAGATCGCGCTCGGTGGGCAAGGCCCGCTGGGGGAACGCGGCATGTTGCGCCACCATCTGGCGCAGCGCGTCCAGGGCCAGTTTCGACGAGTTGTCGTGCGGGGCGTCGGTGTCGAACCTTTCCATCATGGTCTCTCGTCACAGCATGAAAACCCGATGCCGTTTGCAGCGTGAAGCGGCGCGCGGCGTTAAGGGAGCGATACAGAGAGGGTGCAATAGCGATGCCAATCAGAATTGGTTCATGCATCGGACAAGCAGTCCGCCCGCACGGGTACGCGCGATTCAGGCCGCTTGGGCCAATCGCCAAAGGTTCACAAGCTTGGTTCGCGGGATGAGGCAGGATTGGTTCGGGGGATAAGTGAACCAATTATTCGCGGGTTTCAGACGGGTGCCTGATTATGGTTCGGGTGCATTGTTACAGGGCATTTTCAGGACAGCGCCCACGCGGAATTCCGTAGGACCGGCTTTAGCCGGGAATGCGTTCGTTGCCATACCGCACGACTGAGGTCGCACATACCGGGCTCTTCCCGGCTGAAGCCGGTCCTACTTACCGCGTGGCCTGTAGGACCGGCTTTGGCTGGCAGCGAGCCAGGTCAGCAGTCGGTGGCGATCAGTCCCACTCGGGCGCCAGGCTGGCCGGGCTGGTCAGGCGGTGGCCCCGGTCCAGCTTGGCGATGCGGGTCATGTCGTCATCGCTCAGCTTCAGGTCCACAGCCTTGAGGTTGCTTTCCAGGTTGGCGCGTCTGGTCGACGACGGAATCACCGCGTAACCCAGCTGCATCGCCCAGGCCAGGGTGACCTGCGCCGGCGTCGCGTCATTGCGCCGTGCGATTTCCTCGATCACCGGGTCTTTCAAGACCTCGCCATAGGCCAGGGTCATGTACGAGGTGATTTTGATCCCGTGCTGTCTGGCGAAATCAGCCACGGTGCGATTCTGCAGGTACGGGTGCAGCTCGATCTGGTTGGTCGCGATGTGCTCGGCGCCGACCGCAGCGATGGCTTCCTTCATCAGCGCGACTGTGAAGTTCGACACGCCGATCTCGCGAGTCAGGCCCTGCTTTTTCGCCTCCAGCAGCGCGCCCATGAACTCGGTGACCGCGACCTTGCCTTGCGGCGAAGGCCAGTGGATGAGCGTCAGGTCGACGTAATCGGTTTTCAGTTTCGCCAGGCTTTCCTTCAGGCTGGGGATCAGCTTGTCGGCGGCAAAGTTGTCCGTCCAGATCTTGGTGGTGATGTAGAGCTGATCACGGGGCACACCGCTTTGCGCGACGGCTTGACCGACCTCGGCCTCGTTGCCGTAGATCTGCGCGGTGTCGATTACGCGGTAGCCAAGTTCAAGGCCGGTGGTGACCGAGTCGATCACGACCTGGTCTTTCAATCGGAACGTGCCCAGGCCAAAAGCGGGAACAGTCATCGGGATTACTCCATTGCAAAGGTAAGAAATCTGAAGGCCAGTATCCCGGTTGGTTCCCCGCGGAAAAACCGTAAAACGGGAAAGGGACTTTTGATCGGGGATCATGAATGCCGTGGAGCGCAGGGCCGCTGTGGATCGGAGTGATCGGGAGGGGGGGCGATGGCGGAAGTTCTGTTGTCATCGCGAGCAGGCTCACGTCTGTAAGAGACGCGATCACCCTCAGGAGTGAGCTTGCTCGCGAATGAATCAGGCGCAGGGAACGACCTGGCGGTATATCAGACCGCCTCGAGCAACGTCGCGATGCCTTGCCCACCGGCAATGCATTGTGTCGCCACGGCATAGCGGCCACCTTCGCGCTTGAGCAATGACGCCGCCTTGCCGGTGATCCGCGCTCCGGTAGCGCCCAGCGGATGCCCCATCGCCATCGCGCCGCCATCCAGATTGACCCTGCCCATGTCCAGCCCCAGTTCCCGAACGCAGGCAATCGACTGGCTGGCAAAGGCTTCATTGATCTCCACCAGGTCGATATCGCCGATGCTCAAGCCCGCACGTTGCAGCAGCTTGCGGGTCGCGTAGACAGGCCCCATGCCCATGATTTCGGGCGGACAGCCCGCCACCGCCACGCCCTTGATCCGCGCCAGCATGTCCAGCCCATGGCTGTGAGCGAAGGCTTCAGTGCACACCAGCACCGCCGCGCTGCCGTCGGTCAACGGCGACGCAGTGCCTGCGGTGACGCTGCCGCCGAACGCAGGCTTCAGGCCTGCCAGGCCTTCGAGACTGGTGCCGGGACGGATGCAACCGTCCTCACCGACACTGCCTTCCGGCGTCTGCACGGGGATGATTTCGTCGATGAAAAGACCACGCTCGCGGGCGCCGGCCGCTTTGGCGTGAGAGTCGACGGCCATGGCCTCCTGCTCGCTGCGACTGATGTCGAAACGCTTGGCGACTTCCTCGGCGGTCAGGCCCATCGGCATGTACACCTGCGGCAGGGTCTGCATCAGCGTCGGATTCGGTGAAATATTGAAGCCGCCCATGGGTACGCGGGTCATCGACTCGACGCCCGCGCACAGAAACGCCTCGCCCGCGCCGAGCATGATCTGACCCGCCGCGTAGTGCACCGAACTCATTGACGACCCACAGAAGCGATTGATGGTCGCGCCGCCCAGACTGTCCGGAAAGCCTGCTCGGAAGCTCGCGATCCGCGCGATGTTCATGCCCTGTTCGGCTTCGGGGTACGCGCAGCCCATGATCACGTCCTCCAGCGCGCCGGGGTCCAGATCGAGTTTCTCGACCAGCCCTTTGAGCACCTGGGCGGCGAGGTCATCGGGACGCACGTTGATCAGACCGCCTTTTTTGGCGAAGTGGAAGGGCGAACGGGCGTAACCGGCGATGACGATGGAGGGGGCTGAGGATTGCATGGTAAGTCTCCTGGGCCAAGGGGCGGTCGCTGGCGATCAGCGGTTCATGTCGAGGATCATGCAGGTGGTGGTGCCGGTGGCGTACAGACGGCCATCGACATCGTAAATCCGGCCTTCGGCCAGCGCCGTGGAGCGCCCGACATGCACCACAGTGCCTTCGGCGCGGATCGGCCCGGTCTTGTCGGTCAGCGCGCGGATGTAGCTGATGCGCAGATCAAGGGTCGTGTAGCCCTGGCCTTGTTGCAGGCGGGTGTGCACCGAACAGCCCATGCACGAGTCAAGCAGCGTGGCTGCATAGCCGCCGTGCACGATGCCCAGCGGGTTGTAGTGCTGCGGCCCGGGCGTGCCTTGAAAGACGAAACTGCCGGGCGACCACTCGATCGGCACGAAATCTATCAGCTCGCCGATGGGCGGGTGCGGCAGTTCACCACTACCGATGCCATCGAAGAACGCCTGCGGCGTCAGTTGCGCGACGTCGGCCAGGCTCATGCTGCCGGACTTGCCCAACCGGGCGCGGGCGGTCTGTTCCTGCGCCAGCCAGAGGGCCAGTGTTTCTTGGCGAGAGGTGCTTTGCATGGGCATTCACTCCGCAAGCCGCATCCGACGGGGCGTCGGCGGGCGTTAAATTATGGTCATAATCTCGCTGTTCAATGACGATCGCAATACCATATATGTCCACTGGTGGCCAAAGCGCTCAGTCAGTGAGGTGGGTAGCGAGCAAGGCAGGAAAAGAGGCGTGTGAATACCGCAAAATAAAGCGGAGCGCAGTCGTGGGATCGCCGCGCTCCAGTGGTCGACTGGCGGGCCTCTCAGGCATGCCCGTCCTTCTTGACGAAATGCTTGTGCATGTCGGCCGTCAGCGCTTCGACCCGTTCCGTCAGCAGCTTGGTCATCTCGGTCAGGCGTGTGTTCTGCTCCAGTAATTCCAGCATTTGCGCGGTGTTTTGCGCCGCCCGCGCCATGCGTTCTTCATTGGCCACGGCGAGCGCTTCGCGGTGCTGCGCGTCAGCATCGGAACTGGCTTTGTCGCGAGCGGCCTGGCGCGTCTGGGCAAGCAGGATCAGTGGCGCGGCATAAGCCGACTGCAGGCTGAACGCCAGGTTGAGCAGGATGAAGGGATAAACGTCGAACGTCACCAGGCCGCTCAGGTTGGCGCCAACCCACAGCAGCACAATGAGCGTCTGCGCGCCCAGGAACGTCGGCGTGCCGAAAAAGCGCGCGAAGGCTTCGGCCTTCAGTGCGAACGCATCGTTGCCGAACGTGGGCGCAAGGTGCGCATGGCCTTTATGAAAACGCAGATGATCGACAGGTGGCGAGGCGGGCAGGGCGGTGGCGTCCGGATTGACGGGTTCAGTCGGGGCAACGGGCATGGTGGCTTCCTGAAGGCAAAGACAGATGCCCACTATAGGCCTGAATGCCCGGAATTTAACGCAGCCCGTGACGGCGGCAGCGAGGTTGCGCGGGCACGTTGGTGCCCGCAGGCGTGAAAGCCGAGCGTCAGTCCACCGGATCGGGGTACAACGGCTTGGACCGATGCATGATGTTGGCGTAGTCGTAGACGTACTGGCGACCCGCGTGACTGGTCATGCGCAGGCGATCGATCAGTTGTCGCTCTTTCTTGTTCAGGTATCTCAACCCTTGGTGGTCACTGGACTTGAGGCGATCACGTTCATGGGCGTCAGGGAAAGTGATGACGTTCGTCATGAAATATCTCCTTGGTTGAATCCTTGTGCCCGGCTCCATATCCGGGTTCACCTTTATGGTGCGACCCCGCACCTTACCCACAAAAAGTCGACCCCTTCAACCCTGCAATGGATCAACGGATCACACCACCTGCACGATCTCGAACGATTGCCGGCTGCCGTTGACAACGATCTCGACCTCATCGCCGTCGAACTTGCCCAGCAGCGTCTGGCCGAGCGGGGCCCTGGCGGTGATCACCGTGACAAGGCCTTCGTCCACGCTGACTTTCAGGCCCGCGGCATCCGGCCCGAGAAACAACTGCCGGGCGACACCGCTCGCCGATTCCAGCACGATCAGGTCGCCTGACTGAATGCCGCGCAGCTCATCGAAAGGCTTGAGCGTGAGGTTGCGGTACTCCATGAGCGACTGACGTATTTCCTCGACCCGGCGCGCGTGGCCGGCCGCCAGATACGACGCCTCCAGCCCCAGCGTGTCGTACTTGTTTTCGGCGATGTTCTCTTCATGCGTCGCGGTTTCGTAGGCCGTTTGCGCGGCGCGAATGGCGACGTCGAGATCGATTTCGAGTGTTTCGATGATCCGCTGCAGGACCCGTGGCTTGTTCATGAAAATGGCGTGTCTCGTCAAAGGGTTCAGCCGCAGAACTGATAGATCGCCGCGCGACTCTTCTCGCTGGGCGCGGTCTGGTTCTGCTGCATCCAGAACTGGCATTTCGGGCCATTGAAGTTGCGCTGGCGCTCGGCCTGTTCGACCTGTTCGGCCTGCCGCGCTTCGCCTTCGCGCAGGATCTGCCGGTATTGATCGAACATCGGATTGTCGCTTTCGGGATTTGCTTTGGCGGCTGGCGGGGTCGTCAACTCGCTGGCGGTGTTCTTCAGTGCCTGGGTCTGCTCGGCCGGTAAGGCTTTATAGACCAGCCAGGCCGTCAGCAGCACGGCCAGAAAACCCAGCCAGATCCCGGCAGCAATGGACAGTACGAGCTTCAATGGATGGAGGGTAACGGACAATTCGCGACGGTTGACGTACATGGCAGACTCCGGGCTTGCGCAGTGTCGATGGCGGAATTGTCGCACGACCGGGGCTGGAGATTCTGCGCCGTTATGAAGGACAATTCGCTTTTTTGAACATCCTCAGGGGATCGGGATGAAAGCCTCTTGGGATATTTTCTGCACCGTTGTGGATAACTTCGGCGACGTCGGCGTGACGTTTCGTCTGGCCCGTCAACTGGTCGCTGAGCATGGCATGGACGTGCGTCTGTGGGTGGACGACCTGACGGCGTTCGCCCGTCTGTGTCCTGCTGCCGACCCGCAGGCGCCGCAACAGTGGCACGACGGCGTCAACGTGTGTTTCTGGCCGAAGGACTGGCGCGCCGCCGAGCCTGCCGACGTCGTGATCGAAGCGTTCGCCTGTCATCTGCCGCCGGCCTACATCGACGCCATGAAAGCGCGCACGCCGCGCCCGCTCTGGCTGAACCTCGAATACCTGAGCGCTGAAGAGTGGGTGACCGGCTGCCATGGACTGCCGTCGCTGCAGTCCAGCGGCATCCAGAAGTTCTTCTTCTTTCCGGGCTTTCGGAGCACCACCGGCGGCTTGTTGCGCGAAGCCGGGTTGATCGAACGGCGCCATGCCTTCGAGCAGGATCCGGCCGCGCGGCAGGCATTTCTCGCCCGGCTGGGCGTTCACCCCGAACACGACGCCACACAAACGCCGACGCAGTTGATCTCGCTGTTTGCCTACGAGCACGCTGGGCTTGGCTCCTGGCTGGACTGCCTGGCGTTTGCCGACCGTAAAACCCACCTGTTGGTGCCGGAAGGGCGGATTCTGGGCGATGTTCAGCGCTGGCTTGCGGTGGATGAGCTCAAGGCCGGCGACCTGAACCAGCGCAATGCCCTGACTATTCAGGTGCTGCCATTCGTGCGTCAGGAGGACTACGACCTGCTGCTGTGGTGCTGCGATTTCAACGTGGTACGCGGCGAGGACTCTTTCGTGCGCGCGCAGTGGGCCGGCCGGCCGCTGATCTGGCACATCTATGAGCAGGACGACGACGCACACTGGGCCAAGCTCGATGCGTTTCTGGAGCTGTATCTGGACGGGTTATCCACAGGCGCGGCCCAGGCGCTGACCGATGTCTGGCGCAACTGGAACGCAGGGCAGGACATGGCGGCAAGCTGGACAACCCTGCAGGCACATCGCGCTGAACTGTCCCGGCATGCGCAACGATGGTGTCTGGAACAGGCCTTGCAGGATGATCTGACGACTGCGCTGGTACACTTTTACCGAAATTGGATATGATACGCGGCCTTGTATTAAGCCCTGTACGAAAAGTGGCTTTTCGTACAGGGCTTAGAAAGTACTTCCATCCAAATTCGGATATTCGTAATGAAAACTGGTAAAGAGCTTAAACCCGGTACCGTGATCCGTATCGACAACGATCCTTGGCTGGTTCAGAAAGCTGAATTCACCAAGTCCGGTCGTAACAGCGCGATCATGAAGACCAAGCTGAAGAACCTGCTGACCGGCTACAAGACTGAAACCGTCTACAGCGCCGACGACAAGCTGGACGACGTGATCCTGGACCGTAAAGAAGCCACCCTGTCTTTCATCAGCGGCGACTCCTACACGTTCATGGACACCACTGACTACACCATGTACGAACTGAACGCCGAAGACATCGAAAGCGTTCTCCCTTTCATTGAAGAAGGCATGACCGACGTCTGCGAAGCCGTTTTCTTCGAAGGCCGTCTGGTTTCCGTAGAACTGCCGACCACCATCGTGCGTCAGATCGACTACACCGAAGGCTCCGCTCGCGGCGACACTTCGGGCAAAGTCATGAAGCCAGCCAAGCTGAAAAACGGCACCGAGCTGAGCGTTGCTGACTTCATCGAAATCGGCGACATGATCGAGATCGATACCCGTGAAGGCGGTTCCTACAAAGGCCGTGCCAAGTAAGCACTGCTCGCGTAACGCCACACACGAAAAAGCCCGACCATTGAGTCGGGCTTTTTTGTGGGCGATGGTTTTGTTCGGTTACCAGTTCATGGCGTTCTTCTCTGGTCACTGAATCGTGTTGAACACACCGGCCTCATCGCGAGCAAGCTTGTGTCTTCAAGTGAGGTAATGTCAGAGGTGAGAGGGGTGGATGGACGCACGTCCTGTAGGAGCGCGCTTGCCCGCGATCTGCCGGGGACCGGCAGCAAAACCGGTGAATGCGGTGTGTCAGGCATGACGCGGTTGCAGGTTTTACGACTGCTGCGCAGCCGATCGCGGGCAAGCGCGCTCCTACAGGGTAATGCGGCGCCGACTGGTATCGAGCAAGGCCACAAACCTGTAGGGCAAGTTTGCTCGCGATGAGGCCGGATCGATCAATGCAGATCTATCCGGCTGACATCTTTTTTACTTCAGATGAACCTTCAACTCTTGCGACGCCTGCAACATCGCCGAGCGCACTTCCGGCACCTGGCTGACCACGTTGAGCAGACCGTAGTCGTGGATCATGCCGTTGTAGCGCACGGCGGTCACCGGAACGCCAGCCTGATCCAGTTTGCGGGCATACGTTTCGCCTTCGTCACGCAGTACGTCGGCACCGGCGGTCTGCACCAGAGCAGGGGGCAGGCCTTTGAGCTGATCCAGTGTGGCGCGCAGCGGTGAAGCGTAAATCTCGGCGCGCTGCTTCGGATCGGTGGTGTAGTTGTCCCAGAACCACTTCATCATGTTGCGGGTGAGGAAGTGCCCCTCGGCAAACTGGTCATACGAACCGGTGTCGAAGTTGGCGTCGGTTACCGGCCACAGCAGCACCTGATAACGAATGGCCGGCGTACCCTTGTCTTTGGCCATCAGGCTGACGACGGCCGCCATGTTGCCACCGACGCTGTTGCCGGCCACGGCCAGACGCTTGCCATCGACGTTGATCTCCTTGCCGTGCTCAGCCACCCATTTGGTGGCCGCGTAGGCCTGGTTGATCGCGGTCGGGTAGTGCGCTTCAGGCGACGGCGTGTAGTTCACGAACACCGCCACCGCCCCCGAACCCTCGACCAGATCCCGCACCAGACGCTCGTGGGTTGGGTAGTCGCCCAGCACCCAGCCGCCGCCGTGGAAGAACATGAACACTGGCAAGGTGCCTTTCACGCCAGCCGGACGCACGATGGTCAGGCTGATGTTCTGGCCGTCGGCCGAGATGGTCTTCTGGCTGACATCGGCTTTGGGCAGTGTCAGCTTGACCCCGGCCTGAGCGCCGGTCAGCACGGCCCGTGCATCCTTGGGCGAAAGCTGCTCGATCGGCTTGCCGCCGCCCGAGTTCAGCGCGTCGAGGAATGCCTGGGTGTTGTGCTCGACGCCGCTGTCGGTCGCCGCAAACGCGTTGCCGATGGACAGTGCGAGAAGCGAGCCCGCCAGAATCTTGCCAAATGTGTTCATGTTCTTCTCCTTCCTGGTCGAGGTGTCAGACGGTGACGTGCAGGCGAACGTCAACGTTTCCGCGGGTGGCGTTCGAGTACGGGCAGACCTGGTGAGCAGCGTCGACCAGTGCTTGAGCGTCGGCTTGTTCCAGGCCAGGCAGGCTGATGTGCAGATCGATGTCCAGACCGAAGCCGCCAGGGATCTGACCGATGCCGACGTGGGCAGTGATCGAGGCGTCGGCAGGGATGCTGCGTTTGCTCTGACCGGCGACGAATTTCAGCGCGCCGATGAAGCAGGCCGAGTAGCCGGCGGCGAACAGTTGCTCAGGGTTGGTGGCTTCACCGCCAGCGCCGCCCAGTTCTTTCGGGGTGGCCAGTTTCACGTCGAGAATCTTGTCGCTGGAAACAGCACGGCCATCACGGCCACCGGTAGCGGTTGCAACTGCGGTATAGAGCGCTTTCATGATATTTCCTCACTTGAATGATGTTGGCCTGAGCCGGTTATGTTTAGCGCTAAAAGTTTGTGCGCTAAGCAAGTGAGATGAAATGTAATGCGCTAATGATTAGTGCGCAAGATAAATTTTCGAGATTTATCAAAAAAAACCGCGCTCTGTCGGTCATGTGTGATTTAACTGATTGATAAATAATGATTTATTTTCAGAAAGATTTTCCTCGCGAGGTCGAGGTTTTTAGCAGTCTGCCTGCTCGCGGAAGGGCCCTTCAATCCATCGGCGCCACAAGGTGGTGTCTCTACCGCGCTATCGCCACCCGATTTGTTGGAGCGCGCTGCCCGTGAACGCATTCATGCAGGCACCCTCCTGATATCTGCACGGACGCTTTCGCGGGCAAGCGGGCCCTTGCAGAAATCTGTGACAGGGTCTGGCGTAAATGAAAAGGCCAGCAACGAGGCTGGCCTGAAGTGAAGGGGGGTAATCAGATGCTGCCGTGCAGATGCCCGCGCAGGCCGAGCAGGTCCTGTTGCAACGCTTTCAGTTGTTCCACCGTGATTCCGCTGGCCGCGAGAATGCATTGCGGAATCCGCTTGGCCTTTTCGTGCAGCGCTTTACCCTGATCAGTCAGTGTCAACAGCACCACACGTTCGTCTTCCTTGCTGCGCGTGCGCTTGATCAAGCCTTCGGTTTCAAGCCGTTTGAGCAGCGGCGTCAGTGAGCCCGGATCGGTCAACAATCGCGTGCTTACTTCTCCTACCGTCAAGCCGTCTCGTTCCCACAAGACCAGCATCGCCAGGTATTGTGGATAGGTCAGGTTCAGTTCCAGCAACAGCGGCTTGTAGACCTTGGTCATCATCAGAGACGTGGAATACAAGGCAAAACACAGCTGGTTGTCCAGCAGCAAGTCCTCGCAACTGCCAGCTCCAGCTGTCGCGGAGCTATCGTCGGCGTTCATGGGTGTTCCTCGATTGAACGAAATGACCACTAATTTAGTGTCATGATCTTTAATGCACCAGATAATTTCGGTAATCGCCGACAGGGTGTTTCTCTATCGAAGCGGACTGACGCCGATCGTGACCTTTATCGCCGCCTGCGGATTTCCCTGATTGCCGCGAGTGAGTAGGATGCGCGCGTTCCCATACCGCAACTGAAAACAGAGGATCGGGCGTGATTGTCGATGTAGTGATGTACCTGCTGCTGGGTGCTGCCATGGGCACCTTGGGCGGATTGTTCGGAATTGGCGGCGGGCTGGTGGCCATTCCGGCGCTGGGCGTGCTGTTCGGCCTCGATCAGCAACTGGCACAAGGCACCGCGTTGCTGATGGTGCTGCCCAATGTGTTGCTGGCGTTGTGGCGTTACAACCAGCGCAACAGGATATCGGTGCGCAACGCCATGTCGCTGATCGTGCCAAGCTTCATCATGTCCTGGCTGACGTCCTTGTGGGCCGTGCGGATCGACCCCCAGAGCATGCGCATCGGCTTCGTCGCGTTTCTCGTCGTCCTGACGCTGTTCAACGTGATTCAAATGTACTGGCGCAAAGGCCACTCAGGGCCGCAGCTTCGACATGGCCGGTGGCTATGGGTGCTGGGCCTGGGCTCCGGCGTGACCGCGGGAATGTTCGGCGTCGGCGGCGGGGTGATCGCAACGCCGATCCTGACCGGCATCTTCGGCGCCAGTCAGGTGGCCGCCCAAGGGCTGGCGCTGGCCCTCGCAGCCCCGGCGACCATTATCACGATGACCACATACGCGCTGCATGGCCACGTCGACTGGCGGATGGGAATCCCGCTGGCCATCGGCGGCCTTGCCAGCATCAGTTGGGGCGTTGCGCTCGCCCACAGTCTGCCGGAGCGCTTGCTCAGATCGCTGTTCTGCGTGTTCCTGGTGATCTGCGCGATCATGCTCTGTTTCCGGGTCTGACCGATCGCTACAGCTTGAAGCCCTCGGCGATGTGATCGGCCAGGCACTCGGTGATCGGTGAGGGATTGTTCGGATTACGCAGCAGGACGATGCTCGCCGACGGCAGCTGCGGCAAGCCCTCCGCTTCGCCAAGCACGCGCAGATCAGGGGTGATCAGGCTCTGCAATTGCGCGGTCACGGCGAGCCCGGCGCTGACCACGGCCATGATCGCCGACAGGCTGGCGCTGGTGTAGGCCACGCGATATTCGCGCCCGCCGGCGTCCAGCGCATTGACCGCCCACAGGCGGCAGAAACAGTCGTTGTTGAACATCGCCAGTGGAAGCGGCGTCTGTTCGTGCGGGCAGAACCCTGCGGCCTCTGCCCAGACGAAGCGTTCCTGACGCAGAATCTGGCCGATCTCCTTGCCGGGCTCGCGGGTCACGATGCTCAAGTCCAGGTCCTGACGCTGCAGCAGTTGCGCCGATGATTCACAGTGCACTTCGACCTGCACCAGCGGATACGCCTGAGCGAAGCGCTGCAGGATGCCCGGCAGGAAACGCATTACGTAGTCATCCGGCGTACCGATTTTTACCGTGCCGACCATGTGCGGCTCACGCAGCGTGTTGAACACCTCGCTGTGCAGTTTCAGGATGCGCCGGGCATAACCCAGCAGCACCTGGCCCTCCGCCGTGAGGTTGAGCGTGCGGCCGTCCTTCAGGAACAGCGGCCGGCGGACGACGTCATCCTCAAGCCTTTTCATCTGCATGCTGACCGCCGACTGCGTGCGGTTGACCACCTCGCCAGCCTTGGTGAACCCGCCTTCGTCGGCAATCGCAACGAAGGTGCGCAGCAGTTCGCTGTCAATGCTTGGGTAGCTGGTCATACATCAATCTCCCAGATGCAGTACATAAGAAACATTCGTTGGATTGATCTTAAGCCTGGCGAGAGAATCTGCCCATCCCCACTTGGAGGGCAAGACGATGAAAGGTCAAAAAGGTTACGTACTGGTGATGAAAACCCTGTCGCGGGAGTCGGGGCCTGAGCGTTGGTGGACTGCGATGACGACGCAGATCGCCCGCTGGCGCAGGCTCCACCGCGAACGCAGGCAGCTGGCTGCATTGAGTGACGATGCGCTCAAGGACATCGGTCTGAGCCGGGCCGATGTGTACCAGGAAGCGGAGCGTCGTTTCTGGGATGACCCGATGAAGCATTGAGGCGACGGGCCTTGCAGTTCTCACGGCAGCCGGCGCGGTAGGCAGCGCGGGTCTTGATGAGGTAGTTTTGCGGATCGATCAGGAGGTACTGAATGCCCGCAGAACTGCCGATTCAGCAAAAACTGTCCATCAAACAGGCGCGTCGTCTGGCGCTGGCTGCCCAGGGATTCAATGGTCGGCAGCGGCCGGCGACCATCAAGGCCAGCCATGTCACGCAGCTGATCGAGCGTCTCGGTGTGCTGCAGATCGATTCGGTCAATGCACTGGTGCGCTCGCACTATCTGCCTTTGTATTCGCGGCTGGGCAACTACCCGCAGAAGCTTCTGGATGACGCCGCCTGGAGCCAGGGCAGGCAACGCAAACTGTTCGAATACTGGGGGCATGAAGCGTCATTGCTGCCCGTGGATCTGTACCCGCTGATGCGCTGGCGCATGCAGCATGCGGCTCAAGGTGAAGGTATCTATCAGCAGCTGGCCAGCTTCGGACGCGAGCAGCAGCCGACCATCGCGCGCGTGTTGCAGGCGGTGCGTGATCAAGGCGCGCTGGGGGCGGGCAGCCTCAGTACGCGTCAGGAGCGCGCGGGACCGTGGTGGGACTGGAGCGCTGAAAAGCTGGCGCTGGAATGGCTGTTTGCCGCTGGCGAGGTGACGGTTGCCGGGCGTCGCGGATTCGAGCGGCTTTATGATCTGCCCGAACGGGTTCTGCCCGACGCGATCATCCAGCACCCTGAACTGGACGAGGGCCAGGCCCAGCGCGGACTGCTCCTGCACGCCGTCGGAGCGCTGGGCGTCGGCACCGAAAAAGACATCCGTGATTACTTTCGTCAGGACCCGGCGCCCGCCAGGGCCGGGCTGGCAGCGCTGGTGGAGGAGGGGCGCATCAACGTGGTTCAGGTGCAAGGCTGGAAGCAGACAGCCTACGCATTGCCCGAGCTGAGCGTGCCACGCAAGGTGGCGACCAGTGCACTGCTTTCTCCGTTCGATTCCTTGATCTGGGAGCGTGCGCGCACCGAGCGCCTGTTCGATTTTCATTACCGCCTGGAAATCTACACGCCCGCCCACAAGCGTGTGTATGGCTATTACGTGCTGCCGTTTCTGTACAACGAACGCATCGCGGCGCGCATCGACCTGCGGGCCGAAAGGGCTGCCGGGAGGCTGGCCGTGCATGCCGTACACGAAGAACAGCCGGGGCTGGACGAGGAGGGCATGCATGCCCTGGCGCTGAACCTGCGACAATTGGCCAACTGGCTGGGTTTGCCCGACGTGTTGATCAATTGCCAACGCGCCAGTGCCGCGCGCCTGCGAGAGGCATTCGTCGCCAGCGGTTTTGATCACCTGTAACGAAACGTTCGAGGTCAGCCGGGAATGGTCCAGCGCAGACAGCCTCGATTCCGTAATGTGAAATCCACGCCTTGCGCCGTTGTAGGACCGGCTTTAGCCGGGAACCGTCCGGCGCAGGCACTCTGAATTCCGGGGTGTGAAATCCGACGCCTTCCCGGCTGAACCCAATCCTGCAGAAACAGCGCGCCCGCTCGCGCGACTTACCGACGCACTTGCTTCAACGTCTCGGCAATCAAGAACGCCAGTTCCAGCGACTGATCTGCGTTCATTCGGGGATCGCAATGGGTGTGGTACCGATCCGACAGCCCATCCTCGGTAATCGGACGTGCGCCACCGATGCATTCGGTCACGTTCTGCCCGGTCATTTCGATGTGAATGCCGCCTGCGTAGGTGCCTTCGGCCTGATGCACCTGGAAGAACTGCTTCACCTCACCCAGAATCTGCGCGAAGTCGCGGGTCTTGTAGCCGCTGCTGGCTTTGATCGTATTGCCATGCATCGGATCGGAACTCCACAGCACCTTCTTGCCCTCGCGCTCCACCGCACGGATCAGGGCCGGAAGGTGGTCGCCCACCTTGTTGGCGCCCATTCGCGCGATCAGGTTCAGGCGGCCAGGATCGTTGTCGGGGTTGAGGATGTCGATCAGACGAATCAGGTCATCGGTGTTCATGCTCGGGCCGACTTTCACCCCGATCGGGTTTTTCACGCCGCGCAGGAATTCGACATGCGCGCCGTCGAGCTGGCGGGTGCGGTCGCCGATCCACAGCATGTGCGCCGAACAGTCATAGAAGTCATTGGTCAGGCTGTCACGGCGCACGAAGGCTTCTTCGTAATTGAGCAGCAGCGCTTCGTGGGCGGTGAAGAAACTGGTCTCGCGCAATTGCGGTGAGGTGTCCATTCCGCAGGCGCGCATGAACGCCAGCGTCTCGTCGATGCGATCGGCGAGCTGGCTGTACTTGTCCGACAGCGCCGAATTGGCGATGAAATCAAGGTTCCACTGATGCACCTGATGCAGGTCGGCGAAACCACCCTGGGCGAACGCGCGCAGCAGGTTCAGCGTCGCGGTGGACTGGTGGTAGGCCTGCAGCAGGCGATCCGGGTCCGGCACACGGCTCTTTTCGTCGAAGCCGATGCCGTTGACGATGTCGCCGCGATAAGCCGGCAGCGTCACGCCATCCACGGTTTCGTCGTTCGAGGAGCGGGGTTTGGCGAACTGGCCGGCCATGCGTCCGACCTTGACCACCGGGCAGCCCGCCGCGAACGTCATGACGATTGCCATCTGCAACAGTACTTTGAAGGTGTCGCGGATCTTCGCGGCGGAGAACTCGAAGAAGCTCTCGGCGCAGTCGCCCCCTTGCAGCAAGAACGCCCGACCCTCGGTCACTTCGGCGAACTGTCGGCGCAGCTCGCGCGCTTCCCCGGCGAATACCAGCGGCGGAAAACTGCCCAGCGTCTGCTCGACACGCCGCACATGCTCGGCGTCAGGGTATTGAGGTTGCTGCTGGATAGGCAGGGCCCGCCAGCTGTCGGGACTCCAGGGTTGGCTCATGGTGAACTCGAGGTCAGTGCGATCGGACCGTCATGGTAGCAGTTCACCTGGATAATTTGCGTGACCTGCCGGGGCTGCATGCCTGACAATCCGCGCGCCAAACCTGATTGATCAAGAGAGCTGCAATGACCGAGGAGCGTGTTGAGCGCGTGCTGGCTGAGGTTCACGATGACTTCGGCATGATTCGCGTGCTGGAAGTGGCGGATTACCGCTTTCTGGAATTCGGCGACGCCATCGAGCAGAGCTGCACGTTCACGGCCGATCCTGCCTGGCTGGAGTACGACTACACCCGCGCCATGCTGATCGGAGCGCTGTGCCATGAGGCGCCGGAAAGTGCGCTGTTCATGGGGCTTGGCGCCGGAACGCTGACCCAGGCCTGCCTGAAATTCCTGCCCCTGGACGACGTCGAGGCCATCGAGCTGCGTGCCGACGTGCCACGTCTGGCGATGGAGTTCATGGGTTTGGCAGACGATCCGCGTCTGTACATCCGCATTGGCGACGCCCTGGAATTGCTGCCGACGGCGGAAAACGCCGACCTGATCTTCGTTGACCTGTACACCGACACCGGGCCCGCAGTGGGCCATCTGGCCTGGGGTTTCCTGGAAAAGTGCCAGCAACGGCTGAACCCGGGAGGCTGGCTGGTCATCAATCAGTGGGCCTCGGACGACGGCAAACCCTTGGGCGCGGCGCTGTTGCGCGGCCTCTATCACCGTCATTACTGGGAGCTGCCGGTGAAGGAGGGCAATGTTATCCTCATCGTGCCTGCCGATCTGGATCAGACGCTGGACATGGATGCCCTGATCCAGCGTGCCGAAGGGCTGGCCCCGCAGTTGGGCTACTCGCTGCTGCCGCTGATCAAGACCCTGCGCCCGGCCACCTGATCAGCGCCCTTTGAAGTCCGCCGCGCGTCCCTCCCGCAGCGCGCTCAGGCCCTCGCCGGCGTCGTCGCTTTCAATCACTCGCCGCACCAGCTGCGGCAACGCGTGCGCGGCGGCGCTTTCACCCTCCAGCACCGCCTGGCGCGCAGACTCCAGCGTGGCGCGGATGCCTAGCGGCGCGCGGTCAGCGACATGCTGCGCAAGGCGCAGGGCGGCAGGCAGGAGGTCTTCCGGCGCCATGACTTCCTGCACCAGCCCCATGCGACAGGCCTCATGGGCGTCGAACTCGTCGCCGGTCAGCAGCCAGCGCATGGCGTTGCCCCACCCGGCGATCTGATGCAGGCGCAGCGTCGCGCCGCCAAACGCAAAGATGCCGCGCTGCACCTCCAGATGCGCGAAGCGGGCGTTGCTCGCACACAGATTGATGTCGGACGCGAGCATCAGCTCGATACCCAGCGTCAGGCAGTAACCCTGCGCCGCGACGATCACCGGTTTACTGACTCTTGGCCCGACGAACAGACCCCACGGGTCGTAGCCGCCTGGCGGCAGTTTCCAGCCGTCCTTGAGCGCCGGTCCTGCTTCGGCCAGATCGAGGCCTGCGGTGAAGTGATCGCCATGGGCGAAGACCACGGCGACCCGCGCCTGATCGTTACGCTCGAATTCACCGTAAGCCAGACTGAGCTGGTCGAGCATTTCCATGTCGAACGCATTGCGTTTGGCGACGCGGTCCAGTCCGATGAGCATGATGGCCCCTCGCTGTTCCCGGCTGACGTGGCCTTTGATGGAAGAGGTCATGTCCGAATTTCCTGCATGCTGAGTAGGAAGGGAGGGTGACTGCCTGACTGATGAGGTGAATCGTTTAAGCCCCCGCCGCCAGTAATACCGGGCTCTTGAAAAGTAGACACTGACTCAGGTTTGCGCAAAGCCTGTGACAGTTGGCCGCAAGGTGTTCTTTTACGGAAAAAAATCCTCACTTTTTTCAGCAATTCCGGTATAGTGCGCGCCGGCCTTTCATAGGGCCCTCGTCACGGTATGGGTTTGCGAAGCCTTCTTCACAAGCCGGTTCGGTTACGAACTATCCTTGACGATCCATTCATCAATACGTTTTCGCAAATCCCCGCCGACAAAGCAGCCAGGGTGACTCTAGGGTCTTACACGGCACGCGCAGCTTTGAAGCATGGGTCTTTGCGGATGCACTCAGAGGCAGACCCATGACCCAGGAAACCGGCGGCTTCGCCGCTCTCGACCTTCATCCGAATATTGTTGCAGCCGTTATCGCTACCGGCTACGAAGAGCCGTCGGCCATTCAGCAGCAATCGATCCCGATCATTCTTGCCGGTCACGACATGATCGGTCAGGCGCAGACAGGTACCGGTAAAACCGCCGCCTTCGCACTGCCTATCCTGAACCGCATCGACCCGGCAAAACGCGAGCCGCAAGCGCTGATCCTCGCGCCGACCCGCGAACTGGCCCTGCAAGTGGCCACCGCTTTCGAAACCTACGCCAAGCAAATGCCGGGCGTGACCGTTGTGGCTGTCTACGGCGGCGCGCCGATGGGCCCACAGCTGAAAGCCATCCGTAACGGCGCACAGATCGTCGTCGCCACTCCGGGCCGTCTGTGCGACCACCTGCGTCGTGACGAAAAAGTCCTGGCGACCGTGAACCACCTGGTTCTGGACGAAGCCGACGAAATGCTCAAGCTGGGCTTCATGGACGACCTGGAAGTCATCTTCAAGGCGATGCCGGAAACCCGTCAGACCGTTCTGTTCTCGGCGACCCTGCCGCAGTCGATCCGCGCGATCGCTGAACGTCACCTGAAAGACCCGAAGCACGTCAAGATCCAGAGCAAAACCCAGACCGTTACCGCGATCGAGCAGGCTCACCTGCTGGTTCACGCTGACCAGAAGACCTCTGCCGTTCTGAGCCTGCTGGAAGTCGAAGACTTCGACGCCCTGATCATGTTCGTGCGTACCAAGCAGGCCACCCTGGATCTGGCGAGCGCGCTGGAAGCCAAAGGCTACAAGGCTGCCGCACTGAACGGCGACATCGCCCAGAACCAGCGTGAGCGCGTCATCGACTCGCTCAAGGATGGTCGTCTGGACATCGTTGTCGCGACCGACGTGGCAGCTCGTGGTCTGGACGTTCCGCGTATCACTCACGTATTTAACGTGGACATGCCTTACGACCCTGAGTCCTACGTTCACCGTATCGGCCGTACCGGCCGTGCCGGTCGCGAAGGCCGCGCGCTGCTGCTGGTCACTCCGCGTGAGCGCCGCATGCTGCAGGTGATCGAGCGTGTCACCGGTCAGAAAGTGGCCGAGGTTCGCCTGCCGGATTCGCAAGCCGTTCTCGATGCTCGCATCAAGAAACTGACCAACAGCCTCGCGCCGCTGGTTGCCGACGCCGAAGCAAGCCATGGCGATCTGCTCGATCGTCTGACGGCCGACATCGGTTGCACCCCGCGTGCACTGGCTGCCGCGCTGCTGCGCAAGGCCACCAACGGTCAGGCGCTGACTTTGGCTGCGATCGAGAAAGAGCGTCCACTGGTGCCGAACAGCGCGCCGCGCGGCGACCGCGCCGATCGTCCATCGGGCGACCGTCCTGATCGTGGCGACCGTGAGCGTCGTGCACCGATGCCACTGGCTGAAGGTCGTGCTCGCTGCCGTACCGCGCTGGGCGCACGTGATGGCATCGCTGCCAAAAACCTGCTGGGCGCCATCCTCAACGAAGGTGGTCTGGCTCGCGAAGCAATCGGTCGCATCCAGGTGCGTGACAGCTTCAGCCTCGTCGAGCTGCCGGAAGATGGCCTCGAGCGTCTGCTCGCCAAGCTGAAAGACACCCGCGTTGCGGGCAAGCAGCTGAAACTGCGTCGTTATCGCGAAGACTGATCAGCCTTGAGTTGATCGTCTGAAAAAAATCCCCGACTGGTTCGGGGATTTTTTTTGCCTTGAGCGTACCTGCGCAGTGGTACGCCTCACCAAAACACCGCAAACGCTGTAGCAGCGCGCTTGCCCGCGAAGGCTTCAGTCCAGCCAGCACATCTCTGCCAGCAGGAACGGCCTCTTCGCGGGCAAGCTCGCTCCTACACTGGGATTTTGGTGGGATCGGATCATTCGCTCAGGCACGACCAGCTTGGGAGTGAGCCAACGTCTTGACGCTCTGTTCGATAGCGGCGTAACGCCCGACGCCTTCCCGGCTGAAGCCGGTCCTACGAAATGTTTGCAGCGTCAGTAGGACCGGCTTCAGCCGGGAAGAGGCCGGAACATTCGCCGGAAATCAGCGATCGCGAGCAAGCTCGCTCCTACCCCTACTGCGACGTGACACAGCCCAGCGAAACACCGCAACCCCTTGAAGACCTGTCACTCGGGCACACGCACAGCGCTCACCCGAACCTGTAGATGTCCATTCCGAGCGCGCCCATGGTGAACCCTTGGTGGGCGACGCTGTATTCGCCGCCGGCGCCTCGGGCGAAGTACAGCGGTAACAGATGCTCGTCGGTCGGATGGTTGCGCGCAGCGTTGGGAGCCTGTCTGCGATAGTCGTGCAGGGCTTCTTCATCGTTGGCGGCGAGTTTTTCGACCATCCAGTTGCGAAACTCCAGCGCCCACGGTTCCACACTTTCAGGACCTGCATGCCAGTCCAGTTCGCGCAGGTTATGGGTGATGCTGCCTGAGCCGACAATGAGCACGTGTTCTTCGCGCAGCTGTTTCAGTGCCTGACCCACGCGCGTTTGCAGCGCGGGGCCCATTCGGGTGGGAAGCGAAACCTGAACGACCGGGACATCGGCCTGCGGGTACATCAATGACAACGGCACCCACACCCCGTGATCGAACGGGCGGCGACTGTCCAGGCGGGCGGGCAACCCGGCGGCGGCCAGCAGATCCATGACACGCCGACTCATTTCAGGCAGGCCGGGCGCCGGGTATTGCACCGCGAACAAGGCGGGCGGGAAGCCTCCGAAGTCATGCCACGTCTCCGGCTGAGGGTTGGCGTTGACGAGCAGCTCGTTGCTTTCCCAGTGCGCCGAGACGATGACCACCGCCTTCGGCCGGGGCATGGCGTCTGCCAGACGCTGCAGTGCCGGACCGCTTTCACCGGGTTCCAGCGCGAGCATCGGTGAGCCGTGCGAAATGAACAGGCTGGGGAACATAACTGGCATCCTGAGCGTATAAGATGAGCCATCATCAGGCAGATCATCGATCTGAATCTAATATAAGTTTTCGTGCCATTTGATCGAATAATCAGGAGCATGTATGGAGCCGCAGTTTTGGCATGAGCGCTGGGCGATCAATCAGATCGGCTTCAATCAGGGGGAAGTGAATCCTTACCTCAAACAGTTATGGCCCGAGTTGAACCTCAAGCCCGGGGAGCGCGTGCTGGTGCCGCTTTGCGGCAAGAGCATCGACATGGCCTGGCTGGTCGATCAGCGCGCGCAGGTCGTGGGCATCGAGCTCTCGGAGAAAGCCGTGCAGGACTATTTCGCCGAGCGTCAGCAGCAACCGGCCATCGAGCAGCGTGGCGGTTTCGCGGTGTACAGCCACGGCAACTGCGAGATCTGGTGCGGCGACTTCTTTGCCTTGAAAGCTTCGGACATCGGTAATTGCACAGCGCTGTATGACCGTGCCGCGCTGATCGCGTTGCCCGCCGACATGCGCTGGCGCTACGTCGAGCAGCTCAACCGGATCCTGCCCGCCGACTGCCGGGGGCTACTGGTTTCGCTCGATTACGAACAGGCGGAAATGGACGGGCCTCCCTTTTCGGTTTCTGAGGAAGAAGTCATGCAGCTGTTGTCGCCGGAATGGAGGGTGAAGCTGATCGCCGATCATGACGTCTTGCACAAAAGTCGCAAGTTTCTCGACGCCGGGGCCAGTCGCCTGATCGAGACGGTGTACCGGATGTATCGACGCTAGGGCGCCGGGTCGACGCAGGTCGTCAGGCGAGCGCTGGCGATTCGCGCTCGAAAGAACGCGCACGAGAAAGCGCGCGCAAAAGAAAAGGGCGACTCACGTCGCCCTTTCTCATGACTGCCGATTGATCAACCGCGACGGCGCAGTGCGTCGATGCGGTCTTCCAGCGCCGGGTGGCTCATGAACAAGCCGGCCAGGCCGTGTTTCAGTCCGCCGTTGATGCCGAACGCGGTAAGGCTGTCGGGCATCTGCACAGGAACGCCCTGTTCGGAGCGCAGCCGCTGCAGCGCGCTGATCATCGCGCCGGTACCGGCCAGTCGTGCACCGGCGTCGTCGGCACGGTATTCCCGCTTGCGCGAGAACCACATGACGATGGCGCTGGCGAGGAAGCCCAGCACGATCTCCGCGAAGATCGTCGCGATGTAATACGCGATGCCCTGGCCTTCTTCGTTCTTGAAGATCACTTTGTCGACGAAGTTGCCGATGATCCGTGCGAAGAACATGACGAAGGTGTTGACCACGCCTTGTACCAGCGCCAGCGTGACCATGTCGCCGTTGGCCACGTGACCGATTTCGTGGGCCAGAACCGCTTTCACCTCATCGGGCGAGAAACGCTCCAGCAGGCCCTGGCTCACCGCGACCAGCGCGTCGTTCTTGTTCCAGCCGGTTGCGAAGGCGTTGGCCTCGTATGCCGGGAAAATACCCACTTCCGGCATTTTGATGCCAGCGTCGCGGGACAGTTGTTCTACGGTCTGCAGCAGCCATTGCTCATGACGGGTGCGGGGTTGGGTGATGATCTGGGTGCCCGTGCTCATCTTCGCCATCCATTTGGAGATGAACAGCGAGAACAGCGAGCCGGCGAAACCAAATACGGCGCAGAAGATCAGCAGCTGATTGAGGTTGAGATCAACCCCGTTGGCCGCCATGAACCCGTTGAAGCCAAAAAGGCTCAGGGTGATGCTGGCAATCAGCACGACCGCAAGGTTAGTGGCCAAAAACAGCAAGATGCGCATCATGGTTGAGAGTTTCTCCTCGTGAAGAATGTGTAACGTGTTGCGGGGTATATAAGGTGATGTCGGTGGGTATTCAACCGGGCGACTATTTCAAACTGTGTCGTTTGTCGTCACCAAGGCGATTATGGGCCGTTGGCGAGAGAGTTGGCGCAGAGCGATTGTTGCGCGATCGACTGTGACGACAGGAATTGTAGGAGCGCGCTTGCCCGCGATTGCGCTCTGTCAGGCGATCATTACTTCACAGACAAACCGCTGTCGTGGGCAAGCGCGCTCCTACAGGAGCAGCATTACTGCTTGTACGACTTCAGGAAATTGCCGATCCGTCCGATCGCCTGCTCAAGGTCATCCACGCGTGGCAGTGTCACCACGCGGAAGTGGTCCGGCCATGGCCAGTTGAAGGCGGTGCCCTGAACGATCAGCAGCTTCTCCGACAGCAGCAGGTCCAGCGCGAACTTCTCGTCGTTGTGGATCGGGCAGATCTTCGGATCGATACGCGGGAAGGCATACAGCGCGCCCATTGGTTTGACGCAGCTGACACCTGGAATGTCGTTGAGCAGCTCCCAGGTGCGGTTGCGCTGTTCGAGCAGGCGGCCCGGCGGCAGGATCAAATCGTTGATGCTCTGGTAGCCGCCCAGCGCAGTCTGGATCGCGTGCTGGCTCGGCACGTTGGCGCACAGGCGCATGTTGGCCAGGATATCGATGCCTTCGATGTAGCTCTGAGCGTTGTGTTTCGGGCCGGAAATGGCGATCCAGCCGGAACGGAAACCCGCTACCCGGTAGGATTTGGACAGGCCGTTGAAGGTCAGGCACAGCAGGTCCGGCGCCAGCGATGCGGTGCAGATGTGCACGGCATCGTCGTAGAGAATCTTGTCGTAGATTTCGTCGGAGAACACCACCAGATTGTGCTGACGGGCGATCTCCAGCATGCCCAGCAGGACTTCTTTGGAGTACACCGCACCGGTCGGGTTGTTCGGGTTGATGATCACCATGGCCTTGGTGTTCGGCGTGATCTTGGCCTTGATGTCATCCAGATCAGGCCACCAGTTGGCCTGCTCGTCGCATAGGTAATGCACCGGGTTTCCGCCGGACAGCGCCACCGCAGCGGTCCACAGCGGATAATCCGGTGCGGGCACCAGCACTTCGTCGCCGTTGTTGAGCAGAGCCTGCATCGACATCACGATCAGCTCCGAGACGCCGTTGCCCAGGTAAATGTCTTCGATGCCGACGCCTTCGACCTGCTTCTGCTGGTAGTACTGCATCACTGCCTTGCGCGCGCTGAACAGGCCTTTGGAATCGCTGTAGCCTTGCGCGGTCGGCAGGTTGCGGATCACGTCCTGAAGAATTTCGTCCGGCGCCTCGAAACCAAACGGCGCCGGGTTGCCGATGTTCAGCTTGAGGATGCGATGACCTTCCTCTTCCAGGCGCTTGGCGTGCTTGAGCACTGGCCCGCGAATGTCGTAGCAGACGTTGGCGAGCTTGTTCGATTTGCTGAACTGCATGGTGATTGATCCCGAAAATATACGGCCCGCCGCGTGAGAAGAGGACGGACCGCTGAGCACAACGCCATCAAAATGGGTTTGTGTAGTCGAAACGTGGGTGACAGACTGGCGTCAAATGAAGGCGCAATCATACGTGCCACCCGATCAGTGGAAAAGACACAGATCGGGCTTTTTCAGTTGTGGAGGTGTACCTGTGGAAAAGCTGGAAAAAACCCTCGAAGAATGGAAACAGATGCTCGATCCGGAGCAATACAACGTCTGTCGCCTCAAAGCCACCGAGCGTCCTTTCACTGGCAAGTACAACAGCACCAAAACCGACGGCGTCTATCACTGCGTGTGCTGCAACGATCCACTGTTCGACTCGACCACCAAGTTCGATTCCGGCTGCGGCTGGCCCAGCTTCTACGCGCCGATCGAAGGCAGTGCAGTGGTGGAAGTGCGCGATGTCAGCCACGGCATGATTCGCACCGAAGTCGTCTGCGCCAAGTGCGATGCCCATCTGGGCCACGTGTTTCCGGACGGTCCGCCGCCGACCGGTCTGCGTTACTGCATCAACTCGGTGTGCCTGGACCTGGTCCCGCGCCAGGGCTGAGCCTGCGACACTGATCCTATGAGTCGATATCACCGATGATAATCAGATGGCGCGCCATTGATCGGCGCGCTAATTTGGCGGCTTAACTCTCTTCGAGGCATCGCCATGAGCGACAACCTGCTGAACATTCCGGTGCAGACGATCAAAGGCGAGCAGAAAACCCTCGCTGATTTCGCGGGCAAGGCGGTGCTGGTGGTCAATACCGCGAGCAAATGCGGCTTCACTCCGCAATACAAAGGCCTTGAGCAGCTGTGGCAGGGCTACAAGGATCAGGGGCTGATGGTGCTGGGCTTTCCGTGCAACCAGTTCGGCAAGCAGGAACCCGGCAACGAGGGCTCGATTTCGGAGTTCTGCGAGCTGAACTACGGCGTGACATTCCCGCTGTTTAAAAAGATCGAGGTCAACGGCGCCAATGCTCATCCGCTGTTCGTGCAGCTGAAAAAGCAGGCGCCCGGTCTGCTCGGTTCAGAAGCCATCAAGTGGAATTTCACCAAATTCCTGATCGGCCGGGATGGCAAGCTGGTCAAGCGTTACGCGCCGCTGACCAAACCCGAAGAGCTGAAATCCGATATCGAAGCATTGTTGAAATAGCAGCGTGCCCTCACGGGTCGCGCTTGCCCGCCAAGCCAGCCGTTAATGCGCTTGAACCACTGGAATCCACTGATCCAGCAAGTGGCTCAGTTCTTCCCGGTGAAACGGCTTGGCGAGGTAGTCGTTCATGCCGATGTTCTTGCAGTGCTCGCGTTCTTCCGGCATGGCGTTGGCGGTCAGGGCGATGATCGGCAGGTCAGGCCATTTCCCGCTCTGGCGGATCAGGCGAGTTGCTTCGTAGCCATCCATCACCGGCATGTTGCAGTCCATCAACACCAGATCGAATGAGCCGTGTTCCAGTTGCTGCAACGCTTCTGCGCCATTGCCGCTGACCACGACTTCGCAGCCCAGCTTGCCGAGCATGCCTTTGGCCACCAGTTGATTCACCGGGTTGTCTTCCACCAGCAGAATGCGCGCCCGGAAAGGCGAGGGCAGGCCGTCGCGGGGGCGTTCCACGCGGATTTGCCCTTCCATGCGCAATGTGCGCGCCAGGCTCTGATGCAGCACGCTGCGCGACAGTGGACGGGCCTGTTGTTGCAAGGGCGCCAGTGCGGCGACCTGCTCGCCCGGCATGAAGTTGCCGTAAGCTGTGACCAGCAGAATCGGACCGGTCGTTCCCGGGCGAATCCCGATCAGGCATTCCGGACAATCGGTGATGAGCAGGTCGGGTTGCTCGTCCGGCTGCGGATTGTCGGCCGAAAAGTGTCGGTAATCGATGCCCCACTCGGGCAGCAGTCGACTCAACATCTCCACCAGGCCACTGTGCGCCGGACTCACCACCACCACGCGTCCTTTCAGGGCAGGCCACTGCGGGGCGGGCGTGTGCGTCGGCAATGGCAGGTCGGCGCAGAACCGGCTGCCGACGCCCGCCGTCGATTCGATGCTCAAATGCCCGTTCATGGCATCGCACAGATTGTGCGTCAGGGTCAGGCCCAGACCGGTCCCGCCGTACTGCCGCGTGATGGCAGCTTCGGCCTGGGTGAACGGCTGGAAGATTTTCGCCTGCGCGTCCTGAGCGATGCCGATGCCGGTGTCACAGACCTCGATCCGAACCTTGTCCTGGTGCTGACTGAGGCGCACGTCCACGCGACCGGCGCGGGTGAATTTCAGCGCGTTGGACAGCAGATTGCTGACGATCTGGCGAACCCGCGTCGGATCGCCCAACACCAGCGCAGGAAAGCGCGGATCGATCAGGCACGTCAGTTCGACCGCGGGCGCGGCGTTCTGCGACAGCAGGTTGGCGGTGTCCTCGATGAGGGTCGCGAGGTCGAACGGGATGCGCTCGAGCTCCAGTTGCCCGGCGTCGAATTTCGACAGATCGAGAATATCGTTGAGCAGCTCCACCAAGACCTTGCCCGAATCGTGGGCGATCAAGAGTTGCTGGCGTTGTTCGGCGCTCAGCGGCCCGTCCAGCGACAGCGCGAGCATGCCCAGCAGGCCGTTCAGCGGGGTACGGATTTCATGGCTCATGTGCGCCAGAAAGGCCGAACGCGCATGCGCCATGTCCAGGGCGGTACTGCGCGCGACCTGCAATTCCTCGTTGGACTGGCTCAGTCGCGCGTTGCTGGCCTTGAGCTCGACCGTGCGGGCAGAAACGATGTCTTCCAGTTCATTCAGGTGATCGGTGAGACGGTTTTCCGCGTCCAGCCGACGGCCGAATTCGCTGGCGACGTTTTCGAACTGCCGGTTCGCAACCTTGACCAGCACCCCGATTTCATCGTTTTCATGGCCGGGCGGGCAGGGCAGCGGGTTCTGCTTGGGGCTGCGCGGGTCGCGGCTGGCGAGCGCGCCGATGACCCCGGTCAGCGGCTTGGTCAGCGTGAGGTAGAACAGCCCCATCAGAATGCAGGCCAGCAGCAGGCTGCGGACGAAGCCGTTGAGCAAGGTGATTTCCGCGCGCTGTAAAAAGTGGCTGCCGAAGGCGAAGGTGTCGACATCCAGAGACAGCGTGCCGATTGCCTCGTTGGGCATGTGGTCCAGGTGCAGGACATCGACGAATTCCCGGCTTCGGCCGAACAGGAAATCGCTGACCATGCGGTAGGGACTCTGCGCCACCGGCCGCGACACCGCCGCCAGCAGCACATTATTGTTGTCGCTCAGGCGTGCGCCGACCACAGCGGGCGAGTGCAGCAGACCCAGCGTCAGTTCCTGGGCGAGTTCGGAGTCAATGTTGTAGGCGATGCGGGAGGCGGGGTTGTGACTGATTTGCAGCAAAGAGCGAATTTCACGATCGATGGACGCGTCTTCGCTGGCATAATCGATCGCAATCTGAAAGAGGCTGAGCAGGGTTCCCAGAATGAAGCCGATCAGCACAGTCAAACGGGCCTGTTTGAACGACAGTCGGTGGGTGATCGCTATATCCATGAGGGCGCCTGATCCGGTAGGGCACTTGCACTTCTTGTGTCCATCGCGGGCAAATCATAGCTGATCGCAGACCGGCTTTAACCAGTTAAATCAAGGAGACATCGTGGATTCTCGGTTGAACGCTTTTCTGGAACGCGCCGAATCGGTTCTGGCGCGCCTCGAGCCTTTGTTGCCGGCGCTGCGCGAGCCGGTGGACTGGGAAAAGTCGCTGGCAGCGCGTTGGGTGCGGGAGGGACGTGCGGGGTATCTGATGCCGCTGGACGTGACGCTGGACATGCGCCTGAGTGACCTGATCGGCGTCGATCGGCAGCGCGAACAACTGGGTCGCAACACCCAGCAGTTCATCGACGGCCTGCCTGCCAACCATGCGTTGCTCTGGGGTTCGCGGGGCACCGGCAAATCATCGCTGGTGCGCGCGTTGCTGGCCGAGCATGCCAAGGCCGGCCTGCGCCTGATCGAGATCGAGCGCGATCATCTGGGTGACCTGCCGCGGGTGGTCGAACAACTGCAAAAGCTGCCGCAACGTTTCGTGCTGTTCTGCGACGACCTGTCGTTCGAGTCCGGTGAGGGCGATTACCGCGTGCTTAAAAGTGTGCTCGATGGCTCGCTCGAACAGGCGCCGGACAACGTGCTGCTCTATGCCACGTCCAACCGGCGCCATCTGGTGCCGGAGAAAGAGAGTGACAACGCTCACTGGCAGCGCGGCGATGACGGCGAAATTCACCCCAGCGAAGCGGTGGAAGACAAGATCGCACTGTCGGACCGCTTCGGCCTGTGGCTGTCGTTCTACCCGTTCACTCAGGAGCATTTCCTCGACGTGGTGGAACATTGGGTCGGCGAGCTGGCGGACAAGGCCGGGCTGCCCTGGCAGCGAGACCAGGAACTCGAGATTCAGGCCGTGCGCTGGGCAACCGGCCGCGGCAATCGCAACGGCCGCTGTGCCTATCAGTTCGCCCGTTACTGGGTTGGTTTGAAAATGCTGGAGCAACATCCATGATCGATTTGAATGCAGCGGGCGAGGGCCTCGACGGCTACCGTCTGCTGGCTGCACAACTGGAATCGCTGTTGGCCGACGAGCGCGACTTCATCGCCAATGCCGCGCAGTTTTCCGCGTTTCTTTATAGCCAGCTGGACGATTTGAACTGGGCCGGCTTCTACCTCAATCGCAATGAGGAGTTGGTGTTGGGTCCGTTTCAGGGGCAGATTGCCTGCGTGCGGATTCCGTTCGGCAAGGGCGTCTGCGGCACCGCGGCGCAAAGCCGGGAAACCCAGCGGGTGCTGGACGTGCACGAGTTCCCGGGCCATATCGCCTGCGACAGCGCGTCGAACAGCGAGCTGGTCGTGCCGTTGGTCAAGGACGGGAAACTGATCGGCGTGCTGGACCTGGACAGTCCGAGTCTGGCGCGTTTCGGTGAAGAGGATCAGGCGGGCATCGAGCAGTTGGCGGCGATCTTCCTCAAGGCCACCGACTGCTGAGTGGGTTGAACGGTGGGAGTGAGCCTGCTCGCGAATGTGCGAGTAGCTGAGGCAACGCCCTCGTGAGCACGCTCACACCCACAGAGGGAATCGCCTCGGATCAAGCCATCAGTCGTAGATGGCTTTTTTCTTCCATTCGGCATCGGCGTTATCGGCTTTCAGCCCTTCGGTCAGTTCATTGTTGTCGTCTTCGGTCGGCGCGATGGTGTCGAGCACCATGGCGTTGGCGCGTGCCAGTTGGCGCTCCATGGCCTGAAGATGGTTTTTCCACGGCGCAGGCTCTGCCTGATTCTTCAGGTACTGAACGCCACGCTCGAAGGCCAGACGCGCTTGACCGGGCTGCTCCTGATTCAGCGCCTGCTGACCCAGGTTATTGAAGAACTCGATGTGCAAGAGCACCAGCATGTTGCGGATCTCGCGAATCCAGTGCTTGGCTTCGGCGGTCTGCAGGAAACCGTCGTGGGCGGCGCGGGTCACCTGACCGTGCATCGCTTCGAGCAGGAAACGCACGTCTTTGGCCTTCGCTTCGGTCTGGATCGGGCTGGCGGGGTTGCTGACCTTGATGTTTTCCCCTTGCGCGACCAGGGCTTCGAGCTCGGTTTCGCGCTCTTGAATGCCAGGGTTGTTGCGTCTTTCCAGGGCGATCAGGCGTTTGATGACGTTCAGCTCCAAACGCACCAGCAACAGTTTGAGTGCTGGCGACATCAGTTGGCCGGGGAATGTCTCGGACAATTCGCTGCAGCGACGCAAGCGGTCATTGAGCTCGACCAGCGTGCGCGCACGCTCGACCTTCTTGGCTTCGGCCACGTGATTCAGATAGCCGATGGCGATGAGGATTACGATGCCTGCTACAACCATCAGGGTGATAATGAGTGGTGTCACCGTACTAGCCTCAATCAAGTTATGTGCGCCGAGTGTAGTGGCTATGCACTATCGCGGGAAGGTGTGGCTGTCGGCTGCTCTTAATAGCAATGCCCGCCGACAATCCTGTATCGGCCGTTCATGACCGAATTAGAGGGCGAAGTCATTGATTTGAATAAATTTTCACATGGGGGTTGACGACCCCTGCAACCATCCATAGAATGCGCGCCACTTGCAGCGTAAAGCACACAGCGAAGCGCGGCAGGGAGTGAATGTTGTAGCGTGTCCCCTTCGTCTAGTGGCCTAGGACACCGCCCTTTCACGGCGGTAACAGGGGTTCGAGTCCCCTAGGGGACGCCATTGCGGGAATAGCTCAGTTGGTAGAGCACGACCTTGCCAAGGTCGGGGTCGCGAGTTCGAGTCTCGTTTCCCGCTCCAATTTTAAGCAGCTTTGCTCTCGGGCGAAGTTGAGTGAAACCAGGAAGCATCTTCGGATGAATTTCTGGAACTGAAACACAACACCATGGTGTTTCAGGCAGTGTCCCCTTCGTCTAGTGGCCTAGGACACCGCCCTTTCACGGCGGTAACAGGGGTTCGAGTCCCCTAGGGGACGCCATATTGCGGGAATAGCTCAGTTGGTAGAGC
>Ga0213834_100097_pt1 | contig 99060 bp, 85 predicted proteins | sample SWPTP12_FD_160580 | JGI IMG/M metagenome (GOLD analysis project Ga0213834, IMG submission 160580) | Coastal seawater microbial communities from Marineland, Florida, United States - SWP TP1 #2 | ecosystem: Environmental > Aquatic > Marine > Coastal | place: USA: Florida | collected 2016-08-06 | reverse complement strand
TATATGCTGGAACAGCAGGCGGAGAAGGCTTGGGAAATTTGGAAAAGTTAATTACAGATAATCCTTAATCACTTTCCAACTTTCCAGTTTCTCCTCAAACTTCGCCGTATGAAGCGGACTTGTAGAAGGCAAAACGACAATTGGAATTTTAAAATCCTTACCCAGAATCTTCAAAAGGTTTTTATAAGACTTTTGTCCGTTGCAGAATATCGTCCGGATTTTTGGATGAGATTCGATCAGTTCCGGAATATTATTATCAATCTCATCTTTGATTTCCGTGTCGCTGCTGCCCTTTCTTTCACAGCTTTCTATAACGTCCCAAAGTGCTACATTATTTTGTTTTATTAGATTAATCCTCGTTTCATAATCTTCAGAAAACGCTTCATCAAAAAGCTGAAACATAATTTTCCAAAACTGATTCTGCGGAAACGCATAATACTGCTGCATCTGCAAAGATTTTGCGCCAGGCATCGAGCCCAAAATCAATATTCTGGAATTGTCATCTACAATCGGCGGAAAGGAACTGATTCTGTTCATTTAGTTTTAATTGTCTTCGAGAGCCTCAGACTGACAAAGCGGTTAGTAAAATAGATTTCAATTTGAACGGAGTCAAAGTATTTTTACATTATAGATTTATTTCAAATTATCCAAAACTTTAAACAGTGCGTTGCTGATACTTCCGCCCTGATAATTATTAAGAATAATCGAAAACACATAAGTTTTGCCACTTTTTGAAGTCTGATAACCTGCGAAAGATTTACTGTCTTTTATCGTTCCACTTTTCATTTTAATCCCGTTCTGAGTTGGGAATCCTTCATAGAAAGCATCAAACCAATTCTGTTTTTTGGAATACAGCAACGCCTGAACCTGCGCCTTTGCCGAAACATAATTCTGGGGTGAAAGTCCGCTTCCGTCAGCAAAATTGATCATATTCACATTAATGCCTTTAGCTTTCCAAAAGTCTTTCAGAAAATCAATGCCTGTTTCAAAACCTGAATCATTACGCTTTTCTTCCGCCATAGTTTTGATCAATGTTTCTGCATAGAGATTAATACTTTTCCGCATCAGCCAATACACGATTTTATCCAAAGTCGGCGATCTGTATTCGAAAATTTGATTCTGAGTTGGTGCTTTCGAAACCGATTTTCCTTCTAATTTCTCATTGTAATAAGTCGTTACTTTCCCCGAAACCGAGATTCCATTTTCGTCCAGTAACTTCTTGATTTCAACAGCCAATTGCATCGGCGGATTTGGTGTTGCTCCGGAAACGGTTGTTACTTTTCCCGTTGGCAGCATTCCGTTGATCATTGCAGTTTCCGAATGTGGTGCTGTGAAAATCAGGCTTTGATCGGAACTTCCGCCTATTTTCAGTTCGTTGATCCAATTGACATTTTCCAGATCGTAAGAATAATTCCTGATTTGACTGCCATTGATATTAATATCAAACTGATTCTCCTTCCAGTTCACACCAAAAGTTCCCGCACCATAATAATTCCCCAGATCATTCCAGGGCCAGCCGCCCGGGGTACTTTGAAAATCGAAATAAGAATCATCCACAATCAGGTTTCCGGTAATCTTTTTGATGCCAGATTTCTTAACAGCTTCTAATAATTTCTGTTTGAATTTTTCCGGCTTATATTCTTCATAGCGCCAACTTCCCAAAGTAGGATCGCCGTTGGAAGTGATGTAAAGATCGCCATCCAAGTTTCCATTTGAGATCTTTCCGGAATAGGAAGCGGTTGTTTTGAACTGATAATCTTTCCCCAAAGTTTCCAAAGCCGCAGCCGAAGTGAAAATCTTCTGCGTACTGGCTGTGGACAATCCTTTGTTTCCATTGTATTCATAAACCAGATTTCCGTTTTCATCCGAAACGTAGAACGAAAGATTGGCTGCCAAAGCATTTGAAGTTGACATCAATTCTTTCACAGATTTGTCAAGATCTGCAGAAACAGATTGTGAGAAGATAGTTTGTGAAATGAATAATGGAATTAAAAGGAAATACTTCATCAATGTTTATTCTTTTATGATTTTCTCTGAAATGACTTTGCCGTTTTCCAGCTCTATTTTTAGGATATAAACACCTTTTGATAATTCTTTCACAGACACATTTTGAGAGTTGCTGGTTTTTATGAGTTTGCCATCTATGCTATACAATTGCAGTGATGTAATTTTCTCTTTGCTATGTATTTTGAGTAAGTCTTTAACAGGGTTCTCCACCAGAACAGTATTTTTAGAAGCAATCTCGTTGATACTTAAATTTTCTGGATTTAGCTTGACAATCCAATAATCTTGCAGTCCGTGGTTTCCTGTTACATCACCATTATTGGAATTGGAAATTCCCGCCACGATATATCCACCATCTAATGTTTGCTTTATAGAATAGGCGGTATCAAGTGTACTTCCGCCCAAAGATTTTTGCCATTGGAGCGCTCCATTGCTATTTAATTTTACCACCCAGTAATCACTCGACCCATGGTTGCCTGTCACATCCTTATCTATCGAGTTTGAACTTGCTGCAAGAATATAGCCATTGTCTGACGTCAACTCTATGGATGAAACTTGATCAAACTGAATCCCTCCAAAAGTTTTTTGCCATTGTATAGCACCATTACTATCTAATTTCACTATCCAAATATCATTATTGCCATAGTGCACAAGTACATCACCATCGCCTTTTGCAACAGTGCTCGCAACAATATATCCACCATCCGAAGTTTGTTTTATGGATTTTACGACATCATTATAGGTACTTCCCAGAGTTCTTTGCCATTGGATGGTTCCATCACTATTTAATTTCACAATCCAACCATCACCTCCATAATTACTCGTTACATCTCCATTTATTGAAGCAGTGTATCCACCAAGAATATAACCGCCATCAGAGGTTTGCTGTATATAAGAAGCAAACTCAATCTCACTTCCTCCCAAACATTTTTGCCATTTTATAGTACCATTATTATCTAATTTTACGACCCACAAATCTTGCCCTCCGTGATTTCCGGAAACATCACCTGGGAACATGCCACTATTATCCGAATATGTATCTCCAACTACTATAAAACCATTGTCCGATGTTTGTTGTATGTCAATTGCACTATCATTTGATTTTCCTCCTAATGATTTTTGCCATTGGATAGAACCATTATTATCTAGTTTTACGATCCAGAAATCATAATCTCCACGATTTCCGCTGACGTCTCCATCATTAGAATTAGATGATCCGGCCATAATATATCCCCCATCTACTGTCTGCTTGATAGAAGAGATGCGGTCAGACTTAGTTCCTCCTAAACTTTTTTGCCATTGTTTAGTACCATTATTATCTATTTTTACTACCCAGGCATCATTATCTCCGTGAGATCCTGTTATATCCCCATTAATAGATCTAGAAGTACCTGCTATGATATAGCCTCCATCAGAGGTTTGATATATAGAGTTATCAACTTCATTATCACTTCCCCCAAAAGATTTTTGCCATTGGATGGTCGGAGCTTGGCCAAATACAATATTTGTGAAGAAAATAAGGATAAACGTTGAGATTAGTTTTTTATTCATAATATTATTTTTTTTATGGTTATTAGTCGCTAGTCTTTAACTATTTTTTCAGAAACGACATTGCCGTTTTCTAGTTGTATTTTTATGATGTAAATTCCTTTTGCTAATCCATTTACAGAATATTTATCGAATCCCAAATACTTCTTTATCAGCTTACCATCCAGAGAGTACAACTGCACTTGTTTAATATCTTTTCTACTGACAGAAAAATAATCCTTAGCAGGGTTCGGATAAATTGTAACCTTCAATTTATTAATATCCGAAATTGATAATGCGCTACAAGGACCGGTTATCTGAGTAGGTTTACTTTTATCGATTGTCGTATTATCACCCAATTGCCCAGAATAGTTGGATCCCCATCCCCAATATGAATTATTAATTTTTAAAGCCACAGTAGAATAGACATTTGCACTCACAACTTTCCAGTCATAGGAAGAACCTGCACGTGTAGGACTAGAAGCACGTGTAATATAGAAGTCAAGACCTAATTGGCGGTTTCCATTATTTCCCCATCCCCACAATGAGCCGTCTTTTTTGATAGCCATTGTATGGCTAATACCACCACTTATAACTTCCCAGTCAGTATCTGCACCTACTCTGGTAATCAAATTTTTATTTATGATGGTACCATCTCCTAATTGACAATCGGAGTTCGAACCACAAGTCCAAAGCGATCCGTCATTTTTCAATGCCACAGTATAACTACCTCCGGCACTGATAGTTTTCCAATCATTACTTAAACCTATTCTGGTAGGAAAAAGTTTATTAGTATTAGTACCATCACCTAGTTGACCATAAGTATTCTCACCCCACCCCCAAAGAGAACCATCTTGTTTAAGGGCAATTGTAAAACTGCTTCCTCCAGAAGTATTTTGCCAATCAAAACCTGTCCCAATTCTCGTTGGAACATTTTTTCCGTTAGTAGTCCCATCCCCCAGCATTCCAACTCCCCATGCCCAAAGTGAACCATCATTTTTAGTAGCAGTTGTATTAAAGCCACCTGCACTAACATTTTTCCAATCAGTATCGTTCCCAATCCTGGTTGGAGTTAATTTTTCAATAGTAGAACCATCGCCTAATTGTCCATATGAATTACGACCCCATGCCCAAAGCGAGCCATCTTTTTTTATAGCTACTACATGACCAATACCGACACTAACCATAGCCCAGTCATTTGATGATCCTATTTTGCCCGGTATTTCTCTCCTTATTTTGGTTCCATTTCCTAATTGCCCTTCACTATTACTTCCCCAGCCCCAAAGTGACCCATCAGTTTTAATCGCAAATGTGCTATTATTTTTTCCAACAATTGTGTCCCAGCATTGTGCTGGGATTTGTATTGTAATAAAGCTCAGTAATAATGTGTAAAATATTTGTTTGATCATAACTTTTATTTTTTTAATGGTTATTTCTTTTAATTCAATTAAGCCTCTTACGCCTTAGTATCTTCCCTAGGCTCATCAGGCACTGTTACCAGCAGATTGTATTGCTCTATCAACGCATTCAACTGGTTGATAACTGTACTGTAAGGCGATGGTGGCGTTTCTACCAGCAAATGTAATGCATTGATCCTGTCCCTCAAAGCGTAATAAACCGTATTAGTCTCTTCTCTTTTAACTTTAAGAGTTTCCGGCGTGGCATTGCCATAGTCCTGTGTCCTGTCCAGATATCTGGTTCCAAATTATGTACTGAGGCTTTTCAGCTCATCTCTCCAGCCTTTAAGTTGTAGAACATTTATGGCATCTTCAAGTTCAGGCTTATTTTCCCAATCATTAATCAGATTGGTAATCGTAGCGGTCTCTGCCTGGTAATTGAGTCTGGCAATGCCCGATCCGTAGAGATTGATGTTTGCCAGAAGCGTATCAGCAGCCTGTTTCACATCAGGGTCGTAGTGATAAGAATACGCCAATGCGGCGTAATAGATTCCATTGATAGCGTCGTCTCTCCTGCCATCCAAAACCAAGAGTTCCTGAGAAATCGGGTTGGCAAGGGCTTTCTTGAAGAGGTTTTCCAGTTCTTCTGTTTTTGCGGTGAGATCATAGTACTTTGCTTGGATGTTCAAGGCAGAAGGATCGTTTCGGGAGATGATCGCCAAAAAGTCTTTTTGGAATTGCAGATAGTTGGCGTTGCGCAAACGCGTAATGTCAATAGAATTAATCATTTGATAATGTTTTTTTTATTGCTTTAAAGATAATTATAATTTCTAAAAACATCACACAGTCTCCAGCATCTATTCAATCTACCCGAAAGCTTGATGCAGGGGTGCAGCAGACCTTAGGGAAACTACAAAAGCTTGTTGCGGGGGTGCGGCAAACTTCCGGGAAACTACGAAAGCTTGTCGCAGGGGTGCAGATACCTCTCGGGATGGGCATTTTCTATTTTGCGACCTCGTTTTGGATTTTTGGATCTTTTCCTTGATTCAGAATGAGATTTTGAATTAATTTTCATAAAACAGATGATTATCTAGTAGACCCAGTTTGCATTAATTCAAAACTTAATTGTATTTTAGAACTCTAAACTTAATAAAAATGAGAGCAATCAAAATCCTTGTTGCGGGCATCATCTTATTTTCAATACTGATGTCGTGTGAGAAGTCTAATGATAAGATTCAGGCGGAGAATGAAATGCTGATTCGCAACTATTTCGAATTGTTTAATAAACATCAGTGGAAAGCACTTTCTGAGATGTATGTGGAAAATGCAGAATTCAAAGATCCTTCCTTCGGGAACGGCATCGTAAAACAATCCAAAACCGAATTTGTGAAAAAGTATACTGAACTCAATCAGATTTTTCCTGATTTAAAAGACAAGGTGCTGCAGGTCTATCCTTCCGGAGACAAGAATATTATTGTTGAATTTGTTTCTATGGGAACAGCGCCGGATCATTCCAAATTCGAACTTCCCATTTCCACCATCTTCACGATTAAGAATGGAAAAATCACCAAAGATTTTACGTACTACGATAATTTTGAAGAAGAAAAATAATGAGCCTTTTTGACGACCAATTTGAATTGATAGAAAATATTCTGCCTTACGACGGCATTACTTCCTACTACGGAAAAGTTTTTTCTGAGGAAGAAGCGAATGATTATTTCAACAGACTGATGACCGAAGTAGAATGGAAAAGTGATGAAGCCGTGATCTTCGGAAAGCTTATCGAAACCAAACGGAAAGTTGCCTGGTACGGGAATGAACCTTTCAGTTACACCTATTCCGGACGAACAAAAACAGCTTTTACCTGGAACAAAATACTCCTCGAAATCAAAGAAAAAATAGAAGCTGTAAGCGGCGAAAGTTTCAACTCCTGTTTACTCAATCTCTACCACGACGGCTCGGAAGGAATGGCCTATCACAGCGATGGCGAAAAGGATCTGAAGGAAAACGGAGCGATCAGTTCGGTAAGTTTCGGGGCTGAGCGGAAATTCAATTTCCAACATAAAACGTCGAAAGAACTGGTTTCATTAATTCTTGAAAACGGAAGTTTATTGATGATGAAAGACAGAACGCAGAAATTCTGGCTGCACAGACTCCCAACCACCAAGAAAATCATCAAACCAAGAATAAGCCTGACTTTCCGGACAATTGACAAATCTAAATAACAGGTTTGTACTTTCTGATGAACGTAAGACAAAGCACGAATCCTGTCAGTGCCAATCCCGCTCCTACCAGCGAAGGATAGTTGTAACTCAATCCAAACTCCAAAGGTATTCCGCCAAATAACGCCCCAATGGAATTCCCCACGTTGAAAGCTGCCTGCATAAAAGCTGCTGCCATCATCTCAGAATTCTTTGCCGAACGAAGCATAATAATATTGACAGGAGTCCCAACTGCCATTGATAGAACCCCGCAAACGAAGGTCAGAATCAAAGAAGCAATTTTGTTTTCCGAGAAAAAGAACACGCCAACCAAAGCGAGGATCATTGCCGACAAGAGAATAGCAGCTGCCAAAGCGGGACGCATTCTGTCTGCCATAATCGCACCCAGGAAATTTCCAATCACCATACCGGCACCTGCCAAAATCATAATGTAAGCGATGAAATCTGTTGGAAACTTAGACACAGTCGTCATCAGCGGTGTAATGTAGCTGAACCACGCAAACAAACCTCCAAAACCAATCGCCGTGATGGCAATGATGTGCCAGGATTTCTGCGTTTTGAAGAACTCCAGTTCATCCTTCAGTGTAGTAGTGCGCAGACTGTCCATGTACGGCAGGAGGAATTTGAGGAATATCAAGGTCAAAAGTCCTATCAAAGCTACCACTCCGAAAGCGTAACGCCAGCTCAGCTGATGTCCCAGCCAGGTTACAAAAGGCACCATTGCGAGATTAGCAACGGTAAGTCCGGTGAACATCATCGCAATACTTTGCGCCTGTTTCCCCGGCTTTGCCAATCGGGAAGAGACAACCGCTCCTACTCCGAAAAATGCACCGTGCGGCAATCCGGAAAGGAATCTAACCGCCATCATCGTATAATAATCATTGACCAAGGCGGACAATCCGTTGAACAATGTGAAAGCGATCATAAGGAAAATAAGGATTCTTTTTGGCGGAAACTTCGCAGCGTAAGCCACCAAAATTGGCGCACCGACCACTACACCAAATGCATACGCGGAAATGAGATGACCAGCTTGAGGAATGGAGATATCCAGCGAGTGTGCAACGTCGGGCAAAAGTCCCATAATCACGAATTCTGTAGTTCCAATTGCCAATCCACCCAGTGCCAGCGGAAATATTCTCTTATCCATTTTGCAAAAGTCCTCTTTTTTGAATAGAAAGTCAAGTTTTAGCGATTCATATTGTCGAATGGTAAGATTAAATTAAACTTATGTTTAAATTGGGTTAATAGAAAAAGGTCATCTTTTAAATGATTGGTTAAACTTCAGTCTTAAAGACAAACGCCGCAGCCCGACTTAAACGGATCCAGATGTAAAATCGGGACGGAACGGAGGACGGATGAAGCTGCCATAAAAATGATTATTAATTGCGTTAATTCCGTTCTGTTTTGATTTTTCTGCTATTTTTGCATAGCTTTTTAAAATTATGCTGAACAAAGTGCTTACTTTTCCGATTGTGGTTTTGATCAAGTTTTATCAACTCGCCATCTCGCCATTTTTGGGGAAGAATTGCAGGTACAATCCCACTTGTTCGCACTATACTTTGGAAGCGCTGAAAGTCCATGGACTGCTGAAGGGAAGCTGGCTGGCGATGAAAAGAATTGCAAGCTGCCATCCCTGGGGAGGCGAAGGTTATGACCCGGTGCCGCCGAAAAAACATTAAAATTATCTATCAATGAATAACTTTTTTTTAAGAATTTATCTGATTCTTTTTGCCGGAATTTTCCAGTTGGTTTCTTCCCAAAGTTCTGCAAACGACCTTTCTGACGGGACTTTGAAGATCAACAACAAAGAAAATATTGCGGTGAAAATCTTCGCAACACAAAATACGACGCTCTTCTATGATGAAGCTTCCCGAAACATCCCCAATGAGTTGGTCATTCTTAATGAAGACAATATCACGGCGGAATCGGCAGAGCAATTGGGATCTATCCAGAATATTTTGTTGAAATATAAAGCCTTCAATTATCAATTTTTGGATAAAGATTTCAAACCTTTAGATGCGAATCTTGAGCAGAAGAATATTGAAAATTTCAAATATCTTCTTAAATCCAACAGAGTTTTGAAACCAACTGATACTGCGGAATTGGAAACGAGTTTCAAGATTTGGGATCCTGTGAAAGGCATCAAATTGGGACCTGTGATGCTGCACTTTTACAGTTTGATGTTCATCCTGGCTTTTGGATTGGGCTATTTTATTATGGCAAAAATTTTCAAGATCGATGGTGTGCATGAGAAATATCTTGAACCATTTTTTACTTATACACTGATCGGAACCATTCTGGGAGCAAGATTGGGACACGTTATTTTTTATCAACCTGAGCTTTTCAAAGAGGATTTCTTGAGTGTATTTTTACCGATCAGTACGAAAGGTGGTTTGCATTTTACAGGATTTTCCGGTTTGGCAAGTCACGGTGCAGCAATCATGGTAATTGCGACCACTTTATATTACAGCTATAAAATTATTAAGAAAAATCCGCTTTGGGTCTATGACAGAATCGGAATTGTGGTGGCTTCCGGCGGTGCTTTTGTGAGAATGGGAAATTTTTTCAACTCAGAAATCATCGGAAAACAAGTGGATCCAACTTCGCCTTTTGCAATCCTTTTTCCTCAGCAAAGTTCCGAATATGGCGTGACAATCCCAAGATATCCGACGCAGTTGTTCGAGGCTTTTGGATATGTTTGCTTGTTCTTTTTGCTCTGGTTCTTGTATAGAAAAACGGATAAGAAATATCAGCAAGGCTGGCTGTTTGGGTTATTCTTCATCCTGCTTTGGGCGATCAGATTCTTTGTAGAATTCCTGAAAGAACCGCAAGGCGACGAGTTTATATCATTTGCGGGACTTAATACCGGTCAGATCTTGAGTATTCCGTTTATGATTGCAGGAGCTGTGATTATGATTATTTCTAAGAAAAATAAACTTCCGAAAGAGAAAGCGGTATAAATGAAAACTCCCAGATTTTGGGAGTTTTTTCATGAATACATTTAATATATTTTAAACTTACAAAGCTTTAATTTCATTAATAAAATCTTCCACCACCTCATCCGAAGTCGCCCAAGATGTAATCAAGCGAATTGCAGAACTTTCAGTATCTATCTTTTTCCAGACATAAAAATCAAAGTTTTGTGATAGCTTTTGAATTTGAGAATTATTGAGAATCGGGAAAATCTGATTCGTAAAAGTTTCGGATAAAAACTGAAATCCTTTGTTTTGAAACGCCGACTTGATTTTCATTGCCTGAACATTGGAATGTTTTGCCAGATCAAAATACAGATCATTTTTCATCAACTCCAAAAACTGAATTCCCAGCAATCTTCCTTTTGCTAACAACGCACCTTTTTGCTTGATGTGGAAACCGAATTCTTCTTTCAGATTGTCGTTGGTAATCACAATTGTTTCGCCCAGAAGTGCGCCATTTTTGGTTCCGCCGAGATAGAAAACGTCTGTGAAATTTGCTACATCTTCCAAAGTCAAATCGTTGATTTCGGACGTCAAAGCTTGTCCTAACCTTGCACCATCTAGAAAAAGGTAAAGATCATTTGATTTGCAGAATTCATACAAATCTTTCAGTTCTTGTTTTTTATAAATCGTCCCAATTTCTGTGGAATTTGAAATGTATACCAACTTCTGTTTCAGCTGGTGCGGCTTGTTGGTATGAGAATCCAAAACCGATTGAATGTGTTCCCGTTTCAATTTTCCATCAACGGTCGCAATCCCGTGGATTTTGTGACCAGTAGCTTCTATTGCACCGGTTTCATTTGTGAAGATATGTCCGGTTTCTGCCGAGATCACACTTTCGTGAGGACGAAGAATTGAGGAAATCACCAAAAGATTGGCTTGCGTTCCACCACTAACAAAGTAAATATCTGCATTTTGATGATTGATTTTATTCTTGATTAATTCTCTCGCTTCGTTAGAATAGTCATCGTCGCCATAACCACTTTGCTGATTGAGGTTTGTTTTAATTAATGCTTCTAAAATATTGGGATGACAACCTTCTGAGTAATCGTTTTTAAAGGAATATTTCTTCATTTTTCTTTCTGCTATTTGAAGATTCAAAGGTATTGATTTTGATGGATGAGTTAAAATTAAAACACGATAAAATTGTTAGCCAAAAATTGATTCACTTCTAACTTTTTATTAATTTTGAAGAATGAATTCTCTGACAGAAGAAAATTATTTGAAAGCACTTTATCATCTTGTAAACGAGAATGATGAAGTTTCCGTGAATGATCTCAGCCGACAGCTTAATATTAAAATGCCGTCTGTCAACAGTATGGTCAAGAAATTTGCGGATAAAAATTGGGTAAAGTATGAATCGTACAAACCCATCAAACTTACAGAATCCGGAAAAAAAGAGGCTTCGCTAATCGTTAGAAAACACCGATTAACAGAAATGTTTTTGGTGGAAAAAATGGGATTTGGCTGGGAAAATGTCCACGAGATCGCAGAACAATTGGAGCACATTCATTCCGATGCGTTTTTTGATAAAATGGATGAAATCCTGAATTATCCAAAAATGGATCCGCACGGCGAGCCAATTCCTGACAAAGATGGAAACGTCATCCAGCCCGATCACAAAAAACTGAGCAAGTGCAAGGAAAACCAAACTGTAGAATTGGCCTCAGTCACAACGTCATCAGAAGAGTTTCTGAATTTTCTGAATAAGAGAGATTTAAGCTTAGGAACAAAATTGAAAATCTTGCAAATAGAAGGTTTTGACCAATCGATGTTGATTGCTTACAACGGGAGAGAAGAGAATTTTAGCAAGACGGTTTGTGAGAGATTGTTGGTGAAATAAATTTTGGTTTCACAATAAACGCATTCAAGTTTTATATAGATGTAATAAAAAAGAGACTCAAACCGAGTCTCTTTTAATATTTAGTTGAACATATCTTTTACTTTCTCAAAGAATGTTTTTTCTTTACCTGTTGGTTCGGCGTTCATATCGCCGTTTTCCAATTGTTTTTGGAAGAATTCCTTTTGATCTTTCGTCAGTTTTTGTGGCGTCCAAACATTGATATGAATAAACATATCGCCTTTTCCTCCGTAACCTTCGATGTTTGGAAGACCTTTTCCAGCCAATCTCAAGATTTTGCCAGATTGCGTTCCTTCATCCACTTTGATCTTCACTTTTCCACCAACCACGTTGATTTCTTTAGTCGTTCCCAAAGCTGCTTCCGCAAAAGAAACATACAATTCCTGATGAAGATTGTCGCCTTCACGCTTGATGGTTTTGTCCACTTCTTCCTCTACCACAACCAAAAGATCGCCCGGCGTTCCGCCAAGTGGCGCGTCGTTTCCTTTTCCTCTCACATTCAGTTGGATGCCGTCTCTCGCTCCAGCCGGAATGTTGATTGTGATCTCTTCATCTTCTTTCACAAGACCTTGTGCATTGGCTCCGGCAGGGATTTTGTCCGCTACCTTACCCACACCCTGGCAAGTGCCACAAGTCGTTTGCGTCTGCATCTGGCCGAACATCGTGTTCATCATTCTCACCTGCACGCCGCTTCCGCCGCACGTAGGACAAGTCTTGGAAGTTACGCCTTTTGCAAGCTTCATTTTTTTGACCTTGATGGTTTTCTGAGTTCCGGAAATCATTTCTTCCAGGTTCAATTTGATGCGGACACGAAGATTAGAACCGCGAGATTGCTGTTGTCTTTGCTGACCACCACCAAATCCACCACCGCCGAAAATATCGCCGAACTGACTGAAAATGTCCTCCATATTCATTCCGCCGCCGAAGCCGCCTCCGCCAAATCCGCCGCCTGCTGCACCGCCAACGCCTGCGTGACCGTATTGATCGTATCTCGCTTTCTTGTTGTCGTCGCTCAGAACTTCATAAGCTTCTGCTGCTTCCTTGAATTTTTCCTCAGCCGCACTATCTCCCGGATTTTTGTCCGGATGATATTTAATCGCCATTTTTCGGTAGGCTTTCTTTATTTCGTCAGCACTTGCTGATTTGCTGACTTCTAATATATCGTAATAATCGCGCTTCGCCATAATTAATAATTGATAAGTGATAAATGATAATTGATCCTGAACTCAGCTATCTTTATCATTGATAATTTTTAGTTTCCTGTTACAACTTTTGCGAAACGGATTACTTTCTCGTGAAGTTGATATCCGGTTTCCACCACATCGATGATTTTCCCTTTAAGATCTTCTGAAGGTGAAGGAATTGAAGTAATTGCTTCGTGTAAATCTACATTGAAAGTGTCGCCTTGTTCTACGTGGATTGGTTTCAGACCTTTATCGATTAATTTGCTTTTCAGTTTTTGGTAAATCAATTCGATGCCTTTCAGTTCGGCTTCGTTGCCGCTTTTTGAGATTTCTTTGATGGCTCTTTCGAAGTCATCTACAACACCCAACATAGAGGTCATCAAATCCTGAGAAGCGTACAGATAGAAATCATTCTTCTCTTTCTGAGTTCTTTTTTTATAGTTTTCGAATTCTGCATAGAGACGGATGTATCTGTCTTTCTCGTCTGCCAAAAGTTCTTCTGCAGTCGGTTTTTGTGACAGATTTTCCTGGTTTTCCGTTTCCTGATTTTCTACGGTCTGATTGTCTTGATTAAGGTTTTCCTCGTGTATATCTTTGTTTTCTTCCATAATGATAATTTTACAAGGTATCTTTTTCAATTCCTTTGCCAATCGTGGTTTTTTGACAATTAGGCAGAAATTAATGATGAATGGTGAATAATAAAACGAACTGGAAAATGTTAAGCTTTGCGCAGCTGCGTGAGCGATGGTAGTGGATATCCTTTTTGTCTTTGGCTAAACTTTCTACTGATTAACAATTCTCGAAGACAAAAAGATAGTAACGGACAGCGCGATCCGAGCGAAGGGAAATGCGGCTGTGAGGGGCACGCCCAAATTTTATTTCATATGAGTAACGGTGTTCCGGAAATCGATATCGTCCAGGGTCCATTTCAGAATTGTGTCTTCCTTACCGAAAACATCGTCGAAATTGGGATCTACGGAAAAGTTGGGAACAACGCCTCTGTTCTGATTTTCGAATGCGATGTTGGGGCGGATGAGGAATAATCCGATGGGAAGCGTGAGATGCGAATTGGGCAAAACTACTGTGTTACTGACACCCGCCACCGTTCCGTCATTTGCGCCGCCGGTTTCTTCGCCTACGATTGTTGCGCGGTTTTCATACTTCAGTTTGGCAGAAATGATGGATGATGCTGAGAAACTAGCGCCATTTACAAGAACGTAGATTTTCCCTTTGAAGGCATTTTCTTTTGGTTTCGTTGCTCTTGATGCAAACTCGCGGAAGTAATATTTTTTGTCTTTTTTGGAAGACAATAGATAATTGCCCGCAAGAAAAAACGGATAACCCGGCGCACTGAGAATACTTGTAAAAACCGACTGACCACGGAAGTAATTCTGGTGCATTCCGGAAGTTTTGGAGGTCATCTCCGGCGATTTTATGAGCGTAAATTTCTCATCCGTCAAATAGGAATATAAGGTATTAATTTCGGAAAGCGAGCCGCCGAGATTGTCCCGAACGTCCAGAATTAAATAGTCGGATTTGGCTTTTCTGATTTTTCTGAATGTCTGATCATAGAACTTTTTGGCGTAAGTCGCCGAGAACGATTTGACCTTGATGTAAGCAACGCTACTGTCGGTTTTCAGGAATTTGAAACTCCTGTTGTATGATTTAGAGGCCGCATCATAATCCTGTAATTTTTGGTCTGCAGTCACTTTGGGAAGGATTTTTTCTTCCAAGACTTCTTTGGTTTCCTTCTTTTTTCTTTTGAGATGAACCTCCGTAATGACATTATCACAAGCGGTTTGAAGTTTTACGCTGTCCAGATACCCATTTTCCAAAGTGTAATAATTGAAAAAGGTCAGATTGATAAAATACTTCTGGAAGGTTTTGTTTTCGCCGTCTGAGCTGTACAGTTTTCTGTATTTTTTGATGAGATCCGAGACTTTTTCATCATTGATTTTCAGGATTTCTGTTCCGGTTTTGATGTCACCTTCATTTTCTCTGTTTTCTTTTACAAAAATCCGGTCATCGATGATTTTATAATCCATCAGTGAAAACAATGGCTTTTTGGTTTTGAATTCCTTCTGCTCGGCCTTGGAATATTTTTTACTGACAGACCTCAGCCTGAGATGTCCTTCATTGATACTTGCGATCACAGGTGCCAACTTGAAATAAAACTGATTTGGCGTCAAAGGTTGATTGATAGTGGTTTTGAGGCTGTCAAATTTATAATCCAATTCTTCTTTGGAAATGTACCAATACAGATTCGGGTGGAATCTCTGCAGCTTTTTATAAGTGAAATCTACATCTTTTCTGAGGTGAACTGCAGCAATCTTCTTTTCCAAAAACAGATTATTTTTCCTGACGGAATGACAGGAAAGGACAATCATAAATATCAGAAAAGCAGCTGTTTTTTTCATTAAAGGAATTAAAAGTAGGATTTTAAATCCGGAATGTACTGATTACAAAAGCAAATTTAACATTTTATAACAAAAAGTGGTTTTAGATTTGTAATGGAGAGTCTGTTATTAAATCAACATTTAACATTATGAAAAATATAATTCTGGCCACCTCAGCCTTTCTGATTGCTCAGTTTTCTTTTGCTCAAAGCAGAGATATTACGGCTTTTACCAATCTGAAAGTCTTTGACAAAATCCCCGTACAGCTGGTTGCTTCTGACGCTTACAAAGCCGAAGTTAGCGGTACGATGGCAGATGAAGTAGAATTCGTAAACTCTGGCGACGAGCTAAGAATCCGAATGAAACCTACCAAATTGCTGCAAGGTGATGACATCAAAATTTTGCTTTACTACACAGACATTAATGATATCCAGGCGAGTCAGGGGGCGAAAATCTGGTCTACTGATATTGTAAAATCATCAAAACTGGGACTGACTTCCAACGAAGGTTCTAACATTGACCTGAATGTGAACGCCAAAGTAATTGAAGGAAAAGTGAATACCGGTGCGGTTATGAAATTATCCGGAAATACAGATTCCCAATCGGTAGTCGTAAATACTGGCGCAAAATATGACGGCAAAAGTCTGCAGACACAGATTACGAGTATTACAACAAATGCCGGCGGACAGGCGTCTGTGAATGCCACCGAATCTGTAACAGCCACCACAAGAGCGGGAGGCACAATCGACATCTACGGTAAACCAAAATCTAAAAATGACAAGAAGATTGCTGGTGGTAAAATCAACTATCATTAATACATATTAGAGATTAGAAATTACACTAAAATAATATCCCATCAGATGATCTGGTGGGATATTTTTAATAATTCTACAAGAAACATTATAAAAACTAGGAAATGTAAAAACAGTTATTATTCTTAACAAGACTCCAGATTTACCGAATGAAAGTTTCGGATTATAAATCCAGAACATTGAACAAAAAAACCTGCTCCACAGCAGGTTTCATATTAAAATTTTAAACTTGTTTTCTTGAGGAAGACTGCCTGATACAGAGCATTGGCGTCAGCACCAGTTTCTTTTCGATCGTAATTCCTGAAAAGTTATCTTTGATACTTTCCAGAAAAACATTGCCTGATATTTTCCCCATCATTACAGGTGTCTGATCGACTGAACTGATGGACAATTCCATAAACTGCGTAAAAGGCTCATTACTGAAACCTATCACACCGATATCCTGAGGCATTCTGAGTTTTAGATTTTTGATCTCTTTACAGACACCAAGAGCCGTGAAATCTGACGCGGAGAAAATAGCATCCGGTTTTATCTTACTTTTCCAAAGACTTTTCATCGCATTGATACCTTCTTCGATGGAGCTTCCAGTATTAATAATATTTTCCTTAATGATCGGCATTTTATAATCTTCCATCGCACTAATGTAACCTTTCAGACGGTTTTGGTAGATCTCCAGATTCTGATCTCCGGAAAGATGGCAGATATTTTTATAACCTTCATTAATGAGATGTTCGGTAGCCTGATAGGCACCTTTGTGATCATCAATCGTAATTGTGCTGATGCCCGGAATGTCCTTTTTCCTGTCAAAAAAGATAATCGGTGTATTGGTGGTGCCGACTACTTTTTTCATATATTCCGTATCTGTCGTGTTTTTTGAAATGGAAATAAAAATACAATCCACCTGCGTGTGCAGCAGCGTGTTCAGCTGTTTCTTTTCAATCGTGGCATCGTCGTGGCTTTGGCAGATGATGACGCGGTAGCCGTGGGGAGAAAGCTCCTCCTCTATTCCGCGAATGACTGATGAGAAAAAGTTGGTATTGATATAAGGAACAATGACACCCACCGTTTTGGTCTCTCCGCTTTTGAGTGCTTTGGCTAGATTGTTCTGCTTATAATCCATTTCCTTTGCCATATTCACGACCAGTTCTTTGGTCGCCTGGCTTATTCTGGGATGGTTGTTCAGCGCTCTGGAAACAGTTGCCACACTAACATTCAGTTTTTTGGAAATGTCATATATCGTGGTGTTTTTTTTTGTCATGTATTCTTTTCTGAATGATTGTAAATATATAAATAAATCACAACTGAGCCTTACTTTTTAATCCAAATCTGTATCAAAATAATCATAATTTTCTTCAACCCTCCAATTTTTTAAAATAAAGCAAATACAATTGTATAATTTTTTATTTTAATTAATGATCATTGAAAAATCAATAAGGAAAAAAAGCCAACTCATCGAAATGAAATTGGCTTTCGTATTTAAAGTTGGTTAGTTTTTGATTAATTTTCCAGTAACCTGACCCGAATTTGATTTCAAATTGTAGATATAAATTCCGGTTTTCAAATCTTTGGTTTGGATTGTTATTGTATTAACGCCAGACTTCTGATTGGATTTCTGAATATTTTTAACGACTCTTCCATTCATATCATAAATGAAAACATTAATGTCAGAAGCATTTTTCAAATCATAAGCGATTGTTACCTGATCTGTAAAAGGATTTGGATATACACTTAATTTAGCATCTTTGATATTGTTCACCGCCAAAGTTCCGAAGTCAAAACTTACAGAGGCAGCCGGCATCCAGTCAAATACAAATGAAGGATCTGTTTCTTTCTTGAAAACATTTTCTACCGTGAAAACCTGAGCCTGAGCCGCAGTGATTACCACACCTTCATTTCCTCTTGACACCAATTTGTCAGGCGTTGCCCCAGCTCCATATCCGCCGTACTCCACGAATGTAGGATTAAGACCTGCATTCATTGTAGTCCAGCCAACAGGATTCAGCATTGCAGGCGTATTGCTTCTGATGAAAGCAGATTTCGGACGGTTTTGCCAAGGACGGCCAAAGTGGAAATTGCTGATTACTGTTCCATTAAAATCAGTAGTTCCAGCAGCCGGAACTGTCAGATTACAGTCGAGGAATACAAATCCGTATTTTGTACTTGCTTCCGTAGAAGGTGCTGTTACCACACTGTTGTTACGGTTGATATATGTTGTACATTGATCAAAAACCACAGTCTGACGGCCGAAGATGAAATCAACATTACCTTCGATATAAGAATTCTTGAAATACGCTCTACCAATGCTGTTTCCAAGATACGTATCCTGATAACCCAAGATTCTGCAATCATAAAATGCCTGACGGTCGCCTTGTGTTTTAAGAGCTACAGCCTGCGTGTTTGCATTGTTTGCGGCATTAGCATTTGAATTTACAAAAGTATTGGCAACAGTAATTTTGGAAGCTGTAAAATCATTCCCTAAGATGGCCATCGTCTGTGAAAGTGATGTTCCATAACCTTGTCCTGTATCAGGATTGATGGTTCCTGCAGAAACATTATTCGTGATAATCGTAGTTGCGGCATCATCTCCAATCAAAAATACATTTGATTTGGTTGCTGCCAAAGTTGGTCTTTCTGTGTAAGTTCCAGGTTTGATGTGAAGAATCCATCTTCCCGTATAATTATCAGGAACGGCATCGAAAGCTGCCTGAACAGTCGCGTAATCTCCAACCTTGCTGTCTTTGCTGATTGTCTTAATGACATCCGGATCTGTGGCTTTGGTCGTAACTGTTGCTACAGAACCATACGAAGTACCTGCAGAATTAACCGCAAAAGTTCTTACATAATACAAAGTGGACTGCTCTACACCGTAAACATAAGATGAAAAAGCGCCCAATCCTGTTCCTGTAGAAACCTTGTCTGAATTTTCCAGAGTTGGCGTACTGTTGGTTTTTGACCAGATGATTCCACGGTCTGTCACACTGGCACCGCCCCAATCTGTCACATTTCCGGAAACCACAAAAGATTTGTTGGTAACCTGAGACTGTGAAGTTGTTGTGACGGTTGGCGCAACAATGCTTGCCAAAGTTGTAAAACTAATCTGTGAGCCATAAGATGTTCCCGCAATGTTTGTAGCATAAGCACGGGCATAGTAAGTTGTTCCAGGAGTCAATCCAGTCAATGAACTTACATAAGATCCTGTGGTTGCATTTTCGCTGGTTTTGGAATCGTCAATTGTCGGATTCTGATTGGTGCTCCAGACAACACCGCTGGCATTAATTGCACCGCCACCATTGCTGGAAATGCTACCACCAGAAACTGCACTTGTTGTAGAAACTGATGAAACAGCCGTTGTAGAAACCGTCGCAGGATTTGCAACCGCACCTTCCATAGTTCCGGAGATTTTAACATTTCTCAAACCAAATTGCTTGTTAGTAGCCGCAGCCACCAAATAGGGATAAAATCTTACATAAAGTTTTTGACTTCCCGTAAGGACAACCGGCGTTGCAAGCGTCGCACTCAAAGCGGATGATCCATTATTTGGTAATTTAAGCGCCGACTGGATGGAAACCGGATTTGAGAAATCTGCATTCACACTGTAGAATGCCTGATAATACATATTCCCTGTTCCGGATGCACCAACTAATGCGTCAATTTTATTAACCGTCAATGTGCCGCCATTTGTAGGATTTACATCCAGCTGAACATAAACATCAGGATTAAATACGGTTGTACTTCCCGTTGCAGTCCAGCTGTTTGCAGTTCCGACCAATTGCCAGAAAATCACATTACTGTCCGTAATAGCATCGCCTGTAAAATCTATTTTGGTATTGACCTGGTAAGCCACACTTGCAGTTGGATAACTGATGCTGGATTCCAGATTACCTTCCAGAGATTTTTCGGTAATGTTCGTTATCAACGGCCAAGTAACAGAGGCCGGAGTTGCTTCAAAAGCTTTTGATGATTTTAAAGTTCTTTTTTCAGTAGGCTGACCAGCTTCTTTGGAATTTCCATCGGAAACAGAAGCTGTAACATCGTCACTTGATGAAACTTCGAAATAAGAAACACTGGTTCCGATTCCGAAAATCATTGCAGCACTAAAGAGTGCAGCCGGTAAGATTAGCGTTTTTTTCATTGTTAGTTAAAGTTAATAGTTGTGAAAATGGTTTTTAATCTTAAAATTTATTTTACAATTACCTTTTGAACATAGGAATTATCAGCAGTTTTAACTTCAAATAATTTGACCCCTTTTCCAATTTTTTTAAGTGAGATCGCATTGATGGTATTGTCACCTTTAGAAAGTGTTCCATTGTAAACGACACCTTCAGATTTGCCGGACATATCCATCACTTTGATTTGAACTGGCTTGTCATTGTCTTTGGAAAAAACCTTTAGAGAAATTTGTTCAGAAGCTGGATTTGGGTAAAATGTAGTAGCTGCATTAAGTTTAGAATTCACTTCGCCCGTTGCCAAAAAAAGACAATCCGTTGGTTGCAAAAGAACAGCGCCTGCACCAGTCATTACTGTTTGTTTTACGTCTGCAGAGGCAATTTTGTTGATGGAATAAGGCGGTACGAAAGCCGTTCCGGATCCCACCATAGTTCCGGTAGCACCAGAGAACGTGTTGTCAACCAACTGCGCTGCAGTGAATTTCCCCGTTTCTAATCTGATAGGATTTTTAACACCCTCAAAATAATTTCCTTCAATCAAAAGATCTGCTTTGAAACCTGCGTAAATACAATAGTTGCTGACAGAGCTGTTGAAATAATTATTCAGCAAATGAACTTTTCCAAATCTAACTCTCGGCATTCTTTCCTTCACGCCAGGTCCCCACCAGCAGTACTGCATAGTGATTCTTAGTTTTCCATCATCCTGAGTAGCATCATCTCCTGATCCAAAAAGATTGGAAAAACGGTGGTCATTGCTTCCGCCAGAACCTCCAGGAATTGGTGCTTTCAGATATTGGAATTTCGTCCAGGTTACCGAGATCAGGTCAGACGCATTTTTGATATCAAGATTACCGTCAAGCGCATCCTGAAAAGTGCAATGATCTACCCAAACGCTGGTACAGTTGTCGATCGTCAAATTATCATTCCCATCCACATCATAAGCGCCAGGGCCTTCAAATGTGATATTTTTGATTAAGATATTGGAACTGTTTTTTGCATACAGAATTCCGGATCCACCGGAAGTAAGATCTACAGAAATTAATTTTGCGCCGGCTAATCCTAAGATTGATTTCCCGGTTTGATTTTGAAGCGTCAGTCGGCCGGCTGTTGGAAATGTAATTTCTCCAGAGATGTGAATTACTTTTACCGCAGCAGCATTGATTGCTGTTTTCAACTCTGCATAAGTCGTCACTACTGTAGGTGTAGCAGTTCCGCCGCCGGTCACGCCATTTTGTGATGCCCAGCCGGAGACAGGACATTGTTGTGCTTTTACATTGATCTGAAATATAGACGTTATCAGAAACGCAGACATTAAGATTATTCTTTTCATTGGATAAATATCTATTGAAGATTAAATTGATTTTAGAATTATGATCTCAGGAAAGAATCACATTTTTTATAACAGAATGATTGTTAGATAATTGAAGACATTCTATTTTAGGAAAAAGGAAAAAAAAAGTTTGATGAAAACGGGTTTCATCAAACTTCTATTAATGAAAAATTTAATTCATGTAAATTTTAAATCTTCCTGGTTGGCAGTTTTTTATTTTAATAAAACTTTCACTGATTTTTCTCCAGCTTCAGATTTAAGATTTACGATGTACATTCCTTTGTTGTTGATTTCAAAGTTAGTATCAGCAGACGCTTTCATTGTTTTAACCAAAGATCCGTTCGCGTTGAAAACATTAACCTGAGTATTTTTGGAGTCAAGATCTGCAACATAGATTTTGTTACCAGCAGAGAAAACGTTAGCTTTCATAGATTTCTGAACATCATTTACGCCTAATACAGTTGTACCAACGTTTGTAGCAGTAATTTTGTAAAGGTTTAGAGACTGATCGCCGTAGAAATATAAGTTAGTTGCAGGACCTGCATACTCATAAGTGTAGATTAAACCATCTGAGGAATTAGAATAAGTTTTAGATCCAAGAACTGCAGTTCCATTTCCGATGTAAAGCGTACGGTCTCCAGAACCTCCGTTTTTGTACCAGACAGTGATTACAGAGTTTCCGTTTACTTTAAGGACAACATAACGCTGTGTTGGCGTAGTGTTAGTTCCTGTAGAAGTGTAACCGCCTCCATTCAATTTGAAACGCTTTGATGCAGAGTATCCATCAGAAAAATTTGCAGTATTCGCTTCTACCTGTGCGAAGTTTACAACAGTTGCAGGCCCAGGAACAAGTCCAAGGTTGTTTTTTACCACCGCAGTTGTTTCACCGGCAGTTACCGGCCAGGCTGCACTAGAGAAGTCAAAAGTAGTTTGTGCTTTGATAGAATTAACAGAAGCTACTACTGAAAAAGCTAAAAGAAGTAATGATTTTTTCATGTGTAAAATAATTTAATTAGTTGTTTTAATAATTTTATGCAATCGATTACACAAATGCTTGTAATAATTCGACGGTTCTAATATAAAATTATTATTTAATATCAAGTTATTTTTTTTTAATTTAACGTTAATTTTTTTTAACAATAGGATAAAACCCTTTATTAATGGTGCATTCAGAAGATAAAAAATTGAATAAAAAATTAAATAACTGTTTTAAAATGGCATTTTTTGATTCAAAAATCTATGCAATCGGTTGAATCAAATTGACTAAAAACAGAGCCAATTTTGTAAAATTTGAGATTTTGAAATAATTATCAAATTCAAAATATACATTTTAATCCTGCAACACTATCAATGTTTCGATATTAAGCAATAGGAAAGTAGACGTATAAAAATATTGAATCAATAAAAACCCTGTAAACAAATTGCTCACAGGGCTTTTTTGAAAAAAAATTATGAAAATATTTACTGTTCGTTTTTAATTATTTTAAAAGAACTTTCACTGATTTCTCACCAGCTTCAGACTTAAGATTTACGATATAGACACCTTTCGCATTGATCTCAAAATTAGTATCAGCAGAAGCTTTAGCAGATTTTACCAGAGTTCCGTTAGCTGAATAAATATTGATACTGGTGTTTTTAGATTCCAAATTAGAAACATAAATCTTGTTGCCGCTGGAGAATGCATTTGCTTTCAATAATTTGACATTATTAGCAGCCAATGTAGCAGTATTGTCTGTATATTCTATTTTATACAGACTGTTGTCGCCGCTTCCGGTAGCGATGATAAGATTTGTTGCCGCAGCCGTGTGCGTATAAGTCGCTATTGCAACATCTGTATTAGAACTTCCTGCAAAAGTAGTCGAGCTGAGAACTTTTCCTGTTTCATCTGAAATGACAATAGATCGTCCAGCACCTCCGCCTCTGGCCCAAAATTTAATAACTGCATTGTTTGATATCGGAAACTGCACAAATCTTCTCGTAGGCAAACTGGTTGTTCCTACGGCAGGATTATTCGATCCGCTATAGCTGTTTCCACCAAACTGCAACCGTTGTGTAGGCGCATAACCGTCACTGAAAGTAGCCAAATTGGTTGTAGAAATAGTAAGATTGCTTCCGCCAGTTACCAAAGACAAGCCATCAATAGTGGTGTTGGCTGTAATTGCTCCCGCAGTAAACTTCGAGGTATCACTAAAATCCCAAGTCTTTGACTGTGCATTAAAAGTTACTGCAGAAATCCCCGCAAGCATTAAAGAAAATAATAGTTTTTTCATGATAAATTAATTTTATAGTTGTTTTAAATAATTTCTATGCAATCGATTACACAAATACAAGTTCTAATCGGCGGTTCTAATATAAAATTATTTTAAAATAATCGCGAAAATTTTTAATTTATTTTTTATTTGAATATTAAATTTGATTAATATAAAATTAAAATATCCTTTATTGACTGAACAAAACCATTAAATGAATGTTTAATTAAAAATGAATTTAAGGCAAAATAATCTGCGAAAAGTTGATTTTTGATTCCAAATTTCACGTAATCGATTGCATAAAATCAACCGAAATCTAGTCCAAAAACTGAATTATTGAGAATAAATGAAAAAATCCTAATGCAAATGATTAGGATTTAGAAGTTTTTATGATAAATTAAAAAACATTTTATTATCTACTATCGAGTTGCTTCAGCCAATCAGCACAAAGCTTTTTCCAATCATCAGTCAAATCCGTTTTATTGGAAATGCCAATATTATGTTCGCCTTTTGGAAAGATAAACATCGCGCCTTTCACCTTGTTTTTAATCATCGATTCGTAATATAAAACACTGTTGATCATCGGAACAGCAGGATCATTTTGAGCATGAAAAAGAATCGTTGGCGGCGTTTTTTCTGTCACTCTATTTTGCATAGAATATTCTTTAATCAATTGTTCAGAAGCATCTTTACCCAACAAATTTTCCCGACTTCCTTTATGCGCAAACTCCCCAAAATCAATTACAGGCGAAACGAGAATAGCAAAATCCGGAATGGTGGAATAATTTTGCCAATCGCCTTTCAATTCTGTGTAATCTGTCGAAATATTACTCACCATCGCAGCCAAATGTCCGCCGGCAGAAGTTCCCAAAATACCGATTTGATTAGGCAAAATCCCGTATTGGGCTGCATCTCTTCTGATATATTTAATCGCAGCCTGAATGTCTTGAAGAGGCGCAATCTCCCTTTGTTTCAAGTCAGGAGAAGTTGGTAATCGGTAATTCAAAACAAAAGCTGAAATCCCTAAAGTATTGAGCCATTTTGCATAGGAATAACCGCCCAAATCATAGGTTAAATAATGATAACCACCACCAGGAATAATGATAACAGCCATTTGTTTTCTTTCCTCTTTTGCAGGCAGAAACGCAAGCAGTTCAGGTTCTTCAATCTGCGTGATGCGGCCTTCCTTTTCTTCTATCGTTTTTAGTTTCAAATTTTTGGAATTTGGCATGGTCCCTTTTTCCCAAAGCGTAATTTTTTGCTGAGCAGAGATTTGATTGATGAAGAAAATTAATATAACTAAAACTACTTTTTTCATTGATTTAAAATTTGAAACCGTTATTTTTCATCTAAACTTTTCAGCCAGTCAGAACAGAGTTTTTTCCAATTCTCGCTTAATTCATTTTTGTTGGTAACGGAAAATTTGTGGCCTCCTTTCGGAAAAATAAACAATGCGCCTTTCACTTTATTTTTTGTCATCGCTTTGAAGTACAAAATGCTGTTCATCGCAGGAACTGCCGTATCATCTTGATTATGAAACAAAATGGTCGGCGGCGTTTTTTCCGTCACGCGGTTTTGCATCGAATATTCTGTGATTTTTTCCTGAGAAGCGTTTTCTCCAAGCAAACTTTTACGGCTTCCGGCGTGAGCAAATTCACCAAAATCAATGACCGGACAAAAGAGCACTGCAAAATCCGGAATCGTAGAGATGTTTGTCCAATCGGCTTTCAAACCTGTGTAATCAGTAGAAATATTACTAACAGACGTGGCCAAATGTCCGCCCGCAGAAGTTCCTATAACACCAACTTGGTCTGGCGAAATTCCCCATTGCGAAGCATTTTTCCTAACATATTTTATTGCTGCCTGAGCATCTTGCAACGGCGCAACTTCTCTTTGAATCAAATCTGGAGAAGTCGGTAATCTGTAATACAAAACGAAGGCAGAAATCCCCAAAGTGTTCATCCATTTTGCTATCTGAAAAGCACCTTCATTGTAAGTCAGTTTCGAATAACCACCGCCAGGAATGATGATGACAGACCTCTGCGACCGCTCCCCTTTTGGCGGCAAGAAGGCAAAAAGCTCGGCTTCTTTGGTAGATATTTCAGGATTTGAAGTTGGATTCTCAATTTTCAGACCTTTGGAATTCGGCATTTCACATTTTGGCCAGAACAGGATTTTTTCCTGCGCTGAAATTTGATTAATCAAAAATATCAAAATAATGAAAAGTGTCTTTTTCATAAATCTATTCATTAAAAAAGTTATCACCGACAAAATGATAACTTACAATTATAAACTATTTAATATACTTTTCCAAGCCTGTTTTCAAAGGCTTCAAAGCTTTTAAAGCAATCTTGGCAACGGTTTCTGCACCTAGTTTTGAGAGATGCGTATCATCGTCTTTTCCTTTCGGATAATACTCCACTTCGCCTTCTTTGAAATGCAGGTGAAGCAATTTTGATTTTTCCGGGCCGGCAGCAATTTCCATTTGTTCGGTCAATAATTGCATATCGACAAAAGGTACTTTCATATCGTCCGCCACCAGTCTCACCACCAAAGGATAATTGCCGTGTGTATCTACCAAAACGCCGTTTTCTGTAAAATCCCTTCTCACGATGGAAGTCATCAAAATCGGTGTTGCACCTTTTGCTCTGGTTTCGTTGACATATCTTTCCAGATTGGCTCTGTATTGCGTGTATGGATTAGTAAACTTCGTAGAATCTTTCACTTTCTGGTCGTTGTGACCAAATTGGATGACCACAAAGTCACCCTTCTTCAGTTGCTTTTCCACCTTGTCCCATCTGCCTTCTGTGCGGAAACTTTTGGAACTTCTTCCGTTCATCGCGTGGTTTTGAAGTTCGATTTCCGTGGTCAGAAATTGTGGAAGGACTTGTCCCCAGCCGTGTTCAGGATTTTTATCAGGCTTATCTTTGTTCGCCATTGTAGAATCTCCGATCAGAAACAAGGTCGGTTTTTTCTGAGCAAATATCAAAACTGAAAATAGAATTGATAAACTTAAAAGCAGTTTTTTGTTCATTTTAAATTTTTTATTGAATTTTAACTTTTAGAATGCTTCGAGAACCTCAGCATGACATTACGATTGTTGTACTTTTTAAATTTAGCTAATCAGTTTGATTATTTGATTATTTAATATTAGGATTCCAATCTTCGAAGATTTTCTCGATCGTGTAACTTTTAAGTTCCTTTTTGGTTAATTGATGAGACCAGGAAACCCTTTTTGAAATATTTCCGCCTTCTCCTCTACTTCCAAACTCCGCATAATAAACAGTTTTTTCTTTTTCCGGAAACATTGCATCGCCTTTCCACGGATTCCAGCCTTCTGGCAAAATGTGATTTCCCATTTCTGTATTGATGAAAACTGTTTTTGCATAAGATCTCCACGGCCTTCCTAGAAAAACTTTTGAGATTCCGTCTTTTGCAATCAATTTACACTCGAAAAAGACAAAACCGAATTTCTTCCCTTGCTGTGTCGAAGCGGCTGTGATGTACGAGTCAGCCAAACTTTTGATGGTGCAATTTTTAAAAACAACCGTCGCCGAGCCGAAAATAAAATCCGTTGTTCCCTCGATGAAACAATTCTCAAAATATTGCCTGCTGTGATTTCCTGTTGCATAGACCGTATCTTGGCAACCCAAAATCTTTGAATCCCTAATGACAAACTTGTCGCCTTCCACGTGGAGAGAGATGGCCTGACCTTTGTTGCACCAAGTATTCTGAATCGTCAAATTTGAGATTTTAACCTCATCCGCCATCACCAAAAGTGTATAGGAATTGAAGGTCGTCATTTTTTCGTTCAGAGCGTCTATCTTACCAGAATAATCATCATTAACGAGAATCGTATTCTCAGCGTTTTCGCCTTGCAACGTGACTTTGTGTTTGGAAGACGGAATGACAATTTTTTCTTTATAAGTTCCTGCTTTTATTTTGATTAAAGCTTCGCCCGGACCAAAATCCCTCAATGAATTGATTGCTTTCTGAATAGAATTGAATTGTCCGCTTCCGTCCGATGCCACATTAACTGTGATGTAAGGCGCAGTTTGAGCTAACAGAATTTGAACAAAAACCATCATTAATATTGAAAAAATCCGCTTCATAATTTTATTTTAAATGTAATTTTTTAAACGCAAAGGTCTTTTTCATTCTTCTTATTTTAGTGAGTACAGCAGGAATCAATAAATTGATTTGACGAAGCTTAAATCAAAAATATTCTTCATCAGAGATCTGTCTCTATCTTTGCTTTCTTAAAATTGACAGTATTATAACTAAATCTTTGCGTTTAAAATTAACATACTTATTTTTTTAAAGTTTTATCTAAGAATTGAACCGTCAAATCCAAAGTCTCCGTGAACCAAGGTTCTGCTGACCAGAAAGAGTGCGGCGTATCTTTGATTTCGTGAAATTCTGTTGGGATATTATAGCTTTTCAACTTCTTCATCATATCATCTCGTCCTGCGTGGAAACGAGCTTGCGAACTGTTGATGAAAATCGTTGCTGCCGTATTTTTATCGACGAATTCCAGAGGTGACGCTTCTGTCCAGTTTTTGAGATTGACATTTCTGTCGCCATCCAACCAATAGGCTGCGTAAGTACTTTCCTCCGCTTCTGGATGGATGAATGAAACAATGCCGTCCACATTCACAATCGCTTTGATTTTATTTTCCTTTCTTACACCAACCAAAGTAGCGATTTGAGCACCGGCAGATTCTCCCAGAACTGCGATATTCTTGGAGTCTAACAAATATTTCTTTTTGTTTTTCTTTAAAAATCGGATTGCAGTTTCAACATCAATGATTGCTGCAGGATATTTTGCAACATCAGCCAATCTATAACCTACAGCCATTGCAACGTAGCCTTTGGAAGCCAGTTCCTGAGCCATATATTTTTCGTTTTCCTTACTTCCCGAAATCCATCCACCGCCGTGAACCATTGCAATTCCTGGATATTTTTTTGATCTATCTAGCGGATAATAGATATCTGCCTTCAAAGAAATACCATTGACGTTCGCATATTCCACATCTTTATCAATTCCGATATCGGTCGGCGTGGGCCTGTCGATAGGCGTGATGAAATGATATTTTTTCTTAAGTTTCTCGTACGTCGTTTCGTTGGTATAAGGAGTTGCATTCGGACGTGTGGTTTGTCCGAATGCAGATTTAGCTCCAAATAAGAAAAAAATAAGAAAATATAGTTTGTGAAAACCCATATTAAAATTGATTATTTCACAGCATTCTTAGCGACTTCTTTCGCTATTGTGATCTGTTCTTTTGCAACACTTTTAGGAAGTTTTAAGGCTGTCGTTTTGTTCCCTAAAACCTTGATGGCTGGTTTGTTCGCCGATTCCAAAGTCAATCCTGAAAGATCTATGTTCTTGCTGTTGTAAATGGTTGCTCCAGTTCCGTCGCTGTATTTTAATTTCACATTTTTAAGTGTGATTCCATCTGCATCTACGATTGTCAGAGCTTTTTTGGTATCGAAATTAGAATCTTCGATAGAGATATTTTTAAGATTCATTTCGGATAATCCGCTCAATGCGATAGCTTCGTAAGAATTGGTAGCAGTGATATTTTTGAAGAACACATTTCTGAAGATCGGTGTTTCATCCGTTACTGGAATTTGTTTCTCGACTCTCTTCTCGTCGTCTGCACTTTGATCTTCCTCAATGATCGGCGAATTACCTTCGTAGAACATATTGAACCCGATCACCTGCGCCGGGATGTTGATCATATCCACATTGCTGATCCAGATATTTTCCACAATACCGCCTCTACCTCTCGTCGTTTTGAAACGAAGACCGATATCTGTTCCAATAAAAGTACAATCTGAAGCGTGCAGATTTCTTACACCGCCAGACATTTCGCTTCCGATCACGATACCGCCGTGTGCGTGGTAAACTGTATTATTTTTGATGATGACATTTTCTGTCGGAACGCCTCTGTCACGTCCATCTTTATCTTTTCCGGATTTGATACAGATCGCGTCGTCTCCAACATCAAACGTATTGTTGTAGATCAAAACATTTTTACAAGATTCCAAATCTAATCCATCGCCATTTTGAGAATACCAAGGATTTCTCACATTGAGGTTTCTAAGAATTAAATTACTGGACATCAATGGATGAAGGTTCCACGCTGGAGAGTTCTGGAAAGTTGGGCCGTCCAAAAGCACTTTATCACAGCTTACCAAACTTACCATCACGGGACGAAGGAAATCCTTTACTTTTTCCAGGTCTGCTTTGGTTGTTAATTTCTCTGGGATATTGAAATTTGCTGTACTTGCAAATCCTAATTTTGAGCTTTCTGTCGGGAACCAGATCTTCTTATCATCGGACAAAACGCCGCCTTTTGACAACAGTTCTTTCCATTGTCCGTCGGTCATTTTTCCTTTTTTCACATATCGCCACGCATCACCGCTTCCGTCGATTACGCCATTTCCTGTGATGGCAATATTGGTGGCACCTTTTGCAGAGATCGGCGATTGGCAACGGGTTGTGTTAAGACCTTCAAAACTCACATCCACCAAAGGATAATCTGCAAAATCTCTACTGAAAATGATCATTGCGCCATCTTCCAAATGCAGGTTGACATTGCTTTGAAGAACAATTGGACCAGTCATCCAGATTCCTCTTGGAACAATTACTTTTCCACCACCTTTCTGATTGATGCTTGTAATTGCTTTTTTGAATGCTTCTGTATTTTTCATATTGGTTCCGGCGATCGCGCCAAAATCCTTGATGCTTACTGAAGTTGCAGGAAAGGACGTTTCTGCCACAGTTGGCATTTTGAACTCCACATTTTTGTAAATGTCAGACATTTGCGTCTGTGCAAAGCTGTTTGCAGAGAATAAAGTTGCCAAGCTTAACGCTAATAATTTAATCGATTTCTTCATTATTATTTAGATTTTAGAATCGAGAACCGAGATCCTGGATTTTATTTTAATTAATTTTATTTTTTAGTGATCCGGAAAAAGTCAAAATCTGCATAACCGCCTCTTGCAACCTTTGCCTCGCTCACAGAATAGATCCCGACTTTCGCGCCGATCCATTTTCCTGGTTTTGCCTGGAATTTTTCGCCAATATTGGTAAACGTCTTTCCATTTTCGCTGTAACTGAATGTGCAGATCCCATTTGGATCGCTCACATTGACCTTCAGGTAAGCTTCGTTAGATTTTAATTTTATTTCATTAATGATCTTTTCCTCGCCACCTTTTTCAGCTTTGGGCGCCTTTCTAAATTGAAGATAATAACCATCTGGTTTATTGGTGATGACGAGTGAAGCGTGGTCTGTTCCCATCACCAAAAGTCCGGCAACTTTTCCTTCTTTGGCTTCCTCGGGGAACAATTTTACTTTGGTCGTTGCCACAAAGTCAGGTGCGGGGAACTTCTGCGTCAAAAGATTCGGAACATTCCAAAGATTCTTTTCGCCTTCCGGAACTTTCATCGAGAACAATCTCAAATGATCTTTTCCCGGAATTTTTGCAGACCAAACCACATTTTCGTTGGCGCTCCATTGCCATTGCAAACCGATTTTATCATCATCAAATTCATCAGATTCTGCTGGCGTTTCTATTGGAAAAGTCTTTCCAACATTTGGTTTTTTATAAGTCAGAACCGGTTCACCAATTCCATTTTTATCAGTATCAATTCCCATTACAGGCCAGTCTTTTTCCCATTTCATTGGTTGCAAATGAACAAGCCTTCCGCCAGCATCAACATCCTGAAAATGATAGAACCAATCTTCGCCTTTCTGCGTATTAACCCAAGCACCTTGATGTGGTCCGTTAATTTTAGACTTACCTTGTTCCAAAACTATTTTTTCTTCGTAAGGACCATAGATATTTTTTGACCTTAATATCAATTGCCAACCAGTCGCCACGCCACCAGCCGGAGCAAAGATGTAATAATAGCCATTTCTCTTGTACATTTTTGGACCTTCAACTGTTGGATGCGCGTCGTGGCCATCGAAAACGTGAATGCCTTTGTCCAGAACTTTGGTTCCTTCAGGATTCATTTTGTTTAAGGTCAAAATACTTTTGACACCTGCTCTACTTCCGGCCCAACCGTGAACAAGATAAGCATCGCCGTTTTCATCCCAAAAAGGGCAAGAATCGATGAGACCTTTGCCTTCCATTACCAAAACGGGTTCGTCCCATTTCCCGAATGGATCTTTGGTTTTCACCATATAAATTCCAAAATCCGGATCGCCCCAATAGATGTAGAATTCATCTTTGTTAAAACGGATACTTGGCGCCCACACGGCATCACCTCTTCTTGGAACAGAGAAATGTTCTTTAGGCAGAACATCCTGAATCGCGTAGTTGACCAATTTCCAATTGACCATATCTTTGGAATGCAGGATTGGCAAACCAGGCGCTTCATTGAAGCTGGAAGCGGTCATATAATAATCGTCACCAATACGGATCGCATCGGGATCGGAATAATCCGAGTATAAAACCGGATTTTTATAATTTCCATTTCCTAGGTCAGAAACCCAGACTTCTGATACGTAAGGTTTCGTTTTCTGTGCATTCAATTGACTGCCTGACAAGGCTAACAATGAAAGAATAAGATGTTTTTTGTTGATTCTCAAATTTTTATTTTTTGATAGAATAATTTTAAACGCAAAGCCCACAAAGATTTTTTTGAATTTATTGAAAATATTTTAAGGTTCACATAGGCGTAAAACTCAACAAAGAAAAACGCAAATTTTGTCATTCAGTAGAAATCTCAATATGATGTTCTTTGCTTATTTTTCGAATTCCAGACTTGCAAGGATGAATGGTCCTGTTCCTTTTGGATCATTGGAGCGGATCTCTTCGTTGACGTAATATTCGTAAGTTCCACTTCTGTATGGTTTTCCGCCTAAGCCTGCGACCGCACAACATCTGTTTAGGTTGACAATGCCATTTTCATCTACAGAGATCAGATTTTTCAGGATCCCGTCGTAGCCTTTTTGAGCAACCACTTTGTAAGACTTTGTCAAATAACCTTTGTTGACCGCCTTGATCATCGTGTAAACAAACATCGATGACGCTGAAGCTTCGGTGTAATTTCCCTTTTCGCCGCCTTTGTCCAAAACCTGATACCACAGTCCGGTTTCCTGATCCTGAACTTTGATGATCGCATCTGTGTAAGACTTGAGGTAACCAATGATCTTAGCTCTCCCCGGATGGTCTTTTGGCAAGAAATCCAAAACATCTACCATTGCCATTCCGTACCAACCCATCGCTCTTCCCCAGAAATTGGGAGATAGTCCGGTTTCCTTGTTTGCCCAAGCCTGCTCTTTGATCTCGTCCCAAGCGTGGTAAAGCAATCCTGTTTTCGGATCTTTTAAATGTTTCTGAATCAGATCAAATTGGTTAACAATGTCGTTGTAGGCTTTGTCGGCTAGCGCACCTTTGCTGAATTCTTTGGTGTAGTTTGCATAAAAAGGTTCACCCATATACAGACCGTCCAGCCACATCTGATGCGGATAGATCTTCTTGTGCCAGAAACCGCCTTCTGACGTTCTCGGCATCGTTTCTATTTGCTGGCGAAGGGTTTGAAGCGCTTTTTGGTATTTTGGCTTTTTTTCTTTTCCATATAAATAAAGCAATACGTTTCCACAATTGAGGTAATCGATGTTATGTTTATCGAATTCGTAGCTTACGATGCTTCCGTCCTCTTTTACCATCGTGTCGCCAAAATTGCTGATATAATCATAATATTCTTTGTTTCCGGTTTTGGCGTACAACTGTTCGGCACCTTCCAAAACAATGGCTGCCGGATAAGCCCATCTCGGTTCTTTGTTGAAATCCAACATCCAAGCTTTCGGGAAACGGTTCATCTCGGAAAGGAGCATTCTCTCGGACCATTTTAGATTGGTCGGAACTACTTTTCCGGATTGTGACGTTTCTGTTTTGGTATTTGAAGCTGTTGCCGATTTTGTTTGAGCACAAGAAAGGAACAATCCTGAAGCGAATGCTGCGATGGATAATACTTTGAGTGTTTGAAATTTCATATTGCTTTTAATTTTTTTTATTTTTTGAATGAACAAAAATTCTGTAAACGAAACCTTGTTATTATCTGGAAACCTGCAGCCTACTTCGACAAGCTCAGCATAAACTCTTTGAGTGGATCCCGATGTAAAATCGGGAGGGAACGGAAGACGGAAAAAGCTGCCCAAATAATTCTTATCATCTTACTTTTCGAATTCCAGACTTGCCAAGATGAACGGTCCGGTTCCCTTTGCATCGTTGGAACGGATCTGCTCGTTGACGTAATATTCGTAGCTGCCATCGCGGTAAGGTTTTCCACCCAAACCTGCTACAGCACAACATTTGTTGAGATTGACCACGCCATTTTCGTTTACTGTTATCAAGTCTTTGATGATGCCGTCATAACCTTTTTTCGCTGCTGCTTTGTAAGATTTTGGCAAATAACCTTTGTTGACCGACTTGATCATCGTGTAAACAAACATGGCGGAAGCGGTTGCCTCTTCATAATTTCCGTTTGCCAATGGCTTGTCCAAAACCTGATACCACAGCCCTGATTTTTTGTCCTGATACTTGATCACAGCGTCGGTAAAGGATTTGATGTAGGAAATAATCCTTGCTCTTCCGGGATGATCTTTTGGCAAATAGTCCAAAACGTCTACCATCGCCATTCCGTACCAGCCCATTGCGCGGCCCCAGAAATTGGGAGAAAGTCCGGTCTGTTTGTCTGCCCAGGCCTGCTCCTTGCTCTCGTCCCAGGCGTGGTAAAGCAATCCCGTTTTTTTGTCCAAAAGATTTTTCTGAACCGAATCAAACTGCATCACAATATCATCATACGCTTTTGCAGCATCTGCACCTTTGCTAAAATCCTTTGTATAATGCGTGTAAAAAGGCATTCCCATGTAAAGTCCGTCCAGCCAAACCTGATTTGGATATATTTTTTTGTGCCAGAAAGAGCCTTCATTGGTTCTCGGTTGTCCGTCGATTTGTAGACGAAGCGTTTGAAGGGCTTTCAGATATTTTTCTTTTTTCTCTTTTTCGTAGAGATAAAGCAATACGTTTCCGCTATTCAGAAGGTCGATATTGTACTTTTCCAATTCGTAGGAAACGATGGTTCCATCTTCTTTGACCAATTTTTCGCCGAAACTGCTGATGTAATCGTAGTATTCTTTTTTGCCGGTATTTGCATAGACTTGCTCGGCAGCATCTAAAACGATGGCTGCGGGATAGGTCCATTTTGGGCTTTTGCTGAAGTCGAGCATCCAGGATTCCGGGAAGCGGTTCATCTCGGAAAGGAGCATTCGTTCGGACCATTTCAGGTTTGTGGGAACTATTTTTCCGGATTTTGAAGTTTCAGTTTTTGATTTTGGAGCTTCTATTGTTTTTGTCTGCGCAGAAGCCAGGAACATTCCTGAACTTAGAATTGCGAAGGTGTATATCTTTAATTTACTATTAATAAAATTCATTGGTTTGAAAATTTATAGTTGATTATTTTGGTCTAATGTTTCTAACTTTTTGTCCAGATCCTGGTAGAATTCGGTTTCTGTTTTGATGCCGTTTGGTTCCTGCGACCAAGCGCCCAGAAAGTAATAGGACACATTTTTGTTTTTCTTGAAAACTACGACGTGCGTGGATTTCGTCTGAATATATTTATCAAAACTTTCTATCGGATAAAAAATTGCCATTCCCAGATTGTCCTCTTTTTTGGCTAAAGTCTGCTGGCCGTAAGTGGCGATGTAAGCCCATTTTTTATTTTTACTAATGACCTGCTTGAAAGGAATATCCTTGATGGCAACGATCCCGGTACACAAACCAGAAATAGCGTTGTTCAGAGACAAATCCACTTTTACAAATCGGTCTTTGTTGAATATCGTCAGTTTCGATTTCAAATCTACAGCATCTCCCCAGGTTTTCCATCCTGTGTAATCGATTGCAGCGTAAGATCTGTCTTTCTCATTAATAACCTTTACAGACGTACTCTTTACCGTTTTGAATGTCTCTACAAAATCATTTTGCTCATCATATCTTCCGTAGGAACCAACACCGATTGTACGACCAGATTTCAAAATATCCTGTCCCCAAGGTGCGTCGTGGTGGTAAGATTCGAAACCGTCTTGCCCAACTTCTGGCAAAACCAAAGTATTGACTTTCTTACCGAAAATATCTGTGGCATTTCTCCAATCCAAATACAATCTGTAACCAATCTGGTTGTTTTCCAGACCGATTCCTTCGTATCGAATATAATAAGAATGATCGGTGTGTTCTGCGGGAATTTGTAATTCGGTAACATTTTTGAAATTCCCTCCTATATATTGGTTGCCTTCCCATTTACCGCCTTCCTTAACTGATAATTCGGCGTAGGAGAAAGGTTTGCTTCCGTCTTTTTTGATCTTCTGGATCACATCGGTTTGGGCTGAACAGTTGATGAAACTGAGCAGAATTCCAGAGTAGATGGATTTGAGGATGATGTTTTTCATTTTTATTTTTTATTTTGAACACAAGCACTTCGACTCCGCTCAGTGTGACATTGCAAATACTATTTTTTCATTTTAAAATTCCAGTTATCGTTTCCTGCCAAGACGTTTTTTATCGAATATTCTTTGGCTTCTTTCTTTGATAATTGATGGGACCACGAAACTCTTTCTTTTAGATTCGAACCAATTCCCCGAGAGTTAAATTCGCCATAGAAAGTAGTTTTCTCAGCATCTGGTTTGTTCCAATTGTGCCAGCCTTCCGGTTTGATGACATTACTTATTTCTGTATTAATGAAAACTGTTTTTGCAAATGGCCGCCAAGGTCTTCCGAGATAAACCGATTGGGATTTTGCATCGCCAGTGACTTTGCAATCTATAAAAACAAAACCGAACTTTTTACCTTCCGGCGTTGAAGCTGCGGTGAGATAAGTTGCAGATTCTTTTGCGAAAATTTCACACTTGTCGAAAACTGCCGTTGCCGCTCCGAAAATGAAATCCGTAGTTCCCTCGATGTAGCAATTTTTAAAATAATGCCTAACTTCTTTTGTTTTTGAAGGATCATCTTGCTGGCCTTTCAAATATAAAGTATCCTGAAAACCAAGAAATCTGCAGTTCTCAAAAATTGCGCGGTCGCCTGTAATTAAAACTGCTACGGCCTGACCAACTTTTCCTGCATCATTTTGGAAAGTGATATTCTTTGCCGAAAAATCATTAGAAAAAATAAAAATCGTGGAAGAACCAGTCGTTCCCATTTCTTTACCTTCTGCGTTTTTCTTTGAAGCAAAGTCGTTATTAATGATAATCGTTTCACTAAGACTTTCGCCTTCGAAAGTAATTGGACCTTTAGTTGCCGGAACTGTTATTTTTTCCCTGTAAGTCCCTTTTTTGATAAGAATTTTAGTAGTCGTTTGAAGTCCGTTTTCGACAGCATCAATTGCTTCCTGCACTGTTTTGAAATCTCCGCTTCCGTCTTTTGCGACTGTATAAACTTTTTCAGAATCATGGGTATTGACGCTGAAAGAATTAATACAAATCAAAACTAAAGTGAAAGAAAAAAACAATAAAAGTTTTTTGAGGTCGGAATGCTTCATTTTTTACTAATCTATTTTAAATATACAAGTTTTCACCCCGTGCGGGATGAAAACCTGTATGAATTTAACAATTAAATAATGTGATCTGAAAACTACAGATTGACACTAAATTATGTATGGTTATTTTTTGATAATTTTTTTGGTAATTGTCCCTTTATCAGTGGTGATAGAGATGATATAATTACCTGTGTTCAAAGTTCTCAAATCGATAGAATCTCCAGATACTTCCACATTGTTTTTCACAACGCTTCCTGCAAAACTGTAAACTTTTACATTAAGAATCTTCTGTCCGGCTGTGTTGATATGCAGATAATCAGAAACCGGATTTGGATATAATGATACTTGAGATTTATTGATATCACTTGCAGCCATCGTTCCGTAAGACGTTTTGATGTAGTACAAGTTAGTCGTGTCACCTTTTGTGATGCTGTGCGCACCAGCTGCAACATTTTCTATTTTTACAATTCCGCCAGTCGCTGTATAATTAGTTCCGTCAAATTTAACTGCTTTTGCGAAATCTGCATCGAAAACAAGTACTAAAGTAGAAGTCTGAGCTGTTGTATAAGAAATACTTGTTGCAGATTCCATTTTAAATCTCTTTGTCAATGTGTTTCCATCATAAGATTGAGAACCATCTGTAGAATTCATATTACCAGTGATGGTGTAGAATGTACTGGATTTTGGAGGATTTGCTGTTGAGAAATTATGAATCTCGCCACCAGTTGCCGGAGGAGGTGTAGTTCCTACAGTTATTGCTCCAGAAATTGAAACTGACGTTCCAACAGTACCTACAGTTGCGACAGTGTAAGACGTGCTGGCAGTTGGTGTTCCGGAGATTGTAACGGTTTTGGCAGTTGTATCTTTCGCAGCCGTCAATCCGTTTGCAGGCAATCCTGTTACAGTCACATCTGTTGCATCGCCGCCCCAAGTAAAGACAATCGGTGTGATGGCAACGCCCGTCGCTACAGTCTGGTCTTTGTTTCCGGAAGTCACTACCAAAGTCTGTGTTGTAGCAGGTGCTGTCTGCTCTGCCTGTATGTAAACCATATTGGTCGCATAGTTGGTCAGCTGAGATTTAAGACCTGTAATTACAGCGTAAGATTTGTCATCTACGGCATTATTAAAAGTCCATTTGAAATCTCCACCTTGTACACGTCCGGAATACATTTTTACTCTATCTCTTGCAGTTAAAGGATCTTCCACTACCAGATTTTTGATGTAAAGTGAAGCATCAGTATCAAAGTTGTTATACACTTTTGCACCAACTTTAGATTTTACTGTAGCCGGAACAGTCTCTCCACGAGTTGCGGCTAGGTAAGCATCAAAATCTGTAAGAGAATTGATTTTTCCAGGGATATTGAACAATGGATTTGTATCACCGTAAGCCACAAAACGCATAGAGTTGGTTGCAATATCCAAATCAATTGTATTGTTGAAAGCTTTGATCATTCCGCCATCTTCTCCTGAGAACGTTCCTTGATTGGCAGGATCATTCTGCTGAGTGGTTGGATTCCAAACGTCTGTTCCTTGTAGAGAGATCATCATTGGATTCTTAGCATTACGGAAATAATTTCCTTCTAAAAACAATGAAGAACCTTCTGTAGAACCAGAACCGTACTTAGCAATTCCGTCAAAATAGTTATTAAAAACGTGAGCAGAATAGAATCTAACTCTAGGGTGTCTGGAATCTGAATGATCGAACCAGTTGTGGTGGTAGGAAATATACAAACCTGTTGTTGTGCCTTCACTAAGTCCCAACAAACTTGCTTTTCCATTGTCCCAGAAGTGATTGTAAGAAAAAGTATTGTAAGAACTTCCTTTATTGTCCAGCGCGCCGTCTCCTTTGATCTGATCGGCATCGCTACCTGCATTTCCGTAGAAAAGATCATTGTTGTGAACCCAAACGTACGAATTGTTTTGCTGCAAACCAATATCATCGCCTTCGCCGCTGTCACAGTTCATGAAACCAAGATTGCTGATTTCAACATTTGTTCCGTTTTTAATACGGATTCCCCAGCCGTTTGCTGTTGCGTCGTCTCCGATACCTTCAACAGTAATATAGCTGTTTGCATTATTATCATTTTCGATGACGAAATCGCCGCCCTCCATTGTTGTAGCATCTGTAATGTTACCAACCAGACGGAAAATGTATGGTCTCGTATCGTAGCCTTTTTTGATTCCGTAAAGAATATTCTGGAAACCGACATAAGGTGTTGTACCGCCATTTGCCTTCGTGATTACATTGAAAGGAACTGAATCTTTAGACTTCTGCGTGATGTAAAGAATGATTGCATTGTCTTTTGGTGTTCCATCTGCTTTGTAACCTCCGGGAACTCTTCCATTGTGGAAAGAAAAACCAGTTCTGTCCTGCGGAAGAACCGTCAATGTGCTGGTTGTAGAACCTGCACCTTCAATTCCTAGAACTACGGGTTTGACGGAAATCGTGTAAGAGCCAGCTTTCAATCCTGGAATATCCGCGCGGAAATAGGATCCGTAACTGCGGATCAAATAGTCATCAATTTTTTTATCTACTACGCCTTCACCTGAGTAATACACGTTATATCTTCCAGCGTTTGCCACTGGTTGCCATTTTACAAAGGCAGTTTCTATCCAACCTTTAGATTCGTTGAATGTAACGGTTTGTCCTGATACTTGCGTGAATGCAAGCAATAGGAACACATAAAGTAATTTAATTTTATTCATCTAAAATTTATTTAATTGAGTTAATTGTGTTAGTTGTAAGGTCTAATAAATGTGAAAAATTATTATAATTAGTATTTCTTCTACGAACCTATTTTCATTAACTAATTCTAAATAATAGTGTTTAAACTTTTTTGATTAAAGCCGACAATAGCCTTAGAATCAGCTCTAACAGGGCTTTAAAACCCTGCCAGAGTGAATCTTCAAAAAAAATTAAAAATATAAAAACTTAAAAATTCAAGTGGATAAGGATCCGGTTTCTAATAACCGTAATCCTGCTGCAGATTGTAATTTGACAGGATGATGTCATTATAAATCGGGAACAATTCTTTTCGGTTTGCTTCGAAATATTGAGCATAACCTTTTAATGGACTGTTAATGTAATCTGCTGTTACAGCTACTCTCCAGTTGACTGCTTTGTAACCCGTCGGAGTACCTGACTGAGCAGGCGTGTAATAAACATCGGCTCTACTCACACCTGCAGGCACATAAATATCTATTGCATTAAGTGCTGCCTGAGCAGTTTTTGTCTTATCATAAGGTGAGTCTTTGTAATATAAAACAGTAGGTGTATTGGTATACTGACCAGTTCCATTTTGAAATTGAGCAAGTTTTACTCTGGTTTCAGCAATTTTTGTAGCCAAAAGATTCCAACGGATCAGGTCATATTTTCTAAGACCTTCTCCTCCAAACTCCAACAATCTCTCGTGAACGATGTAATTGAAGAATCCTGTTTTGTCGGTTGGGATAGTTCCTGCCTGTCCTAAGTTTCCTGCATACGCACGGTTTCTAACCTGTTGCACAGCATTCACTGCTTCTGCGGACGGCGAACCGTTGATTTCGTTATCAGCTTCTGCAAACATCAATAGGATATCTGAGTAGCGGATCATCGGCCAGTCGATTGCAAGGTTTTGTGCAGTTCCAGTAATGCTGGTCCAAGACTTTCTGAATTTTCCATCTGTACAAAGAGCACCTGTTGCAAGGATTGCCTGGTTTGCAGCGTTAATTTGCATAGACGCCACCGTAAGATCTCTTCTGACATCAAATTTTCCGAACTCGTAGAAATAAACCGGAAGCGCATTTACACCGCCACTACTTGCCCAATTGGACGAAGCATCGTGTCTCATTCCGTTGTAGTAACCAATTTTACTGTCTGTAGCAGCATTACCACCAAAAGCGCCAACTGCGAAAATCACTTCGTGTGCAGCATCTTCGGAATTATCATGCAATGCTCTGAACACTGCTTCAAAACTTGCATTCAAGCCGTGATCTCCTTTTGTGATTATATCTTTACATTCATCGTAAGCGATTTTGTAGTAAACCTGAGGATTAGAACCCTGAGCCATCACTCTTGGTGATCTTCTAAGAGAATATCCTGCTCTTGCCAAAGCGATTCTTGCTCTGAGACCTTTTACAGCTGCTTTTGTAATTCTTGTATTGCTGCCTCCTGCTTCTGATCTCCAAGGCACCAAAGTAGCTGCCTTTGCAAGATCCGCAATCATTTGTTCGTAGATGACGTCTCTGTCTGTTTTTGGAAGATAAACGGTTTCCAAATCAGAAGATGGAACCAATTGCATTGGAACATCGCCCCAGTTTTTGATCAGATCATAATAGAACTGTGCTCTCAAAGTATAAGCTTCTCCTAAATACCTGTCCATCAATTTCTTATCTGTCGTAGAGCCTGTCTGGTAAACCGGAGATAAAGGAATATTCTTAATCACCAGGTTTGCTCTTTCGATTCCGGAATATAATTTTAGGAAAGGCTTGTTCAGATCCGGGTTGGAAGTACACGCACCATAAGTACTAAGTCCTCTTCTGTCGTTACAGTTATAATCTCCCGAAGTTTTGAAATCGTCTGCCGACTGCGGGAAATATAAATTAAGTCTTTGCCCGTAACCATCATCACCAATCACCTGATTGTAAACACCTATCAATGCAGTAAAAGTATCTGCTGCACTGTCAAACTGCTGTTCTTCATTAGAGTTAGAAATATTTTCTGCATCCAGGAACTCGTCACAAGATGTCAATGTGAAGAATATAATTAAACAGCTTAGAATTGAAATTAATCTGTTAAGTTTCATTTTTGTTTTGAATTAAAAAGTTATATCAATACCTGTTAAGAAAAATCTGCTTCTTGGGAAAGCGGCGTAATCCACTGCTGGAGTAAGTGTACTTTTTCTGGTACTTACCTCCGGATCATAACCTGAATAACCGGTAATTGTAAAAACGTTATTTGCTGTTGCGTACAGTCTTAAATTTGTAATACCAATGGCCTTTAGCGAATCTTTGTTTAATGAATATCCAACTGTTACGTTGTTCAATCTTAGGAAAGATCCGTCTTCGATAGCGTATGAATGCAAGAAATAGTTACCTCCTGTAGGAACCCACATTGTTGTATTAGCGTTAAGCGCTGCCAAAGCTGTAGGATCTGTTACTTTTACACCATCGTCACCAAACCATCTCCATCTGTCAGCCATTTCTGCAAGCATATTCTGGTCTGTGTACTGATATTTGGTTGTAAATTCGATTTTGTTTGCGTTGTAAACCTTGTTCCCAACAGAGAAGTTGAAGAACAAACTCATATCGAAGTTTCTGTATTTGAAAGTCTGGTTGAAACCTCCATAAAACTTCGGCTGTGCATTTCCAAGATCTGTTTGATCTTTTACATCAATGATGCCGTCGCCGTTCAGGTCTTTCAATTTCAAATCGCCTGGCTGTGGCAATCTGTTTCCAAGCGCTACAGATGAACTTGAAGGAATTCCAGCTTTAAGTCTATAAGTATTGTTAGCAGAATTGAAATCAAAATCACTGATCTCATATCGGCCTTCGGTTACATAACCATAGAACATTCCAACTGGTTGATTGATCTGCACTTTGAAGTCAAATAAATTGTTTACCCATCCTGAAGGAACTAAATAATAGTCTGTTCCGGATTGTGTCAATGATCCTAAACTTTTGATCATATTTTTGTTGGCAGCAAGGTTGACATCTGTTTTCCAGGTGAAGTTTTCATTACCAACTACGATAGCGCCTAATGTAAATTCCAAACCTTTGTTCTGAGTCTTCCCGGAATTCTGATATTGGTATTCATATCCTGAAGTCTGAGGAATTTTTGCCAATAAAAGCAAATCTTTGGTATCTGTGATGTACGCGTCAATTGATCCGTAAACTCTTTTGTTGAACACTGTAAAATCCAAACCTGCATTTTTAGAAACTGTAGCTTCCCATTTGATATTTGGGTTTGGCATGATGTTTCCTGGCGCAGTACCTGTGATGATACCTACTCCGCCTGTGTATCCAAATGCACTTGATGGATTATAGAACGTATCATATAGGAACGATGCAATTCTGTCGTTTCCGGATTGTCCGTAGCCTAAACGAAGTTTTAAATCGTTCACAATTTTAGAATCTTTCAGGAAGTTTTCTTCTGCAATTTTCCAAGCCAAAGATGCTGACGGGAAGTTTGCCCATCTGTTATTAGGTCCAAAAGAGTTGGATCCGTCTCTTCTTACTGAGACCGTTGCAATATATTTGTTGTTATAAATGTAATTTGCTCTTCCAAAAAATGAAGCTAATCTGGATGGAGGCAGTACACCTGCGTATGGAGCATCCTGGATCAATCCTGTTGGAGGTGCTGCAAGAATAATATTTGCAAATGCTTCTTTTGCAGAGAAAGATGTAGGGATATAACGGACAGTCATATCTGATTTGTTACCATCAGTCTGTACAATCTCCTGACCCAAAAGGAAATCCATTTTGTGCTCACCTATTTTTTTCTTGTAAGCAAGTGTATTGGTATTGGTAATTCTTCTGGTCTGCGTATTGGTCAATTGCACTACAGACATATCGGAATTGATTCTTGAAAGATATGTTTTAGGACCGGAGAATTGTTGGATATCCTGATCATTCTGCACATATCCGATTGTACTTTTGAAAGTCAAATCCTTAAAGATATTGTAGGTAATAACTCCGTTTAAGAATAAGTTGTCTGCATTGTTATATTTGATTTCGTTGTTAGAAAGCAATACAGGATTTACCAGGTTGGTAACCGCAAAATCGTCAGGTGCAAACTCATCAGATCCGCCGCCGGTATTCAGTCCATTTTCAAAAGGTCTGTAACGGATAACGTTTCTAAGTCTGTTTGTACCCTGAGAACCAGCTGTTGCAGTTCCGGCACCATTGATAAAAGTCTGGCTGTACCTTGCCGTCAATCCAACTTTTAATTTTTTGCTGATATCAAAATCATATTTGAAGTTGGCCATATTTCTCTTATAGCCGGAATTGATCATAATTCCATCTTCCTCCACGTGGTTTAATGACAATGTAAAAGCTGAAGTCGCAGATCCACCGGAGATATTCAGATTGTGTGTAAAGTTGAAAGCTTCCTTACCGAAAACTTCTTCCTGCCAGTCTCTTTTTTGGATGGTTTTGTATTTCGCAATACCCGCATCTACTATCTGTCCCTGCTCATTTCTGATTTCCTGATAAGATCCGTAATTTTTAATAAAATTTTCGTACTGTTGAGGATCTCCATCTCTGTTGTACAATTCATACTGATAAAGTACAAAATCGTAAGGACTCATGACGTCCAGAGTTTTTGCGATGGTACGGACACCGGTATAACCATTATAGTTTACCATCGTTTTAGTGTTTTTTCTACCACTTTTGGTAGTGATCAAAACAACACCATTTGCTCCTCTTGCACCATAGATAGAAGTAGAAGAAGCATCTTTCAGAACCTCGATAGATTCAATCTCTTTTGGAGAGATTAATGACAGAGCATTGTCCATCTGTATTCCGTCAACAATGTAAAGTGGCGCGTTATCCTGTGTGATAGATGTTCCACCTCTCACCTTGATTTCCGGATCAGCACCCGGAGAGCCTTCCCCGAAAGTAACCTGAACACCGGCCATTCTACCCTGGATCGCTTCTGCAGCACTGTTTACAGGCATATCAGCAAGCTGTTCTCCTTTCACAGAAGAAATTGAGTTGGTAACATCTTTCTTTGAAACGGTTGTATAACCTACCAAAACAACTTCATCAATGTTCTTTTCCTTGTTACCATCATATTTTGCCAAAGCAACATTGATAACAGTTTTCCCATTCACTTCCACCTCCTGCTCTTCGAATCCTTTTGAACGAATGACAAGAGTTGCATTTTTAGGTACATTAAGCTCATACTGTCCAGCCTTGTTAGTCATTGTAGAGAATTTGGAATTTCTTACCGTAATTTCTACATTCTGTACAGGCTTGTTCTGGTCGGAAGTAATTTTTCCGGAAACCTTAATTAGTTCTTGAGCTAAACCAAATGCCGGCAATAAAAAGACTGATGCGATCGTCGTTTTTATAAAAGCACTTTGAATACCTAGTTTTAAACCACTCATAGATATTTTTTAGTTTTATAATTAGTAATATTTTTTACTTATATATAGTTGTCAAAAATTTGTCTCAAAAAATGCAATCGATTGCACTTGATTTTTTAACTATTTCTTAACTCGACTAAACTAAGATTATTTTCCAATTGGCAAATAAAAAATTTGAAAATTTTATTAATATTAATGTAACATAGACGAGTTCATAAATGAGACAATAATCATATTTATTTGATTAATAAACACTTATAAAAATTATAGATTCAAAATAAATTATACATTAAAATTCAAATTAACATTTTTTAACATCTTTAGTTACTGATTAAAATCATTAAATCCGAAAATTACCGGCATTTTAATTAACCAAAAATTAACTTAAGAATCCCAATTTCTGTGAAATCTAATTTTTTCCGTCAAAAAACCGTATTTTGAAATCGACAACAATCAAATAGATTCCAAATTAAAGACGAAGCTTTATTGTATTGATTATCAGTAATTTAAAAACAATAGATGATTTATTTATCTAGAATTTGAAGTTTGAGCAACAGTTTTTGGAAAATTGCACAGAATTTAACATATACGGTAAAATTCTTAAGCTTAAAAATAAGCTTTATAAGCTATATTTAATATAAAAATAAAAATAATAAACTGATTCATAGTGCTTTAAAAATTAATTCGAAATTTCCTTTTCCAGTTAAATTTTATATTTATATTTACAAAAATTATTTGCTGTGCCAAATTGTGCAATATTTAATGCAATCGATTACACAGCGTTAATTATTTGTTCATATTAATAGACTAAAATGACTCAATCAGAATTCCGATATGCGCATCATCCGAACGATGCCAAAAATTACACAACAGAAGATCTTCGAAGAGAATTTCTTATCAATGATCTATTCGTAGAAAACCAAATCAAACTGGTTTACACAATGTACGACCGTTTAATAGTTGGTGGAATAATGCCAGTTGATAAGGCTTTAACATTGGAAACCATCGATGAATTGAAAGCACCTTATTTCCTCGAAAGAAGAGAATTAGGAATCATCAACGTTGGCGGAAAAGGAAAAGTAACAGTTGACGGAACAGTTTACGAACTTAATAATAAGGAAGCCTTATATATAGGAAAAGGAAATAAGGAAGTGACTTTCGAAGCTTCAAATAGTGAACAACCTTATTTCTATATCAATTCTGCGCCTGCTCACCACACTTTTCCAACGAAAAAAATCACAAAAGCAGAAGCTGAAATCGTAGAATTAGGTGATGCAAAATATGCAAACAGAAGAACAATCAACAAATTAATTGTGAACAGTGTTCTGGAAACTTGCCAACTTCAAATGGGAATGACGGAATTGCATGAAGGAAGCGTTTGGAACACAATGCCCTCCCACACGCACACCAGAAGAATGGAAGCTTACTTCTACTTCGATTTGGAAGAAGGGCAAACGGTTTCGCACTTCATGGGACAGCCAACTGAAACGCGTCACATTTTCCTGAAAAACAGAGATGCAGTAATCTCTCCGGAATGGTCTATCCACTCTGGTGTTGGGACTTCCAACTACAGTTTTATTTGGGGAATGGCAGGAGAAAATATGGATTATGGCGATATGGATGCCGTAAAAACTGACGAATTAAAATAATTATGACAAATTTATTCGACTTAACAGGAAAAGTAGCTTTAATAACTGGCGGAACGCACGGTTTAGGTTTGGCAATGGCAGAAGGTTTGGGATCGGCAGGTGCAGAACTTGTTGTAACAAGCACTACGCCATCCAAATTGGAAGAAGCTATCAAATATTATCAATCAAAAGGTTTCAAAGCAACAGGTTATATTTTTGATGTAACCGACGAAAAAATCGCTGCTGAAAAAGTAGCAGAAATCGAAGCGAATCACAAACAGATCGACATCCTTATCAATAATGCCGGAATCATCAAAAGAGTTCCGGCTTTGGAAATGGAAGTTTCTGAATTCCGAAAAGTGATCGATGTAGATTTGACCGGACCTTTCATTATGTCACAATTGGTGGCGAGAAATATGATCAAAAGAAGATCCGGAAAAATCATCAACATCTGTTCTATGATGAGCGAATTGGGCCGTGACAACGTTGTGGCTTACGCTTCTGCAAAAGGTGGACTGAAAATGCTGACCAAAAATCTGGCAACAGAATGGGCAAAACACAACATCCAGGTGAACGGAATCGGTCCCGGATATTTTGCAACGTCTCAAACTGAACCAATCCGAGTAGATGGAAATCCTTTCAACGAATTCATCATCAGCAGAACGCCGGAAGGTCGTTGGGGAAATCCGGAAGATCTTGCAGGAACCGCTATTTTCTTAGCTTCTGAAGCAAGTCAATTCATCAACGGACAAATCATCTACGTTGACGGCGGAATCCTGGCAACCATCGGAAAACCTTCCAACGAATAAAAAAATTACCAAAACCTAATATATAAAGTTGGTCTTCTGACTTCTGACCTCCAACTTCTAACTTTAATATTATGAGTACACTTACAAAACCTTTCATCACAGATACATTTTTATTAAAGAACAGATTCGCTGAAGAGTTGTATTTCAATTTTGCAGAAAAACAACCGATCATCGATTATCACAACCATTTGCCTCCAAAAGAGATCGCAGAAAACCGTCAGTTTGAGAACATCACTCAAGTGTGGATCGGTGGCGACCATTACAAATGGAGAGCGATGAGAACGATGGGCGTGAACGAAAAATTCATTACCGGCGATGCTTCTGATAAAGAAAAATTCGCAGCCTGGGCAAAAACAGTTCCCAATACTTTGAGAAATCCTTTGTTCCATTGGACACATCTGGAATTAGCAAGATATTTTGACGTTTATGATTTGCTTAATGAAAAAAATGCAGATCAGGTTTACGAAAATGTATCAGCTCAGCTTCAAACACCGGAAAAATCTGTTCACGGATTGTTGAAAATGAGAAATGTGGAAACGGTTTGTACGACAGAAGATCCGATCGACACTTTAGAATATCATAAAACAATCAAACAGAACAACATCGGAATCACAGTTAGTACGGCTTTCCGTCCGGACAAAGCGATTTTGATTGACAATGAAGATTATAATTCTTATATCGATAAATTAGGCGAATCTGCAGGCATCGAAATTAATTCTTACAAGGATGTACAGGATGCACTAATCAAAAGAATAGAATATTTTAACGCCAACGGATGCAGATTGTGTGACCACGGATTGAATAATATCTCTTTCGAGACTTTCACAGATTCAGAAATCAACTCGATCTTTGAAACGAAGAGAAAAGGAGAAACTTTAACCGCTCATCAGATTGAGCAATTCAAAACAGCGATTTTGTTGTTTTTGGGAGAGACTTATCATTCATTAGGTTGGGTTCAGCAATATCATTTGGGCGCATTGAGAAACAACAACGCGAGAATGCTAAAAATTCTTGGACCAGACACTGGTTGGGATTCCATCGGCGATTTCGGGCAGGCAGTTAATCTTTCAAAGTTCCTTAACACATTGGATTCCAAAGATAAATTAACCAAAACGATCATCTACAATCTGAATCCTGCCGACAATGAAATTATGGCAACAATGATCGGAAATTTCAACGACGGTTCTGTCAAAGGAAAAGTACAGTTCGGTTCCGGATGGTGGTTTTTGGACCAAAAAGATGGAATGGAAAAACAGCTGAATGCTCTTTCAAATATGGGATTAATCAGCACGTTCGTCGGAATGCTGACCGATTCCAGAAGCTTCCTTTCGTTCCCAAGACACGAATATTTCCGTAGAGTTTTATGTAACTTGCTAGGAAATGAGATCGAATCTGGCGAACTTCCTGAGGATATGGATCTGGTTGGAAAAATAGTATCAGACATCTGTTATAACAACGCAAAAGATTATTTCACTTTTTAAAATAAGGAAAATAATTTGGGCAGCTATTTCCGCCTTCCGCTCCCTCCCGATTTTACATCGGGATCCGCTCAAGTCGGGCTGCGAGTGATTCAATATTAGAAACTTATATAAGCGAAGCGGCTTTGTGAACCTTAAAACAGTTCAATAAATAAAAAACTTTGTGAACTTCGTGTTCAAAACAAAAAAATGAAAACAGAACAAGCATCAAAAATCTTCTACAAATCCGATTCCACAGAATGGGAAAAAATAGATGAATATATCGACCGCCAGATTGTTGGTTACGACGATTCTGTAATGATGGTCAATGTTCGTTTTAAGAAAGGCGGCATTGGTTACAAGCACAAACATCCGCACATTCAGGTGACTTATGTTGCGGAAGGAAAGTTTGAGGTTAACATTGGAGAAGACATTTCAATCCTAAAAAAAGGAGATTCATTTTTCGTCCCTTCAAATGTCGTTCACGGTGTGGAATGTATGGAAGACGGTATTTTGGTTGATGTTTTCAGCCCGCACAGAGAAGATTTTATCAAATAAATTAAAAAATAAAATCAGACTCACTTTAGGTTGGGGAAAAACTGATTTTCAAAAAAATATAAATTAATGGGCAAAGTAGTAAGCTTTGGAGAAGTGATTATGCGATTGTCGCCTGCCAACAACAGGATGATGAAGCAAAGCAACGAGATGGAATTCTTTTTCGGAGGCACAGAACTCAACGTTGCGGCATCGCTTGCGACAATGGGTTGTGACGTGAAACACGTGAGCGTTGTTTCTGATGATTTCGTTGGAGAATCAGCGATTTCATCCATCAAAAGTTATGGAATCGACACGACTTTTATTGCAAAAAACGAACATCCTTTGGGATTGTATTTTCTTGAAGTTGGTTCATCTGTTCGAGCTTCCAGAATTGCTTACAACCGTTTGAATGGTTCTTTTGCCAATATCAATCCAAACCAGATTGACTGGGAAAAAGCTTTGGAAGGTGCAGACTATTTCCATTGGACAGGAATCTCTCCCGGAATTTCTGAAAGTGCTTACATCGCTCTGAAGAAAGGTTTGCAAACTGCCAACGAAAAAGGAATTGAAATAACAGCTGACCCAGCTTACCGTTCCAACCTTTGGAAATACGGAAAAGAAGGTTTTGAAGTATTAAAAGAATTGGTGTCCTACTCCACTATTTTCATCGGTGGCGTAAATGAGATCAACGAGATCATCGGAACAAAATTCTCTTCTGACAAAGACAGTTTCATCGAGGCTTGTAAAGAGTTTCAGAAGCAAATGCCATCTATCAAAAAGATATTTGACAAAGTAAGAGTTGGCGCCAGCGCAAGTACGCAGGAAACTCAAGGAAGAGCTTGGTCAAACGAAACTTACTTCGAATCTGAACCAATTGAAATTCTTCAAGTTGTGGATAGAATCGGAACTGGCGATGCTTTCGCTGCAGGTTTGATCTATGGTTTATTAAACTTTGATGATGAAACCGCACTTAAGTTTGGAAACGCAGCTTGCGCTATTAAACACACGGTTCCAGGCGATATTAACCATTGCAGCGCTTCCGATATTTTGGATGTGATGAATGGTGATAAAGGCGGAAGAATAAAGAGATAATTTAGAAAAAATGATTATAGATACATTAGAAAACGCTTCTCAATATTTTTTGCTAAATCCATTATTTGAAAAAGCTTTCGACTATTTAGAAAACAGGAATTTAGATTCTTTAGAAGTTGGAGTTACAGAGATTCAGGAAGATCTTAAAATGATCGTTTTTGATGAAATGGCCAAAACAAAAGAAGAAAGTCTTTCCAAATTCGAATGTCATAATCAAAATATCGATATTCAAATTTGTCTGAAGGGAATAGAAAATATTGGTTGGAAACCAAGGCAAAAATGCACAAACCCAATCGGAGAATACAATGCAGAAAAAGATGTTCTTTTTTACAATGATGATCCGGATATGTTTTTCCAATTAAACGATAATCAGTTTGCTATTTTTTATCCAAATGATGTCCACGCACCAATGATTGGAGATGGTTTCATTAGAAATAGTTTTTAAAGTAAAAATTTAAGAAAAAATGACAAAGATTCAATTAGTTACCAATGCGATCATCAACCAAGGTCTTTTGCCTTTGTATTACAATGCGGACGAAACGGTAACTTTAGATATACTGAAAGCACTTTACAAAGCTGGAATCCGCGCTGTAGAATATACAAGCAGAGGCGAATTTGCATTGAGCAACTTTACCAAAATGGTCGAACTCAGAAATGCAGAAATGCCGGGAATGCTTCTAGGAATCGGAACGATAAAAAATCTGAAGCAAGCTGAAGAATACGAAAAAGCTGGCGCAGATTTCTTTATCAGTCCAGGATTTGTACCGGAAGTTGCAGAATTTTTAATTTCCAAACATTTGCTTTACAGCCCAGGTTGTATGACACCAACGGAAATTATTACTGCTGAAGCAGCGGGAGTAACTTTCGTAAAATTATTCCCCGGAAATGCCTTAGGCGCTGGATTTATGAGCGCGATAAAAGACGTTTTCCCAAATCTGAAATTTATGCCAACCGGCGGTGTTGATACAACTAAAGAAAGCATCGAAAGCTGGTTCAAAGCTGGTGTTTCTGCTGTCGGAATGGGAAGCAAATTAGTCAGCAAAGAATTGATGGCTGCAAAAGATTATGCGACCATAGAAAACGAAACGATAAAAGTTTTAGAGATCATCAAATCGATAAAAGCTTCTTAAAATAAAACACAAACAAACCAAACCAACTTAAAATGAATCAAACCATAACGCCTAAGCAGACCAACTACAGATGGGGAATTTGCGCCCTACTTTTTGCTGCAACAAGTATCAACTATCTTGACAGACAGGTACTTTCTCTGACTTGGAAAGATTTTATCCAGCCGGAGTTTCATTGGAACAATAATGATTACGGAAATATCACCGCATTATTCTCCATTTTCTACGCTGTAAGTATGTTGTTTGCAGGGAAGTTTGTGGATTTTATGGACACGAAGAAAGGTTTTCTTTGGGCAATCGGCGTTTGGTCTCTTGGTGCCTGTTTACACGCTTATTGCGGCATTGCAGCAGCAGGAATTCTTACAGGAAATTGGTTTGTAGGATTTGAAGAATCAAAAGAAATTATCAAAACTGTAGATAACGTGGCTTTGGTTGGAAGTACAAGCGTTATGCTATTCATTTTCGCACGTTTCGTTTTGGCTGTTGGTGAAGCAGGAAACTTCCCTGCTGCGATCAAAACTACAGCAGAATATTTCCCTAAAAAAGACAGAGCTTTAGCAACAAGTATCTTCAATGCCGGAGCTGCTGTAGGAGCCTTGTCTGCGCCTTTGATCATTCCAAGAATCGCAGAAAGTTATGGTTGGGAAATGTCATTCATCATCATCGGAATTTTAGGATTTGTATGGATGGGATTTTGGGTTTTCATTTACAAAAAACCGGAACACAACAAAAAAATGAGTGTTTCCGAATTACAATATATCCAGCAGGATCACGGTTTGGAAGAAGAAGCGGATAAAGATAAAAAAGTATCATTCGCACAATGTTTCAAATACAAACAGACTTGGGCATTTGCTTTCGGAAAGTTTATGACAGACGGCGTTTGGTGGTTCTACATGTTCTGGACTCCGGCTTATCTAAGCTCAGTTTACGGTATCAAATCCAATGACGGCGTTGGTCAGGCAGCGATTTTCGTCCTTTATACGATCACGTTACTATCAATTATCGGAGGTTGGTTACCATCTTATTTCATCAATAAAAAAGGAATGGATCCTTACGCCGGAAGAATGAAAGCGATGTTAATCTTTGCATTTTTCCCACTACTAGCCTTGATTGCACAGCCTTTAGGAAATTACTCTTTCTGGTTGCCGGTAATCATTATCGGAATTGCAGGTGCGGGTCATCAGGCTTGGTCAGCGAATATTATGTCAACTGTTGGCGATATGTTTCCGAAAAAAGCCATCGCTACAATCACCGGAATCGGTGGAATGGCAGGTGGAATCGGATCACTGATCATCAACAAAGGATCAGGTGTATTATTCGATTTTGCAGGAACTACACAGATGGAATTTATGGGATTCAAAGGAGAAGAAGCTGGTTACTTCATCATATTTTCAATCTGTGCTGTAGTTTACCTCATCGGTTGGGTGGTTATGAAGTCACTCGTTCCGGTTTACAAACCAGTTACGGATTTATAAATAATAACGAGAAATATTTGGGCAGCTTAATCCGCCTTCCACTTCCTCCCGATTTTACATCGGGATCCGTTCAAGTCGGGCTGCAGATTCGGTTGAAAAACAAGCTTTCAGCCAACTATTAAAATTTAAAGAATAAAGAAATGGAATATCAAACAAAAGAAAAACTAAACCGTGAAAACTCAGATCTGACTGAGAAACTTCCTATAAAATTTTTACAATTCGGAGAAGGTAACTTCCTTCGTGCATTCGTTGATTACTTGATCGACAAAATGAACAAAGAAGCTGGCTTCAACGCTGGTGTTGCAGTTGTTCAGCCTACTCAGGGCGGACTTGTAGATATGCTGGAAGAGCAAAATAACCTCTACACACTTTTCGTAAGAGGCGTGAAAAAAGGACAAATCGTGGATGATCAGAGCGTGATTTCTGCGATTCAAAGATCATTAAGTCCTTACGCAAACTATCAGGAATACCTTGATCTTGCGAAAGGCGAAGATCTTCAGTTCATTTTATCAAACACCACTGAAGCCGGAATTGCTTTCGACGAATCCGAAACAACACTTGAAGCCGGACCGCACAAGAATTTCCCTGCTAAAGTAACTGCTTTCCTTTACGAAAGATTCAAACATTTCCAAGGTGCTGAGGACAAAGGTCTTCACATTATTCCTTGCGAATTGATCGAGAATAATGGATTAACACTTAAAAAATACATCCTTCAATATGCGCAGCTTTGGAATCTTGAAGAAGGTTTCTCTGCTTGGGTAGAAAACAGCAACTTTTTCCACAACACTTTGGTAGACAGAATTGTGCCTGGATATCCAAGAGAAGAAAAAGACGAGTATGAAGCTAAATTTGGTTATGACGACAACTTAATGGTGGTTTGCGAAGCATTCCTGCTTTGGGTGATCGAAGGTGATGACAAGTTGAGAGCTTTGATTCCTTTTGATAAAATCGATGATCAGGTTTTGATCGTTGATGACATCACACCTTACAGAACCAGAAAAGTAAGAATCCTAAACGGTGCTCACACAGCAATGTTGGCTTTCTCAATCCTTGACGGAAAGGAAACTGTGAAAGAAGCGATCGATGCGGAATTCGCCGGAAAACTTATTTCTGATACGGTTTATAACGAGATCATCCCGACTTTGGATTTATCAAAAGAAGAATTGACGGCTTTCGCTGAAGAAGTTTTTGACAGATTCAGAAATCCGTTCCTGAAGCATCAGCTTTCCAGTATTGCACTGAACTCGGTTGCGAAATTCAAAGTGAGAGTGTTGCCAAGTTTATTACAATATGTTGACGACAAAAAAGAATTGCCTGTAAACCTGACCTTCGCTCTTGCAGCATTGATCAGATTCTACCAAGGTGAATTCAACGGAAAAACGCTTCCGGTAATGGATGATGCGCCTGTTTTAGAAAGATTCAAAGCAATCTGGTCAACTAATGATCTTGGAGAAGTTGTAAAAGCAACTCTATCTGAAATCAGTTTTTGGGATACAGACCTTACACAAGTTCCTGGATTGACAGAAGCTGTGACAAAAGCCTTGAAAGAAATCGATGCCAACGGAATCGAGCAAGGTTATAATAATTACATCAAATAATAATTTTTAATCATTTAGAAATTATGAAAAAAGTATTAAAAGTAAATCCAAAAGACAACGTAGTCGTTGCGCTGATGGATCTTTACGCTGGCGAAATCGTTGATCTCGACGGAACGCCTTACAATGTTTTAACGGATACAAAAGCCAAACATAAATTCGCTGGAGAACATTTTGAAGCCGGTGATCAGATCATAATGTACGGTGTTGTGGTTGGAAAAGCCAATCAAACCATCCAAAAAGGTGAGGTAATTACAACTGATAATGTGAAACACCAAAGTGAACCGGTTTTCAAAAAGACAGGAGATCTTGGCTGGACACCGCCAAATGTAGATAAATGGAAAGATAAAACTTTCAACGGCTATCATCGCTCTGACGGACAGGTTGGAACCAAAAATGTCTGGTTGTTTTTCCCATTGGTATTCTGTGAAAACAAGAACATTGAGAAGCTAAAGGATATCTTTGAAAACGAATTGTTACCGAAAAAAGAAGTTTCATACAAGAATTTCCTACGTTCTTTGATTGAAGAAAAAAACATTGCAGAGATAGAAGACAACTCTAGAAATGAGAACCTTCTGGACAATATCGAAGTGAAATTTATCAATCATCAAGGTGGTTGTGGCGGAATCCGTCAAGATTCTGAGTTATTGGCAAAATTGCTTGCAGGTTATGTAAACAACCCGAATGTAGCTGGTGCAACGGTTTTGAGCTTAGGCTGTCAGAATCTTCAGGTTGATATTTTCCAGAATGCTTTGAAAGAAATGAGCCCGAATAACGACAAGGAAATCTTAATTTTCGAGCAGCAAAAAATAGGAACTACGGATCAGATGTTCCAAATGGTCATCAAAGATTCTTTCGAAGCCATCAAAAGAGCCAACAAAATTGAGCGTCAGCCTGCGCCGGTTTCCAAAATCAGCATTGGTTTGGAATGTGGTGGATCCGATGGATTCTCAGGAATATCTGCCAATCCGGCTTTAGGAATTGTATCTGATATTTTTGCAGCTTTAGGCGGAAAAACGATCCTTGCAGAATTCCCGGAATTGTGCGGCGTAGAGCAAGAATTGATGAACAGATGTGTGGACGAAGAAAAAGCAGACAAGTTTTTATCATTGATGAAAGCTTTCGAAAAATCTGTTGTAGATGCAGGTTCTGGATTTGATATGAATCCATCGCCAGGAAATATAAAAGATGGATTGATCACCGACGCGATGAAATCTGCAGGCGCTTCCAAAAAAGGAGGAACGGCACCGATCGTCGATGTTTTGGATTACGGCGAATATATTTCAAAACCAGGTCTGAATCTTTTGAACACACCAGGAAACGACGCCGAATGTACCACAGGATTGGTAGGAGCTGGCGCAACGGTAGTTTTGTTTACAACAGGATTAGGAAATCCAATGGGAAATCCAATCGCTCCGGTTGTGAAAATCTCTTCCAACACTGCGCTTATCGGCAGAATGTCTGACATTATTGATGTGAATGCAGGAACCGTGATTACGGGCGAAAAGAGCATTCAGGAAGTTGGTGAGGAGATCGTAGATTATATTATCGAACTGGCGAGCGGAAACGTAGAAACGAAAGCAGACCAATTGAAACAGGATGTATTTATCCCTTGGAAACGAGGGGTGTCATTATAATTTTTTTTGAATTTTTAAGGTTTTTATCAAAGGGCATTCTTTTCGAAGAGTGCTCTTTTTTTTGCCACAGCTTAATTCCAATTCTTTCGCAGAAGTTAGGATATGTTTATTAGATTAAAACTGAAAAACCTCCAAAACTTAATTTGAAGGCTTCATTATTTTAAAATTAAAAAGATTATTTCTTGATGAATTTCTCTTGATAAACCGATCTGTCTGTTACAATTCTCAGGATATAATTTCCTTTCGGAAGAGCACTCACATTGATCTGTCCCTTCACAAATTTAGCATTGATCTGTTTTCCGGTCACATCAAATACTGAAACTTCCAGAACTTTGTCTAGCGTTTTAACATTCAAGATCTCTGTTGTTGGATTTGGATAGATGCTCAACTCCAATTTCTTCACATCCGCTGTGGCAGCCAAAGAAGATGAAATCACGGTCAAAGTTTTCTCCACCACTTTTCCATTGGAATTAAAACTAACAACGATGTTTGCCGTTCCTGCATTTTGAGGTGTCAAAACCAACTCATCATCCGCGTTCACCTCAGCTGAGATCGCTGTAGAATTGCTATTTGATTTAATAGATTTTACGATAGCTGAAGACAAATTATCTGCATCGGAAACTACCGTTTTCAGATCGATCTTCGTTACACCACTCAAAGTCGTTTCTGTTGGGAAACTAGAAGCCACGACTGGCAAAGTATTGTCTGGGAAAACCGTGACAGCTGGGAACCAATAATAATCATTTAAGATCTTTGTATTCAGCAAAGCTCCAGTGTTATCATAGGTATGGATCCAGTTTTTTTGGTAATGCGCGCCGTAACCACTTTCTGTTGTGTTCAAGATCAATCTATCAGAAACAGGATCTACTCTCAAAGCTGCACCATAAGGGATTTGCTTGTAAGTGCCTTCCTGTCCTGGGATCGTGATGAAATTATCAACAAGCGTTTTTGATGTCACATCAAATTTGATGATTTTCGCACCTGACGTGAATGCATTCACCGAGTTCATCCAGTACAACGCATTCTGTTGACTGCTGTAAGTAAAACTTCCTGCGTTCCAAGCGCCCCAAGAACCGAGATATTGGGTCGATGTGGAAAGTGCAAATTCCGTAGTTGCGAAAGTTCTTGGGTCGATGTTGATCAATTTTTGATTTTGAATGGCCCAAACACTTCCATCTTTTGCCTGAACAACCGAATGATAGGCGCCGGAAATGGTCTTGATCAACGTGTTGGTCTTTGGATTAATGATCAAGATTCCTGCAGATTGCTTCACGGCATAAACATATTGCGAGGTTCTGACCATATTTCCAATCTGTCCCGCATACTGACTTCCACCGCCAGTTCCCGTGATCAAAGTACCAACTTGCAGATTTTCGATGTCAAAAGTATAGATTCCGTTGGATGCGCCAATGTAGCCCAATTTGTCCGTCACACCTACGAAAAAACGGCCGTCTCCTCCACCGATGTTATCGAAACTTGCAATTTTTTCCATTGTGGTGGCATTCGCGATTACCAATCTTCCGCCAGGCGTGTATTGCGTATCGCCACCGTCAGCTGCTTGTTTTGAGATAAAATAGAATTTATCACCGTAAATTGTTCCAAACTGAGTCGTCGCACCGAAAGCCTGATTGTTGTTCTTTTCGCTGTAAACTCTGTAATAAATCTGGTCATTTTCTCCTACGAAATTCACGGAACCGTTGGTGTGACCGAACCATTCTTCATTCACGATAAAGTAACCTTTGGTAAAATCTGCCTGCGCCGAAAACGCTGAAACCGGCGTCAGCGTTGAGGAGATGTCGTAGCTTTCCATATTCGGATTGAAATTCCAGACGTCCCAAGAACCGTTCACCAATTGTCTGCTGCTCGCTCCCAGACCAGAATATCCAAAATCTGCATCCGTCGGGTCTTTTACCCAATAAGACCAATATCCCGTGTACCAAGCAGAACCCCAATGGTCATCGGCATCTTTTGCAGTGTAATCATCAAAATCATAGGATGTCGTATTGATAATGCCATCCACAGGATACAGCGGATAAGTGGTGTTCCCACTTTTATAAAGCGCATTGGTGTCATTCCCATCCAGGTCAAAACCTAAACCGCCGACTGCGCTTCCGAATTGCGTTCCTTGATAAAGCAATGTAAAAAATCGCTTGTCAGTTTTTGCAATCGCTTTCAGCATATCTTCGCCGGTCGCCGTTCCGTTCCATCGGAAGCCCCAAACCAGAGCGTCCGGATTTTTAGAATCGTTCCACTGGACCACGAAAGCCGCTTCGTTGGTTCCCGTTCCTACCCAATACACGATGTCATCGAAATTGAAATCGGCTTTTTTGGATTGTTTTTTAATTGAGTTTCCCTTGATGTCATTTCTGGGAACACTTTGTACTGTGACCTGTGCATTGGTAAAGAATGCAAAGAATAACAGCAAAGTCAAAAGATAAAACTTTTTCATTTTTAATTGATTTAAAGAATTTTTATTGTTAATGATTATTTTAAATGTAAATCGTAAGCGCCAGCCACTTCCGTAGAAACTTCGCCTAGCCAACCCGCTTCCTGATTGATTCCTGTATAGACTTTCACGAAATCGATTCCGGGAAGTTTGACGTAATTGCCGTTCTTGTCGACTGCCCAAGAGATATCGATGTTGGAGGCTTCATCGGTATTCGGTGCATTGTCGGCGTATCCGAAGGCGTAAGATTTCCCAACCCAATAAGTTCCCGTTCCACTTTGGTCGTAGTAATTGTTGGCGAGTTTGGTTCCTGTAAATTGATAAGAAGCATCCGCAATCCACAATGGATAATAGCTTTGGATATGGAAAACGTTTTTAGTTTTGAAGCCAGTGTTTCCCAGGTTATCTGTCCATTTGATATATTCTACGTCGTTTTCCCAATATTCATTTCCAGGAACTGGCGGTTTGGATTCGTTGAGTTTGAAGTAATTGATGTTGTAATTTTTGACGGTTGTATTCTTGAAATATTCGCTGCCTGCAATCTCGTACCATTCGTCTTCATCGGGTTTTCCGTTTTTATTTTTGTCGTAGGCGACCATTATAATTCCGGGTTCGCAAGAGCCAGCACGCTCATCTTGAGACAAATCGCCCCAAAAAGCATTTCCTAAGATTTTAAAATCGCGGCCATTCATATTTGGAATTGTGTGGTCGAATCCGAAAGTGACATAACCCCCAAATCCGCCCAACGTAATCATCGAGGAGTTGGAGCCGACCAAAGATTGTTTCGCTTTCTGAATCATATTCTCAGCCGTATTTCCAGCCACATATTCCGGAATTTCATTGATGAATTGACCAACGGCCGGACGGAAATCGAAGACGTTTGAAATGTATTTGCTGTAAGCAGAAGTTTCTTTGTTGACAATGATTTTTGAAGTGTAGGTCGTGGTTGTTCCGTTAGCTTCGACTTTCAAAGTCAAAGGATAGGTTTTGGCGAATGGACTGATGAAATCCAAAGCTGAATTTTCTGAAATAATAGAATCATTGACACTCCAAGTAAAGGTTCCTGAGGTGTTGGTTGGAATATTCAGAACTTTGAAACGGTCAATTGAGTAAGATTCGGCCAGATTAAATGTACTGTCATCATCATCGTTTTTACAGGCAATGATTGCAGTTGCAATGACTGAAAGTAAAGTGAATTTTAGAAATTTATGTTTCATTTTATTTATTTTTTTAAGGTTGTTTGTCATTCCGTAGGAATCTCAGCAGTCTAGATTGACTTCGTCGAACCATTTCGTTAGGTTTCCTACGGAATGACAAAATGGCGTTTTATGTTGACTGTTGGTTTTATGTTGAAATCTGCAGCCCGACTTGAACGGAAATCCTTTTTTGCGTGGTCATCGGGTTCAACTAAACTGAAAACGTCTGCAAAAAAGATTGGGAGTGGAAGGCGGAAATAGCTGCCCAAATATTTATTCATAACCATTATTTATAAAGAAAAACAAAGTGCGCCGGGATGTTGCCGCCTTCGGTTTTCCATTTGAATTTTCCATTTTTGTCGAAGCAATAGACAAATCCTGTGGAAACATAATTCCGTGCATCGGTCATATAAATATCTTCTGTGATTGGGTTCACGGCGATTCCGTAAGGCGTTTTGATGGCGTCCACATATTGCTGGTCGATGATTTTGTTAGAGATGATTTGCTCCGTTTTCACATCGATGATGCCGAAAGATTTGGTGTAGGCGTGCGTGTTGTAATTGAATTCGTTGCCGTAATAGTAAAGTTTGCCGTTCACAATCGTCATCTCACTGACCGCAATTTTGAAGTCCTTTTTGACCGTTCCCGTTGCTGCATCTACCAAAAATAAGCTGGATGGAACGTTGTAATAATCGCCTCTGGAACTCACGTACAAATCGCCGTCGTCGTCCTTTGCAATGTGATGAAGATTGATTGCCACATCGATTTTTTTGGTCTCGGTGAAAGTGTTCAAATCAACCACAGAAACGGTTCTGTCGTAATTTGGGAAACGGTAACCGCCGGAGTTGGCGATGTAGAGATTGTTTCCGATGATTTGCATTTCTTCGGGTTGATAACCGACCACAACTTCACGTTTTATCGTAAGCGAAACCGTATCAATTTCAGCAACTTTTCCGAGTGGCGCATTGGGATTTAAAACGACAGGTCCAGCGTAGCTCGAAGCGTAAACTTTCCCATCTTTGAACGTCACATATCTGCAATTTTCAAGGTTGATGGTTTTGATTCGTCTGGCCGTTTTTGCATCCAGAACTTCGATTTTGTTGGACACATTGATGACTGCGTACATTTTGCTGCCGTAGATTTTGATGTCATTCCCGACGTCTCCAAGTTCCTTCACCACATCCGGATTGATGTCCGCGTAGATATTCCTGTGGTAAGTTCCGGTTGTGTAATCGAAGAAATCCAAGGTGGCTTTGTTGCTCCCCATATTGCCTTCATTGAGAAGATAAAAGCCTTTAATAGCTGTATTTTCTGGCGTCGCAAGACCTTCTTCCACTTCCGGGCGAACGATTATTTCATCTGTTCGGCAGGACATCAGGCAAAGTAGAATGAGCAGAAAAAAGTTTATTTTTTTCATAATGTAAAGCTTAAAATGAGTTTGAAATTCCGCCCTGGCATTGGATAATTCAGCACCACATCGTAATATTGATTGAAGATATTATTGACCTCGAAACTGGTTTTGAACTGGTGATTTTTCCAATTCATTTTTTTCTGGATTGACAAATCGTGTGTGTACCAAGGCTGGATGTAATTGTACTGGATGTTGTTCTGCTGGCCATCGTAACGCTCGCCGACGTACATAAAACTGTAATTGAAACTCCAATCTTTGTAATCCGACATCAGGGAAAAAGTTCCGGAATGCCACGGCGTGTACGGGATTTGGTCACCAAAATAAGTTTCGTTTCTGTCGGAAAAATCTCTGGCTCTTTGAAAAGTGTAACTCACCAAAGGTTTCAGTTTAACGTTGCCAACGAGCAAATCAGCCTGAACATTGACATCGGTTCCGATGATTTCCACTTCGCCGAGATTCAGCATCATCCAGCGGAACATATTTCCGGTTGGTGCGGCGATGATTTTGTTTTCAACTTTGTTAAAGTAGCCATCGACCTTCGCATAGAAACTTTGAAAAAACTGATTGTGAAAAGACTTCTGGTATGTGAATCCAAGATTGTACTGATTGGTAAATTCCGGCTCCAGGAAAGCATTTCCAATCATCGTGTAATACAAATCGTTGAAAGTCGGCATTCTGAAAATCCGTTTGTAGAAAGCTCTGACCGTAAAATCACTGGAATCAAAAGGCTGATAGCTGAGGAAAGCGGCGGGCGTCCATTCTATTTTATCTGGCGATTTGGCATTTTTCTCCACATCTTCGTGGACGAAAGTTCCCAAAACACTTCCAAGGAATTTCAGTTTTTTCCATTGGTAAGTTGTGGCAAAAGCAAGCAAAGAAGTGTAGCGCGTCGGATAAGAGAAGTTGACCAAATCCGCATCCAGATTGTTGTACTGAAAGTCAAAACTGGCGCTGACATCCCAATTCTGGGTTACATTATAAATATTAGAGGAGGACAGATAAATCTCTCTTTGGATGTATTGATTCTGGATTTTGATAGATGAAACCGTGTCGATATAATGCGTGTAATCGTAAGCGAATTTGGCTTTGAACTGCGTCTCTAATTTCGGAAACAACTTCTTTCTGAGATTGGCCTGAACAAAATAATTCTCGTCCACCAACCTTTGTCCGCGCCCATCAAAACGGTTGTTGACAATTGCTGCTGGAATGCCTCGGTCCGAAAGATAGCCGTAACCGCGAACGTTCCAACTTCCATTGTTCAGGATTCCGTGAAAGCTGGTTTCAAAACGTTTGGCTTTGATGTCGGAATCGAAACGCTTCGCAATCGTGTCGTAAGCAACAGCGCCATCGGGATATTTTTTGCGGTACCGAAATCTATAAATTCCGTCACTTTGCAGAAACTCCGAACTGAAACTTGCTGAAACTTTATCCGAAATCTTCTGTTCCAATCGGAAAGAAGGATTGAACAAATCGATAGAACTGTTCTTGAGTCTCAGAACGAGATTTGTTTTTTTATTAAATTTAAAACTAGGTATTTTTGGCTGAAGATAAATCGAACCTGACGAACCGAAATCCTTCGCAGGCTGAAAAATCTCAGATTTTTGTCCGTTGTAAAGTGAGATTTCCTCGATGTCATCCAAAGAAAATCGACCTAAATCTACGACGCCATTTTGCGCATTTCCAAGTTGGATTCCGTCATAAAAAACACCGACGTGCTGGCTTCCCATACTTCGGATATTGATGGTCTTGAGTCCGCCAATCCCGCCGTAATCTTTGATTTGAACACCTGAAAAATACCTCAGCGCATCGGCAACGGATTGGCTGTTGAGTCTTTCCAACTGTTCGCCGGAAAGCGTTTGTGCCGGTAAAATCTCTTTGAAATTCTTTTTGTATACATCAACTTTGAGAATCTCAGTTTCAATAGAATCTTTTTTGGATTGGGAAAAACAGAAAGATGAGGCTGTTACAAATATTGCAATAGCGGCTTTATAAAACCGAGAAGTAAATCGTGTCACCATTAGCTCATATCGAATAATGATGACGCCAATGGAGGTAAGAAAGCAAGGATAAGGCGCAGTTTGTGCTGCACAAAATCATTGTTGACTAAGCTTTATTCCACGAAAGCGTCAAATATTAAAAAATTCTGGCAGGTCTCCTGACTTACTTCATTTTTGAAATCCTTCCCATTCGCCGGGGCGAACAGTGGATATAATTTTCAAAAGCCTTTGTGTGAAGCTTACAGTAGCGGGTCTGCTCCGGATTTTCACCGGATTCCCTATTAAGCGCTTTTTACGGCTCACCAGATTGGCGCAAAGATATATAAAATAGGTTTAGAAAAAACTGATGTTGGTGTTTTGACTGACATTTAATTTAATCACTTGATAATCAAATATATTTGAAATTAAAAACAAAAAAAGTGACAAGAAACCTCACCACTTTTTAAACTTGTTGATTAATATTTTAGTGAATCAAATCTGCTTTTACAAATTCAATTTTATCATTTTTAAAAATAAAATCAAAGCTTCCGCCAATTATACCTTCCGGAAAATCTCCTGTAAACTCAACTTCCAAATAGGCTGAGTTTTCTTTGATTTCTAATTTCCTCAATTCAGTCTGAGTCTTATAACCAATAAAATAACTCACAAAATAATCTTTAATTCCATCGTGACCGACAAATTTTCTTCCAACTGAAGGGTCATCTAAAACAGCGTCTTTCAGATAAAATTCCAAATATTTTTCGATGTCATAATTGTTACTGACAGCAATCCAATTTTTGATAAACGTTTCTATATTCATTTTAAATTTAGTTATGATAAAAACCTTGTTTGAATTGTACAGGTGTCTGACTGGTTTTATTTTTAAATAACTTATTGAAAGACTGCGGGTGCTCAAAACCCAGTTGATAAGCGATTTCTGCAACTGAAAGCTGGGTTGTTGTTAGGTAATCTTTTGCTTTTTCAATCAGTTTTTCGTGGATAAGCTGTTGAGCATTCTGCCCTGTCAAAGACCGAAGCATATCGCTTAAATATCGTGGTGAAAGGCTGAGTTCGGTTGCGAGATACTCAACGGTTGGCAAACCTTGATTCAGTCCGTTTTCTTTTTTAAAATAGACATTTAAAAGGTCTTCAATTTTCGAAAGTAAATCATTATTCACCGCTTTTCTGGTAATAAATTGGCGCCTGTAAAAACGGTTGCTGTAATTGAGCAAAACCTCGACGTGAGAAATGATAACATCCTGACTGAAATCGTCAATCGTATTATTCAATTCTTCCTTAATATTCTCAAAAACTGAAAATATCGTTTGCTTTTCTTTGTCCGATAAAAATAAGGCTTCGTTGGCAGAATATGAAAAGAAGCCAAAGCTTTTAATGCGGGTTGCTAATGAATAATTTCTGAAAAAGTCAGGATGAATCAGCAAAGTCAAACCCTCATATTCCATATCATCGGCACTCGTGGAAATCAGCTGATTGGGCGAGGTAAAAACCATTCCGCCTTCGTCGAAATCATAATAACCTTGTCCATATCCAATTTTGCCTTTCCTTGTTTTTTTGTAAGAAATTTTATAGAAATTGAACAGAAAATGTTGATTCAATAAGTCACTTTCTACAATCATATTGGTGTTTTCAGTAAGGCTTATCAAAGGATGAACAGGTTTCCCAAAACCAAGCATCTCGTGAAGCTGAGAGACAGAATCTACTTTTATAGGATTATTCATTTCTTACAATTTTAGTTGATTAAATCACCGAATGCCATCTGTTTCATTTCCTGAACGGCAGCTTCGGAACCGATTTCCAAACGACGGTTGTACAGCTGGTTGGCAAATTCTCCCGTCACATATCGCAATTGATTTTTTCCGTCTGTAGCAGCTTCGTATACCACATCAGCAATCCATTCTACAGGTTCGAAATTGTCAGGATTCATCAGTTCAAATAATTTCTTCATACCATCTTCATAAGCCGGATGACTGGCAACGGCTAATGATTCTCCTGCAAAATTAGTTTTAATTCCGCCCGGCGCAATAGTTTTGATGCCAACATTATGTAATGCCAATTCAAACGACATACTTTCGCTCCAGCCTTCCAAAGCCCATTTTGTAGCGTGGTAAAGCGAATCCAAAGGGAAAGTCAATAATCCTCCAATGGAGGTTGTAGTAATAAATAATCCATTTCTGTTTTTTCTGAAATAAGGAATGAAAGCCTGAGTTACACGAATCACGCCCAGTAAATTGGTGTCCAGCTGTTTGACAATTTGTTCGTCGGTCAAAGCTTCCAAAGCGCCAATCAAACCATAACCTGCGTTGTTGAAAACCACGTCGATCGTGTGAAGTTCAATCGCTTTTTTTACCGTTTTCTGAATCTGCTCAATATTGGTAACGTCCAATTGAAGCAGAGTTACATTTTCCAGTTGTGAAAGTTCTGTTTCTTTTTCAGGATTTCTCATTGTTGCTATAACGTTCCACCCTTTTGACTGAAATAATTTCGCTGTTGCCTTTCCCAAACCTGATGATGCGCCTGTGATAAAAATTGTTTTTTGCATTGTAAATTTTGTTTAAATTTTATACTACAAATGTCCGCAGACGCAGTGAGGGAAATGTTGCCAAAATGAGTTTGGTTGTATCCGAAATGACGTCGAATTATTTTTTATAATTGAGAGTAAAAAAAGCCGAAGCTTTCACTCCGACTCTAAAATTTATTTCAAATATTTTAGCTTAAAAAAGGATAATCCGTATAACCTTTTTCGCCTCCGCCGTACATTGTGGCTTTGTCAGCTTCGTTCAATTCTGCATTAAGCTCGAAACGTTTTGGCAAATCAGGGTTGGCTAAAAACAAAGTGCCGTACGAAATCATTTCTGCAATTCCTTTTTCCAGTTCTGCTTCTCCGGATTCTTTGTTGTAGCCACCGTTTGCAATGACCTTGTGGGTAGAAAGTTTTCCGAAAGTTTCCATTACATCTTTTGGATAATGTGTCAAGTCATCAATCGGAAAAAGCGGATTCATCAATTGAATGTACGCCAAAGGAAACTTGTTTAATCCTTCAATTAATGAAGAAAACTGCTCTGTCGGCTGGTTGTGGATGATATTATTGTAAGGAATTGTCGGCGATATTTTAATTCCGGTTTTGTCCGCGCCTATAGCATATGTAATTTCCTGCATAACTTCCAACACAAAACGGTTTTGGTTCTCAATATTTCCGCCATATTCATCGGTTCTTTGATTTGAGCTTTCCGCTAAAAACTGATTCGGCAAATAGCCAAACGCAGCGTGAAGCTCGACACCGTCAAAACCTGCTTCAATTGCATTGAGAGCGGCCTGTTTGTAATCCTGAACGATTTGTTTTACTTCTTGTGTTTCCAAAGCTTTTGGCGTTTCGTAATCTTCCATTCCGGTTCCAGTGAAATGTTTCTGCCCTTCGATGGCAATGGCAGACGGAGCAACAGGAAGCTCTCCCTTTCTCACAGAAGAATGGCCAACACGACCCGTATGCCAAAGTTGGGCATAAATTACACCGCCCTTCTCGTGAACCGCTTGGGTTACTTTTTTCCACGCTTCGATTTGTTCCTTAGTATAAATCCCCGGCGTGAAAGGACTTCCCAAAGCCTGCTCTGAGATATTAATTCCTTCAGAAATAATCAAACCTGCGCTCGCTCTTTGTGCGTAATACAATACCGTTAAGTCACTAACGATTCCATTTTCATCGGCTCTGCTTCGGGTCATTGGCGCCATTGCCATTTTATTTTTCAGGGTAATATTTCCTAACTGTATCTGTTCTAGTTGTTTCATATTTTTATTTAAAAATTTAATTATAATTTATTTCCACTGTACATTCCTCCTTTAAAAACTTCCTCACTTTCGTCTGTCACAAACAAAACCAATTCGGAATCCTGATTTGCTTTAATGATGACATTTTCATTTTTGATAAGCAAACTGTCCTTTTTTTCTAAATTTAAATCTGAATTCACCGTTACAATTCCTTTAAAAACATACAGCAGCAAAGTCAATCCCTCTTTCGCTAAATCAGGGAGTAAAAGTGTATTTTCTTCTAATAATCTGGCATCATACAACCAAGTATGACTGCTGAACTGAAAGGCAGTTTCCACGTTGGGCGAAGCCAATAATCTCCATTTATTTTCACTGTGAATTTCATCAAGTTCGAGAAAAACAACTTCTGGTTTCAAATCCTCTTCGCCCGGACGAATGAATATTTGCAAACCTTCCATTGGTTCTTTGTCACCAAAGATTTTTTCTTCGTGCTGAAACATTTTCCCGGCCTTCATTAGCATTAATGTTTTCTTACCAATTGTCTTTACAAAACCTTCTGAGTCGCTGTGTTCAGCAGTTCCGGTTCTGAAATAAGAAAGAATTTCATCATTGATATGCGGATGCATTTTGATGACTGTATTTCCGTGAATTTCGGGATGGTCGATTCTTCCGATGCTTCCAATTCCGGTATCTTCTTTTGAAATTTCCAAACCAGGATATAGTATTTTAATGGGACCGTGACCGGTAAATCTGGTCTTGCTTATTTTGTGTAACATTATCTTTTTTGTTTAAATGCTATTGCAAATTTAGATACATTACTTTACTTTTGCAAGTAGTTACACATTTGTATAGTAGTAACAAAATGTAAAGCATTAAGCAAAATCAACGATTGTGGCAGTTAAAAAAAATAAAAATATTGAATTCAAATGTTCTCTGAAAGATGTTTTAGACATTGTAGGAGGCAAATGGTCGATTCCTATCATCTATACTTTATTCGACGGTAAGAAACGTTTCAGCGAACTGGAACGCACGATTCCCAACATCAATACAAGAATGCTGGTAAAAGAACTGAAAAAATTAGAGGAAAACAGAATTGTCAAACGAGAAGCCTTTGCGACCGTTCCACCAACTGTAGAATATTCCCTGAATCACAAAGGAATGATGCTGAAACCCATCATAATGGATTTGCATAAATGGGGCGAGGAATTTGTCGACCAATAAAAAGATTTTCTTAAAATCATATCTGTACCAATTATTTGTTAATCAGTTTTTCGGACCTAGCAATTTTTTTCAGTTCAAATTTATTTCTACATTTGCATAATCAGTTATGTAATTAATTATGAATATATTTGAAAGAACAGGAAAAATGGCTTTAGGAAGTAGATTGCGTTTGCTGACAAGCCGATTTACAGATGATGCAACCAAGATTTATGAAATGTACAATGTTGAGAAATTCTCTCCAAAATGGTTTCCGGTTTTCTTTGTATTATCAGAAACGGATGAAAAAACAATTACCGAAATCGCCAAAGAAATCGGTCATTCTCAACCTTCTGTGACCAAAATCATCAAGGAAATGACCAAAGCGGGTTTGGTAAATGACAAACTCAAATCCAGTGATAAACGCAGAAATGTTGTTGGATTGACCGAAGAAGGAAAATCTTTAGCCGAAAAAATGTTGCAGGAACAATGCGTTGATATTGATTTGGCAGTAGAAAATCTTCTTGCTGAAGCAACTTACAATCTTTGGGAAGCGGTTGCAGAATGGGAATTTTTACTGGAACAAAAATCATTATTGAAACGTGTTCAGGAGCAGAAAAAACTACGTGAAAGTAAAGATGTTGAAATCGTGGAATACGAACCAAAATATCAATCTGCTTTTAGAAACTTGAATGAAGAATGGATTTCGAATTACTTTGAAATGGAAGAAACGGATTACAAATCTTTGGACAATCCGCAGGAATACATCCTCGATAAAGGCGGAAAAATTCTTGTCGCGCTCTACAAGGACGAACCGCTGGGTGTTTGCGCTTTAATAAAAATGGATGACAAAGACTACGATTTTGAAATGGCAAAAATGGCGGTTTCTCCAAAGGCTCAGGGCAAAAATATCGGTTGGCTTTTGGGTCAGGCAATTATTAATTTGGCCAAGGAAATGGGTGCTTTAAAACTGTATTTGGAAAGCAATACGATTCTAAAACCTGCTATTAATCTGTATCAAAAAATCGGCTTCGAAAAGATTTTTGGCCGCTACACACCTTATCAACGCTGTAATATTCAGATGGAATTGGATTTGAAAAAGTAGTAAGCTGTGGATTTTTGTAGTTCCCGGAATTGATGTAATGTAAGGTTTTTGAGTCAACAACCAAGCTTAATGCAAGGCATTGATGGATTCTGCAATTGCTTTTACCAAATCAACCAATCGCTCATTTGTCATTCTGTTTTCTTCGGAAAAACGGGGAACAATGTTTCTGAAATCGGAACTGTCAAATTTTAATTAATTCCAAACTCGTATCTTTGATTTTTACAAACCTATGAGTTCAATCACCATCAAAGAATTTTATCAGGATATTTTGGGAGACACTTGTCCTGACATCAACCAATTTCTTACTGAAAACATCAATAAGGATATTGGCCACTTCAATGTTTTTGATATTTCTGAAATCTACAGAACCAGCACTTCGAAGACTGAAATGCCCTACAACAGAAGAACTTACTATAAAATAAGTTTGATTAATGGAAAGAACAAAGTAGAATATGCAGACAAAACCATTGAGATTGAGGATTGCGCCGTTCTTTTCGCATCACCGAAGATTCCTTATAACTACACCAATCAATGTAAAGAGCAATCGGGACATTTTTGTGTTTTTACCAAAGATTTTTTGCCAACCACGAAAGTTGGATTGGAGCTTGACTTGCTTCCGGTTTTCTCGGCTCAGAGCGATTTTATTTTTCAAATCTCGACAGAACAGTTTCATCAATTTGAATCGATTTTCTTGAAAATGCACGAAGAAATCAAGTCGGATTATGTTTATAAATATGACTTGCTGAGAAATTATGTGATGGAATTGATTCATATGGGACAGAAATTAAAACCTATTAAGCCAATTGAAAATACCAAGACTGCTGCTTCCAGAACCACTACTCTATTCATCGAACTACTGGAAAGACAATTCCCAATTGAAAACATCAGCCAACTTCTTCAACTGAAAACACCTGCAGATTTTGCGGGAATTTTGGGTGTTCACGTCAATCACCTCAACCGAGTTCTGAAAGAAACAACTGGAAAAACAACAGGCGAAATCATCGGAAGCCGGATTTTTCAGGAAGCCAAAATATTACTGACCCAAACGCAATGGAACATTTCGGAAATCGCTTTCACATTGGGTTTCGAAGAGGTAGCACATTTTTCCAACTTCTTTAAAAAATACAGCAAGCAATCGCCACAACATTATCGTGAATTATTGATTGTTTGATTTTCACAAATTTTAATTTGATTTATGCAAACCAGCTGATGCGATAATTTTTCAACTTTGTATCATTAATTAAAACAAATAAAAATGGCAAGTAAAATAGCATTAGTAACAGGCGCAAGCCGCGGATTGGGAAAAGATTCAGCTTTACAGTTAGCGAAAAAAGGATTTGATATTATCTTGACTTATCAAACCAAAAAAGAAGCAGCAAACGAAGTTGTAAAAGAAATTGAAACTCTTGGGCAAAAAGCATTCGCTTTACCTTTGGATATTTCTACAACGGCAGGTTTTGACCAATTTGTAACAGGAGTGAAAGATGTTTTGGACACTCAATTTGATTCTGCAAAATTGGACGCATTGGTCAACAACGCGGGAATCGGAATCAACGAAAGTTTCGAAACGACGACAGAAGAAATTCTGGATGCAATGACCAATATACATTTCAAAGGCCCATATTTTTTAACTCAAAAACTTCTACCATTACTGAATGACGGCAGCAGTGTCGTGAACACTTCTTCAGGTTTGGCGAGATTCTCAATGCCCGGCTATTCCGCTTATGGCGCGATGAAAGCGGCAATCGATTCTTTGTCAAGATACCAAGCTTTGGAATTTGGCGCTCGAAAAATCAGAGTTAATTCTATCGCTCCAGGTGCGATTGAGACTGATTTTGGTGGCGGCGTTGTTCGTGACATTTCAGATTTGAACAAACATTTGGCTTCTGAAACGGCTTTGGGAAGAGTTGGTTTGCCAGATGATATTGGAAGCGTGGTGGCGTTCCTTTGTACGGACGATTCCAAATGGATTAACGGTCAAAGAGTTGAAGTTTCAGGTGGTTTCAAACTTTAATGAAATTATAACAAATCAAAATCCCATTCGACAAGTTGTTGAATGGGATTTTTTTATCATTAAGATTATTTTAAAGTTCAAAAACTTTTTCCAAATGTTTCGGATAATTTTCTAAAGTACCTACGATATCGCCGTCTTTAAAAATATCAAAACAGTTATAATCAGACACAATATCAACACCACAAAAACGGTAATTGCTGGTAATCTGAATGAGCACATCAGCCGTACTTCTGTCTTCGAAAAGAACTTGATTCGGGTCGTTGAAACTGGCTTTTGGTGCATTCCACGTGGCGCAGACCATAAACTTTTTACCCTGCATTTTTCCGCCGGTCCCGTATTGTTTTGTTAAGTCTTCTCTGGTTCTGCCATCGCCGGAAAGAAATTTTTCGCTGAAAAGACCGCTGTTGAAAACTTCATCCACATATTTTTTGTAAATCCACGGCGCACCAAACCAATTGATAGGCGTTTGCAGGATGAGGATGTCAGCATCAATATGTTTTTCTACTTCTTCATCCGGATTGTAACCATCTTCTACTTTGGTTTCTAAAACTTCAAAACCTTTTCCAAGAAAAAAATCTTTGGCCTTTTGATGGAAAGCATCGTTAAAAAGGCCTTCTGACCAGTTTGGATAGGTTAAATGTGTATTGATTAAGAGTACTTTTTTAGTTGAATTCGTTGTCATTTTATTGAATAATTTTATTTGATGTTAAAAACTTTCTGCAAATAAGCAGGATAATTGTCGATGTCCTGCTTAATATGTTTGTTGTGATAAACGTCGTAGCAATAATAGCCAGGAACGACCTCAAAGCCTGTGAACAGATAATTTGCGGCAACATTGAACAAAGCATCGTCGGCACTTTTACCTTTAAACAAATATTGGTTTTTGTCATTGAAACTTTCTTCAGGCGCATTCCACGTGGCAGAAATCATAAATTTTTTGCCCTGCATTTTTCCGCCCATTCCATATTGCTTGGAACCTTCTGCCACAGAACGGCCGTCGCCGGAAAGGAACTTTTGGCTTTTCAAGGCGCTGTTGAAAACTTCATCCACATATTTTTTGTAAATCCAGGGTGTGTTTTCCCAATTGACAGGCGTCTGAAGAATGACGATATTGGCCTGCAGATGTTTTTCCACTTCCTCAGCCGCATTGTAGCCGTCTTCCACTTTTGTTTCAAGAACTTTGTAGTTTTTAGAAATGAAAAATTCTTTGGCTTTATTATAAAAAGAAGCGTTCAGTTTACCTTCAGACCAGCCGGGATAGGTCAAATGCGTATTAATCAATAAAACTGTTTTCTGTTTTGAAGATTTTTTTTGCGCATTTAGATGTATTCCGAATGAAAAGAAAATCAGGAATGTAAAAAGGATTTTTTTTGCTTTCATTAATTCAATATTTAATTACCCGACAAAGGTAAAAGCGACTGAAAAAATTGACGGAAACAAACTACCAATAAAAAAGAAACAAATTACGGATAGCAAAAAAACGCCTCCTTTCGAAGACGTTTGTATTATTTAATCAGTTCCTGGCGATATTCTTTCGGACTTAATCCGACCTGTTTTTTGAAGAATTTAGAAAAGTATTTCGGATACTCAAAGCCCAATTCGTAGGCAACTTCCGTCGTGTTGAGTTTTTCATTTTGCACCAGCAATTCTTTGGCTTTTTTAATGACAAATTCGTGGATATTTTCCAGCGCTGATTTTTTGGAAAAATGTTTAATGATATCACCTAAATAATTCGCTGTCAACCCTAATTTATCGGCAAAGTACTGAACATTTGGAAGCTGTTTTATCGGTTGCTGATAATACTCGACCAAACTCTGCTGAAAATCTGTAACGACTCTGTTATATTGCTTCGGGTCGGTGGAGAACTGACGTTTATAAAACGCCTCCACCAGAGATATCAAGACATTCACATAAGACAAAAGCACATTGATATTTCGTTTCTCACTTTCGTAATATTTCATCATTAATTTAAAAACATCACTGATTTCCTGGACTTCTTCATAGGTCAAGTACAAAGCTTCGTGCAGACCGTAATCGAGATAAGTTTTAAAGAGAAATCTGTTTTCCTCAATGAATTTCTTTGAAAGCTGAAGATACATTCCCTGATAAGTCGGTTCTACATCCCAACCTTCATCCACAACCATATTTTGACTGTTGAAAAATACCGCTGTAATGGGTTTTGCGTCTGGTGTATTTTTATTTTTAAGATTGATTTTAAAAAAAATCCTATAAAAATCAACCGCAACTTCTTCCGACTTCAAAAGCATATTGGGCGGATCGTAGTAGCCGACATCAATATCGTTGTCCAAAGGCGCAGAAATGCCAATGTACTTGTTATATGAGATAAAGTCTTTAAAGAGTTTCATTAAGGCAAAGATATCAATTGAAATTTCTAAATACTTTATATTATTTGGCAGCTTTCGGTAGTATTTTTCGAAGCCATTTTTCAACTTCATTACGAACTTTAATTTCCTTTTCGCCTTTCATTACAAACAAAATTCCGTCTCGCTCTTTTCCACCTTCTACTGAATAACCTTCCAAAACGTTACTATCAGAACATAATTCTTTCACTGTATCAAAACTGCTTCCAATTCCGTAACCTGCATTGGTATTGAATGGAATGATGGTTTTGCCTTTTGAATCATACTGTTTCAGAAAACTTTTCATCGGTGGCGGCAGTTTCATTCCCCAGGTTGGAAAACCGATGAAGACGAAATCATACTTTTCAATGTTTTCAATTTTTGTCTTCAGTGGTGGCAAAAATCCGGATTCATTTTCCTTTGAAACCTGGTCAACGATTGCTTTATAATTTTCGGGATAAGGATTTTGAAGTTCCAGTTCTACCAAGTCTCCACCCACATTTTTTTGAATAATTTCTGCGATGATTTTGGTGTTTTTGGTTCGGGATAGATAGACAATCAGCACTTTTTTATCTTTTAATGATTCTTTTTCTGATGCAGTTTCCTGTGCTTTTGAGCAAGAGAAAAAACAGAAAACTGATATTATGAGTATGATGTGTTTCTGCATTGATAATGATTTTAAATAGTTAATCTAATTTTTTATCCTTCAGCCATTGACTCATCAAATCGGCCACCTGAATATTATTTAAATCAGAAAAAGGGAAATGTGTATTGCCTTTCAGACCGACCTCGGGAAGATGAACGACCGTCACATCACCGCCATACTGATTGACCGCATCGCGCCACAATCTCGCCATCTGTAAACGTGCTCTCCAACCGTCAGCTCCCGAATTTTCCGAGTACTTTTCAGGAATATTATCTCCGTAATAAATAATAATCGGAATTTTAATAAGTTTCATAAAATCCTCTTTTGAAACCGAAGACGCTTCGAGCGCACCCGCAGAACTGGCAATAGGTTTTGGTAATTCGCCTTCAGGAAAAACGAAACCACTTCCCGGTTCGTAAGAAACGATACCTTTTACATTTTGATTATTAATAGCGGTCAACCAACCCATTCCACCTGAATGAGAATGCGTGACCAAAACTCCGGCTCCGATTTTATTGAACAAGGCTGAAACTGCAACAACATTTACCTTAATATCAATCGTCCCAATGTTCGGTGTCATCGAACGGAAATATTGATTGAGCGTGGCAGAATCTTTGGCAAACTGTACACCTTCATAATATTTTGGCCATAATCCCACTCGAAAAACATTAAACCAATTTTGCTCATCGGGAGTTGGCTCAATCGTAGAAGCTACAGTACTTCTTCCTGCATTTCCTCTTCTCGGCTGGTCCATAATGTAAACCGGGAAATTCCTGCGAAGAAAGATATTCTGAAAACCTTCTCTTCCGTCTGGAGTTGTCTCCCAGGTTTTTGAAAACTGTCCGATTCCGTGCCACATTATCAATGGATATTTTCTTGCCTTCACAGGAATTTGATAAAAAACGTATGCGTGGTCGCCTCGGAAAGTCTGTCCTTCTGCAGTCGGCTTTTGCGGATTGAATGTTCCCGGACTTTTCAAAACAGTTCCTCCAACCGCAAAACTTCCCTGCTCTGCAATCATCAAAGGTTCCTTCGCATTTTTCTGAGCCTGAATATTGGTATTTGAAAATACTATTAAACCAATTAAACTTAAAAATTGTATCGCCTTAGTTCTCATCTCTATTTCTTTTCCGGGGTCATTGTTTTGGTGAATGAAAGTGAGCCTAATTTCCAGGTTCCGCTCTTTTTCACAAATACTTCCGTCACGATAAACGGATTGGTTACTTCATTTCCGCTAACAACGGCTACTAAATCCATTTTGGTCAGAATGATGGCGGTATTTTCGATTATGTTTACTGATGTTTCGTGGATGTTGGCTTTTTTGTACCAGATTCCGCCGCTTTTAATTATATCCAATTCCTGCTGTTTGCCCCAAGAACCGCCCATATGCACAAAAACCGATTTTTCATCAAAGAGTTTATCCAGTTTTTCGACATCTTTAGAAGACATCCAATCCCATTTGTCTTTGGAGAGTTGGATGATTTCCTGTTCGGATTTTATTTCTTTTTTCACGACAGATTCCACTTTAGTTTGCTGTGCAAATGTGTTGGTAGAACTTACTAACAGAATTATTGCGAAGAGTAATGCTTTCATTTTTTTGAATTTAAATTAAATTATTTCCCAACTCTCGACTGTAAATGCTGCGGATAACGTTCCCCGACAATTTCAATCTGGCTCAGTGATTGCGCGATTTTAGATAAATCATCAGAAGAAAGTTCCAAAGATGCGCCACCGATGTTTTCCTCCAGTCTGTGCAGTTTTGTAGTTCCCGGAATTGGTGTGATGAACGGTTTCTGCGCGAACAGCCACGCCAAAGCAATCTGTGCTGGTGTTGCCTCTTTTTCTGTAGCAATCGTTTTCAACAAATCAACCAAAGCCTGATTTGCCTTTCTGTTTTCCTCAGAAAATCTCGGAACGATATTTCTGAAATCATTTTTGTCAAACTGTGTCTGCTCTGTCATTGCTCCTGTTAAAAATCCTTTGCCTAAAGGACTGAATGGCACAAAACCAATGCCCAGTTCTTCCAGCGTCGGGATAATTTCTTTCTCGGCATCACGGAAAAACATTGAGTATTCACTTTGCAAAGCCGAAACAGGCTGTACGGCGTGCGCTTTTCGAATGCTTTCTGCGCTGGCTTCCGACAATCCGAAATGTTTTACTTTTCCTTCGTTAATCAATTCTTTTACCGCTCCTGCCACGTCTTCCATCGGAACATTCGGGTCTACTCTGTGCTGATAAAAAAGGTCGATATACTCTGTTTTCAGTCTTTTCAAAGAATCCTCTACTACTTTTCGGATTCTTTCGGGACTGCTGTCTAATCCTTTGCTGGAATCGCCATCCTGAAAACCAAATTTCGTAGCGATGACCACTTCATTTCGGAAAGGTTGCAAAGCTTCGCCCAGCAATTCTTCATTGGTAAATGGGCCGTAACATTCAGCCGTATCGAAAAAAGTAATCCCTTTTTCAAATGCTGTTCTAATTAATTTAATGGCTTCCTGTTTTTCCGTTGCAGGTCCATAGCCGAAGTTTAAACCCATACATCCCAATCCTAAAGCCGAAACTTCTAATCCCTGGTTTCCTAATATTCTTTTTTGCATTTTAATTTTTTTGTATGATTAATATTCTATTTCTTCTTCACAGGTGCTTCCACATCCGAAAACTGCTGTACGAAAGGCGGTAACCTTTCGCCTGCGATTTTTACAGCATCAATTGTCGTATTGAATTCTTTAAATTCTGCATTGGTGAATTTTATTTTATCTGCTCCGATATTGTCCAGCATATTTGACATTTGAGTTGTTCCAGGAATGGGTACAATCCAAGGTTTTTGATGAAGCAGCCACGCCAAAGATATCTGAGCTGGCGTCGCCTCTTTCTTCACGCTCCAGTCTTTCAGAATTTTGACTAATTTTAAATTTTGCTGAATATTTTCCGGAGAAAAACGGGTTTCATTTCCACGGATGTCGCCTTGTGCAAAACGCGTGTTTTCATCAATAGCTCCGGTCAAAAAACCTACGCCCAACGGACTCCACGGAACAAAACCAATTCCCAATTCCTCACAAAGCGGGATTATTTTCTTTTCCGGTCCGCGCCACAACAATGAATATTCATTTTGAATGGCTGTCACGGGATGAATTTTATTCGCTCTTCTGACCGTTTCCACGCCAGGTTCCGAAAGTCCGTAATGCAAAACTTTTCCTTCTTTTATTAAATCTTGAATGGCTCCAACCACATCTTCAATCGGAACTTCAGGGTCAACACGGTGTTGGTACAACAAATCGATTCTGTCGGTTTTAAGACGCTTCAGCATTCCTTCAACAACAATTTTGATATGTTCAGGCTTGCTGTTCAATCCGGGCAGACGGTTTCCGGTTTCCTGGTCGATGTTCCAGCCGTATTTGGTTTCGATAACAATTTTATTGCGAAAAGAAGAAGTGGCTTCTCCCAGAATTTTCTCACATTCGAAAGGTCCATAAGCTTCTGCTGTATCAAAAAGCGTCACTCCATTATCGAATGCTTTCTGAATAATCCTGTGCATTTCTTTTCGGTTGGGAATCGTAGTCTGATACGTTCGATTCATATTCTGAACGCCCAATCCGATACTTGAAACTTCTAAAGATTTGCCCAATTTTCTACGGCTGGGAAGCGAACCATTTTCATTAGCACCGAAATCTGACCTTGCACCTTTTGCCAGATTCCCAAAGGGTAACAATGCGGTTCCTACCGTTGCCAATCCAAGGGTTTTTAAAATACCTCTTCTGTCCATTTAAATGTTTTTAAGTCTTGATTAATTTACAAATCCAGTTTTCTCTCGCTCAGCCATTTGACCATATTCGGGTCTCTGTGGTCGAAAAACAGACTCGCACTGGTATCTAAAGTTGAAATCTTCTGCATTTCGTCTGCGGACAATTCAAAATCAAAAATGTCAAAATTTTCAGCCATTCTTTCTTTTCGGACTGATTTTGGAATCGCCACAACACCTCTTTGAGTTAACCAACGTAAAATTACCTGAGCCACAGATTTATTATTTTTAACCGCAATCGATGTTAAAGTTCCGTTTTTAAAAATATCATTTTTACCTTCTGCAAACGGTCCCCAGGATTCGATTTGAATCTTATTTTCCTCGAGGAATTTCTGCGTATCCACCTGCTGATGGAAAGGATGGGTTTCGATTTGGTTAATGGCTGGCGTAAATCCGCTATTCGCAATTAAATCTGCTATTCGGTCAGGATGAAAATTGGAAACGCCAATCGCTCTCACTTTTCCCTGAAAATACAGTTCCTGCATCGCCCGCCAAGACCCGAAAATATCGCCATAAGGCTGATGAATTAAATATAAATCAAGATACTCAAGCTGTAACTTATTGAGTGATTTCTCAAATGCTTTCAATGTATTTTCGTAGCCAGCATCCTGTACCCAAAGTTTTGTGGTGATGAATAATTCCTCTCTAGGAACACCGCTTTTCCTGATGGCGTTGCCTACTGCTTCTTCGTTTCCGTAAGATGAAGCTGTATCGATTAATCTGTATCCAGTTTCGATAGCCTCACCGACTGCTTTTTCACATTCTGCCAAATCCGAAACCTGAAATACGCCGAAACCTAAAATGGGCATTTCCACACCGTTGTTTAATGTTATGTTTTTCATTTGATAATCTTTTTATTCAATTTTGTTGATACAAATGTCGTACGAATCCAGAATGATTTTGTTATATGGATTACTGCATTGCTTACCATTATTACTGATGCCTATTTTGACGGTCTGTTTTTCTGCGTAAGGGATAGAAGCGGCATCCTTTTTTGTTTTTTTGGATGGGGATTTAGTGTTGGCAAAAAACAAAAAAGATATAGCGGATAGCCCGACCCTTTGCATTTTTTGGTCGGCATTTGGAGTGGGAAAAATGCATTGGGATACGCCCAAATGATACAGATTACGGATTCTCTTACCATTATTACTGATTTGCGTGACGATGTGTAAATCATTGGTTTTGATTGTTTAATTTTGTAGAATAATTAAGTGAAAAGATGGATAGAGTTGTGAATTTCAGGACGGTAAAGGATTATAATGATTTCAATAACAATGAGACTCTGCATCCTTTGGTAACGGTAGTCGACCATTTGAAAGCTAACCCGAGAGCGGCTCACAAAATGACCTTCGATGTGTACTGTGTGGTGCTGAAAAAGACGATTTGCGGCGATTTGAAGTATGGAAACAATACTTATGATTATCAGGATGGAACGCTTGTTTTCTTTGCGCCCGGACAGGTTGTGGAAGTGATGAGTGATGAAGTGTACCAGCCGACGGGAATTGCTTTGGCTTTTCATCCGGATTTGCTGGTCAATACGCCTTTGGGAAAGAGAATTCACGATTTTGGATTTTTTTCTTACAATGCTAACGAAGCGCTGCACTTGTCGGACAAAGAGAAAAAATTGATATTGGAATGTTTTGATAAGATTTCTTATGAACTGAATCAATCTATTGATAAACACAGCAAAACATTAATTACCTCTAACATAGAATTGTTTTTAAATTATTGTACACGATTCTACGACCGACAATTTATCACAAGAGATAATGCGAATAAGGGAATTCTGGAGAAATTTGAAGAGCTGATGAATGATTATTTTTCTTCTGATAAACCTCAAAATATTGGTTTGCCTTCTGTGGCTTATTGTGCGGACGAACTGAATTTATCTGCCAATTATTTCGGAGATTTGATTAAAAAAGAAACAGGAAAATCGGCTCAGGAATATATCCAGTCAAAAGTGATTGAAGTTGCCAAAGAAAAAATATTTGATGACAAATCTATCAGTCAGGTTGCTTATGATTTGGGATTTAAATATCCGCAGCATTTTACCAGACTTTTCAAGCAGAAAGTTGGTGTTTCTCCATTAGAATACAGAAATCTTAATTAAATTATTTTTCCAATTTCTTTATCACCTTCAACATATCAACACCTTTTCCAAGAACTGGTTTGAAAAGGTCGCCTTTCTCCTTCAAGCGCTCCAAAGCATTATGAATAGTAAAATCCGTCGGCTTCAAACCAACTTTCACTTCATCCCATTCCAAAGGCATCGAAACGGTAGCGCCTTCTTTTGGACGAAGGCTGTAAACACTGGCGAGCGTCTGCCCACGGCGGTTTTGAAGATAATCGAGATAGATTTTATTTTTATCCCGTTTTTGAAGACTTCGTTCCAAGGTTGTCAAATCCGGCAATTTCTGCTGTACCATTTGCATTAACAAATGTCCAAAATCCTTGACTTGATCGTAATCATATTTCGCTCCCATCGGAATATAAATGTGAATACCTGAACTTCCCGAAGTCTTTGGAACAGCTTTGATTCCAGCCAAATCCAAAACTTCTTTGACAGCAAGAGTTGTTTCAATGACGTCTTCAAACATATTTTTGTCTGATGGGTCAAGGTCTAAAACGAGGTAATCCGGAAAGTCAGCTTTCGGCAATCTACTCGTCCAAACATTAAGTTCGATGCAACCGAGATTGTTGAGATAGGCTAAAGTTTCCTTGTCGTTGCAAATGATGTAATTGATGTATTTGTCACTGCTTTCCGAAAAAACTTTTTCAATTTCAATCCAATTGGGGGTTTCCTCCGACGCATCTTTTTGATAAAAACTGAGTCCTTTGATGCCGTTCGGAAAACGATTCATAGATTGCGGACGCGCCTTGAGATGTGGCAGAATATATTTCGAAATACTTTGGTAATAATCGATGACATCGCCTTTGCTCACGTCATCATCGGGAAAATAGATTTTGTTTTGATTGGTCAATTTCAATTCTTGTTTTCCGATTTTTTTGGTGATTTCGTTTTTGGCAGTTCTGGTTTTTGGTTCGGCTTTTTTCACAATTTCGTTTTTTGATTTGTTTTCAGAATTGAATTCGACCTCTTTCGGTTTCACATCGTCGCGAAGTCGCAGGAAAACGGGATGACGGTAAATAAAATCTTTGGTGACTTCCGTAAATTTGATTTCAGCAACCAGTTCAGGTTTTATCCAAGTGGCTTTTGCATTGGTTTTCGGCGTAATTTTGAAAACCGATTTTTCGACAATCAAAGGTTTCATTAATTGATGAAGTTCGGAAAGTGCTTTGTCGTTGAAACCTGTTCCCGTGTGACCACAGAAAACCATTTCGCCGTCCAGATATTTTCCGAGAATAAGGGAACCAAATTTATTCCGAGAGCCTTTCGGTTCGGTAAATCCGCAGATAATTGCTTCATCGGTTTGATTGATTTTAATCTTCAGCCACTCCGAACTTCGGACGCCTTCTTTGTAAGTGCTGTCGGTTTTCTTCGCCACAATGCCTTCCAAACCAAGGTCATTTGCGACTTGATAAAAATCTTTTCCATCTTTGATAATGTGGTCGTGGAATTGGACTATTTCATTCTGAACCAAAGCTTCTTTCAGCAATTCCTTCCGTTCAAGATAAGTCAGCTCCTCGGTTGAATGTCCGTTCAGCCAAAGCAAATCGAACACCTGATAAATCAAGGCCAAATCAGGATTATCATCAATTCTTTGAAGCCATTGAAAGTTAGGTTTTCCCTTATCATCGTATGCGACAATTTCGCCATCCAGAACCATCTCGTGTTCCTGAAGTTTCAGCGCATTCGCCACTTTCTTGAATTTCTGAGAAAAATCGAGGCCGTTTCTGGAATACAATCCGACAGAATCATTCCTTAAATCCGCAATTGCTCGATAACCATCCCATTTGATTTCGAACGCCCAATCCGCATCATCAAAGGCTTTATCAGTAGTTTTGCACAACATCGGCACAATGAATTCCGACAGTTTTTTCTCGCCGGAAAGTGCTGGCGTATAATTTTTAAAATGCTTTATGCTTTCGGAGGCGGTATTTTTTTTTTACTGTCTTTCCCTTCGAGGTAAGCCGTTACTTTTGAGTTTTTGGATGTGTGTTCTTCCGCGTTGTATTCTTCGGAGACAGCGAAATCATCTTTATGCTTGATGAGCAACCAAGCGTTGTCCTCCTGCGGATTTTTGATTTTAACCAATGCAAACTCGCCCTTCAATTTCTTTCCGTGAAGAATGAATTTCAGAGACTGCTTGTGAAGTTCGGCGCGCATCACAACGTCATCTGTTTTGCCTTTTACTTTTTCAATCGGTTCATAAGTTCCTTCATCCCAGATTTCCACTTCGCCGGCACCATAATTTCCTTTCGGAATCGAACCTTCAAAAGTTCTGTATTCGTAAGGATGGTCTTCCACCATCATCGCCAATCGCTTGTCGGCTGGATTGAGCGATGGTCCTTTCGGAACGGCCCAACTTTTCAAAACACCTTCCATTTCTAATCGAAAATCATAATGCAATCGCGACGCCGCGTGCCTTTGAATCACGAATTTCAGTTTTTTACCGCTCGCCTTTTCCTTTCCACTGGGTTCTGAAGTTTCTTTGAAGTTCCGTTTTTTGTTGTAATCCTCGAGTGCCATTTTGGGTTGGAGTGTTTGAGAGTTTGAGTGTTTTAAAGAATTTGATATTTGTCAGGCTGAGGTTCTCGAAGCCTTTTTACTTGTACATATTCTACCCCGCTTTTTTCTTTTTGCCTTCGAGACTGGCTTTCAGCATTGCCATCAAGTCGGTGGTTTTTCCTTTTGGTTCTTTTTCTTCCACCAATTTCACTTTTTTGCCTTTTGCTTTTTGCTTTATGATTTTCAGTAAATCTGCGTTGTAAGTGTCTTTGTATTTTAAAGGGTCAAAAGTGGTTGCCAAAGATTTGATTAAGGACTCTGCCATTTTGAGTTCGTCCGGTTTCGGTGCTTTTCCGGTTGGGATTTTCAAATCTTCGTAGCTTCGCATTTCCTCAGGATAACGCATTCTGTTGACCATCAATATTTTGTCATCGTAAGGCCGAATCAGACATAGGATTTCACGTTCTCTTAAAATAAAAGAACCGATGCCAGCCATTTTGGTCTTCATCAATGATTTTAATAATAATTTGTAGGCCGCTTCACCATTTTTTTGAGGTTCAAGGAAATATGGGGTTTCGAAAAGTGCAGAATCAATTTCATCTTGTTTTACAAATTGGGCAATACTGAGAACTTTGGATTTTTCCGGACTTGCGGCCGCGAAATCTTCTTTGTCGAGAACGATATATTTGTCCTCAAGTTTGTAACCTTTGACAATATTTTCCCAAACCACTTCTTTTCCAGATTTCTCGTTGACACGTTTGAATTTGATATTACTCAAATCCTTGCTGTCCAACATATCCAAATCCAAAGTGCTGGAATCTGTCGCAGAATATAATTTGATGGGAATATTCACAAGTCCAAAGCCAATGGCGCCATTCCAGATTGCTCTCATAATTCAGTTTTTAAAATTGAAATTAGTAATGAAAAATTATTATTGAGTTTCTAACAATAAATATTCCATCGTCCGAAATCAAAAATTTTTCACAATTAATTTCCTCAAAATCTTTTAGCACATTATTTGTAACTGCTACAGAAATCAATCACTAAAAAATAAATTATTATGTCTACAAAAGATTTAACGAACCAAGAAGCAATAGAAAAAATCAAGGAACTGTCGGAAAAAGCGAGAATCTGTATGTTTTGTACAGAGTTGGACAGATTGCCGGTCAATTCCAGACCAATGGGAATCCAGGAAACCGATGAGAACGGAAATCTTTGGTTTATCAGTAGTGAAACGAGCAACAAGAATTTCGAAATCAAGGAAGATAAGCGCGTTCAACTTTATTTTATGAACAACAGCGATTCCGAATATCTTTCCATCTTCGGCGATGCTTATATTTATAAAGACAAATCCACCATCGAGGACAAATGGTCACCTATGGCAAACGCCTGGTTCGACGGGAAAGATGACCCCAACGTTTCCATCATCCGAGTTGAGCCAAAAGAAACCTATTATTGGGACACGAAAGCCGGAAAATTAGTAAGTCTTCTTACTTTTGCCACGGCAGCAATCACAGGAAATAAAACCGATAATTCTGACGGAGTTGAAGGAAATGCAACGATTTAATTTTCTCAATTGACAATATAATTTCTCCAACGATATTCATTTATTGTTGGAGATTTTTTTAGAATTAATAAAAGAAAAACGATTGGTCAGCTTTTTGAATATTCAAATAACACCAACATCATCACACTTTTGAAACTCATCACATTCACAAACAAAGGTATTTATTGTCCGCAGGGGAAATTTTATATTGACCCATGGCGACCTGTAGATTATGCGGTCATTACGCACGGGCACGCCGACCACGCCCGTTGGGGAATGAAAAAATACCTTTGTCATCATTTCACAAAACCTATTTTACACCAAAGAATTTCTCCTGACATCGAATGTCAGACCTTGCAGTACGGCGAAGTTTTAGACATTAATGGTGTCAAACTTTCGATGCATCCGGCTGGTCATATCATTGGTTCGGCACAGATTCGTCTGGAATATAAAGGTTATGTAAGCGTGGTTTCGGGTGACTATAAAGTTCAGGATGATGGCTTGAGTACGCCTTTTGAATTGGTAAAATGTAATGAATTTGTGACCGAAAGTACATTTGGACTTCCCATTTACAACTGGCTCGAAGTTCCGGATTTAAATAAAAGACTGCAGAACTGGGTTTTGAGGAATCAGGAAAATCAGAAGACTTCTGTGTTCATCGGATATTCTTTGGGCAAAGCGCAGCGAATTATGAAAGCTGTCGAAGGATTGGGGAAAATCCACGTTCACTACTCGATTGGCAAACTGAATAAAGCCTTTGAAGAAGTTGGAATTGTGCTTCCTGATTATGAAGTTCCTGATTTCAGGGAAAGCATCAAACACGTTGCAGGTGACATTGTGATTGTTCCTCCGGCTTTGTTGGACAGCAATGTCATTAAGAAAATTCCTGATGCTGCTACAGCGATTTGCTCCGGTTGGATGCAGGTTCGCGGTGCGAGAAGGTGGCGTAGTATGGACGCCGGTTTTCCGATGAGCGACCACGCGGACTGGAAAGGCTTATTGCAGGCCATCAAAGCAACTGAAGCAGAAATCGTTCACGTTACACACGGACAAACCGAAGTTTTTTCTAAATATTTAAATGAATTGGGAATTAAATCTGATGTTGTTGAAACTTTGTATGGGGACGATGATGAAGAGGTAACTGAAAAAGAAGTTGCAAAAGATAATGATTGATTTTAGAAACTAACCTTGACAAGGTTGATAGCAAACTCCAAAAACAGATTTCAGATTTGAAAAAGGTTGAATAGTTTTTAACAGCTCCGTAGGAGCTAAATGTTTGTAGATTAAAGCAATAGTGCGAGAAGTTTGAGCTCCGTAGGAGCGGCACTCAACAGTTAGTTTAAAACGTCGAATTGCTCGCAGTCCGACTTGAGTGGAAATCCTTTTTTTGCATAAAATGAAACTTCAATTAAAGACAAAACGTCTTGCAAAAAAAGATTGGGAACGGAAGGCGGATACAGCTGCCCAAATTAAACAAAAGATAAGCAATGAAAAATTTCGCAGAACTCATCAACGCCCTCGAAAGTACGAATAAAACCAATGCTAAAATCGATGCCATCATCGATTATCTTGAGCGTGCGCCTGATGATGATAAATTGTGGTTCATCGCCCTGTTTACTGGGAAAAGACCCAAGCGAAATGTGAACACCAACTATATGAAAGAATGGGCATTGGAAATTACTCAACTGCCATTCTGGCTTTTTCAGGAAAGTTACTCTTCGGTAGGTGATTTGGGTGAAACGATATCCTTGATTCTTCCGCCACCAACTGAAAAAATAGAGAAAACTTTATCTGAATGGATGAATGAAATCATCGGACTAAAAACGAAAACTGAAGCTGAGAAAAAAGAATTTGTTCTTAATTCCTGGAACGGTTTGGATTACACGGAACGGTTAATTTTTAATAAGTTACTGGGTGGAAGTTTCAGAATTGGGGTTTCCTCAAAGACTTTAATTAATTCTCTTACGAAGTTTTCCGGACAGGAAGCGAGTACGTTGATGCACAGTTTAATGGGGAAATGGCAACCTGATGAAGTTTCGTTTCAGGAATTAATTTCGGCTGAAAATATCAATCCCGACAACTCAAAACCCTACCCTTTCTGTCTGGCTTATCCGCTTGAAAAAGAGCTGGAAGATTTGGGAAAACCTGAGGAATGGCTCATCGAATACAAGTGGGACGGAATCCGTGGACAAATTATCAGACGAAACGGTGAAGTTTTCATCTGGTCGCGTGGTGAAGAACTGGTCACCGAGCAGTTTCTCGAAATTACCGAGACCGTAAAAGCGATGAAAGGTAACTTTGTAATAGATGGAGAAATACTTGCGGTAAGGGAAGGTAATGTTTTAAATTTTAATGAATTACAGAAACGTTTGAACCGTAAAACCTTAACTAAAAAAATGCTTGCTGAAATTCCGATTGAAGTTTTTGCATATGATATTCTGGAACTGGAAGGAACTGATTTAAGGGAAAAACCTATCTCCGCCAGAAGAGCAATGTTGGAGGAATTATTATTAAATGAAGAGCAGGGAAACATTAAAATTTCTCAGGCAATTGATTTTGAAGACTGGAGCAAATTAGATTTAATCCGGGAAAATTCAAGGGAAATCAACAGTGAAGGCTTGATGCTGAAACAGAAAAATTCACACTACCATTCCGGACGGAAAAAAGGCGACTGGTGGAAGTGGAAAATCAGTCCGCTGACGATTGATGCTGTTTTGATTTACGCCCAAAAAGGTAGCGGACGACGAAGCGCCTACTACACCGATTACAGTTTTGCCGTGAAAAGTGGCGATAAATTAGTTACCATCGCCAAAGCTTATTCCGGATTGACCGATAAAGAGATTATGGAAGTCAGCAAGTTTGTGAATAAAAATGCGATTGAAAAATTTGGTCCGGTTCGAACCGTGAAAGCCGAGTTGGTTTTCGAAATTGCGTTTGAAGGAATTGGCTTCAGCAACCGACACAAAAGCGGTGTGGCATTGCGTTTCCCACGAATTGTAAGATGGCGGAAAGACAAAACGGTGAATGATATTGATGATATTGAAGAGATTAAGAAATTGATACAGTAAAAATTATAAACCACAAAAGTCACAAAAGCTAAAGTTTAAAATGATTCTGCTAAAAGTTCAAAAAAGTTTAGAATAATGCTTTTTTAAACTTTTGAAAAGCTAAAAGCACATCAAAAACTTTTGTGCCTTTTGTGGTTAAAATAAAACAATTTGAGCAACTTAGAAAATACAGAAGGCTTTAAAATCATTCAGAACTGGATGATGGAAAAAGGCAACTCACCATTTAAATTTCAGGTCGACACTTGGCAGAAATTCGGCAGTGGCTACAGCGGAATGGTGGTGGCGCCGACGGGTTTCGGGAAAACTTTTTCGGTATTTTTAGCTTTGGTTTCAGACTTTCTGACGAATCCCGACAAGTACAAAAAAGGGCTGAAAATGATTTGGATTACGCCACTTCGTTCTCTTGCTAAAGATATCGCCAAAGCAATGCAGGAAGCGGTTGATGAGATTGGTTTGGATTGGGCAGTTGGCGTGAGAAACGGTGACACCGACCCGAAAGTCCGTCAGCAGCAGGTAAAAAATATGCCTGAAATTCTGGTGGTCACACCTGAAAGTCTACATTTACTTTTAGGACAGAAAAATCATCAGAGATTTTTTACCAACATGCATTGTGTTGCGGTAGATGAATGGCACGAACTACTTGGTTCCAAACGAGGCGTGATGGTTGAATTGGGAATTTCACAACTCTTTAATTATGTTCCGAAACTTAAAATCTGGGGAATTACTGCAACCATCGGAAACCTGGATGAAGCGCAGGATGTTTTGATTCCTTATGATATTAAGAAAACAAAAATTACGGCAAAGGAACTCAAGAAAATTGATATCATTTCGGTTTTTCCGGACGAAGTTGAACTGTTGCCTTGGGCAGGACATCTCGGACAAAAACTGGCGGATAAAGTGGTTCCTATTATTTTAGAATCAAAATCGACAATCGTTTTTACTAACACAAGAAGTCAGAGTGAAATGTGGTATCAGCTTTTGCTGAATGCTTACCCCGATTTTGCTGGCCAAATCGCTATTCACCACAGTTCGATTGATGCGCATCTGCGAATTTGGATTGAAGAAAATTTAAGTTCAGGAAAATTAAAAGCGGTCGTTTCCACATCATCTCTGGATTTGGGAATCGATTTTAAACCTGTCGATACCGTTATTCAAATTGGCTCTGCGAAAGGTGTTGCGAGATTTCTGCAACGTGCCGGACGGAGCGGCCACTCCCCTTTTGAAACCTCAAAAATTTTTTGTGTTCCCACGCACTCTTTGGAACTGATTGAAGTTGCGGCATTAAAGGAAGCTGTAAAACAGAAAGTTATAGAACCACGTGAGCCGGTGATTTTATGTTTTGACGTCCTGGTTCAGTTTCTAATGACTTTGGCTATTGGTGATGGATTTTTCCCAGATGAAGTTTATGAAAGAATCAAAAAAGTCTATACGTTTCAGGAAATCAGAGATGAAGAATGGAAAGCGATGATTGATTTTCTCACGATTGGCGGAAGTGCTTTGAAAAGCTACGAAGAATACCACAAGGTCGTCGTGATGGAAGACGGTCTGCACAAAGTGACTTCCAGAAAAATCGCAATGCTCCACCGGATGAATATGGGTGCGATTGTCAGCGATGCGATGCTGAAGGTAAAATTCATTTCCGGCGGTTACATCGGAATGGTCGAGGAATATTTTATTTCAAGACTGAAAAAAGAAGAGAAATTTATTCTGGCCGGTCGTGTTTTGGAAGTGGCGATGATAAAAGATATGACCGTTTTCGTGCGGGCTTCCAAAGGAAAAGCGCAGGCTCCGAGTTATCTTGGTGGACGATTGCCTTTAAGTTCTAATTTGGGGCATTTTTTAAGAGAAAAATTATCAGGAGCACTTAATCCGAAAGCTTCTGAAAAGGAATTGAAATTTCTGCATCCACTTTTGGTTAATCAGGAAAAGCGGTCACATATTCCAAAAGATGATGAATTTTTGATTGAATTAATTAAAAACCGCGAAGGCTATCATCTATTTATGTATCCATTCGAGGGACGTTTGGTGCACGAAGTGATGGCGGCTTTGATTGCCTACCGAATTTCCAAACTTGCTCCTATTTCTTTTTCGATGGCGATGAATGATTACGGTTTTGAACTGTTCAGCGACAAAGAAATTCCTGTTACTGAAGATAATTTAGATAGAATTCTGACCAGAGATAATCTGATGGTTGATGTGATTTCAAGTATCAATTCAGCGGAAATGGCAAGCCGTAAATTCAGAGATATTGCGGTGATTTCGGGAATGGTCGTGCAGAATTTCCCCGGACAGCAACGTTCCAATAAAGCTTTGCAGAGTTCAGCCGGACTAATTTTCAAAGTTCTCGAAGATTATGACCCGAATCATTTTCTCGTGAGACAGGCCTATACGGAAGTTTTTAATATGCAGTTGCAGGAGCAAAGATTGGTGGAAGCTTTTAAAAGGATTGAAAAATCGAAGTTTATTTTAAAATATTCCAATAAATTTACACCTTTGAGTTTTCCGATTAAGGTCGACAGTTTAAGACAGACTTTGACTAGTGAAAATCTGGATGCAAGAATTCAAAAATTAATTAAACAATCCGGTAGAAAAATTAAAGACGAATGAGTCGAAAGATATCCGTAAAGATGTCATTCCAAAGGAGTTTTAACGTTGCCAATATTAAAAAATTAAGTTCCTGCGGAATGAAAAATGATAAATTTAAATGAATATAGCGACTAAAGATATTACGATACATAACGAAATTTTCACTTTAACCAATCAACGCGCGCTATATTGGGAAAAGGAAAAAGCCTTAATTTTTTCAGATTTACATATCGGAAAAACCGCTCATTTCCGGAAAAATGGAATTGCTTTGGCGAATCATATTATGAAAAATGATTTGGAACGTTTATCTATTTTAATTGAAAATTTTCAGCCTAACAAATTTATTATCGTTGGAGATTTGTTGCACGCAGGAAATAATTCTGATGTTGATGAATTTTGCGCGTGGCAAAATCAATATCCAGATATTAAATTCTGTCTCGTAGAAGGCAATCACGACAGAATTTCTAAAACTTTGGAAAAGAAATTATGTTTGGATTCGAGAAGTGCTTCTTTGGAAATTGATGACATTGCTTTTGTCCACGACTTTGACCGTTCGAATCCAAAATTTCAGATTACGGGACATATTCATCCGGGTTTTGTTATTAATTCTCCTGTAAAAAGAATAAAACTCCCCTGTTTCGCCCAAACTTCAAAACAATTATTGTTACCTGCATTCAGCGAGTTTACGGGATTGGACACGAAAAATATTCCCAAAAAAGGAAGTTACTTTGTCCTTACCGATTCTGAAATCTATGAAATTTAATCTTTATTTTTAAAGATAAAGCAGCACGTCAACAAGGTCAAATTGACCAAGACTGAAAATCCGTTAGATAAAATAATTGGTAATTCATCTTTCAGGATTCCGTACCAGACCCAAAGTGAAAGTCCGGAAATTAAGACCAAGAGCATTACCACAGAAATGTCTTCTACGTTTTTTTCCCTAATGACTTTGATGAGTTGTGGCATCATTGCGACCGATGTCAGGATACCTGCGATAATTCCGAGTACGTTTTCGTCCATAAGGGTCATCAATCCAAAATAAAGCCAAAAAAATAAGCTCCGAATAAATTCGGAGCTTACCATTTTCATAGGAAAAACTTTTATGCTTACGCAAGTTTTACATTAACTGCGTTTAATCCTTTTTGTCCTTTTTGTACTTCAAAAGTTACTTTGTCATTCTCACGAATGTTTCTGCTAACTAGACCTGATGAATGTACAAAGATGTCGTCTCCTCCAGCTGATGGAGAAATGAATCCGAAACCTTTTGTTTCGTTGAAAAATTTTACTGTGCCTTCTTGCATTGTAATGGTATTAAAAAATTGTTGTTATTATTATCTATTTGATAAGTTGAATGTTGATAGCGGAGTAACCTTTTGGCGACCTTTCCTTTTCGAAAGACACCTTGTTTCCTTTTTTCACCAAGTGCACACAATTGTTGCTATGGAAGAAAACGTTTTCCTTGTTACCATCCTCTGTAATAAAACCATAACCTTTCTCGCTAAAGAATGTTACAATTCCTGTCTTCACAGCTTCTTCGGCTTCGATAGGCGCTGCACCTAGTTGGATATCATCCAAGTTTACTTCCAATCTTTCTTCTGGCGGTGTAGAAGTCAATCTTCCGTATGCATCCACATACATAAATTCTGCTTCTTTACCTTTGTCATTATTGGACTTGCGCTCTTCACGACGAATAGCCTTTTCTTTTTGTTTTGCGATTTTTTTCTTGAAATTTTCTTTTTTGGAGAAAGAATCTGCCATAAATTATTTAAGTATTATATTAATATTTTTGTTTTGGTAATGATAATGCCTTTCCACGGGCATCATTTTTTTTATAATTTAATAATCGAGGTCGGCAAAAGATTTTAATTCGAAAATTAAAATTTAAAGATTGGTACTGTAAGCGAAAACTGGGGAGAGAAAAATTGTGATTCTAAACTGTAACAGAAAAAGCAAGGCAGACACCTCTTTTTATAAATTATAATGCAAATATACAACAAATTTATGAAACTTTCACGTTTTCAAATAATTGATTTATAAATTAATATAAATATTAAAAATTTTTGAAAATTTATTAATAAAAAAAGACCTCAAAAAAAGATGGATTTGAGGTCTTAATATTTTGTAATGGATTGATTAAGCGAACTTCATCCAATCACTGTTGTCACCAATCTCGCATAATGCGCTGATGTCTTTGTGATGTTGTAGAGAAGCTAGAAGCATTACGATTTCCTGTCTCACCATTTCAACAGAGTTATCTGTTAATTGCTGGCTGAAACCTTCGTTGTTCAATTCTAAAAGGTCATTGACTGTCACTACTCTTGCGATGATTTTACCGAGATCAATCATTTTTCTTTGAGAGATTGGACTTCCAATTGTAAAATCAAATTCTTTTTTATAAAGTCTTGAAGCGTTGGCAGTCAACTCGTTGATGGCAAGATAATCTCCCAAGTTATCAGTTTTCTTCTTCTTCATATCTTTCAGGATGCCTTCTGAGATCTGCGTGTAAAGCATTTCGTTGGAACCTTCGAAGATCTGGAACGGACGGCTGTCCATAATGCCGCGTCCACCGATATGGCTCAATCTATAACCTTTCCCACCGGAAAGCTGAACCAGCATCTGTGCAGAATCCTGCATCATATCCGTCACCAAAGCCTTCATACTGTTGGCGTGAACACCGCTTCCGGAAACATCATTTTCAATTCCGCTCACTTTGCAACTTTTCGCACACATTGCTGAACAAAGCGTGAAATAAGACTGCATTTTTGCCAATTGAAACTGAACTTGGTCCAAAGCAAAAAGATTGGAAGTTCCAACGATTCTTTCTTTGCAATGTGTAGTGGCCTCGTCCATCATTCTTTTCAGGAATCCCATTCCCATTCCTGGAAACTGGAATCTGCTTCTGTGAAGAACGTCCAGCATCAATTTTAATCCCGTCGATTCTGGGATCAATTTATTTTCCTGAGGAAGTTTGACATCTACTTTATTAAGACCGTAAGGAATCATATATAATCCCGCGTTGTCATAATACTCTAGAACCTCGATATTTTGATTTGGCTTGTGCGTGTCTGCGATGAAGAAATCTACATCTCTTCCCAGATTGCCTTCCGCATTGGCGTTTCTGGAAGTGATCAACCAGTAATTGGCCAATCCTGTAAGACCTTGCCAGTGTTTTGTTCCTTTTACGTGATATTCGTTATCGATCAATTGATTTTGAGTTCTCATACTCAAGGCATCACTTCCGTAATCCGGCTCGGTGATCATCAAACCACCCATTGCGCCATAATCTAAGAAATGTTTGAAGATATCACCTTTGATAATATTGTTTCCATATTTTGCCAACGGCTCCAGGAAAAGTGCAATATTGATCCCAAATGTCAATGACAAAGGCAAAGATTCATACGAAGCTGCGGAAAGAAGGCCAAGACACTCTTTCACTTTCACACCTCTACCGCCAAATTCTTTAGGAATAGCAACGGATAACGGTTTCAAATTAAAAATTTCTTTCCAGACATTGGGCGGCAAACCTCGCGAAAGGCTAAGCTGATCAATATTTTCTTTTTGAAAAAGTGAAGAAATAGAAGTTTTGAAACGTTCCAGAAATTCTGTGTAAGAATCGGTAGGTAAATCCAATGCTAGTGCATTCATATAGTTTGAGAGATAAAACGCTGTAAGCCATCATTTACAGCAAAAAAAAACAGTGTGAGGCGAATGGCAATGAATCATTACGATAATTCAGCAGCTTCACAATTATAAATAATAAAACAAAGGTAAGATAATTAATTGGTTCACACTATTTTGGTAAACTTATGTTAACATTTACAACTAAAACAACAGAATAATAAAAAATAAAGACCTTCAAAGTTGAAGATCTCTATTCTAAATATATTTTTTTAAGCTGGATTATTTCTATCTGCTTCCAGTTCCCAGACGCGGTGGTTGGAAATGGCTGTTATAAAGGAATCATCAGCGTTTTTAGTCTCCGCAGTTACGATTGCAGGATCTTTATGCTTTTTAGTGGCAACATTACTAGCCTGGAAAATTTCATCTGTCTCATTACCAAAATAGATGGCTTTACAATGTTTGTAAGCTTCATTCACAAAAAGAATTGTTGCGGGCTTGTTATCTTCGTTTAATAAATTATCTGCCGAATCCTTACCGCTTGCTAGATATAAAGCATCAAAACATACACTTGCAGTACTTGTCAAAGAATGCTTCGGTGTAAAACTCGTTCCGTCATCGGCTGTCACCGGAGAAAGACTTCCCGCAATAATCTGTACAACAGCTCCTTTATCTTCTAATTTTGATTTTAAAGACTTGACATCCGCAGCATTCACACCGTCTTCCATAATGAAACCAATCACGCGGCTTTTGATTGAATCTTTAACCGTGTTTTGCATACTTAACGCATCCGAGCTTTTGGTTGAAGGCTCTTTTTCGGGACTTTGAAGTGATTTTGGATCTGCATCTGCTGGAATACTACCGTTGGGTTGTTTCAGCTTCGTTACTTCAACTCCAACTTTTTTAGCAACCAAAGCTGCAAGATCTTTATTAATGAAAGCCAACTGCCCCACTACTCTTTCACGGATTGCAGGAATTGTAACTTTCGACAACTCAAAAATCAACGCGTTCCGAAGGTGTTTTTGTTCCGGAGCAGACTGACTATTGTAGAATAATTTGGCCTGAGAATAATGATCTACAAAACTTTCGCTTCTTGCTCGGATCTTTTTCCCATCGATTCTCTCTTCCTGTGAAGTAAAACCGCCGTCTTTCATCATCGCCTGGAAGGGACAGCCGCCACCAATTGAATTGGGTTCATAGCTCACTTTTCCTTTGACGATTTGCTGACGCATATGGCCGTCTCTCTGGTTGTTGTGAACGGTATTAACGGATCTGTTGATCGGAATTTCGTGGAAGTTCGGCGAACCTAATCGTGATAATTGCGTATCTGTGTAAGAAAATAATCTGCCTTGCAACAACGGATCATTACTGAAATCGATGCCCGGAACCAAATGTCCTGGATGGAAAGCAATCTGCTCGGTTTCTGCAAAGAAATTATCCGGATTTCTGTTAAGTGTAAGTGTCCCTACCAATTCGACCGGGACTTCTTCTTCAGGAATCAGTTTTGTAGGATCCAGCAAATCGAAATCAAATTTGTGTTCATCTTCTTCGGGAACAACTTGAACGCCGAAATCCCATTCCGGGAAAGCACCATTCTCAATCGCTTCCCACAGATCTCTCCTGTGAAAATCGGGATCCTTACCGGAAATCTTAGTCGCTTCGTCCCAAGCTACGGAATGCACGCCCAATTTTGGTTTGAAATGAAACTTGACAAAATGTACTTTTCCTTCATCATTAATGAATTTAAAAGTGTGAACCCCAAATCCTTCCATCATTCTGTAACTTCTCGGAATCGCTCTGTCACTCATTGCCCACATAATCATGTGCATACTTTCCGGCATCAAGGAAATAAAATCCCAAAATGTATCGTGCGCAGACGCAGCTTGCGGAATGGCATTGTCCGGTTCCGGTTTCACGGCGTGAACCAAATCCGGAAACTTCATCGCATCCTGAATGAAGAAAACAGGAATATTGTTTCCTACCAGGTCATAATTTCCTTGCTCTGTGTAAAATTTAATAGCAAACCCTCTGACATCTCTTGCCAAATCTGTACTTCCGGCACTTCCTGCAACAGTGGAAAAACGCACGAAAACAGGCGTTTCTTTTCCTTCCTCAGCTAAGAAATTGGCTTTGGTATATTTTGCAAGGCTTTTATTAAGTTTAAAAGTACCGTGTGCGCCAGAACCTCTTGCATGTACAATTCTTTCAGGGATTCTTTCGTGGTCAAAATGTGTGATTTTTTCTCTCAGAATAAAATCTTCCAAAAGACTTGGGCCTCTCTCGCCAGATTTTAAAGAATCCTGATTGTTGTTAATTTTTAAACCTTGGTTGGTTGTTAAAGCTTGATCAGAATTATCAGTTGTATGTTCCTGAAGCTGAGTTATTTTTTCATCAGAAAATTTGTTCTTTTTCATAATAATCATTAATTAGTTAGAGATTTTACACAAGTCAAAAAGTAAGCCATAAAGCCTCATAAATAATTATAATTCAATTATTTAATAAATCAAAATCTTGGCATACAAGTTGGAAGTTACTTTTCACAAAATCAAAAAATATATAATTATGGCAACTAAAGCGACAACAACCAAAAAATCAACTGCTGCGAAAAGCGCACCGGCAAAATCAATTTCAAAGTCGGCAGCTAGCAAAAGCTCACCAGCAAAATCTGCAGCGCCTAAATCTTCTCCAAAAACTGAAGACTCAAAAAAAATACCTGCTAAGAAAGATGCTGCAAAAGAATTGAAAGACCTTTTTGAAGACAGCTTAAAAGATATTTACTGGGCAGAAAAAGCATTGACGAAAGCCTTACCAAAAATGCATAAGAATGCGACAGATGCGAAATTAAAGCAAGCAATCAGCGATCATCTTGCGCAAACTAAAAATCAGGTAAAGCGCCTGGAAGATTGTTTCTCAGCATTAGGCAAAAAAGCTGAAGCGAAAAAATGCGACGCCATGCAAGGCTTACTGGATGAAGGCGAAAGTATCATTGAGGAAACTAAACCAGGAACTGTGAGAGATGCGGGAATCATCGCAGCTTCGCAAAAAGTGGAACATTATGAAATTGCAACTTACGGAACTCTGGCAGCTTTTGCAAAAGTTCTGAAAGAGAAAAAATGCCTCAAATATCTTCTGGAAACTTTGGAAGAAGAAAAGCAGTGCGACGAATTACTATCAACGATTGCAGACACAAATCTTAATTCCAAAGCGCTTTAAGACAACGATTTTTGAAATTCCGGTCATTCCGGAATTTCTCTTTTTAAAACTAATATTTTGAAAACTTTAAAATGGGAACTTCCAAAAACACATTCTTCTACAGAAACGGTCTCAGCATTTCAGTTATCAGTTTATTTTTATTATTTCTTAGTTTCCAGTTCGTTACCGGCTGGAATGTTAAGAATAACGAATTAGTTGAAGCACACTTGCCACAATTGAGCTTACGACAATATTTTATCAGTCCACATTTTATGCAGGCAACATTTGAAAACTGGGAAAGTGAATTTCTTCAAATGGGAATGTATGTGCTCTTAACGGTTTCATTGAGGCAAGAAGGTTCTGCAGAATCAAAATCGCTGACTGAAAAGGAAGAGGTTGACAGAGAACCTGAAGTACGTGCAAATGCGCCCTGGCCGGTGAAAAAAGGCGGAATCATCCTTTTAATTTACAAACATTCTCTTTCGATAGCTTTTGGAATTTTATTTCTACTTAGTTTTATTTTTCACTTTATAGGAAGCTTCAACAATTTTAATGAAGAGCAGACAGAAAAACATTTGCAAACTATGAATTGGAATGATTATTTTCTTAATTCTCAATTTTGGTTTGAATCTTTTCAGAATTGGCAAAGTGAATTTCTTGCAGTTGCAGCAATTGTTTTATTATCAATCTGGTTCAGAGAAAAAGGATCACCTCAGTCAAAACCTGTGGACGCAACTTATGATGAAAATTAAACAAATTAAAAACCAATGAGCTCAAAACCTAAATTAATTCCAGGCATTCCTGAACAGAAAAAAGGAAGTTTTCATGATACCGAAAGCAGAAAAGTATTTGATGATCAGGAGTCAGCTTCCAAAGCATTTGAGGTACTTAAAAACAGATTTTTGTCGGTCAATCTATGGAAAGACTATTGCAATTATAAGTCTGCAGAATTTAAATTGTATGATTCAAATGGAAATCAGGTCAACAGAATTCCTAAAGAAAATGATTTGATCAGAATTGATATTCCAGGCCCTGGTAATCCTGAATCCAAAGGTTATGAATGGGTAAAAATTACCAGTATCAGTGCACAACTTCTAACAGTAGGTGAAATAGAAAATCTGATTATAAATTGTGTACCCGCAACCATCCCGAATCAAAAAACCAGTCATATTGCTCACTTCTACTCACAAAAATCATCTTCAACTTTTAAGATCTCGAAAGGTTCCAAATACATCAAAATCGGAATCTACGGCCGTAATGAAACACCAAATATGAGCACCAATCTTGCAGGGAAAGTGAGAAATCTCCTGATTGCTCTTGGTGGAATGTTTGGAATATCAAAACTGCAGTGGAAAGTTTTTGCTGATGAAATCTTAAAGTTTTAAAATATGA
>Ga0213834_100096_pt1 | contig 99433 bp, 76 predicted proteins | sample SWPTP12_FD_160580 | JGI IMG/M metagenome (GOLD analysis project Ga0213834, IMG submission 160580) | Coastal seawater microbial communities from Marineland, Florida, United States - SWP TP1 #2 | ecosystem: Environmental > Aquatic > Marine > Coastal | place: USA: Florida | collected 2016-08-06 | reverse complement strand
TGCCACGGTAACCTGATGAACTTCCGCCTGTTCCTGGTCAAAGGCATGCACCCGGTGCACCGCGCGGTGTTCCTGACCGGCGTGATGTCCTACCTGTCGGCGCCGTTGTGGTTCCTGTTCCTGGTGTTGTCGACGGCGCTGCTGGCGGTCAACACGCTGATGGAGCCGACCTACTTCCTGGAGCCGCGTCAGCTCTATCCGCTGTGGCCGCAGTGGCACCCGGAAAAAGCCGTCGCGCTGTTCTCGACCACCATCGTGCTGCTGTTCCTGCCTAAACTGCTCAGCGTCATCCTGATCTGGGCCAAGGGCGCGACGGGCTACGGCGGTCGGATCAAGGTCACGATGTCGATGCTCCTGGAAATGCTCTTCTCCATGCTGCTGGCGCCGGTGCGGATGATCTTTCACACCCGTTTCGTACTGGCCGCGTTCCTCGGCTGGGCCGCGACCTGGAACTCGCCACAACGCGACGACGACTCCACGCCGTGGAGCGAAGCGGTCAAGCGTCATGGCCCGCAGACATTGCTCGGCTTCGCATGGGCGCTGCTGGTGGCCTGGCTTAACCCGAGCTTCCTGTGGTGGTTGGTGCCGATTGTCGGTTCGTTGATCCTGTCGATCCCGGTGTCGGTCATTTCCAGCCGCACCAACCTGGGTCTGAAGGCCAAGGATGAGAGCCTGTTCCTGATCCCGGAAGAGCACACGCCGCCGCAAGAACTCGTGTCGACCGATCAGTACACCCACGAGAACCGTTGGCATGCGCTGAACGACGGCTTTGTTCGCGCCGTGGTCGATCCACAGCAGAACGCTTTGGCATGCGCGCTGGCGACTTCGCGTCACCGTCAGGCCGAGCCGATCGAGTGGATGCGTATCGAGCGCGTGCGTCACGCCATCAAAGGCGGCCCGGAGCACCTGAACAACCACGAACGCCTGCAATTGCTGAGCGATCCGGTTGCGCTGGCCCGGTTGCACGAAGCGGTCTGGGCTGAAGGTAACCAAGCCTGGCTGCAAGCGTGGCGGGCATCGGTCAAGGCCGACCCTCACGCGCCCCTGCTGCCGCTGCAGCCTGCGACGCACGTGAATGTGCCGTCGCTGGCCAATGCCTGATTGATAGGCACGCAGTCACCGAAACGCCGCTGAAGAGTGATCTTCAGCGGCGTTTTTGTGTGTGGGCACCGTTTCATACTGTAGGAGCGCGCTTGCCCGCGATCAGGCCAATACACCCACCCCATGTGTATCGGAGCCACCTATTTCATCGCGGGCAAGCGCGCTCCTACAGGGAACAGGTCTCAACTCAGCCGAAACTTGCCCACCATCTCCTGCAACTGAACCCCCAACCGCGCTAACTCGACACTGGACGCCGCTGTCTCTTCACTCGCCGCTGCGGTCTGCTCTGACACGTCCCGCACCGCCAGCACGCTGCGATTGATTTGCTCGGCCACCACGCTCTGTTCCTCGCCTGCCGTGGCGATCTGCTGGTTCATGCTCTGGATGGTCGAAACGGTACGGGTGATGTGTTCGAGGGCTGCCCCGGCCTGGCGGCTCAGGTCGACGCTGCGATCGGTCAGGCTGCGGCTGGCGTCCAGGGTGCTGACCACTTGTTGCGTGCCGTTCTGCAACGCGGCGATCAGCCCCTCGATTTCCTCGGTGGACTCCTGGGTGCGCTGCGCCAGGCTGCGCACTTCATCCGCTACGACGGCAAACCCGCGCCCGGCGGCTCCGGCCCGCGCGGCTTCGATGGCTGCGTTCAACGCCAGCAGATTGGTTTGCTGCGACACCGACTTGATGACGTCCAGCACGCCGCCGATCTTGTCGCTCTCAAGCTTCAGGTCGCCCATGGCCTGAGTCGAGTTGTTGACCTCCACCGCCAGCTGCTCGATCTGGCAGATGGCATCGGACACCACCTTGTCACCTTCACGCGCCTGTTGGTCGGCCTGTTGGGCTGCGGCATTGGCTTCTTCGGCACTGCGGGCGACTTCCATCACGGTCGACGCCATCTGGTTCATCGCGGTCGCCACCTGATCGGTTTCGGTTTTCTGACTGTTCACTCCGGCGCTGGTCTGCTCGGTCACCGCCGACAACTGCGTGGCTGCGCTGGCGAGCTGGGCCACGCCATCGCCGATCCCGGAAATCAGGCTGCGCAGGCGCAGGGTCATGTCCTGCATGCTCTGTTGCAGGCTGCCCATTTCGTCCTGACGCTGAACATCGAGGTCGACGCTCAGATCGCCCCCCGCGATGCGCCTCGCCGCACTGAGGGTCTGTTGCAGCGGCACGATGATTTGGCGAGTGATCTGCCAGGCCGCCAGCAGCCCCAGTAGGATGGCGAGCAAGGCGACTCCGGTGAGGGTCTTGCGCGAGCGGTCGGCATCGCTGTCCCGTCGCTGGGTTTGCAGCGCGCTGATGTTGGCCGTGGAAGCCAGCAGGCTGTCGCCCATCGCTTCCATCGACTCATGGGCAGCTTCTGCTTTTATCTGCAGCGTCTTGAGCTGATCCAACTGGCCTCGATAGTCCTCAAGCGCCTTGCGGGCGGTCATCAGGATGGCGGTATTGGTGTTCGAGGGGCTGGCGTTGATTTCTTCGACCTCTCCGAGCGCGTCTTCAATGGCCTTGATCGCCGCGGTTTCGAACGTGTCCTGACCGCTGTAGAGATAGGCCTGCGCCGCGTACAGGGCATCCTGAATGTGCCGACGCAATTGCAGGATGTTGGAAAATTCGGCCAGTTTCTCGTTGTTGCCCTGTTCTTCGCTGACCGCCTTAAGCACGTCGGCTTCGACCTGATCGACTGCGGCGATGACGGTTTGCGACAGGCTCTTCATCTGCACCCGGGAGGCATCCCGGCTCTGCAGCAGCTTGCCCAGATCGTCGAAAGCGTCTTCAAGAGCGCGCACGCTTTCGCTCTGTTTGTTGAGCCCGTCGAGAATGTCCACAGGGTTGTCGTCGTCGCTGCGCAGAGTCTTCAGGTGCGCCTCGATTTCGTTAATGCGATCGGAAACCCGATTCGCGCTGTCGGGCGTGTTCTCGATGCGAAAGGTGATGCGCTCGGCCCGCAGGTCCTTGGTCATGGCGTTGAGCTGGGCAATAGCGCTGAGCGACTCTGAGCGCTCGATCATGGCGTCCAGGCCGTGCCAGCCGGTGAGCGTAATCACGGCAGTGAGCAGCAACACCAGGCCGAACCCCAGCGACAGCTTGAGTTTGACGCTGGTATTGGCCAGCGCCCCGTTGATTCCTTGCGACATGGTGGATCTCCTGCGAGTGGGCGATAAACGCGCATCGGCAGGAGAGACGGGGACCTGACCTGAAGAGGGTGTAGGAGATTTCTGAGGCGAGGAGGGAGGTGACGCGGATCACATCCGCAGAGAGTTCTTGTAGCAGCACGGCTTGCCGGCGGTAGCGATTTTGAAGGCGCTACCGCCGGCAAGCCGTGCTGCTACAGAAAAGTAAAGCGGCTCAAACCCTGAACCGGCCCACCAGCCCCTGCAAATGCGTCCCCAACCGCGCCAGCTCGACACTGGACGCCGCCGTCTCTTCACTCGCCGCCGAGGTCTGCTCGGACACATCGCGCACGTTCAGCACGCTGCGGTTGATCTCTTCGGCAGTAGCGCTTTGCTGCTCGGCGGCTGCGGCGATCTGCTGGTTCATGGACTGGATCGCCGACACGGTTTTGGTAATGCTTTCCAGCGCGCCACCGGCCCGGCGGGTCAGTTCCACGCTGCTGGTGGTCAGCTCGCGGCTGTTGTCCATGATCGTTGCCACTTGCTGGGTGCCGTTCTGTAGCCCGGCAATCAGGTCTTCGATCTCTTCGGTGGATTTCTGCGTGCGCTGGGCCAGGCTGCGCACCTCATCGGCCACCACGGCAAAGCCACGCCCGGCCTCGCCCGCACGCGCGGCTTCAATCGCTGCGTTGAGCGCCAGCAGGTTGGTTTGCTGGGCCACGGACTTGATCACGTCGAGCACGCTGCCGATCTTGTCGCTTTCGCGCTTGAGCTCGCCCATGGCCTCGGTGGAATGACCCACCTCGCTGGCCAGGCGCTCGATCTGGGCGATGGCCTCGTTGACTACCTTGTCACCCTCGCGGGCCTGCTGATCGGCTGCCACAGCAGCTTCAGAGGCTTCTTCAGCGTTGCGGGCGACTTCCTGCACGGTGGCCGTCATTTGATGCATCGCAGTCGCCACCTGATCGGTCTCGACCTTCTGGCTGTTGACCCCGGCGCTGGTCTGCTCGGTGACGGCAGACAGCTCTTCAGCGGCGCTGGCGATTTGCGTCACGCCGTCGCTGATGCCGCCGATCAGCTCACGCAGGCTGACGGTCATGCGCTGGATGCTGCTCTGCAGCTGGCCCAGTTCATCGCGACGGCCCAGGGTGAGGTTGTGGGTCAGATCGCCCGAAGCGACACGGTCCACGGCGATAAGGGTCTGTTTCAGCGGCAGGGTGATCTGGCGGGTGATGGCCCAGGCCGCGAGCACGCCGAAGAACATCGCCAAGACTGTCGCCAGGCCCAGCATCGACTGCGCCTGACGGCTGTCAGCGTCGCGCTTGTCATTCTGCGAGGCGGTCAGCTTGTCGCTCAAATCGAGCAGGTCCTGGCCCAGTGCGGCCATTTTTTCCAGCGCCTGACGGCTGACCTGCTGCGCATCGCGATACTGACCGACGGCTGCGCGATAACCCTTGAGCGCCAGATTGGCCCGTTGCAGCTGGGGGATGTATTGCGAAGAAACGTCGCCTGCCAGGGTGTTCACGCCGACGATGGCTTCGTCGATGGCAGCGTTGGCGTTCTTCTCGAAATCCGGATTGCCGCTGAAGGTGTAGCCGCGCACCTGAAAGCGCGCCTGCTGGATCTGCTTGCTCACGCCCACGGCGCTGTTGAATTGCAGGATGTTGTCGTGCTGGATCAGCGCCTCTTCGATCTTGTTGACCTCGGCCACGGCGGCGTCGGCGGTGGCGCCCAGGTTGGCGCGGCTGGCTTCACGCACCTGAATCGCCTTGCTCATGTCATCGAAGGCACGACGGTAATCGGCGGCGGCCTGGATCTGGGCATCAAGCAGCTTGAGGTCGTCAGCACCGCTGATGCGGGCGTAGGCGATCTTGAGGTCGCCATCGAGCTTGTCCAGCGCGGTCATGACGGCCTTCGCGGTATCGGCGTTGGACTGGCTTTCATACGCCATGCGCGCGGTGCGCAGCTCCATGGTCTGCTCGCTGATCTGCGAGATCTTCGCCAGCTTGTCGCCGCGATCAATCAATGACGACACGCTCGACCAGCCGGTGGCCGTGATGATCAACGTCAGCAGCAGTACCAGGCCGAAACCGATCGTGAGTTTGCGACTGACACTGACGTTTCCGAGGCGTTGGGCAATCCAGCGGTACATGATGATTCCTTGCGCGTTATTTTTATGGACGCAAGGCTATCGGCGCGATTGCACCAAGCTGAAGCACTAAAGAGAGGGTGATTCTGCCAATGCGCATGGACATGCGGAGTCGAGCTGTTTTTGATTCTGCCCGGAGGGCGGAGGTGATTCAGATCTCTAGAACAACCGGGCAAGCAGCGCCGTCACAGCCGTTTCAACCCGCAAAATGCGCTCCCCAAGCTGTACCGGGTTCAACCCCGAGGCGCGCAGCAGGTCGATTTCGTAGGGAATCCAGCCGCCTTCCGGGCCGATGGCCAGCGTCACAGGCTCATCAACTGCCCGCGGACAGGCCGGAAAGTCCCCCGGATGCCCCACCAGCCCCAGCGTGCCGTCGATAATCGCTGGCAGCCGGTCTTCGACGAACGGCTTGAAGCGCTTCTCGATGATGATCTCCGGCAGCACACTGTCCCGGGCCTGTTCGAGGCCGAGAATCAGTTGCTCGCGGATCGCCGCAGGCTCGAGAAACGGGGTCTGCCAGAAGCTTTTTTCAACGCGGTAACTGTTGACCAGAATGACCTTCGGCACGCCCATGGTCGCCACGGTCTGAAACACCCGACGCAGCATTTTTGGGCGGGGCAGGGCGAGGACCAGGGTCAGCGGCAGTTTGGCAGGCGACTCGCGATCAAAGCTGACGGAAAGCTCGGCCTCGCGAGGTTCCAGGCGCAGCAACTGCGCACTGCCCAGCAACCCGCCCACGCGACCGACGCGCAGGATGTCACCCACTTCCGAGCGATGCACCTCTTGCATGTGCGTCAGGCGCCGGTCGCGCAGGATCACGCGGTCAGCCGAGATGAAATCGGCTTCTTCCAGGAGCAGCAGGTTCACGGCTGGGTCGCTGGTGGCTGGTCTTGTTTGTCTTCGGCCTTTTCGTCGTCCTCATGGTCACCGCGTTTGGTCACCATCGAACTGCACAGCACGCCGATTTCGAACAGCAGCCACATCGGCACGGCCAGCAGCGTCTGCGAGAAGATGTCCGGCGGCGTGAGGATCATGCCGACCACGAAGCAGCCGATGATCACGTACGGGCGGATCTTTTTCAGGTACTTCACGTCGACGATGCCGATCCACACCAGCAATACGACCGCGACCGGAATCTCGAAGGCCACGCCGAATGCCAGGAACAGCGTCATGACGAAGTCCAGGTAACTGGCGATGTCCGTCATCATCGACACGCCTTCCGGGGTGACGCTGGCGAAGAAGTGGAAAATCAGCGGGAACACGAGGAAATACGCGAACGCCATGCCTGCGTAGAACAGGATGATGCTGGAAATCAGCAGCGGCACCGCCACGCGTTTTTCGTGCTTGTACAGGCCCGGCGCGATGAAGCCCCAGATCTGATAGAGGATCACCGGCATGGCCAGGAACAGCGCGACCATCATGGTCAGCTTGAACGGCGTCAGGAACGGCGAGGCCACGTCGGTGGCGATCATCGTCGCGCCTTCGGGCAAGAACTTGCGCAGCGGCGCCGAGACGAAGGTGTAGATCTTCTGCGTGAAGTAGAACAACGCGCCGAAGATCACGAAGATCGCCAGCACGCAACGCAGCAGACGCGAGCGCAGTTCAGTGAGGTGCGAGACCAGCGGCATTTGCTGGTCGTTTTCCGGAATTTCGCTCATGGGGCTCGTGGGGGCTGTGTCGAATCGTTGGCAGAAGGCGTACCGGACGCAGTGGTGGTCGACGTTGCCGTGGCGGGTGTGGCCACAGGCTCGGCCGTTTCAACCTTGACCGGCTCGGAGATCACCGCAGTGCTCACAGGTGCCGGCTCGGCAACAGGCGCCGGGTTGTTTTCCGCGCTGGGCGTCGGTGCGGCATCCAGCGCTGAGGGCGCGGGTTCAGGCGCGGCTGCGCGGGCCTGGGGCTGCATGATCTTGCGCGCTTCTTCTTCCAGCGAAAGGATGTGTTCGTTATGCAATTGACGACGAATCTCGTCGGCGCCGATTTCGCGCTCAACTTCCTGTTTGATCGCGTTGAAGCTGCGTTTCAGGCGTCCGACCCAGAGCCCGGCCGTACGCGCGGCCCCCGGCAGGCGCTCGGGGCCCAAGACCAGCAGGGCGACGAGGCCGACCAGCAGCAGTTCAGAGAAGCTGATACCAAACATGCGTCACGACCTAGTCTTTGCGGATGGGCTCTTCGACTTTCTGCGCAGTGCCGTCGATGGTGTGCGGCTGATGCAGCGGTTGGGTCGGCGGCGGCGTTGGCTGAGCGGTCTGCTGTGGTTGCACCGGTGGCTGCTCAGGGCCTTTTTCATCGTCGTTCATGGCTTTGCGGAAGCCCTTGATCGACTCGCCGACGTCAGTGCCCAGGTTCTTGAGTTTCTTGGTGCCGAAGATCAGCACGACGACCACAAGAATGACGATCCAGTGTTTCCAGTCAAAAATGCCCATGACGCGTTCCTCACAAGAAATTCGGGGCCCGCAGGCCCGGTGTTTATTCCGCCGAGCGAGCTGCTTTTTCGGCGTGGCCGGACAGCCCGAAACGGCGGTCCAGTTCATCGAGTACGGCTTGTGGATGCTGGCCCAGCGCTGCGAGCATGACCATGCTATGGAACCACAAGTCAGCGGTTTCGTAGATGACATCGCTGCAGTCACCGCTGATGGCGGCGTCCTTGGCGGCGATGATGGTTTCGACCGACTCTTCGCCGACCTTCTCCAGAATCTTGTTCAGCCCTTTGTGGTAGAGGCTGGCGACGTAGGAGGAATCGGCAGCCGCGCCTTTGCGCTCTTCGAGCACCTGCGCCAGGCGAGACAAGGTATCAGTCATGTTCAGTGTCCTGCTTGATAAATGGATTCCGGGTCTTTGAGCACCGGGTCCACGGTTTTCCAGCCTGCTTCTTCGCCTGCACCCTCAAAAACCCGATAGAAGCAGCTTTCACGGCCGGTGTGGCAGGCGATGCCACCGATCTGCTCGACCATCAGGATGATGACGTCGGCATCACAGTCCAGACGCAGCTCGTGCAGTTTTTGCACATGGCCCGATTCTTCGCCTTTGCGCCACAGTTTGCCACGTGAACGCGACCAGTAAATGGCGCGGTTCTCCTGAGCGGTCAGGCTCAGGGCTTCACGGTTCATCCAGGCCATCATCAGGACGCGCCCGGTCTTGTGGTCTTGCGCAATCGCGGGGACCAAACCGTCACTGTCCCATTTAATCTCGTCCAGCCAGTCTTTCATCGTCGGCTCCGGCCGCTCTGTGGATGGGCTAGTGTGCCAGCGGCTCGGCCTGATGGCTATCGGCGAACGACCAGATAGAGCCCTGCCACCAGCATCAGCAACGCAGGCCAGGCGCTCATGGTCATCAGCTCTGCACCCGATTGAGTATGCGCTGTGGCCAGCACCACCCCACCTGCGAGCAAGCCCGCGCCGATCAGGCGCAGGGCCCAGTGATCGCCCTTGTGGCTGTATGGCGGCGGTGGGTCGCTGGTGTGCGGCTGCGACAGGCGTTCGAGCAGGTCGCGGGTCATGTTGGCCAGATGCGGGATCTGCTCAACTTGTGACTGCAAGTTACCGATCAGCGTTTTCGGGCTGACGCGCTCACGCATCCAGCGCTCCAGGAACGGCTGCGCGGTGCTCCACAGGTCCAGCTCCGGGTACAGCTGACGGCCCAGGCCTTCGATGTTGAGCAGCGTCTTTTGCAGCAGCACCAGTTGCGGCTGGACTTCCATATTGAAGCGGCGCGCGGTCTGGAACAGACGCATCAGCACCTGACCAAAGGAGATGTCCTTGAGCGGCTTCTCGAAGATCGGCTCGCACACGGTGCGGATCGCGGCTTCGAATTCGTTGAGCTTGGTCTCGGCCGGGACCCAGCCCGAATCGATGTGCAGTTGAGCGACGCGGCGGTAATCGCGCTTGAAGAAGGCAAACAGGTTACGCGCCAGATAGTCCTGATCTTCCGGGGTCAGGCTGCCGACGATGCCGCAGTCGATGGCGATGTACTGCGGGTCCCATGGCGCAACCGTGCTGACGAAAATGTTGCCGGGGTGCATGTCGGCGTGAAAGAAGCTGTCGCGGAACACCTGAGTGAAGAACAGCTCAACACCGCGTTCGGCGAGCTTTTTCATGTCGGTGCGCTGATCGGCCAGGGTCGCGAGATCCGTGACCTGAACGCCGTAGATGCGCTCCATCACCAGCACTTTCTGGCGGCACCAGTCCCAGTAAACCTGAGGCACGTACAGCATCGTCGAGCCTTCGAAATTACGGCGCAGCTGGCTGGAGTTGGCTGCTTCGCGCAACAGGTCGAGTTCGTCGTAGATGGTCTTTTCGTAGTCAGCGACCACATCCACCGGATGCAGCAGGCGAGCGTCTGCGGACAAACGTTCGGCGATTTTGGCGAGGATGAACAGCCAGGCGAGGTCCGAGCCGATGACCGGTTTCAGGCCGGGACGCACGACCTTGACCACCACCTCTTCGCCGGTCTTCAGGCGTGCAGCATGCACCTGCGCGACCGAGGCCGAGGCCAGTGGCGCAACGTCGAAACGGCTGAAAACGTCGTTGATCTTCGCGCCCAGCTGCGACTCGATCAGGGCAATGGCCTTCTCGGATTCGAACGGCGGCACGCGGTCCTGCAGCATCATCAGCTCGTCGGCGATGTCTTCGGGTAGCAGGTCGCGGCGGGTCGAAAGCAACTGGCCGAACTTGATGAAGATTGGCCCAAGGTCCTGCAGCGCCAGGCGCAAACGCGCGCCTCGGGTCAGCTCGTTCTTGCGTCGCGGAATCCAGCGCCAGGGCAGGACGAAGCGCACGGCGAGCAACCACCAGGGCAGGGGCAGGGCGAACAGCAGGTCATCGAGGCGGTAGCGGATTACGACACGCTGGATGCGAAACAGGCGGCGGACGGCAAGCAGGCTCATGCGTTATCGCTGGATTTGAGGGATTGGGCCAGACGCTCGAAGCGTGCTTCGAGGCGTTCCAGGTCTTGTTTGGTCTGATCCAGCTCGGCGAAGCGGGCTTCAGCCTCGCGTTTGCCGACCAGGGTGCGGGATTCTTCGGCCAGGTACTCGGCCAGATTGTGGCTCAGGCTCGCCATGCTCTCGTGGGTCCAGCGTGCGCTGTTGCGCAGATGGCCACCGATCAGCGGCGTGGCGACCGGGCCGAGCCAGCGTTGCAGCTCGTATTCCCAGTCCAGATCCAGGTCCTGCAGCACGCCCACCAGTTCCAGGAGCACGGCGCTTTCGCCATCGAGCTCGACTTCCGGGCTGTGCAGCACGGCGTTTTTGTCGCGGCTCAAGGCCAGGCGCATCAGGCTCGCGGCCGGGGCGCGCAAGGTCACATCGGCACCAGACTCCCAGCGACTGGCCAGCATCAGGCCTTCGTCGCTGGGCAGGATGTGCAGGTGAAACGCAGGGCTGGTGCACTCGACCGCAATCACCTTGCCGCTCAGCCGATCAAGGCGTGGCAAGGCCGTGCTGTCCATTTGCAGCACACGATTGATGCCGTGCTCGGCGCTGGCGAGCAAGCCGCTGATCAGCATCAGGGCTTGATACCGCGGTGCAGCGCGACGATGCCGGAGGTCATGTTGTGGTAGGTCACGCGGTCGAAACCGGCCTCTACCATCATCGACTTCAGGGTTTCCTGGTCGGGGTGCATGCGGATCGATTCGGCCAGGTAGCGGTAGCTTTCCGAGTCGTTGGTGATCAGCTTGCCCGCCAGCGGCATGAAGGCGAACGAGTAGGCGTCGTAGACCTTGGACATGACCTTGTTGGTCGGCTTGGAGAACTCAAGCACCAGCAAACGGCCGCCCGGCTTGAGCACGCGCAGCATCGAACGGATGGCGTCTTCTTTATGCGTGACATTGCGCAGGCCGAAGGCGATGGTCACGCAGTCGAAGTAGTTGTCCGGGAACGGCAGCTTTTCAGCGTCGGCCTGGACGAACTTGATGTTGCCGGCCACGCCGCGATCGAGCAGGCGGTCGCGACCGACCTTGAGCATCGAGGCGTTGATGTCGGCGAGCACAACTTCACCGGTCGGGCCGACCAGGTGGGAGAATTTCTTCGCCAGATCGCCCGTACCGCCGGCGATGTCGAGCACACGGTTGCCGGTGCGTACACCGGACAGCTCGATGGTGAAGCGCTTCCAGAGGCGGTGCATGCCACCGGACAGCACGTCGTTCATCAGGTCGTACTTGGCCGCCACGGAGTGGAAAACCTCGGCGACTTTCTCGGCCTTCTGGCTTTGCGCGACGGTTTTGTAACCGAAGTGGGTGGTGGGTTCGGCATCGCTGCCTTTGCGCGGATCGTTCATATCGCTGTCACCGGAATAAAGTGCGGCCATTCTAATCGCCGGGGCTGGCTTTGTCTTGACAAGGCTCACCGCGAACAGTTTCTTCGTTGAACGCCACTGGTATAGTGGCCCGACGATTTACCTCGATGAAGGAGCCGGTCCATGGCCCGAATTACCGTAGAACGCCCGCATGCGCTGGGTAAGGAAAAGGCCCGCGAGAAGGCTGAGTTGCTGGCTGAAAAGCTGGGCGACAAATATGGCATCGAGCACAGCTGGGAGGGCGACACGGTGTCGCTGGAAGGCAAGGGCGCCAAAGGCACCGTGCAGGTGGAAGACGCGCTGGTGCGGGTCAACATTGAACTGAATTTCTTCCTCTCGGCGATGAGCAGCACGATTCAGTCCGAGATCGAGCGGCAGCTGGACAAGGCGCTGACGGCGTAACACGAGCCGTCGGTGTCACACGATGTGGGAGCCGGCTTGCTGGCGAAAGCGGTGTGTCAGCTTCCATGTATTTAACTGACCCACCGCATTCGCCAGCAAGCCGGCTCCCACAGGCAGTTATTTACCCCACCCCCAACCTAGGGTGAGCTTTCTAATTTTTCTCTCTACCGTGTGCCCATGCCCCAGTTGCGGGGTGGTTCCTCCTATCCCTTTCGAGCGTGAGGTGCACCATGGCCAGAATTACCCTTAAGAAGAAAGTTGAAGCCGAAGAAACGAAAGTGCTCTCGGACGTGCGTCTGTATGCCCGCAAGATCTGGCTCGCAGGCCTGGGTGCCTACGTCAAGGCCGGGCAGGAAGGCGCCGATTACGTCAAAGAGCTGATCAAGACCGGCGAGCAGACCGAGAAGAAAGCCAAGAAAGTCATCGACGAAAAAGTCGAGCCGGCCAACAGCGAGATCGAATCGGTCAAAGGCGAGGCCAAAGGTGAGGTCACCAAGATCAAGGGTCGCGTTGAGGTACAACTCGACAAAATCGAAAGCGCGTTCGACCGCCGCGTGGCCAGCGCCTTGAATCGTATCGGCATTCCGTCTAAACATGATGTTGAGACACTCTCTGCTAAGCTCGATGAGCTGACGGCATTGCTCGAACGTGTCGCGCGTAAACAATAAGGAGAGCGGGATGGCTGGCAAGAAGAAAACCGAAAAAGAAGGCAGCTCCTGGATTGGTGAAGTGGAGAAATACTCCCGCCAAATCTGGCTGGCTGGTTTAGGCGCTTACTCGAAGATCAGCAATGACGGCAGTAAGCTTTTCGAAACGTTGGTCAAAGACGGCGAGAAAGCCGAGAAGGAAACCAAGGCGACCGTTGGCAAAACCGTCGACACCGCCAAGGCTTCCACCAAGTCCCGCGTCGGTGACGTTAAAGACTTGGCACTGGGCAAATGGGGCGAGCTGGAAGGCGCGTTCGACAAGCGTCTGAACAGCGCGATCTCCCGCCTGGGCGTGCCGAGCCGCAACGAAGTCAAAGCCCTGCACAGCAAGGTCGACCTGCTGACCAGGCAGATCGAAAAGCTGACCGGCGCATCGGTTACGCCGGTGTCAAAAACGTCAGCGGCCAAGCCTGCAGCGAAACCTGCGGCCAAAACCACCGCCAAGCCTCTGGCTAAAGCGGCAGCCAAACCCGTTGCGAAAGCCGCGAGCGCAGCCGCCAGCAAAACCGCAGCGGCAAAACCTGCAGTGGCCAAAGCCACTGCCAAGACGGCCGCCAAGCCGGTAGCCGCCGCGTCGAAAGCCGCCGCTTCCACCGCTGCTAAAGCGAAAACCGTTGCCGCCAAACCCGCGCCGAAGCCCGCCGCCAAACCGGCTGCGAAACCTGCAGCAGCGAAACCGGCCGCCAAGCCAGCAGCGGCCAAACCCGCCGCCGCGAAAAAACCGGCAGCGGCCAAGAAGCCCGCAGCACCGAAGCCTGCCGCAGCCGCCAAACCGGCCGCAGCCTCCACCCCGGCTCCGGCATCCAGCGCAGCTCCAGCCGCTTCGGCATCCACCGCTCCATCCGCTGCACCGTCGACCACCCCTACCGCGTCGACACCTTCCAGCCAGTCCTGATTTTCAACTGGCCGGAACCAAGCCCGATCTGTGAGAGCAGGTCGGGTTTTTTGTTGTGTCAGGACAACCCATCGCTGTAGGAGCGCGAATGCCCCTGTCTAGTCTTCCAGATAGTGCAACGCCAGCTTCTCTGCCGCATGCCGCGAACCGGGCTTCAGATGGGGTGCGACGAGCATCATGATCTGGTAGACCACCACCCGTGTCTCACCTTCGCGATCGAGGATGCGCTGGTAATCCAGTGAAAACAGCAGGGTCATGGTGATCTGCTCCACCAGTTGCCCCAGGGCCTGGGTATCGCTGGTGACCTGATCCTCGGCTTTCAGGCGCGCCAGCAACGAGGCGAGGGTGCGCTTGATCGAGTTGAGCAGGTTGCGAATCCCGCGGGCGAGCTTGGGCAGGCGGCTGGCGAGGTTCGACAGGTCCTGGAACAGAAAGCGGTAATGGGACAGGCGCTCGACGATCAGGTGCAGGAACAGCCAGTAATCCTCGGCGTCCAGACGCGCATCGGCGGGAGGGTCGAGCAGGGGCGCGAGTTGCGTCTGGAAGCGCTCGAACAACTCCATCACCAACGGCTCCTTGCCGTGAAAGTGGTAGTAGAGATTGCCAGGGCTGATCTCCAGTTCGTTGGCGATTTCCAGGGTCGACACGTTGGGTTCGCCTTGCTGATTGAACAGCAGCAGGGCGCATTCGAGTATGCGGTCGCGGGTCTTCATCCAGTCTTCTTAGGTTCGATGTCAGAACAAACAACAATCGTCAGGCTGTCGCTGATCTCTTGTAGGAGTGAGCTTGCTCGCGATGGCGTCACAGCGATGGGCCTCGTGGTGCCTGACCATGCGATATCGCGGGCAAGCGCGCTCCTACAGGTAATGCAGATTCAGCGCACGCGCACATACGTCCCCGGCGCCGCTTCCATGGGCGGGTAATTCTGGTTGCCGAGGGCGGTCAAGGTCTCGCGTTGGGCGCCCGAGCGCGCCTGAATCCAGCTCAGCCAGCTGGGCCACCAGCTGCCGTCGGTGCGCTGGGCGTCGTAGTACCAGGCGCGCGGGTCGCTGCTCAGCTTGCCGTTCTCGACGAAGTTGGCCTTCGGGTTACCCGGCGGGTTGAGGATGCTTTGCACGTGGCCGCTGTTGGACAGCAGGAAGCGCCGATCACCGCCCAGCAACAGCGTTGAGCGATAGACCACGTCCCACGGCGTGATGTGATCGTTGATGCCGGCGACGCTGAAGCTGTCGACCGTCACCTTCTGCAGATCGATCGGCGTGCCGCACACCTCGAGCCCGCCGGGGTGGGTCAGCGGGTTGTGCTTGAAGAAGTCCAGCAGGTCGCCGTGCAAGGCTGCGGGCAGGCGGGTGCTGTCGTTGTTCCAGTAGAGGATGTCGAAGGGCGGCGGCGCCTTGCCCAGCAGGTAATTGTTGACCCAGTAGGTCCAGATCAGGTCGTTGGGGCGCATCCACGCGAAGACCTTGGCCATGTCGCGGCCATCGAGCACGCCGCGCTGATAGGAGCGACGTTTGGCCGCTTCAAGGGTCTGTTCGTCAATGAACAGCGTCGCCGGGCTTTCGATCTGGCTGTCCAAGAGGCTCACCAGATAGGTCGCGCTCGCCACCCGGCGCATCTGCCGCTTGGCCTGCAAGTGGCCTTGCAACGCCGCGATGGTCAGGCCGCCTGCGCAGGCGCCCATCAGGTTCACCTCACGGGCGCCGGTGATGGCGCGGCACACGTTCATGGCTTCTTCGGCTGCCTCCACGTAACTGGAAAGCCCCCATTCACGGTGCCGCACATCGGGGTTGCGCCAGCTGATGATGAACGTCTGCAGGCCGTTTTTCAGGGCGTACTGGACGAAGCTGTTGGTCGGGCTCAGGTCAAAGATGTAGTACTTGTTGATCTGCGGCGGCACGATCAGCAGTGGCTTGGCGTACTGCTTTTCGCTCATGGGCGAATACTGGATCAGCTCCAGCAGCTCGTTGCGAAACACCACCGCGCCGGGCGTCACGGCGAGGGTGCGACCGATTTCAAAAGCGTCCTTGGTGGTCTGGCTGGGCAGGCCGTTGTTGTGCATGAAGTCGTCGAGCATGTGGCTCAACCCCTTCACCACGCTGGTGCCGCCCGAGTTGAACAGCTCTTTGACGGCCAGAGGGTTGAGCAGGGTATTGGTCGGCGACAGCGCGTCGTTGAGCAGGGCGAAGATGAATTGCGCGCGGGAGCGGTCGTCTTCAGAGAGGTCGCTGTTGTCGATCCACTCGCGGACCTGATGCTGACAACTCAGATACGCCTGCAAGCCCCGGCGATACAGTGGGTTGTGCGCCCAGGTCGGATCGTTGAAACGAGTGTCGTTGGGGTGCGGCTGGTACGGTGTGTCGCCGAGCATGACCCGACCCAGCTGGCCGCCCAGCGCCAGTGCATGGCGAGCCGTATAAACCGGGTGCTTGAGGCCTTGCAGCGCCACATTGCGCAATGTGGAGAACAGATCACGGCCACGCAGACCTGTGATCGCACTCTGCGCATTGATGTAGGTCGCGGGCGTCGGGTAACTGTTCTTCGCCGGTTTTTCTCGCATGGATCAACACTCCTTCGTCTGGCCATAAAGCAAAAGCAACCGCGCGCAACGCTCCTGTCAGCCATTGCGCGCCTCCCTGCGCCGGGGCAATCCCGCCCGATGGCGCAGTCAGTCAAACACCTTCTTTTTCTACGGACGCCTGCCGGTCCCAGCGCAATCCTTGGGGGTTATCGCACGATGGGTGCGGGTTGAGGATGCATGACGGCGCGCTGCCGTTCTTGCGCAAGGAACTTCATGATGATGGGCGCGACAGCCTCGGCCCGGGTAATCAAAAACAAGTGACCATCGTCGATTATGTGTAGCTGGGCATTGGGTATACGCCAGGCCAGCAGTCGCATATTGATCAGCGGAATCAGCGGGTCGTCGTCACCGGCCAGCACCAGCGTGGGCTGACGGATCTTGTGCAGCCAGTGGATGCTGGTCCAGCCCATGCCCGCGAACAGCTGCCAGTAGTAACCCAGTTTTCCGGACGAGCGGACCTTGGCGGCGTGATTGGCCGCCAGGTTCGGGTCGCGACGAAACGCGCCGCCGTAGATCTCCGGGGCGATGCGAATCACGTGGGACGGCTGGATGTAGCGCCGCGGGCTGGCCATCATCCACAGCACTTTCGGCTTGCCGGGCACCATCACCGCGCCCGCCGCCGTGGCTGCCAGCACGAGTTTTTTGCAGCGTTCGGGGTAGTCATGGGCGAACTGCTGCGCCAGCGCACCACCCCAGGACACGCCGATCGCGTTGACCTGACCGTAATTCAGATAATCGAGCATTCGGGCGGCGAGTTTGGCCAGCCCCGGAAAACGATACGGCCGGTTTGGCGTCGAGGAGCCGCCGACACCGGGGACGTCAAAGGCAATGACCTCAAGGTCAGGGTCCAGCGCATCGACAAAAGGAAACACCAGTTCGAGGTTGGCGCCGATGCCATTGAAGATCAGCAACGGCGTGAGATGCCCCTTGCCGGGACGCACGGCGGTGCGAATGTTGTGACCATCCAGATCGATGGTGCGAAATACGAACGGTTGCGGCATGCGCGAAGCCCTGTTGGTTAAACGCCGGTAATGCTGTCCTGCGCGTCTTCCGGTCCTGAAACCGCATGGGCGGTTTCTGTGTGTTCGATGCTTGCCGTTCCATTTACAACGCATGCCCCCGTAGGAGCGCGCTTGCCCCGCGATGACGTCGGCACACCCGATGTGGATGGTGACTGACACAACTCAATCGCGGGCAAGCGCGCTCCTACGCCCTGCGGGCCGAATCAAAAGCGACTAGCGCTCATGCACATACGTCCCCGGCGAAGCCTCCCCGGCCGGGTACGCCTTGTTACCCAGTGTAGCGGGGGATTTTTTCAGTTTGCCGGAGCGCTCGGCCTGCCAGGCCTGCCAGTGCAGCCACCAGGAATCGGTGTGCTTGCTCGCGTCTTCCTGCCAGCGGGTGGCATCGTCCGGCAGTTCCGGGTTGGTCATGTAGCGCGCCTTCGGATTGCCCGGCGGGTTCAGAATGCTCTGGATATGCCCGCTGTTGGACAACACGAACTCGGTCTTGCCACCGAACAGCTTTGCTGACTTGTAGCACGACACCCATGGGGTGATGTGGTCGTTGGTCCCGGCAAGACAGAAGATGTCACTTTTGACCTGCTTCAGATCGATCGGGGTACCGCAGACTTCCAGCGCGTTCGGGCGAATCAGCGGATTGTTCTTGAACATCTCGATCAAGTCACCGTGAAACGCGGCGGGCAGACGCGTGGTGTCGTTGTTCCAGAACAGGATGTCGAACACCGGCGGCTCGTTGCCCAACAGGTAATTGTTGACCCAGTAGTTCCAGATCAGATCGTTGGGCCGCATCCAGGCGAAGACCTTGGCCATGTCCTTGCCTTCGAGCACACCGGCCTGATACGAGTGGCGCTTGGCCGACTCCAGGGTCTGCTCGTCGACGAACAGCGCGACCTGAGTGTCGAGGGTGGTGTCGAGCACGCTCACCAAGAGGGTCAGCGCGTTGACCTTCTGCTCGCCCAGCGCGGCGTAATGGCCGAGCAGCGCGGTGCAGGTGATGCCGCCGGAGCAGGCGCCCAGCATGTTGACGTCCTTGCTGCCGGTGATCTTGCAGACCACATCCACCGCTTCTTTCACGGCATCGATGTAAGTCGACAGGCCCCATTCGCGTTGCGCCTTGGTCGGGTTGCGCCAACTGATGATGAACGTCTGCACGCCGTTGCGCAGGCAGAAACGCGCCAGGCTTTTCTCCTGGCTGAGGTCGAAAACGTAGAATTTGTTGATCTGCGGTGGCACCACCAACAGTGGGCGCTCGTGCACCTGCTCGGTGATCGGCTTGTACTGGATGAGCTCCAGCAGGTCGTTGCGAAACACCACGGCGCCTTCGGTGGTGCCCAGGTTCTTGCCGACTTCGAAGGCGTCCATGTTGACCTGGCTGGGCATGCCGCCGTTGTTCACCAGATCCTTGGCCAGGTGCGAGAGGCCGTCGAGGATGCTCTTGCCGCCGGTCTCGAAGAAGCGTTTGACCGCCGCCGGGTTCGCCGCACCGTTGGTGGGCGACATGGCCTCGGTCATCAGGTTGATCACGAAGTGCCCGCGGCTGGTGTCCTGTTGAGACAGGCTGCTGTCCTCGATCCAGTCATGCAGCTCCTTGCGCCAGGCCAGGTAAGTCTGCAGGTAACGTCGGTAGAGGGGGTTCTGGCTCCAGGCCGGGTCGACGAAGCGGCGGTCGTCGCTGTCGGGCACCAGGGTGGATTTGCCGAGCAAAACGTTTTTCAGTTCCAGCCCGAAATGGGCCACATGCTTGGCGCTGTGAAAGGGTTGCCTGATGGCCTGGGTCAATACCATGCGTGCCGTGGTGAGCAAATCCTTGCGCCGCAAGCCTACGACAGGGTTCAACCCCAGGGTGTGTTCTGAGGCTTGACGCGGCAGATCATCATTACTCTTGTTACTCATCTACGACGCTCCATTGTCCTGAGACGAGCGCTGACATCCCTGCGAAAGTGACACAGGCAAACGCCAGCACTGCTCTCGGGTGACCGATGATTAACACAACAGGTGTGAACGCTGCGCAAGGCGCCGGATTTTTGATGGCGCTGCATGCGACTGCCACGAACACACCGACAGGCTTCTGCAACAACTCCGATGCAGATGGCTTGCCAGAATCATTGGTTACGCGAGATTTATAAAAATCGCAAGCGGGGCCAGTCATTGACCGCTGCGCGGAGCATTGAAGCAGAAGGAATTAGAAAGCGCGTCCTAAAACGCCCGCCGGTAGGCAAGGCGCGAGCTAGAGCGGCGGCTTAAAGCATGAGTCGAATGACTTGCTCGGAAGGGTCGCGGGACTTGCCGGCGGCTTTGAGTTCAGCGAGGTAATCGTCCCACAGCGCGTCCTGGCGTTGCGCCAGTTGCTCCAGGTACTCCCAGGTGAACAGTCCGCTGTCATGACCGTCGTCGAAGGTCAGTTTTAGTGCGTACTGACCGGCCGGTTCTATCTTGCTCAGGCCGACTCCCAGCTTGCCGAATTGCAGGATCGGCTTGCCATGACCCTGAACCTCGGCAGACGGCGAATGCACCCGCAGAAATTCGGCGGGCAGGTGATATTCCTCACCAGGGCCGTATTTGAGTGTGAGGGTTTTGCTGGCTTTGTGCAGCTGGATGGCAGTTGGGATTCGGGACATAGGTGCAGCCTCAAGCTATAAGCGGCAAGCTTCAAGTAAAAGCAGATATCGGCTCGCAATGATATCTGCTTTGTGGCTTGAAGCTTACAGCTTGCGGCTGTTTTAGAGGATGTAGCGCGACAGATCTTCGTCTTCGGCCAACTCGCCCAGATGGCTGTTGACGTACTCGGCGTCGATCTTGATCGTGGCCGTGTCTTGGGCGCTGCCCAGATCACCCGCGCTGAACGACACCTCTTCGAGCAGGCGCTCCAGCAGAGTGTGCAGACGACGGGCACCGATGTTCTCGGTCTTCTCGTTCACCTGCCAGGCAATCTCTGCCAGACGCTTGATGCCTTCAGGCAGGAACTCGATGTTCAGGCCTTCGGTCTTCAGCAGCTCGCGGTATTGCTCGGTCAGCGACGCGTGCGGTTCGCTCAGGATACGCTCGAAATCCTGCGGGCTCAGGGCCTTCAGTTCGACGCGGATCGGCAGGCGACCCTGCAGCTCAGGCACCAGGTCGCTCGGCTTGCTCAGGTGGAACGCACCCGAGGCGATGAACAGGATGTGGTCGGTCTTGACCATGCCCAGCTTGGTGTTGACGGTGCAGCCTTCGATCAGCGGCAGCAGGTCGCGCTGCACGCCTTCGCGAGAGACATCGGCGCCACCGACGTTGCCGCGCTTGGCGACTTTGTCGATCTCGTCGATGAACACAATGCCGTGCTGTTCGACCGCTTCCAGCGCCTTGGCCTTGAGCTCTTCGTCATTGACCAAGCGGCTCGCCTCTTCGTCGCGGACCATTTTCAGCGCGTCCTTGACCTTGAGCTTGCGGCTCTTCTTCTTGCCCTTGCCCATGTTGGCGAACAGGCTTTGCAGCTGGTTGGTCATCTCTTCCATGCCCGGAGGCGCGGAGATATCGACACCGCCCATCTCGGCGACTTCGATCTCGATTTCCTTGTCGTCCAGCTGGCCTTCACGCAGGCGCTTGCGGAACAGCTGACGGGTGTTGGAGTCGCTCGGTGCGGCTTCTTCGTTGAAGCCGCGAGCCGGTGGCAGCAGGGCGTCGAGGATGCGGTCCTCGGCGGCGTCTTCGGCGCGATGACGCACCTTGGTCATTTCCTGTTCGCGCAGCAGTTTCATCGCTGCATCGGCCAGGTCACGAATGATCGACTCGACGTCACGGCCGACGTAACCGACTTCGGTGAACTTGGTCGCTTCGACTTTCAGGAACGGCGCGTTGGCCAGCTTCGCCAGGCGACGGGCGATTTCGGTCTTGCCGACGCCGGTCGGGCCGATCATCAGGATGTTCTTGGGGGTGACTTCAACGCGCAGCTCTTCAGGCAGCTGCATCCGGCGCCAGCGGTTGCGCAGGGCGATGGCGACGGCGCGCTTGGCATCGTCCTGGCCGATGATATGGCGATTGAGTTCGTGGACGATTTCACGGGGAGTCATGGACATGGTTTTCAACGGTCCTCTGAGGCGAATGAATCCGGCAGCCGCGATGACTTGCGGCTCCTGCCAGGCTTATTCGGCGAGGTCCTGCTCCTCAATGGTGATGTTGTGGTTGGTGAACACGCAGATGTCGCCGGCAATGTGCAGTGCGGTTTCAGCGATTTCCCGCGCCGACAGTTCGGTTTTCAGCAGCAGGGCGCGAGCAGCGGCCTGGGCGAATGCACCGCCGGAACCCATGGCGATCAGGCCGTCCTCGGGCTCAACGACGTCACCGTTGCCGGTGATGATCAGGGAGGCGTCCTTGTTGGCGACGGCGAGCATCGCCTCAAGGCGGCTCAGGGAGCGATCGGTACGCCAGTCTTTGGCCAGCTCCACGGCTGCGCGAACCAGATGTCCCTGGTGTTTTTCCAGCTGGGCTTCGAAACGTTCGAACAGGGTGAAGGCGTCAGCGGTGGCGCCTGCGAAACCGGCGATGACCTGGCCGTGATACAGGCGACGGACTTTTTTCGCGTTGCCTTTCATGACGGTGTTGCCCAGGGAAACCTGGCCGTCACCCGCCATGACGACTTTGCCTTGGCGGCGGACTGAAACGATGGTGGTCAAGGGGAGAGTCTCCACGCTGTGGGGCGAAAATGCCCTGATGGAAACTCATATGGGGGTGGGGTCGGGTATTTCAACCGTGGGGGATGAAAGGCGGAGGTGTATTGATTGCTTCTGGCCGAAGGCCGTGGGAGCCGGCTTGCTGGCGAAAGCGGTGTGTCAGTCAGCATAGAGGGTGACTGAACCATCGTATTCGCCAGCAAGCCGGCTCCCACAACGGGATCGGCGTTTGGTCTAGCGGGCCTGACGTTGTTGCAACAAAAGGTTACTAAACCCACCGCCCGCCAGCTGCTTCTGCGCGGTCGTCAGTTGCTCTCGGTTGCTGAACGGCCCGACCAGCACGCGATACCACGTCTCGTCCTTCACCGTTCCGGACTCAACCGTCGCCGCCTGACCCAGCAGAATGATCTGCGCACGCACCTTGTCGGCGTCGGTCTGCTTGCGGAACGAGCCGGCCTGCAGGAAGAACGTCGTCACCGGCGCAGGTTTGGCCACCGGCGGCGCTGGCGGCGGGGTCAGGCCGCTGAGGGCTGCCTGGGCACGCGCGGTGTCGATCTTCGCGGCCACTTCCGGGGTAACCGGCGTGGTCGGCGCAGCCACGGATGGCGGCGTCTTCTCAGGCACGGCCTCGTTGGGCACGATCACTTCCGACTCAGGCAGCAGCGTGTAGAAGTCGTACTTGGGCTTGACCGGCGCCGTCGGGCTCGGTGGCGTCTTGTTCGCTTCGGCGATCTTGGCAGCCTTGGCCTCGGCCTTGGTGCGCTTGATGTCGTCGCCACCGCCGGGCTCCAGCTTCATCAGAAAAACGATGAAGGCACCGACCGACAGGCCGATTGCCAGCCACAGCCATCCCGGAATCGGCTTCTTTGCGGGCGCCTCGTACCGGCTGGCACCGCGCTTGGGAGCAGGTTTCTTTTTGACTGCCAAGTTACATACGCTCCAGAGTTTCCAGACCCAGCAGTTGCAGGCCTTGCTTGAGGGTGCGACCGGTCAGGTGCGCGAGGCGCAGACGGCTTTGCTGTTGCTCGGGGTTTTCCGCGTTCAGGATCGGGCAGTTCTCGTAGAAGCTGGAGAACAGCCCGGCCAGGTCGTACAGGTAGGCGCACAGCACGTGCGGTGTGCCTTTTTCGGCGACGTTGTTCACGGTTTCGCCGAATTGCGCCAGACGCGCAGCCAGATCCTGCTCTTGAGGAGCCTCAAGGATGATCTGGCCTTTGCTCTCGTCGAACGCCTCGCCCAGCTTACGGAACACGCCGGAAACACGGGTGTAGGCGTACAGCAGGTAAGGCGCGGTGTTGCCTTCGAAGCTCAGCATCTGGTCGAAGTTGAAGCTGTAGTCGCTGGCGCGGTGCTTGGACAGGTCGGCGTATTTCACCGCGCTGATGCCCACGGCCTTGGCGATGCTGCGCAGCTCGTCTTCGGCGACTTCCGGATTCTTCTCTTTCACCAGCACGTAGGCGCGTTCTTCGGCTTCGTCGAGCAGGTCGACCAGCTTCACGGTGCCGCCATCGCGGGTCTTGAACGGACGGCCATCGGCGCCGTTCATGGTGCCGAAGCCCATGTGCTCCATCTGCATGCCGTTGGTGACGAAACCGGCGCGACGGGCCACTTCGAACACTTGCTGGAAGTGCAGGGCCTGACGCTGGTCGACGAAATACAGCGCCCGGTCGGCTTTCAGAACGTTACTGCGGTAGCGCACGGCAGCGAGGTCGGTGGTGGCATAGAGGTAACCGCCGCCTGCTTTTTGCACGATGACCGGCAGCGGGTCGCCGTCGGCATTCTTGAATTCATCGAGGAACACGCACTGCGCGCCCTTGCTTTCGACCAGCAAGCCAGCCTTTTTCAGGTCGCTGACCACGTTGGCCAGGTCGTCGTTGTAGGCGCTTTCGCCCATGACGTCGGCTGGGGTCAGTTTGACGTTCAGCCGCTCGTACACTTCCTGACAGTGCGACAGGGAGATGTCCTTGAAGCGGGTCCACAGCGTCAGGCACTCAGGGTCGCCTGCCTGCAACTTGACCACCAGAGCACGGGCGCGCTCGGCAAACTCTTCGGATTCGTCGAACCGGCCTTTGGCAGCGCGGTAGAAGTTTTCCAGGTCCGACAGCTCGTCGCTGGTGGCGGGGGTTTCCTGCAGATAGGCCAGCAGCATGCCGAACTGGGTGCCCCAGTCGCCGACGTGGTTCTGACGAATGACGGTGTCGCCGAGGAATTCCAGCACGCTGGCCACGCCGTCACCGATGATGGTCGAGCGCAGGTGGCCGACGTGCATCTCTTTGGCCAGGTTCGGCGCCGACAGGTCAACGACTACGCGCTGCGCCGGGCCGTTCTTGCGCACCGACAGGCTGGCGTCGGCCAGGGCTTCGTCGAGGCGCGAGGCCAGGGCCTGGGTGTTCTGAAAGAAGTTGAGAAAGCCGGGACCGGCGATGTCGACCTTGCTGATCTGCTCGTCGGCTGGCAGCGCGGCGACGATCTTCTCGGCCAGATCGCGCGGCTTCATGCCCGCAGGCTTGGCCAGCATCATGGCGATGTTGCTGGCGAAGTCGCCGTTTTTCTTGTCCTTGGCGTTTTCCACCTGGATCGCCGGCGTCAGCCCTTGCGGCAATACGCCTTCGGTGACGAGTTGGCTCAGAGCTTGTTGGATCAGCTGGCGAATGGTGTCTTTCATGAGGCTCTCTTTCGACCGCAAGCGCGGCAGCGCTTCGATGCGCGGGTGGAAAAACTGGGCATTATCCGTTGCCGGAGCCACCTTGCCAACCGCGTTGGATGTGCGGTTGGCTATCGACTAATAAAGATCCACCGGATCCACATCCAGCGACCACCTGACCGCCCGCCCGCTGGGCAGGCTTTCCAGGATCAACAGCCAGCTCGCCAGCAACTTGTGCAAGGGCGCGCGGGCGTTGGCCTGCAGCAGCAACTGGGCGCGGTATCGCCCCGCCCGGCGCTCCATCGGAGCGGGAACAGGGCCCAACAGTTCAATTCCGCCCAGCGACATTTCCTTCAATAAATGCTCGGCATTCGTACAGGCTTCGTCCAGAAAACCCTCGGCTTGTCCTGGCTTGTGGGCTTCGGCGCGCAGCAGCGCCAGGTGTGAAAACGGCGGCAAACCGGCGGCGCGGCGTTCGCTCAAGGCCTGCTCGGCAAAGGCGAAGTAGCCTTGCTCGGTCAGCTGGATCAGCAGCGGGTGCTCGGCCAGGTGAGTCTGGATGATCACCTTGCCTGGCTCTTCAGCGCGGCCTGCGCGCCCTGCGACCTGCACGATCAGTTGCGCCATGCGTTCGCTGGCGCGGAAGTCGCCGGAGAACAGACCGCCGTCGGCGTCCAGAATCGACACCAGCGTCACGCGAGGGAAGTGGTGCCCTTTGGCGAGCATCTGCGTGCCGACCAGAATGCACGGGTGGCCTTTCTGAATCGTAGCGAACAGCTGGTTCATGGCGTCCTTGCGCGAGGTGCTGTCGCGATCAACGCGCAAAACCGGGTAGTCCGGGAACAGAATCGCAAGCCGTTCTTCGGCGCGTTCGGTCCCCGCACCCACAGGGCGCAGGTCCACCTTGCCGCAGGTCGGGCAGTTGCGCGGCACGCGTTCGACGTGGCCGCAGTGGTGGCAGCGCAACTCGCCGTAGCGCTGGTGCACGGTCATGCGTGCGTCGCAGCGGTTGCACTCCGACAGCCAGCCGCAATCGTGACAGAGCAGCGTCGGGGCAAATCCGCGGCGGTTGAGGAACACCAGCACTTGCTGCCCGGCGGCGAGTGTCTGTCCGATGGCCTGCTGCATGGGGTCGGAAATGCCACTGTCCAGCGGGCGACTTTTTACGTCCAGGCGCAGGAAGCGCGGTTGTTGGGCGCCGCCGGCTCGCTGATTCAGGCGTAGGAGGGCATACCGACCGGTGTAGGCGTTGTGCAGGCTTTCCAGTGATGGCGTGGCCGAGCCGAGCACGATCGGGATGTCTTCCTGTCGGGCGCGGACCAGTGCCAGGTCCCGCGCGTGGTAACGCAGGCCTTCCTGCTGTTTATAGGAGCCGTCGTGTTCTTCGTCGATGATGATCAGCCCCGGATTTTTCATCGGGGTGAACAGCGCCGAACGGGTACCGATGATGATGTCTGCCTCGCCATCACGCGCCGCCAGCCACGCGTCCAGGCGATCGCGATCATTGACTGCCGAGTGCAGCAGGGCGATGCGTGCATTGAAGCGCTGCTCGAAGCGAGCCAGGGTTTGCGGGCCGAGGTTGATTTCCGGGATTAGCACCAGCGCCTGTTTGCCAGCCTCCAGGGTTTCGCGGATCAACTGCAGATAGACCTCGGTCTTGCCGCTGCCGGTGACCCCGGCGAGCAGCGAGGCGTGGAAGCTGCCAAACCCCGAGCGGATGGCCTCGCAGGCGGCGCGTTGCTCGGCGTTGAGCGGCAGTTCCGGCTGCGCCAGCCAGTGCTCGTGGCGTTCCATTGGCGCATGGCCGCGCACCTCGACAGTCACCAGCTCCTTGGCCTGCAACAGGTTGAGGCTGTCGCGGTTGAGGTTCAGCTTGCTCAAAAGCTGGTGGGCAACGCCGTGAGGATGCTGTGCGAGGGTCTGCAGGGCTTCTTTCTGTTTTGGCGCACGAGCGATGCGCGGGTCGTCGACGCTGGCGCCGGGAGCGACCTGCCAGAAACGCTCCTGGCGGGCCTCGGCGGGCTCACCCTGACGCAGCAGTACCGGCAGCGCCCAGCTCAGCGTGTCGCCGAGGCTGTGCTGATAATACTGAGAGGTCCACAGACACAGCTTGAACAGCGAGGGCGGCAGCGGCGCTTGGGTGTCGAGCAGGGCGATGGCGGGCTTGAGCTTGTCGGCGGGCACATCGCTGTGATCGGTGACTTCCACCAGCACGCCGATCATCTCCCGGCGGCCAAACGGCACTCGCAAACGCATGCCGGGCTGCAGGGCTTCGCGGGCGATACCGGCAGGCAAGCGGTAATCGAACAGGCGACGAAGCGGCGAGGGCAGGGCGAGGCGCAGGATGGCGTCGGGCACGCGGGGGATTTCCTGTTACGGAGTATGACCAGGCCGCGATCTTAGCAGACGACCGGCGTGAACGTTCCCTTGCGTGATTTGCAGTGTCTGTTAATATGCGCGGCCTAATTCCGTGCGGTATTCAACAATAGTGTTGGGTGGCGGCACGATAGCCCGAGGAAATACCCATGAAAGAAAATATCCACCCAGTTTACGAAGACGTCGTTGCAACCTGCAGCTGTGGCAACGTCATCCACACCCGTTCCAACCTGGCCAAGCCTCTGAGCCTGGACGTTTGCAACGAGTGCCACCCGTTCTACACCGGTAAGCAAAAGACTCTGGACGTTGGCGGCCGCGTCGACAAGTTCAAGTCGCGTTTCGGTGCGTTCGGCGCAACCAAAGCGAAGTAAGCGTGGTTTTTCTGGAGCGCTCCCCGAGCTTTTCCAGGCTGCTCAAGAAGGCGTCCCTTGCGGGCGCCTTTTTTGTGCCTGCGATTTGGTTATCCACAGCCCATGCGCTGTGCCCCGCGCCGGTTTCCCTGCCTGTGGCACAGGTGCAGCGTGTGGTCGACGGCGACACCTTGCGCCTGAGCGACGGGCGCAGCGTTCGGATGATCGGCCTCAACGCGCCAGAAACTGGCAAAAAAGGTCAGTCCGCCCAGCCCTTTGCCGAAGCCGCCAAGCGCCGTCTGCAAACCTTGGTCGATGAAAGTGACGGTCAGGTCAGCCTGCGAGTCGGTGAGCAGGCGGCCGATCGTTACGGGCGTATGCTGGCCAACGTCTATGGTCGCAACGGCGCCAATCTTGAGGCGCAATTGCTGGCGGAAGGGTTGGGCTATCTGGTCGCCATCTCGCCCAACGTGGCGCTGGTTGGCTGTCAACAGGCCGCCGAAAACACGGCGCGCCAGGCAGGGTTGGGCGTCTGGCGCAATTCCCCCGTGCAATCTCCAGATCAGATCAACTCTGGCGGCTTTGCCGTGGTGTCGGGCCGCGTCAGTGATGTGCAGCGTAACGGCGGTGGCGTCTGGATCGAATTCGGCAACGCGCTGGTGCTGCGCGTTGCGCCGCAGCTTGTAGGGCAATTCGACAGCGCCGCGTTGCAACGTCTGAAAGGTCGGCAGGTGGAAGCCCGAGGTTGGGTGGTCGATCGTTCACGTCGAGGTGGTCTGAAGCCTGGTCAGGCGCGATGGATGATGCCAATCACTCATCCTGCGATGTTGAATACAAAATAAATACAGGATTGTGAACATTTTTTGCCCTTTATTGTTCTCAGTGCAGGCCTTGTATTCCGCGGCTCTACGCTGAAAGTCGTAGATGCGGCCCCTTGACACAGGTGACCCGGCAGTCTTGTTAGGACTTTCTGACTTGCGTATGCTCGTTCGTCCGTCTGTCCAACAGCAAAAAAGCGGAATGCCCCCATGTCAGATTTGAAAACTGCCGCTCTCGAATATCACGCCAACCCTCGCCCTGGGAAACTGAGCGTCGAACTCACCAAAGCCACCGCGACCGCACGCGATCTGTCGCTGGCTTACAGCCCGGGCGTCGCTGAGCCGGTGCGTGAAATCGGTCGTGATCCGGAGCTGGCCTATAAGTACACCGGCAAAGGCAACCTGGTCGCGGTCATCTCCGATGGCACCGCGATCCTGGGCCTTGGCAACCTTGGCCCACTGGCTTCCAAGCCGGTGATGGAAGGTAAAGGTGTCCTGTTCAAGCGTTTCGCCGGTATCGACGTATTCGACATTGAAGTCGATTCGGAAAGCCCGCAGGCCTTCATCGACACTGTCAAGCGCATCTCCATCACCTTCGGCGGCATTAACCTGGAAGACATCAAGGCACCCGAGTGCTTCGAGATCGAAAAGGCGCTGATCGAACAGTGCGACATCCCGGTATTCCACGATGACCAGCACGGCACCGCGATCGTCACCGCGGCCGGCATGATCAACGCGCTGGAAATCGCTGGCAAAACTCTGGAAGAGGCGAAGATCGTCTGCCTGGGCGCCGGTGCTGCGGCCATCTCCTGCATGAAGTTGCTGGTGAGCATGGGCGCGAAGATCGAAAACATCTTCATGATCGACCGCAACGGCGTGGTGCACTCCGAGCGTTCCGACCTGAACCAGTACAAGGCCCAGTTCGCTCACGCCACTGACAAGCGTACTCTGGCTGACGCCCTGAATGGCGCTGACGTGTTTGTTGGCCTGTCCGGCCCGAACCTGCTGAGCCCTGAAGGCCTGAAGTCCATGGCGGCCAACCCGATCGTGTTCGCGTGCTCGAACCCGGATCCGGAAATTTCCCCTGAGCTGGCTCACGCCACTCGCAGCGACGTGATCATGGCCACTGGCCGTTCGGACTACCCGAACCAGGTCAACAACGTGCTGGGTTTCCCGTTCATCTTCCGTGGGGCTCTGGACGTTCGCGCCAAGCGCATCAACGAAGAGATGAAAATTGCCGCCGCCAACGCCCTGCGCGAACTGGCCAAGCTGCCGGTGCCTAAGGAAGTGTCTGATGCCTACGGCGGTATCGCGCTGGAATTCGGTCGTGAGTACATCATCCCGAAACCACTGGACGTGCGCCTGCTGACCGTCGTTTCCGATGCCGTGGCCAAGGCTGCAATCGAAAGCGGTGTGGCGACCCTGCCGTATCCGAAGCACTACCCGCTGACCAGCGTAGACCAAGTCTTCAACGGCTAAAAGCACTCGCTGCCCCACAAAAAAAACCGGCCCTCAGAGGCCGGTTTTTTTGTGGGGCAGCTTTGAGCTATAAGCGTCAAGCTGCACGTCAAAGCGTCCGCGGAGTTGCTTCTACTTGTGGCTTGCAGCTTGAAACTTGCGGCTGCTGTTAAAACAGATCGATCGGCGCCGATTCGTCCGCTGGCAGCGGGCTGCCCGGTGCAGGGCTGCCGTTCAGTTCGTTCACGCTGGGCGGGGTGTCTTCGCTTTTGAACAGCTCGAAGAACGCGCCTGCCGTGCTAGGCGTGGCCGAACGACCGCTGACGGGGTCGATGCGCAGGCTCAGGATGCCATCAGGCTCGGCCTGAACGTGAGGCGGCTTGTCCTTGAGCGCGGCGCTCATGTAGCTCATCCAGATCGGCAGCGCGACCGTGCCGCCGAATTCGTGACGACCCAGGCTCTCTGGCTGATCGAAGCCGGTCCAGACCGTGGTCACGTAGTCGCCGTTGTAGCCGGAGAACCAGGCGTCTTTCGAATCGTTGGTGGTACCGGTCTTGCCTGCGATGTCCGGGCGGTTCATCGACAGGGCGCGTCGGCCCGTGCCGCGCTTGATCACGTCCTGCAGCATGCTGTTGAGGATGTACGTGGTACGGCCGTCAACGATGCGCGGAGCAACAGCCGGGGCTGGCGGTGCGCCGTTGGGGTCGAGCGCGTTCGGCGCGGTATTGGCGGTCAGCGTGGGCGTTTCAGGTGCGGCGTACGTTGTCGCGTTGCTGACCAATGCTTCGTTGACGGCTTTCGGGTTCGGGTCGTTGGCCGGTACGGTCGGCGGGTTGGCGACGAACAGCGTCTTGCCTTCACGGTCTTCGACCTTGTCGATCAGGTATGGGGTGACCTTGTAGCCGCCGTTGGCAAAGGTGCTCCAGCCGCTGACGATCTCCATCGGCGTCAGCGTTGCGGTACCCAGGGCCAGCGACAGGTTGGGCGGCAGGTCCTGCTTGTTGAAGCCAAAGCGGGTGATGTAGTTGATCGCCGTGTTGACCCCCAGGCTCTGCAGCAGGCGGATCGACACCAGGTTACGCGACTTGTACAACGCTTCGCGCAGGCGAATCGGGCCAAGGAAGGTGCCGGTGTCGTTCTTCGGACGCCAGACCTTGTCGACCGCCTCGTCGACGAACACGATCGGCGCGTCGTTCACCAGGCTGGCAGCGGTGTAGCCGTTGTCCAGAGCTGCGGAATAAAGGAAAGGCTTGAAGCTCGAGCCCGGCTGGCGCTTGGCCTGCATGGCGCGGTTGTAGTTGCTCTGCTCGAAGGCAAAACCGCCGACCAACGCACGGATCGCGCCGTTATGCGGGTCCAGCGAGACCAGCGCGCTCTGTGCCTGCGGGATCTGGCTGAACTTGAGCGTGTTGTCAGGCTGGCGCTGTACGCGAATCAGATCGCCCACGTGAGCGACGTCCGACGGCTGCTTCGGATTCGGTCCTACGCTGTTGGTGTTCAGGAACGCCTTGGCCCACTTCATGCTGTCCCACGAAACGGTTTCTTCCTTCTCGCCATTGCGGGTCAGGACGTGAATGCCGTTCTTGTCGATCTGACTGACGATCGCAGGCTCCAGGCCGCTGATCGGCCGCTGCTTGGTCAGTTCCTGCACCCAGGCGTCGTGGGTCAGGCCTGGGAAACGGCTTTCCGGGCCGCGATAGCCATGACGCTGGTCGTATTCGATCAGGCCATCCTGAACGGCCTTGTTGGCATCTTCCTGAAGATTGCTTGGAACAGTAGTGGTGACGCGGAAGCCTTCTGTGTAGGCTTCGCTGCCGTAGCGACCGACCATCTCGGCGCGGGCCATTTCAGCGATGTACGGCGCGTTCACTTCAGGGCTCTGAACGTGATAGCTGGCGTTGATCGGTTCGGCCAGAGCGGTCTGGTAGGTGTTCTGATCGATCTTGCCCAGTTTGAACATGCGGCCCAGGATCCAGTCGCGGCGCTCTTTGGCGCGCACCGGGTTGGCCAGTGGGTTGAATCGTGACGGTGCCTTGGGCAGACCGGCGATCATCGCCATCTGGGCGACGCTCAGGTCACGAATGGATTTGCCGTAATAAACCTGTGCTGCGGCCTCGATACCATAAGCCCTGTTGCCCAGGTAGATCTTGTTGACGTAGAGCTCGAGAATCTCGTCCTTGGTAAGTTGGCGCTCGATTTGCAAGGCCAGCAGAATCTCGGTGGTTTTGCGCGAAAAACTGCGCTCGCTGGTCAGGAAATAATTTTTTGCGACCTGCATGGTAATGGTCGAGCCGCCGGACTGAATGTGCCCGCTCTTGACCAGCTGGCTGGCGGCGCGCATCAGGCTGCTGGGGTCGACGCCATAGTGGTTGGCGAAGTTGTCGTCTTCGGCCGACAACAGGGCGCTGATGAAATTGGGCGGAATATCGGCGAAGCGGATTGGAGATCGACGCATTTCACCGAACTCGGCAATCAGCTTGCCATCGCTGCTGAAGACGCGCAGCGGAATTTGCAGCTGAATGTTGCGCAATGCGTCGACCGAAGGCAGATTCGGCGACAGATAGAGGAAGGCGCCGCTCAGACCGAGCAGCAGGCCGCACACGACAGCGACCAGGGACCACCAGAAAAACTTCAGCAGGCGTATCAAGGCTTTTGGATTTCCAGAAAAAAGAATGGGTTAAGCGCAGGCATTTACAAATGAACACGCCTTGAAGCTTTGCTACACGAAAAAAACGCTGGGCATTATAAGCATTTTTCGTCGTCGAGCGTTATTTGCGCTACTGTCAAGGCTGTCGGCTGTGGTGTTGGACAAAAAAATATCCGTAAGTGACGGAAACGCATAGGGAATCGGTTGTGTTCGAACTCTTCAGTAAGAAGGCCAATACCCTTCTAGGGATCGATATAAGCTCCACCTCGGTAAAGCTCCTTGAATTGAGTCGTTCCGGTGCCCGCTACAAGGTCGAGTCCTACGCGGTCGAGCCACTGCCTGCGAATGCGGTGGTCGAGAAAAACATCGCTGAGCTCGAGGGCGTCGGCAATGCATTGACGCGCGTACTGGTAAAGGCCAAGACCAACGTCAAAATCGCGGCGGTTGCCGTGGCGGGGTCGGCGGTCATCACCAAGACCATCGAGATGGATGCCGGGCTTTCCGACGACGAGATGGAGAACCAGCTCAAGATCGAAGCCGACCAGTACATTCCCTATCCGCTGGAAGAAGTCGCCATCGATTTCGAAGTGCAGGGCTATTCGGCGCGCAACCCCGAGCGCGTCGAAGTGCTGCTGGCCGCCTGCCGCAAGGAAAACGTCGAAGTGCGCGAGGCCGCCCTGGCCCTGGCCAATCTGACCGCCCGCGTGGTCGACGTCGAGGCCTACGCGCTGGAGCGCTCATTCGGTCTGTTGTCTGCTCAACTGGGGCAGGATCACGATCAGCTCACGGTCGCCGTGGTCGACATTGGCGCCACCATGACCACCCTCAGCGTGCTGCACAACGGCCGCATCATCTATACCCGCGAACAGCTATTCGGCGGGCGTCAGCTCACCGAGGAAATTCAGCGCCGCTACGGCCTGTCGGTGAACGAAGCGGGTCTGGCCAAAAAACAGGGCGGCTTGCCCGACGACTACACCCTCGAAGTGCTGCAGCCGTTCAAGGATGCGGTGGTTCAGCAGGTCTCCCGTTCCTTGCAGTTCTTCTTCGCTGCCGGTCAGTACAACCGGGTCGACTACATCATGCTGGCAGGCGGGACGGCTTCCATTGCCGGGCTCGATCGCTTGATTCAGGAGCGCCTCGGGACGCCCACCATGGTCGCCAACCCCTTTGCCGACATGGCGCTCAGTGCCAAGGTCAACGCCGGTGCGTTGGCCAGTGATGCCCCTGCATTGATGATCGCCTGCGGTCTGGCATTGAGGAGCTTCGACTGATGGCACGGATCAACTTACTCCCCTGGCGTGAACAGCTGCGCGAAGAGCGCAAGAAACGCTTTCTAATCTCTCTGGCCGGTGTGCTGGTGGTCGGAGTTGGCGCGATTTTTCTGGCTGATCAATATTTGAGCAGCGCGATCAGCCACCAGAATGCCCGCAACCAGTTCATCAAGACGGAAATCGTCCAGCTCGATGCGCGCATCAAGGAAATCAGTGAACTCAGGGCCCGCCGCAAGCAACTGCTTGAGCGCATGAAGATCATTCAGGACCTGCAAGGCAACCGGCCGATCATTGGCCGGATTTTCGATCAACTGGCGCGCACGCTGCCCGATGGTGTGTATTTCAGCGAAGTGAAGATGACGGACAAACTGATCAGCATCGCCGGGGCTGCGGAATCGAATAACCGGGTATCGGATCTGCTGCGTAACCTGGAAGCGTCCGACTGGCTGGAGGCGCCGAGCCTTACCGAGGTGAAGGCCAACAGCGCGGCGGGTTCTGCCGATCAGTCCAACTCCTTCCAGTTGACCGTGCGTCAAACGCAACCGGCGGTGGATCCTGTGGTGAAAGGAGCCAAGCCATGAATGTGAACGAATGGCTCGACAGCCTGCGCAAGATCGACATCAACGACCTGGACGTCAATAACCTGGGTGCCTGGCCTGCGGCCGTCAAGACCATCGTCGGCGCCTTGCTGCTGGTGCTGGTGCTGGCCGGTGGTTACTTCTTTTACATCCAGGACCTGCAGGCGCAGCTGGATCAGGCGCGCAATGAGGAAACCGCCCTGAAGGAGCAGTTCTCCAACAAGGCCTTTCAGGCTGCAAACCTTCCGGCGTACAAGGCGCAGATGGTGGAGATGGAAAACACCTTCGGCGCGCTGCTGCGTCAGCTGCCGGGCGACACCGAAGTGCCGGGGCTGCTCGAAGACATCACCCGTACCGGGCTTGGCAGTGGTCTTGAGTTCGAAGAGATCAAGCTGCTGCCGGAAACGGCCCAGCAGTTCTATATCGAGCTGCCGATTCAGATCACCGTTACCGGTGGCTATCACGACCTGGCGACCTTCGTCAGCGGCGTGGCCAGCCTGCCGCGCATCGTCACGTTGCATGATTTTGAGATCAAGCCGGTGGATGCCAAATCCCCTGGAAAACTGCGCATGAGCATTCTCGCCAAGACCTATCGCTACAACGACAGGGGACTGCAGGGCGCTGACAACAAAGGACAGGCGAAATGAGGGCCGTGCATTGGTTGTGCGTCGGCTTCGCGCTGATGGGCCTGGCCGGATGTGACGGCTCTGGCGAGTTTGATGACCTCAAGCAATTCATGGCTCAGGTGCGTGCCCGCCCGGTCGGTGCCATCGAGCCGATGCCCAAGTTCAGGCCGTACGAAGCGTTCACCTACGCGGCTGCCAGTTTGCGCAGTCCGTTTCAGCCGCCGATCAAGGTCGATCTGGTCAACCGCCAGAAAGGCTCACGCCTGGTTCAGCCCGATCCGACCCGGGTCAAGCAGTTCCTGGAAGGCTTCAACATCGACGGCTTCGAAATGGTCGGTACGCTGAGCAACGAAACCGGTACCTTTGCACTGCTGCGAGGCGCGGGTGGCGTGCATCGGGTCAAGGTCGGCGACTATCTGGGTCGCAACGACGGGCGGATCGTCTCCATCACCGACTCAGCGGTGCAGGTGATCGAAATCGTGCCTGATGGAGAGGGAGCCTGGCTTGAGCGGCCGCGTAGCATTTCCCTGAAAGAACGCTCATGAAGACGAACAGCAAGCGAAACACTTTCGAATCTGCACAGTGGTGGAATGTGAACATGACCAGGATTCTTTCGATTATCGGCGTATCGCTAGGGATGGCGATGCTTTCACCGATTCTCCAGGCGGCCAACCTCAAGACGCTGGATGTCGCCGCATTGCCGGGGGATCGGGTCGAGTTGAAACTGTCCTTCGACGGTCCGGTGGCAGCCCCGCGCGGCTATACCACCGAGCAACCGGCGCGCATTGCACTGGATCTGCCGGGCGTCACTAGCCAATTGGGCGTCAAGAGCCGAGATCTGGGCTCGGGCAACGCCCACAGTGTCGTGGTGGTCGAGGCCAAGGATCGCACCCGTGTGATCATCAACCTGACCACGCTCGCGCCGTACAGCTCGCGGGTCGAGGGCAATAACCTGTTCGTGGTCGTGGGTCAGGGCGCCGCGGCGGCGCAGGGTTCACAGCCAAGCACCGCGCAGGGCGCGCCGCGAGTGAGCGTGCCGCCTGCCACTGCCAGCGCTGCACAGCCCAAGCCTGCGCCTCGCTCGTATGCGCCGGGGCCGAAGTCGGTGCGCAATGTCGATTTCCAGCGCGGCGAGTTGGGTGAGGGCAACGTCGTCATCGAGCTGAGCGACCCGAGCATCGCGCCGGACATCCAGGAGCAGGGCGGCAAGATCCGCGTCGATTTCGCCAACACCCAGCTGCCTGACCCGTTGCGTGTGCGCCTGGACGTGAAGGATTTCGCGACCCCGGTGCAGTTTGTCAATTCCAGCGTCAGTGGCAACAAGACCAGCATTTCCATCGAGCCGTCCGGTGCGTTCGACTATTCGGCCTATCAGACCGACAACAAGCTGACCATCAGCGTGCGTCCGCTGACCAACGAGGACGTTGCGCGTCGCAATGCCGACAAACTGGTCTACACCGGCGAGAAACTGTCGCTGAACTTCCAGGACATCGACGTACGCTCGGTGCTGCAACTGATCGCCGACTTCACGAATTTGAACCTCGTTGCCAGCGACACGGTTCAGGGCGGCATCACCCTGCGCCTGCAGAACGTGCCGTGGGACCAGGCGCTGGATCTGGTGCTTAAGACCAAGGGACTGGACAAACGCAAGGTCGGCAACGTACTGCTGGTTGCCCCGGCGGACGAAATTGCTGCCCGTGAGCGTCAGGAGCTGGAATCGCTCAAGCAGATTTCCGAGCTGGCGCCGCTGCGTCGTGAGCTCTTGCAGGTCAACTACGCGAAGGCTGCCGACATCGCCAAGCTGTTCCAGTCGGTGACCAGTGCCGAGTCCAAGGAGCAGGAGCGCGGTTCGATCACGGTCGATGAGCGCACCAACAACATCATTGCCTACCAGACCCAGGATCGCCTGGACGAGCTGCGCCGTATCGTGTCGCAGCTGGATATTCCGGTGCGTCAGGTGATGATCGAGGCGCGTATCGTCGAAGCCAACGTCGATTACGACAAGTCGCTGGGCGTGCGTTGGGGTGGGTCGCGAACGAGCGGCAATTTCACGACCGGCGGCAGTGGCACGGTGACCGGGGCAGGCAACACCAACGGCCCTTATGTGGACATGGGTGTCAGCGATCCGACGTCGTCCATCGGCTTGGGCTTCCTGACCAACAACACGATCCTCGATCTCGAACTGACTGCCATGGAGAAAACCGGTAACGGTGAAGTGGTTTCACAGCCCAAAGTCGTCACCTCCGACAAGGAAACCGCGAAAATCCTGAAAGGTACCGAAGTGCCATATCAGGAAGCGAGCTCCAGCGGTGCAACCTCGGTTTCGTTCAAGGAAGCGTCGCTGTCGCTGGAGGTGACCCCGCAGATCACCCCGGACAACCGCATCATCATGGAAGTGAAGGTCACCAAGGACGAACCTGACTACGTCAACACCGTTCTGGGCGTACCGCCGATCAAGAAAAACGAGGTCAACGCCAAGGTGCTGGTCTCCGACGGCGAGACCATCGTCATCGGTGGCGTTTTCTCCAACACGCAGAATAAAGTCGTCGACAAGGTGCCATATTTGGGCGATGTGCCGTATGTTGGCCGCCTTTTCCGGCGGGATGTGGTCACGGAATCGAAATCCGAGCTGCTGGTGTTCCTCACTCCGCGTATCATGAACAACCAGGCGATTGCTGTGAGTCGTTGATTCTGTGCGAAATTTAATACTTGTGGGGCCGATGGGGGCTGGCAAAAGCACCATCGGCCGCCTGCTGGCCAAAGAGCTTCGACTGCCGTTCAAGGATTCCGACAAGGAAATCGAACTGCGAACGGGTGCCAATATCCCGTGGATTTTCGACAAGGAAGGTGAAGCGGGCTTTCGTGATCGTGAACAAGCCATGATTGCCGAGCTGTGCGCCTTTGATGGCGTGGTGCTCGCAACCGGTGGTGGCGCGGTCATGCGCGAAGAAAACCGTCGTGCCCTGCATGCCGGCGGGCGCGTGGTCTATCTGCACGCGTCGGTCGAGCAACAGGTCGGCCGCACGTCCCGCGACCGCAATCGGCCGCTGCTGCGCACCGCCGATCCTGCGCGGGTGCTGCGCGACCTGTTGGCGATTCGCGATCCGCTGTACCGCGAAATCGCCGATGTCATCATCGAAACCGATGAGCGGCCGCCTCGAATGGTCGTTCTTGACATCCTTGCCCTGTTGGCCGAGCTTCCTCCCCGTTAAAGCACGCGCGGAAATGCGCTATCCTCGGCGACCATAAAAAGCAGGGTCGCCAAATGGCCTTGCGCCGTGGTCCGTATCGGCGCTTTCTCGTCGAACAGGCATCCAATTGTTAGAACACTGTGGGGACTCATGCAGACACTCAAGGTCGAGCTCGGCGAGCGCAGCTACCCGATCCATATTGGCGAAGGCCTGTTGGATCGGCCTGAACTGCTCAAGCCGTATATCGCAGGCAAGCAGGTCGCGATCGTTTCCAACAGCACCGTCGCGCCGCTGTACATCGAGCGTCTGACCAAGACCCTGGCCGGTTACAACGTTCTGCCGATCGTGCTGCCCGATGGCGAAGCGTTCAAGAACTGGGAAACCCTGCAGCTCATTTTCGATGCCCTGCTGACCGCTCGTCACGACCGTCGTACCACCGTGATTGCCCTGGGTGGCGGTGTGATCGGTGACATGGCCGGCTTTGCGGCGGCCTGCTATCAGCGCGGGGTCGACTTTATCCAGATCCCGACCACACTGCTTTCGCAGGTGGATTCCTCGGTGGGCGGCAAGACCGGCATCAACCATCCGCTGGGCAAAAACATGGTAGGCGCGTTCTATCAGCCTCAGGCCGTGCTGATCGACACCACGTCGCTGAACAGCCTGCCTGAACGCGAGCTGTCGGCCGGCCTTGCCGAGGTCATCAAATACGGTCTGATTTGTGACGAACCCTTCCTGACATGGCTCGAAGACAATGTGGACAAGCTTCGTGGACTGGATCAGGCCACCCTGACGACCGCCATCGAGCGCTCCTGCGCGGCCAAGGCTGCGGTGGTGGGCGCCGATGAACGCGAATCGGGTGTGCGCGCAACGCTCAATCTGGGCCACACCTTCGGCCACGCCATCGAAACCCACATGGGTTATGGCGTCTGGCTGCATGGCGAAGCGGTCGCGGCAGGTACGGTCATGGCGCTGGAGATGTCGGCGCGCCTGGGCTGGATCAGCGAACAGGAACGAGATCGTGGTATCCGTCTGTTTCAGCGGGCCGGTTTGCCGGTAGTGCCGCCCGAGGACATGACGCCTGAGCATTTCCTCGAGCACATGGCGGTGGACAAGAAGGTGATCGACGGTCGTCTGCGTCTGGTGTTGCTGCGCCGCATGGGCGAAGCCGTGGTGACTGACGAATACCCAAAAGAAGTATTACAGGCCACATTGGTTGCGGACTACCGCGCCTTGGTGGATCAGCTTAGAGGTTAATGATAAATCCATGACTAGTTTGCACGCCGATGAGGCCTTTCTCGGCCACTATCAATTGAGTCATGACCCCTTTGCCACGCGGGTCCCGGGCTTCAAGTTCTTCCCTGCCCAGCGCAAGCCGGTGCTGGGGCAATTGCATCATCTGGCCCGCTACAGCCAGCTGCTCCTGCTGGTCACCGGGCCTCACGGCAGCGGCAAGACCCTGCTGCGTCAGGCGTTGGTGGCGAGCACCAACAAGCAATCGGTGCAGAGCGTGGTGGTGTCGGCCCGCGGTGCCGGTGATGCCTCGGGCGTACTGCGCCAGGTGGCGCAGGCGCTGAATGTCGCTCAGCCGGAAATGCAGTCGATCCTTTCGCAGGTCGTGCAGCTGGGTCTGACCGGTCAGGAAGTCTACGTGTTGGTGGACGATGCCGAACAACTGGGCGAATCCGCACTCGAAGCGTTGTTGGGATTGGCGGCGGGCACGCCTGAAGGGCGTCCGCACGTCTTCCTGTTCGGCGAGGCTTCGATCATCGACCGCCTGGACCAGCTGTGTGCCGAGAGCGGTTCGGATGAAGAACGCTTCCACGTCATCGAGCTGGCACCGTATACCGAAGAAGAAACCCGTGAATATCTGGCGCAGCGCCTGGAAGGCGCCGGTCAAGGCATTGAAGTGTTCAGTGCCGAGCAGATCACCGATATTCACGAACAGTCCAATGGATGGCCGGGCGCGATCAACCAGGTCGCGCGCGATTCGATGATCGAAGCCATGATCGCCAGCCGCTCTGCGGTCAAGCGTCCAAGTATGGGGTTCAAAATGCCTAAGAAACACGTGTTGGCTTTGGGTGGGGTAGTGGCTGCAGCCGTGCTGGCGGCAGTGTTGATTCCAGGGCGCGGAACGGCGCCGACGGCACCGGCCAACTCTCAGGCGCAACTGCCACTGGGTCAGGGCCAGGCGCCTGCTCAGCAATCGAACAACGGTGGCCCGGCCATCGAATTCGCCGGTAACTCGCAGCCAATGCCGCTACCGTTGGTCGGCAACTCGCAGCCCGTGATGCGCGGTCCGCTGGCCGAGGCTGCAGGTTCGGGTGAGGGCGATGGCGAAGACGGCGGCCCGGCTGCCAACCAGTCGCTGCAGCCGCCGACTGTGACGACTACTGCGCCACCTGTCGGTGCTGCCGCAGGGCAGGCTCCGCAAATGGCGCAAGCCCAGGTGCCGACGCCACGTCCGGCGCCTGCTCAAGCGGCGCCTAAACCGGCTCCAGCGCCGGCTGCCAAGCCAGCACCAGCCCCGACTCAGGTCGCTACCGCCAAACCTGCGCCGGCTCCTGCGGCCAAGCCTGCTCCTGCAGCGCCTGCCACGGCTGGCGGCGGTTGGTATGCCGGTCAAGCGCCGACGCACTTCGTGGTGCAGATTCTGGGCACCAGCTCCGAGGCCACCGCTCAGAGCTACGTGAAAGAGCAGGGCGCCGAGTACCGTTACTTCAAGAAAACCCTGCAAGGCAAGCCGCTGTACGTGGTCACCTACGGCAGTTTTGCCGACCGCAACGCAGCGCTCGCCGCTATCAAGAACTTGCCAGCGAAGGTTCAGGCTGGTAAACCTTGGCCTCGTACTGTCGGCAGTATCCAACAGGAACTCGCCGCAGCTCGCTGAAGACGCAGCGACCTTATCCGGGTCGCTCGCTTGGCTCCCCAATTTCAACGCATGAGCGTGCTGCCAATGAGCAGCGCGCCTTGCGGTGTCTGCGTCTCAGACACTCATTGAACTTTGGGCTCTCTTTGGTCAGACTCGCAACAAGGCTCTGGCTAGCACGAGAATCGCTTTAAAACCTTTCATGAATGCGACATAAATTTGCGACGTTTCGTCGCTAAATTTGTGAGGCTTTGTGTCGGTGTGTACAATGACCTCCCTTTTGCTCCCGCAAAGCTGGCGTACGTTCAGCGTGGACGGTAACTGGTTGAATTGAAAAGAAATTTGCCTCGATAAGAGGCAGCCTGGTGAGAATGTGTCTATGAAAGCAGGTCTGTACCATCCAGAAGAATTCAAGGATAACTGTGGTTTCGGCCTGATCGCCCATATGCAAGGCGAGCCCAGTCATCACCTGTTGCAGACGGCTATTGAAGCCCTGACCTGCATGACCCACCGTGGTGGGATCAACGCCGACGGCAAGACCGGTGACGGTTGCGGGCTGTTGATGCAAAAACCCGACACGTTCCTGCGCGCTATTGCCAAAGAGCACTTCAGCGTCGAGTTGCCGCGCCAGTATTGCGTGGGCATGGTGTTCCTCAACCAGGACGACGCCAAAGCCCAAGCCGCCCGCGAAAACATGAATCGCGAAATCCTCGCCGAAGGCCTGACCCTGATCGGCTGGCGCCAGGTGCCGATCGACACCAGCGTTCTGGGCCGCCTGGCGCTGGAGCGTCTGCCGAAGATCGAGCAGGTGTTCATCGGCGGTGAAGGCCTGAGCGATCAGGAATTCGCCATCAAGCTGTTCTGCGCCCGTCGCCGTTCGTCGGTGGCCAACGCGGCCGACAGCGACCACTACATCTGCAGCTTTTCGCACAAGACCATCATCTATAAAGGCCTGATGATGCCGCGTGACCTCACGGCATTCTATCCAGACCTCAGTGACGAGCGCCTGCAGACCGCGATCTGCGTATTCCACCAGCGCTTCTCCACCAATACCCTGCCGAAATGGCCGCTGGCTCAGCCATTCCGTTTCCTCGCCCACAACGGCGAGATCAACACCATTACCGGTAACCGCAACTGGGCCCAGGCCCGTCGCACCAAGTTCAGCAACGATCTGATGGATCTGGACGAACTGGGCCCGCTGGTCAACCGCGTGGGCTCCGACTCCTCGAGCATGGACAACATGCTCGAGCTGATGGTCACCGGCGGCATCGACCTGTTCCGTGGCGTGCGTATGCTCGTTCCGCCTGCATGGCAGAACGTCGAGACCATGGACCCGGATCTGCGTGCCTTCTACGAATTCAACTCCATGCACATGGAGCCTTGGGACGGCCCGGCCGGTATCGTGATGACCGAAGGTCGCCACGCGGTCTGCCTGCTCGACCGTAACGGTCTGCGTCCGGCGCGCTGGGTCACTACCAAGAACGGCTACATCACCCTGGCGTCGGAAATCGGCGTGTGGAACTACACCCCTGAAGACGTCATCGCCAAAGGCCGTGTCGGCCCGGGCCAGATCTTCGCCGTGGACACCGAAACCGGACAGATCCTCGACACCGACGCCATCGACAGCCGTCTGAAGTCGCGCCACCCCTACAAACAGTGGCTGCGCAAAAACGCGCTGCGCATTCAGGCGACGCTGGAAGATCACGACCACGGTTCGGCGTTCTACAACCCGGATCAGCTCAAGCAGTACATGAAAATGTTCCAGGTCACGTTCGAAGAGCGCGATCAGGTGCTGCGTCCGCTGGGCGAGCAGGGTCAGGAAGCCGTGGGCTCGATGGGTGACGACACCCCGATGGCCGTGTTGTCGCGCCGTGTGCGCACGCCGTACGACTACTTCCGTCAGCAGTTCGCGCAGGTCACCAACCCGCCGATCGACCCGCTGCGTGAAGCCATCGTCATGTCGCTGGAAGTCTGCCTCGGTGCCGAGCGCAACATCTTCCAGGAATCCCCTGAGCACGCGTCCCGCGTGATCCTCAGCTCGCCGGTCATCTCGCCTGCCAAGTGGCGCGCGCTGATGAACCTTGAGCGTGAAGGTTTCGACCGCGCCATCATCGACCTGAACTACGACGAAGCCACCGGCCTTGAAGCCGCGCTGCGCAACGTTGTCGATCAGGCCGAAGAAGCCGTGCGTGCTGGTCGCACCCAGATCGTGCTGAGCGACCGCCACATCGCGCCGGGCAAACTGCCGATCCACGCGTCGCTGGCCACTGGCGCCGTGCACCACCGCCTGACCGAGAAAGGCCTGCGCTGCGACAGCAACATCCTGGTCGAGACCGCGACGGCCCGTGACCCGCATCACTTTGCCGTGCTGATCGGCTTTGGTGCGTCGGCGGTCTATCCGTTCCTGGCCTACGAAGTGCTGGGCGATCTGATCCGCACCGGCGAAGTGCTGGGCGATCTGTACGAAGTCTTCAAGAACTACCGCAAAGGCATCACCAAGGGCCTGCTCAAGATCCTCTCGAAGATGGGCATCTCCACCATCGGTTCGTACCGGGGTGCGCAGCTGTTCGAGGCCATCGGCCTGTCCGAAGAAGTCTGCGACCTGAGCTTCCGTGGCGTGCCGAGCCGCATCAAGGGTGCGCGCTTCGTCGACATCGAAGCCGAGCAGAAAGCCCTGGCCGGCGAGGCCTGGAGCCCGCGCAAGCCGATCCAGCAAGGCGGCCTGCTGAAGTTCGTCTACGGCGGCGAATACCACGCTTACAACCCGGATGTGGTCGCGACCCTGCAAGCCGCTGTGCAACAGGGCGACTACAGCAAGTTCAAGGAATACACGGCGCTGGTGGACAACCGTCCGGTGTCGATGATCCGCGACCTGTTCAAGGTCAAGGAGCTGGACACGCCGCTGTCGATTGACGACATCGAGCCGCTGGAAGCCATTCTCAAGCGTTTCGACTCGGCGGGTATCTCGCTGGGCGCGCTGTCGCCGGAAGCTCACGAAGCGCTGGCCGAGGCCATGAACCGCCTCGGCGCGCGCTCCAACTCAGGTGAAGGCGGCGAAGATCCGGCGCGCTACGGCACCATCCGCAGCTCCAAGATCAAGCAGATCGCTACCGGTCGTTTCGGTGTGACGCCTGAATACCTGGTCAACGCCGACGTGCTGCAGATCAAGGTGGCTCAAGGCGCCAAGCCGGGCGAGGGCGGTCAACTGCCAGGCGGCAAGGTCAACGGTCTGATCGCCAAGCTGCGTTACGCAGTGCCAGGCGTGACCCTGATTTCGCCTCCGCCGCACCACGACATCTACTCGATCGAAGACTTGTCGCAGCTGATTTTCGACCTCAAGCAGGTCAACCCGGCGGCACTGGTTTCGGTCAAGCTGGTGGCAGAAGCGGGCGTTGGCACCATCGCGGCCGGTGTGGCCAAGGCTTACGCCGACCTGATCACCATTTCCGGCTACGACGGCGGCACCGGCGCATCGCCGCTGTCGTCGATCAAATACGCGGGCGCTCCGTGGGAAATCGGCCTGGCCGAAACCCACCAGACCCTGCGCGGCAACGACCTGCGCGGCAAGGTCCGGGTACAGACCGACGGTGGTCTGAAAACCGGTCTGGACGTGATCAAGGCTGCGATCCTCGGTGCCGAGAGCTTCGGCTTCGGTACGGCGCCCATGATCGCGCTGGGCTGCAAATACCTGCGTATCTGCCACCTGAACAACTGCGCCACTGGCGTTGCCACCCAGAACGACAAGCTGCGCAAGGATCACTACATCGGCACCGTCGACATGGTGATCAACTTCTTCACCTACGTGGCTGAAGAAACCCGCGAGTGGCTGGCCAAGCTGGGCGTGCGTTCGCTGGAAGAGCTGATCGGGCGCACCGACCTGCTGGACATCCTGCCGGGCGAGACTGAAAAGCAGAAGCACCTGGACCTGACCCCGTTGCTGGGCAGCGATCACATCCCGGCGGACAAGCCTCAGTTCAGCCTGGTCGACCGCAATCCGCCGTTCGACAAGGGCCTGCTGGCCGAGAAAATGGTCGAATTGGCCAAATCGGCGATCGAGTCCAAGAGCGGTGGCGAGTACGAACTCGACATCTGCAACTGCGACCGCTCCATCGGCGCGCGTATTTCCGGCGAAATCGCCAAGCTGCACGGTAACCAGGGCATGAAAGACGCTCCGGTGACCTTCCGCTTCAAGGGCACTGCTGGCCAGAGCTTCGGCGTGTGGAACGCCGGTGGCCTGAACATGTACCTGGAAGGCGACGCCAACGACTACGTCGGCAAAGGCATGACCGCAGGCAAGCTGGTGATCGTGCCGCCAAAAGGCAGCCCGTTCAAAACCCAGGACAGCGCCATTGTCGGTAACACCTGCCTGTACGGCGCCACCGGCGGCAAGCTGTTTGCTGCAGGAACCGCAGGCGAGCGTTTTGCCGTGCGTAACTCGGGTGCCCACGCCGTTGTGGAAGGCACCGGCGATCACTGCTGCGAGTACATGACCGGCGGTTTTGTCTGCGTACTCGGCAAGACAGGCTACAACTTCGGTTCCGGCATGACCGGCGGTTTCGCCTACGTACTCGACCAGGACAACACCTTCGTCGACCGGGTCAACCACGAACTGGTCGAGATCCAGCGCATCAGCGGTGAAGCGATGGAAGCCTATCGCAGCCACCTGGAGCGCGTACTGGCCGAATACGTTGCAGAGACCGATAGCGAGTGGGGCCGTAATCTCTGGGAAAACCTGGATGACTACCTGCGCCGCTTCTGGCTGGTCAAGCCCAAGGCCGCCAACCTCAAGTCCTTGCTGTCGAGTACACGCGCCAACCCGCAATAAAGCAGCTGCAAGCGGCGAGCTACAAGCCGCAAGTTAAATGCAGTGCGCGAGTGCCTGCGAAATATGATTCTTGCAGCTTGAAGCTTAGGGCTTGAAGCTGCCTCGAAGAGGCTCAAAATGGCTGAACGTCTGAGTAACGACTTCCAGTTCATCGATGTCGGGCGCAAAGATCCGAAGAAGAAACTGTTGCGTCAACGCAAGAAAGAGTTCGTGGAGATCTACGAACCCTTCAAACCCCAGCAGTCGGCCGATCAGGCTCACCGCTGCCTGGGTTGCGGTAACCCGTACTGTGAATGGAAATGCCCTGTGCATAACTTCATTCCCAACTGGCTCAAGCTGGTGTCGGAGGGCAACATCCTCGCCGCCGCCGAGCTGTCGCACCAGACCAACACCCTGCCGGAAGTCTGCGGCCGCGTGTGCCCGCAGGACCGTCTGTGTGAAGGGGCGTGCACCCTCAACGACGGCTTCGGCGCGGTCACCATCGGTTCGGTGGAGAAGTACATCACCGACACGGCTTTTGCCATGGGCTGGCGTCCGGACATGTCCCGCGTGGTGCCGACCGGCAAGCGCGTGGCCATCATCGGTGCAGGCCCGGCGGGCCTGGGTTGCGCCGACGTGCTGGTGCGTGGCGGCGTGACGCCGGTGGTGTTCGACAAGAACCCGCAAATCGGCGGTCTGCTGACCTTCGGCATCCCGGAGTTCAAACTCGAAAAGAGCGTGCTGAGCCACCGTCGTGAAGTTTTCACCGGCATGGGTATCGAGTTCCGCCTCAATACCGAAATCGGCAAAGACATCACCGTCGAGCAGCTGCTGCAGGAATACGATGCCGTGTTCATGGGCATGGGCACCTACACCTACATGAAGGGCGGTTTCCCGGGCGAAGACCTGCCGGGCGTGCACGACGCGCTGGATTTCCTGATCGCTAACGTTAACCGCAACCTGGGCTTTGAAAAGTCGCCGGAAGATTTCGTCGACATGAAAGGCAAGAAGGTCGTGGTACTGGGCGGTGGTGATACCGCAATGGACTGCAACCGCACGTCGATCCGTCAGGGCGCCAAGGCGGTGACCTGCGCTTATCGTCGCGACGAAGAAAACATGCCGGGTTCGCGCAAGGAAGTGAAAAACGCCAAGGAAGAAGGCGTGAAGTTCCTCTACAACCGTCAGCCGATCGCTATCGTCGGCGAGGACAAGGTTGAGGGTGTGAAGGTTGTCGAGACGCGTCTGGGCGAGCCTGATGCCCGTGGCCGTCGCAGCCCCGAGCCGATTCCGGGCTCCGAAGAGATCATCCCGGCCGACGCTGTGGTCATCGCTTTCGGTTTCCGTCCCAGCCCGGCGCCGTGGTTCGAACAGCACAGCATCGAGACCGACAGCCAGGGCCGCGTGGTGGCACCGGAGCAAGGCCAGTTCAAGCACCAGACCAGCAACCCGAAGATCTTCGCCGGTGGCGACATGGTCCGCGGTTCTGACCTGGTGGTGACGGCGATCTTCGAAGGCCGCAATGCGGCGGAAGGGATTCTGGATTACCTGGGCGTTTGACAGCTGCAAGCTTCAAGCGGCAAGCGGCAAGCAGACACGGTTGGCATTGGCTTGTTGCTCAAGGCTTGAGGCTCGCGGTGGCAGGATAAAAGTAGGCCGCGGATAGGTTGCAAGCTTCAAGTTGAAAGCGGTCCGGCTTTCACTTGTGGCTTGAAGCTTGTGGCTTGTGGCTGTTTTTGCGCGACAAATTGACCCCATAGACAAAAGGCACGGTACTTACCGTGCCTTTTGCGTTGGTGTCTGAGAAAATGCCCGCACTTTTTTTCCGGATCCTGCCATGACTGCCCTGAAGAACGACCGTTTCCTTCGCGCCCTGCTCAAGCAACCCGTAGACGTCACGCCAGTCTGGATGATGCGTCAGGCGGGTCGCTACCTCCCGGAATACCGCGCCAGCCGCGCCAAGGCAGGGGATTTCATGAGCCTGTGCAAGAACCCGACGTTCGCGTGCGAAGTCACCCTGCAGCCGCTCGAGCGCTATCCGCTGGACGCGGCGATCCTGTTCTCCGACATCCTCACCGTGCCTGACGCCATGGGCCTGGGCTTGTACTTCGAGACCGGCGAAGGCCCGCGCTTCAAGAAAACCGTCAGCACCCTGGCCGACATCGAAGCACTGCCCATCCCTGATGCGCAGAAAGACCTGGGCTACGTCATGGACGCGGTCAGCACCATTCGTCGTGAACTCAACGGCCGTGTACCGCTGATCGGTTTCTCCGGCAGCCCCTGGACCCTCGCGACCTACATGGTCGAAGGCGGCTCGTCCAAGGACTTCCGCAAATCCAAGGCCATGCTCTACGACAACCCACAGGCCATGCACCTGTTGCTCGACAAGCTGGCGCAGTCGGTGACGGCTTACCTGAACGGCCAGATCCTCGCCGGCGCCCAGGCCGTGCAGATTTTCGACAGCTGGGGCGGCAGCCTTTCGGCAGCGGCGTATCAGGAATTCTCCCTGGCTTACATGCGCAAAATCGTCAGCGGGCTGATCCGCGAGCACGAGGGCCGCAAAGTCCCGGTAATCCTCTTCACCAAGGGCGGCGGCCTGTGGCTGGAAAGCATCGCCGACGCCGGTGCCGACGCGCTGGGCCTGGACTGGACCTGCGACATCGGCGAAGCCCGCCGTCGCGTGGGCGGCAAAGTCGCCCTGCAAGGCAACATGGACCCCACCGTGCTCTACGCCAACCCCCAGGCCATCCGCCAGGAAGTCGCCAACATCCTCAAAAGCTACGGCAGCGGCACCGGCCACGTCTTCAACCTCGGCCACGGCATCACCCCGGAAGTCGACCCGGCCAACGCCGGCGCGTTCATCAACGCGGTGCACGAGCTGTCGGCGCAGTATCACCGGTAAGCGCTGAACGACTGACAAAAAAACGCCCGGCATTGCCGGGCGTTTTTGTATGCGAAATCGTCATGCAGCTTCGAACTTTTGGGGCGTGTAGATGGGCGTGACAGTGGGCTGGTCTCGGTGCTCGGCCTGCCAGAGGTCATAGCTCATCTGCATACTGAGCCACATTCGTGCGGTGCTTATTCCAGCACGCTCAAGTCGCACTGCCAGATCCGGACTCACCGGTGCACGACAATTGATGACACGCGACAACATTTCTCTGGAGAAATGAAGCCGACGTGCCATTTCGCTGATCTTGATATTCATCTCCGGCAGCATGTCTCGGATGGCTTCACCGGGATGAGGTGGGTTGTGCATTCTCATGCGGGTGACTCCTGTCAGTGGTAGTCGAGATAGTCGACCAGTTCGACATCTGTCTCGACAAATCTAAAAATGATTCGCCAGTTCCCGCTTACTGATACGGACCAGTATCCAGTCAAGTCACCCTTTAGCGTATGCAACTTGAAGTGCGGGACAGCCATGTCGTTGGCGTCTTTTGCGAAATCCGGAAAACCAAGGATTTGATGCAGGCGCTTTGCATGGTCTGCGCGAATCCCTTTGATTGTTCCATTATGAAAAAAGGCCCTGAGACCTTTGTGTTGGAATGTTCTGATCATAGCAGCAAAGCGTGAATTAAATGTTCACGCTTTGCTGTCAGGCGATGTGGATGCGCAAGATGTAAAACGAAGTCAGGTTTTGTACGAAAACGCCCGAACCCTCAAACCTGCACATTCACCGCCAACGGCTTCACCCGCGCCAGTTTCAGCGCAGCGCCCAGCGCCATCAGCAGCAGGATGCCGATAAACAGGCCGATGCCGTTCCAGCCGCCGTAATGCCAGAACATGCCGCCGCCGGTGCCGGCGACGCTGGAGCCGACGTAATAGCTGAACAGGTACAGCGAGGAAGCCTGGCCTTTGGCCTTGATGGCGCGGCGGCCGATCCAGCTGCTGGCCACGGAGTGGGCGCCGAAGAAGCCGAAAGTGAACATCAGTACCCCGATGATCACAACGGGCAGCGGGGTGAACAGCGTCAGCACCAGACCCACGAGCATCAAACCGATCACCGCCCACAGCACGTTGCGACGGCCCAGTTTGTCGGCCAGCGCGCCGATTTTTGCCGAGCTGTAGATACCCGACAGGTACACCACCGAGAACAGCCCCACCACCGCCTGACTCAAGTGGTAAGGCTCGGCCAGCAGCCGATAGCCGATGTAGTTGAACAAGGTGACGAACGACCCCATTAGCAAGAACCCTTCGAGGAACAGCCATGGCAGGCCCGCGTCTCGAAATTGCAAGACGAAGCCGTCCAGCAGGTTACGGGCGTTGAGCGGATTGGGGCGGAAGTTGCGCGAGGGCGGCAGAAACTTCCAAAACAGGCCGGCAGCGCCGAGGGCGATCAGGCCCATGATCAGCAGCGAGGTGTGCCAACTGACGAAGTCGCTCAGCACCCCTGTGATCAGCCGACCGCTCATGCCGCCGATGGCGTTACCGCCGATGTACAGCCCCATGGCCAGGCCAATGTGCTGGGGATGAATCTCTTCACTGAGGTACGTCATGCCTACCGCTGCCAGGCCGCTCAGCGACAGCCCGACCAGCGCCCGTGCCACCAACACGCCTTCCCAGGTTGGCATCAGGGCGCTGGCGATGGTGAAAAAAGCGGCAGAGAACAGCGCGAAGACCATTACCGGCTTGCGCCCGAGCCGATCGGAAATCGGGCCGGTGATCAGCAGGCCGATGGCGAGCATGGCGGTGGACACGGAAAGGATCAGGCTGCTCTGCGCAGCGTTGATCGAGAATTCGCGGGATAACACCGGCATCATCGGCTGCACGCAGTAGAGCAGGGCAAAGGTGGCAAAGCCGCCGGAAAACAGCGCGAGCACAGTGCGGATAAAAGCAGGGGTGTCTTTTTCGATGTAGGTATCACCCAGCGGGATGGCGGCTTTGATCAAGTCGGGCGCGGGGGATGCGGCACTATTCACGATGGACCTCAGGGGAAGCAAAGCGGCGATGGAAAAAGAATATAGCCCGCTAACGATTCTTTCCAATATATTGTTCGACCTAATTGATAGGTTTGACGACCTAATGGTGGGTTCATGGAATTACGTCACCTGCGCTACTTCATCGCAGTCGCCGAAGAGCTGCATTTTGGACGCGCCGCCGAGTCTCTCGGCATCTCGCAGCCGCCGCTGAGTCAGCAGATTCAGGCGCTGGAACAGGAGCTGGGCGCACGGCTATTCGAGCGCACCAATCGACGAGTGGAGCTGAGCGAAGCAGGCCGGCTATTTCTCGACGAGGCGCGGCTGGTGCTGGCGCAGGTCGAAAAGGCCTCGGACGTCGCTCGCCGTGCGCAGTTGGGCGAGCTGGGTGAACTGAAGATCGGCTTTACCGCGTCGGCGCCGTTCACCTCCAGCATTCCCCAGGCGATCTTCGCCTTTCGCCAGCGTTATCCGGCGGTGCATCTGGCCTTGCAGGAGATGAGCAGCAAGGAGGTTGCCGAACGCCTGGAGGAGGAGTCGATGCAGGTCGGCATCATGCGGCCGCTGCCGTTGCCGGATTCTCTGGTAGCGGTTGAGCTGCTTCGCGAGCCGTTGGTGGCGATCCTGCGCTCGGACCATCCGCTGGCCGAGGGCAGCGAGCGGGGTATCTACCTCAAGGAACTCGCGACCGAGCCGTTCGTGTTCTTTCCACGCAGTTATGGCAGCGGCCTGTACGCGCAGCTGTTGAGTCTGGCGCGAGAGGCGGGGTTCAGCCCGTTGTTCACGCAGGAGGCGGGGGAGGCGATGACCATCATCGGTCTGGTGGCGGCGGGGTTGGGAGTGACGGTGTTGCCGGCGTCCTATCAACGCATGCGCATCGACGGCGTGGTCTATCGCACCTTGCTCGATACCGAGGCCACTTCAGCCGTGTGGCTGGTGCAGCGCAAGGATCAGAAATCGCCCATGGCCAAGGCGTTTGTAGAACTGGTGACGCGCAAGGCGGGGTGAGTCACGAGGGCGTCAGGCGGATAACACTGTGGGAGCAAACCCGTTCGCTCGCACAGGGAAAAGGCGCTTGTCAGTCTACGTGAGCCAGGTCACCTCGCAGCGATACGCTGGACATGACCAAGCCGGCTCTGCACCGTTGAACAGGATCACGATTTGATTCCCGCCTAAATGCGGCCTTACTTCCTGGCTTCGAGTATCCGAAGTGACACCAACCATGGCGCGGTGCCATCGCCGAGTGGCGGGCATTTCCGGATGAGGACGATCTGTAGCAATTTGTAAGTCAGATATTTCACCGGTTTACGTAGGAATCGTCCGGTTCTGTTGTCTCTATAATTCGTAGCGCTCGCCCTTGTCATGCGCTTTGCCTAGACTCGGGACCATTCATCAGGTCGTTCGGCGACCTTTCACGTCAAGACAGCGACAGGGAGTTATCAAATGCGGCGTGTGGTGTTCAATCAGAAAGGCGGCGTTGGCAAATCGAGCATCGCGTGCAATCTGGCGGCCGTCAGTGCCAATGAGGGCTACCGGACCCTCTTGATCGATCTCGACGCTCAGGCCAATTCGACGCAATACCTCACAGGCCTGACCGGTGAGGACATCCCCATGGGGATTGCCGATTTTTTTAAGCAGACCCTGTCCTCCGGGCCCTTCTCCAAGAAGAACCAGGTCGATATCTACGAAACCCCGTTCGACAACCTGCACGTTGTCACGGCGACATCGGAACTGGCCGACCTGCAGCCCAAGCTTGAGGCCAAGCACAAGATCAACAAGCTGCGTAAGTTGCTCGAAGAGCTGGATGAAGATTACGACCGGATTTACCTCGATACGCCTCCAGCGCTGAATTTCTATGCGGTATCGGCGTTGATCGCGGCTGATCGCGTGCTGATTCCCTTCGATTGCGACAGTTTTTCCCGTCAGGCGCTGTACGGCCTGCTCAAGGAAATCGAAGAGCTGAAAGAAGATCACAATGAAGAGCTGGAAGTGGAGGGCATTATCGTCAACCAGTTTCAGTCTCGCGCCAGCCTGCCGCAGCAGATTCTCGACGAGCTGATTGCCGAAGGGCTGCCGGTGCTGCCGATCTACCTCAACAGCTCGGTGAAAATGCGTGAGTCGCATCAGGCCAACAAGCCGCTGATTCACCTTGACCCGCGGCACAAGCTGAGCCAGCAGTTCGTCGAGCTGCATCATCTGCTGGAAAGCAACACCGCGCAGTGAGCGGTGTCGGCGGGGCTTGAAAGGCGCGGTCATTCAGCAGCGCCTTCATTTAAAACCACCGCCAGCTTTTTCGCCTGCTTGCGTGCCTTTTTGGCCAGATCCTTGGGGATGCTGATGGCCGCCTGCATGTCGGCCTTGAGTTGATCCTGACTGGCGATCAACTGATGAACCCCGTCGGGGCATTTGCATCGTACGGCTTGCCCCTCGGTGGCGACGGCCATGACCTGATCGATGAACGTCGGATTGCCTTGGGCGATGAAGCCGACGCTCTTGCACGCCGCGCACCACACCGGATCGCCCATGCGCGCGAGGCGACGGTCCCCCCAGGCGAGTGTGCCGGATGCCTGTAAAACCCTGCCGCCGGTGGTGGTTGGGTCGCCTTCCCTGATCACTGCTGTCATCGTTGGCCGCCTCTGAATTGAATGTCAGTGCGACTAACCTTATAGGGCGAATCTGATGTTCGCAGGGCCGAAAAGCGCTTTCAGACGCGTCCTACTGCCAAAGCAGGCACGCCCCGCGCAACTGTAGGAATCGGCTGTCAGATCCCTTGGCTCGCCAGCCATGCAGTCAATTGCGGCAATGGCATCGCACCGCTCTGGCGGGCCACTTCCCGACCGTTCTTGAACAGGATCAGGCTCGGAATCGAGCGAATGCCCAGTTGCGCCGACAGCTGCTGATTGGCCTCGCTGTCCAGTTTGGCCAGCCGCACCCGGCCGCTCAGCTGTGCCGCAGCCTGTTCGAAGATGGGCGCGAAGGATTTGCACGGCCCGCACCAGTCGGCCCAGACGTCCACCAACAGCGGCAGATCGCCTTTGATCTGGCTGGCGTAATCGCCTTGGGTGAGATTGAACGGCTTGTTCAGCAGCACCGGCTGCTTGCAGCGCCCGCATTTGGGCTGCTCAGCCAGACGCTCGGCGGGAATGCGGTTCAACCCGTTGCAGTGCGGGCAAGGAATGTGAAGAGGTTCGGACATGGCAGCGACCCAAATGAAGGTTGATGAGCCATAGGTGGAGCCTGAGGGCGGCATTATCAAGCGTGGTCAGGCGACTGTACTGCCCCCTTGACGCGTTTCTGTCACTGGCCCGGTCGCAGCGTTGCGCCTAGCCTGCGCAGACGACTGTCAGCCGGAGAACAACATGAAGACCCTCGGTGTATTGGGCGGAATGAGCTGGGAATCCACAGCCACTTACTACAAATGGCTCAACGAAGGCGTTCGCAACCAGCTGGGCGGGCTGCACTCGGCCCCGTTGCTGCTGCACTCAGTGGATTTCGCAGGCATTGCTGCCCTGCAGAAGTCCGGTCAGTGGGACGAGGCAGGCGAGCAGCTGGCCCAGGCCTCCCAAGGCCTCGAACGTGCCGGAGCGGGCGCGATCCTGCTGGCGACCAACACCATGCACAAAGTCGCTGCCGCCATTGAATCTGCTGTCGACATCCCTTTGCTGCACATCGGCGACGCCGTCGGCCAGGCACTGCAAGCCAAAGGCGTCACCCGCGCAGCCCTGCTCGGCACCCGCTTCACCATGCAGGAAGACTTCTACAAACGCCGCCTGGCCGAACGTTTCGGCATCGAAGTGCTGCTGCCCACGGCCGACGACATGGCCGAAATCGACCGCGTGATCTTCTCCGAACTGTGTCTGGGCCAGTTCCACCCACCCGCCCGCGACTTCTACCTGGGCGTGCTGGAATACCTTCGCGACCAAGGCGCCCAGGCCGCGATTCTGGGCTGCACCGAGATTGGCCTGCTGCTAGAAGGCGCACAAAGCCCGCTGCCACTGGTGGATAGCACGCAAGAGCATGTGGCGATGGGGTTGGGGTGGTTGTTGGGGCGTTGATGGAGGTCTTGATCAATTGGTCAGCGGTGGAATGTGCGCTGAGTCATGAACCGCTCGCTCGATTGAGTTTCACTGCGTGATCGAGCGGTATATGAAGATGCTGCACATTCCTCAAGGCCTTCCTCTAAGCCCACGGCATTCAGTGAGTTTCGAGGGAATTGAAGTCCGTTTTTATCCCAAAGCCCCCCCCATTCGCACAGCTAGCCGCAGGCCTCAACCCCGCATAGCTTCCCGCTCAGGGAGTTTTTTTCGTTCATCTCAAACCCGTCGCTCCCTGCCCATTCATTGTCAGGGAGTCGCCCATGATCAGTCAGATTCAGGCCGCCGTTGCCGCTGTCATATCCAGCAAAACGGCTGCCCCCACAACGGTCGAAAAGGGTGATCAGCCCGCTGTGGATAAAACGCAAAAACCGGCCGAAGACAAGGCGAGCTTTTCCACGTTGGCCAGCCAGCTGAGTGAAAGCGCCGCACGTGCGTCCAAGCGCGATGCGGGGATGACCTTTGAGGAGCTGGGCCAGTACGGACGCAGCCGGATCAAGGAGTTCACCAAGGAAACGCCCAAGGCCAACAGCGGCACTCGGGCCATGGAGGTGCCGAACACCAACGACCCTGAATTGCTGGATCGCGCGCGTGCCGCCTCTGCGTACGTCACGCGCACCCTCGCGGGGGATAAAAACGCCATCAGTCCGTTCGAGAAATTGTCTCGCGAGCAACTGAACCACATCGCCTACGACGACAGCGGCAACTTCACCCTCAATGAACGACGGGCCGCCTGGCAGGGTGTGCAGAAAATGGACGATGCCTGGCGCAAGGTGGCCATCCCGCAAGGTGATTTGGAGCAGATCCGCACGGGCAAGGCGACGAAGTTCTACAGCGAGGCACTGAGCTACTTCAAATCGCTGCCTTCCATCGAAAAAGCTGTGGACTACCCCAAGGACGCCCAAGCCATCCTTGAGTCGCGCATCAAGGACGACGAGACGCTGCCGAGTTTTCCGGGCTTCGTCAATCGGCCACGGGGCGATCGCCAATTCACCCTCTACGACGTTCTCGCCGGCATCGTCGATACCCAGAAAGGCAAGAGCGAACCCAACGGCTCTGGCCCCAGAACGAAGTTCAGCCCCAGAACCTCGCCGACGCCGGTGTCGTGGAATGAACGATGGGCGAGGAAGGAAGCGGCTGCGGCCAAGGCTGGACCATCGCGAATACGACAAAGGCAAATGGAAGGGGTAAGTCAATGAGTGTGCTTATCGAACGGGCAACAGAGCACTGGCACCACGTGGCGCCCTTGCTGAACAAGCCGGAAACGGAGGACGAGTACGACTTGCTGGTCAGCGGGCTGGATGAGTTGCTGGACATCATTGGTGAGGATGAGGGGCACCCGCTCAATCGTCTGGCCATTCTGATCGGCGATGTGATTGAGGCCTACGACCATGAGCATCGCCCGATGCCCGTTGTGTCAGGCGCTGAGACCCTGCGCTATCTGATGCGCGAGCACGGCATGAGTCAGAGTGACCTTCCCGAGGTAGGGACTCAGTCGGTCATCTCCGAAATCCTCTCGGGCAAGCGTCAACTCAATCTGCGCCAGGTGCGTCAGTTGGCGGAGCGATTCGGTGTGCCGGTCGAGGTCTTCATCTGACCTCGACGCGCAGCCCCTCAAGACGAACAACTGATCTCCAGGTGCTTGCCCCAATCCGGTGGCCGCTGTGCATAACTTTCCATCCCCTCCTGCGCTTCAAATGGCTTGCACAGCACCCGATGCAAGCGCCTCACCTCACTGTAGTCGCCTTGCTCGGCGGCTTCGATGGCGCGTTGGGCGAGGTAGTTGCGCAGGATGTAGAGCGGGTTGACCGCGTGCATGCGCGTGCGGCGTTCGTCCTGAGAGGTTTGCGGCTCGCGGGCGATGCGGGCTCGGTAGGCGTCGGCCCAGGCGTCGAAGCCGAGCCTGTCGACGAAGTCGTCGCGCAGGTGGCGCACGGCGATGTCGGCTGAGTCTTCGCCCAGGCGGCGGAAGAACAGGCTGTAGTCCACGCCGCTGTTCTGCATCAATTGCAGCAGGCGGGCGATGAGGTCGGCGTCGTCGTCTTCGGCGGTGGTCACGCCCAGGCGGCGACGCATCAGGTCCAGGTAGTGGGCCTGATACAGCGGCAGGAACATCCCCAGTGCTTCGCGCAGCGGTTCAACCTCGACGAAGGGCGTCAGGGCCTGGGCCAGGGCGCTGAGGTTCCACTGGCCGATGGGCACCTGATTGCTGAAGGAGTAGCGGCCTTCGTGGTCGGAGTGGTTGCAGACGAAGTGTTGGTCGAAATCGTCGAGGAAGGCGAACGGGCCGAAGTCGAAGGTGATGCCCAGAATCGACATGTTGTCGGTGTTCATCACGCCGTGACAGAAGCCGTAGGCCTGCCATTTGGCGATCAGCTCGGCCTGGCGCTCGACGATGACGCGGAACATCGCCAGATACGGCTCGGGCTGCTCCAGGCATTCGGCGTAGTGCAGCGACAGTACGTGATCGGCCAGCTGTTTCAGCGCGTCGTGCTGCTGGGTGTAGAAGAAATATTCGAAGCTGCCGAAGCGCACATGGCTTTGGGCCAGGCGCAGCACCATCGCCGCGCGCTCCTGGGTTTCGCGCCACACCGGGGTGGTCGAGCCGATCACGCAGCCTGCGCGACTGGTCGCAATGCCCAGCGCGTGCAACGCTTCGGACGCCAGAAACTCACGAATCGAAGAACGCAGCACCGCCCGGCCATCGCCCATGCGTGAGTACGGCGTCTGGCCGGCGCCCTTGAGGTGCAGGTCCCAATGCTCGCCGGCGTCGTTGTAGACCTCGCCCAGCAGCAGGCCACGACCATCGCCCAGGCGCGGGTTGTACGAACCGAATTGATGCCCCGAATAGACCATCGCCCGAGGATCGGCCTCAGCCCACAACTTGTGGCCGCTGAACAGCTCGGCGAACACCGGCTCTTCGGCCTGCGCGGGGTCCAGGTCCAGCAACGCCAAGGCGCCATCGCTGGCGACCACAAGACGTGGTTCGGCGATGGGCTCGGGCAATACGGACGTGGAAAACGCGTCACCCAGGCGGGCGAAGCGGTTGTCGAAGGTCAGTTCGTCGAGGGCTTTCACAAGACAGCTCCAGCAGAATGTCCGAGCATTCTGCTGGGAATCAGGCTGTCAGTCGAGCTTGGCTTCCGGCGGCTCTGGCACGTCTTTAGGGGCAGCGGGCACGACGGTGGTCGGCGCAGGCGCCGCGAGGGTCTTCTGCTCGGGTTCGACCGGCACCATCTTGTACTCCTGCCCCTGCATGTTCTTGAGGTACACCTCCATCTGCCGGAACGAGATGTTGATGTGCTGCTTCTTGAACTCCTTGTTGATGAACCGGTTGATCTCGTCGAGCACCGGGTTGCGGTCGCCCAGATCACGCACGTGCATGCGCAGCTCATGGTCCAGCGTGCTTTCGCCGAAGTTCAGGAAGTACACGATCGGCTCGGGTTCTTTCAGAACGCGCGGGTTTTCCCTGGCCGCCTGCAAGAGCAGCTTGCGCACCAGATCCAGGTCGGAGCCGTAATCCACGCCCAGCTTGAGGGTGACCCGGGTGATGGTGTCGGTCAGCGACCAGTTGATCAGTTGCCCGGTGATGAACGTCTTGTTCGGGACAATGATGTCTTTGCGGTCGAAGTCGGTGATCGTGGTCGCACGGATGCGGATCTTGCTGACCGTGCCCGACAGGTTGCCGATGGTGATGGTGTCGCCGATGCGCACCGGGCGTTCGAACAGGATCATGATGCCGGAGATGAAGTTGGCGAAGATCTCCTGCATGCCGAACCCCAGACCGACCGACAGCGCCGCCACCAGCCATTGCAGCTTGTCCCAGCTCACGCCCAGCGCCGACAGTGTCGAGACGAAACCGACCCCCGCGATGATGTACGACAGCAGCGTGGTCGTGGCGTAGGCGCTGCCCTGCTTGAGATTCAGCTTGGACAGCACGAAGACTTCCAGCAGGCCCGGCAGGTTACCCGCCAGCACGAAGGTGATGCCGATGATCACCAGTGCGCCGATCATGTCGCCCAGGCTGATCGGCACCATGCTCATGGTTGCGCCGGTGCCGCTGGTGTATTCGTAGAGAGTGATGTTGTCCAGGTACGAGAACACCGTGATCAGGTCGGCCCAGACCAGATACAGCGCGCCGATGAAGCCGGCGATCAGCGCCAGACGGATCAGGCGCAGGGACTGTTGGTTGACCTGTTCGATGTCCAGCGTCGGTTCTTCGACCAGCGCTTCGCCTTCGCCGGCTTCTTTGGCGGCGTTACGTTTGGCCAGCGCGCGTTGATAAGCCAGACGTCGCGCTGCGACTCCCAGGCCACGCACGAACGTCGCCTCGATCACGAGCCACAGCATTAGCAGGTAAAGCGTGTCGATCAGCCGGTCGCTGAGTTTCAGCGCGGTGTAGTAGTAGCCAAAGCACACCGCCAGGAACAGCGCGATGGGCAGCGCGGTGAACGCCAGACCCACGGCGCGGCGGAACAGCGAGGCGTTCTCATGGGTTGGGCTGGTCAGCAGCAGCCGGCCCAACAGCCAGGTCATCAGAGCGTAACAGGTCAGCACCACGGCGATGCCGATCACGTCGTCGGCCAGCGCCGAAGGCTCGTGCTCGGCGACCGCAACCACGGTCACCAGCGCCAGCACCACCAAGCCCAAGCGGCGAATCCAGCCGCGCAGGAACTCGACCTGAGACTTCTCCCAGCGGAAATGCAGCTGCGCCACGCCACCCGGCGCGAGAACGCGGTACGCGGTGTAGAACACCAGCCAGGCCAGCGAGATCTGCATCAGCGCGGCGCCCAGATTGACGTTCTGCTCGCGGGCGTCGATCTGCAGCGCCAGCGCGCACGAGGCCAGTGCCAGCGACAGCGGCATGGCCAGCAGGATGTTGATGATGATCGCCAGCGGCGTCTGCCACTGCCGGTCACGCTTGAAGTGGCCGATGTCTGCATGCAGGCGATTGAGCTTGTCGTACAGCGCCTTGCGCTTCCACATCAGCACGCCGATGACCAGCAGCAACGGCAGGAAGATCAGCGGACGTTGCGTCAGGCCATCACTCAGCTCGCTGACCGTAGAGGTCCAGGGCAGGGTGGAAATCTGCTTCATCAGCCGCGGCTGAACGCGCTCGAACCACTCGAAATCCAGTGGCTTGTTACTGGGAATCCAGAACATCTGCTCGTCCAGGGTCTGGCGCAGGCTGATGGCCGTGCTGACCAGTTGCTTCTGGTTGAGCTGCAGGGTGATGGATTCGTTGAGCAGGGCGCTGAGTTCGCGATTCAGGCGCTCCAGCAGGTCGGAGCGGGTGGTCGCCAGATCGAGCAGTGTCTTGCGCAGCGCCGGGGTGACGTCTTCAGGCTTTTGCGTGGCAAGCAACGTTTCGACGTAATTGGCCGGGTTGCTCATCTGTTCGCGCTGCTGATTGACCTCGAATTGATAGAGACGAATGTCAGCGATTTCGTCGGCCAGGCCGCTGTCGAGCTTGAGCTTGGGCAGCGACTGCTTCTGTTTATAGAGGATCTTGGAGAGCAGCAGGCTGCCGCTGAGCACGTTGATTTGTTCGTCCAGCGCGGCATCGGTCTGGGTGATGGCGTCGAGCTGGGTCTTGGTCTTGAGGTTCTGCTGGGTCAGTTCGTTGAGACGGTCGGTGCCGCGCAGCAGGTAGTCGGAGAGCTTGAGGTTGGCCGCGCTTTCCGTCGCCAGCAGGCTGCTGCCACCGGCCTTCTGCGCCTCGATCGACAGCTGCGTCACGGTTTCCTGGGATTGTGCGCGGCGTTTGTCGTTGATCAGGGTTTGCAGATCCTGAATTTCCTGATCCTGGCGCGCGACTTTCTCGGTCAACAGATCACGCTGGCTGCCGCCCAGGTCCTGCAGCTGGCTGTTGCCGGCCAGTTCCTGACGACGCAAGGCAATCAGCGCGTTGATCGACGCCAGTTCGGCGTTCAGCTGATTACGCTGATCGGCATTGATCGACTTGCCGCCGTCCTTGCCGGACTTGAGGATGCCGTTGATGGTCTGGATGCGTGTCTGACTGTTGCTGATCTCCGCTTGCGCGCGCTCCGGGCGGGTCTGCGCGGTGATGGTCATGCTGTTGGCGTCGTTGAGCGCCTTTTGCAGATCCGCCTGTTGCGCGCTGCGCTGGCTGAGCATGCCTTCGAGCTGCGGTACGTCCATGTTGGCGTAACGCTGGGCGACCGGGATCGTCTTGCTGGCCTTGAGCTTGGCCAGCTCACGCTGGTTTTCGGCGGTCTGTTTGGGTGCGTCGGCCAGCTGCTTCTTCAGGTCTTCAAGCTTTTGCTGGTTGTCCTTCTGGCTGGCGAGGAACGTCAGCGTCTGTTCCAGCACCTGCTGCAGGGCCTTCTGGTCGTCGGCTGACAGCTTGCGGTCGGCGATCTTGTCCAGGCTCTGCTGAACCGCTTCGCTGGAAGGTGGAGGGGTGTCAGCGGCAAAGGCCGGGACGCTTGAAAGGCAAAGCCCCAGCAAGGCTGAGGCAAAAAAGGTACGCAGCGTGAACATAGACACCGGGTCGAACAGTCAGGAAAGGTGAGCAGTTTAGAGGAACAGCCCGGGACCCGGGCGGCTTCCTTCGGGGAATCTGACGCCCACTTTGAGGATCTTGTTCCCTTCCATAACCGCAACTGTCCAAATAGTTCCGTTCCATTCGATCTGGTCGCCCACGATGGGCGCGCCGCGATTCTTTTGAATGATGAACTGGCTCAGCGGCATATTCGAATCCAGGCCGTCGAGTTTCAGACCGTACAACGCCGCGACAGCCCCGAGCTGAGCGTCTCCCTCGAGAACGAAGTCGCCGAAGAAGCGCAGATCCAGACCCCGCTGCGGCGCTTGGCTGAACAGCTTGCCGAGGGCCGGAAGGTCGTGTTCGTGGCCGATCACGCAAAGCAGGTCGCCCGTCTCCAGCACCGTACTACCCGACGGATGGAGCAGTTGCTGACCGCGAAACAGAGCTGCGATCCGGGTGCCTTCGGGCATTTTCAGCTCGCGAAGGGCCGCGCCGATGCACCATTTTTCGGCACCGAGTCGATAAACGAACAGTTCCCACTCGCTGGTCACGTGCACTTCCAGCGCTGCGCGGGAGATCGGCGCAGGATCAGGCGGCACCGTCACCTTCAGCCACTTCGCCATCCATGGCAGGCTCGTGCCCTGCACCAGCAGCGACACCAGCACGATAAAGAACGCCAGGTTGAAGAACAGTTGCGCTTGCGGCAGGCCCGCCATCAACGGGAACACCGCCAGAATGATCGGCACCGCGCCACGCAGGCCGACCCAGGCAATAAAAGCCTTTTCACGCCTGTGGAACACGCGAAACGGCAATAGGCCGGCGAGCACCGACAGCGGCCGCGCCACCAGAATCATCCACAGCGCCAGGCCCAGCGCAGGCAGTGCAATCGGCAGCAAGTCATGAGGCGTGACCAACAGGCCCAGCACCAGGAACATGCCGATCTGCGCCAGCCACGCCATGCCGTCGAGCATGTGCAGGATGCCGTGGCGGCTGCGAATCGGCTTGTTGCCCAGCACCAGGCCGCACAGATAAACCGCGAGGAAGCCGCTGCCATGAATGGCGTTGGTCAGGGCGAAGACCGCCAGGCCGCCGGCGATCACCAGAATCGGATACAGGCCGTTGGCCAGGTTGATGCGGTTGACCAGTTGCAGCATCAGCCAGCCGCCACCCAGACCGAGGATCGCGCCAATGCCGAATTCCTGAATGAGGTGGCCCAACAGGCTCCAGTGCAGGCCGGTCTGGCCGCTGGAGAGCATGTCGATCAACGTGACCGTGAGGAACACCGCCATCGGATCGTTGCTGCCCGATTCGATCTCGAGGCTGGCCGTGACCCGCTCGTTCAGGCCCTTGCCGCCCAACAGCGAGAACACTGCTGCGGCGTCCGTGGAGCCGACGATGGCGCCGATCAACAGGCCCTGAATGATGTTCAAGTCGAACAGCCAGGCCGCGATCATGCCGGTCAAACCGGTGGTGATCAGCACACCCACCGTGGCCAGCGACAATGCGGGCCAGAGCGCCACGCGGAAACTCGCCACCCGCGTTCGCAGGCCGCCGTCGAGCAGGATCACTGCCAGCGCGAGGTTGCCGACCAGGTAGGCCGTTGGGTAGTTGTCGAAGATGATGCCGCCGCCATCGACCCCGGCGGCCATGCCGACGGCCAGGATGATGACCAGAATCGGGATGCCCAGTCGCGACGACAGCGAGCTGACCAGAATACTCGCGCCCACCAGCAACGCGCCGATCAGGAACAGGCTGTTGATGGTCGTGGCATCCAAGGGCGGTACTCCAGACAAAAGCAGAAAAGAACGCATACGTGGACCGACATGCAGTCCACGTGCCAAGGGATTTAACCCGTTGAATTAGCGAGCTGTCAAAGCTTTGTCGAGTGTTCCGCGCAAGATGCCCGGCCTGATCACATCAGAACCAGCCGTCCTGCATTGTCAGGCAGAGGTCATCACGGTTTTGCAGAATCGCCAGCTCGTGGTGACACGCCGGGACCTCCCAAGTCAGGAAAAATCGCGCCGCTGCCAGCTTGCCTTCATAGAAAGCGGCATCGGCCGTAGTGCCTTTATCAAGACCCTCGGCTGCACGAATGGCCTGCTCCAGCCAACGCCAGCCAATCACCGTATGACCGAATGCCTTCAGGTACAGCGCCGAGTTCGCCAGTGTCGCGGTGACCTTACCCTGAGCCAGATCAGTCAGCAGTTCCAGCGTCACGGCTTGCAGGCGAGCGACCAGTTGTTCCAGAGGCTGACGCAACGCGCTCAACGAGGCATGTTCCTGAGCGCGCTGGCAGGTATCGGCGATCAGGCGAATCAGCTGCTTGAGCCCTGCGCCGCCGTTCTGCGCGAGTTTGCGGCCCAAAAGATCCAGCGACTGAATGCCGTGGGTGCCTTCGTGAATCGGGTTCAGGCGGTTGTCGCGGTAGTACTGCTCCACCGGGTATTCGCGGGTGTAACCGTGGCCGCCGAGGATCTGGATCGCCAGCTCGTTGGCCTTCAGGCAAAACTCCGATGGCCAGGATTTGACGATGGGGGTCAGCAGGTCGAGCAGCTCAGAGGCCAGCTTGCGCTGCTCCTCGGTCTCGCCGGTCTGGGTGTCGTCGAACAATCGCGCGGCGTACAGGCCCAGGTCGAACGAGCCTTCGACGTAGGCTTTCTGGGTCAGCAACATACGCTTCACGTCGGCGTGCTGAATGATCGACACCGGCACGCTTTCCGGGTTTTTGCTGTCCGGCAAGCGGCCTTGCGGGCGTTCACGGGCGTATTCCAGCGAATACAGATAGCCTGCGTAACCCAGCATGACCGCGCCCATGCCGACGCCAATGCGCGCCTCGTTCATCATCTGGAACATGTAGCTCAGCCCTTGATGCGGCTTGCCTACCAAGTAGCCCACGCAATTGCCGTTATCGCCGAAGTTCAGCGCCGTCGAGGTCGTGCCGCGCCAGCCCATCTTATGAAACAGCCCGGCCAGCAACACATCGTTGCGCACACCCAGGCTGCCGTCATCGTTGACCAGAAATTTCGGCACGATGAACAGCGAGATGCCTTTCACGCCAGGCGGCGCATCGGGCAACTTGGCCAGCACCAGATGCACGATGTTTTCCGACAGCGGATGGTCGCCGCCGGAAATGAAAATCTTGTTGCCGCGCAGGCGATAGGTGCCGTCTTCAGCGGGTTCGGCGCGGGTGCGGATGTCCGCCAGGGAAGAGCCCGCATGGGGTTCGGTCAGGGCCATGGTGCCGAAGAAACGGCCGTCGATCATCGGCTGCAGGAAGCGGCGTTTCTGCTCCTCGCTGCCGAAATTCTCGATCAGGTTCGCCGCGCCCATGGTCAGGAACGGGTACGAGGCCGACGCCGCATTCGCCGACTGAAAATGCGCGAAACAGGCCTGGGACAACAGCGTCGGCAGCTGCATCCCTCCCGCCTCGAAGTCCCGCGCGGCATTGAGAAAGCCTGCTTCCAGGAACGCATCGACAGCCGGTTTCACCTCAGGGATCAGAATCGCCTCGCCGTTTTCATAGCGCGGCTCGTTCTCGTCGTTCTTGCGGTTATGGGGTGCAAAAAACTTCTCGGCAATGGTGCGCGCCGTGCCGATCGCCGCGTCGAACGTCTCCCTACTGTGCTCGGCAAACCGCTCGCGTCGGGTCAACGCCTCGGCGTCCAGCACTTCATACAGCTCGAAAGCCAGATTGCGGGAACTGAGCAGCGTCTCGGACATGGCGGCGTACCTGTTGTTTGGATTGCCGTCGAGTCTAGGGGCGTGGGGGAGGGGTGAACAGGAAGATTGATTTGGGTGATGGAGGGGTAGAACGCGGGGTGTGAGCGATGCCAGATGCGTTAGACGGGCGCAGGCGGAAGTTTCCTACATCAATTGATGATGCCTCCGGCATTCATGGGGTGGCAGAGTCGGTATCAACGCACAGTCAGATAATCAGCCACATCTTGATGCCGGGAAGCTGAATATGAATGAGGTTATTCCCCGAAACGAAGTCAGGCGTCACCAGATAGGATTTATTGAAAGCCCGTTTTTTGCCAAGGTGAAAGTTGAGCGCGCATTAAATGATCCATCCAGTATGCGAGGGTTGATGGAATTGATTCGTGAGAATGGAATTTCCTTGGACGACTCTCAGCTGGAGTATCACAAGCGTAGAGTCATCGAGAAAATCGATCGTGGTGGGTGGTTTCTGATTACAGACAAGCCTTTCAAGCCGCTCAGCAACATTGAACTCGATAAGCATTATGGATTCAGGTTTGCGGTGCTTTCCTCAAAGAACGATCGGTCTATCGCGAGTTCGGCGAATTGCGTGAAATCAGACAGCAATTTGTGGAGGGGGAAGACCATTGGCAGATTTCTGGAAGCTCTTGGCATTGGCGCCCAGCTACGGCGGACATCGTTTATGAGCTGGAAGGGGATTGAGTCCATGCGCCACTTAAAACCTTCCGCTGAAACGCTGTTTATCGGGTGGGGACTATTCGATGCGATCTACATCGTCCGATATGCGTTCCTGAGTCTGAGTGCAGGACGAATCCCCTATCTGGACGACTTTAACAGTGGTGTTCAGCTACTTGCCGAGCATGGCGCATTACCAAAAGTGCTGGCGGTTTTGGTTTGGGGGCTGGAGATTTCGATTGTTGTCAGTTGCTTCCTTTTTTTCTTGAGATGGCGTGCTGCACGATGGCTGGCCTATTTTCAGGTGCCATTTCGGCTGATGTTTTTGGTGCCGTCAGTTTCTGTCCTGTTCATGGGGCCAGACCTGAAAGAGCGATATGGCATTGCGTTACTGCTCGTGCTCCTTGTCTTGTCTGAATGCTTGAAGGTCTGGACGCTTTGGGTGAGCCGGAGGGGCCACGGGGGTGATTGATCCCTGTGGGCGCAAAAGCGTTTCCTTGGTCAAGAATGATCAGTGACAGCCCTGATCCTTCGTCTTGCGCGATCTTCCTGTAGCAGTCCGGCTTGCCAGCGGTGGCTGTGGCGCAGCGCAACAGGCCGGAGACGTGGGCCAGGGATTCTTCGAGGGATTTGTCAGGTGGGTCGGGGGTGATTTTCAGCATTCGCGTCTCTCTCTTGGTGAAGAAAAAATGTCCTTCGCAAGAAAGGGAGAGGGCTGTAAGAAAGGGGCTACAAGTGTGGATATGTGTTGCAGGAAATGGCAGGTGAAGGGAGTAAGATTTGCGGCTGAGTGTGTGCCTGCTTTTGATTCTGACCGCAGGCCGTAGGCCAGCTTGCTGCGGACCGCGATCGGGCGATCTGCCGGGTACCGGCAGCAAAATCGGACAAATTCAGTGTGTCAGCTACACCAAATCAGCAGGTTTTGCTGCCGCTTCGCGGCAGATCGCTGGCAAGGTGGATCGCCACCCCGGCAGCTCCTACGCCCTCCGGGCAGAAGCTGCTTACCCGATCGTCATCAGGCTCGCATTACCCCCCGCCGCCGCAGTGTTAACGCTCAATGCACGCTCGATCACCAGACGCTCCAGCGCGATGCCGGTTTCGCCTTTGGACAAACCGTGGACACCGATGATCGCGCCGCTGCGTTGGGCGACCTGCTCGCAGATGCCGCGCAGCTGGTCGGAGTCGCCGTGGTGCAGGACGGCTTCGATGACGATGTCGTCCTTGGTCCAGTCGCTGACCAGTTTGACGCGCGCCTGAACTTCTTTTGGCAGGCGTTTGTACAGCGGCTTGCTCAGCTCGTTGTCCGGGATGATCGCCGTGCTGCCGACCGACAGTACGGCTGCCAGTTGGGTCAGCAGATCGGCTTCGTCTTCAGCCAGGCACAGTACGTGCTCGCGGGGCAGGATGCTGTAGCTGTTGCGCTCGCCGGTCGGGCCCGCCAGCAGGCGGGTGACGCCACTTTGCGACTGCGCCGTGAACTGCGTAATCACAGCGTCCAGAGCCGCCAGCTGCTGGCTGGTCGCCCAGGCTTTCAGCGCGTTCAGCGGCTTGAGCAGGGTTTCGCGCAGGCGAGTGTCTGGCGCAATGGCGGCGTCGCCCTGTGCGAAGGATTTTTGCACAGCATCGGCCGGGCGGGTCGACAGCAGGCGGTACAGGTACAGCGGGCCGCCAGCTTTCGGGCCAGTGCCCGACAGGCCTTCGCCCCCGAACGGCTGCACGCCGACCACGGCACCGACGATGTTGCGGTTGACGTACATGTTGCCGGCGTTGACCGAGTCGATGACCTTGGCGATCGTCTCGTCGATACGGGTGTGCACGCCCAGGGTCAGGCCGTAGCCCGACGCGTTGATCTGGCCGATCAGTTGGTCCAGCTCTTTGCGCTTGTAGCGAACGACGTGCAGGACGGGGCCGAAGATCTCCCGTTGCAGCTCGTCGAAGCTTTCCAGCTCGATCAGGGTGGGCATCACGTAGGTGCCGCGCTTGATTTCGTCGCTGTCGGCAATCGCCACCTGATAAACGTTACGGCCTTTGTCGCGCATGGCCTGAATGTGTTTCTCGATGCCAGCCTTGGCTTCTGCATCGATCACCGGGCCGATGTCCACCGACAGACGCTCCGGGTTGCCCAGACGGCTTTCGGCCATCGCGCCTTTGAGCATTTCGATGACGCGATCTGCGGAATCTTCCTGCAGGCACAGTACGCGCAGCGCCGAGCAGCGCTGACCGGCGCTGTCGAAGGCCGAGGACACGACGTCAATGACCACTTGTTCGGTCAAGGCCGAGGAGTCGACGATCATTGCGTTCTGGCCACCGGTTTCGGCGATCAGCGGGATAGGACGACCCTGGGCGTCGAGGCGACCGGCAATGTTGCGCTGCAGCAGGCGTGCGACTTCGGTGGAACCGGTGAACATCACGCCCTTGACGCGATCATCACCCACCAGACGCGCACCGACGGTTTCACCTCGGCCTGGCAGCAATTGCACCACGCCTTCCGGAATGCCGGCTTCCAGCAGGATGCGCACGGCCTGAGCAGCCACCAGCGGGGTTTGCTCGGCAGGCTTGGCCAGTACCGGGTTGCCCGCTGCCAGCGCAGCCGCGACCTGACCACTGAAGATCGCCAGCGGGAAGTTCCACGGGCTGATGCACACCACCGGGCCCAGTGGGCGGTGGGCGTCGTTGCTGAAGTCGTTGCGTGCCTGCACGGCGTAGTAGCGCAGGAAGTCCACCGCTTCACGCACTTCGGCGATGGCGTTGGCGTAGGTTTTACCGGCCTCACGAGCCAGCAGGCCCATCAATGGCTGGATGTCGGCTTCCATCAGGTCGGCGGCGCGCTCAAGGATCGCGGCGCGCTCGGCAGGCGGGGTGGCTTGCCAGATCGGGCCGGCGCTCAGGGCGCTGAGCAACGCGTTGTCGACGTCTTCCAGGCTGGCTTCCTGCACGTGACCGACGATGTCGCGCAGGTCGGACGGGTTCAGCACCGGCGCCGTTGCCCCTGCACTCACCGGGCTGCCGAGCATCGGCAGGGCTTTCCAGTCGTTATGAGCCGTGGCCAGCAGGGCCGAAGACAGCGACGCCAGACGATGTTCGTTGGCCATGTCGATGCCCGCCGAGTTGGCGCGCTCGCTGCCGTACAGGTCGCGCGGCAGCGGAATGCGCGGGTGCGGCAGGCCGAAACCGCCTTCCTGAGTGGCCATGCGTTCGATGCTGGAAACAGGGTCTGCGACCAGTTCCTGAATCGAGATCGACTGATCGGCGATGCGGTTGACGAATGAGGTATTGGCGCCGTTTTCCAGCAGGCGACGCACCAGATATGCCAGCAGCGTTTCGTGGGTGCCGACAGGTGCGTACACGCGGCACGGACGGTTCAGCTTGCCATCAGAGACTTTGCCTACAACCTGCTCGTACAAAGGCTCGCCCATGCCGTGGAGGCACTGGAATTCGTACTGGCCGGGGTAATAGTTTTGACCGGCGATGTGGTAGATGGCCGACAGCGTGTGGGCGTTATGGGTGGCGAACTGCGGGTAGATGACTTCCGGGACCGAGAGCAGTTTGCGGGCGCAGGCGATGTAGGAAACGTCGGTGTACACCTTGCGGGTGTAGACCGGATAGCCTTCCAGGCCTTCGACCTGGGCGCGCTTGATTTCGCTGTCCCAGTACGCGCCTTTCACCAGACGGATCATCAGACGATGACGGCTGCGACGAGCCAGGTCGATCACGTAGTCGATCACGTACGGGCAACGCTTCTGGTAGGCCTGAATCACGAAGCCGATGCCGTTCCAACCCGTCAATTGAGGTTCGAAACACAGGCGTTCGAGCAGGTCCAGCGACAGCTCCAGACGGTCGGCTTCTTCGGCGTCGATGTTAAGGCCGATGTCGTACTGCTTGGCCAGCAGGGTCAGCGACAGCAGGCGCGGGTACAGCTCTTCCATCACGCGCTCGTACTGCGCACGGCTGTAGCGCGGGTGCAGGGCCGAAAGCTTGATGGAGATGCCCGGGCCTTCATAAATGCCGCGGCCATGGGAGGCTTTGCCAATGGAATGGATCGCCTGTTCGTACGACGCCAGGTACTTCTGCGCATCGTGCTCGGTCAGCGCGGCTTCGCCGAGCATGTCGTAGGAGTAGCGGAAACCTTTGGATTCAAACTTGCTGGCGTTGGCCAGGGCTTCGGCGATGGTTTCGCCGGTGACGAACTGCTCGCCCATCAGGCGCATGGCCATGTCGACGCCCTTGCGGATCATTGGCTCGCCGGACTTGCCGATGATGCGGCTCAGGGACGAGGTCAGGCCGGCTTCGTTGTGGGTGCTGACCAGTTTGCCGGTCAGCAGCAGGCCCCACGTGGCGGCGTTGACGAACAGCGACGGGCTATTGCCCAGGTGTGGGTGCCAGTTGCCGGTGCTGATCTTGTCGCGGATCAGCGCGTCACGGGTGCCTTTGTCCGGGATGCGCAGCAGCGCTTCGGCCAGGCACATCAGGGCGACGCCTTCCTGAGACGACAGCGAAAATTCCTGCAGCAGGCCCTGAACGATGCCTGCACGGCCGCCGGCGCTCTTCTGATTGCGCAGTTTTTCGGCGATGGACGCGGCCAGCTTGTGGGTGGCGTCGGCCATCGGCGCAGGCAGGCGCGCCTGTTCCAGCAGCATCGGCACCACTTCCGGCTCAGGGCGGCGGTACGCCGACGTGATGGCCGCGCGCAGCACCGATTGCGGCAGGATGCTTTCGGCGAATTCGAGGAACGCCTGATGGGTGTTGTCCACCGGTAGCTCGCCCTGATCGTCGGCTTCTTTGCCCAGACCGTTCAGTTCGTTGAGGGTTGCACCACTCTCGAGCTTTTCCAGGTAATTGAAGATCGCCTGTTTAATGAGCCAGTGCGGAGTCCGGTCGATGGACTGGGCAGCTGCTTTCAATCGCTCGCGGGTCGGGTCGTCGAGTTTGACACCCAGAGTGGTGGTCGCCATGTGTTGTCCTCATAAGAGCCACGATGGATGTGGCTAAAGCTGTCGCCAAGATTAGCTGCGCGCCGCTCGGGGTGCAACCGGGTGCAACCCTATTTGACAAGATATTTCGAGATGCATCCACATGTCCTGTCGGAGCGCAAAAACAGTGCGCAGGCGTTCAGTACGGGGCCTCTATGCTCATGAAAAGGGCATCAGAACCAACTGGTTACAGTTTTTTAGCCGAAAAGGTGCAACTGAATGGCTTTTTCGGGGTTGCGCCCTTTGTCGGTTCCTGAATAGGATGCGCAGCTTTGGTGCAACCCGTTGCCCCTGCCATAAAAACAACGCATGGACATCCAATGAGCGTCAGTAACCCAACCCTGATCACCTTTGTGATCTACATCGCGGCGATGGTCCTGATCGGACTCATGGCCTATCGCTCCACCAATAATCTCTCGGATTACATCCTTGGCGGCCGCAGCCTGGGCAGCGTCGTTACCGCGCTTTCCGCTGGCGCGTCGGACATGAGCGGCTGGCTGCTGATGGGCTTGCCCGGCGCCATCTACATGTCGGGGCTGTCGGAGAGCTGGATCGCGATTGGCCTGATCACAGGGGCCTACCTGAACTGGCTGTTCGTCGCCGGTCGTCTGCGAGTACAGACCGAACACAACGGCGATGCGCTGACGTTGCCCGATTACTTTTCCAGCCGTTTCGAAGACGCCAGCGGTTTGTTACGGGTGATTTCGGCCATCGTGATTCTGGTGTTCTTCACCATCTATTGCGCCTCTGGTATCGTCGCAGGCGCCCGCCTGTTCGAAAGCACCTTTGGCATGCCCTATGAAACAGCCCTTTGGGCGGGTGCGGCGGCGACCATTGCCTATACTTTTATTGGCGGTTTCCTGGCGGTGAGCTGGACCGACACGGTGCAGGCCACATTGATGATCTTCGCCCTGATCCTCACGCCGATCATCGTGCTGCTGGCCACCGGCGGCGTCGACACCACCTTCCTTGCCATCGAAGCGAAAGATCCCACCAACTTCGACATGCTCAAGAACACCACTTTCATCGGTGTGATCTCGTTGATGGGCTGGGGGTTGGGCTATTTCGGCCAGCCGCACATTCTGGCGCGATTCATGGCGGCGGATTCGGTGAAGTCGATCGCCAATGCCCGTCGCATTTCCATGACCTGGATGATCCTGTGCCTGGGTGGCACGGTAGCCGTGGGCTTCTTCGGCATCGCCTATTTCTCGGCGCAGCCGGATGTGGCCGGCCCTGTGACGGAAAACCCTGAGCGGGTGTTCATTGAACTGGCCAAGCTGCTGTTCAACCCGTGGGTGGCCGGAGTATTGCTGTCAGCCATTCTGGCGGCGGTGATGAGCACGCTGAGCTGCCAATTGCTGGTGTGCTCCAGCGCCCTGACCGAGGACTTCTATAAAGCGTTCCTGCGCAAGGGCGCTTCGCAGATTGAACTGGTATGGGTCGGTCGGGCCATGGTGCTGTTGGTCGCGCTGATCGCCATCGCGTTGGCGGCCAGCCCGGACAACCGCGTGTTGGGGCTGGTCAGTTACGCCTGGGCCGGATTCGGTGCGGCATTCGGGCCGGTGGTGCTGATTTCCGTGATCTGGAAGGGCATGACCCGCAACGGCGCACTGGCCGGGATTCTGGTCGGCGCGATTACCGTGGTGGTCTGGAAGCACTTCGAGCTGCTGGGGCTGTACGAGATCATCCCGGGCTTTATCTTCGCCAGCGTTGCCATCGTGCTGTTCAGCCTGCTGGGCAAGGCGCCGAGCGAGGGGATGGTGCAGCGCTTCGAAGCAGCCGAGAAAGAATACAAAGCGGCGTAACACGGACTCTGTAATAGCACGGCTTGCCGACGGTGGCGATTGTTCGGACGCCATCGCCGGCAAGCCGTGCTGCTACAGAGCGTTCTAACGCAACCCGCCATCAGCCCTTGTTGTGGTCGACATCCAGGTTGAAGAACATCACCTTGCCACCTTCGCTGGTGTAGCCGGTGTTGTCCTGGGTGTAGACCCCCGCCTTGAAGTACAGCTGCTGTGTGCGCCAGGTGGCGCTGATGCGGTCGTTCCAGACCATGTTACTGGCCCTGACGGTCAGCAGTCCTGCCTTGTTCAAATGAATGACGTACTTGAACGTCTCGTTCAGCGGGACGCCTTCGGCGATCTCGATGACCCGCGGTTTCTTGTCAGAAGGATGAAAGCGCACTTTGGCGACGATGGTGCCGTCCTTGGTCGCGTCCTTGTACTGATACTCGAGCTTGAGCAGGGGTTGGGTGCTCTCGTACACATGAATCTGCCCGATCACCACGCGTCCGGAAGACGGCACCTGAATCACCTTGAGTTTGGCGTTCAGGAAGTTGTCGGCGTCGGGGTAGAACCAGTTGTGCAGCTCACCGTTTGACCAGGTTTCGCGCAGCTCGGTGCGCGGATAGATCGCGTTGGCAGTCTTGCTGCCGGTCACGGGGGCCCAGAAAGTGACATTGGAGGCACTGGAAGTGAAATATTTGCCGTCGTAGCCTTGAAGCAGTTGCTTGGTTTCAATCGTGGTGGGGGGCGAGCCCACGGGAATACTCAGATTCCAGGTTCCCAAATCAATCATTTCTCGTTCGTCCGGTTATGTCTCATTGCCAGTAAACGCGTCTGGCGCAAGGGTTTCAGGGGTGCTCCTTATACGTTTCGCGTCGCCGATTGTTAACGTGAAACCGTCCAACGGCTGCAGTCAATGTGCCGCTATTTTCCCTGCGCAGCAGACAGGGCAAAGGCCTCGGAGCCCTTACCGTTAGTCGGGTTGCTTGACGTTTTGGGATGGCAAAACGGTGGCCTACCTTCACTTTTCCATTTTCAGGTCTAGAGTAAAGGCCAGTTGGAATGTGGGTGGAACCCTCTCACCAGGCAGTAACGTGAATGAGTAGCAGCATGGAATGCGTGCAACCCCCGCCATCAGGTGGTAAGTCAGTTCTATTGGTAGTCGATGACTACCCGGAAAATCTGGTCACGATGCGTGCGGTCCTGCAGCGGCAGGATTGGGAAATCGTAACGGCCAGTTCGGGCATGGAAGCGTTGGGTCTGCTTCTGGACGTGGATGTCGACATTGTTCTGCTCGATGTGCAGATGCCGGAAATGGACGGCTTTGAAGTCGCGCGCCTCATGCGCGGCAGCCAGCGAACACGGCTGACCCCCATCATCTTTCTGACGGCCAACGAGCAGTCCCGCGATGCCGTACATAAGGGTTATGCCAGCGGGGCGGTGGATTATCTGTTCAAACCGTTCGACCCCAATGTCCTCAAGCCCAAGGTCCAGGCGCTGCTCGAACAGCAGCACAATCGGCGTGCCTTGCAGAAACTCAGCCGGGAACTCGAATCAGCGCGGGCGTTCAACGCCTCGGTGCTGGCGAACGTGGCCGAAGGCATTCTGGTGGTCAACGAGGATGGCCTGATCAGCTTCGCCAACCCGGCCATCTGCCGCCTGCTGAACATGACGGACGGCGAGCTGCGCGGCACCGGTCTATGCCGCTATCTGCAGGAACCCGCTTTCACGGACTGGACCGATTCGGGCTTCTATCACCACTACCGCCGTGCCGACACCTACCGCGTTCACGACGCCATTCTGCTCAGCCCTGAAGGGCGTCAGATTCCGGTCGCGTTGTCTTGCGCGCCGCTGCCGGAAGAGCAGAAAGCGATGGTGCTGAGCGTATTGGACATGTCGGTGGTCCGCGACCTGTACAGCCAGCTGGAACATCAGGCAGTCACCGATTCGCTGACCGGCCTGCTCAATCGTCGTGGTTTCTATCAGACGGTCGAAGGCATGCTGGTGCGCAACGAGAATGCCGGGAAGTACCTGGTAGTGCTCTATCTGGACCTGGACGGCTTCAAGCATGTCAACGATTCACTGGGGCACGACGCTGGCGATCAGGTGCTGATCTGGGTCGCCGAACAGCTCAAGGACAGCCTGCGCCCCTACGACGTGCTGGCACGCATGGGCGGCGATGAATTCGTGGTGGTGATCGACGGCCTGGACTTCCCCGAGCACGCGGCCAAGGTCGCGGAAAAACTCATCGACCGCATTTCGGTACGCCGCCATGTCGATGGCATCGAAGCGACGCTGGGCGTGAGTATCGGCATTGCCGTGTACCCCGATTGCGGCACCAACCTGGACGGCCTGCTGCGCGCCTCTGACATCGCGATGTACGAGGCCAAGCGCGCGGGGCGACATCAGTACCGTTTCTACGATCAATACATGAATGGCCGCGCGCGCTCGCGCCTGATGCTCGAAGAAAGCGTACGCACCGCCATTGAGGGCAAGGATTTCTCCATCGTCTATCAGCCGCAGATCAACGTCGTGACCGGGCGTACTCGCGGGTTCGAGGCGCTGCTGCGCTGGAATCACCCGGATGCCGGGGATGTGCCGTCGAGCCTGTTCATTCCGCTGCTCGAAGAAACGCGCCTGATCAACAAGCTGGGCGGCTGGATCTACGAACAGGGCGCGGCTCAGCGGCAGCGCTGGGAAGGGGTGTTTCCGGACGATCTGGTGGTCAGTGTCAGCGTCAGCCCTGCGCAATTCAGCATGCCCAATCTGGCGGCCGAATTGCAGCGTGCCATTCACCTGCATAACCTCAAGCCGCGCCAGATCGAGGTGGAAATCACCGAGCCGTCGCTGGTGCACAACCTGGTACACAGCCGCCAGCAGCTGCAAAGCCTGCACGACATCGGCGTGCGGGTGTCGCTGGACGACTTCGGCGCAGGCGACAGCTCACTGGCGCACTTGCGCAATCTGGACCTGGACACCCTCAAGATCGATCGGCATTTCATCGGCGGCATGATGAGCTCGCCGCGCGACCTTGCAGTGGCGCGCAGCATCATCGACATGTGCCGCCTGCTGAACATCGAGGTGATTGCCGAGGGCGTCGAGACGCTGGAGCAGTATCAGTGGTTGGTGGATAACGGTTGCCTGATCATTCAGGGGTTCCTGCTGGCGCATCCGATGACGCCGGAGGAGGCGCAGCGTTTCGTCGACCCGATTGAATTGCCGACTGGGCACCCGCTGCTCGGCAAGAGCTGACGCGGTAGACTGACGCCTTTTGAGCCATTTGACCCGACGATGACCTCCATAGCCGCAACGCCGCTCAAATACCTGCAGGCCTACCCGGCGGCGCTGCAGGATCAGGTGCGGCAACTGATCGCCCAGGACAAACTCGGCGCCTACCTGCAACAGCGCTACCCCGCCCGGCACGAAGTGCAAAGCGACAAGGCGCTGTACGCCTACGCGCTGGCCCTCAAGCAGGAGCACCTGCGCAACGCACCGAACATCGACAAGGTGCTGTTCGATAACCGCCTGGACCTCACCCATCGCGCGCTCGGCCTGCACACCACGGTGTCGCGGGTGCAGGGCGGCAAGCTCAAGGCCAAGAAGGAAATCCGCGTGGCCTCGCTGTTCAAGGACGCCGCGCCCGAGTTTCTGAAAATGATCGTGGTCCACGAGCTGGCGCACTTCAAGGAAAGCGAGCACAACAAGGCCTTCTACAAACTCTGTGAATACATGCAGCCGGGCTACCACCAGCTGGAGTTCGATCTGCGCATCTACCTGACGTGGCGGGACATGCAGGGCTGACCTCGCTCGTCGCCCCCTCACCTGTAGCCGTGCTGCTACAGACGCGGGAATGGGCCGATGGCGTTGGTCATTCGCCGATTTGGTGAGAGCATGGCTGCACTTCTTCATCGACAAGGACCTGACGATGGACGTCAGCAAGACCAAGAGCAGCTTCTATCGACGCCTGTACGTGGCGTATTTGATCGACAGCGGCATCGCCAGCAGCGTCCCGGCCCTGACCGACGCCACCGGCATGCCGCGCCGCACCGCTCAGGACACCCTCGCGGCGCTGGCGGATCTGGACATCGTCTGTGAATTCGAACAGCAAGACGGCGCCCGCAACCACGCCGGGGCTTACCGGATTCGCGACTGGGGCGCGATCGACAGGCAGTGGATTGCCGGGCATCTGGCGCAGATCAAGGCGGTGTTGGGGTATCCGTGAATCGGCCTCAATCCAGATCCCGGCGCATCCCGATGTGCGGAATGCCATCTTCGACGTACACCTCGCCCACCGGATTGAAACCATAGCGGCTGTAATAACCCTGCAGGTGCGCCTGGGCCGAGAGGTAGATCGGCTGGTCCGGCCAGTTGCGCTCGGCGTGTTCCAGCGCCTGCACCATCAACTCATGGCCCATGCCTTTGTTGCGCATTGATGGGGCAGTGACCACACGACCGATGGTCACGTCGCCGTCCTGCTGGATCGGGTCCAGCAGGCGCAGATAGGCCACCAGCTCGTCGTTCTGCCAGGCCATCAGATGGCGGGTGTCGCCCACCAGATCAAGGCCGTCGACGTCCTGATACCAGCATTTCTGCTCCACGACGAACACCTGCGCGCGCAGCTGCAGAATGGCGTACAGCTGCTCCTTGGCCAGGGCGGTATGGTGTTTGCAAATCCAGTTGATAGACATGAAGCCGGCTCACGAGAAAAAGTCCATGCCGGATACTAAACGCATATGGCCCCAAGCCCAACGTCGGCGTGTGATGGCAGTTGTGACGCCGATCAGGACTTTGCGTGATTTTCTTGAAGTGCGGCACAGACATTGGCCGCTTTTGTGTTGTGCAAACTCGGCAACAGGTCTTCAATGGAGGCCACTTGCTATTGCCTCAAAACGGGTTTCATTGCCCGTCGCTCGCTTCAGGGATGTCACAGTGCCGCTGGATTGCCGCTGAAAAGAATCGCAGGCCACCACCTGTCTAAGGATCTTGAGCATGCTGCGTTTGCTTCGAGCCATGGCTTTGCTGGGAATGCTGTTGATCGCGCAGGATGCGTGGGCGGTGAAGCTGCGCATGGCGGGTGATGCCTGGGCCCCTTACTCGGATGTTTCGCTGCTCAATGGCGGGTTGTCGACTGACCTGGTGCGCACGGCGCTCAGCCGTGCCGGTTACACCGTCGATTACGAACAGGTGCCTTGGGCGCGGGCGATTCACGGCCTCGGGGAGGGGCGCTATGACATTCTGATCAATGCCTGGTACAGCGAAGAACGCACCCGCATCGGCGAATTCTCAGGCGAGTACCTGATCAACCGCTTGCGCTTGTTCAAGCGCAAGAGCGCAGACATCCAGTATCAGAGCCTTCAGCAGCTGCATCCCTATTCGATTGCCGTGGTGCGCAGCTATGCCTATTCGCCTGCCTTCGACAACGACACGGATCTGAAAAAGGTGCCGGTGGCCAGCTTCTCGACGGCCGTTCGCATGCTGGCGGCGGGGAGGGTGGACCTGACTGTCGAGGACGAATACGCCGGCAAGGTGGCCCTCAGCCGCGAGCCTGACGAGGTGCGCGACAGCGTGGAATTCCTGCCGCGCTCACTGAGCGAAAACAGCCTGCACATCCTGGTCAGCCTGAAAAATCCCGATCATGAAAAGATCGTCGCCGATTTCGACAAAGCCATCGCCGCAATGAAGGCCGATGGCAGCTACGACAGGCTGTTCAAGCTGCACGGTCTGTAATCTCGCCCGCTTCTTTTTCCGGCGCCTTGATCAGGTGCGCGGCCAGGGTTCGCAGCGGGCCGAGCTGACGACAGATCAGCGCCAGTTGCGTCTGCACCAGACGCTGCCCCTCGTCGATTTCTTCTGGCATCTGCTCCAGCTCCGTCGCCAGCGCTTCCTCGGCATCGCTTTGCACTGCCACCGGCTCACGGGTGGCCAGGCTTTGCGCGATCTCATCGATGCTCGACGCCAGACTCGCCCCCGCGCCTTCGATCAACTGCTCGCGTACCTCGCTCGGCAGCTGGGTTTCGCGATGAGCCCCCAGGCCCGAGAGGTAGCTCAGCAGCGTGTGCGACAGCACCAGGAAGCGAAAGCCCACGTCGGCCTCTTTGCGGAAGTGCCCAGGCTCCATGAGCATGTTGGCCAGCGTGGTCGACAGCGCGGCGTCGGCATTGTGGGCGTTGCGGCGGGCCAGGCGGTAGGCGAGGTCGTCGCTCTTGCCCGCCGCGTACTGCTGCATGATCTGGCGCAAATAAATGCTGTTGCACGACAGGGTATTGGCCAGCACCTTGTTCAGGCGACGGCCTTGCCAGTCCGGCAGGAACAGGAACACCGCCAGCCCCGCGATCAGGCTGCCCAGCAGCGTGTCCATCAGGCGCGGCAGGAACAGCCCGTAGCCGTTGCCGACCTGATTGAAGCAGAACAGGATCATCACCGTGATCGCCGCTGTCGACAGCGTGTAGCGCGTGGTCCGGTTGACGAAGAACACCACCCCGGCCAGCACTGCGCACATCGATTGCAGAATCGGCGTGGTGATCAGGTCGAACAGAATCCAGCCTGCCGTCAGGCCAATGGCGGTGCCGATGATCCGCTGGCCGAGTTTGCGCCGCGTCGCGCCGTAGCTTGGCTGGCAAACGAAAACCGTGGTCAGGATGATCCAGTACCCCTGGGAGGGGTGAATCAGATGAACCATCAGGTAGCCGATCACCAGCGCCAGCGGCAGGCGCAGGGCGTGGCGGAACAGCAGCGAAGTTGGCGTGAGCTGCAGGCGCAGGCGCGTCCAGACGTCCTTGAGCGTGCGCGGCGAGCGGTCCAGCAGGCTGCTGTCGGACGCGTCGGCCAGCGCATCGGGGTTGCTCGCGTCACTCAGCAAACGGTCCAGCGTGCCGAGGTTGTTGGCCAGTGCGCGCAGCGAACGCAGCAGGCCACGCCAGGCCGGGTTGCTCTGAATGCGCAGGTGTTCGAGGGAAGCGCGCAGGTCGTCCAGCGCATGGGCGAAGCTGTCGTCGTAAACGAACGGCTGGCGCAACTGGATCGACACCGACAGATCACGGCAGGCGTTGCCCTGTTGGCGCAGCAGGCGCTGGCAGCGGAACAGCACGTCACTGTGGAAAAATGCCTCGGCCAGGGAGTTGTACGGGTAGTGCGAGGAGCTGGCGCGCTCGTGGATGTCCTGAGCGAGGAAGTACAGCTTCAGGTAGCGACTGACCTTCGAACCGGGCCGACCACTGCCGACGCGGTTGAGGATGATTTCCTTGGTCACGTTGAGCGCGGCGACGACCTTGCCGTTCTGCTTGGCCAGTTCCAGGCGCTTGGCTTCGACGTCCAGCGTGCGAATGGGCTCGAACAGCTCGGATTTCAGTTTCAGGTACAGGCCCAGTTCGCGAAACAGCCGCGCCAGGGCCTGCTGCACCGGCTGGTTGGAGAACAGCATCTGCCACAACACCGACAAAAGGCCGTACCACGCAGCTCCCGCCACCAGCAGCATGGGCTCGTGCCAGAAATCCGTGACTTCGCCACCGCGCTGGTCCACGCCGATCATGGTGTAGACCGAGAGAATCAGCGTGGCGTAGGCGATGGCGCCGTAGCGCTCGCCCAAGGCACCGAGCATCGTCAGGCAGAACGCCGCCAGCGCGAAGGCGCAGATGAACAGCACGGGGTAGGGGAAAAGCAGTTCGACGGACAGCGCCGCGATGCTGAAACACACCAGCGTCACGGCCAGCGCGTTGAGGCGGCCTTGCCAGCTGTCGTCGGTCTCGGACAGGGCGCTGGCGATAATCCCCAAGAACAGCGGGATGACCAGCGACATCTCGTTTTGATACCAGCACAGGGCCATGCTGCCGGTCAGCGCGATGAACACCCGCACGCTGTAGGAAAACTTGTCCAGCGCCCACAGGCGGCGGAAGGTATTGCGCAACGATTTCGATGCCATGAACGCGGACGGCCTTTTTCGCGACTGATTCTGCTGGAGGATATGTACAGCGCCTGATGCGCGCTGTACATCCGGTTAGCAAAATTTATTCCCGGAGCCTTGCGGCAATCTGTCGCTCAAGCACAACACTGTGGGAGTGAGCTTGCTCACGAATGCTGTGGGTTGCTCACAGAGACATGTTGAATGCACAGGCCTCTTCGTGAGCAAGCTCACTCTCACAGGGTTTCTGCGACGTCAGCCAAAGAGGTAAACGTTAGACAAACTGCGCTGCCGCATACGCCGAGGCCCAGGCCCACTGGAAGTTGAACCCGCCCAGATGCCCGCTCACATCCAGCACCTCACCGATGAAATACAGCCCTGGCGATTTCAGCGACTCCATCGTCTTGGATGACACTTCCCGCGTGTCGATGCCGCCCAGCGTCACTTCTGCCGTGCGATACCCCTCGGTGCCGGCCGGAACCACTTTCCAGCTCGCCAGTTTCTCGGCGATGTCGGCCAACTCGGCGTGGGTGTACTGCTTCATCGGTTTGGAGACGAACCACTGATCGGCAATCAGGTTGGCCATTTTCTTGGTGAAGATCTCGCCCAGCAGGGTCTTGAGTTCGCTGTTCGGGCGCTCGGCCTGCTGCTCGGTCAGCCAGCCGTGGGCGTCGTGGTCGGGCAGCAGGTTGATCTCGACGGTATCGCCGGGGTGCCAGAACGAGGAAATCTGCAGGATCGCCGGCCCGCTCAGCCCGCGATGGGTGAACAGGATGTTCTCGCGAAAGCTGATCTCGTTGCAGCTGACCAGGCAATCCACCGAGGTGCCGGACAGCTCGGTGCACAGGTCTTTCAGCTGATCGGTGATGGTGAACGGCACAAGGCCTGCGCGGGTCGGCAGCAGTGTGTGGCCGAACTGCTTGCCCACCTGATAACCGAAGCCTGTGGCGCCCAGCGTCGGAATTGACAGGCCGCCCGTGGCGATCACCAGCGACGTGCAACTGATGTTGCCCAAGGTAGTTTGCAGCAAATAGCCGGATTCGGTTTTCTCGATGGTCTGCACCGAGGTGTCCATGTGCAGGGCGACCCCTGCGTCATCGCACTCGCTGAGCAGCAGGCCGAGGATGTCGCTGGACTTGTTGTCACAGAACAGCTGGCCCAGCTTCTTCTCGTGGTACGGCACGCCGTGCTTGACCACCAGTTCGATGAAATCCCACTGGGTGTAGCGCGCCAGCGCCGACTTGCAGAAATGCGGGTTCTGCGAGAGGAAGTTGGCGGGCTCGGTGTACAGGTTGGTGAAATTGCAGCGCCCGCCGCCCGACATGAGGATTTTCTTGCCCGGCTTGTTGGCGTGATCGATCAGCACCACCCTGCGGCCACGATTGGCGGCAGTGGCGGCGCACATCAAACCTGCGGCGCCAGCGCCGATGATCACAACGTCAGTAACGGGCAAAGCGGTGTCCTCGGGGTCGGTAGTGTGTCAGAGGGGTTGCGGTGTTTGTGAATACGTCTCGCGAATGAATTCGCTCCCACAGATCGAGCGCGGTCAGTCTGTGGGAGCGAATTCATTCGCGAATAGGGCGACACGGTGCTGGCGGGATTACAAAATCCGCACCCGCAACGACTTGCCCTTGATCTTGCCGTTGTTCAGGCGATCCAGCGCCTGTTTGGCGATGCCGCGTTCCACGGCCACATAGGCCTGGAAATCGAAGATCGCGATCTTGCCGACCTGGGTGCCGGGAATGCCCGCTTCGCCAGTCAGCGCGCCAAGAATGTCGCCGGGGCGCAGCTTGTCCTTGCGGCCTGAACCGATGCACAGGGTGGTCATCGGCGGCAGCAGCTTGCCGCCTTCCTTGCGGGTCAGCTGGTCGTACTGCTGCCAGTTCAGGGGCGCCTTTTGCAGCTCTTCGACGGCGCGGGCGCGCTGGCTTTCGCCGGGGGCAACGAGGCTGACGGCGATGCCGGTCTCGCCTGCACGACCGGTACGTCCCACGCGGTGAATGTGGATTTCCGAGTCGCGGGCCAGCTCGACGTTAATCACCATGTCCAGCGCGTCGATGTCCAGGCCACGTGCGGCGACGTCGGTGGCGACCAGCACGGACGTGCTGCGGTTGGCGAACATCGCCAGCACCTGATCACGATCGCGCTGTTCCAGATCGCCATGCAAGCCGACGGCCGACATGCCCTTGGCGGTCAGGTGATCGACCACTTCCTGCACCTGCTGCTTGGTGAAGCAGAACGCCACGCAGGATTGTGGGCGGAAATGGTCGAGGACTTTCACCACCGCTTCCAGACGCTGCTCTGGCGAGATTTCGTAGAAAATCTGCTCGATCTGGCTGTCGGCGTGCAGCGCTTCGACCTTCACGGTCTGCGGGTCGCGCATGAACTTGGAGGCCAGCTGCTTGATGCCGACCGGGTACGTGGCCGAGAACAGCAGGGTCTGACGACGCTCTGGGGTCTGCTCGATGATGTCGGCGATGGCGTCGTAGAAACCCATGTCGAGCATGCGGTCGGCTTCGTCGAGGACCAGCGTGTTCAGGCCATCGAGCACCAGCGAGCCTTTGCGCAGGTGCTGCTGAATGCGACCCGGCGTGCCGACGATGATGTGCGCGCCGTGTTCCAGCGAGGCGATCTGCGGGCCGAAGGACACGCCGCCGCACAGGGTCAGGACCTTGATGTTGTCTTCGGAACGCGCCAGACGGCGGATTTCCTTGGCCACCTGATCCGCCAGCTCGCGGGTCGGGCACAGGACCAGTGCCTGGCAGCCGAAGTAACGCGGGTTGATCGGGTTCAGCAGGCCGACGCCGAATGCGGCGGTCTTGCCCGAGCCGGTCTTGGCCTGGGCGATCAGGTCCATGCCCTTGAGCATCACCGGCAGGCTCTGCGCCTGAATCGGCGTCATCTCGGCATAACCAAGGGACTCCAGGTTAGCCAGCATGGCGGCGGAAAGGGGCAGCGAGTTGAAAGCGGTGTTGGTCACGGGACGGGCCTGCAAAACAAAATGTCGCGCAGTGTATCAGGTCGCAGCCCCTGCCTTGGGGCTGCGGGCGATAAATGGTGGCGCTTTATGATCCTGACGCAGCCCCCCAACATCACCGACCTGTAGGAGCGCGCTTGCCTGCGATTGCAGTGTGTCAGACAACCTATCCGGCGCAGACAGAACGCATCGCGGGCAAGCACGCTCCTACAGTGATTGTCGTCACGCCTCGATCTCAGGCTCCGTCTGCGGTTTGCGTGGCGGATTCTCCGGCGGCATGCGCGGCGACAGCTGCAGGAAGATCGACGCCGCCAGCATCGCCAGCACCCCCACGCACAGGAACGTCAGCTGGAACGCGCCCAACACGTTGCTGACTTCACCGGTCGACACGTCATCGGTAAAGCCCCCCAGCAACGCTGCCGCGCAGGCAACCCCCAGGCTCAGGGACAACTGCGCCACCACCGACAGCAGGCTGTTGCCGCTCGCCGCGCTGGCGTCGTCCAGGTCGATCAGCGTCACGGCGTTCATCGCCGAGAACTGCAGCGAGTTCACCCCGCCCAGGAACGCCAGGTGAATCAGCAGCATCCAGTACGGCGTGTCAGCGTCCACCAGCGCCATGCTCGCCAACAGCGCGCCGAGCAGCAGCGTGTTGCCGGTCAGCACGATGCGATAACCCAGACGCTCAATGGCGCGAGTGGCCAGGGGTTTGGCGAACATCGCGGCCAGTGCCAGCGGAATCATGCTCATGCCTGCATGGGACGGCGAATAGCCCAGCGCCACTTGCAGCATCAACGGCACCAGAAACGGCAGCGCGCCGCTGCCCAGACGGGCAAACAGGTTGCCCATGATCCCCACCGCGAAACTGCGGGTGCGAAACAGCGATGCTGAAAACAGCGGCGACTCTACATGGCCTGCCCGCAGCCAGTACGCCGCCAGACACGCCATGCCGCCGAACAGCAGCATCACCACGCGCAGGTGCGGCAGGTGCAGCTCGCCCAGGCCTTCGAGGGCGATGGTGATCAGTACCATCGAGGCGCCAAACAGGGCAAAACCCACCAAGTCGAAGCGTGTACGCCCGCCGCCTATGAGATCAGGGATGAATTTGCGAACGGCAAAGCAGCCGAGAATGCCCACCGGAATGTTGATCAGGAAAATCCAGTGCCAGCTCAGGTATTCCACCAGCCAGCCGCCCACCGTCGGGCCCATCAGCGGGCCGAGCAGGGCCGGCATGGTAATGAAACTGAGGATACGCACCAGCTCCGTTCGCGGGTAGGCGCGCAGCACGATCAGCCTGCCCACCGGCATCATCAACGCCCCGCCCAGGCCTTGAACCACGCGGGCTGCGACCAGCATGCCCAACGAGTTGGCCGCCGCGCACAACAGCGAGCCGAAGCTGAACAGCAGGATCGCACTGAAGAAGATGCGCTTGATGCCAAAGCGGTCCGAGATCCAGCCGGAGGCCGGGATCAGCAGGGCGATGGTCAGCATGTAGGCGATGATCACCGACTGCATGCGCAGCGGGTCTTCCGAGAGGGACCTGGCCATGGACGGCAGCGCGGTGTTGAGGATGGTGCCGTCCAGGCTTTGCATGAAAAAGGCGATGGCGATGACCCAGGGCATCCAGCGCAGGGTTCTGGCGTCCAGTTGCGGCGTGGTGGTCGGCATGTGGGGCGTGGGTCCTTTTCTTGAAGTTGTATGGGCTTGCTGTGTATGTTTCTGGCCGAAGGCCGTAGGCGTTCGGCTTGCTGCGGACCGCGATCGGACGATCTGGCGCGAAGCGGCAGTAAAGTCAGTCACCTCGGTACGTCTGACACACCGCGTCAGCAGGTTTTACTACCGCTGCGCGCCAGATCGTCAGCGAGCCAGACGCCTACGCCCTCCGGGCAGAATCAAAAGCGAAGCTACAACGTCAGCGTCAACCTGCTGATCAACGCCCCCGGCAGCAGATTCGACGCTGTCTGACGTTGACTGTAGGTGCTCGCCGACAGGATGAGTTCCCTTTCCCTCGTCAATTGTTCCAGCGCGCCGCCCAGCAGGCTGAACACGCTGTCGTCGAAACGCATGGTGCTGACCGGCGCCTTGATCTGCCCGTCCTCGACCCAGAACGTCGCAAAACGGGTCATCCCGGTGATGCGCCCGGCGGTACGGTCGGAGAAGTTCAAGTACCACAAGTTGCTGATGTACAGCCCCGTGCCCAGTTCTTTGAGCACATCGTCCAGCGCCAGCGAGCCGCCGTTCATGCTCAGGGCGCTGGGCGATTCACCCCATCCCGCGCCGTTGGCGGTCAGGCCGTATTCAGCGGCGCTGCGTGAATCGATCAGGCGGTCTTGCGCGACGCCCTTGACCACAAGCGACAGGTCCGAACGCGGATAGCCTTCGCCCGAGAACGCCGGAGACAGCGAACCGGTCACCTGCTCATCCAGGCTCACCAGCGGATTCAACGTCGCGTGACCATCGTACAAGCGCTGCAACGGGCTGGTCTTGTCGGCCAGCGACTGCGCCGAGAAACCGCCCCAGCAGAGCATGCCGATCACTTCTTCCAGCGCGGCCGGTGCCAGGTACGCGCGGTACTGGCCGGGCGCCAGGGTGTGTGACGGCTGCCCCAGAAACGCCAGCTGCTCGCGAGCCAAGGCAAAGCGCTTGGCGAAGGCTTCGTCGCTCCATTCGTGGCCAGCGTAGTTGGCCTTCACCGCCTGGCCATTCTCGTGAAACAGGCTCCAGTCGAAGTTGAAACTGTTCGCCTGATGCCAGCCCAGCGCGCCGTTGGAACTGGCGAAACCGCGATAGATCGGGCCGGCGGCGTAGATCCCGACCAGATCCAGCCCTTCGCCCAATTGCGCGATTTGCTCGACCACATGGGCGCTGTCCGGCAGCGGCGCGTCCTGCACGTTGCTGCTCTGCCAGGCGTCGTCGTTGAGCAGCAGATAAGGATCGGCGGGCAATAGCGTGAGGGTTTCGCGCAGTTGCTGCAGCGCTTCGTCCAAGCGCTGACGATCAACGGCCTCATCACTCGACACCGTCAGGTTGAGGTCCGCGTGGCGGCCGTCGTCGATCAGCTTGAAATACACGCTGGCCTGTTGCACATGCCCGGCCTGACGCACCTTGGCGTGGTTGAAGCGAATGAAATCCGAGGCCTCGGCGTTGTAGCTGAGGGTGAAGCGTTCGTTCGGCGTGATCGCGCCTTGCAGCCAGTCGACCAGCGCCGTGAATTGGGCTTGATGGGACATCAGGCGTCACCTCCGAAAACATCGACGTTGGCAAACACGCAGGCGGGCGAGGCATGGCCCACGCGCACCACCTGGTTGGGTTCGCCCTTGCCGCAGTTCGGCGTGCCGAGCACTTTGAAGGTGCTGGCGTCGCCGACCGCGCTGAGGTTGCGCCAGAACTGCGCGGAGATCGCCCGGTAGTTCGGGTTCTTCACAACGCCCTTGAGTTCGCCGTTCTCGATCAACTGGCCCCATTCGCAGCCGAACTGGAATTTGTTGCGCGCATCGTCAATCGACCACGAGCGGTTGGTGCTCATCAGAATGCCGTGCTCGATGCCGCCGATCAGCTGCTGCATCGACTGGTCACCGGGCTCGATGTTGAGGTTGGCCATGCGGTCGATCGGTGCGCGGTTCCAGCTGCAGGCGCGGCTGTTGGCGACGCCTTCCATGCCGCTGCGAAACTGCGACAGCGCCCCACCCAACGGACGTTCGAGCACGCCATCCTTGATCAGGAACTGCTTGCTGGCCGGGGTGCCGTCGTCGTCGAAAGCGTAGCTGGCCAGTTGCTCGGGGATTTCCGGGTCGAAGGTCACGTTGAGCAGTTTCGAGCCGTATTGCAGGCTGCCGAAGTCGCTGGCCTTTACAAAACTGGTGCCCGCGTAGTTGCGCTCGTCACCCAGGATGCGGTCCAGCTCCAGCGGGTGGCCGATGGATTCGTGGATCTGCAGGATCATCTGGTCAGGCGTCAGTAGCAGGTCGCGCGGCCCGGTCGGGGTGTTGGGCGCCATGATCAGTTGCAGCGCCTGATCGGCGACGTTGGCGGCCGCGCCGATGATGCCGCAGGAGGTGATGACTTCCGCGCCGCCCTGCTGGCCGAAGTTCTCGCGGCCCAGGCTGCGGGTCTGGCTGTCCTGGCCGTCGTAGGCGGTGACGCTCAGGCCGGGGAAGACGAAGCGCTGGGCCTGACGAATCTCGGCGCCTGCGCTGTTGAGGTAGATCTGCTCGACGTTCTCAAGCCCCAGGCTGACCTGCCAGTTCACCAGACGCTCGTCTTTGGGCACCGACGCGGACTCCTGAGCGAGCAGAGCGTAGCAGTCGCTCAGAGAGGGGAAGGCACGGGTGAGGTTCGGCGACAGGTAGTCGGCGCGGCTGGTGGCCACGGCGTGGTCGCGCAGGTCGAGCAGAGAATGCGCCGCGAGCAAGCGTGCCTGGGCTTCGGCCCGTTCAAGGGCGGCCTGCAGGCCGCGTTGCGAGAGGTCGTTGGTGGCCGAGTAGGCTTCGACGCCGTCGATGCGCACGGTCAGCATGGCGCCTTCGTCGGTGCTCAGTTGCGGCGGTTCGGGGACGTTTTTGCGTACGGACAGGTGTTGGCTGGTCTGTTTGACATAGCGCAGGGAGAAAAACCGGGCGCTGCTCTGCAGGGTGGCGAAGCGCTGCTTGAGTTGAGCGGAGAAGTCGAACATGCAGGAAAGCTCCTTGGCCATTCGGAAGGGCAATGCTGCGAATCATAGCGCGGAAGGGCTCTGCGGCGCGCCACCTGTAAGAGCGCGCTTGCCCGCGATGAGGGGGTGTCAGTCACCCACGTGGTTGGATGTGCCGACACAATCGCGGGCAAGCGCGCTCCTATAGGTGAATCGTCAAGCGGTCGGGCTGATCTCCCGCATCGGCTTGCCACGCACTGGAGCATCACCGGCCACGAAATACTTGGCGGTGCTGCGCGGCAGCGGCGTGCGGCCGCGGATCTTGTCGGCGATTTTTTCGGCGATCATGATCGTTGGTGCGTTGAGGTTGCCGGTGGTGATGATCGGCATGATCGAGGCATCAACCACGCGCAAACCTTCCATGCCATGCACACGACCTTCGCCATCGACCACGGCCATCTCGTCGGTGCCCATCTTGCACGAGCACGACGGGTGGTACGCGGTCTCGGCGTGCTCGCGGACGAACTGGTCCAGTTGCTCGTCGGTCTGCACGTCGATGCCGGGGCTGATTTCGCGGCCACGGTATTTGTCCAGCGCGGGTTGCTGCATGATTTCGCGGGTCAGACGGATGCCATCGCGGAATTCCTGCCAGTCCTGTTCGGTGGCCATGTAGTTGAACAGGATGCTCGGGTAGTCGCGCGGGTTCTTCGATTTCACCTGCACACGACCACGGCTCGGTGAGCGCATCGAGCCCACATGGGCCTGGAAGCCGTGCTCTTTCACGCCCTTGCTGCCGTTGTAGTTAATCGCCACCGGCAGGAAGTGGTACTGGATGTTCGGCCACTCGAACTCCTCGCGGGAGCGAATGAAACCACCGGCTTCGAACTGATTGCTCGCACCGATGCCTTTGCCGAGGAACAGCCATTCGGCACCGATGGCCGGCTGGTTCCACCACAGCAGCGAAGGGTAGAGCGAGACCGGCTCCTTGCAGGCGTATTGCAGGTACATCTCCAGGTGATCCTGAAGGTTTTCACCCACGCCTGGCAGGTCGTGAACCACCGGGATGTCGAGTTTTTTCAGCAGCGCAGCCGGGCCGACGCCGGAACGTTGCAGCAGTTGCGGCGAGGCAATCGCGCCGCTGCTGACGATGACTTCCTTGCGTGCACGGGCTTCGATGCGGGTGTCGCTGTCGCCGACCACATAGGCCACGCCAACCGCGCGCTTGTTGTCGAACAGGATGCGGTCGGTCAGCGCGTGGGTGACGATGGTCAGGGTCGAGCGTTTTTTCGCCTCGTCCAGGTACCCACGGGCGGTGCTGGCGCGACGACCGTTTGGCGTGACGGTGCGGTCCATCGGGCCGAAGCCTTCCTGCTGATAGCCGTTGAGGTCTTCCGTGCGCGGGTAGCCTGCCTGCACGCCGGCCTCGACCATGGCATGGAACAGCGGGTTGTTGCCCGCTTTGGGCGTGGTCACGCTGACCGGGCCTTCGCCCCCGTGGTAGTCGTTGGGGCCGATGTCACGGGTTTCGGCCTTGCGGAAGTACGGCAGGCAGTCAAGGTAGGTCCAGTCTTCAAGGCCCGGCAGTTTCGCCCAGCCGTCGTAGTCCATCGCGTTGCCGCGGATGTAGCACATGCCGTTGATCAGCGACGAACCGCCCAGGCCTTTGCCGCGACCGCATTCCATACGGCGGTTGTTCATGTGCGGCTCGGGCTCGGTTTCGTACGCCCAGTTGTAGCGACGGCCTTGCAACGGGAAGGCAAGGGCGGCGGGCATTTGCGTGCGGAAGTCGGCGCGGTAATCCGGGCCGCCGGCTTCGAGCAACAGAACGGTGACGCCCGCGTCTTCGGTGAGACGGGCTGCCAGAGTGTTACCGGCCGAGCCGGCGCCGATGATGATGTAGTCGTATTCCTGAGGCATGAGATCCTCCGTTCAGAAAGTTGTGGCGGGGCGGATGCGATCGATACCTGTGGGAGCCGGCTTGCTGGCGAAAGCGGTGGGTCAGTCAGCATTGATGCAGCTGACCTGACGCCTTCGCCAGCAAGCCGGCTCCCACAGAGGAGTGGTGTGTCGCGCGGTGACTTAGAACACCGAGGCGTAATCGCCCAGCTCCACCTGTACCGATTTGATCCGGGTGTACTGTGCAAGCGAGCTGATGCCGTTCTCGCGGCCCACGCCCGATTGCTTGTAGCCACCGACCGGCATCTTGGCGTCGGACTCGCCCCAGGCGTTGATCCAGCAAATGCCCGCTTCGAGCTGATGAATCACGCTATGGGCGCGGTTCAGGTCTTTGGTGACGATGCCTGCGGCAAGGCCCATTTCGGTATCGTTGGCGCGCCGGATCACTTCGTCTTCAGTCTCGTAGCTGAGGATGCTCATCACCGGGCCGAAGATTTCTTCCTTGACGATGGTCATGTCGTCGCGGCAATCGGTGAACACGGTCGGGGCCACGAACGCGCCTTTGGCGAATTCACCCTCGGTCAGACGCTCGCCGCCGATCAGCAGGCGCGCACCTTCTTCCTTGCCCTTGGCGATGTAGCCCAGCACGCTTTCCATGTGGGCGAAGCTGACCAGCGGGCCGAAGTTGATGTTGTCGTCCTGCGGGTTGCCGGCGCGAATGCGTTTGACGCGTTCGACGATCTTCGCTTCGAACGCTGCCTTCAGCGCGCTCGGCACGAATACGCGAGTGCCGTTGGTGCAGACCTGACCGGAGCTGTAGAAGTTGGCCATCATCGCGATGTCGGCGGCGCGATCCAGGTCGGCGTCGTCGAAGATGATCAGCGGCGACTTGCCGCCCAGTTCCATGGTCACTTCCTTGAGCGACGAGCTCGAGGCGCTGGCCATGACTTTCTTGCCGGTGTCGGTGCCGCCGGTGAACGAGACTTTCTCGATGCGCGGGTGCTCGGTCAGCCAGGTGCCGACTTCACGGCCGCTGCCGGTCAGGACGTTGAACACGCCATCGGGCAGGCCGGCCTGGGTGTAGATTTCGGCGAGTTTGAGGGTGGTCAGCGAGGTCACTTCGCTCGGCTTGAAGATCATCGCGTTACCCGCGGCCAGGGCCGGTGCGGATTTCCACAGGGCGATCTGGATCGGGTAGTTCCACGCGCCGATGCCGACCGTCACGCCCAGCGGCTCGCGACGGGTGTAGACGAACGACGAGGTGCGCAGCGGAATCTGCTCGCCTTCGATGGCCGGGACCAGACCTGCGTAGTATTCGAGCACATCGGCGCCGGTGACGATGTCGACGTATTTGGTTTCGGAGATGGCCTTGCCGGTGTCCAGGGTTTCCAGCTCGGCCAGTTCATCGTTGCGCTCGCGCAGGATGTCGACGGCGCGACGCAGGATGCGCGAACGCTCCATGGCGGTCATCGCAGCCCAGACTTTCTGACCCTTTTCAGCGCTGACCACGGCACGTTCGACGTCTGCCTGAGTGGCCCGCTGAACCTTGGCGAGCACTTCGCCGTTGGCCGGGTTGATGGCTTCGAAAGTCGCGTCGCTGCTGGCGTCGACGTAACCACCGTCAATGTAGAGTTTTTGCAGTTCGAAACGGGCCATAGAGTCCTCGCAATTGTCTGTGATGGGCGTTGACCGGATGCGCCGTGCGCAGTGCCGATCACTGTTGGGCGGCCTGCCGTCTGGATCAGGAGCAGCGCGCCGCTTTTGCCAGTTGCAAATCCATGTATTCGTAGGCGATCTGTTGCGCCTGTTCGGTATCGAAGGCGTCGCCCGAAAGTGCGCCGCGCAGCCACAAACCGTCGATCAATGCCGCCAGACCGCGAGCGGCGGTGCGTGCCTCGTCAAGCGCCAGCACGCGGCGGAACTGGCAGCACAGGTTCGAATACAGGCGGTGATCGTTGATCCGCTGTAAGCGATGCAAGGTCGGCGAATGCATGCTGGTGGCCCAGAAGGCCAGCCAGGTTTTCATCGCCGGGCCGTTGACCTGGCTGGCGTCGAAGTTGCCCTCAATGATCACTTTTAGATGCGCCCGGGGGCTGTCGTCGGTCAGCGCCTGACGACGCTCGGCGACGTTGATGATCAACGCGTTCATCAGGTGGCGCATGGTCGCTGCGATCAGGCCGTTCTTGTCCTGAAAGTAGTGGCTGATGATGCCGTTGGAGACCCCTGCCAGTCTGGCGATCAACGCAATGCTGGCGTCGCCCATGCCGACCTGATCCACCGCTGTGAGGGTGGCCTGGATCAGCTGTTGACGCCGAATGGGTTGCATACCGACCTTGGGCATCTGTGAGTCTCCTTGGCTCGCCGGGTGATCGTGAAAGACTGAAAAACGGCCTCCAGTCTAGCGCTTTTTAATTGAACGCTCAATCAATAAAAAGCAGTGGGCAAGCGGAAACAGCTGCAAGCCTCAAGCTAGAAGCCGCAAGAACAGAGGCGTCCGGGCCTTTGTCTTGCAGCTTGAAACTTGCAGCTTGGAGCTGCTTTTAGCCGTGATTCTTTCCGAGCAACGCGTGGTACAGCTCGCTGTCGCCAAGTATGCCGACCAGCTGGTTGTTCTCTTGCAACACCAGCTTGTTGCCGGTGTGGTAACGGATCTGCAAGGCTTCGCGCATGCCGATGTCCGAGTGCACGACGGTCGGCTTGCGGCCCAGCGCTTCGACCGACTGGCCGGGCGTCCAGCTCTGCAGATCGACGGCAGCGCCATGCTGACGCAGGCCTTTGATCTGGTTGCCTTCGGCCAGGTCGATCCACGAATCGTCGCCCGGATCCAGGCACACCTGCGAGCCGTTGATGCGGGTGCAATCGGTGATCGGGCGCATCAGGCTGCGACCGCACAGCACGTTCAGCGGGTTGGTGTGGGCCACGAAAGTGCGCACGTATTCGTCCGCCGGGTTGAGCACGATTTCTTCCGGCACGCTGTACTGGATGATCCGGCCGTCTTTCATGATCGCGATGCGGGTGCCGAGCTTGAGGGCTTCGTCCAGGTCGTGACTCACGAATACGATGGTCTTGCTGAGTTTTTTCTGCAGGGCCAACAGTTCATCCTGCAGGCCCTGGCGAATCAGCGGGTCGAGTGCCGAGAACGGTTCGTCCATCAGCAGGATATCGGCGTCCATGGCCAGCGCGCGGGCCAGGCCCACACGTTGCTGCATGCCGCCGGACAACTCGTCGGGCTTCTTGTTGCGCCATTGGGTCAGGCCCACCAGTTCGAGTTTCTCGTCCACCAGCTGGCGACGTTCCTTCTCGGGGCGACCCTGCATTTCCAGGCCGAAGCTGATGTTCTCGCGAACGGTCAGCCAGGGCATCAGCGCGAACTTCTGGAACACCATGGCGATGCGCTTGGTACGCATCATTTTCAGCTCGGCGGGCGAGCAGTTGGCGATGTTGATCTGCTTGCCTTCGTGCTCGACGAACAGCGAACCGCGGCTAACCGTGTTCAGGCCGTTGATGCAGCGCAGCAGGCTGGATTTGCCCGAACCGGACAGGCCCATCAGTACGCAGATTTCGCCTTTGTTGATTTCCAGACTGGCTTTTTCAACACCGACGATCTGGCCGGTTTTCTTCAGGATTTCTGGCCGCGCAAGGCCCTGATCCAGCAGCTTGAGAGCCTCGCGCGGGTCTTTGGAGAAGACGACGTCTACCTGGTCGAATTTGATGATGCTCATGCGTCGGCCCTCACTTTAGCGTCGGGTTGTTTGCAGATACGGTCGAGCATGATCGCCAGCAATACGATCGCAAGGCCTGCTTCGAAGCCCAGTGCGATATCAGCAGTGTTCAGTGCGTTGACCACGGGTTTGCCCAGGCCGTCGGCGCCCACCAGTGCTGCAATCACCACCATCGACAGCGACAGCATGATGCACTGGGTGATACCGGCCGCGATGCTTGGCATGGCGTGGGGCAGTTCGATTCGGGACAGCAGTTGACGACGCGAGCAGCCGAAGGCTTTACCGGCGTCGAGGAGTTCTTGCGGGACATCGCAGATGCCCAGATAGGTCAGACGGATAGGCGCGGCAATCGCGAACACCACCGTCGAAATCAGACCCGGCACCACACCCAGCCCGAAGAGGGTCAGGGTTGGAATCAGGTAAACGAATGTCGGCACCGTCTGCATCAGGTCGAGGACCGGCCGCATGGCGGTGTAGAACCACGGTTTGTGTGCGGCGACGATACCCAGCGGCACACCGATGACCACGCAGACCAGGGTGGCGAACAGCACTTGCGCCAGGGTTTCCATGGTTTCCTGCCAGTAGCCCAGGTTCAGGATCAGCAGAAAGGAAATCACGACAAAGGCGGTCAGGCCCCACTTGCGCTGGATGAAATGAGCAAGCAGAGCAATCAGGCCGATCAGAACGAAAGGATTGAACCAGGTCAGACCACTGGTCAGTCCGTGAATCATGGTTTCCAGTGACGAAGCGATGGCGTCGAAGGTGCTGGCGCCGTGTTGCGTCAGCCATTCGACAAAGCCTGCAATGTACTGGCCCAGGGGGATTTTATGATCAGTCAGCATGATATCGATTGTCCGCGTGCGGGATGAAAAGGGGACAACAGGCGGGCGAACCCGCCTGCCTGTCGAGTTACTTCGTCAGCTCGGCTTTAGCGGCTTCCAGGCCAGGTTTACCGTCCACTGTGGTGACACCCGCCAGCCAGGTGTCGAGTACGTTCGGGTTCTTCTTGATCCACGCCTTGGCGGCGGCTTCAGGCTTCATCTTGTCGTCCAGGATGTTGCCCATCAGCTCGCTTTCCATGTCGACGGTGAATTGCAGATTCTTCAAGAGCTGACCGACGTTGCTGCATTCGGTGGTGTAACCCTTGCGGGTGTTGGTCGCCACCGTGGCCGCGCCGAAATCGGGGCCGAAGAAGTCGTCGCCGCCGGTCAGGTACTGGATCTTGAAGCGCTTGTTCATCGGGTGCGGCGCCCAGCCCAGGAACACCACGGCGGTGTCGCGTTTGGAGGCGCGATCGACCTGCGACAGCATGCCGGCCTCGCTCGACTCGACGACCTTGAAGCCTGCGTCTTTCAGGCCAAAGGCGTTCTTGTCGATCATGCTCTGGATCAGACGGTTGCCGTCGTTGCCAGGCTCGATGCCGTAGATCTTGCCGTCGAGTTCTTTCTTGAATTTGGCGATGTCGGCGAAGTCATGCAGGCCCTTGTCATAGAGCGCTTGTGGGACCGCCAGGGTGTACTTGGCGCCCGTGAGGTTGGTGCGTACGACTTCGACCGAACCTGCATCGCGGTAGGCCTTGATGTCGTTTTCCATGGTGGGCATCCAGTTACCCAGGAAAACGTCCATGTTCTTGCCGTCGGCCAGCGACTTGTAGGTCACAGGCACGGAAATCATGGTGGTTTTGGTCTTATAGCCCAGCGACTGGAGGACAACGCTGGTGGTGGCGGTTGTTGCGGTGATATCGGTCCAGCCTACATCGGAAAAATTGACTGTCTGGCAAGCGGCGGGCTCTGCGGCCTGCGCCAGCATCGGCAGACTCAACGCAACGCCCAGTAATAGCTTGTGTGAACCTTTCATGGTTGGACTCCTTAGGTGTTTTCTTCTCGTCATCAGTCAGGGCTGACGCGTTTTTTGGTGTCGGCGAGTCAAGTGGGAAAACAGCTCTATCACTGCGTCTGGCGATTGAGTCGATAACGATCATGTAACAGCCAAAATCAAACGCCTACAGGGTGCGTCGTAACCAGTACAGAGGGGGTCGTATCCAGTGTCGGTGACGTCGCTTACAGCTTTTTTCCCCGCTCGCCGGAAGGTTTTCGAGTGTCGTTGCGGCAAAAAGTGTCGAAAACAGGGGCTCTTCTTCTGGGGGATGTGCACCTGCGCGCGAATGCGTCGCCGCGACGTTTGTGGACAAGAGCGAGTCGGTGTGAGACGCCGCCCCTCGAGATAAAAGGCTGATGATGCCGCCATCTCGACGGATTGCAGCTTCAAGCGTAGCAGCTCCGTCGCCGGCCGCTGGGCGCGCCGGAAACCGTGTGTTTCGGGGGTTTGCAGTTAATGGCTATCAGCGTGTTCGACCTGTTCAAGATCGGTATCGGTCCTTCCAGCTCCCACACCGTGGGTCCCATGCGCGCGGCGGCTCTGTTCGCTCAAGGCTTGCGTGAAAGCGACCGCCTGGGGCAGGTGACGCGCATCGAAGTGCGCCTCTATGGCTCGCTCTCGGCGACCGGCGTGGGCCACGGCAGCGACAACGCTGTGATCATGGGCCTGATGGGCGAGTGGCCTGACGCAATCGACCCGACCCAGATCGGCCGCCATATCGCCGAGCTGCGCGAAACCGACACCCTGAAACTCAGCAGCAATCATTCGATTCCTTTCGTCTGGCAGCGCGACATGCTGTTGCTCGACGAAAACCTGCCGTATCACCCCAACGCCATGACCCTGATCGCCTTCGATGCCAGCGGCGAGCTGCATCGCGACACCTACTACTCGGTGGGCGGCGGGTTTGTGGTGGACGAAGCGCAAGCGGCCAGCGGCGTGCTGGATGCCGACACCACCGTTTTGCCCTATGACTTTTCCAGCGCCGAAGAACTGCTGAGGCTGTGCAAGCAGCACGGTCTGCGGGTGTCGGAACTGATGATGGCCAACGAGAAGGTCTGGCGCAGCGAAGAAGAGATTCGCGCGGGCCTCATGCGGTTATGGCGCGCCATGCAGGATTGCGTCGACCACGGCCTTAAAGAAGAGGGCGTGTTGCCCGGCGGCCTCAATGTGCGTCGTCGTGCGGCGCGCTTGCATCGCAGCCTCCAGGAATTGGGCAAGCCCAACGTGATCGGCTCGACCCTCAATGCGATGGAGTGGGTCAACCTGTTCGCCTTGGCGGTCAATGAAGAAAACGCAGCAGGCGGGCGCATGGTCACGGCGCCGACCAACGGCGCAGCGGGGATCATCCCGGCGGTGCTGCATTACTTCGTGAAATTCAGCGATGAAGTCAGCGAAGCCAACGTGGTGGATTATTTCCTCGGCGCGGCCTCGATCGGCATCCTCTGTAAAAAGAACGCCTCCATCTCCGGCGCAGAAGTGGGCTGTCAGGGCGAGGTCGGTTCGGCCTGCGCCATGGCCGCGGCCGGCTTGGCAGACATCCTCGGCGCATCCCCCGAGCAACTGTGCAACGCCGCCGAAATCGGCCTGGAGCACAACCTGGGCCTGACCTGCGACCCGGTGGCCGGACTGGTCCAGGTGCCGTGCATCGAGCGCAACGCGATTGCTGCCGTCAAGGCCATCAACGCCGCACAGATGGCCCTGCGCGGGGATGGTGAGCACTTCATCTCGCTGGACCGCGTGATCCGCACCATGCGCGACACCGGTGCCGACATGCACGACAAATACAAAGAGACCTCGCGCGGAGGGTTGGCGGTCAGCGCGGTGGAGTGCTGACGCTAAATCGGTTCTGCTCGCTTTTCGCTCACGCACCAAACCCGCCGCTTTCTTTTGGCGCGTGACCGGTGGAGGCATGGCGCAACGCCATGCCACATCCACGTTACCGGTCCTGCCGCCGGTCGGCCGTGCATGGGGTGACACTCACCCCGTCGCCGGGTTTTCGGTGATTCACACAAGTGCTACCGAATTGCTCATCCCGCCCGCCATTCTCGTGGCTCAGCGATCGATAGGTCGCTAACGGAACACCCATGTCGCTCCCGAATAGACGCATCGCGACGTCGCTATCAGAAGTTATTGAATGCGCATTCAACTTTAGGCATGGCATTTGCGTTGCAATAGACAAAGCTCTCCACAGATGAGGGCGAAACAACAAGAGCCTCTACTTGGGGCCATCAACCGCTTTTCGTGTGAGGAGATACCGTGATGACTTCGTTCAACTCCGGGGCTCAACCCCAGAACCGTGCGCCTCAATCCATCGGCTTTCTGCTGTTGGACAATTTCACACTCATCTCTCTCGCATCTGCGGTTGAGCCACTGCGTATGGCCAACCAGCTCTCCGGTCGTGAGCTGTATCGCTGGACCACACTGACCGTCGACGGCGGCCAGGTCTGGGCCAGCGACGGTCTGCAGATCACCCCTGACGCGGCCATCCACAAGGCCCCGGCGCTGGACACCGTGATCGTCTGCGGCGGCGTCGGCATTCAACGCACTGTTACCCGTGAGCACGTGAGCTGGTTGCAAAGTCAGGCCCGTCAGTCTCGTCGTCTGGGCGCAGTCTGCACCGGCAGCTGGGCGCTGGCCTGCGCAGGGCTGCTCGATGGCTTCGATTGCAGCGTGCACTGGGAGTGTCTGGCGGCGATGCAGGAAGCCTTTCCGCGCGTGGCCATGAGCACCCGCCTGTTCACCCTGGACCGTAACCGTTTCACCAGCTCAGGCGGCACCGCGCCGCTGGACATGATGCTGCACCTGATCAGCCGCGATCACGGCCGTGAACTGTCCGCCGCGATCTCGGAAATGTTCGTCTACGAGCGCATTCGTAACGAACAGGATCACCAGCGCGTACCGCTCAAGCACATGCTGGGCACCAACCAGCCCAAGCTGCAGGAAATCGTCGCGCTGATGGAAGCCAACCTCGAAGAGCCCATCGACCTCGACGAACTGGCGGTCTACGTGTCGGTGTCGCGACGTCAGCTTGAAAGGCTGTTCCAGAAATACCTGCACTGCTCGCCGTCGCGCTACTACCTCAAGCTTCGCCTGATCCGCGCGCGTCAGCTGCTCAAGCAGACGCCGATGTCGATCATCGAAGTGGCGTCGGTCTGCGGCTTCGTCTCCACGCCGCACTTCTCCAAGTGCTACCGCGAATACTTCGGCATCCCACCGCGTGACGAACGCGTCGGCTCCAACACCGCACAGCAAGTGGCGATGATGCCGATTCCACAGGCGATGGTTTTGGCGCCGCTGTCCGGGCCGTTGTCGGCCTTGAGCCAGGCGCGGAACGAGTCGACGTTTGCGAGTGTGAGGTTGTAAGAAGGGGCACCGCAAATCAAAAACCGTGGGAGCCGGCTTGCTGGCGAATGCGGTGTATCAGTCAACGATGATGTGGCTGACACACCGTATTCGCCAGCAAGCCGGCTCCCACATTGGAAATCAGTGAGTCCTGCTCTTGTTATAAGTCGCCAACGCCGGCAGCAGTTGCTGATCAATCGCCTGACGCACCGCCGGCAGGATGGTCGCGCTGCCGCTGAGCATTCTCTCCACCAGCTGACGCAACGCGCGGGCGCGGTCTTCGTTGAGGCCGCAGACGGCCTGGGCGCAGGCTTGTTCGGCGGTGGCGCCTGATGGCATTTCAAAGCCAATGGATCTGAGTTGACCGAGTAGATCGTCCTGGTCGATCAGGTCTGCATGCATCATGACGCTCGCTCCTTTCATTGAGGTTGAAGCGATTCTGGTAGTGCGCCGCACGCTCGGCAATACCTGTCGTCGGCAATGTCTGGCATGCACATCAGTGTGTCGGTTTTGGCTATGTAACCGTTTAGTTAATTCGGCATAATGGTCCCATTCAAATTGTCCGCGCCACGGTTTGGTCACCCTCTAGCGCGGACAAGCATCTCAACCCCGGTTTTGTAACGGCTTAACCGGGGCTTTTTTTGCCTGTCGTTTTTTGCCGGCGAGGGTTCTGCTGGCCTGGGGCTACGAGCGGTCTGCGCAACGCGGACCGTTTTGGTAAACTGCGCAGCCTTCCAGGAGCTGCCATGAACTACCGTCACGCCTTCCACGCCGGCAACCACGCCGACGTGTTGAAACACATCGTCCTGACTCGCTTGATCGCGCTGATGTCGCGCAAGGAGCAGCCGCTCGCCTATCTCGACACCCACGCAGGCCTTGGCCTGTATGACTTGCAGGGCGATCAGGCGA